>Ga0209051_1000084_pt1 | contig 190324 bp, 177 predicted proteins | sample AraplaCvi_mMS_r2_2_FD_184286 | JGI IMG/M metagenome (GOLD analysis project Ga0209051, IMG submission 184286) | Arabidopsis root microbial communities from North Carolina, USA - plate scrape MF_Cvi_mMS_r2 (SPAdes) (version 2) | ecosystem: Host-associated > Plants > Roots > Endosphere | place...
GAGGAGGAGAGCGACGAGCAGCGAGAAGATGCCCAGAGCTTCCGTAACGGCGAAGCCGAATACCAGACGGCCGAACTGGCTGTCAGCGGCAGACGGATTGCGCAGAGCGCCGGAGAGGTAGCTGCCGAAAATATTGCCGAGGCCGAGAGCCGTACCGGCCATACCAAAGCAAGCCAGGCCTGCACCGATGTACTTTGCTGCTTCCGCTTCCATGTTGAACTCCTTTGAAATGGTTGTTGCGGCGAATGACTGACGCCCTATGACGTCGATGTCGTTATCCTTAGTGCCCGCCCGGATGGATTGCGTCGTTGAGGTACATGCAAGTGAGCACCGCAAAGACGTAAGCCTGGAGGAAGGCGACGAGGAACTCGAGACCGGTCAGGGCGACGGTCATGATGAGGGGAAGAACGGCGCCGCCGACACCGACTGCACCAAGGGCTCCAAGCGAGGCGACGAAGCCTGCGAACACCTTCAGCGTAATGTGACCGGCGAGCATATTTGCGAAAAGACGAACGGACAGTGAAATCGGGCGGGACAGGAACGAAATGATTTCGATCGAGACGACCAGCGGCAGCAGGATACCCGGGACCCCCGAGGGCACGAAGACATTCAGGAAGTGGAAGCCATGCTTATAGAAGCCGTAGACGAGAACTGTGCCGATGACGAGGATCGCCAGTGCGAAAGTGACGATGATTTGGCTGGTGATCGTGAAAAAATACGGGAACATGCCAAGCAGGTTCGCCGTCAACACGAACATGAAGAGCGAGAAGACCAGCGGGAAGAACTTCATTCCCTGCTTTCCCGCGCCTTCCTTCAACATGTTGGCGATGAATTCATAGGACATTTCCGCAACCGACTGCGAACGGCCAGGTACGATGGCGCGGTTCGAGGTTGCGAAATAGAGGAAGCCTACGGCCACGGCGGCCGAAGCGACCATGAAGAGCGATGCATTGGTGAACGAGAAATCAATCCCGCCGATTTCGATCGGCACAATCTTGAAGATCTGGAACTGATGAGTCGGATCGTTGGACACCGCTTGTTCTCTCTCTTTGGCCCGCAGGACGCGGGGTCATTGCACTGGACCGGGACCGGTCCTTACTTCTTGTCGTCCTTATCGTCCAGAGGATGGGCCACCACCCCCGCAGAACGCAGCACGTTCAGAACGCCGGCACAGAATCCGAGAAGCAGAAGAACAATCATCCCCCAAGGCGCCGTGCCAACAAAACGGTCGAAGACATAGCCAAGGACAGCACCGACGACGATTGCGGAAATGAACTCGCTGGAAAGCTTCATCGCCTGGGCATAACCTTTGCGGCTTACCTCGGAACGGGCTTCGCTTGCCTCTTCCACTTTCGCCTCCACGCGCTTGGTCGCGAGTTTCGCTTCCAGTTGCGCACGGCGCTTCTCAAGACTTTCTTCGCGGTCATCCGCCATGGATCTCTCCTCGCCTGCCCGTCGCCCGCACTCCCGCTACCCCGGTCATTCGGACCCCGGACGCGAAGGTTGAAACCCTTCCGGCCCGTTCTGAAGTCGCGCGCAACATAGTTTTAGGGATTGGTATAGTCAAGGCGTAGGCAGCTTCTGTCCAGCCATAAAATAGTTTTGTCAAATCAAAGAGATAAGTCGTTTCTGGGGCGATCTGTTAAATTCGATGGAAAGAATCCGCTTTTCAGCCCGGCAAATCGGCTTGCCCGAGCGAATTATCTCAGCTCCAGCCGCCGCCATAGGTGCGATAGAAGACGTGAAGACCGATGCGGCCGACCTTTTCCATCGTCTTTGCCCATTTCGGCCTGACATAGACGGCATGGTAATGCGTCGCCGAGCCCACCTGCGGCAGCCAGATCTTACCTGATGTCACCGCCATCGCCACATCGCGGGCCATCCGCCAGTGATATTCCGAGTTCACCCTGTCCTTGATGCTGTCGCAGGCGAAGGAAAACTGGCAGCGGTTGCGCCAGTCCTCGTTCTGGTAGACGACGCCGCAGATGGTTTTCGGATAGGACGGGTTGCGGACGCGGTTGAGGATGACCTGGGCGACGGCCGCCTGGCCCTTCACCGATTCTCCCCGCGCCTCGAAATAGATGCCGGAGGCAAGGCACTGCTGCTCGCGGGCGGAAAAGACGCTCGGCGACAATATGCTGGCGGCCCAGGCATGGTCGCGCGGGCCGATCTGCGGGACGAAGCGGCCGCTATCCTGCTCGGTCAGAATGGAATCGAAAGGCGATTGGCGGGAATAGTCGGGCGCCGCCGGCCCATAGGCCGTGGCCAGGACATCGGCCTTGTCGCTGGTGACGAGGCTTGCGAGCATTGCCGGCACGCCACTATCGGTCACCACCGGCTGCTTCTTATAGAAAGAAGTGGCGATCTCGATTTCCTTGCCTTGGATCTTCGGCTTGACGAAAGCCGACCTGTCCTTGAGATCGAAACTCGGGGTGAAGAGCATCCTGGTGCGCTCGAGGATCGAACCGGCGGAAAAATCCTTGGGCGGCTGCATCTTCTCGACGGCGACAACGCGGCCTTTCTTGGTGCCGCGGTTGACGCGATCCTCGTCGGGCGTGTCCTCGTGGCCTTTTTCCTTGGTGAAAGCCACCTTGCGGCCATCGGGAAGCACCATGCCGGCACCCGACGAGATCGAGCCCGTCACCGCCGGATCGGAAAAGGCAAGTTCGGCCTGATGGATCGAGCCGGCCGGCGAATTGGTCAGCACCATGCGCCAGTTCTCCCCCTCCCGATCGAGACCGGCGAGCATGGCGGCGAGATCCGCATGAGACGCGACGCTCGGGAAGATCAGCCAGCCGGCGAGCCCGAAGATTGCGGGCGACACCCAATTCTCGGGAAGAAGACGCAGCTTGCTACGGGAAGAGCTCTTTCGACGCAACACCAACTCCGGGCATGGAACGCGGGAACATTCCATCGAAAATCTCTCATTAACCTTGACGTCGGGTTAACGGGGCGTGCCGGAATGTGACCATGCGAAGTTTTGCATGTTCTAATGTGGCTTGTTTGACAGGGACGCATCCCCACTCTCCGTCATCCTCGGCCTTGAGCCGAGGATCCATGCCGCGGCTGCTGTGGATGCCGTGTGGATGCTCGGCTCAAGGCCCAGCATGACGGAAGACGAGGTCGCGGAAGGAGCCAGACAGCGCAGACACGCGTGTCGGGAATGTCGCCCGCACCTGTCAAATAATAACGTGCGACCCCAGTTCCACCACGCGGTTGGCCGGCAGGCGGAAGTAGTCCGAGGGGTTGGCGGCGGCGTTGGCAAGGGCGATGTAAAGCCGGTCCTGCCAGTAGGGCATGCCTGATTTGGCGTCCGGCACCAGCTTGCGGCGGCCGAGATAGAAGGAGGTCGACATGATGTCGAACTTCAGCCCCGTCTTGCGCAGCGTCGCCAGGGCCTGCGAGACGTTTTGGGATTCCATGAAGCCGAACAGCAGTTCGACGCGGGAGAAACGCTCGGAAATCTGCTCGACCTTATAGCGGTCGTGGCTCGGCACGCGCGGCTTGTTGACGGTGCGGATCGTCAGGATGACGTTGCGGTCGTGGAGCACATGGTTGTGCTTGAGATTGTGCAGCAAGGCGGCGGGGGCCGATTCCGGGTCGCTCGTCAGGAAGATCGCGGTGCCCGGGACCTGGGCCGGCGAATGTTCGCTCTTGCGCTCGATCGAGCTGACGAAGGAGGGGAGCGGAATATCGGTGTGGCGGGTCTTTTCCATCAGGATCGCGGTGCCGCGACGCCAGGTCCACATGATGACGGTAAAGGCGGTGGCGATCAGGATCGGGATATAACCACCGTCGTGGATCTTCAAAAGGTTGGCGCCGAGGAAGATCAGTTCGAGCACGACCAGCGGCGCAAGCGCGATCACCGCCACCGGAAGCGACCAGTTCCAGCGGGCGCGAACGAATTCGAAGGCCATGATCGAGGTGACGACCATCGCACCGGTGACGGAGATGCCATAGGCGGTCGCCAGCGCATCCGAGGTCTTGAAACTCAGGACCAGGAAGATGACGCCGATGAACAGCACAGCATTGACCGACGGCACGAAGATCTGCCCGGTATTGGTTTCCGACGTGAAGAGGATTTCCATACGCGGCAGGAAGCCGAGGTTGATGCCCTGGCGCACCATCGAGAACGCGCCCGTGATGACCGCCTGGCTGGCGATGATCGTCGCGGCAGTCGCCAGGATGACGACCGGCAGCAGCGCCCATTTCGGATACATCAGATAGAAGGGATCGGACATCGTCTCCGGATTGCCGAGAACGAGAGCGCCCTGCCCGAGATAGTTCAGCGTCAGCGCCGGGAAGACCAGCAGGAACCAGGCCCACTGGATCGGACGGCGGCCGAAATGGCCGAGATCGGCATAAAGCGCCTCCGCACCGGTCACCGTCAGGAACACGGCGCCGAGCACGACGACGCCGTAAAAGCCCTCATGCAGCAGAAAGCTGACGGCATAATAGGGGTTGAAGGCGGCGAGGATGCCGAAATCGTCGGAGATATGGGAAATGCCGGCGGCAGCCATGACCAGGAACCAGACGGCGGTGATCGGGCCGAAGAACCTGGCGACGGCGCCGGTGCCGCGCGATTGCACGACGAAGAGCAGCGCCAGGATCACCACCGAAATCGGCACGATATATTCCGAGAGCCTCGGCGTGACGAGTTTCAGGCCCTCGACCGCCGAGAGTACCGACAGCGCCGGCGTGATCATCGCATCGCCGAGGAAGAGGGCAGCCCCCATCAGGCCGAGCAGCATCAGTATGGCGGTATGGCCGTTGGCGGTTTTCATCAGAAGGGCGAGCAGCGACAGCGTTCCGCCCTCACCTTCGTTGTCGGCGCGCAGCAAAAACAGCACATATTTGATGGTGACGATGATCGTCAGCGCCCAGATCATCAGCGAGATCAGGCTGATGACCTCGAAACGGGTGACGCCGTCATGGGCGACCGGCTTCAGCGCCTCGCGAAAAGCATAGAGCGGGCTGGTGCCGATATCGCCGTAGACGACACCGACGGAACCGAGCGCAAGATAGAACAGCTTTTTCGGCGTCATCTGGGATTCGTTCGGATGGCTCTCTTCAGACATGAAGTTGCAACAGGCTCCTCAGAGCCAGCCTTTCCAGCGGAAAAAGAAAAAGGGGATGACGGCTGATATCACCATCAGGGCCAGCGAATAGGGATAACCCGCGGCCCAGGCCAACTCCGGCATGACCTGAAAATTCATACCATAGATGGAGGCGACCAATGTCGGCGGCAAGAAAACCACCGAGGCAATCGAGAAAATCTTGATGATCGAATTCTGCTCGATGTTGATCAGCCCGAGCGAAGCGTCGAGCAGGAAGGTGATGTTGCCTGCAACGAAGGCGGCATGCTCCGACAGCGACTGGATATCGCGCGAGAGGGTGCGGCAGAGTTCCTTCGTCTCGCGGTCCTGCTGGACCGCCGGAATCGTGTGGAAGAAGGTCAGCAGGCGGGACAGCGAACCGAGGCTGTCGCGCACCTTGCTGATCATCCGGTGATAACCGGCGATATCGCGCAGCTTCTCCTCTAGATAATTCGAGGGCTTGCGCGTCTTCTTCGCCCGATCGCCGAAGACATGCATCGACAGGATATCGAGGCGCGAGACGGAGACCTCGAGGATCTCGGCGGTGCGGTCGACGATCGTCTCCAGCAGTTTGGCGAGAAGGGCAGCGCCGCTGCGCCAGTTTTCCGGCAGCCGGTGGAGGGCAGCGATGAACAGCGCAAAGGATTTGGGATGGGCGTAGCGGATGGTGACAAGCCGGTTTCCGGCCAGGATGAAGGCGACATCGGTCAGCGTCGGCGCGTCGGTATCGGCCTTCCAGAGCAGCGAGGCGGTCATGAAGACGGCGTCGTTTTCGACGTAGAGACGGGCGGAGGGCTCGATATCCTTGAGGTCGTCCCGGGTCGGAACCTCGATGCCGAGCACCTTCTCGACATAAAGCTCCTCGTCGCGGCTCGGCTCGATCATGTCGATCCAGACGACATCCTCGGGGAAGGATGCGGGATGCGACAGATCGCGGATCTCGACCGACCTGCAATTGGAACAGTAAGCGGTGATCACCGGCAGCCTTTCCATGCGGCCGCCAGCGCGGCAACGCGAGGGTCGCTCGTCCCAGGTCCCAACGGAAGCGGATCAAAAAAGGTCATACAACCCCGGCTGCATCCAACCTTGAAGGCCGGCATGCGCATTGTGCTCCACCGCATCGCAGCGATCAATCCTTCGATCGACAAGACAACTCCGAACTTGCAGGCGGGCCGAAATCTTCCAAACGAGGACGGCCGTCATTGAGCATCTGCAGCAAACGCCATCATGGCGCCGCGGCATATGCAGCAAAGCCGTGAAATAATCAAGACATCTTCCGTGAAGCGCGGCTTTTCACCACGTTTCCCCCACAATTTGGGGTACTGGCGATCGCGATTCGGCCGCTCGGAGCAGCCGCCCGGGTGCCGATGACAGCGCTTATTCGAAGACGATTGTCGGGGCGGGACGCTGGGTCTGGCCGCCGAGCTGCTCCCAGACCTTGGCGGCGATGCCGCGATAGATGCCGGCGACGACGCCGTTCGGCTCGGAGGCGACAAGCGGCGTGCCGGCGTCGGAGGTCTCGCGAATATTCATCGTCAGCGGCACTTCGCCGAGGAAGGGCACACCGATGCGCTCGGCCTCCTTGCGGGCGCCGCCATGGCCGAAGATGTCGTAGCGGGTGCCGGTATCCGGCGCGATGAAATAGCTCATATTCTCGACGATGCCGAGCACCGGCACTTCGACCTTGCGGAACATGTTGAGGCCCTTGCGGGCATCGATCAAAGCGAGGTCCTGCGGCGTCGAGACGATGACGGCGCCGGCAAGCGGCACCTGCTGGGCCATGGTCAGCTGCGCGTCGCCGGTGCCGGGCGGCATGTCAACGACGAGAACGTCGAGCTCGCCCCAGGCGACTTCGCGCAGCATCTGCAGGAGCGCCGACTGGACCATCGGACCGCGCCAGATCATTGCCGTCTCCTCGTCGACGAGGAAGCCCATCGACATGACCTTGAGCCCGTAATTCTCCATCGGATTGATGATGCGGCCATCGATCTGGGTCGGGCGGCCGGATATCTTCAACAGCCGCGGCATGGAGGGACCATAGATATCGGCGTCGAGAATGCCGACGCGCAAACCGTTGGCAAGCAGGCCGAGCGCCAGGTTGACGGCGGTGGTCGACTTGCCGACCCCACCCTTGCCCGAGGCGATGGCGATGATGGCGCCGATGCCGGGGACGCCGATCTTGCCGGCCCGCGGCGGCTGTTGCTGCGGCGCGTGCGCATGGCCACCATGGTCATGCCCGTGATGATCGTGGCCGGCATGGCCGTGCGACGGGTTCGGCACCGGGCGGGCAGCCGGAGCGGCGGCGGCAGCTTTCTTGTCTGCGGTCAGTGCGACGAGCGCGCCCTTGACACCAGGCATTGCCTTGACGACGCGCTCGGCGGCGAGCCGCATCGGCTCCAGCTCCTTGGCACGATCGGCCGGAACGGTGATAGAGAAATAAACCTTGCCGTCGGAGATAAAGACGTCGGAAACCATACCGAGCTCGACGATATCGTGCTCGAGATCCGGTCCACGCACGGTCTTCAGCGTTTCGAGAACCTGTTCCTTGGTGACGTCGGTCATTCCACCCTCACTGCTGCTTCCCGATCACAGATAGTGGAGACGGACGCCTTCGCCAAACAAAATCATCGGCGGGAAAATCGATTTGCCGGCTTGCAAAAAGCGCCGGGGAGAACGGGCAATCCGTTGCGGCCATCAAGTCCGCCGGGCTTTCGCCCTGATGGCCGCAACGGTCTCCCCGAGAACCGGCGCAATCCGGGGCGAACTAGAGCAAGCCGACAAAAAGGCCAGCGAAAAATGAAGCGGGAGGGCCAAATGGCGCGCAGCTGTGCAAGAGGCGGTGCCAAAACGCAACAACCGCCGCCGACACCGAAGGCTTGGGAAAAGCGGCATCGGCGTCGGGCAGCGGTGTGCGGCCGCGCCATTTCCTGGCGCTGGTCCAAGTCCCCTCTGGGCCTCTGGCAAAAGAGAAGCAGAAAGCGTGCCAGACGGAAAATCGGCGGAAATGGCGCAAACGCCGGCTGGGACGGCCGCCATATGCCCAAGCGCTGGGCGCCCGGCGAAGACCCGCTATGCCTTTTGCACCTTATTTGATCAGGCCGATCCGAAGCGCCTTGGCCACCGCCTGGGTGCGATTGACCGTATCGAGCTTCTTGGTGGCACGGTTGAGGTAGTGATTGACCGTGTGCTCGGAGAGGGTGAGGATTTCGGCGATTTCCGCACTGGTCTTGCCAGCCGCTGTCCAGTTGAGGCAATCGATTTCCCGGTCGGTCAGCGTGTCCGTAATGCGCGTGTCGAGGTTGCGGAACTCGGCAAGCCTGTCATAGACATGGATCGAGATATAGCAAAGCTCGCGCATCTCCGCCGGGCTGAAGGGCTCGCGGTCGCCGGCGAAAGAGATGGCGCCGCGCACGCCGGATGGCTCATGCGTCGGGAAATAGGCGCCGCGCATCATCCGGAAACGTTCGAACAGCGAGGCGACGAGGATGGACTTGCCGTCGTCGCGCGACCAGTTTTCGCGAGACATGTCGTAGAAAAAGGGCCGCGCCGATGTTCTGAGCCGCCTGAGAACCGGGCTGTTGACCAGCAGTCCCTCCTGGTCGTAGAGCGCCAGAAGCTCGGCCGGCCAACTGGTGATGACGGTGCTGCCCTGGATATCCAGGGAGGTGACCGGCGGCAGATTGAGAACCAGGAAGGCACGGCTGCGATAGGCTTCCGTCACACGTTTCAGGAACCGGAAAATATCGAACTGGGTCTTCAGGCCGGCTATTTCCTGGATGTAATCGTCGTCTTCCTGGGATGTTTGCGACAAGGGTGCCATCACATTTCTTCATCTTCGGCGCAACGGCCGCTTCGATTGCCTCGGGGAATGACGATCGCTGATTGGATCACATGGAATCGGCCTCGCCGCAGAGGCGTTCGGCCGGCAGGTGGTTAATCGATTTCGCGGACTATTTGCAGTTGTCGTGATTCGCCCGAAAATCTCAATATCGCCCTCATCATAAGCATGCTCTCCGATCGCATTTAGCGGCGCGGGCCGAGCCGAACGCGCATATCTTCCATGATCCTCCCAGCTGCCAGCTGAACTGGAACGGTCCATTGGCACAGAAGTTCCATCGACAGACGATAGGCCGGGCCGGTAATCGAAATGCCGCCGATAAAGCTCCGATCCTGCGACCATAGCGGAGCGGCGACACAGCGGATGCCGGCCTCATGCTCCTCGCGGTCGAAGGCATAGCCCTGGTCGGTGATCTCGCGGATTTCGGCAAGCAGCGTTTCTGCCGAGAGATGGGTCGAGGCGGTAAAGCCGGTGAAGTTCAGGCCGGCGAGGAGATCGGCGAGGAGATCGGCCGGTAGCAGGGACAGGGCGGCCTTGCCGACACCGGTGCAGTAGCAGGGCGAGGCATTGCCGATCTGCGAATACATGCGCACCGGCTGACGACCGTCGACCTTGTCGAGATAGATGATCGACTGGCCCCTCAAAACACCGAGATGCACCGTTTCGCCGGTCGCCTGCTGCAGAGCGGCAAGGTGCGGCTCGGCAATCAGCCGGAATTCATTGCGCGCCCAGCTGCGTGCCGCAAAATCGAGGAGGCGCAGGCCCGGCGCATAACGGCCGTCGCCATCAAGCTCAAGCAACCCTTCCTCCACCAGATGGCTCAGCTGGCGATGCAAGGTGCCGCGCGGCTGGCCGGCAAGGGCGAGGATATCGGTGAAACGCAGCGGCGCATCGGCATGGGTGACGAGATCGAGCAGAACCATCAGTTTGCCGAGCGTGCCGGTCTCGCGGCTCTGCGCCATGCTTTCGCTATTTGAATTCATCGTCTCGTCCGCCCTTGACAGCAAGGCCAGCATAATTTGATAATTCCATATAGTCAAATATAGTTCCAAATAATGGAACGCATTGAATATCAAAAGGCGACGGCGATGCCAGCACAATTTCCGGAGTTTAGAGACCGAACCGTGCTGGTGACGGGTGGCGGATCGGGCATCGGTGCTGCGATCGTCGAAGGCTTCGCGCGCCAGGGCGCCAAGGTCTCGTTCATCGATATCGCCGAGGCTGCCGGCCGCGAACTCGCCGAAAGGCTGTCGCGGGAGACCATGCATCCAGTCTCCTTTCACCATGCCGATCTGCGCGACATCGAGGCGATCCGGCGCACGGTCGATAGCGTCATTGCCAGCTCAGGGCCGATCCGCGTGCTGGTCAACAATGCCGCCTGGGACGACCGCCATGAATTCGACGCGGTGACCGAGGCCTATTGGGACAACAACCAGGCGGTCAACCTCAAGCATGTGTTCTTCACCTCGCAGGCAGTCGTGCCACCGATGCGGGTGGCCGGCGGCGGGGCGATCATCAATATGTCGTCGATTGCCTTCAAGCTGAACATGGGCGGCTTTCCCGCCTATGCGGCAGCCAAGGCGGCGGTCGTCGGGCTGACGAAGAGCCTGGCGGGCAGGCTCGGGCCGGAGAACATCCGGGTCAACTGCATTCTGCCCGGCATGGTCGTCACCGAGCGGCAGATGCAGCACTGGCTCACCGAGGAGAGCATTGCGCGCTCGGTCGAGGACCAGTGCCTGAAGGTCGCGCTCAAGCCCGATGCGATCGTCGGTCCCTGCCTGTTTCTTGCATCCGACTGTGCGGCTGGAATGACCGCCCAGTCCCTGATTGTCGATGGAGGCGTTCTGTAATGGCAAATCCCGCTTATGTCGCGGTGGACTGGGGCACCAGCAGCTTCCGCTTGTGGCTGATGGGTAGGGACGGCACCGTCCTTGCCGAACGCCGCAGCGGCGAAGGCATGACGAGCGCGGCAAAGACCGGCTTTTCCACCGTGCTTACCGGCCATCTCACAGCCATTGAGGCGCCGGAAAACCTGCCGGTGATCATCTGCGGCATGGCCGGCGCACGGCAGGGCTGGGTCGAGGCCGGTTATATCGATGTGCCGGCGCCCCTTGCCTCCGTCCTCACCGGGGCGGTCTCCGTGCCAGGCGAAAGCTGTGACATCCGCATCCTGCCCGGCCTTGCCCAGCGGGATATGGCGACACCCGACGTCATGCGCGGCGAGGAAACCCAGCTTCTCGGCGCGCTCGGCAGCGCAAGCGCGGGCGCCCAGGCGGTCTGCATGCCCGGAACCCATTCGAAGTGGGTGCATGTGGGCGACGGCAAGGTCACCGGTTTTTCGACCTTCATGACCGGCGAACTTTTCGACGTCATTAGCAAACACACGATCCTTTCGCATGCCGTTGCCGGCGCCGAGGAGCAGCCGGCCGATGCGGCCGCCTTCGAGGCGGCGGTCTCGGCCGCTTTCGCGCGGCCCGCGCTTGCCTCCAATCTGCTCTTTACCGCCCGCTCGGGGCAGCTCCTGCACGGAATCTCCGCCGCTGCCGCGCAGGCCCGCCTCTCCGGCACGCTGATCGGTCTCGAAATCGCCGGTGCGCTGCAGGAGGCGGCCAACTCAGGCATCACCCTGGTCGCTTCCGGGCGCCTGCAGGCGCTCTATGAACAGGCCTTCAAAACCCTTTCACTTCCCTTCACCGCCATCGATGCGGACGCCGCCGTGCGCCGCGGGCTTTCGGCCGCCGCCGAAGCCATCTGGCCGAATTGAGAAAGCCGACACGATGAACCGTATCCCCTTCCCCGACATGAAGCGCCCGCTGATCGCCATCCTTCGCGGCATCCGGCCCGACGAGACCGAAAGCGTGGTCGGCGCCTTGATCGACAATGGCCTGACGGCGATCGAGATCCCGCTGAATTCGCCGGAACCGTTCAAATCGATCGAGATCGCCGCCAAGATGGGGCCGCCCGAGGTGCTGATCGGCGCCGGCACGGTGCTGACGGTCGAGGCGGTCGACAGCCTGCATGCGGCCGGCGGCACGCTGCTCGTCACGCCGAATGTCGAGCCCGAGGTGATCATCCGGGCGCGCCAATACGGCATGGTGACGATGCCTGGTGTCTTTACCCCGACAGAGGCGCTCGCCGCAGCGCGGGCCGGCGCCACCGGTCTCAAATTCTTTCCGGCAAGCGTGCTCGGTCCTTCCGGCATCACGGCGATCCGGGCGATCCTGCCGCCGGAACTGACGATTGCCGCCGTCGGCGGCGTGTCTGACAAGAATTTCGGCGATTACACCAAGGCCGGCATCTTCGCCTTCGGTCTCGGCACCAGCCTCTACAAGCCCGGAATGACCGCAGCAGAGGTTGCCGAGCGCGCCAAGGCGACCATTTACGCCTATGATGCAGCCATTGGGAGCGTGAGCGTATGACCGATATCTACGAGTTCGAGGGCAAGACCCTTTGCAACACCAATTCCGTTCTCGGCGAAGGCCCGACCTATGATCCGGACAGCAACACCGTCTGGTGGTTCAACATCCTCGGCAAGGAACTGCACGAGCTCAATCTCTCGACGGGCGCCAAAAAGGTGCATCCATTGCCTGCCATGGCGAGCGTGCTTGCCCGTATCGACGCCGGCCGGCAGCTGATCGCGACGGAGGAAGGGCTTTTCGTTCGCGATGTGGCGAGCGGCAACCTCACCTTCTATGCCGCGCTCGAAAACGACAGGCCGGAGAACCGTTCGAACGACGGCCGCACCCATCCTTCCGGTGCGCTCTGGATCGGCACGATGAGCAAGCGGGCGGAAAACCAGGCCGGCGCCATCTATCATGTCGCCGGCGGCAAGGTGACGAAGATCTTCAACGGCATCAGCATCCCGAATTCGATCTGCTTCTCGCCGGACGGCACGATCGGCTATTATACGGATTCCCGCCTTAATCGACTGATGCGCGTCATGGTCGATCCGAACACCGGCATGCCCTCGGGCGAACCGATCGTGCTGGTCGACAGCGCCGACGAGCCCGGCGACATCGACGGCTCGGTGGTCGATGCCGATGGTTATATCTGGAATTCCCGCTGGGGTGCTGGCGTCGTCGACCGCTACAATCCCGACGGGTTGCGCATCTCGCGCTATAAGGTTCCCGCCGTCCAGCCCTCCTGCCCCGCCTTCATCGGCGTCAATGCCGACCGGCTGGCAGTGACGACCGCCTGGGAGGGCCTCGACGAAGATGCCCGTTCTGCGCAGCCGAGCGCCGGCGCGCTGCTCGAACTCGGCATCGAGGTCAAAGGCGTGTTCGATCCGGTCTACGTGATCTGAAGACAGCTTGCCCGTAACAACCAGAGGCGCTTCCGGCCGGAGGCGCCTTTTCTCGTTCTGGTGGCGGTTGCGCGATAAATGTTCCGTGAAAATCGAGAAATTTTCCGTGTTTTCAACCGGAACCATTCGGCGCACCAGTCATTTTCCTTTCGAACCGGCGCGGCAATGAAACAGAAATTGCCGCGTCAGCGACCACTCTAGGAACTGAAGGTAGGTTCGAAATGACACGCAAACTCTTGACGACCGTTGCCGCTGGCGCACTGTTTGCCACGGCTTTCGCACCGGCGGCATTCTCGCAAGCGGCGCCGCAGCCCGCGGATCCGGCTGCTCCGACACAGGCGGCTCCGGCCGATCCGGCAGCACCGAAGCCGATGACCCCTGACGTCACCAAGCCCGCAGGCGATGCCGCACAGGCTCCGGCTGCAGCCCCGACGGCAGACACGGCGCAGGCCGGCTATATCACGGAGCAGTCTCCGGACCAGGTCAGCGCCAACACCTATATCGGCCAGTCGGTCTATAACGGCAACAATGAAAGCATCGGCAGCGTCAACGACCTGATTCTCAAGAAGGACGGCGGTTTCGTTGCTGCGATCGTCGGCGTCGGCGGCTTCCTCGGTATCGGCGAAAAGAACGTCGCCGTCCCGATGGAGAAGATCACCGTCGCCCAGAATACTCAGGATGGCAGCGTCAAGCTGACGACGAGCGAAACGGCTGAATCGCTGAAGGCTGCACCTGAGTTCAAGACGCTGGCCATGCAGTCGGCCGAAAAGGCTCCGGCTGCAACCGGCACCGACACCACGGCCACCGGCTCGACAACGCCCAAGTAAGTTGGCGTTTAGACAGCCCGGCCAGATATACCGCGCGGTAGTATAGCGTAGGCGATGGCGCTCCTAGGGGCGCCATCGCTTTTTGCTATGTCGGTCTTTGGAGCATGATAAACCGCTCACACTTTTCGGCATCATCCTTTATGCGCTGACACGCTCCGCCATGGCGGGATCGTAATAGTTCTCGTGCAGAAAACGCAGTGTGGCGATCCCGTCCGCCGGGCGGCCGAAATGATAGCCTTGGCCCATGCCGCAACCGAGCATGCGCAGCTTCACTGCCTCAGCATAATCCTCGATGCCCTCAGCCACGACTTCCAGCTCCAGGCCGTCGCACATGGTCAGAATCGCCTTGATGATGTGTTCGGAGGCGCGGTCGGAGTTGATGCGCGAGACGAAGGCGCGGTCGATCTTGATCTTGTCGAAGATGAAGTCGCGCAGGCGCCCGAGGCTCGACTGGCCGGTGCCGAAATCATCAAGCGAAATACGCACACCGGCGGCGCGCAGATCGGCGATGATGCGGTGGGCGGTATCGGCCGAGCTCATCACCGCGGTTTCGGTGATCTCCAGCTCCAGGCGATGCGGATCGAAGCCGACCCGACCGAGGATCGACAGGACGCTGCTGCTGGTGCCTGGATCCATCAACTGGGCCGAGGAGAGATTGAACGACAGGAAGAGTTCGCGCGGCCATGAAAGAGCTGCTTCGGCGGCTTTGCGCAGCAGCGCTTCCGACAGTGCATCGATGAAACCACGTTCTTCGGCGAGCGGAACGAAGACGCCGGGAGAGACGAAGCCGAGATCGGGATCGTTCCAGCGGGCGAGCGCCTCGAAGCCGACCACCTGATTGTTGGAGAGCGAGACGATCGGCTGGAAATGCACGTCGATCGCGTCGGAGATGATGGCGTTTCTAAGCGCCTGCTCCAGCTGCGTCGCGCGCTTCATTTCCTGGGCGATCTCGCGCGAATAGACGGTGATCTGGCCGCGCCCGCGGCGCTTGGAACGGTAGAGGGCGGTTTCGGCGCTCTTCAGCAGCTCTTCGCAGTCTTCTCCGGCGAACGGGTAGATGGCAAAGCCGAGGGAGGCGGAAAGACGGACGTTGCGGTCGCCGAGATCATAGGGGGCCGACAGTATTTCACGGATCATCTGGCCGAATTTTTCGGCACTCGCCCGCTCGAAGATCAGCGGCAGCACGAAGGCGAATTCATCTCCGTCATGGCGGGTGACCAGCGCGCCATCGGGAATGCAGGCCCTGAGGCGATGGGCGACCTGACAAAGGATCTCATCGCCGGCAGCCGAGCCGAAAAGATCGTTGATCGGTTTGAAACTGTCGAGATTGGCGATGCCGATGGTGAAGGGAGCCGGGTCGCTAGCGCGCTCGGAAGAGATCTGCAAGACCTTGTCCCGCATGCGATTGCGGTTTCCCAATCCGGTGAGCGGATCGGTATAGGCCATCGCCTGAAGCTCATTCTGACCGACGGTCAAGAAAGCTGTGTCCGCCGATTTCATCATTCACCCGAGCTTTCCCGCGCCATGCAAAGAATGACCGGCATGTCTTAACAATTTGATAGTAAATCAGCAGGCATTGCCGCTAAAACCACCCCAGAATCCAGGAGTTGACCGGTAGTCCCGGCTAAAGTCGTTAATTTTTATGTCGTTAGCCGGAACCGCTAAGAGGTCCTGATGACATGTATCAGCCTCGCGCCCGTATGCCTTCATCCAGCAGATGCCTCTGGAAGACAGCCTCGAGCATATCGGGGCTGACCGGTTTCATGATGACATCGTCCATGCCTGCCTTGACGCATTCGGCGCGGTCTCGTTCGAAGGCCTGGGTGAGCACGCCGATGATCGGGGTGTGGCTTGTCCCGCCGGATTCTTCCATCTGCCGGATGAGGCGGGCAGCCTCGAAGCCGTTGAAGCCCGGCAGCGAAATATCCATCAACACGATCTGCGGCCGGTGCTCGGCCCAGAGACGCACGGCTTCATCGCCGGTCGCCGCGATCATATGGCGATAGCCAAGGCCTTCGAGGATCTGCGAAAAAACGATCTGGTTGATATCATTGTCTTCGGCGACGAGAACCTGCAGGCCGACGACGTCGTCGGAAATGCTGATTTCCCAATCCGAATCGGCACCGGCGGCGCCATTGCGGCTGTTGCGATTGAAATGGCGGGCGATCTGGAAGGTGAGCTCGTTGGCGATCTGAAAACCGTCCATAACAAGCGCCGGGATGCCATATTGCTCTGACAGTTCGAGGCAGCGCATGCCCATCTGGTTGTCGATGATCAAGAGATCGAGCGAGATGCCGGAGGAAGTGGCGATTTCCAGGAACCGCTCCTCCTCGTCCTCGCCGCGGACCGAGCAGGATTCGAAACCGTATTTCGACAGCGTCCGCAACGCGGCGGTCTCAGCGGCAAGGTCGGACGTGACGACGAGGACCTTGCGGCCGGAAAAATTCTCCGGAACGATCGCTTCCATCGCCGCCGGCTCGCGGCGCTCGACAGCGCTCGGTACCGGCACATAGGCGCGGCGATAGCTTTGATTGCTTGAGGTGGTGATCGCCGATGCCCGGCCGAACTCGTCGAGATCGGCGCCATCGCGCGGCAGATCCTGCATGGTCGACACGAGGAAATAGCGGCCCGGCTTGCCGATGCGGTGCTTGCGGCTGACGATGTCGCGCTCGATGCCGTCGCGGGAGATCTGCCGCTGGCGGGAGACGGACATCTCGCCGGTCTCCAGCACATGACGGTCGCTTTCTTCGAAACGCTTGGCGATCTCGACGGAAAAAAGGTCGCTGCTCTTGCGCCCGAGCACCTCGTCGGCGGTCGTCTGATATTTCTCGCAAAAGGCGAGATTGACCGCGACATAGGTGAGGTTGCGGTCCTTGACGAAGAGCGGGAACGGCAGATTGTCGAGAATGTCCTCGGTGAGCTGCACCCGCTCCAGATCCGAGCGCCATTGCTCTTCGCGCTTCTTGTCCTCGGAAATATCAGAAATGATGGTGACGCCGTAACCGCCGGGGAGCCTGCGTTTGACGAAACGGACCCAGCTGTCGGCAGCATGGCGCTCGACGGCATCGAAGCGCTCGCGCCAATGCGAGGCGATTTTCTGCGACAGCCAATCCTCGCGGCTCAGCGAGCCGCGCTGCTTCACGTCATATTGCTGGCGAATGCCGGTGTCGTAAACCGCGCCGAGGAAATCGCGAAGCCGCGTGCCGGGCTTCAGCATCTCGGGGGGCAGCGGGAAGAATTCCAGCGTCTGGCGGCTGGCGAAGATCAGATGATCGTTCTTGTCATAGATGATGAAAGCTGACGAAAGGCTGTCGCACACCACATCGAAAAGCGCCGTCTGCAGATCGGCTCCGGCGGAAATCCCGTCGGTTTCCGATGATGTGTCCGCCTTATCGAAGCCGGCACTCATGCTGTTGCGTCCCACATCTGTTCGATTTCGAAAGCTTCCGGAGGTATTTGAATAGAAATGCCATTTTTATGTTAAAACCGGCTTAACACTACAGCGCCGCGGGTCCTTTCCAGGCGCGCATAGGGCGCAATAACACTTTGAACTGCTGCATAATTTCATCAGTAAATCGGTTCCGATTTAAGCATGAATTATGCAGCGGCGATTCCCAGGTTGCGGGAGCCTCGGATCACGCTTTGGGAAAGCCCGCCGAACCCTCTTCCCTCCGGCCCGCGAATCCTCGAAAATAGCCCATGGCCATCAGACAGCTTTCCGAAACGCTCATCAACCAGATCGCCGCCGGCGAAGTCATCGAACGGCCGGCGAGCGCTGCCAAGGAACTGATCGAAAACGCGCTCGATGCAGGCGCGACGCGCATCGAGATCGCCACGGCAGGCGGCGGCAAGGCACTGCTGCGGGTGAGCGACAACGGTTCGGGCATGGATGCGGCCGATCTGGAACTGGCGGTCAGGCGCCACTGCACCTCGAAACTATCGGAGACGCTCGAGAATATCCGCACGCTCGGCTTCCGTGGCGAGGCGCTGCCCTCGATCGGCTCGGTTGCAAGGCTCAGCATCGCCAGCCGCCGGCGCGACAGCGCTGGCGGCCACGAGATCGCCGTCAACGCCGGCAAGATCGCGCATTTGCGCCCGGCCGCCGCCAATCCCGGGACGATCGTCGAAGTGCGCGATCTTTTCTTCGCGACCCCCGCGCGGCTCAAATTCCTGAAGACCGAGAAGGCCGAGGCCGGCGCCATTACCGAGATCGTCAAGCGCATGGCGATCGCCTTCCCGGCCGTGCGCTTCGTGCTGTCCGGCTCCGACCGCACGACGCTGGAATTTCCGGCGACCGGCGACGACCATCTGGCGCGCATGGCGCAGGTGCTCGGCAAGGACTTCCGCGACAACGCCATCGCCCTCGACGCCGTGCGCGAGGAAATTTCGCTGACGGGCTTTGCCGGCGTGCCGACCTTCAATCGCGGCAACTCCGCCCATCAATATGCCTTCGTCAACGGCCGGCCGGTGCAGGACAAGCTGATCCTGTCGGCGATCCGCGGCGCCTATGCCGAAACCATCCCGTCAGGCCGCCATCCGGTGGTGGTGCTATCGATTACCCTCGATCCCGCCCTCGTCGACGTCAACGTGCATCCAGCAAAATCCGACGTACGGTTCCGCGACCCCGGCCTCGTGCGCGGCCTCATCGTCGGCGCCATCCGCGAGGCCCTGGCGCGTGACGGCAGCCGGGCGGCAACCACCGGGGCAAGCGACATGCTGCGCTCCTTCCGTCCCGGTTTTCAGCCCTACGCGCAACGGCCACAGACGGCATGGTCGGCCGAGACCTCGCCTTCCCGTCCCTACCAGCCGGCAAACGGTTTCGGTGAACGGCCGCAGGCCTCCTTCGACGGGCTCTCGATGCCGACGGCACGGGCCGAGCCGCCGTTTCCGCCGCAGCCGGCAGCAGCCGACACCACCGCGCGCTATCCGCTCGGCGCGGCGCGGGCGCAGATCCACACCAATTACATCGTCGCCCAGACCGAGGACGGGCTCGTCATCGTCGACCAGCATGCCGCGCATGAGCGGCTGGTGTTCGAAGCGATGCGCAAGGCGCTGCATTCGAAGCGGCTGGCCTCGCAGGTGCTGCTCATTCCGGAGATCGTCGATATTCCGGAAGAGGATTGCGACCGGTTGATGCAGCATGCGGGCGAGCTTTCCGAACTCGGCCTGGCGATCGAGCGTTTCGGTCCTGGGGCGATTGCCGTGCGCGAGACGCCGGCGATGCTCGGCGAAGTCGATGCGCATGGGCTGATCCGCCAGCTTGCCGACGAGATTGCCGAATGGGATACGGCGTCAGGCCTGTCGGCCAAGCTCGAATATGTGGCGGCGACCATGGCCTGCCACGGATCGGTGCGCTCCGGACGACGGCTGCGGCCGGAGGAAATGAACGCGCTGCTGCGGGAAATGGAAGTGACGCCCGGCTCCGGCCAGTGCAATCACGGCCGGCCGACCTATATCGAATTGAAGCTCAGCGATATCGAGCGGCTTTTCGGCAGAAGCTAAAAAAGCTGGAAAAGCCGCCTTTGCGGGAGTATGGCAAACGGATGAGAGGCTGCAGGGAACGGAGCGCATGAATTTGTTCGAAGGGCACGGAAACCGCGAAGCGAAGATCCGATATCTCGATGGCGATTTCCAGATTCTCTCGCCCGGCTCCTATGTCGTCTGCGCAATGACGGGAAAACAGATCCCGCTCGACGAACTGCGCTATTGGAGCGTCGCCCGCCAGGAGCCCTATGCCGACGTGATCTCGGCGATCGAAGCCGACAAACGCGCCGGCGTGCTGCCGAACCAGCGGCGTTAAGCGCGGCCGCGTGCGAGAGGCCGCAGGTCCGGCCCGCCCCACGAAGGACGGGCCGTTTGCTAGGCAACAGCAAGGTCGATATGCGCTCTCTGCAAATTGCACAGATCGGCAACGGTTTACTTGAATTGCGCCATATTCTCGGGCGTCACGAGCGCGGCGCCGGAATCGATCAAAGACTCCTCCGTCTCTCCGCGAATCGATTTTACCAGCGCATCCACACCGAGTTCAGCCATCTTGGTGGGGAATTGCGCCACCGAAGCATCCTCGATTCCGCTCTTCAGCGCTTCCTCTTCACCACAGCAGAAGTCGAAACCGACCAGCACAATCTTGTCATTGGCAGTGCCGGCGTTCTTGATGGCGCGCGCAGCGCCAGCAGCGGGCGGGCCGCAAGCGGCATAAATGGCCTTGAGGTCCGGGTTCTTCGTCAGCAGGTCTTCGGCGACACTGATCCCGAGTTCCTCAGTGCAGTTTGTTGCGCCTTTCCCGACGATCTTGACGTCAAGGCCCTGCAGCCCTTCAAGCATGCCCTTCACACGGTCATCAAGCGCTGGCACACCGGGCACACCCTCGAGAATCCCGAGCGTATCGCCCGCTTTGAGAACCGTTTTGAGATATTCGCCCGCGATTTTGCCCGCGGCAAAATTATTGGTCGTGGCAAGCGCCGTTCTGCCTTTCCAATCCGGAATATTGTTATCCATCAGGACGACCTTGACGCCGGCTGCCACCGCCTTGTCCAGAGCCGTGGACACGGTAGGATCGACGGGCGTCAGGGCGATGCCCTGCACGCCTCGTGTCACCATCGACTCGATCTGTGCAATCTGGCCCTCGATGTCAGTTGCGGACGTCCCCTGTCCGTAGATGATCTCGACGCCGGGATTTCTCTTTGCATAATCTTTGGCTGCGTTCTCCATTGTTGCGAAAAACGGAACCGGGAACTTGGTTATAAAGCCGAGCTTGACCGGCTCCTGCGCCAAGGATGGGACTACAGCGAGAGCCAGAAGCGCAAGAGCTCCCAGCAGGGATTGCGGTTTCATCATAACACCTCCCATGTTTCGATCGCCCTCCTCTAGAGCGATCTCGTTGTCCACTGCCCTATCGAAGCAGTGATCTCCCTTAAGCCTCGGCGCCCACAATCATCGCGACAAGGTCCTGCTTGTTCGCTTCGGCTGGCTTCAGTTCACCCACCTTGCGACCCTGCCGCAGCACCACGGCCCGATCGGCGATTTCGACGACATGTTCCATATTGTGCGTGATTATGATCACGGCATTGCCTTCGGCTTTGAGCTGATTGACAAGGTCAAGAACTTGGCGAGATTCTCGCACGCCGAGGGCGGCCGTTGGCTCGTCAAGGATCACAAGCTTGCGCGCAAAAACAATGGCGCGCGCGACCGCGATCGCCTGTCGCTGTCCACCAGACATCAGCGCGACCGGCGCGTCGAACCGCGGCAGCTTGACCTTCAGGCGATCGATCACACGCGCTGCTTCCCGCTTCATCACGCCGGTGTTGAGGAAGCGGAGCGGGCGTGGCAGCCAGGAAGGGAAAGAGATTTCTCGCCCGCAATAGAAATTCTGCACAGGGGTCAGATTGTCGAAAAGCGCCAGATCCTGATAGACGGTTTCAATGCCGGCGCGGCGGGCCGCCGCCGCTGAATGGAGCAATACGGGAGCACCATCCACGAGGATCTCTCCTTCGTCGAGGCAATGAAGCCCACTAATGCATTTGACGAGCGTCGACTTGCCGGCGCCGTTGTCACCCAGAAGAGCGGTTACCTCGCCTGCATATGCATCAAAGCTTACATTTTTCAGGGCATGAATGGCGCCAAAGCGCTTCTGCGCATTTCGAACCGAAAGGACCGGTGGAGCGGATGCAGCGTTCATTGCACTCTCGCCGATTGAAGCACACGCGCGCGCGCCTCGAGATGGTTACGAAGCACATCGGCCTCAACGGCGATGACGATGACGAGACCGATCGCGATCATTTGAAAGAACACGTCGACGCCGAGAAGGTTAAGGGCGTTGCGGATGACGCCGATTAGCACGGCGCCGATCAGAGCGTGGCCGAGATGGCCTCGTCCGCCGAGGAAGCTGGCACCGCCGATTATCACCGCGGCAATCGTATCGAGCTCCAAGAGATTGCCGTAGATCGGCGAGGCGGCGCCGGTTCGTCCCGCCAGCAGCACCGCGCCGGCGCCGGCACAAAAGCCTGAGATAATGTAGGTCGAGAGCAGAACGCCCTTTACCGGTATACCCATGCTTCTGGCGGCATTCGGCGAGCCACCGACCGCATAGATCCATCGGCCACAGACCATTGACTTCGTCAAAATCAGAAAAAGAAGCCCGAAGATCCCGACGGCAAGGAAGGAATTGGGCACACCAAACGTCGTACCGCCGCCGATCGCAGTAATTGCATTGGGCATCCCGCGCATGGTGGTGTGGCCAGGGGCCAGTGCCAGTGCAAGGCCACGGCAGATACTCAAGGTCGCGAGGGTAATAATGAAGGGGTGTGGCAGCCTGCCATAGACAAATACCACGCCGTTTACCGCCCCGATTGCAGCACCCGAAAGCAGCATGGCCATAATGACGGCGATCGAGGCATCAACCTGCTGATAGACCAGTCCGCCGATGACTGTCGCGAGCGCGAGATTCGAGCCGACAGACAGGTCGACACCGCGACTCAGGATAACGAGCTGCTGCCCCATCGCCACCAGAGCAATCACCGCCGTCTGCGCCAGGATGTTCCCCAGGTTGCCGGGCTTTAGAAAAGCCGGCGTGATCAGACTGACGACGGCGATGAGGATGATGAGGATCAGCAATGGGCCTAAGCTCAAAAGCTTCAGTCCTAATGTGATGCCAGATTGTCTCGGGTGGAAGGTTGCACCTTGCGAACCTCCAGGTCGGGACGAATTCTGAGGCAGAATCCCAGAGTCTTCCAAATTTCCCCAGCCTCCCTGGTTTTTTATACATAAGAAACATATGGTACACGTACGTCAAATTGTTTCTTATGGATATCTAAACATGCCGGGAGTTGTGCAATGAGGACGGATACGACCTTTAAGAGGGCCTTCAATGATATGATCGATATCATTCGGACATCCGGTCTTGGGGAGGAATTGCCGTCCGAAAACGCACTGCGCGCCCAGCTTGGCGTGAGCAGAACGACGGTGCGGAAGGTGCTGGCGGCGATGTCCGCACGTGGGATCATCATATCCGAAGCGCATAGGCGGATCATACGCGAGCAGCCGCGGCAGATAGAGCGTTATCCGAAGGAAGAGACCTTAGCCATCTCGGAACAGGTCGAGACGAGTTTCATGGAATGGATGCTGCGCGGCGATGCCTGTCCGGGCACAGAAATCAATGAGGCTGAATTAGCTCGGAAATTCGGCGTCGCGACAACCATAGTCCGTGAATTTCTCAATCGATTTCAGAAATATGGGCTGATCGAGAGGCGTCAGAATGCAGGCTGGGTTTTTAAGGGGTTCACCGCGAGTTTCGCACTCGAACTGTTCGAAATCAGAGAAATGTTCGAAATGCGCTCCGCACGTCTCTTCGCTACCCTGCCCGACAGCTCACCCATCTGGAAGCAGGTGCGTGCAATACGAGCGGCGCATTTGGAACTGCTCGCGGACATCGATGCCCGGTTTCAGGATTTCTCGGAACTGGACAGCCGGTTCCATCGCCTGATTGTGGCTGTCGCGCCAAACCGCTTTATCGAAAGCTTCCAAGACGTGATCGCCATGGTCTTCCACTATCACTATCAGTGGAACAAGCGGGATGAACGCGCTCGGAATGAGGTCGCCATTGGGGAACATCTCGCGCTGATCGATGCCCTCGAAAGCCGCAATGTCGCGTTGATCGATCACGCTTGTCGGTCGCATCTGACCTCCGCCCGCGAAACTTTGCTTCATTCGATCGTGTAACCACATTGCGATTGGGGTAGCAGAAAGCCCGGCGAACCGGCGGACAAGAGGCCGGCGATCCATAGCCTCCGCAAACCAACGCGAGTTCGCGGCAGTCTTTTAGAGCGGCCCAGCCTTTCCGGGCATCGCTTTAACGCCGGCCTTCATCTCCCTTAGGCGCCGCTCGCGGCAGGCAACGATCGCCCGGTCGATGATCAGGCTCGGGGCGAGGTGATCCTCGAACACCATGTCGACCTCGATCACCTGGCACTTTTCCGCGAGCTGTGCCGCCTTGCCGGGATGGCCGGAAAGGCGGACGAAATCCTTTGAGGTGGTGACGATCAGCAAGCCCTGACGCTCGGCGGTCGTCAGGATGTCGTCGATCTCGTCCTCGGTCAGGTGCTCGTGGTCGCCGAAGGACTTGGCGACGGCGATTTCGGCGCCGCGCGATTCGACCGTGCGGAAGAATTTGGCGGGATCGGCAATGCCGGCAAAGGCGAACACCTTCATGCCCGCGAGCGTATTGTCGCCGCGCACTTTCAGCGAGGCGGTGAAATAGGGCTTTGCGGCGCGTGCCGCCATGCGGACGATGCTGTCGGCGGCATTGCCGCCGCCGACCTTCAACAGCGCGGTGGCCGAACGCAGTTGCTGGCGGATCGGGGCGCGCACCGGGCCGGCCGGCACGATATGGCCGTTGCCGAGGCCGCGGGTCGCGTCGATGACCAGCAGGGCATAATCGATCGCCAGCCGGGCGCTCTGGAAACCGTCGTCCATGATGATGAGATCGGCGCCCTCCGCGACCAGACGCTGTGCCCCGTCGACGCGCCTCCGCGAAATCACCGTCAGCGCCTCCCGGGCAAGCAGCAGCGGCTCGTCACCGACGGCGACCGCCCGGTGATGATCGGGATCAACCACGGTCGTCACATCGAGCGAGCCGCCGTAACCGCGGCTGAGAAAGCCGGGTTTCAGCCCTTTCGCCTTGGCGGCGCGGGCAATGGTCAGCGCCGTCGGCGTCTTGCCGGCGCCGCCGACGGTGAAATTGCCGACGCAGATGACCGGAATGGCAACGGAGGCGCGGCGCGCATGGGCCATGCGGTGGCCGGCGATACGACCGTAGAGAAAGGAAACCGGCAGCAGCAGCCAGGCCCGCCAATCGGCTTTCCTCCACCAGAACGGCGGCGCTTCGGATATCATCTTGCCGTTCCGCTCCCCTGCCCGCCTTACGGCAACCAGCCCCTTGCTTTTCGACCGGCCGGATTGAGAAGCCAAATTCAATGAAAATGCAAGCCCTTACCAGTCAGGCCGGCTGCAGATCCGGCAGCAGTGCCTCGAGAGCGGTGATATCGTCGAGCACATGATCGGCGGCGGCGGCCAGCGAATCGCGCGAACCGGTTCCGGTCAGCACCGCGATCCTGAGCCCCGTTCCGGCATTCAGGCCCATGTGCAGGTCGTGATTGTTGTCGCCGACCATCGCCACTTCCTCGGGCGAAAGACCGGTCGCAGCGCAGAAGCCGAGTACCATGCCCGGCTCCGGCTTGACGCCGAAACCGCTGTCATATCCGGCGATATAATCGACATAGCGGGCGAAACCGAAACGTTCCGCGGTCTGGCGGATCGAGCGCTCATTGTCGCTGGAGGCGACGCCGAGCTTGAAGCCGCGCCGATGCAGCCTGGCGAAGAAGTCAGCGAGATCGGTTACCGGCACGGAAAATTCGGCGGCGTTGGAAAACAGCTCGTCGAGGCGCACCGTCAGTTCGCCGACATCGACCATCGAACCCGCGGCAACCAGACCCTCGGCAATCTGGCGGGTATTGCCGGCGGCAAGCAGGCTGTCGGGCACGATATGGCCAGTCGCCGGATCCATGCCGCAGGCAGACAGCAGCCGGTCGGCGAGAAGCGGATCGCCTTCAGCGGCGATACGGGCAAGTTCGCGGTTTACCGGCAGCCAGCTCTCGTCATAGTCGAGCAGCGTGCCGTCCTTGTCGAAGAGAATGCCTTTGATTAGGGACGCTGCCGCCATGCTTTATCCTCAGAGCTGGGCCACGGCCTTGGGCAGCAGCCGCGCCTTCACCGTCAGCGGATTGATATAGGGTTCCAGCCCCTTGACGGTCGCGGTCAGCGCACCGCGCATCTCGTGCACGGCGGTGATGCCGGCCTCGATCATATTGCGGCGGGCTTCGTCATTGGTCAAAAGGTAATGCACGCCCTTGGCCAGCATTTCGGTATCGCGCACCATGCGGGCGCTGCCGCTGCGGGCAAGCTTCTGATAGGCATCGCGGAAATTCTGCACATGGCCGCCGGAGAGAACGGCGCAGCCGAGCATGGCGGGCTCCAGCGGATTCTGGCCGCCTTCGGCAAAAAGCGAGCGGCCGACGAAGGCGATTTCCGTCAGTCGCAAATAGAGGCCCATTTCGCCGATCGTATCGCCGAGGAAGATATCGACATCGGCCGACAGGACATCGTCGCGGGTGCGGCGGGCGACCTTCAGCCCCAGCTTGACCAGAGCCGCCTCGATCTCGTCGCAACGGTCGGGATGGCGAGGCACGATGATCGTCAGCTGACGATCGCGCTCCCTCAGCGCCCGATGAACGATGGCAGCGGCATTCTCCTCGCCGTCGAAGGTCGAGATCGCCGCCCAGGTCTTGCGGTCGCCGATCTGCTTCTTGTAGCGGGCGAGGACAGCGCTGTCATAAGGGGGTGCGTCGGTATCGACTTTCAGATTGCCCGAGGTGATAACGGGAACGGCGCCGAGATCGCGGAAACGTTCGGCATCGATATCCGACTGGGCGATGACGAGGGCGAGATTCTCGAACAAGGCTTCGGCGATTGCCGGCCGGCGGCGCCAGCGCGCAAAGGAACGATCCGACATGCGGGCATTGATCAGGATCTGCGGAATGCGGCGGCGGCCGAGTTCCAGCACTGTTGCCGGCCAGATCTCGGATTCGGCGATGATGGCGCAATCGGGCGCCCAATAATCGAGGAAGCGGCTGACCGAGGGCTTCAGGTCGAGCGGCACATATTGGTGGATCGCGTCATTGCCGAGGCGCTCGGCGGCGAGCCTGGCCGAGGTGATCGTGCCCGTGGTCAAGATGACATGGATATCGCGGCGGCGGATTTCGCGGATCAGCGGAATGACGGCATTGGTTTCACCGACACTTGCAGCATGGAACCAGACGAGCGGGCCCTGCGGCCGGTTGGCGCTCGGATAGCCGAAGCGTTCCAGGCGGCGCGCCCGGTCTTCCTTGCCCTTGGCCGTGCGGTAGGTGATATAGAGGCCGACGACAGGAGAGGCCACGGTTCCCGCCAAACGGTATGCGCTCAGACCGAACCGAGCCATCCGGGAACTCATTGCGCCAGTCTCCGATCCAAGATCGACATCAAACCCATTCCCTCATTATCGTTGCGGCCGGAATGGCCGATGAATTTGTTCAGAATGCGTCAAACGATCCGGATCGACGGACGGCCGATGCACGAAGCCCGGCGCGACGAACCGCAGGCCGCCGCTACATGCCGCGGCCGATGGCCGAGATCGGCTGCTTCAGGCCTTTTCCTGCGGATCGAGCAAACGATGCATGTGGACGATGAAATAGCGCATATGCGCATTGTCGACCGTCTGCTGCGCTTTCGACTTCCAGGCCGTCAGCGCCGTGGCATAATCCGGGAAAATGCCGACGATATCGAGACCCTTCAGATCGCGGAACTGGACGTTGTCGAGGCTTTCCAGTTCGCCGCCAAAAACGAGATGCAAAAGCTGCTTCTTGTCACCGGAGTCAGTCATTTTTTGTTCTCTTTCTGCTATTCTCCTCCGCCACCCCATCTGCGGGATTTTGACGGAAACGTCAACTGTCTCGTCGTCCCGCAAAGGCCGCGAGAAACTCGCTGATGCGGGGCGTCGGTGCTGCGCAGAGGACGTTGTGGGTCACGTCGGCGCGATTGTAGACGATCGGCCTGCCGTCGAGATCGACGAGGCCACCGCCAGCGCAGCTAAGGATCAGATCGGCGGCGGCCAGATCCCAATCATGCGAATTGCTCTTGACGAAGGTGCCTTCGAGACGACCGTCCGCCACCATGGCGATGCGATAGGCAAGCGAGGGAATGTGTTTGTGGCGGCTGACCCGGTCGCGAAACTCCGGCGGAAAGGTCGTCAACAGGTCCTCGCCGACCGCAAGGCGGCTCGTCTCCTCCGGTCCCGCGGCGGAGACGGTGAAGGGCACGCCGTTTTTCAGCGCCACGCCGCCGTCGACGGCCTCATAGAGTTCCTCGAGCGCCGGGGCATAGAGCACGCCGGCGACCGGACGGCCGCGATGAACGACCGCGACGCTGACGCACCAGAGCTTCTGCCCGCCGAGAAAGGCGCGCGTGCCGTCGATCGGGTCGATGATGAACAGCGTCTCATGCGAGAGGCGGCCGGCATCATCGTCGGTTTCCTCAGACAGCCAGCCATAATCCGGCCGGGCCTTGCGCAGAATGGTTTCGAGCGTCTTGTTGGCGGCGAAATCGGCGGCGCTGACGGGGGAGCGGTCGTCGTTTTTCCACCAGACCTCGGGAGACTGGTTGAAGAAACCGAAAGCGACCGCACCGGCCTCTTTCGCAGCATCGACGATCAGCGTGAGATCGCTCTGCCAACGGGGCTTTTCCCTATCGCTCATCCCGTCACATCCGTCCAACTTTCGTTTGAGCATGATGTCGTCCGAAAACCGCACACACTTTTCGGCATCATCCTCTACCGCCCTGCCAGGGTCATGCCTTCGATGGCGAAGGTCGGGGCCGCGACGCCGAACTTGCGGTCGATGTCGTTTGCCGGCGTCAGGCGCATGAACATCTCCTTGAGATTCGAGGCGATCGTCACCTCGGAGACCGGGAAGGTCAGTTCGCCGTTCTCGATCCAGAAACCGGTGGCGCCGCGGCTGTATTCGCCGGTGATCATGTTGACGCCGTGGCCGATCAATTCGGTGACATAAAAGCCATTGCCGACGCTGCGGATCAGTTCCTCCGGCGTGATGTCGCCGGGTTCAAGGGCAAGATTGGTGGAGGACGGCGAAACGGCAGTGCCGCCGCGCACGCCGCGGCCGTTGGTCTGAAGGCCGAGCTCGCGACCGGTCGAGGTCGACAGGAACCAATGCTTCAAGACGCCGTCCTCGATCATCACCATCCGCTCGCCCGATACGCCCTCGCCGTCGAAGGGCCGCGAGGAGGGGCCGCGCACGATCAACGGATCGTCGGTGATAGACAGGCCCGATTTCAGCACCTGCTGACCCATCCTGTCGCGCAGGAAGCTCGACTTGCGGGCGACGGCGGCGCCATTGATTGCGCCGGCGATATGGCCGACGAAGCCGCGGGCGACTCGCGGATCGAAGATGACGGTGACATCCTTGCCGGTCGGCACCTGGCGCGGGTTGATGCGCTTTATCACCCGTTCGCCGGCCCGGCGGCCGATCTCGGCGGGATCGTCGAGCTCGGCATAATAGAGCCGGCTGTCGAAATCATAATCGCGCTCCATGCCGGTGCCTTCTCCGGCGATGACGCTGACGGAATGGCCGAAACGCGAGGCCATGTAGCTGCCTTCGAAACCGTGCGAGGTGGCGAGAACCAGGCCGCCCATGCCGGCCGAGGCACCGGCGCCGGAGGAATTGGTGACACCCTCGACCGCAAGGGCCGCGGCCTCAGCTGCAAGGCCTGCCTCGCGCAGCATCTCGGAGGAGACCTCGGTGGTATCGAGCAATTGCAGGTCGGGGTAGGATTTCGCAAGGCTCGCCTCATCCGCGAGGCAGGCGAAGGGATCTTCCGGCGAGACTTTGGCCATGGCGACGGCGCGTTCGGCCAGCGCCTGCAGATCGAAGCCCGGATTGGCCGAAACGCTGGCAACGCGCTTGCCGATGAAGACGCGCAGCGAAAAATCGTCGCTTTCGGAGGATTCCGTGCCCTCGACCTTGCCGAGGCGGACGCTGACCGATTGCGAGCGCGACCGGACGACGACGGCGTCGGCGGCGTCGGCCCCTGCCTTCCTGGCCAGATCGATCAATTGACTTGCGCGGGAAAGAAGTGTCGAGGAATCGATTTCAGAGGACATGATTTGGCCTTTCCTTCGGCTTCCATTTATTGTGCACTCACCCAAGCATCAAGGCCGCCGCCGCCGATTCTTTGTCGGGGCTGCCGGCCTGTTCCCCGCCGTCGAAAGAAATCGCCCCGATGTCCGCGTCCAATGCCTTTTTTTCCGAAACGATCCTGCTGCTCGGCGGAGCGGTGGTCGCCGCGCCGATATTCAAGAAGCTCGGGCTCGGCACGGTGCTCGGCTATCTCGCCGCCGGCATCGTCATCGGGCCGGTTTTCCACGGCATCACCGATGGCGAACAGATCCTTGCCGTCGCCGAACTCGGCGTCGTCTTCCTGCTTTTCATCATCGGGCTGGAGCTGAAACCCAGCCGCCTCTGGCAAATGCGCCGCGACATTTTCGGCCTCGGCACGGCGCAGGTGGTGGTGACCGGGCTGGCGCTGACCGCGCTTGCCTGGTTTTCTGAGGTTCTCGACTGGCGCGGCAGCATCGTCGCCGGCTTCGGCCTGGCACTATCCTCGACGGCCTTCGCCATGCAGATCCTCGAGGGCGACGGCGACGTCAACACGAGGTATGGGCAGCGCTCCTTCTCGATGCTGCTGTTCCAGGACCTTGCAATCGTGCCGCTCTTGGCGCTGATCACCGTGCTCGACGGCGGCGGCAAGGGCAGCCCTGCGCCGCTCACCGATTTTGCGGTCGCCGTCGGCGCGGTCGCGGCGATGGTCGTCATGGGGCGCTACCTGCTGACGCCGCTCTTCCAGGTCATCGCGCGCACCGGTGCGCGCGAAGCGATGATCGCCGCCGCCCTCTTCGTCGTCATGGGATCGGCGAGCCTGATGCAGCTTGCCGGGCTTTCGATGGCGATGGGCGCCTTCCTCTCCGGGGTGATGCTCGCCGAATCCTCCTACCGGCACGAGCTGGAGGCCGATATCGAGCCCTTCCGCGGCGTGCTGCTCGCCATCTTCTTCATCGCCGTCGGCCTGTCGCTGCAGCTCGACGTGCTTGCCGACAACGTGCTCTTCGTCATCGTCGCGGTGCCGATCATCATGGCGGTCAAGGCGATCATCATCTACGGGCTCTGCCGGATCTCCGGCTCTCCGCATGATGATGCGATCCGCATCGCCTTCCTGCTGCCGCAGGGCGGCGAATTCGGCTTCGTGCTGTTTACCGCGGCGGCGACCGTCGGGCTGATGTCGGCGAGCACGGCATCGCTGCTGGTCGCGATCGTCACGCTGTCCATGGCGCTGACGCCGATCGGCGCGGCGCTTGCGAAGCGTCTGCTCAGCGGCGACGAGCATGAGGAGTTGGACGAGGATTTCGAGGGCGCCGGCGCCGACGTGCTGATGGTCGGCTTCTCGCGTTTCGGCCAGATCGCCGCGCAGATCCTGCTTGCCGGCGGGCGCAGCGTCACCGTCATCGAATTTTCGGCGGACCGCATCCGCCAGGCCTCCTCTTTCGGCTTCCGCATCTATTTCGGTGACGGCACCCGCAAGGACGTGCTGCGCTCGGCCGGCATCGACCGGGCAAAGATCGTGCTCGTCTGCACGCAGAAGAAGGAGGTCACCGACAAGGTGGTGGAGCTGGTGCAGGCGGATTATCCGCACACAAGGCTCTACGTGCGCTCCTACGACCGTATCCATTCGATCGAACTGCGCAACAAGGGCGTCGACTACGAGTTGCGCGAAACGCTGGAATCCGGCCTGCTCTTCGGGCGGCGGACGCTGGAGGCGCTCGGCGTTCCCGAGGTCGACGCCTATGAGATCGGCGAGGATATCCGCAAGCGCGACGAGGCGCGCCTGGTGCTGCAGGTGTCGGAAGGGCTGCAGGCCGGCCGCGACATGCTGTTTTCCCACCCTGTCCGCCCCGAACCGCTCGTGAAGCCGAAGCGCGCCGCCGATCCATTCGAGGACGATCCGCTGGCGGGAACGGTGGATGCGACGGCGGAGGCCTGATCGCCGCCGATCGGCTTGTTAAATTGACGCATTGAATATGCGCTCGGCGGCGTCTATCAGCGGGTGATCGGAGAGGGACACTTGATCAGACGGGCGAGACAGATGGAGCAATGGGCACTGCGCATCCTGTGCGCGGCGACGTTGGTTTTTGTCGCATTCGCCCATCAGGCTCCCGTCGCCGGTGAGTCCGGTCCGACCGAACTCGCGCAATATGTACTGCCCGATGGAACGCTGCCGTCGCTTTGCGCCACCGTCAGTGACAAATCCGATCAAGGCCAGCACGACAAAACCCATTCGCATGGTTGCGAGGCCTGCCGGATCGGCGCCTCGACCCTGCTACCGGCGCCGATGGATGTCGCCGGTGCTCCGATACCCTTTGCGGTCGCGGTCGAACTGCCGATCCGGGCCGAAAGCTTCCCTCGCCGGCTTTTCCCGCCCAATACCGGTCCCCGCGCTCCGCCTTCCGATCCGATCCTCGCCTGAACCTCGTGTTGCGGCAGGCGCCGTGACGCCTTTCAACGCCGGCCGAACTGCTTCCCGCAGCCGGCCGCGGATACGGATCCATCCTCATGTCGACTATCACTGCCGCCGGACCGGCGGAGGACGCCGCCAGCGGCGTTTCGCTCTACCGCGCCATCTGGCGCTGGCATTTCTTTGCCGGGCTTCTCGTCATACCCTTCATGCTCAATCTGGCCGTGACCGGATCGCTCTATCTTTTCAAGGACGAGATCAACAACAGCTTCTTCGGCTACCGTTATACCGTCCAGCCCGCCGGCCAGGCGCTGCCGGCCGAGCGGATCGCGGACATCGCCACCGCCGCGGTGCCGAGCTCGGCGGCGACCTCCTACAAGGAGCCGGCCGGACCTGAGCGATCGGCCATCGTCACCGTCGCCAGCGATGCCGGCACGACACTGGTCTTCGTCGACCCTTATGCCGGCAAGGTGCTCGATGTGGTCGGATCGACCGATGAGTTCAATTATGTCGTCAAGCGCATCCACAGCCTGGCCTATTTCGGCGGTATAGCGAACCGGCTGATTGAGATCACCGGCGGCTTTGCCATGGTGCTCGTCGTCACCGGCATCTATCTCTGGTGGCCGCGCCGCCAGACAGGCGGTGTCGTCAGCGTGCGGGGAACATCGGGCCGCCGGGTTTTCTGGCGTGACCTGCATGCGGTGACGGGCGCCTTCGCCGGGGTGCTGATCTTCTTCCTGGCGATAACAGGCATGCCATGGTCGGGCTATTGGGGCGCGAACGCCAATGCCTGGCTGACCGAACACGGCCTCGGCTATCCCGTCCAGCTCTGGGACGACATGCCGAAATCGCAGAAGGTGACCGAGGACATCCTGCCGAAGAGCGGCTGGATCGTCGAAAAGGCGCCGGTTCCGCTTTCCGATATCGCCGCAGCACAATCGGCCAAGCCGATCGGTCTCGACAAGGCCGTGGAGATCGCCAGGCGGCTGGGCATGGCGCCGGGCTTCGACGTGGCCATTCCCTCCGACGAGACGGGCGTCTATACCGCCTCGCTCTATCCCGACGATCTGGCCAACGAACGCACCATCCATATCGACCAGTATTCCGGCAAACCGCTGATCGATATCGGCTTCAATCAGTATCCGTTGCTCGGCAAGGCGATCGAGTGGGGCATCAATGTCCACCAGGGACAGGAATGGGGGCGTTTCAACCAGTTGCTGATGCTCGCGACCTGCCTGGCCATCGTGCTCAGCTGCGTGAGTGCCGTCATCATGTGGTGGAAACGGCGCCCGGCCGGCCGGCTCGGCGTGCCACCCATGCCGCCAAAACGCGCGGTCTATTACGGCCTGTGGCTGATTACCACAATCTTCGCCGTCGCCTTCCCGATGAGCGGGCTCGCCATTGTCGCCATGATCGCCTTCGACCAGATCGTCGTGCGCTTCGTGCCCGTGTTGAAACGCGTTGCCGCTTAAGGGAGACCATTCGATGAAGATGATCATTGCCCTTCTAGCCTGCATGCTTTTCGCATCCATGGCAGCCGCGGACGACGATCCGCAGCAGGCGATCCCGGCAAGGCTGAAGCTGATGTTTGAAAGGCTTGATAAGCCATTGGACATCGCCCCGGTCGTCGTCCAGGCCGATTGGGCGATCGCCGGCTGGCGCCAAGCTGGGCGCGGCGGACGCGTCTTGCTGAAAAAGACGCATCATGGCTGGAGCATCTATCTCAGTAGCGGCGACAGCCTGAAGGATGCCGGGACGCCGGAGAAAATCGGCCTCCCGGCAAGTGACGCGGCCGGACTGGCTGCGAAGCTGAAAGAGGCCGAGACAAGCCTTGATCCCTCCGCGCTGGCGCTGTTCTCAAGCTTCGAAGGCACGGTCATGATGATGAACGCGGCGTCAAACGGGGCGGGTGGCCATGAGGGCCACGCCCAATAACACCGTGTTCTAGCGCTTCAGCCGCGCTTCGATTTCCCGGTCGAGGGCGAATTTCAGCTCGTCCTTGACGCCGACCGACATGGCCAGCACCTCGCGGGCCTTGAGGAAATCCATGACGCCGGTGCGGCCGACCGCCGGGCGCAGGAAGATGTGCGGCTGGCAGAGCTTCAGCTTCAGCGTGATCGCCGTCTGCATCATCAGCTGGCCGGAGCCGAAGATGCTCTCCATGCGGTTCGGAATATGGGTGCCGTCGCCTTCCGGCGCGCCGACGACATCGATGCCGACTACGATATCGGCAAGATCCATCAGCGGTTCATAGGGCACCGGATTGCTGATGCCGCCGTCGATCATCACCCGGCCGCGCAGGCGCACCGGCATGAAGACGGCGGGAATGGCGGAAGACGCGGCAAGCGCCGGAAACAGCTCGCCTTCTTCGATGATGACTTCGTTCTGCCCGTAATAATCCGTGGTGATGACCTTCATCGGCACCAGCAGATCCTCGAAGCGGGCCGGCAACTCGGCCGGCAGAAAGGCTTTCAGGATCCGCTCCAGATTGAACTGGCCGATGCGGATGCCCTTGGCCACCGCATCGCGCACCGTCGCCGGCCGCAGGCCCCAGATGCGGGCGACGACCGCCGTCTTGTTGCCGACGGTCGTCAGCGCATGTTCGCGGATTTCGGCCCCCGACATGCCGGCAGCCATGCCGGTCCCCATGATCGCGCCCATCGACGAACCCGATATCGCCACCGGGCGGATGCCGAGTTCGTCGAGCGTCTCGATGATATGGATGTGGGCAAGTCCGCGCGCGCCACCGCCGCCGAAAGCGACGGCGACCGTTGGAAGATCGCTGATCGCAGGCAGTTTCGGACTGATGATCTCTGCCTGCTGCACGCCCCGCCCCCGCTTATTGCGGCTGATACCGGAAGAAATGCACCCTCGTATCGCCAAAGATGCGGTTTTCGAGGAAAACATAGGAAGGATGCACGGATACGACAATATCGGCGCGTTCCTCGAGCACCGCGATCGCGCCGGGCCTGAGCCAGCCGCCGCCGGCCGCCGCCGCCATCGCCTTTTCGCCGAGGCCTTTGCCATAGGGCGGGTCGGCAAACAGCACGTCGAAGGCTTCGAGATTGCCGACGCTGCCGAGATCGGTCGCATCGCGGCGCAGGATGCGCGTGCGGCCGTGCAGGCCGAGCGCATCGATGTTTTCCCAGAGCAGCGCCCTGCCCTCGACGCTGTTTTCGACGAAGAGCGCGTGACGACAGCCGCGTGAAACGGCTTCGAGACCGACCGCGCCGGTTCCGGCAAAAAGGTCAAGGATCCGGGTGCCATCGACGCATTCCGGATAGGCATGGCTCAATATATTGAACAGGCTCTCGCGCGTCCGGTCGGCAGTCGGCCGGATCTCGTTGGATTTTGGCACGGCGAGAGGCCGTCCGCGAAATTCACCGCCGACGATCCGCACCGCGCGTCATTCCCTTTCCTTTTCCACCACCTCTGGACGGCCCGCCCGCGGGCCTGTCGCCGCCCGGTCTGTCGCCGCCTGATTTGGCGTCCTTCGGCTTACCGGAAAAATTCTTGGCCGCGCCCGGCTTGGCGCCAAAGCCCTTGCCGCGCGGCTTATCGCCCGAAGGCCGGCCGCCCGCAGATTTGTCGCCGAAGGATTTCTCGCCACGCGGACGCTCGGAGCGGCCTTCGCCGGCAAAACTTCTGGCTGCGCGCGGACGTTCATCACCGTCCTCGCGCGGCCTGCGTTCACCCCGCGGCTTATCGCCGAAGGGGCGGTCGCCACGCGAAGGACGATCCCCGAAAGGCCGGTCACCGCGCGGACGCTCCGAACGGGCCTCACCGGTGGAGGATCTGGCGGCACGAGGGCGTTCGTCACCATCGCCACGCGGTTTGCGATCCCCGCGCGGCTTGTCGCCGAATGGCCGGTCGCCACGCGAGGGACGATCACCGAAAGGCCGATCGCCGCGCGGACGCTCGGGGCGGCCTTCACCGGCAGAGCTTCTGCTACGCGGACGTTCGTCACCCCCTTCACGGGGCCTGCGGTCGCCGCGGGCCGGGCGGTCGCCAAAACCGCGCTCTTCACGGCCCGGACGATCCCCGAACGGACGCTTGCGGCCGCGGCCTTCGCCTTCATCCTTGCGATTGGGCTGCTCGCTCGAGCGGATCCATTCGCCGTCCTCTTCGCGCACCCGATTGATCTGTGTGCGCGGGCGATCCTCGATATGGTGGGGACCGGTGCTTTTTGCCGGCACCTGCTCGCCGCGCCGGCGCGCGGTCTGCTCATTCTTGGCAGCTTTCGCCGCAGCTTTTTCGCCGAGCGGCCGGGCGCCCGGCGCCATCCAGACATTGGCGCTGCGGCGCTGGCCGAGCGGCTGGGGACGTTTCGGCTTGTCGTCGTCGAAGCGGCCGCCATCGCGGCGGTCGTCATCTCTACGCCCGCCACCGCGGCGATCGTCGCGCTTGGTGTCGAGGCGGCTCAGCGCCCGTTCGCGCTTGTCCTCGTCGCGGCGCGGACGCTGCTCGCGCCTTTCCGGTACTGGGGCTTCAGCCTCTTCCTCGGCGGCAACCGCCGGCGCGTTATAGATCGGCGCATCGAAATTCGCCTTGGCTTCCTCGATCAGGCGCGGGCCGAGCTGGTCGCGAAGCGTGCGGCCGCGCACTTCGATGACATGGCCTTCCGGTAAGTCGCCGAGCTGGAACGGGCCGTAGGAGATGCGGATCAGACGATTGACGTCAAGGCCGAGCGCGCCCATCACGTTCTTGATTTCGCGGTTCTTGCCTTCGCGAAGACCCATGGTGATCCAGACGTTCGAGCCCTGCGTGCGGTCGAGCGTCGCCTCGATCGAACCGTAGAGCACGCCGTCGACGGCAATGCCGTCCTTCAGCTTGTCGAGAGCGTCCTGATCGATGTCGCCATGGGCGCGGACACGGTAGCGGCGCAGCCAGCCGGTCGCCGGCAGCTCGAGCGCACGGGCAAGACCGCCGTCATTGGTCAGCAGCAGCAGGCCTTCGGTGTTGATATCGAGACGGCCGATCGACATGACGCGCGGCAGTTCTTCCGGCAGGTTGTCGAAGACGGTCGCGCGGCCTTCCGGATCGGCATTGGTGGTCACCAGCCCGGCCGGCTTATGATAGAGCCACAGCCTGGTGCGCTCGATGCCGCGGATCGGCACGCCGTCGACCTCGATGCGATCGGCCAGCGTGACGTTGACGACAGGGGTGTCGAGAACCGCGCCGTTCAGCGTCACGCGGCCTTCCATAATCATGCGCTCGATGTCGCGGCGGGAGGCGACGCCGGCGCGCGCCATCACCTTGGAAATGCGTTCGGCCTTGGCCTCGCCTTCGGTCTCGGCCGCGATCGCAGCCTTTGCCGGCTTCGTGCCGCCCGACTTCGCGCCGGCCTTCGGCCCGCTGTCGCGTGAAAAGGGCTTTGCGCCCGGGCGTTTTGGCTTGTCTTTGGGTGTCATTTGTTGTTTGCCTGCCTTTTGGGCCTGTCTATCAGGTCACGCATCTGCGGTTAAGTGGAAATTCTTGCGATCGTGAAGACAAATCGTTTCATGGAGATGGCGCTCGAAGAGGCACGCGCCGCCGGAGACCGCGGCGAGGTGCCGATCGGCGCCGTCGTCGTCATCGACGATATTGCCGTTTCGCGCTCGGGAAACCGCACGCGCGAGCTTAATGACGTGACCGCACATGCCGAAATCGCCGCGATCCGGCTGGCCTGCGAAGCTCTCGGCCAGGAGCGTCTTGTCGGCGCCGATCTTTATGTGACACTCGAGCCTTGCACCATGTGCGCGGCAGCCATCTCGTTTGCGCGTATCCGCAGGCTCTATTACGGCGCCGAGGACCCGAAAGGCGGCGGCGTCGACAATGGCGTGCGATTTTATGCGCAACCGACCTGCCACCACGCACCGGAAGTCTATTCCGGCTTCAACGAGGTGCAATCGGCCGATATATTGCGAACATTCTTCTCGCAAAAGAGAGAGGCGCCGTAGTCTCTACAGCGCCTCGCGTCTATTCAGGCAGATAAGGAGACTATTGCAGGAAGTTCCACCACTGCTTGCCGCTGTTGGCGATCGCCGCATCCTTCTTGCGCTTCTTCTGCTTCTTGAGTTCGGGCTCGCCGACATCATCGAGCTTTGCCGGGTCGTCGACGGTGCGGTAGCCGGGCGGCGGATCGGAAATATAGCGGCGCTGATCGACATAGGAGCCCTTCTGCAGGGCGCGGGCTTCGCGATAGGCCTTGGTCTGGGCTTCGGTCGTACGCCGGCCGCCCTCGATGGCGGAGCTTGCCAGCGGCGAGCGGTAATTCGGATTGTCGGAGTTGGCGTCGGCTTCCCCGACCAGGCGGGCGCGGGTTTCCTCCGGCGATTCAATCCACTGCGGATTGTCCTTGTTGGCGACAGTCGGCTGTGGCGCAACGAGGGTTTCCCTCTGCGCCTGGGCCGGCAGCACCAGCGTCGGGCGCGGCGTGTATTTGACGCCCTTGTTCTTCGGGTCCGGCCCGGTCAGCGACACGGACTGGCCGAGATCGTCGGTCAATTGCTCCATGGCGGTCTTGTCGGTGCCGTAGGTCGGGCTGCTGGCGCAGCTGGAGACCAGGGAGCATCCCGCCATGACAACAGACAGGCAGGCGCCCATACGGAACCAATGCGTTGCGAACATGAAAACCCTTCCAGCCACCGGTGCAATCGTTGCCCTACCGGACAACCGTCCCCCTGACGCAAAAATCCGGCCATTTTCAGGCAGCTTTTACCGGATGAACCGCGAAAACGCAATTCACCCGGCAATATTCTTCACGCGAGCCGGGCAAGCTCGCGAAGCGCGGCAGCGTCACGGGCCGAGACATCGGGATATTCCGGATCGGAACCGACATCCCTGGTGATGCGCCAGGAGCGGGCGCATTTTTGGCCCTCCGCCAGCTTCGGCACGACGCTGACCAGAGGCACCTCGGCAAGGCGGAAAGCCTCCGCCGGGCCTTCGCCGGCCGCAATCTCGATTGCCGAGGTGATGCAGACTTCGGTGAAGTCCTGGCCTTCCAGCGCCTTCATCAGTTCCGGATCGGCGATGTGGACGACGGGAGCGGCTTCCAGCGAAGAGCCGATGCGCTTGTCCTTGCGCTCGATTTCCAGGGCGCCTGTGACAACCGAGCGGACAGCGCGGATCTTCTTCCACTTCTCGGCCAGGGCATCGTTGCGCCATTCCTTGGCAACAGGGGCAAACTGCTCCAGATGCACGGAAACGGCGGACGGGTTGCGCGACAGCCAGGCCTCCTCGGTGGTGAAGGGCAGCATCGGGGCAAGCCAGGTCACCATGCAATCGAAGATCTGGCGGATGACATGCAGGCTGGCGCGCCGGCGCAGGCTCGACGGCGCGTCGCAATAGAGTGCGTCCTTGCGGACATCGAAATAGAAGGCCGAAAGCTCGACATTGGCGAAATCGATCAGCGCACGGGCGATCTTCTTGAAATCGAAGGCATCGTAATTCTCGCGCACCAGCTCGTCGAGTTCGGCAAGCCGGTGCAGCATCAGCTGCTCCAGCTCCGGCAGATCGGCAAAAGCGATCTCCTCGCCCTTGTCGTGGGCAAGTGTGCCGAGCATCCAGCGGATGGTGTTGCGCAGCTTGCGATAGGCGTCGACATTGGTCTGGATGATCGTCTTGCCGACGCGCAGGTCGTCGGCATAGTCGGAGGTCATCACCCACAGACGCAGGATGTCAGCGCCGGCATCCTTCATTACTTCCTGCGGCGCGGTGACGTTGCCCTTCGACTTCGACATCTTCTCGCCCTTCTCGTCCATGGTGAAGCCATGGGTGAGGACGGCGTTGTAAGGCGCGCGGCCGCGGGTGGCTGCCGATTCCAACAGCGACGAATGGAACCAGCCGCGATGCTGGTCCGAGCCTTCGAGATAGAGATCGGCCGGCCACTTCAGGTCCGGACGGTCCTCCAGCGTGAAGGTGTGCGTCGAGCCGGAGTCGAACCACACGTCGAGGATATCCATGACCTGCTTCCAGCGGGAATGGTCATGGTCGTTGCCGAGGAAGCGCTCCTTGGCGCCATCGGCAAACCAGGCGTCGGCGCCCTCCTGTTCGAAGGCTTCGAGGATACGGGTGTTGACGGCTTCATCGACCAGGACCTCGCCCTCATCGTCGGCAAAGACGGCGATCGGCACGCCCCATGCTCTCTGACGGGACAGAACCCAGTCCGGGCGGCCCTCGATCATGGCGCGCAAGCGGTTCTGGCCGGCGGCGGGCACGAAGCGGGTGTCGTCGATCGCACCCAGCGCGCGCGAACGCAGCGTCGTGCCGTCGGCAAGCGTCTTGTCCATATAGACGAACCATTGCGGCGTGTTGCGGAAGATCACCGGCTTCTTCGAGCGCCAGGAATGCGGATACTGGTGCTTCAGCCGGCCGCGGGCAAAGAGCGCGTTGCGTTCGATCAGCGCCTTGATGACGCGGTCGTTGGCATCGCCCTTCTTGCCGTTGTCGTCGATGACGCGGGCGCCTTCGAAGCCGGGGGCGTCCGATGTGTAGAAGCCGCCGTCGTCGACCGGGAACGGGATCTTGGTGTCGATGCCGCGGGCCTCAAGCGTGCGGACAGCCGACATCCAGGCATCAAAGTCTTCGCGGCCGTGGCTGGGCGCCGTGTGCACGAAACCGGTGCCCGCATCGTCGGTGACGTGATCGCCATCGAGCAATGGCACTGGGAATTCATAGCCGCCGTCCAGACCCTTGAAGGGATGCGCACAGGCCATCGCTGCGAAGTCGGCCGCGGAGACATCGCTCAGGCGCTTGTACTGCAGCTTGGACTTGGCAAAGGACTCCTCAGCCAGTTTATCGGCAAAGATCAGCTTTTCGCCCGGACGCGGACCAAAATCGTTCTCGGCGGCCGTCACCTCATAGAGGCCGTAGGAAACACGCGCGGAAAAGGAGACCGCGCGGTTGCCGGGGATCGTCCAGGGCGTCGTCGTCCAGATGACCACGAACGCATCCTTGAGCGCAGCCGGACCTTCGACGACGGGGAATTTCACCCAGATCGTGTCGCTCTCATAGTCCTGGTATTCGACCTCGGCCTCGGCCAGCGCCGTGCGCTCGACGACCGACCACATGATCGGCTTGGAGCCGCGATAAAGCTGACCGCTTGCGGCGATCTTCAAGAGTTCGCCGGCGATGCGCGACTCCGCGTGGAAGTTCATCGTCGTATAGGGATTGTCGAAGTCGCCCTCGATGCCGAGACGCTTGAACTCTTCTGCCTGGACCTTGATCCAGCCGGCGGCGAATTCACGGCATTCCCGGCGGAATTCGTTGACCGGGACCTCGTCCTTGTTCTTGCCCTTTTCGCGGTACTTTTCCTCGATCTTCCATTCGATCGGCAGGCCGTGGCAATCCCAGCCGGGCACGTAATTGGCGTCGTAGCCGCGCATCTGGAACGAGCGGTTGATGACGTCCTTGAGGATCTTGTTCAGCGCGTGGCCGATGTGGATGTTGCCGTTGGCGTAGGGCGGGCCATCGTGCAGCACGAATTTTTCGCGGCCGGCGGCAGAGGCGCGCAGTTTCTTGTAGAGACCCATCTCCTGCCAGCGCTTGACCAGCTCCGGCTCCTTCTGCGGCAGGCCGGCACGCATCGGGAAATCGGTTTCGGGCAAATAGAGGGTCTTCGAATAGTCGATCTTTTCGGCTGTGTCGGTCATATCGGGACAATCGTTTCTGGCGGCCCAGGAAGGGGCGCAACGGCGTGAAAAAGCTGGTGACGGAAGCGCTCATATCCAAGCGCCAAAAACCCGGACCTCCCGGCCGCTTAGCGCGCGCGGAAGGCCGGGCCGATAATTCGCATCATCATTGCCAGCCGATATTTTGTCATCGCGCCGGTTCATAGGCGTTTTTGCCGGGAAAAGGAAGAGGCCGGCTGCCACAACGGAAGCAATTGAAGATGGCGCCAAATGCGCATATATATTGGGGCAAGTGGCATAAAGGTCATTCAGGGCAATGCTTGGTTTTCTTCAGACACCAGAATCGATGACTATACGCGAGCGCCTCGAGATCGCTTCGCACGGCTCCGTCCAGGTTTATGACGGAGCAATGGCATTGAAATTGACAGAACTCGGCTTTTCCGTGGAGGAAATATATCGTTTCGTCGCACCGCGCCGAACTCTGGCGAGACGCAATGCGAACGGCGAGCCGCTGACGGTCGAGGAAAACGACGGCGCCTTACGCATCGTGCGGATCGCGGACATGGCTAAGCGCATTTTCGGCGACAGAGCCGTTGCGTTCGATTGGCTGCGCAAGCCCAATCGCGGCATGGACGGCATCGCGCCGATCGATCTGCTGGAATCGGAAACCGGCGCCCGCCTCGTCGAGCAGGCCCTGCACCAGATCGACCACGGGATTTACGTCTAGGCCATGATCTTATGGCGTATCTCGAATTATGCCGATCTTTCCGGACGCGGCGGGCTGCTTGCACCGGGACGATGGCATCATCAGGGAATTCCCGTCGTCTATTGCTGTGATCACCCGTCGACTGCGCTCCTCGAAATTCTGGTACAGGTCGACCTGCATCAAATTCCGAGAGATTTTCAGCTCCTGAAAATCCGTTGCCCGGATAACATCGAAGTCTTCGATATCGGGATCGATCCTGCTGCGATCAACCAGACCAGCCTGACGCGCGACCGTGGCAACAAATTACTGGAAGACAATGAATTCTGTCTCCTGCGCGTCCCATCGGCAATCATGCCAGAGGCCGCGAATATTCTTATCAATCCGCGTCATCCGGACGCGTCGCGCCTGACGATCGAAAAAACGATCCGCTATCCTTTCGACAGCCGGCTATTGCGCTGAGGAAAAGCAGAGTTTCTGATCAAGCGCGCCGAGCGGCTTGACACCTGCAAGCAGCGCCCTCGCCTCTTCCTCATCGCGCTTAATCTGGGCGACCAGCGGATCGAGGCCGTCGAATTTTAGCTCGGGGCGGAGATAGCCGAAGAAGGAGACGGAGCAGAGCTCACCGTAGAGATCGCCGCTGAAATCGAAAAGATAGGTTTCGAGCAGCGGCGCGCCGTTCTCCGTCACCGTCGGGCGGCGGCCGTAGCTCGCGACGGCGTCGTGCAGCGTGCCGTCCTGGCGGCGGAAGCGGACGGCGTAAATGCCGGCAGCAAGTTCAACCTCCGGCGGCAGGCGCATGTTGGCAGTGGGAAAACCGAGCTGGCGGCCGAGCTTTTCGCCGTCGATCACCTCGGCCTCAACCGTATAACGATAGCCCAGCATGCCGGCGACTTCGCTGACGCTGCCTTCTTTCAGCAGCGCGCGGATATGGCTCGACGAGACGACATCGGCATTTTCGTCGCGGAAGGCATCGATCAGGGTGACGCCGAAGCCATAGGTCTGGCCGGCATTCATCAGGAAGGCCGGACCGCCCTCGCGGCCGCGGCCGAAATGGAAATCGAAACCGGTGACGACCTCAGAGGCGCCGAGCCAATCCTTGAGGATCGAATGGATGAAATCATCGGCCGAGCGCTGCGAGAACTCGTAGTCGAAGGGGTATTCGATCACCGCGTTGAAGCCCAGCGTTTCCAGGATGCGGGCCTTCAGCGGCGCAGGCGTGAGGCGAAAGACCGGGGTCTCGGGCCGGAAGACCGTGCGCGGATGCGGCTCGAACGTCAGCACCAAAGCCGGGATGCCGCGCGCCTTGGAGATTTCGAGTGCGCGGTTGAGCACCGACTGGTGGCCGCGGTGCACGCCGTCGAAATTACCGATGGCAATGACGCCGCCCTTGAGATGGGCGGGCAAGGGTTCCCGGGTTTCATTGCGGTGGAAGACGGTCATCGGCTGGCTTCTCTTTATGCAAGGCGTGTCTTCATGCAAGGCGGGGCATCCACCACTTCGGCGCGGCGTTTTCCCGATCGAGATAGGCGTTGAGGATCGCCTCGTCGGTCTCGCCGTTCAAGGTGTATTCCCGGGCGTGGATACCGCCGCTGATGTAGAGAAGGTCGAGGCCATAATTCAAGGCGCCGCGCACATCGGTCGGCATGCCGTCGCCGATTGCCAGCACGCGCTCGACGGGGAAATCGCCGCGAAGCTCGCGGGCAGCGGCCAGCGTCGCCTCATAGATCGGCCGGTGCGGTTTTCCGGCGATGCGAGTGCTGCCGCCAAGCTGCTCGTAATAGGCGGCCATGGCGCCGGCGCAGGGGATGATGCGATGGCCGCGCTCGACGACGAGGTCGGGATTGGCGCAGATCATCGGCACCTCGCGGGATTTGAACTCCAGAAGCATGTCGGTGTAATCCTCCGGCTTCTGGGTCTCATCGTCGAAAAAGCCGGTGCAGACGAGCGATTGCGCTTCTTCAGCCGGCCGGCGCTCGACATCGAGGCCGTCGAGCAGCGGGCTGTCACGCTCGGGGCCGAGCAGAAAGACCGTCTTCGGCCCTTCGGCGATCAGCCGGCGCGTGACGTCGCCAGAGGTGACGATCCGGTCATAGGCGCCGTCGGGAACGCCGATCTGGCGCAGTTGCTCGACCACCTGCCAGGAAAGGCGCGGCGAATTGGTGATGAGGACGACGGCGACGCCGCTGGCGCGGGCCGCTTCAAGAGCTGCGGCCGCCTTCGGAAACGGATCGACGCCATTGTGAACGACGCCCCAGACATCGCAGAGCACCACGTCATAGTGAGCTGTGATTTCCGAGAAGTTTTCTATCCGCCTGGCCATTCCGATTTCCCGATTTGCTTCAGTCACCGGTGACATTGCAAAGGCGCAAGGCGATGGCAAGGAATTTTCTTTGCCGTTCGCCCAGCATGCCGGTTTCGGCGGCAATCTCCGCAATTCTCCGGCCTCTTCACAATTCCGGCACAAAAATTCGTGATTGCTCTCATTGACTCCTCTCGGAGCCATCCCTAAATGCTCGTCGCTAGCACTCACCGCAAGGGAGTGCTAACATCTATCCATGTGGGCCGCTCCGGCCCGCGAATGTCATTCGATCGAGGGATTAGACAATGGCAAGCACCAACTTCCGCCCCCTTCACGACCGCGTCGTTGTTCGCCGCGTTGAGTCCGAAGCCAAGACCAAGGGTGGCATCATCATTCCCGATACCGCCAAGGAAAAGCCGCAGGAAGGCGAAATCGTCGCCGTCGGTTCCGGCGCTCGTGACGAGTCCGGCAAGGTCGTCGCACTCGACGTCAAGGCTGGCGACCGCATCCTGTTCGGCAAGTGGTCCGGCACCGAAGTCAAGATCGACGGCGAAGACCTTCTGATCATGAAGGAAGCCGACATTATGGGCATCATCGGCTGATCAGCCGCTGGCCTTTCCGACGTAGCCGACGGGTCCCAAAACCCGGACACTCGAATTGAGGAGTTTCAATCATGGCATCTAAAGAAATCAAGTTTGGTCGTACCGCGCGCGAAAAGATGCTGCGTGGCGTCGACATTCTCGCCGATGCAGTCAAGGTAACGCTCGGCCCGAAGGGCCGTAACGTCATCATCGACAAGTCCTTCGGCGCTCCGCGCATCACCAAGGACGGCGTTTCCGTCGCCAAGGAAATCGAACTCGAAGACAAGTTCGAAAACATGGGCGCCCAGATGGTCCGCGAAGTTGCTTCGAAGACCAACGACATCGCCGGCGACGGCACCACGACTGCAACCGTTCTTGCCCAGGCGATCGTTCGCGAAGGCAACAAGGCCGTTGCAGCCGGCATGAACCCGATGGACCTGAAGCGCGGTATCGACCTCGCTGTGGCCGACGTCGTGAAGGATCTCCAGGCCAAGGCCAAGAAGATCTCCACCTCTGAAGAAGTTGCACAGGTCGGCACGATCTCGGCAAACGGCGACAAGCAGGTCGGTCTCGACATTGCTGAAGCCATGCAGAAGGTCGGCAACGAAGGCGTCATCACAGTTGAAGAAGCCAAGACCGCCGAAACCGAACTCGAAGTCGTCGAAGGCATGCAGTTCGACCGCGGCTACCTCAGCCCCTACTTCGTGACCAACCCGGAAAAGATGATCGCCGACCTCGAAGACGTCTTCATTCTCCTTCACGAGAAGAAGCTCTCGAACCTGCAGTCGATGCTTCCGGTTCTCGAAGCTGTCGTCCAGACCGGCAAGCCGCTCCTGATCATCGCTGAAGACGTCGAAGGCGAAGCTCTTGCTACGCTCGTCGTCAACAAGCTGCGCGGCGGTCTCAAGATCGCTGCCGTCAAGGCTCCTGGCTTCGGCGACCGCCGCAAGGCCATGCTCGAAGACATCGCCATCCTGACCGGCGGCACCGTGATCTCCGAAGACCTCGGCATCAAGCTCGAGAGCGTCACGCTCGACATGCTCGGCCGTGCGAAGAAGGTTTCGATCTCCAAGGAAAACACCACGATCGTCGACGGTTCGGGCGCCAAGTCCGACATCGAAGGCCGTGTTGCCCAGATCAAGGCCCAGATCGAAGAAACCACCTCCGACTACGACCGCGAGAAGCTGCAGGAACGCCTTGCCAAGCTCGCTGGCGGCGTTGCCGTCATCCGCGTCGGCGGCTCGACTGAAGTCGAAGTGAAGGAAAAGAAGGACCGCATCGACGACGCCCTCAACGCGACGCGCGCTGCCGTTCAGGAAGGCATCGTCCCCGGCGGCGGTATCGCACTCCTGCGCTCCTCCACGAAGATCACCGTCAAGGGTGCAAACGACGACCAGGAAGCCGGCATCAACATCGTTCGCCGCGCCCTGCAGTCGCTGGTTCGCCAGATCGCTGAAAACGCAGGCGACGAAGCCTCGATCGTTGTCGGCAAGGTCTTGGACAAGAATGAAGACAACTACGGCTACAACGCCCAGACGTCCGAATTCGGCGACATGATCTCCATGGGTATCGTCGACCCGCTCAAGGTCGTTCGCACCGCGCTGCAGAACGCTGCTTCTGTCGCATCGCTGCTGATCACCACCGAAGCCATGATCGCCGAACTGCCGAAGAAGGATGCCCCTGCCGGCATGCCTGGCGGCATGGGCGGAATGGGCGGAATGGACATGATGTGATAGGCGAAAGCCTGCACTGATCACCATTCCGGCATCCGGAATAGGAAGGGCGGCCCTCGGGTCGCCCTTTTCTTTTGCGCTCAAAGCGATTCGGTCCGTTGCGCGCAATTTTATGGCGCGTTGCCGGCTCCTGCCCCGGAAACTTGCGCGAAACTTGCGTTGGCGCGTTTTTTCAGGCCGCCGGCCTCGGCGCGGGAATGCGGTGTTGGGGCGCCATTTCTGACCTCATATCGAGTGGAATGGTATCCAAATCGCGCGAAATTGATGTGTCGGCGCGGCTTTCCCGCTGGATAAGGCGAGAGTGGCGGCATCCCAGGGGAAAATGCCGATCCGAACACCCCTTAAAAAGCCGTTGCCGTTTGTTCAAAAGCTCCTATAAATCCGCGCTGCAATTGAAGTGCGCCTACCAAACGGGCGCGAGAGACGATCCTTGACGTTCCGCCGGCCCGAGGGCCGCGGCAACAATCGCCGGTAAAAGCACGGGCATCATGCCTGCTGCTGCGTGATCCTGTTTTTGTGTTTACCGAGCGTGCGGCGGAGGAGCTGCATCCGAACGGGGGAACGCCTTGTTTAAGATCGCCAAAGCCAATGCAGCCGTACCTTTGACACCCGGCTCGCTGGAGCACCACAATCAAAATGACGAGATGGTGGCTCAGTTTTCGATTTCCGAGGCCTGGACCGGAGATTTGTCGAGCGGCATGCTCCGCCTCGGCGAATGGAGCGCGATGCTGCACGGCCTCTCCGCACGAGACTGCGGGCTATTGAGCCTGATCCGCTGCTATGACAGCAAGGACCGCGGCCACATCCTGGAGCTATTCGAGCAGGCGGCGACGCTCTGCTCCTCCTTCTGTTTTTCGACGACGATCATCATGCCGAACGGCTTGCGCCAGCCGCTCTTCTGCATGGGCGAGTCGAACGGGCTCGAGGAAAAATACAGCGGCAGCATGGTCGGCGTCTTTATTTTTCCGCGCTTCAAGCTCGAAGGCGCAAGGCAGATCACAAGTCCGCGATAAGACCACCCATGCAGAGCAAAAAGGCCGTCTCCGAGTTCCCCGGGGTCGATCTTTGTGTTTTCCGGCAGTCCCTACTCCGGCTTGACCGGAATGTTGAGCCCCTTCTCGCTGGCCGGACGGGCGATGCAGCGCTGCAGCCAGTCCATCACGGCGGGGAAATTCGCATAGTCGAGAACCTCGCGGCCGCCGTAGAAGATATCGGCGCCGCGAACCCAGGTGAAGGTGGTGATGTCGGCGATCGTATACTGATTGCCCATGATCCACTGCCGACCCTTCAGGCGGCCTTCGAGCACGCCGAGCAGCCGCTTGGATTCGTCGCGATAGCGCTCCACCGGATAGGAATTGTTGGCGACCTTGTCGGCGGCGAATTTGTAGAAATGCCCGAACTGGCCGAACATCGGGCCGATACCGGCCATCTGGAAAAACACCCACTGGATGCATTCATAGCGGCCGGCAGCATCCTCGGGGATGAGCTTGCCCGTCTTTTCCGCGAGATAAAGCAGGATGGCGCCGGATTCGAAAAGGCCGATCGGTTTACCATCAGGCCCGTTCGGATCGATGATCGCCGGAATGCGGCCGTTCGGGTTGAGGGATTCGAATTCCGGCGACTTCTGCTCGTTGGCGGCGAAGGAAATATAATGCGGCTCATAGGCGAGCCCGAACTCTTCGAGGGCGACCGATACTTTCACCCCATTTGGGGTCTGCAGGGAATAGAGCTGGATGATGTCGGAATTTTTCGCCGGCCAGCGCTTCGTGATCGGAAATGCGGACAGATCTGCCATCGGATTCTCCTTGTTGGGCGCCGACCATAAGAGACCGGGTGCGGCAAAGGCAAGCGGCCGTCCGCAGGAGATCGTTCCACATTATTGAACGAACTGTCCGCGTCTGTTTATCTATCCATAACGGAGGAAAAGAGCGACATAGGACGCATCCGAGGTCCACACGGTGCCGGGGCACCAAGATCTCCAGAGCCATTCAAACGGAGACTGCATCCATGTCGAACGCCATTATCCTGATTGCCCGCATCCTTCTGTCTTTCATGTTCGTCCTTTCCGGCTTCATGAAGCTAACCGATCCTGCCGGTACTGCGGGCATGATCGCAGGTGCCGGCCTGCCGGCCGCAACCCTGTTGGCCTATGTCGCAGGCCTTTTTGAACTGCTCGCCGGCCTTGCGGTTCTCACAGGCTTCCAGGTCCGCATTGCCGGCTGGCTGCTGGCGGGCTTCTGTGTCTTCACGGCGGTTGCCTTCCATCTGCCCTACGCAAGTGGCGCGGATCTCGTGAATATTCTCAACCAGATCATGGTCATGAAGAACATCACGCTTGCCGGCGCGTACATATTGCTCGCCACCGTCGGTGCCGGTGCCTATTCGATTGACGCCCGCCGCGGCGCCTATGCGACTGCCTGATCCAGCAGACATCCTCCCAGACATGAGAGAACCCGCCGTCATTGAATTGACGGCGGGTTTTCTTATGCATTGATGGCTAGATCAGAGGGCGGCGCGCACCGCGTCGATAATCGCCTGCACGACGGGTTCATCGGCATGGCTTTCCTTGCGGGCGCGCACAAGGCAGGCCTGCGAATGCAGGATAACGCCGTCCTGGAGCACCTTCAGATGGTTGGCGCGTAGGGTCGAGCCGGTGGAGGTGATGTCGACGATGATATCGGCCGAGCCTGAGGCGGGAGCGCCCTCGGTGGCGCCGAGGCTTTCGACGATGCGATAGAGCTGGATGCCGTGCTGGCTTGAAAAGAACTGCTGGGTCAGGCGCCAGTATTTGGTGGCGATGGCCAGGCGCCTGGAGTGGCGGGCACGAAAATCGGCAGCGACATCGCCGAGATCGGCCATGGTCTCGACATCCAGCCAGATCTCCGGCACGGCGACGACGACGTCGGCATGGCCGAAGCCGAGGCGGGCGCAGAATTCGACGCGCTTATCCACTTCGGAAAAACCTTCCCGCATCAGATCCTCGCCGGTGACGCCGAAATCGACAGTGCCGTTGCCGAGTTCGCGGGAGATTTCGGAGGCAGAGAGGAAGGCAACCTCGACATCGTCCCAGCCTTCAACGCGGCCGCGATAGGAGCGGTCGTTGCCGACAGCCGTGATCGGCATGCCGGCCCGCTCGAAGATCGCCGAAGCGTCGTCCTTCATCCGGCCCTTGGAGGGAAGCGCGATGGTGATGGTCATACGGCTGCCCTTTCGGTTTCGATGCGGTCGAGCCAGAAGGAGAAGCCGACAGCCGGAATGCGGTCCGTCGCACCGAGGAAAGTCAGGAGCCTATCGTAGCGGCCGCCGCCGGCCAGAACCGCGCTCGATCCCTCAGCCGTCACCTCGAAGACGAGACCGGTATAATAATCGAGCGGTCGTCCGAAGGCGGCGCGGTAGTCGAGACAGGAAAGATCGACGCCGGCATCGGCAAGGGCGCCGACACGACCGTTGAAGCGGGAAAGCGCATTGCCAAGTTTCAGGCCGGCAGCATCGGCAAAACCGGCCAGTGCTGCGGACGCATTGACGAGCGGTACGTCGAGCGACAGGAACTCTTCCAGCACATGGAAGGCTGCATCGTCGAGGCGCGTTTCGGAGAGGATGAGCTTTTCCTTGAGCCGCCGGGCGATCTCCAGCGGCGAGCGACCGGCATTGGTCGAATAGCCCGTCGCCTGCATTTCCTGCTCGAGATGGGCGACCAGCGCCTGCTCGTCGCCTGACGCAACAAGCTTGGCGATATCGTCGTCGAGGCCGGTGACGAATTGCGGGCTGACGAGACCGGCCAGCAACGCTTCCAGCTGCGTCATGTTGCCGAAGGCGTGGATCAGCCGCTTCTGCCAGCCGAGCGGCAGGCCGAGCGCCTGGACAACGGCCTCGAAGACCGCCTGGTCGCCCAGCGTCACCGACAGGCGCCGGCCCGGCAGCAGACGGGCGAGAATGCCGGTGGCATCGCCGATGGCGCGGGCATCGGCGCTCGGTATGTTGATATCGCCGAGATCCTCGATGCCGGCCTGATAGAACTCATTGGCGCCATCGCGGCGCTGGCGAAAGACCTCCCCGAGATAGGCGTAACGCTTCGGCGTGCCGGTCGCCGTCTCGATGTGGCGCAGACAGACGGGAATGGTGAATTCCGGACGCAGGCAGAGGCTGGCGCCGGTTTCACTCTCCGTCATGAAGATGCGGCGACGCAGATCCTCGCCGGCGATATCGAGGAAAGGTTCGGCCGGCTGAATGACAGGCGTATCGATGCGCTCGGCCTTGCGGGCGTCGAATTCGGAAAGCAGGTCGTTGGCAAATTCGGGGAGGTTGATCAGGGGCATGGTGTCGCTCCCGGGAAAAGTCCCCTCCCCAACCCCTGCCCACAAGGGGGAGGGATTATCCCGTGGCGACCGTCGAAACAAATCGAAAGAACCGTCGAGGAAGCGGACGTTGAGTTGGGCACAGCGTCGCCACTTGAAGCCCCTCCCCCTTGTGGACAGGGGTTGGGGAGGGGTCTATTGCGCATCGCCCGCCCTCTTCCGATCCTCCGCCTGCGCCGCAAGGATTTCCCTCACCTTGGCGACCAAGTCGGCTTCCGGCGCCGTCTCCTGCGCCACGCGGGCTTCGCGCCAGCTGGCATTGTCCTCGATCTCGCCGGAGAGCCGCTTGCCCTCGATCAGATCCTTGATCTGCACCACACCGGTTGCGCGCTCGTCGCCGCCCTGGATGATGGCGACGGGGCAGCCGCGACGGTCGGCATATTTCAGCTGGTTGCCGAACTTCTTCCAGTTGCCCTGGAACATCTCGGCGCGGATGCCGGCGGCGCGCAGCTGCTGCGTCATCTTCTGATAACGGCCCATCGCCTCGACGTCGCCATCCATGACGGTCACCAGCACCGGCTCGATCACTTCGCTGGCGCCAAGCTTGCCGAGGTTCTTCAGCGCCGTCATCAGCCGGGAGACGCCGATCGAAAAGCCGGTGGCCGGCACCGGCTGGCCCATGAAACGCGAGACGAGACCATCATAACGGCCACCGCCGCCGACCGAACCGAAGACGACCTTTTCGCCCTTTTCGTTGGTGACGTCGAAGCTCAATTCGGCCTCATAGACCGGGCCGGTATAATATTCGAGGCCGCGCACGACGGATGGATCGATCTTGATGCGATCGGACTCGTAGCCTGCGCTCTTGACCAGCGCGCCAATGAAGTTCAGTTCCTCGACGCCTTCGCCGCCCTTCGACGTTCCGGCAACGAGTTCGGCGAGCCGGGCAGCGCTTTCGGCGTAGTCCTTGATGCCGACGAAGAACAGCACCTTGTCGATCTGCGCCTGGTCGAGACCGGCGCCCTTGGTGAAGTCGCCGGATTCATCCTTGCGGCCGGGGCCGAGCAGCAGGGCCACACCTTCGGGGCCGAACTTGTCGAGCTTATCGATGGCACGCAACACGTTCAGCCGCTGGCCGGCCTTGTCGTCGCCGCCGAGGCCGATCGCTTCCAAGACGCCGTCCAGAACCTTGCGGTTGTTGACGCGGATGACGTAGTCGCCGCGCTTGATGCCGAGCGCCTCAAGCGTATCGGCCATCATCATGCACATTTCCGCATCGGCCTGGACGCCCGGCGCGCCGACGGTATCGGCATCAAACTGCATGAACTGGCGGAAGCGGCCAGGGCCCGGCTTCTCATTGCGGAAGACGTAGCCGGCGCGATAGGTGCGGTAGGGAAGCTGGATCTCGTTGAAATTCTCGGCGACATGACGGGCAAGCGGCGCCGTCAGATCGTAGCGCAGCGACATCCATTGCTCGTCGTCATCCTGCAGCGAGAAGACGCCCTCGTTCGGCCGGTCGCTGTCCGGCAGGAACTTGCCGAGCGCATCGGTATATTCGAACTGCGGCGTTTCGAGCGGGTCGAAACCATAATGCTCATAGACTTCCCGGATCTTTGCCGTCATCTCGTTGACGGCGCGGATATCGCCGGCCGTCCGGTCGACGAAGCCGCGCGGCAGGCGGGCCTTGAGCTTTTGCGGTTTCTTCTGCTTGTCGTTCATTTCCGGGAATTCCACTGACTGTGACAGTGGCGGTTTCCTAGCGGATTGGGCGGGGAGCGGCAAGAGCGAAGGGTCTTGAAGCCGCAAGCCGAATCGATTGAAGCAGAGGCGCCTATCAGAATGCGGATATGCTCATGATCACCGAAGCGCTTCTTTATGCCGCGACATGGCCGCTGACCGGCAAGGCGCATCGAAAGTTCATCCGCTATTCCGTCAATCTCTGGTCACGGGCCAGGCGCTGCGCCGGCGAATGGGCCGAACATGAGACGATGAGCCGGAACGCGATCCGCGCGGCGGCGGCTGGCCTCAGGCAGAAACGGACCGCCGTCGTGCTCGGCTCCGGCTTGTTGCGCGACGTGCCGATCGACGAACTGGCAGGCGCGTTCGATACCGTCGTTCTGGTCGATCTCGTTCATCTCGCCTCGGTGCGCCTATGGCTGGCGGCCAAGGGCTATCGCAATATCAGGCTGATCGAACGCGATCTCTCCGGCTATGACGATCTCGCCGCCGGCAAGGAGCCGGAGCCGCTCGGCTTCCTGCGCACCGTGCCCTATCTCGATTTCGTGGTTTCGGCAAATCTCCTGTCGCAGATCGGCCGCGGCGTAAAACGGCGCTGCGACGCCGAGGCGGCCGGAATGCCTGAAGATACGGTGGAACGGCTGATTGCGGCGCATCTCGTCGGGCTTTCGGGGCTCTCCTGCCGCCATTGCCTGGTGAGCGACATCGCCTATGCCGTCATCGACCGCAACGGCCGGACGCATGAGGAGGCCGACCTGCTGCACGGCATCCCGCCGCCGCCGGTCAAAGCCACCTGGACATGGCCGGTGGCGCCGCTTGGCGAGGAGAGCCGGGATTACCGGATCGAGCACAAGGTGATTGCCGCCTGGTGACCAGGATGTGACCGCCGATCGGCTTGGCTTGCATCCGGCATTCCCCTATATGAAGGACGATGCGCACGCTCGCTCTCATCACGATGGTTCTCGGCTGGCTGGTCTACAGCGCCATGTCTGCTTGGGCAGGCTGTCCGACCTGTGCGTCGATGAGTGCACCCGCCGCCGCCGAAGCCGGCATGCATCATGAGATGGCCGGCATGCAGATGCCTGACGCGGCGGGCAAGGCGGATCCCTTGAAAGACCCTTGCACCAGCGGCAATGCCGCGCATATGCCGCTGTGCGCCGCCTGTCTTCTGCTGCCGCCGACGGTGACGGTCATGGATGGCGGAAAGTCCGTTTTCTTCTATCCCGCCCCCGCGCTTGCGCGCGCTCTGGATGACAGAAGACCCGCACCGCAGGCACCCCCTCCCCGACTGTCCTGATATCACGCTGATGCATTGAGAAGCGAGCGGCCTCAGTCGCCCGCGAACCTATTGTCAGACAGAGGAAGGATCTTTCATGTCTCTGAAAATCATCCCGTTTACCGCCATGCTCGCCATCATTGCCGCTCCCGTCCTTGCCGAAGACAAGGCCATGGATATGAGCAAGCCGATGGGCAGCCACGACGCGGCAAGCCATGCCTTCACCGAGGCGAACGACAAGATGCACAAGAATATGATGATCGAATATAGTGGCGATGCCGACGCGGATTTCGTCCGCGGCATGATCCCGCATCATCAAGGCGCGATCGACATGGCAAAGATCGAGCTTCAATACGGCAAGGATCCGGAAATCCGCAAACTCGCCGAAGGGGTGATCAAGGCGCAGGAAGCCGAGATCGCCGAGATGAACGCCTGGCTTAAGGCCCACGGCAAGTAAGTATCCCTAACCGGTGAAGGGGATTTCAGGCAAAAGGCCACGGTTCGTGCCGTGGCTGCCCCTCACCCTAACCCTCTCCCCGTTCTGACGGGGAGAGGGGACGTGCCTTGCGAGAGCGAGGTGGGAACCGAAAGGTTGCGGCATAGTCCCTTCGCCCCACAAGCGGGGAGAAGGTGCCGGTAGGCGGATGAGGGTCCCCTGTCGGCGATCTCAGCCTTTCGGCTCGAAATCGGCCGGGCGGCGGCCGGCGCCTTGTCGCTCCAGCATCCAGCCCGGATATTCGGGGGCAAGCACGCTGACCTCGTCGAGCTTCGTCATATCGTCCCCGTCGAGCTTCAGCTTGACGGCGGCAAGATTCTGGTCGAGCTGGTCGACATGCTTGGCGCCGATGATGACGGTGGTGACGAAAGGCTTGGCGAGGATATAGGCGAGCGCCACGGTGGCGACGCTGACGCCGTGCTTTTCGGCGACCTCACGCATGACGGCGACGCAGGCCCAGGCCTTGTCCTTATCGACCGGCGGGAAGTCGAAACTGGCGCGGCGGCCCTCGCCATTGCCGGGCGCGCCGGGACCGTATTTGCCCGACAGGAGACCGCCGGCGAGCGGCGACCAAACCATCAGGCCGAGCTTCTCCTCCTGCATCATCGGCACGATGTCGCGTTCGAGGTCGCGTCCGGCGATGGAATAATAGGCCTGCACCGTCTCGAAACGGGCAAAGCCGCGGCGTTCGGAGAGGCCGAGCGCCTTGGAAATGCGCCAGGCCTGCCAGTTGGACACGCCGATATAGCGCACGAGGCCGCGGGACACGAGATCGTCGAAGGCGCGCAGCGTCTCCTCGATCGGCGTCACCGTGTCGGTCGCGTGGATCTGATAGAGGTCGATATGATCGGTCTGCAGACGCTTGAGGCTCGCCTCGACCGAATCCATGATGTGGCCGCGCGAGGCGCCGCGGTCGTTCGGCTTCTCGCCCATGACGCCATAGACCTTGGTAGCGATGACGACGTCCTTGCGGGGCACGTCGAGGTTCTTCAGCGCCTGGCCGAGCAGCCTTTCGGACTCGCCGGCGGAGTAGACATCGGCCGTGTCGATGAAATTGACGCCAGAGCCGAGCGAGCGCTCGACGATCCGGTCGGCGGCATTCTGGTCGACATCGGCGATGGCGCCCCACATGGTGCCCTGTTTGGCTTCGCCGAAGGTCATGGTGCCCAGGCAGATTTCCGAGACGAAAAGTCCCGTATTTCCGAGTTGATTGTAACGCATGGTCGAAAAAATCCTTTGTGTCTGCCGCAAGAGGGGCTTGCGAACCTAAGAACTTCATTTTTTGATTATTGGCCTGCGCGTGACAGGCACAGCCGTGGCTGGCTGCAGGGTGAGGCAAACTCGATGTAGTGCGGCGGCGGCGCTTTTCAACGCCGCGCCCTTTGCAGCCCGGGAAACCGATGCCCTTGTCTCGACACAGGCGACCGATAGATTTCCGGTCATATTTCAAGAACAGGATAATTTTGGGCCGGGTCGGCCTCAGATCTGAATCCTGTTCTCAATTTTAGAGTTAGAGCATGATGTCGTCCGAAAACCGCTCGCACTTTTCGGCATCATGCTCGAAGGTACGCATATGACGACGCGACCACTGACCACGATCGGGTTCGATGCCGACGACACGCTCTGGCAGAACGAACAATATTATCGGCTGACGGAAGCGCATTTCACCGGGCTTCTTGCCGATTTCGCCGAAGGACCGAAGATCTCCGAGCGGCTGCTGGAAGCTGAGAAGCGCAACCTTCGCCATTACGGCTTCGGCATCAAGGGTTTTACGCTGTCGATGATCGAGACGGCGATCGAGATCACCGAAGGCAAGGTTCCCGCCGGCGTGATCGCCAAGATCCTCGATACGGGCCGCGATCTTCTTTCCCATCCTGTCGAGACCATGCCGCATGTGCGCGACACGCTGGAAGCGCTTTCCGGCAAATATCTGCTTGTGATGATCACCAAGGGCGACCTGTTCGACCAGGAGCGCAAGCTCGCCCAGTCCGGGCTCGGCGACTTCTTCGATGCCGTCGAGATCGTCTCCGACAAGACGGCCGTCACCTATCGTCGCATCTTCGCCAAGGTCGGCGATGGACCGGAACGGGCGATGATGGTCGGCAATTCGCTGAAATCGGACATCGTGCCGGCGATCGCCGCCGGCAGCTACGGCGTCTTCGTGCCGCATGAACTCACCTGGGTGCTGGAACATGTGGACGAACCGACGGAGGCGCCGCGATTTCGCAAGATCGGTCATCTCGGCGAATTGCGTGACCTCATCGACCGGCTGGCATAGCCGGGCCGCTCGCCCGCCTTTATTGCTGTTTGGCGGGCGCCTTCGGGAACAGCGACGGGCGTTCCGGCTCGGCCGGTGGCTGCGGCTGTTTCTGGGCAGCCGCCAAAGGCTCGATCAGGATGCTGAAGGGAGCGCCGAGGCCGCGGCGCGGCGACACCTTGGAATAATAGGGGCGCAGCAGCCAGGTGGTGTTTTCCTTGACCGTCGTCTCGAAGCTCATGCCGTCCTCGTCGGTGCCGAAGAAGGCCTCGTCATCCGGTTTCGTCAGGTCGAAGATTGCCAGGAAGGCGAATTTGCTCTTGGTGGCAAAGTCGATCTTCATATGCTGGCCGGCGCGCACCGGCAGCGTGTAGACATGGCCGTTGCCGAACTTCGTCCAGCCCTTCAACTGCATGGTGACGGCCGGAAATTGCAGCTTCTCCAGCTTTTCGCCGGGATCGAGCTGCGGCGTCTGCGCCAGAGCGGGGACCGTCAGGAGAAGGAGGGCAGCGGCGGCGATCAATGTTCTCACGGATGCATCTTCTTTCATGGTCGGACCAAAACGGCGCGCATCGCCTCGACCTCGGGCCGGCAGAAGCAACCCTCCAGGTGATCGTTGACGAGGCCCATCGCCTGCATGAAAGCGTAAACTGTGGTCGGGCCGACAAAGGTCCAGCCGCGTTTCTTCAGATCCTTGGAAATGATCGTCGAGGTCGGCGTCGTCGGATTGGCGACGATATGCTCGCGGTCGACTACTCCAGGCCGCTCGTTATGACCCGGCTCATAGCGCCAGAAATAATGGGCGAGCGAGCCGAATTCATCTCTCAGCGCAATGGCGCGCCTGGCATTGTTGATGGTCGAGACGATCTTGCCGCGATGGCGGATGATGCCGGCATCGGCAAGGCAGCGGGTGACGTCCTCGTCGCCGAAGAGGGCGACCTTTTCGAAATCGAAGCCGGAAAAAGCGGCACGGAAATTCTCGCGCTTGCGCAGGATGGTCAGCCAGGAAAGCCCGGACTGGAAGCCTTCGAGGCAGATCTTCTCGAAGAGGCGGATATCATCGGTGACAGGGCGGCCCCATTCCTCGTCATGATAGCGGAGATAATCCGGCAGATTGGCGTGCCAGTGGCAGCGGCTCCTGCCGTCCTCGCCGATGATGATGCCTGTCTCGCTCATGTCCGCTTCATTTCCGGGTCCGTCCGTTCGCCGGTCCGCCTGGTTTTCCGGTCATGATTCCGGCTTTACCATTTGCAAACCGTCTTTCCAAACCGAACGGTAACCCTGACGAAAAGTTTATTCGGCCGGTCGGGTTTTCATGAATCGATCTTTACCATTCGCTGGCGGATTGGGTGGCAGCGTCTTTCCCGGGTGGAACATCTCCGCCCGGGCGGACGTCTCCGCCAGCGCATTTTCGGCCATTTGTAGAGAGTCCGCCCGATGATGAAACAGCTTGTTCTTGCCGCAGCCCTGTTCGGCATATGCTCCACGGCCGCCCTTGCAGACGACCGCTACGCCACCCGTCCGCCGGTCGTGCTTAGCCCCGATCTGACCGCACCCTGGATCAACCAGCTCGGGGGCGGCACGGTTCGCCCCGTCGTCTATCAGCGACCGGTCGTCCAGTTGCAGCAGCGCGGCCTTTTCCAGCGCCGCGTCATCCGCCAGGCGCCGCAGGTCGCACCGCAGACCGTTTCGGCGATCAACCCGGGCATACCGGCGATCCGCCATCCGATCGAGCCGCAATTCCTGCCGCAGATGGTCGATTACGACACTCAGGAAAAGCCCGGCACCATCGTCATCGATACCAATAACCGCTTCCTCTATCTGGTGATGGATGGCGGCAAGGCGCGGCGTTACGGCGTCGGCGTCGGCAAGCCCGGCTTCGAATGGGCCGGCGCCCACAAGATCACCCGCAAACAGGAATGGCCGGACTGGACGCCGCCTTCCGAAATGATCAGCCGTGAAGCAGCCAAGGGCCACTACCTGCCGGCGCGGATGGATGGCGGTGCGGAAAACCCGCTCGGTGCCCGCGCCATGTATCTCGGCTCGACGCTTTACCGTATCCACGGTACCAACGCGCCTTGGTCGATCGGTAGCGCCGTCTCCTCCGGTTGCATCCGCTTGCGCAACGAAGATGTCGTCGATCTCTATGACCGCGTCCGCGTCGGAACTCGCGTCGTCGTCATGTAACGACACATACGATATCTTGGAAGCCGCAAGAACAGCCGGCTTCCTTCCCCGAAATTGCTTTATCCGGCCGGGCCGATCTTGAATCGGGCAGAAGTTCATGTAGCTTCAGGCAGATTTGCTTGAGGGGAATCGATCATGATCAAATTGATGCCAGGTCTGGCCGCGGCCGGACTTGTCCTGTCCTTGATGTCTACATCCGCCTTTGCCGCGCCTGCCGGCTCCGACAACACCCAGCGCCCGGCGCACGTCGTGCGTGTGGCGCAGATGCCGAAATATGTGAAGCCGCAGTTCAAGCGCAAGAAAGTGCGGCTGGTGACGACGGAAGCCGCCGGCACCGTGATCATCGATACCAACAACAAATATCTCTATCTCGTCGAAGGCAACAACCGGGCCACCCGCTACGGCATCGGCGTCGGCCGCGACGGCTTCGGCTGGTCGGGCGTCGTCAAGATCGGCCGCAAGGCCGAATGGCCGGGCTGGACACCGCCGGCCGAGATGCGCCGCCGCGAAGCCGCCAAGGGTCACATCATTCCCGCTTTCCAGGAAGGCGGCGAGGATAATCCGCTCGGTGCGCGGGCCATGTATCTCTACCAGGGCGGCCGCGACACGATCTTCCGCATCCACGGCACCAACCAGCCCTGGACGATTGGCCTCAACATGTCTTCCGGCTGCATCCGGATGATGAACGAAGATGTGACGCATCTCTATGATCGCGCCCCTGTCGGCACCAAGGTGATCGTCATCGGCCCCGGCAACAGGCAAGGCAAGGTCGCGTTCGAGGACAGAGGCATCGACGTGCTCCGCACAATGTTCGGCGGCTGAGCAACACTCACGAAAAAAACGAAAGGCGCTTTCGGATGCGCCTTTCGTTTTGCTTAGACATTGCGGCACAAAGCTGGCACATCTGCCGCAAGGTCGACTTATTTTACAATATCGGGGCTATTCAATGACATATGCGCTGCGTTCCTCAGCATCCCTGCTTGCGGGCATTGCGTTTTTCACGATCTGTTCGGCAGCCTCCGCTTCGGCGGAAGATCTGCAATTTTCTGTCTATGGCGGCTACCAGACGGCACCGCACAGCGGCGTCGATCTCTCCGACGGCACGCATTTCACCGCCGGCTGGGAAGGCAAATCCTTCGGCGCCCCGCCTTATTACGGCGGCCGCGTCACCTGGTGGCTCGAGAACTTCAACAAGCCGAACTGGGGTATCTCGCTCGATTATACCCATGACAAGGTCTATGCCGACGACGATACACTGGCCAAGACCGGCTGGTCGCATTTCGAATTCACCGACGGCCTGAACCTCCTGACGGTGAACGGGCTCTATCGCTTTCAGGATCCGAGCCGCCGCTGGACCCCCTATCTCGGCGCCGGTGTGGGCGTGAACATTCCGCATGTCGAAGTGATTCGCCCCGAAGGCAAGACCTGGGCTTATGAATTCGGCGGCGTGACGCTGCAGGCCCAGGCCGGCGTCGACTTCAAGGTGACCGACCGCTGGTCGACCTTCGTCGAATACAAGGGCACCTATTCGCGCATCGACGTTCCGATCGACAGCGGCGTGGACCTGAAGACCAACATCTTCACCAACGCCGTCAATGTCGGTGTCTCGTTCCACTGGTAATTAACTCATTAGAGCGGTCCAGCTTTTGGGGCCGCTCTATTTTTTTTGCTAAGGCGCAATTCCAGACGGAAACGCGCTTCGTGGTTTTTCTGGCGTTGCTCTATTTCTTGCCGCAGCTGACCTTGCCTTCGACGGCATAGGGTTTTTCACCGCCTTCGATCGTCAGGGAATAGGTGCCGCTGAAATTTGCCGCCGGCTTGCCGCGTTCGCCGGCAACCACGACCAGATCCAGCGTTGCTCCGCCGGTGTCATCTTCGCCGCCATCGAAGACCTCCAGAAGCAGATCGCCGTCGCGCGACCAATGGTTGGTCAGATGCTGCGATTCGAAAACACGCTTGCCGAACACGGTCGCTTGGGCCGGATCCTTGACAACAAGCGCGCCGCGGAAATGGTTGAGCTTGTGGCCGGCTTCGCTTTCGAAACCGCTTTCGAGCGTGAAGCGCGCTTCCTTGTCATCGGCGGAACAGAAAAAACGGCTGTCGGCATGGGCGGCGCCCGCCGCACCGAGCAGTCCCGCAAACACGATCATTCCCCGCCACATCGTCTAAACTCCCGAGACAGGCCCGACAGGCCTTTCACGTCAGCCTAACGGCAAACCTGTTAATTTTTCCGGCACAGCGCCGCCATAGGCCCAATCGAGCAGCTCGACCGTATGCATGATCGGCATGCCGGTGCCGGTGGCGATCTGGGTGATGCAGCCGATATTGCCGGTGGCGATGATGTCGGCCTTGGTGGCTTCGATGTTTTTGACCTTGCGTGCCTTCAGCGCAGCCGAGATCTCCGGCTGCATGATGTTGTAGGTGCCAGCCGAACCGCAGCAGAGATGGCCTTCGGCGGGATCGCGCACCGTAAAACCCGCCGCCTTCAACAATTGCTTCGGCGTCAGCGTGATGCGCTGGCCGTGCTGCATGGAACAGGCGGAGTGATAGGCGATCGTGATGCCCTTCGGCGTGTGCACCGGCAGCTCGAGGGTTGCCAGATATTCGGTGATGTCCTTGGCGAGGCCCGAGACCCTCGCCGCCTTTGCGGCATAGGCGGGATCGAGGCGCAGCATATGGCCGTAATCCTTGATCGTCGTGCCGCAGCCCGAGGCGGTGATGATGATCGCGTCGAGCCCTTGCCCTTCGATCTCGCGCGTCCAGAGATCGACATTGGTGCGCGCACTGGCGAGCGCCTGTTCAGCGCGGCCCATGTGATGAACCAGCGAACCGCAGCAGACCTCGCCTTCCGGCAGCACCACCTCGACGCCGAGCCGGGTCAGCAGCCGGATCGCCGCCGCGTTGATACCGGGATCGAGCACCGGCTGGGCGCAGCCGGAGAGCATCGCCACCCGGCCGCGCCGTTCCGTGTCGGGCAGATAGCTGCCGGGTTTTGCCATGGCTGAAGCGGCGGGGATGCGGCGCGGCGCAAGCGCCAGCATGGCGGCGAAGGGCTTGAGAGTGGCCCCCCGCATCAGCCCGGCGAAGGGCCGGCCGAGGCGGGCGAGATTGAGCGCCAGGCGAAATCGGCCGGGATAGGGCAGCACGGCGGCAAGGATCGCCCGTGTCAGCCTGTTCATCAATGGGCGCCGGTAGGTCTTTTCGATATGGGCGCGGGCGTGATCGACAAGATGCATATAGTCGACGCCGGAGGGACAGGTGGTGACGCAGGCAAGGCAGGAGAGACAGCGGTCGATATGGGTGACGACCTCGGCATCGGCCGGCCGGCCGTTTTCCAGCATGTCCTTGATCAGATAGATGCGACCGCGCGGGCTGTCGAGCTCATTGCCGAGCGTCACATAGGTGGGACAGGTGGCGGTGCAGAAACCGCAATGGACACATTTGCGCAGGATCTTCTCGGATTCGGCGACATCGGGATCGGCGAGCTGGGTAGGGGTGAAGTTGGTTTGCATTAGCGGGGCCTCCGCCTTGGGCGCGCTGTACCCGGGGCACCCCCCTCTGTCCTGCCGGACATCTCCACCACAAGGGGGGAGATCGGATGGGATTGACGGCCTCCCCAAATAACGAAATTGCTGCGACTGCGATACGCCAGATAGGAAGCGATCGTCCAACCTCTTGCCGATCTCCCCCCTTGTGGGGGAGATGTCCGGCAGGACAGAGGGGGGTACTCCGCGCACAGACTCATCTTCTCACCCCATCTTCCCCGGATTGAAGATCCCCGCCGGATCGAACTTCTCTTTCACCCGCCGCGACAGCATCGCCACCGCCTCGGCCTCCGGATGAAACGCCGCGGTTGCCGCCCGCACCTGCTCCGATGCACGGATCAGCGTCGCATGGCCACCGCCGAGCGCCTTGATGTAGCGGCGGACCAGTTCACCTTCGGGGCCGGCTTCCATGCGCAGCCAGACGAGACCGCCCTGCCAATCATAAAAGGCATCGACGCCGGCTTCGAGGCGAAGGGCTGCGACCAGCAGATGGCCGGTGCCGGGGGCGACCGAGACGCGCCAGACCGGCCGCGCCGTGCCGTCGGCATAGGGCAGCACATCGCGGATTTCTTGCCAGAGCCGGCGGCTTTCCGGCGCATCCAGCCGCGTGACCGCTGCGAAGGCCGACATTGCTGCCGCAAGTTTTTCCAAGCGCGCGTCAACCGAACCGGCGAGACCTTCGATGCGCAGCACCGTCGCCTCGCCCTCGGGCAGGTTTCCGGCGAGGAATTTCCAGGTCACCGTCAGCGGCAGATGGGCGGCGCCGGAGACTTCGACCGGCAGCGCCATTGCCGCCGCCATGGCGTTGGCCGCCTCGGCGTCGTTGAGGCCCGACAGTACCACCGTGCGCTCGGTCTTCGGACGCGGCGGCACCCGGAAGGTGACTTCGGTGAGGAAGCCCAGCGTGCCGTGCGAGCCGGCGATCAGCTTCACGAGGTCGAGGCCGGTGACATTCTTCATCACACGCCCGCCGGCCTTGATGATCTCGCCCTTGCCGTTGACGAAGCGTACACCGAGCAGGCTGTCGCGAGCAGCCCCCGCAACGAGCCGGCGCGGGCCGGAGACATTGGCGGCAAAGACGCCGCCGATGGTCGGCTCGCCCGATGTGCCCATGACAGGGCGATGATCCATCGGCTCGAAGACGAGCATCTGGCCGCTCTCCTCAAGCGCCGCCTCGACCTCGGCGAGCGGCGTTCCCGATCGCACCGTCATGACCATTTCGCCGGGATTATAGGCGACGATGCCGGCAAGCCCGGTCGAGCGCAGCCGGTCCTCGGCGGCGACGGCATTGCCGAAGCCTGCGCGGCTATCGCCGCCGCAGATAGCCAGCGGCCGGCCGCTCCCGGCATGGGTGCGGACGATCGCTGCCGCCTCTTCCTCGCTCGTCGGCATCAGATCGATCATGCGGCGGGGCGCCCTTCGAGCGGAAAGACCTTCGACGGATTGAGAAGCCAGCCGGGATCGAAGGCGGCGCGCGCCGCCATCTGCTGGGCGAGATCGACTTCCGAATATTGGTGCCGCATCAGGTCGCGCTTCTCGATGCCGACGCCATGTTCGCCGGTGAGGCAGCCGCCGGCATCGACGCAGAGTTTGAGAATATCGTTGCCGGCGGCCTCGGCGCGGGCGGCATCCTCGGGATCGTTGGCGTTGAAGAGGATCAGCGGATGCATGTTGCCGTCGCCGGCATGGAAGACATTGGCGACCCGCAGGCCGTAATGATCGATGATCTCGGCCGTCTTTTTCAGCACATGGGAAAGCTGGCTGAGCGGCACGGTGCCGTCCATGCAGATATAGTCGGCGATGCGTCCGGTGGCGCCGAAGGCGGATTTGCGGCCCTTCCAGATCAGCGCCGCTTCGGTCGCCGACTGACATTCCCGCACCGTCTTGACGCCATGCCGGCGGGCGATCTCGACAATGTCCTTCAGCGTGGCGTCCATTTCTGCTTCCGAGCCTTCGACCTCGACGATCAGAAGAGCGCCTACGTCGAGGGGATAACCGGCATGGGCAAAGGCCTCGCAGATCTCGATCGCCGGCTTGTCCATGAATTCTATCGCAACCGGGATGATGCCGGCGGCGATGACATCGGCGACACAGGCGCCGGCCTCTTCCGAAGCTTCGAAGCCGAAGAGCACCGGGCGCGCGCCCTCCGGCTTGGCGATCAGCCGCACTGTCGCCTCGGTGACGATGCCGAGCTGGCCTTCGTGACCGCAGACGAGGCCGAGCAGGTCGTAACCCGCCGCATCCAGCGCCTTGCCGCCGAGTTCGATCACCGTGCCGTCGACCAGCACCATCCGGACGCCGAGCAGATTGTTGGTCGTGACGCCGTATTTCAGGCAATGTGCGCCGCCGGAATTCATACCGATATTACCGCCGATGGTGCATGCGAGCTGCGAACTCGGATCGGGTGCGTAGAAAAAGCCGTCCGCCGAGACGGATTCCGAAATATTGAGATTGGTGACACCGGCTTGAACCACGGCGACCCGGTTCGGGAGATCGATCTCGAGGATGCGGTTCATCTTCGACAGGCCGAGTACGACGGCATCCTCCTGCGGAATGGCGCCGCCCGAAAGCGAGGTGCCGGCACCGCGCGGCACGACGGGAATGCCGTAGCGGTGGCAATAGCGCATGACCGCCGAAACCTCAGCCGTGCTGCGCGGCAGGGCGACGGCGAGCGGCAGGCGGCGATAGGACACGAAAGCGTCGGTCTCGAAGGGAACCAGTTCGCGCGCCTCATGCACCAGGCATTCCGGCGGCAGAAGATCGGTGAGATCGGCGACGATCTGGGCTCGGCGCGCCAGGACATCGGCTCGGGGTTTGAGAAACGGGATGGCGTCGGACATGGCGTGCTCCCTAGCCCCTTTCATCGGGAAAATGACGACAGGAACCGGCGGCGAACCTTCTGCCGCCGATAAATCGGCTTAGCACTTTCCCGAAAGCGGCGCAAATGCTAAGCACTTATGCCAAAAGGGGAAAAAATCGAAAACCGTATGACCAATCTGGGCGATCTCGAAATCTTTGCCAAGGTCGTTTCGACGGGCAGCATGTCGCTTGCCGGGCGGGCGCTCGGCTTTTCCCCGGCCGTCGTCTCCAAGCGGATCAAGCGGCTGGAGGACCGGCTCGGCACCCGGCTGTTGCAGCGCACGACGCGGCAGATCTCGCTGACGGAAGCCGGCCAGGGTTTCTACGACCGCGTCCTCGGTATCCTCGCCGGGCTGGAAGAGGCGGAATTCTACATTTCCGGCCGCTCGGCGCAGATGCACGGGATGCTGAAAATCTCGGCGCCGACCTCCTTCGGGCGCATGCACATCGCGCCGCATCTGAAGGCGTTCATGGAAACGCATCCGGAGCTGGCGATCAACCTGGTGCTGACCGATGAATTCAGCGACATCGTCGGCGGCGGCTTCGATCTGGCGATCCGCATTGCCGAACTCACCGATTCGAGCCTCGTCGCCCGGCGGCTGGCGCCGGTGCGCCGGCTGCTCTGCGCCTCGCCGGATTATCTCGCGGCACACGGCAAGCCTACAGATATCGACGATTTGAAACATCATCGCTGCCTGCCGGCGCACAATGGCGACACTTGGCGACTGAACGGGCCGGACGGAATGCTCAGCCTGCGGCCGGAGGGAATGCTGGTCACCAATTCCAGCGAGGTGATCCGCGAGGCAGTCATCTCAGGCCTCGGGATCGCGCTGCGCTCCACCTGGGATATCGGCGAAGAGCTGAAAGCCGGGAAGCTGGTGCAAGTGCTGCCCGCCTATGAGGGCTCGCACAATGTGGCGCTGTCGGCCGTCTATCCCAGCCGGCAATTCCTGCCGGCCAAGGTGCGGCTGTTCATCGACTATCTCGCCGAGCTTTACGGACCTGTCCCCTATTGGGAACGCTGACGGCGGTGCTCTCAGCGCGCCAGCCTCTCGATGACGAGATCCAGCAGGGCGCGCAGTCGCGCCAGGCGCTTCATGTCGCGGTGATAGCCGACCCAGGTGTCGCGGCCGGGCGGCGCCTCACCGAGATCGACCAGTTCGATGGCAGCAAGCGAATCGCCGAGAGGCCGCGGCAGGACGGCGAGCCCCGCTCCATTGGCACAGAGCGCCGCCTGAACATCGCGGCTGTTGCTGCGCATGACAATTTCGGCCCGCGGCAAGAGCCGTTGCAGCCAGCCGGCATCCGGCATGTCGCCGAAAGCTTGGTCCATGGTGACGAGGCGGGCGCCCACCCCGTCAAATGCCCTCGGGTGCGGCGCGCCGCGACGGATGTAAAGGCCGTATTTAATATGGATAAGCTTGCGGGATATGATCTCCGCTTCCGTAAAGGGCTGAATACGAAAAACGAGGTCGGCTTCGCGTCGTGGCAGGCTAAGCAGCCGGCTGTCGGTCAATAGTTCGACCACCACCTTGGGATGGAGTTGCGAGAATTCCGCCAGCACCGGCGAAAGCACATGCGCACCGAACCAGTCGGACGAAGACAGCCTGAGAAAACCACCGAGCTGGCGGCTGCCACCGGCAAGGATGCGCTCCATAGCAAGCGTCTCCTCCTCGATGCGTTCGGCACCGGCGAGCACGGCCGCGCCTTCCTCGGTCAGCACGAAGCCCTCAGTAGTGCGCTGAAATAACGTCTGCCCAACGGACGCTTCCAGGGCACGCAACCGCCGGCCCATCGTCGGCTGCGTCAGACCGAGGCTGCGGGCTGCGGCTCCGAGCGTTCCGAACCGCGCGATCGCCAGAAAAATCTTCAGGTCGCTCCATTCCATCGCGCGTATCCATCAAACAAAAATGCATGGGCTACAGTCTTTTTCTTTTATTTTCATTCGCGTTTCAATGAGCGATCTTTCTTCCAGGAAAGCCCGTTGCGACCGTAGAGGCCGCGCGAACGAAGGAGAATTGCATGTCGAGACAATCAACGATGAAAGTGATGCTGGCGGAATCGCCGAATTCGCCATTACGGATCGCCGATGTTCCGAAGCCTGTGCCTGGTGAAGGCCAAGTCCTGGTGCGTATCTTGGCGAGCGGGGTCAATCCGCTCGATCTCAAGATCAGAGCCGGCAATGCGGCCCATGCGCGCCACCCGCTTCCGGCCGTGCTTGGCATCGATATGGCCGGCATCGTCGAAGAGATCGGACCTGGCGTCGGCGGTTTCCGGCGCGGCGACGCCGTTTATGGCATGACCGGCGGGGTCGGCGGCGTTCAGGGATCGCTTGCCGAATTCGCAGCGGTCGACGCCGCGCTGTTGGCGCCAAAGCCGCAGAACCTTTCGATGCGCGAGGCAGCCGCCCTGCCGCTGATCTCCATTACCGCCTGGGAAGGGCTGGTCGACCGCGCCGGGGTCAGCGCCGACCGCAAGGTCCTCGTGCTTGGCGGCGGCGGTGTCGGCCATATCGTCGCCCAGATCGCCAAGGCTGCTGGAGCCGAGGTCTATGTCGTCGACGGCGCTTCGAAAGCGGACTATCTCGCCGGCCTAGGTGCAACGCCGATCGATCGTGCCGCGGAAACAGTAGAAAGCTATGTCGCAAGACTTACCGGTGGCAAAGGTTTCGATCTGGTCTACGACACGGTCGGCGGCCAGGGGCTCGATACGGCGTTCCAGGCCGTCAGCCGGTTCGGCCATGTGGTGAGCTGCCTTGGCTGGGGAAATCACGCGCTGGCGCCGCTCTCCTTTAAGGCGGCGACCTATTCCGGGGTTTTCACGCTGCTCCCGCTTCTAACCAGCGAAGGACGCCCACATCACGGCGAGATTATGCGGGAAATGACGAGACTGGTCGAAGCCGGCAAGGTGATGCCGAGGCTCGACCCGCACCGCTTCACACTTGACGATACCGACGAGGCACATCGGCTGATCGAAAACCGGCAGGCGGACGGGAAGGTCGTCGTCGAGATCGACGGATCTCACGGTGCCGAATGACTGGAACAGGATGATTTGAGGCTCCGGTCGGCCTTAGATCTATTCCTTCGCTAAATGAGAGAGTTGCGCCTGGTGTCGTCCGAAAACACTCACATTTTTAGGCATCTTCCTCAGCACGCGAGATCAAGATAAGCATTGGCCACCATCGCGTCGATATCCCTGGGCACCGGCACCACGCAGGCTTCGGGACCGGCCTCGCCCCTGGCGATGCGTTCCAGGCAGCGGGCCTGCAGGGTGAAGCCGAGATCCATGGATTCGACCGTGTTGCCGAGCGGCCGCGGGCCGGCGAGATTGGCCATGTGGCCCCCGCCCAGCACGTGAAAGGAGCGGCCGTCCCGCAGATGGAAGGTCTCGATATGATCGGCCTCGTAGCGATCGATGCCGATGACATCAGGATGGTGGCGGAAGGCCTCGACATCGATCTCATGCGGGAAATGGCCGCCATTCATCAGGATCGCGCCGTCCTTGACGAGCGGCAGGTCGGCTGCCGTGACGATGCCGGCAAACCCGGTGACGGTGACGATTATATCGGCCGAGCGGATTGCCGCCTCGCGCAGCGGCGTGGCGAAACCATCGAGATGGGCCTCGAGTGTCGTCACGGCGTCGATATCGACGACGCTGACGGTGGAAAAAGCGTTGCGGAAACAGGCGGCCGTGCCCTTGCCGCAACCGCCGTAGCCGAACACCGTCACGCGTTTGCCGTTGGTCGAGCGGTTGGTGAAGCGCAAATAGCTTTCGAACAGGCTTTGTCCGACGGCATGCCTGTTTTCGGCGAACTGCTTGATCGGGCTGTCGTTGATGACAAGGATCGGCATATTGAGGCGTTCGCGCAGCGGCAGCAAGCGGGTGCGGCCCGAGGTAGTTTCCTCGGTGCCGCCACGGAGATTGGCATGGGGTTTTTCCGCCGCGATGGCGAAGAGATCGCCGCCATTGTCGAGCAGCAGATCCGGCCTTTCGGCTATCACCGCTTCGAGGCTGGCATGATGGGCGGCCGGATCGATCGTCTGCGTGGCGAAGACCGTAAAACCCTGCGAACGCAGAAACTCGACCGTCGAAGGCTGGGTGCTGTTGAGATTGCCGGTGCAGACGAGGCGCGCCCCGCCGGCGCGAAGCGTCATCAGCAGCGCAACCGTCTTCGGCTCCAGATGAATGCCCGTGCCGATCGACAGTCCCTCGAAGGGCCGCGTCCGCTCGAATTCGGCTGCCGTCGCCTTCAGCAGCCGGCAGCTGCCGCCGATCCAGTCGATGCGCGTCGCGGTCTTTTCCATCATCTCATCCCTGTTGCCGATATCCCGCTATTTCTAGCGATGCCACAGGGCGGCGAATATGGAGTTTATTCTGATGTTGGAGCAGAAAAACTGCCCTTTCCGCGCCCGGATTGGCGCAGCCAGCCGGACAAAGCGGCGAAAGCCGGACGTTTTGCATCCGGCGTGCGGCAGCAGAGGCTGTAGCCGGACGGCCGGGCGATGAAACCATAGGGCGCGACCAGCTGCCCGCGCTGAAGATCGTCCTCGATCGAGGCGCGCGGCGCAAGGGCGATGCCGAGCCCGGAGCGGGCGGCACCGAGCGCCAGCAGCAAATCCTCGAATTCTTGGGCGCGGGAAAAGACGACCGGCGGCGTGCCGCTTTCGGCAAACCATTCGTCCCAGAGTTTTGGAACGCTGCGGCTCGCAAGCATCGTCAGCCGGCCCATCGCCGCCGGGCTCTCCGAGAGCGTCGCTGCAAGCGCCGGCGTTGCGACCGGACCGAACTCGTCTTCCATGAAGCGCACCGCGGTCACGCCGGCAGCCGGCCGGTATTCGCCGCCCATGATCACCGCGTCCAGTTCCGGGTGCATCTGCAATGGTTCGACGACGGTCATCGGCACGATATCGACCGCCGTATCGCCGAGGTTCGCCTGCATGTCGGCAACACGCGGCATCAGCCACCAGACGGCGAAGGCGGAGGGCACGCCGAGCCGGATGCGGCCCGGCACGATGCCCGAGAGCTCGTAAGCGGCGCGTTGCAGAATGTCGAAAGCCGCGCTCGATGCTGCGGCGAAAGCGCTCGCCTCTGCGGTCGGGACCAGCCTGCGGCCGTCACGAACAAAGAGCTTGCGGCCGAAGTGACCCTCCAGCGTGGCAATCTGCTGGCGCACCGCGCCGCGCACCACCTTCAGCTCTTCGGCGGCCTTCAGAATGCTGCCGTGGCGGCAGACGGCCTCGAAGGCGCGGACGGCATTGAGCGGTGGAAGACGCATGATTACCACGATCAGAAATGACAGTGGATCACTTGATCTTGCCATTGAAGGAAAGGCAAGACCGCGCCATATTGAACACCTGTGCAATGCGACGCATTCGAGACACGACGTGACGGATTTCTGAGCCTGCCCCAGCTCGATTTCCCTTATTGAACGGCGATCAAATCCCGTTTCGGAACGTCGGCGGCTTTGGATTGTGTAAGCTTTTCGTGATACACGTATATGAATGATTCCTAACAACCACTGCGAAGGTGACCCGACAATTGACTCTTCTCGCCCGATTGGCATCCGATGTGCAACTGATGTTCCGGCGTCCGCCGCGACAGCAATATGGTGCGATCTGCTATCGGGTGAAAAAGAAGAGTGACGATGTCGAGGTGATGCTAATGACGAGCCGCGACACCGGCCGCTGGGTCATTCCCAAGGGCTGGCCGATGACGGGTAAATGCGCTCATGAGGTCGCAGCACAGGAAGCCTTTGAGGAAGCCGGCGTCCGCGGCGCGGTCGAGACGGAGACGCTCGGCGCTTACAGCTATTCGAAAGTCCTGCGCGACGGCGTACAGGTGGCCTGCAAGGTGCAGGTCTATGCGCTCGAAGTCACCGACATGGCGAAGAACTTCAAGGAAAAGGGTGAACGCCGCATCGAATGGGTCTCGTTCGACGAGGCGGCGGGGCGCGTGCGCGAGCCGGAACTGCGCGGCCTTTTGCTGGCCTTCAAGCAAAAGATAACTGAGCGGCTTTCGGCCAAAGCGGCAAAGCAGGGATCTGCGGGAAAGCAAATCCCGGCGGAATGAATCCTGCCATCTTGCGCTGCTAGGAAAGTGGCGTAGAAGCAGATTTCATCCCCCGGAATAAAGAATGCCGCCACGTCCCACAGTCCTCACGAAACGCACGCTCGACAAGGATCTCGACAAAATAAACCGTGCCGAGGAGGCGGCGAAGCATGTTTTGCGGCGGCTGGTGGCGCCTGGCCTCGGGTTGATCTTTGTCGGCCTGGCCATGCTGTTTGCCGGTGTTTATATGCTCGACCAACCGGGAGCGGTGCTCGTCGTGGCGGCGGCGGCGCTTGCCGGCTACATGGCGATGAATATCGGCGCCAATGACGTGACCAACAATGTCGGTGCGGCCGTCGGGGCGCGCGCCATGACGATGGGCCAGGCGCTGGTCATCGCCGCTATTTTCGAAGTTCTCGGCGCCACGGTCGCCGGCGGCGAGGTCGTCAAGACGATTTCCTCGAATATCGTCGATACCGTCGAGGTGCCGCAGGCGCTGCTCGGCTGGATCATGATGGCAGCGCTGATGGCGGCCGCCCTCTGGATCAATCTCGCAACCTGGATGAATGCGCCGGTTTCCACCACCCATGCGATTGTCGGCGCGGTGATCGGCGCCGGCATCGCAGCCGTCGGGACGGAACCGGTGAACTGGCGGGTGATGCTGGAAATCACCTCGAGCTGGATCACCTCGCCGCTGATCGGCGGACTGATCGCGGCCGGACTGCTTTACTTCGTCAAGACGCTGATCATCTATCGCGACGACAAGATCGCGGCGGCTCGGCGCTGGGTGCCGGTGTTGGTCGCGGTGATGGCCGGCGGCTTCATGGCCTATATGGTGCTGCAGCTGTCGCCCACCGGCAAATTTCCGTCTTTCACCATCATCCTTATCGGCATCGGCATCGGGCTGGTGAGCTGGCTTATTGCCCGGCCGCTTGTGCTCGCCCAGGCGCGCAATCTCGAAAACCGGAACAGCTCGCTGCGGATGCTGTTCCGGCTGCCGCTCATCGGCTCGGCGGCGCTGCTGTCCTTCGCACATGGCGCAAATGACGTTTCGAATGCGGTCGGGCCGCTTTCGGCGATCGTCCACTCGGTCGGCATCGGCGGCGGTGACGGCGTTGGCCATCCGCCGCTCTGGGTGATGCTGATCGGCGCCTTCGGCATCTCCGTCGGCCTGCTGCTGTTCGGGCCGCGCCTCATTCGCTTGGTCGGCGAGGAGATCACCAAGCTCAATCCGATGCGGGCCTATTGCGTCGCGCTATCGACCGCCTTCACCGTCATCGTCGCCTCCTGGCTCGGTCTGCCGGTCAGCACCACGCATATCGCCGTCGGCTCCGTCTTCGGCGTCGGCTTCTTCCGCGAATGGTACACCCGCCATTCGAAGCGTCGCATCGCCTATATCAGGCGCAGGGCCGAGAGCTTCGATATCGACGAGCCGGAGGATCCGAACATCCACGAGACGCGGCGGCGCTATCTCGTGCGCCGCTCGCATTTCATGACGATCATTGCCGCCTGGATCGTCACCGTGCCGGTTTCGGCAGCGCTTGCGGCAGTGATTTATTGGGTTATGTTCGCGCTTTTCGTCTGAAACTCACGGGTCCTAAATGCGCGCCAATTTCCGCATGCAACGGCTTTTCGTCGACGCGCCGCTTTCCGGCGGCGCCGCCCTCGAGGCGACTGCCGACCAGTTCAACTATCTCGCCAATGTGCTGAGGATGGAAGAAGGTGGGGAAGTCCTGCTCTTCAACGGCCGCGACGGCGAGTGGAAGGCCACCCTCACCTTCCCCACCCGCAAACGCATCCTGCTGACGGCGATCGAAGAGACGCGGCCGCAGCCGGCACCCTGCGACCTGCATTATCTCTTTGCGCCGCTCAAGGTCGGCCGCATGGATTATCTCGTGCAGAAGGCCGTGGAAATGGGCGCCGGCCTGCTGCAACCGGTCATGACCCAGCACGTACAGGGTAAGATCACCAATCTCGACAAGCTGCGCGCCAATGTCGTCGAGGCGGCGGAGCAATGCGGCGTTCTCGGCATTCCCGATGTCGCCGAGCCGGTGCGGCTTCTCGACCTGCTCGACCGCTGGCCGAAAGAGCGGCGCATCATCTATTGCGACGAGGGCGATGCCGGGCAAAACCCGCTGCCGGTGCTGTCGGCGATCCGGGAAAGGCACCTCGCGCTGCTCGTCGGGCCGGAAGGCGGCTTTTCCGAGGAAGAGCGGGCGCGGCTTCGAAGCCTCGATTTCGTCACCGCCATTCCGCTTGGACCGCGCATCCTGCGGGCCGATACGGCAGCCGTTGCGGCGCTCGCCGTGGTGCAGGCGGCGATCGGCGACTGGAGCTGACGAGAAAAACGGGTGGACATGGAAATCGCTGTTATTTTTTTGATGCGTCATTGAAAGAATTTCACTTGCAACATACGTGACTTGGGTCCTAATCAGCCTTCCAGCTGCCCGGCCCCCTGGGCGCCTTTTTGAATACAGGTACCCCGCATGGCCCGTGACACCACCGACCAGACACCGCTCTCTTCGGTTCAGGATCTGACCGATTATATCGCCGCCGGCAACAAGCCGCGGGAGCGCTTCCGGATCGGCACCGAACACGAGAAATTCGCCTTCTTCCGCGCCGACAACAGCCCGGTTCCCTATTTCGGCGATGCCAGCATTTCAGCCCTTTTGACCGGCCTGCAGGCGAAAAGCGGCTGGGAGCCGATCATGGACGGCGGCAACATCATCGGGCTTGCCGAGCAGAGCGGCATGGGCGCGATCTCGATCGAGCCCGGCGGCCAGTTCGAACTCTCCGGCGCACCGTTGGAAACGATCCACGAAACCTGCAGGGAATCGAACCAGCATCTGGCGACGCTGCGCGAAATCGCCGAGCCGATGGGTATTCGCTTCCTCGGCATCGGCGGCAGCCCGAAATGGACCTATGCGGAAACCCCGCACATGCCGAAATCGCGCTACGAGATCATGACCCGCTATATGCCGAAGGTCGGCAGCCAGGGTCTCGACATGATGTACCGCACCTGCACGATCCAGGTGAATCTCGATTTTTCCTCTGAAGACGACATGCGCAAGAAAATGCGCGTTTCGATGAAGCTGCAATCGCTGGCAACCGCCCTCTTTGCATCCTCGCCCTTCACCGAGGGCAAGCCGAACGGGCTGCTCTCCTGGCGCGGCGATATCTGGCGCGATACCGACAACCGGCGCTCGGGCTTGCTCGATTTCACCTTCCGCGACGATTTCGGTTTCCGCGACTATGCCGAATGGGCGCTCGATGTGCCGATGTACTTCATCGTTCGCGACGGCCGCTATCACGACTGTACCCATGTCACTTTCCGCCAGTTCATGAATGGCGCATTGAAGGGTGAGATCGCCGATCCGGCGCCGACGATGGGCGACTGGACGAACCATCTTTCGACGCTTTTCCCCGACGTGCGGCTGAAGCGTTTCCTGGAAATGCGCGGCGCCGACGGCGGCCCGTGGCGGCGCATCTGTGCCTTGCCGGCCTTCTGGGTCGGCCTGCTTTACGACGATGCCGCACTCGACGCCGCCGACCAGTTGACGAAAGATTGGAACTTTGCCGAGATCGGCGCACTGCGCGATGCCGTTCCGGCGCAAGGGCTGAAGGCTGAGTTTCGCGGGCATCCGCTCTTCGACATGGCGCGCGAAGTGGTCGGCATTTCAAGGGCCGGCCTCAAGGCGCGCGGCAAGCTCAACCGGGAAGGCCAGGACGAGACGATCTTCCTGGCGCCGCTCGACGAGGTGCTCGCCAAGAAGGCGACGCTCGCCGAGGATCTGCTTTCGCTCTATCACGGCCGCTGGAACGGCTCCGTCGAACCGGTGTTCGAGGATTATCAGTACTGAGCCTGCGCGGGGTCTTCGCCAACTCGGAAAACCACCCGGCAGCTTTGCAGTACGGCTTTAAGTTCTTATGGCAAAAAGCCGTTTGCACATTTCCTTTTCCGGATATAGTGGCGTGACACGCGTCACGACTCGGGGAAAGGGACCTCCATGCTGCCACTCTTCGACATGATGATGCAGGCGCAGAACGGCGCGGCGATGGAAGCGATCGCCCGCCAGTTCAACCTCGCCCAGGAACAGGCGACCAAGGCGATGGCGGCGCTGATGCCGGCCTTTTCTGCCGGCCTGAAGCGCAGCACCAGCAACCCTTATGACTTCGTCGGGCTGATGCAGGCCGTCTCCTCCGGCAATTATGCGCGCTATTTCGAGGATATGAACCGGGCCTTCACGCCGGAGGGCATTTCCGACGGCAACAATATCCTTGCCCAGCTTTTCGGCTCGAAAGAGGTTTCGCGGGCGGTCGCCGCCCAGGCCGCACAGATGACCGGCATCGGCCAGGATATCTACAAGCGGATGCTGCCGGTGCTGGCCGATACGCTGATGGGCGGGCTCTTCAAGCAGACGACCGGCCAGATGGCTTCGCCGATCAACCCCTTCGTCAATACGGCGATGGGCGAGACCATCCAGCAATGGCTTGAGAGTACCGGCTTCGCGCCGAAACCGAAGGCCGCGCAGCCGAGCATCTTCGACAATCCCTTCACACAGGCGATGCAGCAGATGTTTTCGGTGCCCAAGGCCGAACCGGCACCTCAGCCGAACCCCTTCCTCGACAACCCTTTCGCCAAGGCCTTCCAGGAGATGATGGCCGGGCTTGGGCAGCCGGCGGCGGCCAAGCAACCGGCTGGCAAGACGCAAGAGGCGCCGAAGGAAGAGGCGAAGGTCACTGCCGACAGCTATACCGAGATCCTGAACGCCATGTTCGACAGCGGGCTGGAAGTGCAGAAGACCTACCAGAGAAACCTGGAAGCGATCTTCGAAACCTACCGACCGAAGCCGCCTGAAACCAAGGCATAAAAAAACCCGGAGATGGCTTGGGAAAAGCCGGTCTCCGGGTCAAGCGGCAGGGCTATTGGCTATCACCCTGCGGGGAAACTCGACGCTCCTATTCGTTGTAGGAGCGGAAGAGCTGCAGGCGCCAGCGATTGCGCGCCGAGCGCGTCAGATGTTCCGATGGGTCCTCGAAAAAGGTCGAGGCCAGAAACGCAGAGGTCAGGTCAGCCCTGCTCAGGCCGATATCCCTCAGCTGACTGTCATTCAGATCGTGCAGCGTGTTGATCTCCATGCGATTGCGGAACCCGCGAAAGAGGGAGACCAGCGGAGCGAGGCCTGCGACCAGACGCTGGAAAAGCGTCGGGACGAGCTTGCCGCAGTCGAGTTCTGTTGTCCGGTTTGTCATAAGCATCGAACTCTCCTTTCTCGAGGGCACGCAACAACCCACCCCTCCCGCGAGGTCGTGCGGGAAGGGATAAGGCTGAATTCTGCTTGGACAGGCAGGGCGTCTGTCCTTCACTTTGCTTGATTTGCATCCCGAAGATGCCAAAGACCTATTGATCAGTCCAACGAATGTTTCTAATGATTATCATCAGCTATCTTTATGGGTGACACAATGTCCGCGCCTCTTGATCTCGACCAGTTGCAGACTTTCATCGCCATCGTCGATTCCGGCAGCTTCACCAAGGCCGCCGACAGGGTCTACAAGACCCAATCGGCCGTTTCCATGCAGATGCGCCGTCTCGAAGAGCGCATCGGCAAGCAGTTGTTCATCAAGGACGGACGCGGCAACCGGCTGACGGTCGAGGGTGAAAAACTGCTCAACTATGCCCGGCGCATCATCCGTCTCAACAATGAGGCGATCGCCGCCTTCGACGACAACAGGCTGGAGGGGACGCTGCGCATTGGCACGCCTGACGATTATGCCGACCGCTACATGCCCGAAATCATCGGCCGCTTCGCCAAGACGCATCCGAATGTCGAGCTCTACATCGTCTGCGAGCCCTCGGTGGATCTGGCCGAGCGCATGCACAAGGGCGAACTCGATATCGCGCTCGTCACCCACAATCCGCGCGAGCGCATGTCCGATGTGGTAAGAACCGAGCCGCTCTGCTGGGTGGGTTCGGCCAACCATCCGATCCGCGACGACGCGCCGGTGCCGCTTGCCGTCGGCCGGCGCGATTGCCAATGGCGCCAGCTCGCCTGCTCGGCGCTCGATGCGGTGGGGCGCGAACACCAGATCCTGTTCACCAGCTGGTCCTGCACCGTCGTTGCCGCCGCCGTGCTTGCCGGCATGGCGGTCTCGGTGATGCCGGAATCGGCGCTGCGAACCGGCATGAAGGTGCTGAGCCAGGCGGACGGCTTTCCGGCGCTGCCGCCGGTGCAGATCGGCATTATGAAGCGCCCGGGCGTTTCGCTCTCGCTGATGAATGCGATCACCGCGCATATCACCGCCTGCCTCGACAACATCACGCCGGCCGTCGTCGACGATACGCTGGAGGCCGATGTCAAATCCGCCCAGGCACGCCTTTATCCGCGGCTGAAGGCGGCCAATATGGTGCCTAGCTGGTAAGAGGTAGAAGCTGAGTACCGTCAGGCGGCGCGCTTCGCGGTCGCGGCGAAAAGGGAAGCGCGGATGACGCGTTTCCACTCATCGAGCATGCGGCGCGCCAGGGCCTTGTCGCTGACGGCAGCAAGCCGGATGACGGCGCCGATCAGGTGGCTGAACAGGTAAGTGCGCGCATACATCTCTTCGTCGCAAAGGTCGGGCGCCAGCCGGCGCACGGCCTCCTGAAAGATGCCGGCGACGCGGCCGCTATGCTCGATGTTCAACTGCAGCAGATCCTGGTCGGTCTCCGTTCCCATCCAGACGCCGAGATATACGGGATCATCATGGTAGGACTCGTAATACCAGTCGATGATGTCGCAAACGAGGTCGAGCGCCTGGTCGAGCGTCTGAACGTCGGCGAACATCGCCGCCGTCTTCGCCTGGATTGCCGCGGCGTGCTGGTCGAACAGAGCTTTGACGATCGCCGCCTTTTCGGGAAAATACTGGTAGACCGAGCCGATCGGCACTTTGGCGGCAACGGCAAGTTCCGTCATCCGCATGGCGCTGACGCCCTTTTCGGCAATGATCTTGGCGGCGGCGGCGAGAATGACGTCCAGCCTCTGGATACTGCGCTCCTGCTTCGGCTTCCTGCGCAAGCCGATCCGATCCATGCTTTCAACGCCCATGTCGTTCCCGTTCTTATTGTTCGCGCGGGGTAAGCATCATGCCAAATCAGCGCGTCGGGCGGGTATGACATTGCAGGTCTTCATCAGTCGTAAATGAAAACACTCGCATTTTAACGACCGGCAAAGCCATGTGAAATCAGGCCTCTAGATCATATCATGCTAATTGATCAGCGGTGGAAAGACCTGAAATAGTTGTAGGATTCTTTGACCGAAGAGATATCCATGCCACTGCCCGAGACGTGCGACAATTGCTGTCCGGGCGCCTGACGAGGCTTCGCGCCGGTCCTCAGCCCATCGCGATCCATGCGGCGAGCCAGACCCACATCGCTCCCAACGCCAGGTATCCAGCGGCGAAAAGCGGGCTGCGGTAGCGCAGATCGTTGCTGGTGACATGGACGGCGGCATGGGCGTACCGCAGGGCGACGAAGAGCCAGGCGAGGCCGACGGCGACGACATTGTCGGACTCGGTGACATAGAGAAGAATACAGCAGGCATAGAACAGCACGGGCAGTTCGAACTGATTGGCGAGGCAGTTTTTGACGACGAGGCTTTCAGCCGGCTCGCCGCGATTTTCGCGGTAATCCGATTTCGCGACGTTGCCGGCGCGGACCATTTTTGCGCGCCGCTGCCCAAGAAGGGCATAAAGACCGTAGATTAGCGCCACATGGGCAAGGAGTGGCCAAAAGATTTGATAGCCGGTCATTTCGGCACTTCCTTTTCCGCTTTCGCATGTCGCGAGGAGCATTAGCGGAAAGGTTAAGCGGATGCCAGGGGCGGCTCGCCGCTGGCATCCTCAAAGCCGATATTGTCTTTACACCTGGGCGCTGCCGCCATCGACGAAGAGTTCGGCCCCGGTAACGAAGCTGGAATCATCCGAGGCGAGGAAGAGTGCGGCAGCGGCAACTTCCTCGGCACGGCCAACCCTGCCCATTGGCACCTGAGCCGCCAGGGCATCGAGCAAGCCCTGCTGTTGGGCTGGATCCTTACCCGCCAATTCGACCAGTCCGGTCGTTTCCGTCGGGCCAGGACTGAGCGTGTTGATCCGAATGCCGCGATCCTTCAAGTCGAGGATCCAATTGCGCGCAAAGCTGCGCAAGGCGGCTTTCGATGCGGCGTAAACGCTGAAGGCGGGTGTGCCGGTCGAGCCTGCTGTCGATCCCGTCAAGATGATCGATGCTCCTCGCGAGAGCAGCGGCAAGGCCTTCTGTACCGTAAAGAGAACCCCCTTCACGTTTCGATCGAATGTGTCGTCATACTGCTCTTCCGTGATTTCGCCGAGGGGCAACATGGAGCCGCCACCTGCGTTGACGAAGAGCACGTCAACTCTCCCGGCCTCGGCCTTCACCTTCTCATAGACGCGATCGAGGTCGGCGAGATTGGCTGAATCAGCCTGAATTCCCACAACTCCGCCGCCGATCTCAGCGATTGCTGCATCGAGAACATCCTTGCGACGGCCCGTGATGAAAACCCGTGCGCCCTCGGCCACGAAGCGCTTAGCTGCTGCAAGGCCAATGCCGGAAGTGGCACCGGTGATAACCGCAATCTTCGCATTCAATCGTTGTGTCATTGTCGTCTCCTTTGGTTCGACTGAAGCTGAGATATGGACGGGGGTATCGTTTCGGAATAGAAAGAATTGAAAGCCATTGTTTCAGGAATGAAATGAACAAATTTCCCGATTTCGAGGGACTGGCAATGTTCGCAAAGGTCGCCGAGGAGCGTTCTTTCGTTCGGGCTGCGCAGACGCTCGGCGTGTCGGTGCCGACGGTTTCGCGGGCCGTAAGCCGTCTTGAGCAGAGGTTGGGCGCAAGGCTCTTCAACCGCACCTCTCGACAACTCGCTTTGACCGATTTCGGCCTGCGACTGGTCGAAAGCGCCGCACGGATCTATGCCGAGGCCGAGATGGCAGAGGACACCGCCCGGGAGCTTGCCACCCGACCGAAGGGGCTCATCAGGCTTGCCGCGCCGATGGACTTCGGGACACGCTGGCTGGCCCCAATCCTGCCTGACTTTTTCGAGCTCTTTCCGGAGATTTCGATCGACCTGCACATGAGCGATGCTGTCGTCGACATCGTGGGAGACGGCTTCGATGCGGCACTCAGAATCGCGGTACTACCGGATTCGTCATTGGTCGCGCGCAGGCTGGCGCCGGTGGATCGCTTCATTCTCGCAGCACCCGCATACCTTAAACAGTACGGCGTGCCGGAACATCCCCGCCAGCTAACGGCTCACCATTGCCTCGGATATGCCTACAGGGCGCGACAGGATGTCTGGCGCCTGCGCAATAGCGAAGGCAAGGAGGAGGTCATTTCACCAAGCGGCTCTCTCAGGGCCACCAATTCGCAAGCATTGGTTCCGATGGCGCTACGGGGCCTCGGGATCATCGAACTCCCCGAATTTCTCGCGCATGACTATCTCGTCGACGGCCAATTGACGCCAATCCTTCCCGACTGGACGCTGCCGACCGGCGCACTGTATTTCGTCACACCTTCGGCTCGGAGCAGGCCAGCGAAGGTCGAGGTCCTTGCCGATTTCATGATGGCGAGACTGTCAAATCCGGTTTGGCGGAGGAGGAACTGACGCCGCTTCAATCCCGGCCTGGCGACAGCCAACGGGCGATGGCAAGCCTGACAAGGACGATGCACGAGATGGCGAGGCTGGCGAATTTCAGCCTTGTCATCCATGGCAGCAGCTGTGCGGCAAGGCCTGCGGAAGGACTGTCGCCGAAGGCGATAAGGCTCGAGATGTTCTCGCCGTAGTCGGCGATGCCGTAGACGAAGGGCAGCAGATAAATCGCCTGGCCGACGAGCGGATGCGATCGTCCGAACCACGCGCTGAGAGGGCCAAGCTTGAGCAAGGCGAGAAATAGCAGCGCCGTCAGCAAGGCAGGAAAGATCAGTTCCGGCCCGAAATACATGGCGCTGAGCAGCTTCGCCGCGGTCTCGTTCTGATCGAGCAGCGTCTGCATGTGGAAGACGGCCGCTTCGTCGTAACCGGCGAAATATGTATCGAGCACCGCCTGCCCGGTTTCATGCTTGAAGGGAACGACGAAGCCGAAGGTCGTCCAGGCGAGCACGGCAAGGCAGAGGCCTGCGAGCAGCGCGATGATCCAAAGGGGAATCCCGCTGCCCGCCTTCATGATCAGAGACCGGCGCCCGGATAGTTCGGGCTTTCGCGGGTGATCGTCACATCATGGGCGTGGCTTTCGCGAAGGCCGGCGCCGGAGATGCGCACGAAGGTCGCGCGCTCCTGGAAATCCTTCAGGTCCTTGCCGCCGACATAACCCATGGCCGCCTTGAGGCCGCCGGCGAGCTGGTGGACGACGGCCGAGACCGGTCCCTTGTAGGGAACCTGACCCTCAATACCCTCCGGCACGAGTTTCAGCGTGTCGCGCACCTCAGCCTGGAAATAACGGTCGGCCGAGCCGCGGGCCATGGCGCCGACGGAGCCCATGCCGCGATAGGCCTTGAAGGAACGGCCCTGGTAGAGATAGACCTCGCCCGGGCTCTCATCGGTGCCGGCCAGCAGCGAGCCGATCATGACGGCGGAAGCGCCGGCGGCGATCGCCTTGGCAAGATCGCCGGAAAATTTGATGCCGCCATCGGCGATGACGGGCACGTCCTGAGCCTGTGCTGCCTGAACCGCCGACATGATGGCGGCAAGCTGGGGAACGCCGACGCCGGCGACGATGCGCGTTGTGCAGATCGAGCCCGGGCCGATGCCGACCTTGACGGCATCCGCACCCGCATCGATCAGCGCTCTGGTGCCGTCATAGGTGGCGACGTTGCCGGCCATGATGCGCACCGAGTTGGACAGCTTCTTGACGCGGGTGACGGCATCGAGGACGCGCTGCGAGTGGCCATGGGCGGTATCGACGACCAAGAGGTCGACGCCGGCCTCGATCAGCCGTTCGGCGCGCTCGAAGCCGTCATCGCCGACGCTGATGGCGGCGGCGGCGCGAAGCCTGCCCTGCGCATCCTTGGAGGCGTTCGGGTTCAGCTGCGACTTCTCGATATCCTTGACGGTGATCAGGCCGACGCAGCGGCCTTCGGTATCGATGACCAGCAGCTTCTCGATCCGGTGCGAATGCAGCAGGCGCTTGGCCTCCTGCTGATCGACGCTCTCCTTGACGGTGACCAGATTGTCCTTGGTCATCAGCTCGTGGATCTTCTGCTCCGGATCGGAGGCGAAGCGCACATCGCGGTTGGTCAGGATGCCGACGAGGCGGCCCGACTTCTCGACGACCGGGATACCGGAAATGCCGTGTGATTTCATCAGACCGAGTGCTTCGGCAAGCTTTGCCTCCGGACCGATGGTGACCGGATTGACGACCATGCCGCTTTCGAACTTCTTCACCTGGCGGACCTCTTCGGCCTGCTCGACCGGCGTCAGGTTGCGGTGGATGACACCGAGGCCGCCGGCCTGGGCCATGGCGATCGCCAGACGGCTTTCGGTGACGGTATCCATGGCTGAAGAAAGGATCGGGATGTTGAGTTCAAAATCCCGGGCGATGCGGGTCGCGATATTCGTCTGGCCGGGCATGACCTCGGAGTGGCCGGGCTGCAGCAGCACGTCGTCGAAGGTAAGCGCGTCCGCGCCGGTTGCCGTTTCAATGATGCGTGCCATGGCCAAATTCCTTCATTTAAGAAAATGCAACCTGGCCCGGAAACGAATCGTCCGCCCCGGCGGTGTGCATGAGATTGCTTGGAAGTTGGCGAGGGCTGGTAACACGTCTATGACAGGAAGGAAATAGCAAAAAGCCCGGCGTGTCCGCCGGGCTCGTCATGGGTGCCATGCACAGAGAGCAATTCCGGGAAACCCCGAACGGCTCTCGATCAGATGTCGAACTGATAGGTCTTCGGCACGAAGCGATAGCCGCCATCCTGCTTCTCGGCAAAACCGACCGCCGGGAACGGCATGTGATAGCCGAGGAAGGCGATCTTCTCGCTCGCGATCATGTCGAAGACCTTGCGGCGGGTGGCCGCTGCCTGCGCCTTGTCCATGTCGAAGCGCACTTCCCAATCCGGTCGCAGCAGCGACAGGATATAGTGATTGGCGGTATCGCCGGTGAGAACGAGGCGCTTGCCCTCGGATTCGACGTGGAAGACCATATGCCCCGGCGAGTGGCCGGCCGCCAGCATTGCCGTCATGCCGGGCGCGACACTGTCACCGTCCTTGATGAAGGTGGTCTTTTCGGCAAGCGGCGCAACATTGGCAAGCACCGCCTTGTGGCCGCCTTCGGCCGGCGTTCCCTCGCGTGCCTTGTTCGACCAGAAATCATATTCGGCCTGGCCGACGACATAGCGGGCGTTTTTGAAGGCCGCCGCGCCGTTTTCCATCAGGCCGCCGATATGATCGCCGTGCAGATGGGTGAGCGCCACCAGGGTGACGTCGTCGGTCGAATAGCCTGCGGCCTTCAGCCCCTTGGTAAGCTGGCCGGCGCCCCGTGCGCGGCCGCTTTCGCCAAAGCCGGTATCGATGAGGATGACATCCGAACCGGTATCGATGAGCGCCGGCGTATAGCCGTTCACGAATTTGTCGGCCGGCAGGAAGTTTGCCGTCAGCAGCGCCTGAACTATTTCGGGGGCCTGATTGGTCCCGAAGGTTTCATAAGGCTTTTCGGAGACATTGATGCCATCACGGACGACGGTGAACTTATAGGAACCAAGCTTGAATTGATTGATCTCGGGCAAAGGCATCAAATTCATTTTATTGCTTTCTCCAGTCGCGGCCGCTTCGGCCTTCTCTCTCAAAATGACCGGCGCCACGAGCAGGCCGAGGCCTGCCGCAAAAAGGGTGCGCCGCTTTATTCCCGACGAAATTGCCATATGTCCATCCTTCCATGACGTGCTGCATCGCCGCACGGCCCCCGATGTCGATTCCAGCCGGATTTCTTTTGCCGACGGAAAAGACATATCTCAATCTTGACACGCGACGTTGTCGGACAAGCCGTTTCACGCAGACGTGAAGCAAACGTGTCGCCGAGGCGGATTGGGGGATTGGCAGGCTCCTGATGTGGGACTAAACAGCACGGGCCTTCCCAGCTCCCATCTGCAGCCCACCAAGGCCTCCCGACTATGAACCGCATCGTGCCGCTGATCCTCGCCGTCGCTCTTTTCATGGAGCAGATGGACTCCACCGTCATAGCAACCGCGCTGCCGGCGATCGCAGCGGATCTCAATGTCGGGCCGATCACGCTGAAACTGGCGCTGACCTCCTATATGGTGGCGCTGGCGGTGTTCATCCCGGTCAGCGGCTGGATGGCCGACAGGTTCGGCGCCAAGAAGATCTTCCGCCTTGCCATCTCGGTCTTCGTCATCGGCTCGATCTTCTGCGCCATCTCGTCCAACCCCGTCGAATTCGTGTTCGCCCGCTTCCTACAGGGCATGGGCGGAGCGATGATGACGCCGGTCGGCCGTCTGGTGCTGGTGCGCACGACGAAGCGCAGTGATCTGGTCTCGGCCATGGCGCTGCTCACCATCCCGGCGCTGGTCGGCCCGCTCACCGGTCCGCCGCTCGGCGGCTTTATCACCACCTATTTCAGCTGGCACTGGATCTTCCTGATCAACGTGCCGGTCGGCATCATCGGCATCTGGCTGGCGACGATCTTCCTGCCGGAGGTCGAGGCGACGGCGCCGCCGAAGCTTGATTTCACCGGTTTCATGCTCACCTCGCTTTCGGCCGCGGGCGTCGTCTTCGGCCTGTCGGTGGTGAGCCTGCCGGCCCTGCCGCCGATCATCGGCGTCACCGCCACCGCGATCGGCCTCATCTGCGGCTTCCTCTATATTAGCCATGCCAGACGCCACCCGGCGCCGATTCTCAACCTCGACCTGTTCAAGAACCCGACCTTCCGGGCCTCGACCCTCGGCGGCACGCTCTTTCGCATCTGCGTCGGCGCCATGCCCTTCCTGACGCCGCTGATGCTGCAGCTGGGCTTCGGGCTGACGCCATTCCAATCCGGCCTGATCACCTTTGCCGGCGCTATCGGGGCGATCACCACCAAGTTCATGGCAAAGCGCGTCTTCGCCGCTGCCGGCTTCCGCACGACGCTGCTTTGCGCCGCGATGGTGACGACCCTCGTGACCATCGTCACCGGCCTGTTCACGCCGGCAACGCCGCATCTGGTCATCATCGGCGTGCTGCTCATCGGCGGCTTCTCGCGCTCCTTCATGTTCACCGGCGTGAATGCGCTTGCCTTCGCCGATATCGACGATGCCGAAGCCAGCCAGGCGACATCGATGAGTTCGGTGATGCAGCAGGTCAGCCTGGCACTCGGTGTCGCGGTTGCCGCCGCGATCCTGGAAAGCTCGATCTATATCAGGGGAGAAGCGTTGCAGGTCGCCGATTTCCACCTTGCCTTCTATATCATCGCCGGATTGACCGTCATCGCCACCATTCCCTTCGTCAGAATGGACCGCAATGCCGGCGCACTGGTTTCCGGCCACCGCTCCAAGGTGGTGACAGTATCGACTGTTGAAGCCGAGCAGCCGGTCAAATAGGTTCAAGGTGCTACAACGTCCCTTGCGCCTCAAAAGGACACGCGGCGCTGTCGTATTATTCCGGATTTTCGCAAACGGCAGAGAGCTTGTTGCCGTCGAGATCGCGCACATAAGCGGCATAGAAATGGGCGTGGTAGGGGCGAAGGCCCGGCCCGCCTTCATCGACGCCGCCTGCCGCAATCGCAGCCGCATGGAAAGCATCGACGGACGCCCGGGTTTCCGCCGCGAGCGCGACCATGGCGCCGTTGCCTGATGTCGCCCGGCGGCGATTGAAGGGCGTCACCACCCAGAAGCGGCAGCGCGTATCGCTGTCGGCGGAATAGCCGATTTCCTCTTCCGAATAGTGCTGGCGGCGATAGCCGAGCAGCGGCAGCACGGCATCATAAAACTGTCCTGCGCGATAAAGGTCGTTGGTTCCGAGCGTGATGTACAGAAGCATGGGATCAGCAGTTCAACTCTTGAGACCGTCATCATCGGTCCGGACCGGCTGAAGATCAAGCTTTCTCAGCGTCGCCTTCGACCTTGCGCCCCTTGAAGCCCTTGGCCAGCAAAAACATCTCGACCGATTCGGCGCGTGAGGCATTCGGCTTGACATGAACGACCTGGCGGAAGTTCTGCTTCAGCATAGCGAGCAGCTCACGCTCGGTACCGCCCTGGAAGGTCTTGGTGAGGAAATGTCCGCCCTCCCCCAATACCTCGACGGCAAATTGCGCCGCGACTTCGCAGAGATGCATCGTGCGCAAATGGTCGGTGCGGTGGTGGCCGGTGGTCGGTGCTGCCATGTCGGAGATGACGAGATCGGGCGTGCCGCCGACGGCTTCCAGCAGCTTTTCCGGCGCAGTGGGATCGAGGAAATCGAGCTGCAGGATCTTGACGCCGGGCAGCTGCGCCATTTCGAGAAAATCGATCGCGGCCACACGGATATCCTCGTCCGTCGAGCCGGTGACCTTGGCGGCGATCTGCGACCAGCTGCCGGGTGCCGCACCCAGATCGATGATGCGCTTGGCGCCGCGCAGGATATGGTGCTTCTCGTCGATCTCCAAGAGCTTGAAGGCGGCGCGGGCGCGATAGCCCTCCAGCTGGGCGCGCTGCACATATGGATCGTTGATGTGGCGCTGCAGCCATTGGCGGGAGGATGCCTTCATCTTCTTGTTCTTGACGCGCTGGCCGAGCTTGCGGCCGGTGCGGTTTCCCGCGATCGGTGCCTTGGTCATGCGTTCTCCTTATCTAGCACGCTGGCCGCGGCGGTTGCGGTTGCGTCGCCACACGCCGTCATCGGCCATCATGTCGGTGAGCAGGCCTTCCCTCAAGCCGCGATCGGCGACCCGCATGCGCGGGCTCGGCCAGCGGCGGCGGATCGCCTCGAGGATGGCGCAGCCGGCGAGTACCAGATCGGCCCGATCCGGCCCGATGCAGGGATTGGCGGCACGGCTTTCGAAATTCCAGGAGAGCAGCTTTGCCTGCATAGCGGAGACCTCGTCGTCGGACAGCCAAATGCCGTCGACCTTGCGCCGGTCATAACGCGGCAGGTCGAGATGGACGCCGGCAAGCGTCGTCACCGTGCCCGATGTGCCGATCAGATGGAAATCGCCGGTCTGGGCGACCTCGATCTCCGGGCAATCGAAGCCTTCGAGCATGCCGCCAACTTCGCGCACCATGCCTTCGAAAGCTTCCGGCGTGACGTCGCGCCCGCCATGACGCTCCGACAGCGTCACGACGCCGACCGGCAGCGATGTCCAGTGGGTGATGTGATTGGCCAGCCGGCTGTAGCGATTGTCGCCGATGCGAATGACGGCGATCTCCGACGAGCCGCCGCCAATATCGAAGAGCACGACGGAGCGGGTTTCACGCCCGACCAGCGAGGAGCAGCCCGAGACGGCGAGCCGCGCTTCGGTCTCTCGATCGATGATCTCGAGCGCCAGGCCGGTTTCGGCAACGACCCGGGCGAGGAATTCCTCACCATTGACCGCCTGGCGGCAGGCTTCGGTGGCGATCAACCGCATGCGGCGGATCTCCCGGTTTCTGAGCTTGGAGGCGCAGATCCTCAGCGCTTCGATCGCCCTTTCCATCGCCTCGTCGGACAGACGGCCGCTGGCCGCCAGGCCTTCGCCAAGGCGCACGATGCGGGAGAAGGCGTCGACCACCCGGAATTGCCCCGGGCGGGTCGGCTGGGCGATCAGGAGACGACAATTGTTGGTGCCGAGATCGAGAGCGGCGTAGAGTTCGTCCGGCCACGCATGTTCGCCGGCCTGGCGATCCCCTGGATAACCGGAATTGATATGACCATCCTGGCGCCCCCTGCGGCCGGCATTTGCGCTGTTCTGCGCCTCGCGCGACTCGGCGCGCTGCACGGTCTCTTCGGCGCGGCTCTCCTGCTGCGGCGGGGAAGGTTTTGCCGCCGTCAGCGGCCGGCCCTGAAGACCGCGCTTGCCGCGATGTTTGCGGCGGTTACGCCGGTTCGGCGTCTGCTCGCCTTCGGCCCGGGCAGCATTGCTTGCCGCTCTCGCCTGTTCCATCGCTTGGGGATGAGATGAACCGTCCTGCGCAGCGCCTTGGCCGCCACGGCGGCGACGCTTTCGCTTGCGGGCCGGACTTCCGGCCGCATCTTCCATCGGGCGCGCAGACTGCCCGGCATTGCCGGAAAGCTCATGCGAAGCGGGATGAGCCGCGTTGCGGGATTGCCCGCCACGCTTGCCCTTGCGGCGCCTGGACTTCTTTCCGTCCTTGCGCCCTGCCGCCGACGCCCCGTCAAATTGCGGCTTTGCGCCGCCTTCGGGGTCTTCCACGTTGTTTTTCCACCGCGCCGCGCAACTCCCTGAGGTATGCAGCAGGCGCTCGTTCGATTTTTGCGTTGCGGCGAGAATATCAGCGCCCGCCAAAATCACCAAATTCTTTTTTGTGAGCGGGATTTGGGGATCGTTTCACCGCTTCGCGGCAGCACCGAATTTTTTCAAAACGGGTATTTGCAATCCGCCCGCTTTTGGTTATAAGCGCCGCACAGCAGCCAAGCCATGCTTCGGCGGCGACTGCTGGGGAATAGTTCAATGGTAGAACGACGGACTCTGACTCCGTTAATCTTGGTTCGAGTCCAGGTTCCCCAGCCAATTGATTTTAAGTCCGTTCCGGACGCATGAATTGCGGTTATTCCTGAGACATACGTAACACTTTTGAGCCGAAAGAGTTCGCCAGTGGTCCGAGTCTGCATGTCTGTGATCGAAATGTCCAAGTCGCAATCCATGAAGCTTGCGCGCCAGATATGGTTTTCGCCGACCCCTCCTGTCTGCTGGAACGTTTTGGATCATATCGGACGCCGTCCAATGCTGATTTACAACAGCGTGGGAAATAAAGATTGATATCGGCCCCGCCGACAAATCTTTTATCAGGCCATACTGTTCTCCCTCCAAGATCTCTGTGGTAGGCAGCCCAAAAGCGCCATTCTTGCGCGCGAAAACCTAACGCTCTCGATACCGAAGGCAGGCGCTAGCATTGAAGGCTTACCGACCAGAAATCGATGGCTTAAGGGCCATATCGGTGATCGCGGTTATTCTTTATCATGCCGAGTTCACAGCTGCCGGCCACACTCTGCTGCAGGGTGGATACATTGGCGTCGATGTATTTTTTGTGATCAGCGGCTTCCTGATTTCCCAAATTTTGCTGACAGAAATCGAAGCAACTGGGCGCATTGATTTCCTTAAATTCTATACGCGGCGCGCGCGGAGAATTCTGCCTGCATTGTTCGCCGTCGTATTCGCGACAATTCCCTTCGCCTATTACCTTTTACTACCCTCGGAACTCCTGGATTACGCGAATTCCATAGGTTCTTCGCTCCTGTTTGGATCGAATATCTATTTTTATTTTACTGCGGCCCAGTACGGGGAGCCGGATACCCTTCTCAAGCCTTTTCTTCACACCTGGTCGTTGAGCGTCGAAGAGCAATTTTATATCGGCTTTCCGCTCTTATTGCTGATTACGCGCCGATACTTGAAATCAAGGTTTTTGCCGTGCGTGTTGCTCATGGCAACTTTAAGCTTCGTATTCTGTGTCCTCACGGTACGGCATGACCAGCAACAGGCCTTCTACTCGCCTCTCACCCGGGCCTGGGAACTTCTGGCCGGAACACTTCTCGCCTATTACGAGGTGAGACATGGACGTGCGCGCCCTCGGCCGTTGCTCGCGGCGGCCGGGCTTGTCCTCGTTGTTGGTTCCCTCATCCTGTTTAGAAAGGATACTGTTCATCCTGGGCTGTTCACAGTCATCCCGGTCATTGGGACCTGTCTGGTGCTTGCATTCGCCAGTCATAAGGATGCCGTCGGACGCCTGTTGGCTTCTCGGCCCGCGGCGCTCACCGGAATAGTCTCCTACTCACTATATTTGTGGCATTATCCGGTCTTCGCCTTCGCGCGACTGACAAGCCTGGATTTCAACAACGGCGATAAGGTTCTTGCCGTTGCAGCGACCGCCTTGGTCGCGGTCGTCAGCTTCGTCGCCATCGAAAAGCCCATTCGCTACACCAAGAGAAACCGCGCCTTCTGGATCTACCTAAGCTCTTCAGTCGTGACCATCGCGGCTGCTGTCGTGTCGGCAATCACTATGGCCGGTTTTCCTCACAGGTTGGATGAGGTCTATCCACCCCTTGCGCAGACGAACGAAGCACGACTCGAAAGCACTTTTCTAGGCTTGAACAGCAACATTCAGGCAGGGAAGCCGGTTATCTTCATCATCGGGGATTCGTACGCCAGGAACTGGTCAGTCTCGCTCAAAAATTACATCGATGCCGACCGATATCAAGTTGTGGCCATCAGCTACTTAAACTGCATGGTGGAGATCAAAAACGATATTGTTAAGGCTCCTTCTCGCGCCAGCATTTACGACAAATACTGCATTCCCTTTGAAAAATATATCAACGACAAGTCATTGCTCAGCCAAACGAAAGCGATTTTCCTCACAAGCCATCGGCCTTTCGAGTACACGGTCAACCCGTTTCGGTTTGAGCTTCTTTCCTGGATGAAAAGCCATTCGGACGACGCGAAAATTTTCGTCTTCGGAAATTATTATCAGCTGGACCGATTGCATTCGTGCCTGGGGCTGATGTTTCAGACAAAATCCGATGCTTCTACGTGCCTGCGATTGGCGACCTATCCGCCGGCCAATCAGACTATAGCGCAGCTGCCATTTTTTCCATCGGATCTTGCCTTCAACTACATCGATATCATCAAGCTTCACTGCGACTACGACAAGGAGAAATGCCTCACCAGCAGCGGAGGTGTCCCGTTCATGATAGACTGGGGCCATCTGACAGCGGAATTTCTGACAACCTTGCTTGGTGACATTTTGGAAAAGAGAGCCGCCGACCTGCGTGGCAGCGGCCTCCTCGATTACCTGGTATTGCCGCACGATCGGCAAGCCGAACGAACTGCAAGTTCTCAACCGCACGCTGGTTCTACGTCTTCCGCTTCTCCATCAGATTAGGCGGTAGCAGCCACGTCGCCTAAAGCGGACGGCTCACACGTCACGCCAATCGCCGCCCTTTGGAGTTCTGGATGCGCGGCAGCTATTGTAGCGCCACGGCGGCGTTGCCTTCGAACTGCAGAAACCAATCATACACTGCGCGGATACCTTCCTCCAGCGAGATGCGTGGCTTCCAGCCCATGTTCTTCAGCTTGTCGGTGCTCATGAGCTTACGCGGCGTCCCGTCAGGCTTGGAGAGGTCGTGGGCAATTTTTCCTTCGTAACCGACAACACGGCAAACCAACCGCGCCAGTTCGATGATTTCAATGTCCTCGCCCGAACCGACGTTGACGTGCTGCGCGTCCGAATAATTCTTCAACAAGAAGACCAGCGCATCGGCGCAATCGTCAACATGGAGGAATTCCCGTCGCGGCTTTCCCGTTCCCCAGATGGCAATTTCGGATGCCCCCGCCACCTTTGCGAGGTGCGCTTTACGAATCAGCGCCGGCAGAACGTGACTCGATTGCAGATCGAAATTATCGCCCGGACCATAGAGGTTGGTGGGCATGGCAGAAATATAATCGCGTCCGTGCTGCTTGCGGTAGGCTTCGGCCAGCTTGATCCCGGCAATCTTGGCAACAGCATACCACTCGTTGGTCGGCTCAAGCGGTCCGGTCAGAAGCGCATCTTCAGAAAGCGGCTGCGGCGCGAGTTTAGGATAAATGCAGCTTGAGCCCAGAAACAGAAGCCTGTCGACGCCGCTACGATGCGCGGCTTCGAATATATTGGCCTCAATAATCAGGTTATCGTAGAGAAAATCCGCCGGGAAGGTATCGTTCGCAAGAATACCGCCAACCTTTGCAGCAGCGAGGATGATCGCATCCGGGCTGTTCATCTGGACGAATCTTTCGACCTCGTCTTGCCGCTTGAGATCAAGCTCCTGCCGCGTTGCCGTGATGACGGTGCAATTTTCCGAGTGGAGCCTGCGCACAAGGGCGCTGCCCACCATGCCCCGATGACCGGCCACCCAGATTTTCTTGTTGGACAAGTCGGACAATCAGCTCTCTTTCCTGCTGTTCAGGGCCTTCCAGTGCTTGACATCTTCACGCACCATTTCGGCGGCAAGTTCGCGAACCGGCGTCTTGTGGTGCCAGCCCAATTTCTGACGTGCCTTGGTCGGGTCGCCAAGCAAAAGGTCGACTTCCGTCGGGCGAAAATACCGCGGGTCAATTTCTACAAGGCAGGCACCGGAAGCGGAGTCATAACCTTTTTCGTCGACGCCGGACCCCTTCCATTCCAAACCAATGCCCACGTCGGCAAAGGCCCACTCGACAAACTGGCGGACACTCGTCGTCTCGCCGGTGGCCAAGACGTAGTCATCCGGCTTGTCCTGCTGCAGCATACGCCACATACCCTCGACATATTCACGCGCGTGGCCCCAGTCACGCTTGGCGTCGAGATTGCCGAGGAAAAGCTTGTCCTGCCGACCCAGATGGATGGCAGCCACCGCCATCGTGATCTTGCGCGTGACGAAGGTTTCGCCGCGAAGCGGACTTTCGTGATTGAAAAGAATGCCGTTGGATGCGTGCATGCCATAGGCCTCGCGATAATTCACAACGATCCAGTAGGCATAGAGCTTGGCTGCGGCATAGGGAGAACGCGGGTAAAAGGGCGTCTTCTCGTTCTGCGGCACTTCCTGGACAAGACCGTAGAGTTCGGAGGTCGATGCCTGGTAGAACCGGGTCTTTTCCTCGAGCCCCAGGATACGGATCGCTTCGAGCAACCTCAACGTCCCGATGCCATCGGCATCCGCCGTATATTCAGGGGTTTCGAAGCTGACACCCACATGGCTTTGTGCGGCCAGGTTGTAGATTTCATCGGGCTGCGTCTGCTGCACGATCCGCAGCAGGTTGGTCGAGTCGATCATATCGCCATAGTGGAGAATGAAGCGAGGATGTGTCTCATGCGGATCCTGATAGATATGTTCGATGCGGCCGGTATTAAAAGACGAGGACCGCCGCTTGATACCGTGCACCGTATAGCCCTTGCTCAGAAGCAATTCCGCCAGATAGGCACCATCCTGACCAGTCACCCCAGTAATAAGCGCGGTTTTCGTCATTTTTTCACATCGTCTTTCGATACAATCTTCGGGTCGTGTTTATGGAAACGGCCGAACGAGTGCAACCCCCATGTAACTGCCGCCAGGCCGGCCAAATGAGCATCGTCGATCTCTTGGGTTGGCGTGAGACTGGCACAATGAGGCTAGAGCTTCCATTTGTAAGATGTCCCAAGGGGTAAATATGATCCTGGTGACTGGAGGAGCCGGCTTCATCGGTGCGAATTTCGTGCTCGGCTGGCTTGCGCTTCACGACTACCCTCATTGAGCAAGAGGTCATTTTGCCTTTGTTTGCTTTCCCGCTCCAGGGTTTGATGGCCATTCAAGCACCATAGAACAAATTGTCGATCACTGTCTCCAGATTGCAACGACACCCTCCAAACAGGTCCAACTTTGCTGGTGACCGGGCCGTTGTGGGTGTTGTCGTGATCACCGGATATGCTAAGGCAAAGACTAGGAATTAGGTAGGTGCAACTGAATGGATGACGCGGATGCCCCGTCGCGCCAACCGCTGAAAGCGCCCTTCTGCGGTTCTCCGGCCTGATCGAAATGTGAAGTAGGCGTCTGCTGACGCGGACGCTGAGGTTAGTCAAAGCATGAAAATTGGCATCTTGTTAGAAAACCCGATCCAGGTCGGTGGCGGATTCAATCAAGCAATCAACGCGATCGTACAACTCCAGCGTATCATCGGAAAACAGCACGAGGTCGTGGCTTTCACGACGATCAAAGCCAGTCTGCAGCATCTCAAGCGGATTGGCGTTCCCGCAGAATACCTGCCTGCCGCCGGAAGGCTGTCTCGAATTGCACTCGCCGTATTGCGCCGCTTAATCCGCAAGGAAATTGGCAAAGCGTGGATGGCAAACAAGATCGAAAAGGCGCTGCTGAAAGCCGGCTTGGATCTGGCGTATTTCGTTACGCATTCATCAACTCCGAACTATTTCCGCAAGCTCAACTACATCACGACCGTCCTTGATCTCTGTCATCGGGACGATCTCGAATTTCCGGAAGTTAGCGCCGATGGCAGATTCGAAGAACGAGAGCGGCACTTTTCCACCTGCCTGCCACGCGCCGTCGCCGTCTTGGTGGCATCACATCAGCTATTGAAGACGATTGTCGTTCGCTACGGAATTGACGAAGAGCGCATGATTGCGATGCCGTTCGAGCCTTCTCCGTTCCTAAGTGAGGCGCATTCGGTCGATCGCACAGCCGTGCTCGGCAATTACGGGCTGAGGGATGGCTATTATTTCTATCCGGCGCAATTCTGGCCTCATAAGAACCATATACGCATTCTTGAAGCGGTCTCGCTGTTAAAGCAAAAGACGGCCGTCACTTCCGACATACGCGTGGTCTTTTCGGGTGCAAACGGCGGTAACTTGGCCCGGATCAAGCAGCAAGCGCAGCAGTTGGGGGTCGCTGACAATGTGACGTTTCTTGGCTTTGTGCCGGTTGACCACATGCGCGCGCTTTACGAAGGCGCTCTGGCCGTCGTCATGTCGACTTATTTTGGCCCAACCAACCTACCGCCGCTGGAAGCATGGGCGGTCGGTCGGCCGTTGATCTATTCGGCGCACCTCAATGAACAGGTCGGCGATGCGGCGTTGTTTGCCGACGCTGATGACGCAGAGCAGTGGGCCGACGCCATGTTGCGCATACGAGATCCTGCGGTGGCAGTTGATCTGATCGCAAAAGGGCGTAAGCAGCTTGAGGTGGTCGATGCGGAACGGCTCGAAGCCGAGGCTCTCTTCGTTCGCAGGCTCGAGCAATTTGCACAACGTAGGAAGTGCTGGGAATAGCCATGGAATGTGCACCCGTCATACTTTTCGTCTTCAACCGGCCCCTGCATATGGCGCGGACCGTGGCAGCTCTGCAGGCAAACGAACTGGCCGAAGAAACGCCCTTGTTCATTTACTGCGACGGTGCGCGCAATGAAAAAGAAGCCGAGCGCGTGCGCCAGGTCCGTGAAGAGGCGAAGACGGTAACGGGTTTCAAGTCGGTCACCGTCGTCGAACGCGAAAGAAATTATGGCCTGGCAGGCTCCATCATCGATGGCGTGGGACGTCTGTGCGAGCAATATGGCCGGGTTATCGTCGTCGAAGATGACCTGATAACCTCGCCCGACTTCCTGCGCTATATGAACCAGGGGCTCGACCTCTATGCCAGCGAGGAGCGCGTCGCCAGCATTCACGGTTACGCCTATCCGGTTCCGAATGACGATGCTCCTGAGAGCTACTTCCTTCGGGGGGCGGATTGTTGGGGATGGGCCACCTGGGCTCGGGCGTGGAAACACTTCGAACCCGATGGGGCTAAGCTTTTGACGGCCCTGAAGGCGAAGGGCCTCACCAAAGGTTTCGACCACGGCGGGAACGCCTTCTTCGTCAGGATGCTGCGCAATCAAGTCAACGGCAAGAATCAATCCTGGGCGATCCGGTGGCATGCGAGTGCTTATCTCGACAACATGTTGACCCTCTACCCCCGCCAGAGCCTCGTGGTGAATTCGGGGTTTGATGACAGTGGGGTCCATTGCAGCGATGTAGACTATTACGAGAGCAGTCTCGGACTGGCGCCAAAGAAATTGCAAAAAATCCGCGTAGAAGTTAACGAACAGATGCGGCTGCGGGTGGTTGGCTTTTTCGAGAAAATGCGCCGTCAGCGAATGAAAGACTTCTACAAACTCGTCTTCTCGGCCGGGGTTAGGCGCATACGTAAAGTGACCGGTTTGGCGGCGTCCTGACGTATCGGTCGATTTGGGAAAGAGAAACATGATAGAAAAGATCACGAACGGTGGCGAACTGCAGGCCCTGATATTGCGGTCGAACTACACGGTCGATGGTATCCAGTTTTTCACGCCGGACGAATTTTCGCAGCAGCTCGCCTATATGAAGCGGCCGACGGGCTATGTCATCCAGCCGCACGTCCACAACGCCGTCGCGCGTGAGGTTCTCTACACGAAGGAGGTCCTGCTCATAAAGTCGGGCGTCGTTCGTGTGGACTTCTATTCCGACGCGCAGGAATATTACGAAAGCGCGATCCTGCGCGCAGGCGACGTCATACTGCTCGCCTTTGGCGGACATGGCTTCGAAATTATCGAAGAAGCTGAAATCATCGAAGTCAAACAAGGACCTTATGCCGGGGAATCCGACAAGACGCGATTTGTGCCGTCGGCGCGGGAATTGAAGATAAAGGGTGCCGAATGATCCCCGTCAATGAACCGCTCCTGAACGGCAATGAGAGCAAGTATCTGCTGGAATGCATCGAGACCGGCTGGATCTCCTCCGAAGGTCCTTTCATCACGCGGTTTGAGCGTGAGTTTGCTGCATCTGTCAGCCGCAGGCACGCGATCGCTGTCGCCAACGGTTCGATGGCTCTCGATGCAGGTATGATGGCGCTTGGTCTGGAGGAAGGCTCCGAGGTCATATTGCCATCCTTCACGATTATTTCCTGCGCCGCAGCCATCGTGCGAGCCGGCTGCGTGCCGGTCGCGGTCGACTCGGATCCTCTGACCTGGAATATCGATCCGACGCAAATCGAAGCGGCAATCACTCCAAAGACGCGCGCCATCATGGTGGTGCATATCTATGGCCTGCCCTGCGATATGGCCGCCATCAACGAGATCGCCCGCCGCCACAATCTGAAGATCATCGAGGACGCGGCAGAAATGCATGGCCAGACATATAACGGCCAGCCTTGCGGCAGCTTCGGTGATGTCAGCATTTTCAGCTTCTATCCGAACAAGCATATCACCACCGGCGAAGGTGGCATGATCGTCACCGATTCCGACGCGATTGCCGATCGATGCCGCGGCCTGCGAAATCTCTGCTTTCTTCCTGCCCGCCGCTTCGTTCATGAAGAGCTGGGCTGGAATATGCGCATGACGAATATGCAGGCGGCTCTCGGTTGCGCGCAGCTTGAGCGCCTGCCGGAATTCGTCGAGCGCAAGCGGGCGATGGGCAGCCTCTATACCGAACTGCTCCAGGATCTGCCGGGCATTCAATTGCCGTTGGCCGAGACATCCTACGCTCGCAATATCTATTGGGTTTACGGGATCGTGTTGAAGGACGAGATCGATTTCGACGCGGCCGAAGCGATGAAGCGACTGGCCGCGAAGGGTGTCGGCTGCCGGCCATTTTTCTGGCCGATGCATGAGCAGCCTGTCTTGCAGAAAATGGGCTTCTTCAAGGATGCCGATCTTCCGGTTGCGGCGAGGATTGCGCGACGCGGCTTCTATATTCCAAGCGGTCTCGCACTCGGGGAAGATCAAATTCGCGAAGTCGCGAGCATCGTCGCGGAGGTCATCCGTTGACGACCAGTTTCGGCTTATATTCCCAGTATTACGACCTTCTCTACAAAGACAAGGACTATGAGGGTGAAACAGCCTATGTGAAAGCTCTGCTGGATCGCCATGCCACCAGGCCCGTAGCCCAAATTTTGGAGCTGGGATCCGGCACCGGCATCCATGCCGGCATGATCGCGGAGGCTGGATACGAGGTGCTGGGGGTTGAGCTTTCGGAAACCATGCTTGCCGCAGCCATGCCGAAGGCGGCACAGACGAACGGCAAACTTGATTTCTCGCTGGGCGACGCACGTAGCTTCCGGACGGATCGACGATTTCAGGCGGTGATTTCGCTCTTCCACGTTCTGAGCTATCAGATCTCGGACGCCGATCTGGAAGCAATGATGGACACAGTTTCCCACCATCTCGAAAATGGTGGGATTTTCATCTTCGACTTCTGGTACGGGCCTGCAGTGCTGTGGCAACGCCCGAGCACGCGGGCCAAACGCCTGGAAAATGATCAAGTTTCAATCGTCCGTGTCGCGGAGTCGGTCGTGCACGACACTGAGAGCGTCGTCGATGTCAATTACACGATTTTCGCGACAGAGAAGCTGAGCGCCAAGACCGAGATGGTTCGCGAAACCCACCGCATGCGTTACCTCTTCCTCAGTGAGATCGATCGCCTGCTCGCAAATGCCGGGATGAGCCGTGTCGTTGCCGAGGAGTGGATGTCCGGCGCGGCCCCGGGGACTGACACCTGGGGCGTCTGCGTCGTAGCCCTGAAGAACGCGACCTGACCATTGACGACAGATTTGAGCGGCCAAGATACCTTGCGTCGAAAAAAGATTGGCTTCTATCTCGGAGTAGGTCGCCATGCCGGCGGCATGTTTCAATATGCGCAGAGCGTTGTTCACGCCTTGTCCTCGATCGATGGCACCGAAGCGGACGTCATCGTCGCCTATGGTGATGAAGCATGGCGCCCTCAGTTCGACGCCAACGCCCTCAAGGCCGTCCCCTTGCGTCATTGGAAGCGCGGTGAACTGCTCGCCAAGATCTTCATGGTTCTGCCCGGCTCCATTGCGCGTACCCTCGCCGGATGGTTCAATCCGCTCGTTCGCGAATTGTCGTCCCTGCAATGCGACCTATGGATTTTCCCGGCTCAGGACGCACTGGCCTGGCAGATCAACGAGCCCTCGGTCGCAACCATCCACGACTTGATGCACCGATACGAGCGCGGCTTTCCAGAAGCTGGAAGCTGGTTGCGCTTTCAACTGAGAGAAAGCCGCTTCCGCAACCTAGCAAACCAAAGCGCTGCCGTACTTGTCGATTCCGACATGGGGCGACACCATGTCATGGAAAGTTACGGGACAGGGGAAGACCACATCCATCCGCTGCCTTATGTTGCTCCGAGTTATCTGACAGGCTCCGTCGAGACCGCCGACTTCGCAGAACGCTACCGGCTTCCAAAAAAATTCTATTTTTATCCAGCACAATTCTGGCCTCACAAGAACCATGCGCGGCTCATACGAGCGCTTGCATCAGCGCGCATCATCCATCCGGATATGGAACTGGTTTTGGCGGGGAGCACAACGCGCGAATATGACACCATCAAAACCATGGCGAGCGAGCTCGGTCTCTCCCAGGCAATTCATTTCGTCGGTTATGTGCCCGACGTGGACCTTGCCGGATTTTATCATCGTGCGAGAGGGCTGGTCATGCCGACTTTCTTCGGCCCAACCAACATTCCGCCTCTTGAAGCAATGGCATGTGGTTGCCCCGTTCTGATCTCGGACAAGTATGGTATGCGGGAACAGTGCGGTGACGCAGCTCTCTATTTCGCGCCGCAATCCATCGAGGAAATACAAGGTGCAATGAACCGTCTGTGGGAAGACGAAGACCTGCATACCTCCTTGATCAAAAAGGGGCTTGAAAGAGCTTCGTTATGGAAGCAAGAGGATTTTGACCGCCGTCTGAAAGTTATTTTGGGGCGTGTCCTCGATCAAATCGCATGATAGATGGCGTTGTCTACGCAGCTCGTGAGCCGTCGAAAATATGGCCCGGGCAGCGGCTACCGGAGAATTTGAGCCTATAATATGACAGGTCACGTGACGAAGCCGCTAGGAGAAAGCGGCACCGAACACTGGGATATCATCATCAAGCCGTCCGGCAATGTAAGCGGCCGGCTGACGGCCGCTTGGAAATATCGTGAACTTGTCTGGATGTTCTTCAAAAGGGATTTCACGACGTTCTACAAGCAGACTGTGCTCGGACCGGTCTGGTATCTCATACAACCGACACTGACGGCGATTACCTACTATGTCGTATTCGGAAAGATTGCCAATCTCTCCACCGATGGAATTTCACCGCTTGTTTTCTATATGTCCGGAACCATCATCTGGAATTACTTCTCGGCTTGTCTCACCAACAACGCGGAAACATTTTCAAAGAACTCAAGTTTGTTCGGAAAGGTGTACTTCCCCCGGTTGGTAGTGCCGCTCGCGGTCGCGATGAGCAGCCTGGTGGCATTTGTCATCCAACTTATGCTTCTGCTTTTAATCACCTTTGCTCTCTGGCTCAGCCAGGATGGCATGGTGATCAGCCTGCGTTTCGTCTTAGCGACGCCGCTGATTTTGGCATATGTAGCAACACTTGGCGTGGGCGCGGGACTCGCGGTCTCTGCATTGACGGTCCGATATCGTGATCTGGTTTATGCCGTTGGCTTCATGGCTCAGCTTTGGATGTATGCCACACCCGTCGTCTATTCCTTCAGCCAGGTTCCCGAACGATATCAATGGATTTACCACCTCAATCCGATGACGACGTCGGTTCAGCTATTCCGTTGGGCACTATTCAATTCATCGCCACTCCCACTTAGCGTTTGCCTGGCGAATGTCGCCGTCACTCTGATTGTTTTGATCGGCGGCCTGATGCTTTTCGCGCGAGCCGAGGCAACCGCGATGGATACCGTCTGATGAATGATATCGTTATTCGAGCGGAGCATGTCAGCAAGCTGTACCGCCTTGGCGTGATCAATCACGGCACTCTCTATCGTGACCTTCAGAGCTGGTGGGCGAAGTGGCGCAATCGTCCGGATCCGAACCTTTCGGTATCCGACTATGCGTCCGCCAAGGGCAAGCAGTCGCGGCTGAAGGGAGACATCTTTCATGCGCTTGATGATGTCTCCTTTGAGGTCGGACACGGCGAAATCGTCGGGATTATCGGCAGGAACGGCGCCGGAAAATCCACGCTGTTGAAGGTGATGTCGCGGATCACCATGCCCAACTCCGGCTTCATAGGAATACGGGGCAGAATTGCGAGCCTTCTTGAGGTTGGCACCGGATTTCATCCGGAGCTCAGCGGTCGAGAAAACGTCTATCTCAATGGCGCCATCCTTGGCATGAGTCGTGCCGAGGTCAGATCCAAGTTCGATCAGATCGTCGAGTTTGCTGAAATCGGCGAATTCATTGACACCCCGGTGAAGCGATATTCGTCCGGAATGTACGTGCGCCTGGCTTTCTCCGTTGCGGCCCATCTGGAGCCGGAAATTCTTCTAATTGATGAGGTATTGGCTGTCGGCGACGTCAACTTCCAAAATAAATGCATGGGGCGCATGCAGGAAGTCACGAAGGCCGGTCGGACGATTATCTTCGTCAGCCACAATATGACTGCGATCAGCAGCATCTGCCCGAAGTCGATTTTGATGGCCGACGGCAAGGTCGCTGCAATGGGCGATACCGCAGATGTGATAAAGGCCTATCTCGATCGCCCGGAATTCGGCGGCACGGCAAGTTACTCCGTCAATCCCGAGGACGTCGACGGAAAGGCGGTCATCTGCCGTGTTGCGGTGCTGAACGAGAAGGATGAGGTTTCGGGAACGCTGGAACTGTCTAAAGGCTTCTCCGTCGAGGTGGAATACGAGTTGAGAGAGCCTCTGTCCGGCCTCTCGGTCGGAATGCAGATCATGATGGAGGACGGCTATACGCCCCTCGTCAGCCTTTCCGATCCCGAGCTCGACGTCAGCCGCCTGGACGCCCGGCCTGCAGGTTATTATCGGGCCCGCGTGAAATTTCCCGGATATCTCCTCAACACCGGCACCTTTTACGTGCGCTTGGGCATATCGAGTCGATTCTCGATATATTCCGTCGCCGAAGGTATTCGGTTTGACGTGGAGGATAATGTCGGAATTATCCAGATGCTTGGTCAACAGCGGAAGCCGTCGATTTCGGCGATACAGTTGCCTTGGGAGGTTGAGAAGGTCTTCCAGCGCAATTCTGAAGGTGTTTTGAAATGAAGAAGGCGCTTGTCACCGGAGCAGATGGGTTCATCGGCTCTCATCTTGTCGAGACGCTGGTGAGATCGGGTGTGGAAGTCCGCGCCCTCTGCCAGTACAACTCATTTTCCAGCTGGGGCTGGCTCGATCAGTCCGAATACCGCGGCAAGTTCGAGGTGATCCTCGGAGACGTCCGTGATCCCGCTCAGATGCGCTCTGTCGCCAAAGGTGTCGACACGATCTTTCATCTCGCCGCTCTGATTGCGATTCCCTATTCCTATCAGGCTCCCTCAAGCTACATCGATACCAATGTGCATGGGACGCTGAACGTCCTTCAAGGCGCTCTCGACGCCGGTGTCGGAAGAGTGATCCAGACCTCGACGAGCGAAGTTTATGGGACCGCACGTTTTGTGCCCATCAGCGAAAGCCATCCCCTGCAGGCGCAGTCGCCCTATTCGGCATCCAAAATCGGCGCCGATGCGATCGCCTACAGCTATCATTCGAGCTTCGATCTGCCGGTGACGATCGCACGGCCGTTCAACACCTACGGCCCGAGACAATCTGCAAGGGCGGTTATTCCAACCGTGATTTCGCAGCTTCTGAGTGGACGAACGACGCTGAAACTTGGTGCGCTCTCGCCCACCCGGGATTTCAATTTCGTGCAGGATACATGCGACGGCTTTCTGGCGCTCGCGGCCTGCGACGAAGCCATCGGACAGACGGTCAATATTGGCTCGGGCGGCGAGATATCGATCGGCGATACCGTTCGGCTGATCGCCGATATCATCGGCGTCAACATCGAGATTGAATGCGATGAACAGCGTTTGCGTCCCGCAAACAGCGAAGTGGAACGCCTGTGCTGTGATAACAGCCTGATCAAGTCTCTGACGGGATTTTCGCCGCGCTACAGCTTGAAAGACGGGCTCCAGGCGACGATTGAATGGCTGCGTCAGCCTGACAATCTGGCACGATATAAGGCGGATATCTTCAATGTCTAGGCGTGCAGTCATTCTGGCGGGAGGGATGGGAACGCGGCTGCGGCCCTATACCGTCGTGCTCCCAAAGCCGCTGATGCCGATCGGCGATTATCCCATTCTAGAGGTCATCATTCGCCAGCTGATATCAGGCGGGTTTCAGCATATAACGCTTGCCGTCAACCATCAGGCTGAACTGATCAAAGCCTTTTTCCAGGATGGCGACAAATGGGGTGTGCGCATCGATTATTCGCTCGAGGATCAGCCGCTCGGCACCATGGGTCCGCTACGATTGATCAAGGATCTGCCTGAGAATTTTTTGGTGATGAACGGAGACATCCTGACGGACCTGAACTATGCCGATTTTCATGACGCTCACGTCCGGGAGGGGAATATATTCACCATCTCGTCAAAGACACGGGAGCATCGGATAGACTACGGCGTTCTGGACACCAGCGAGGCGGGGCTGCTGACGGGGTTCCGGGAAAAGCCGACGGCTGAGTACAAAGTCAGCATGGGCGTCTACATGGTTTCTTCGGGGGCGGTCGAGCACATACCACAACGGGGCGCCTACGGTTTTGACCAACTGATGCTCGATCTTCTTGCGGCCGGAAAACCGGCAACGGTTCGAGATTTTCCAGGCTATTGGCTCGATATCGGACGGCCCGACGATTATGCACTGGCGATCGAGCAGTTCGAAACCATGCAATCCAGGTTCTTGAATGGTTGATGCAATCGTCACCGGTGCTGGCGGCTTTCTCGGGAAGAGTCTGGTTGAGAGGCTTAAAAAGGCCGGTGTCGACGTGCTTGCGGTTGACCGAACGCATGGTGATATAAGCGAAGAGGGAATCTGGCAGGAACTTCCCGCAGCCGGCACGCTGTTTCATCTTGCCGGCCGGACGTTTGTCCCGGATAGCTGGTCGCAAGGCCCGAGTTTCATGGCCGCCAATGTTCTCGGTACGCAGCATGCTCTGAACTGGTGCAAGCGGCACAAGGCCAAGCTCGTATTCGCAAGCGCCTATGTTTATGGAGTGCCGGAGCGACTGCCGATCCAGGAAAGCGATCCGGTCAGGCCGAATAACCCCTACGCGCTGTCCAAGCATCTTGCCGAACAACTTTGTGAGTTTGCTGCCACACACGAGCAAATACCGGTCGTGGTATTGCGGCTTTTCAATATATATGGGGCTGGGCAGCGCCCGGAGTTCCTGATACCGACACTTCTGAACCGGATACGGGCGAAGCAGGACATACAGGTCATGGACCTCAGTCCGCGGCGTGATTATGTCTTCGTTGACGATGTCCTGAGCGCCTTTGCCAAGGCCATGGGCGTGCCGGAAGGTTACCACTGCATCAATATCGGCTCCGGCAGGTCGTATTCGGTGCAGGAAATCATCGATATCTTGCAAGAAGCCGCCGGCACTGCTCTACCTGTAGTGTCATCTTGCGCCGTTCGGCGGAATGAAATACCTGACGTGCGGGCCGATATTACAAGGGCTCGCGCTGTTCTTGGATGGCGGCCAGAATGGGATCTGCCCGCCGGCATCCGCGAACTGATGAAGGAGTCTTAAATTGAACGAGCGTTACGTTCCGATCAACAAAGGCAACTACTCGATGGACACGGACGAGCGCGAAGCCGCGTTCGACAGATACCGTGGCGAGGGTTGGGAAGCCGAATACGCAGATTACCGTCGCAAGTGGTCGGAATATGCCCTGAACCAGCAGGTTTCGGATTATCCGCTGCTGGTCGATCTCGAGCTGGCGTCGATCTGCAACCTGCGCTGCCCGATGTGCTATACGATCAGCGATGAGTTCAAGAAGAGCGTCAACACCACTCGGATGGACTGGGACCTCTACTGCCGCATCATCGACGAGATCGGCGGCAAGGTTCCTGCGATCCGTCTGTCGCTGCGCGGCGAAGCCACGCTGCACAAGCGCTTCGCCGACTGCGTACGCTACGCCAAGGATCATGGCATCAAGGAAGTCTCGACCCTCACGCATGGCTTCAAGCTCAACAGAGACTATTTCGCCCAGCTCGTCGATGCCGGCATTGACTGGATTACCGTTTCGATCGATGGCACCGGTGAGACCTATGAGAAGATACGCAAGCCGATCAAGTTTCAGGCCCTGCTCGACAAGATCAAAGACATAAAGAAATACAAGGACGAGCGTGGTCTCCACCGTCCTGTCATCAAGGTGCAGGGCATCTGGCCGGCAATCCGGGAAAATCCCGATCTCTATTACGACACCTTCGCCCCCCACGTCGATCTCGTCGCCTTCAATCCGCTGATCGACTACCTCGGCAACGATTCAGACATCGCCTATCTCGACAACTTCACATGCCCGCAACAGTACCAGCGTTTGGTGATCGGTGCCGACGGGTTGGTCATGAAGTGCTCGAACGATGAGGAGAACCGCGAGGTTATCGGCAATGCGAACACCGAAACCGTACACCAGATATGGCACGGGGAAAAAATGAACGCCGTCCGGGCTCTGCACAAGGAACCGCAGGGCTTCCTGAAGAGCGAGGTCTGCCGCAGGTGCTACCTGCCGAGAGAGACCAACGACGAAACCGCACAGATTTGCGGCAGGCAGGTCATTGTCCGGAATTACGTCGACCGGAACCAGGAAATCGGGCGATAATCGACCGCAATGTGCACATTCTCCTAGGGCATGCCATCAGCGCGCAAGGCAGCTTGCCGGTCGTGAATTACAGGGAGTGACGAATGTTCCGCAACTACCGGCCTGATCGCTGCTATATCATAGCCGAGATCGGCGGCAACTTTACGACGTTCGATCAGGCAAAGCGCCTGATCGACGAGGCAAAGGCGTCAGGCGTGGATGCCGTCAAGCTCCAGACCTATCGGGCCGAAACATTGTCGAGCCGGAATGCCATGTTCGACATGGAAAACACCGGCGTTACTTCGCAATTCGAGCTTTTCCGTAAATATGAAATCGGTCACGAGCTTCATGAAGCGGTTTTCCGCTATGCCGAGGAGCAAGCCCTGGACTGGTTTTCGTCTCCCTCGCATGAGACGGATGTCGACCTGCTGGAGAGATGCGGTGTTGGGGCCCACAAGGTGGGTTCGGACGATGCGGTCAACATCCCCTTTCTCCGCTATCTTGCAAGAACGGGCAAGCCGATCATCCTGTCGACGGGCATGTCGACGCTCGAAGAGGTTCGGGAATCCGTCGCCGCCATCAAGGACGCGGGCAACGACAAGCTCATCCTGCTGCACGCCATCACAAGCTATCCGACGCATCCGGAAAATGTGAACCTGGGTGCGATGCAAACGATGATGAAGGCGTTTCCGGATCTCGATGTTGGCTATTCCGACCATACATTGAACCCTGTCGCGAGCCTTTGCGCGGTCGCGATGGGCGCCCGGGTCATCGAGCGGCATTTCACCTACGACAAAGCCGCCGATGGTCCCGATCACATGCTTTCGGCTGATCCAGCGGAAATGAAATGGCTTGTGGATGCGATACGCGCATTCGAGATCATGAAAGGCAGCGGTCGCAAAGAGCCGGCTGCAAGTGAGGCGACGACCAGATTGAACAACCGCAAGAGCGTCGTTCTCAATAGACGGCTCAAAGCCGGTGACGTCATTTCCGCCGGCGACATTTCGGTTAAGCGACCGGGGACGGGAATCGAGCCTAAGCATCTGGAAACTCTCGCTGGGCGACGACTGCTAAGAGATCTCGAAGGCGACGCCGTCCTCCAGTGGAGCGATCTGGCGTGACGCTTGGAATCATCATCCAGGCGCGGATGGGATCGACGCGGCTACCGGGAAAAGTCCTTCGCGACATTGCCGGCAAGCCCCTTCTCGCACATGTCCTTGGCAGGCTTCAGATGTTGAAGCGGCCGGCCAAGATCGTCGTCGCGACATCATCGGCCGGCGAGAACGACATTGTCGAAGCTTGGTGCCTCGAGCACGGCGTAAGCTGCTTTCGCGGCGACGAAGCCGATGTTCTCGATCGTTATTTCCAATGTGCAAGATCGCTTTGGATGTCGGATATCGTGCGATTGACCGCCGATAATCCGTTCACTGATATCGAGGAGCTGGAGAGGCTGATCGCCCTGCACCAAAAGCACGGGTTTGACTACACGCACGCGTTCGGACAACTGCCCATCGGTGTCGGCGCCGAGATATTTACATTCGAAGCCTTGTCGCGCAGTCATCGCGACGGGAAACTGCCGCACCATCGCGAACATGTGAACGAATACTTCACCGATCGGCCCGAGCTCTTCAAGATCGGTCAGCTCGATATTCCGCCGGCCAAAGTCGCTCCGAACCTGCGTCTGACGGTGGATACCGAGGAAGACTGGCGACGTGCCTGTGCGCTCGCCGCCCAGGCGGGTGGGACCTGGCTTGGGACAGAGGAAGCGATCAGACTATGTTCGTCCTCTGCATAGAGAGTTCGCATGCCCGCGGCATGGGGCATTTGTTTCGGTCGTTGACGCTCGCCACCGAACTGCGTTCGCGCGGGTATTCGGTCCGTTTCCTGGCGAATAATCATCCGAATTCGCTGAGAATCATTCGGGAGCGCGGCTTTGATGTCGCGCTCTACGATCTCGCCGCCGTCACGGGATGGGAAGAGGCTTTCGTCGACCCCGCCGGTTCGTCAACGATCTGGATCAACGACCGTTTGAACACGCGGCGATCTCATGGCGAAACGATCAAAGGTTTGGGTGCCAAGCTCGTCACCTTTGACGATCGCGGCGATGGCGCGGAACTCGCCGACGTGAACATCTGCGCTCTCATTTTTGAAAATACGGAGGATCTGAGGGGCAAGGATGTGAAGCTGGGGATGGAGTACATGATACTCAATCCTGAAATCGAGAGATATCGCAGAGTTCGGCAAGGTCTTGCATCGATCCTTGTCACGCTCGGAGGCGCCGATACCTATGGCGTGACGGTCCGCGTCGCCAAATGGCTGAGCAGCAAGCCTTTTCCGGTCACCATCGTCACGGGCCCGAGCTTCCAGCACATGGCGGAGCTTGAAGAGGTCGTCTCAACCGCCGCGCCGGACCGGTTCAAACTGCTGAGCCAGGTGCCGTCGCTTGCGGCAGAGATGTATCGGCACGATCTGGCCATTACCGGTGGCGGCGTTACGCCCTTCGAAGCCTGTGCGGCCGGCCTGCCCTGCGTGGTGATCGCCAACGAACCTTTTGAAATCCCGGTCGGCCGTGCTCTTGAAGGATTAGGGGCCGCGTTCTTTGCCGGACATCACTCGGCATTCGATCTCGGCATCCTGGAAAAGGCTATTCCCATCAGGAGCATGAGCGAGACGGCCATGACCAAGGTCGACCTCGGTGGGGTTGGCCGCGTTGCCGCGTTGCTGGAAAGATTGGCTGCATGACCATCACGGCGGTTATTCATCAGCCGGACTTCGCTTCATATCTCGGCTTTTTTCAGCGTTTCCTGAACGCCGACCTCTACATCGTTCTGGACCACGTTCAGTTCGTCCATGGCACGAGCAAGAGCTGGACGCATCGCGATAAGATAAAGACGGCGCAAGGCGATCGGTGGCTCACCGTCGGAATCAGGAAGCCTAGTCTCGGCACGCCGATCAACGCGGTGGAATTGGCGCCGGGCAACGGATGGATCGACCAGAACCTTTCCCTGCTTCGTGAAAACTATCGGAAGTCCGCCGGTTGGAGTGAAGTGTTTCCGCGCATCGAGGCTCTCTACGGCAAGCGGTTCGATCTGCTGGCCGATTTCAACATGCATTTCCTCGACGGCATCCTGGATATGCTTGAGATCACGATGCCGACAGTGCGGTCGAGTACGTTAAGCCCGGAGGGGCATAAGAACGAATTGCTGATCGAACTGCTGCACAAGGTCGGAGCAACACGTTATCTCTCAGGTCTCGGGGCGCGCGGCTATATGCAGCCGGAACTGTTCGAGGCAGCCGGCATCGAAATCGAATGGCAACATTTCGTCCATCCGGTCTATCCACAGCCCTTCGGCGAATTCATGCCGTATCTCAGTATCCTCGACACACTGCTGAATTGTGGTATTGCAGGCACGCGTGATCTGCTCTGGAGTTGCAAATGAATATTCTCGCGATCGGTGCCCATTTTGACGACGTGGAGCTCGGCTGTGGCGGTGCCCTGGCGCGCCACGCGGCAAACGGCGACACGGTTTACGTCTATGTTGCAACCGTATCCGGCTTTTCCAATCAGTATGACCAGTCCGTGCGCAGCAGCCAGGTCGCCAGAGCCGAGGCGGATGCCGCGATGGAAATTCTCGGCGTGCACAAGATGTTTTGCGGCGAGTTCAAGACGCTGCAGATCGAATTCGTCGATCCGCTGAATATCGAGATCCTCAAGCTCGTGCAGGATCTGAAGATCGACATGGTCTATACTCATTGGGTCGGTGACATCCACCATGACCACTTGGCACTGTCGCGCGCATCACTGCACAGCTGCCGCCATGTGCCGCGCCTGCTGATGTACCGCAGCAACTGGTATCACTCGACGGTCGATTTCCGGGGGAATTTCTACGTCGATATTACATCCCACTGGGAACAGAAGGAAAAGGCGATCCTTGCCCATGAATCCGAGATGGAGCGTACAGGGCGGAAATGGGTGAGCTTCTTCCGTAATGAAGCCGAGAACGCCGGCCAGCGCATTGGCGTAAAATACGCCGAAGTCTTCGAGGTGGTGAAGTGGCTGCAGCCTTGAGAAAGATTTTGACCTTTGGCTCCATGCTGCTCCCCTATGGTGTGCATGAGCTGAAACGCAGGCTAAAAAATCGTCACAAGTTATCTGCTGATGTCGCGAGATCGTTGGCAGAAAATAGGCAGCTTGCTGGTCTGCACGCGAGGCAGCGCTGTTTTATTTTAGGCAATGGCCCGAGCGTCAAGGGGTTGGATCTGTCGCGACTTCAAGGCGAAGCCGTCATAACCGTTTCCAACGGCTACCTGCACTCCGATTTTGACAAGTTCCGGTCGCGTTATCACTGTGTTCCGCAAATTACCTACGTCACGATGACACAAGAGGACGTGATCAGCTGGTTTGGCGAGATGCATTCGCACCTGGGCGCCCAGGAACTCTTTCTCAGTTCCACTGAAGCGGAGCTCGTTCGAAAACACAATCTGTTTTCAGGGCGAAAGGTTCGGTATCTCGTGCTCGGCGAAAGCTTCGACGAAAGAACATCAGAGGAAATAGTCGATATCTCTCAACCGGTCCCTCGTGTCGAGTCGGTGCCGGTCATGGCCTTGATGATAGCGATGTACCTTGGTTTCAAAGAGATCGTCCTGCTCGGCGTCGACCATGATCGTTTCTTGTCGTCGACCTACCAGTACGCGTTCGATCTCAAGGTGCAAAAGGGAAAAGATTTTACCGTAACTGCTGACGGCACCTTGACAAGGGGCCATCACGATGAGTTCCAACAGCTGGCGCGGCTGTGGCGGCAGTATCGAGCCATCTCGAATATCGCCAAGGCAAACGGTATCCGTATCGTCAATTCCACACCCGGCGGAGCACTGGACGAATTTGAGAGGCGGCCTTTCCAGGCTTGGTTCGAAGAATGAAGCGCCTTCATCCTGCGCAATACCGGTCGATAGGACAAATGCGCGGTTCGCTGTCGCCGATGTGTCTTTTGTGCGCCGGCCCAGGTTTCGGTTGGTTCGGTAGGAAAGACGACAATATTTCATGCGCGTAAATGTCCTAATTCCGATCTTCAACCGACTTGAGCACACTCGCAAGGTTATCTCGGCCTTGAGGGAGCAAACCGTTGTCGACAATATTCGAATTGTCATCATCGATGACGGTTCCACCGACGGCACGGCTGAATTCCTCGCGGCGCTGCCAGATGTAACAAGCATAAGAACTGACGGTAATCTATGGTGGGGCGGAGCCATGGATGTCGGCCTGAGGCGGGTCCTACCCGACTGCGGCCCCGAAGATTATATCCTTTTCGTCAACAACGACACGTGGTTCGGCCCGACTTACGTCGAAACTCTGATACGGTGCTCGCGCGAAAATGGAGATGCGATTGTAGGCAGCGTCGTTCACGAGGAGGAGAGTAATCCTCCTCTGACCGGTGTGGGGCCACGTTTGAACATCAATCGCATTGCGGTGTGGGACATTCTCGCCGAATTGAGTGAAGAGGAACGCCGCAATCCCAAGCCGCTCTATAAAGCCGACGCCTTGAGCGGCCGTGGAACATTGTTCCCCGCGGAACTCTTCAAGCAGCATGGGACAATGCGTCCACACCTCCTGCCCCATTATATGGCCGATTACGAAGTCTCCATGCGCTTTGCGCGAGCAGGTGCGCCGCTTCTTGTTTCCAGCGAAGCTATCGTTTATTCACCGCCTGTCTACGGCGCGCATGTTTCGAATATATCGCCGTGGAAAAAGCATTTTGGTCGGCGCTCGCCCCACAATGTATTTCAGCGGATCGCGTTCTACTCTTTGATCGGCACGCCTCTGCAGCGGCTCACAGCGCCATTGCGCATGGCGGCTTTCATGGTTATCCGGACGATATCCGTTCTGCGGGCAAACAAATGAAACAATGGACAGCAACGACGCGATGAACAACGACCATCAGATGCAGTGTATGGCCTGCGGCTCGAATATGGAAACATTCATCGAGCGCATATCCGACGACCGATACGGTTGCCCTGGTGTATATTCGATCAAGAGGTGTGTGTCATGCGGGCATATGACGACGACGCCACCGCTGACGGAAGAAGATTTACCTGGGCTCTACAGCACCTATTACCCTCGCCGGGCGGTTGATTTCTCGGCCATAGAACAAGAAGCTGCGCTAGTAAACAAGCCTTTCGCCGCTTTCAAACGCTGGATAAACGGCACCGATCACCAGGGTCACTATCTGGCGCAGCCTGGTGAGAAGGTGCTGGATGTCGGTTGCGGCTCATGCATTTCGCTGCTCGAAATGAGGAACAAGGGTATCGAAAGCTGGGGGATTGAGGCCGACCCGAATGTTCGGACGATTGCCGATCACTTCGGTTTGCAAGTCCATATCGGCAACATTTACGATCTGCCTTTTCCCGAAATGAAGTTCGACCTGATTGTACTGAATCAGGTGCTCGAACATGTGCCGGATCCCCCGGCCATGCTGCGGGCGGTACGAGAGCGTCTCACCCCTCAGGGCCGCGTGATCATGGCGTTCCCCAATACGGGCTCGTTTCATCGCAAGATCTGGAAGGACCGCTGGATCAACTGGCACATTCCCTATCACCAAAATCATTTCAACCGCAGCTCTTTTACCAAACTCGCCGGCAAGTTTGGTTACAAGGTCGAAAACGTCAGAACGGTTACGCCCAATCTCTGGTCGGTCCTGCAATTACGGACCGCACGCGAGCGGAAGCAGGAGGGCAAGTCATCATTCACCTGGACGCACAATGCCGATGCAATCCAAGTCAGGCCACCGTTCTTCACTCGGCTGAAGAACGTGGCCCTATCGCGTGGTGCACGTGGGGCCGGGATGGCGATGGGATTGGGCAATCGAATTCTGGATGCTGCAGGCAAGGGCGACAGCCTTCTTTTCGTGCTGAGGCCGATCTAGAATTTCTACCCCGCTCTCCCGAGGGTCGGGCGATCGCGCGTAGAATATTCCACGGAATGCTCCGACTGCATAGGAGCGGGTATGCAAGCACGGGTGCAGTTCAAGCTCACGCCGCAAGGCCCGGATAGAATGAGGTTTGGCGTGTCAAGTACCGGAAGAAGTTGCTTCGAAATCTCGAGGGTCGCAGCATGGAGCCGAGTGCCCGCGCTCCCGGCTAGCAAGATGCCCTGCGCAGCTTTGTCTTCGCAGACAAGGAACCTCCCGCATTGATCCAGGATAATCTCCAATGCCGGATTGCGACGCCGCCTTTCCGTCTGCTACGGCTTGGCCAGATTTCGCCCCTTAGAATGTGAGCAAGACACCCTTCAAAATGGCTGCAGACACTGCCGATCCACGCCCTCCCCGGATAAGTCTCATCACCGTTTGCTGGAACGCAGAGCGGACCATTGCCGATACGTTGCGGTCCATCGACCAGCAAACCTACCGCGATTTCGAGCACATCATCATTGACGGTGGCTCAAGCGATTCCACACTCGCCATCATTGCTTCGGCGCCGGCGGAGAACCGCCGCGTACTTTCGGGACGGGACGGAGGTATCTATGAAGCCATGAACAAGGGGATTGGCCTTGCGAGCGGCGAGATCATCGGCTTCCTGAACGCGGATGACACTTTCGAGAGCAGCGGCTCCCTCGAAACCGTGGCGGCCGCGCTGGGCGATGAAGCCTATGACGGCTGCTATGGCGATCTCATTTATGTTTCCAACCAGCATCCCGATCGCACAGTCCGTTATTGGAAATCCTGTGCGTTTGAACCCGGTTTCTTTAGACGGGGCTGGTGTCCGCCGCATCCGACATTCTATGTTCGGCGTCGCATCTATGACCGGTTCGGGACGTTCGATCTGCGTTATCGGCTGGCAGCCGATGTCGAGCTTATGATGCGTTTTCTGGAAGCTGCGCGCATCAGGACCGTTTATATTCCCCGCGTATTGGTAAGGATGCGCTTGGGGGGCGCCACAAACAAGAACATTCAAAACATATCGCGTCAGAACAAGGAAGTGCTGCGTGCCCTTGCCAACCACGGCCTAGGGGTCTCAATCCTCACGTTCTGGGCATCGAAGCTCGTGAACCGCCTCGGTCAGTTCGTGAAACGAGATCGATAGGAGGATTTATCACGCCCGATTTCAGGTCGGGCCAATGGCAGGTCAGGCAGCCACCCTCCCCCGCACCCCATCGGCAATCGCCGCCATCCTGTCCGCCGCTGCATGGCCGATCAGCATGAAGGCGTGCGTGCCGTTCGACCAGTAGACGACGTTCATGCCCTTGCGGCTTTCGAGATCCGGCGCTTTGGGACCGGCATCGGAGCGGACGATGCAGAGCGCCATCGGGCCGGTTTCGGGGTCGAGATAGGCGAGCTGGGCGAGCGGTTTGCCATCATATTGCAGCAGCAGAGCGCGTTTGAAATCGATGCCCGGCAGCGAAACGGATTCGGGGGAGAGCGATAGGCCGAGCTTTTCGTCGAGGCCTGCGAGCTGGGTGGCCTGGTCGTCTCTTGCGGGCACGGGGCCGGCAAGAGCCTCCGGTGTATAGAGCGAGATATAGTCGGCAACCACGGCGCGCCATTCGCTGTTTTCGTCCTTCGCCGAAAAGCCTCTGCCGATGGCGAGGACGGCGCGGTCGATAGCGATGCCGGCGACAACTGAGGCGGCAAGCGCGCCGAGGAAGAGGCGGCGGCTGGCGTATACCGGCGTGGCGCCGGATTTGGCGCTCTCAGGCACGGGGATGGCGGCGAGCATCGTTTCCAGTTTATCGCGTGGAGCCTGCGACATCAGCGGCGCAAAGGCCTGCTCGAAGGGCAGGCTGGCGCGGGCCAGGAATTCCAGCCGCTCGGCGACGGCCTTGTCTTCATTCACCAGACTTTCGATGCGCGCGGCTTCGTCAGCCGTCAGTTCACCGTCGATGAAGGCGGTCAGATCCTCGTCGGAGGGAATGGTGCGTTTCGTATTCACTGCCGTCCCCCTTCCCGCTCGTCACTGGCGAGCTTGGCGCGGGCTGCCGCCAGCCGGCTCATCACGGTTCCGATCGGAATATCCAGTATGCTTGCAACCTCGCGATAGGAAAGCCCTTCGACATAGGCGAGGAACACCACTGTTCTCTGCGCCTCGGGCAGCGCATTCACCCGTTTCAGCACCTGACCCGCCATCACATGGGTTTCGGTGTCGTGGGCGCCGTCGAAGGTCAGAGCCTCCCCGGCATCGACGAAACCCTGGCCCTCACGCACCCGGCGGGAGCGGATTTCGTTCAGCCAGATCGAATGCAGGATCGAAAACAGCCAGCGGTCGAGCCGGGTGCCGGCGACGAACTGATCGGCGCGTTCCAGCGCGCGCAGGCAGGTCGCCTGCACCAGATCGTCGGCGACATCACGTTGATGCGAGAGAACGAGACCATAACGCCAGAGCCTTGCCAGATTTTCCGTCAGGCCGCTCTTGATATCCGCTGCGCTCGCGATAGCCGCCTCCGACGATCCTGCCTGCCTCGGAACCGCCGGACGAACCGGCGATTCCGTTCTCGCGCGACTATAGGCAGGAAACGAAGTGCGCGCGACCGACATTCTTACATCCCTCCCCCGTGGTTTCCCGTTCCCGCCCGGTGCCGGCAATCAGATCTTCGACGGATCGATGATGGCTGCGCTCAAGTCCTGATATTCCTCGCAGTCGGTGCCGCAGATCGACTTGATTGACTTCAACTGGTCCTTTGCCAGATCGAGCCTGCCCTTGATGACATAGGCTTCGCCGAGATATTCACGGACCTTGGCGTATTGCGGATCCATCTTCACAGACTTGAGATAATAGGAAATGCCTTCGTCGGTGCGGCCGAGCTTGCGGGTGGCGTAACCGCGATAATTCAGCACCTCGGCGGTGTTCTGGTCCTTGACCGTGTCGAGCATGGCAAGCGCCTCCTCATAGCGACCGCTCTTGGCCAGTGAATAGGCGTAGTCGGTGCGGTTCTCGTCAGAGACGTTGGCGCTCTGCTGCTTGACGCATTTCTTGCTCTTCTGGTCGTAGATCTCACCCTTCTTGCAGGTCGGCATCGTGCTGTTGTCATTGCCGGCTGCGAAGACCGGGCCCGAGAAAACGGAAGCGGCAAGGCAGCCGCCGAGAATGAGGGAAGCAATACGGATTGTCATGATCGTCATCGGAAAACTCCTCGAAAGTGACGTTGCGAGGAGAAAACACCGCTGCCCCGAGCTTTATTCGGCAGCCTCTCTATTTTCTTCATCACGGCTTCGTGAAGCCACCGAGGCCGAATAGATCGTCGAAACCGGGTGTTCTCAACGTTACGCCGGGAACGACAAGGAGAACTTAGTGACCGATACCGTAAAACTCGTCAGCCTCGCCGTCGCCGCACCCGAACATGTCATTTTCCAGAAAGAAGCGGTCGAAGCCTCCGGCCGGCTGTTTGCCGACCGTTTTGAGGATTTCCGCCATCTTGCCCGCGTCTTCGACAGCGCTGGCATTCAAAAGCGCCATGCGGCGCGACCGCTTGCCTGGTTCGACGAGCAGCATGGCTGGCAAGACCGGATGCAGGCCTATGCGGAGGTGGCAGCTGAGCTCTTTGTCGAAGCCGCCAGCTCAGCGCTTTCCCGGGCGGGGCTTGAAGCCGGCGATGTCGACTGTGTCGTGACGGTCTCGTCGACCGGTTTTACGACGCCGAGCCTCGATGCGCAGATGGCGCGCCGGATGGGCTTCAGGGCCGATATCGAGCGCGTGCCGGTGTTCGGGCTCGGCTGTGCGGCCGGTGTGTCGGGCTTTGCGATCGCCGCGCGGCTGGCGCGCAGCCGGCCGGGCGCCGTCGTGCTCTTCGTCTCGATCGAGCTCTGCACGCTTGCCTTCCGGCTTGACGAGCTGACGCGGCCGAACATCATTGCGACGGCGCTTTTCGGCGACGGTGCCGCCGCCTGCGTGCTGCGATCCGGCGAAGGCGGGCTGGCGGAGGTGGAATCGACTGGCGACCATCTCTTTCCCGACACACTCGACATCATGGGCTGGAAGATCGACGACGGCGGTTTCGGCATCGTGCTGGCGCAATCCCTGCCGCCTTTTGCCGAAAAGGAGCTGGGCCCGGCGGTGACCGCCATTCTGGCGCGAAACGGACTGACACCTGCAGATATCGATCGCTTCATCTGCCATCCCGGCGGCACCAAAGTCCTGGCGGCGATGGAGAGCGCGCTTTCGCTGACGCCGGGCACGCTCGATCACGAGCGCGGCGTGCTTGCCGACTACGGCAATATGTCCTCGCCGACCATTCTATTCGTGCTGGAGCGGGCGATCCGCGCCGGATTGCCGGAGCGCTCCGCGATGATCGCCATGGGGCCGGGCTTTTCGGCGAGCTGCGTGACGCTTCGGAGGGTGGCATGATCTGGCCGTCGATCGCGCTCCTTGCCTTCGTGACGCTGCAGCGGTTTGGCGAACTCGTGCTAGCCCGGCGCAACACCGCCGCCCTTCTCGCCAGAGGCGCCAGGGAACTGGCGCCGGAACACTATCCGGCCATAGTGGCGCTGCACGCCGGCTGGATCATCGGCCTCTGGCTGCTGGCACCCGGCAGGCCGGTTGAGCTCTTCTGGTTTGCCGTCTTCATCGGGCTGCAGGCGCTGCGGCTTTGGGTTCTGGCGACGCTGAAAGACCGCTGGACGACGCGCATCATCATCCTGCCCGGCGCGCCGCTCGTCACATCCGGCCCCTATCGCTTCCTCCGGCATCCGAACTACGCGATCGTCGTCGGCGAGATCGCCGCCCTTCCTCTGGCGTTCGGTCTGCCCCTTTACGCAATCGGCTTTTCGCTTCTCAACGCCTGCATCCTCTATGTCCGCATGAAGGCCGAAAATGCCGCACTGAAAAGCGCAATGATTTTGAAATGAAGGCGATTTTTCGTTTGCCCGGCGGTATCGGCAGGGGCATTTTCACTGCGATAACAAAGCGGAATGCAGGGAAATGACGAAAAACGCAATCGTGCTCGGCGCCGGCATCGTCGGCGTGTCGACGGCTATCCATCTTCAACGGCGCGGCCGGCAGGTGACGCTGGTCGACCGCAAGGATCCGGGCAACGAAACCTCCTTCGGCAATGCCGGCCTGATCCAGCGCGAAGGTGTTGCGCCCTACGGCTTTCCGCAGCAGCTCGGCCTGTTGCTGCGTTATGCGCTGAACAACCGCATCGATGCGCATTACCATCTGCGCACGCTGCCGAGCCAGCTTGCCTTTCTCGCCCGCTACTGGTGGAATTCGAACGCCCGGCGCCACGCTCTCATCACCCGAGCCTATGCGCCGCTGATCGAAAATTCGATTGCCGAACACAAGGATCTCATCGAGGCGGCGCATGCCGAAGCGCTGATCCGTAGGGACGGCTGGATGAAGATCTTCCGGACTGAGGCCAAGCGCGATCAGGCCTTAGCGGAGGCAGCACTCTGGCAGAGTGAATTCGGGGTGGAATATGACGGCCTGACTTCGGCCGACATCGCCCGCATGGAGCCTGACATGACAGGCGATTTTGCCGGCGGCATCCGCTGGCGTGATCCCTGGTCGGTGCTCGATCCGCATGCGCTGACATCGGCCTATCGCGGCTATTTCGAAAGCCTCGGCGGCAGGTTCGTCACAGGCGACGCCGCCTCGCTTGGCCAGTTCGGCTCCGGCTGGAAGATCATGACCGGGGAAGGCCCGCTCGAAGCCGACGATGCGGTGATTGCGCTCGGCCCCTGGGCAGCGCTCGCAACGCGCCGCCTCGGCTATTCCTTGTCCCTTGGCGTCAAACGCGGCTATCACATGCATTATGCCGCCAAGGGAAATGCGGTGCTCAACAACTGGATGCTCGATGCCGAACGCGGCTATCTGCTGGCGCCAATGCGCCGCGGCATCCGCCTGACGACCGGCGCGGAGTTCGCAACGCTTGATGCGCCGAAGACACCGGTCCAGCTCGACCGGGCCGAGGCGGTTGCCCGCGCGATCTTTCCGCTCGGCGACAGGCTCGATCCCGAACCCTGGATGGGCGCCCGCCCCTGTACGCCGGACATGATGCCTATCATCGGCAAGGCGCCGCGCCATCAGGGCCTGTGGTTCGCCTTCGGACATGCCCATCACGGGCTGACGCTCGGGCCGGTGACCGGCCGCGTGCTTGCCGAACTCATTACCGGCGAGACGCCGTTCATCGATATTGCGGCTTATTCGCCGCAGCGTTTCAACCCGTGACGCCGAGCGTGGCAAGCCCTTCGAGAGCCGCTACCGCGATGCCTTCCACAGTATCGTCGATATTGACGGTGACGACACCTTGCTCGCCGGTGGGCACCTCAAGCGTTGCCAACTGGCTTTCGAGCAACGACACCGGCATGAAATGGCCTTTGCGCTCGCCCATCCGTTTGGTCAGCAAGGCTTTGGAGCCTTCGAGATAGACGAAGAACAGATTGCCGCCGGCCGCAGCCCGCAGCCTGTCGCGATAGATGCGCCTCAGCGCCGAGCAGGAGACGATGATGCCCTCGCCTTTCTCAAGCGAGGTCTTGATGTCGTCGCCGATGCGGTCGAGCCAGGGCATCCGGTCCGCGTCGGTCAGCGCAATGCCCCTCGACATCTTCTCGACATTGGCGGCCGGGTGCAGTGCATCGCCTTCGACGAAAGCCAGGTGCAGGGCTTCCGCGAGCTTTTCGCCGACGGAGGATTTGCCGCAACCGCTGACCCCCATGACGATGATCGCATGAGGTTTGTTCGTCCGCCGTTCCGGCATGTTTCCTCCTGAACCTTCCAACCTGTCGGTCATTCCGGACGGAAAACCGCTTCACACTTTTCCTGGAATTACTCCATTTTCCCGCTCAATCGAGCGGGAAATGACAGGCATATTGTTGGGCATCCTCTCCCCTTAATTCGGGAGAAACCTGGCGGCAATAGTCCTGCGCCTTCCAGCAGCGCGGGTTGAAATGGCAGCCGGACGGCGGCTTCAGCGGCGATGGCAGTTCGCCCTGCAGGCGGATGCGGTTCTTCTCGCGCTCGGGATCGGCGATCGGCGTCGCCGACAGCAAGGCTGCCGTATAGGGATGGCGCGGCCGGGCGAAGACCTCGGCGGCGGGACCGGTCTCCACCGGGCGGCCGAGATACATCACCATCACCTCGTCGGCGATATGATGGACGACGGAGAGGCCGTGCGAGATGAAGAGATAGGCAAGGCCCATCTCCTTCTGCAGGTCCATCAACAGGTTCAGCACCTGCGCCTGGATCGACAGGTCGAGCGCCGAAACCGGCTCGTCGAGCACCAGCACCTTCGGCCGCAGCATCAAGGCGCGGGCAATGGCGATGCGCTGACGCTGGCCGCCGGAGAACATGTGCGGGTAGCGGCCATGATGCTCCGGACGCAGGCCGACGCGGGCCATCATCTCCTCCACCTTGCGGCGGCGGGCGGCGGCGTTGAGATCGGTATTGATCTTCAGCGGCTCTTCCAGGATCGAGCCGACCTTCTGGCGCGGGTTGAGCGAGCCGTAAGGATTCTGGAAGACGATCTGCACCTGGCTGCGCAGGCTGCGGTCGCCAACCTGGGCGGGCTTGCCGTCGATCAGCAATTCTCCCGCTGTCGGGTTCTCGATCATGGTGACGAGGCGGGCGAGCGTCGACTTGCCGCAGCCGGATTCGCCGACGACGGCAAGCGTCTTGCCGGAATGAAGGCTGAAGCTGACGCCGTTCAGCGCTTTGACCGTGGCATCGGCTTTGAAGAGACCACGGTTAACGGTGTAGAAGCGGGCGAGATCCCTGCCCTCAAGAACAGCGCCTGTCATACCAGGTCTCCTGCGGTTTCAGTGGCCATGACGCCGGGATGGCCGAGCGGCTTGCCGTTCTTCAAAGGATAATTGCACAAAGCCAGCCCGAGCTCCGGTCCCTGGCGTACGACGCCGCGATCGCATTCGCCCGTGGCGTAGCCACAGCGCGGCGCGAAAAGACAGCCCGTAGGGCGGCCGTGCTGGCCGGGAACGACACCGGCGATCGAGGGAAGACGCTGGCCGACCTCAGCGCGTTCCGGCAGGGCGGCGAGAAGCGCTGCGGTATAAGGGTGGTGCGGATCGCGGAACAGCGCCTTCACCGGCTGCTCCTCGACCTTCTGGCCGGCATATTGCACCTGCACGCGCTCGGCAGTTTCGGCGACGACACCCATGTCGTGAGTGATCAGCACCAGCGCCATGCCCTGCTCTTTCTGTAGGCGCACGAGCAGATCGAGGATCTGCGCCTGGATCGTCACGTCGAGCGCGGTCGTCGGCTCATCGGCGATCAAGAGCTTCGGATTGCAGGCGAGTGCCATGGCGATCATGACGCGCTGGCTCATACCGCCGGACATCTGATGCGGGAAGTTCGACAGGCGGTCTTCCGGCGCCGGAATGCCGACGAGGTTCAGAAGCTCGATCGAACGTTCGCGGCGCTCCTTGCGGTTGAGGCCCATATGGACGCGCAGGGTCTCGCCGAGCTGGAAACCGACGGTGAAGCACGGATTGAGGCTCGACATCGGCTCCTGGAAGATCATCGCCATGTCCTTGCCGACGATCCTGCGGCGCTGGCGGCCGGAGATGCCGCGCAGATCCTGGCCGTCGAATTGCATGCGGTCGGCAGTGATCTTCGCCGTCCAGGGCAGAAGCCCCATCAGAGCGAGCATGGCAACGGATTTGCCCGAGCCGGATTCTCCGACGACCGACAGGATCTCGCCCTTGTCGCAGGCAAGCGATACGCGGTCGACGGCGCGGAAGAGACCTGAAGAGGTCTGGAATTCGACGGTTAGATTTTCAATTTCGAGAAGTGGCATCACGACCTCTTCAGCTTGGGGTCAAGCGCATCGCGCAGGCCGTCGCCCATCAGGTTGATGGCGAGAACGGTGATGAGAATGGCAAGACCGGGGAATGTTACGACCCACCAGGCGCGCGAGATGAACTCGCGGGATTCGGCGAGCATCGTGCCCCATTCGGGTGTCGGCGGCTGGGCACCCATACCGAGGAAGCCGAGGGCGGCGGCGTCGAGGATCGCTGCCGAGAAGGCGAGCGTCGCCTGGACGATCAGCGGCCCAAGACAGTTTGGCAGGATGGTCTTGAACATCAGACGGAACGTCCCGGCGCCGGCAACACGCGATGCGATCACATATTCCTTCTCGCGCTCCGTGATGACGGAGGCGCGCGTCAGCCGCACGAAATGCGGCTGGTTGACCAGCGAAATCGCGATCATCGCATTGGTCAGGCCCGGGCCGAGCACAGCCACCAGCACGAGGGCGAGCAGCAGCGACGGGAAGGCCAGGATGATATCCATCAGCCGCATGATCGCCGTATCGACCTTGCCGCGGAAATAGCCGGCGACGAGGCCGATCAGAACACCGCATACGACCGAAAGGGTGACGACGACGACGCCGATGAAGAGCGAGAAGCGCGCGCCGTAGATCAGGCGCGAAAGGATATCGCGGCCGACGGCATCGGTTCCGAGCGGGAAGGAGATGCTGCCGCCTTCCATCCAGGCCGGCACGGCGAGCAATACCTGGCGGTTCTGCTCGTTCGGCGTATGCGGCGCAAAGACCGGCGCGAAGACAGCGACCACAAGGATAATGACGAAGACCACGAGGCCGATGACGGCGCCCTTGTTGCGGGAGAAATAATGCCAGAACTCCGCAAGAGCGGATGGCTGGCCGGTTTTGACGGTGACGGTGCTCATGAACCGCTCCTAATGACGAATGCGCGGATTGATGAAGCCGTAGAGGACATCAACAATCAGATTGACCAGCATGATGACGCCAGCGATCAGCAGGAGGCCGCCCTGGACCACGGCGTAGTCACGCTTGAAGACCGAATCGACCATCCATTTGCCGATGCCCGGCCAGGAGAAGATCGTCTCGGTGAGAATGGCGCCGGCCAGGAGAACGCCGATCTGCAGACCGATGGTGGTGATGACCGGGATCATCGCATTGCGCAGCGCGTGCACGCCGACGACGCGCAGCGGCTTCAGGCCTTTCGAGCGGGCCGTGCGGACATAGTCCTCGCCGAGAACCTCGAGCATCGCCGAACGCGTCTGGCGCGCAATCACGGCGAGCGGAATGGTGGCCAGCACGATGGTCGGCAGAATGAGATAACTGACGGCCGAGGCGAAGGCGCCCTTCTGGCCGGACAGCAGACTGTCGATCAGCATGAAGCCGGTGACCGGCTTGAAGAAATACATCAGCGAGATGCGGCCGGAAACCGGCGTCCAGCCGAGATAGCCCGAGAAGAAGATGATCAGCAGCAGGCCCCACCAGAAAATCGGCATGGAATAACCGATGAGGGCGACACCCATCACGCTTTGATCGAACCATGTGCCTCGCTTGACGGCAGCAAAGATGCCGGCGGGCACGCCAAGACAGACGGCGAGCATGATGGCACAAAAGGAAAGTTCGAGCGTTGCCGGAAACAGCGTCAGGAATTCGCCGAGAACCGGCCGCTTGGTGACGATCGAGGTGCCGAGATCGCCGTGCAGCACTTTTCCGAGATAATCGAAATACTGCACATACATGGGCCGGTCGAAACCGAGATCGTGCATGATCTGGGCGTGCCGTTCCGGCGCCATGACACGCTCGCCCGATAAAAGCATGACGGGATCGCCGGGCAGCATGCGGATGAACGAGAAGGCAATGAGGGAAACGCCGAGGAATGTCGGGATCAGCACCGCAAGGCGGCCGATGAAAAAACGCAACATGGCAGATGTCCAATAGTTTCCGGCGGTCAGGGGGTGCCTGACCGCCGGCTGCGCCCAGCTCTGCCGGGCATTCTTACATTTTTCTTGTTATTCGGATACGTCGACGCCGTCGAAGCGGTGAATGCCGAGCGGATCCATGAAGAAGCCGGAGACCTTCTTGCTCATCGGAACGAAAACGAGCGAGTGATCAAGCGTCGCCCAGGGGGCTTCCTTCTTGAAGATCAGCTGTGCCTGCTCATAGGCCTTGGTGCGCTCGCCGATATCGGCGGTCAGCTTGGCCTTGGTCATCAGGTCGTCATATTCCTTGTTGCACCACTGAGCACGGTTGTTGCCGCCGACGGCATCGCAGCCAAGCAGCGTGTCCATGAAGTTGTCCGGGTCGCCGTTGTCGCCGGTCCAGCCGAGGATGACGGCGCCGTCGCGCTTCACGTCGGAGGAGAGCTTCAGATATTCGGCCCATTCATGGGTGACGATCTCGACCTTGACGCCGGCCTTGGCAAAATCGGCCTGGATCAGTTCGGCAGCGCGGCGCGCGTTCAGCATGTAGGGACGCGAAACCGGCATCGCCCAGACCTTCATGCTGAGATCCTTGACGCCGGCATCGGCGAGAGCCTTCTTGGCGGCATCCGGATCGTACTTGTCGTCCTGAACGGCGTCGTTATAGGACCACATCGTCGGCGGAATGGGGTTCTTGGCAACGGCGGCCGCACCCTGGAAGACGGCGTCGATGATCGCCTGCTTGTTGATCGCCATGTTCAACGCACGGCGAACTTCCGGCTTGTCGAAGGGGGCCATCTGCGTGTTGTAGGCGAGGAAGCCGACATTGAGGCCGGCCTGTTCCATCACCGTTAGATTGCCGTCCTTCTTCAGCTCGGGAACGTCAGCCGCATTCGGATAAGGGATCAGGTGGCATTCGCCGGCCTTCAGCTTCTGCGCGCGGACGGCGGCGTCAGAGGTGATGGCGAAAACCAGATCGTCGATCTTTTCCTTGCCCTTGAAATAGGTTTCGTTGGCCTTGTAGCGGATGACGGCATCCGGCTGATAGGCGACGAAGGTGAAGGGGCCGGTGCCGAGCGGCTGCTGGTTGAGCTGCGCCATCTTGCCGTCGGCGGCAAGCTTGTCGGCATATTCCTTGGAAACGATCGAGGCGAAGTCCATGGCCAGGTCGGCAAGGAACGGCGCCTCGGGATGGTTGAGCGTGAACTTGACGGTGAGGTCGTCGACCTTCTCGATCGACTTGATCAGATCCGGGAAGCCCATGCCGGCGGCGTATTCGTAAGAACCGCCCTCGACATACTTGTTCCACGGATTGTCGGCCTTCAGCTGACGCTCGAAGGAGAACACGACGTCGTCGGCGTTGAAATCGCGCGTCGGCGTGAAGAAGTCGGTGGTCTGATACTTGACGCCGGGATGAAGCTTGAAGGTGTATTCCGTGCCATCGGCCGAAACGCTCCAGCTGTCGGCGAGGCCCGGTTCGATCTCGGTACCGCCATGCTTGAATTCGACCAGGCGGCTATAGACCGTGCGCGACGAGGCGTCGAAGGTCGTGCCAGCCGTATAGAGGCTCGGGTCGAAGCCTTCCGGCGAACCCTCGGAGCAATAAACAAGGGTCTTGGACCAGGCCGACGTCGCCATGACCGAAATCAGGGCCGTCGCTGCCAGCATGACAGAGATCTTTTTCATAATATTGTTTCCCGGTTGTTCTTTTTTAATGTCTGGAGACCGCAGATATGCATCCCGATCGACGGTCGATGGAACGACATTTATCTACTGAAAGCAACGGGCTACGGAGAAAATTTTTCCAGTTGGACAATTTTAGAAATTTTCAATCAAAAATCGGCCTCATTTGGACAGATTCGGATAAAAACGTCCGGGATTTCGTCGTATTTTGGATAATTGCGCCCTTTATGCGTGTCGTGATCGGTCAGAATCGCCTGCCAGGCTTGAGACGTTTATTCTCGCCGAACCGGTAGACGCGGCAAAATAAAAACCGCGATGGCCGGGGCCATCGCGGTTTCAGAACTCTGTCCTGCTCTTTTAAATTCAGGCGGCGGGCGCAACGATCGCGGGTTTGCGATATGGCTGCTCGCCGGTGATTCCGAGAAGGAAATTGATCTGCGGACGCGCCTTGACGAGGTCGTCGATGGAATATTCCGACAGCACGGCGAAGAAGGCGTTGAGCGCCTTGCGCAGCGCCGAATTCAGGCCGCAGCTGTCAACCAGCGGGCATTCGACCACGCCATCATCCTCGAAGCATTCGGCCATGGCGAAACTGTCTTCCGTCACCCTGACGACGTCGAAGAGCGTAATGTCGGCCGCCGGCTTGCCCAGGCGCACGCCGCCATTGCGACCGCGCACGGTTTCGACGAGGCCGGCCTTGTTCAGCGGCTGGAGGATCTTGAAAAGAAACAGTTCGGACACGCCGTAAGCCCTGGCAATTTCCGGAATCCGGCTCAAGTGCCCGTCGTTGGCAGCACAATACATCAACATGCGAACCGCATAGTTGGTCTGCTTCGTCAACCGCATGCCATTCTCCTGACTCGTGCCTGTTCAGACCTATATAGGCGGTTTGGTAGTTTTGAACAATTCCAAAATATGAAATTCGCATTCAGCTTATGAGGCCAAATGACGCGACGTCAATCCTGCGCCGAAATCTTCTGGTTGCAATCCATAATGTCATGCCCGCGCCCGGCGCGCGCCGGGACGGTCGGAGATACCGGTGCGGTGTGATGGTTTCCAAGACAGTAAATAAAACGGGGGCCATAAGGCCCCCGAATTGCAAATCGATTTATCGTCAGATCACTTCATTGTTGGCATGACGAACTCAGCGCCGCTCTTGATGCCGGAGGGCCAGCGGGCGGTGACGGTCTTGGTCTTCGTCCAGAACTTGATCGAGTCCGTGCCGTGCTGGTTGAGGTCGCCGAAGCTCGAGGCTTTCCAGCCGCCAAAGGAGTGATAGGCGAGCGGAACCGGGATCGGAACGTTGATGCCGATCATGCCGATATTGATGCGCGAGGCGAAATCGCGGGCGGCATCGCCGTCACGGGTGTAGATCGCAACACCGTTGCCATATTCGTGCTTCATGGGCAGCGACAGGGCCTCTTCGTAATTCTGGGCACGAACGACGGAGAGGACAGGTCCGAAGATCTCGGTCTTGTAGATGTCCATCTCGGGTGTGACGTGATCAAACAGGCAGCCGCCGACGAAATAACCGTCCTCATAGCCCTGGAGCTTGAAGTCGCGGCCGTCGACGACGAGCTTGGCGCCTTCTTCGACGCCGCGGTCGATCAGGCCGCGAACACGGGTATAGGCATCCTTCGTGACCAGCGGGCCCATGTCGGCCTGGTCGTCGGTGTAGGGGCCGATGCGCAGCGATTCGATCTTCGGGATCAGCTTTTCGACGAGGCGGTTGGCGGTGTCCTCGCCGACCGGTACGGCAACCGAGATCGCCATGCAGCGCTCGCCGGCCGAACCGTAGCCTGCGCCCATCAGCGCGTTGACGGCCTGATCCATATCGGCATCCGGCATGATGATCATGTGGTTCTTGGCGCCGCCGAAGCACTGGGCGCGTTTGCCGTTCATCGCCGCCGTGCCGTAGACGTAGCGGGCGATCGGCGTCGAGCCGACGAAGGAGACGGCGCCGATATCGGGATCGGTGAGGATCGCGTCGACGGCACCCTTGTCGCCGTTGACGACGTTGAGGATGCCGGCGGGCAGACCGGCTTCGATCATCAGTTCGGCAAGACGAATCGGCAGGGAGGGGTCACGCTCTGAGGGCTTCAGGATGAAGGCGTTGCCGCAGGCGATCGCCGGCGCGAACATCCACATCGGGATCATACCGGGGAAATTGAAGGGGGTGATGCCGGCGCCGATGCCGACCGGCTGGCGGATCGAATACATGTCGATCGCCGGACCAGCGCCCTCGGTGAACTCGCCCTTGGCGAGATGCGGGATGCCGCAGACGAATTCGCAGACTTCCAGGCCGCGGATGACGTCGCCCTTGGCATCCTCGATCGTCTTGCCGTGCTCCTTGGAGAGCATCTCGGCGAGTTCATCCATGTGCTTGTTCAGGAGTTCGACGAATTTGAAGAAGACGCGGGCGCGACGCTGCGGATTGGTGGCAGCCCATTTCGGCTGCGCAGCCTTGGCATTTTCGACGGCGGCGCGCAGTTCCTCGACGCTTGCGAGCGCGACCGTCGCCTGCACTTCGCCGGTTGCCGGATTATAGACATTGCTCACGCGGCCGCTGGTGCCGGCGACCTGCTTGCCGCCGATGAAATGACCGATCTCACGCATGGATGCTCCTCCTGTTTTTGGGATGGCCCACAATCGCACTTCAATTTGCACAAATCAATGCGCTGATATAAGTAACCGTTGTGCGTAAATTATAGTGCCACCATTTGCATCAGGCGCTGCTGCTGCTCTCAAACTTGGAACGGCAGTCGGACAAGTCAAATCCCAAGGGGAGATCAAAACGATGAGCCGCAAACCCGTCGTCAGAATGGCGGAGCTGGAGATCGATCCGGACATGCTTGACGCCTATCGCGCCTTGCTCACCAGAGAAATCGAGGCATCCGTAGCGCTGGAAGCCGGCGTCCTTTCTCTCAGTGCCGTTTGCATCAGGGACGTCCCCAACCGGATTCGCATTCTCGAGGTCTATACCGACAAGGAGGCATACGAGGCCCATCTGCGGACACCGCATTTCCTTGAATACAAGGCCGAAACGGCGGGCATGGTGACATCGCTGACGCTTCTCGACGTCGATCCGATCGTAATGCGGGCCAAGCCATGAACTGGGACGACGTGCGGATTTTCCTTGCCGTCGCCCGTACCGGGCAGATCCTTGCCGCCTCGAAGCGGCTGGGGCTCAATCATGCTACGCTCTCGCGCCGGCTGACCTCGCTGGAAGAGGCGCTGAAGACGCGGCTTTTCATCCGCCGGACCAATGGCTGCGAGTTGACGGCGGAAGGCGAAGTGTTCCTGGCGTCCGCCGAGCGGATGGAAACGGAAATGCTCGCAGCACAGGCCAGCCTCGGCCACACCGATACGGCGATCGCCGGGACGGTACGCGTCGGCGCGCCGGATGGTTTCGGCGTTTCTTTTCTGGCGCCACGCATGGGCCGGCTGATCGAGCGTCATCCGGCGCTGAAGATCCAGCTCGTCCCGGTGCCGCGCTCCTTTTCGCTGTCGCAGCGCGAAGCCGATATCGCCATCACGCTGGAGCGGCCCGAACAGGGCCGGCTCGTCTCCTCCAAGCTCACAGATTACACGCTCGGCCTTTATGCCTCGCGGGACTATCTCGCCTCTCGCGGCACGCCTTGTGATATCGAAGCGCTGAAGGCGCATCCGCGTATCGGCTATGTCGAAGACCTGATCTTTACCGCGTCGCTGAATTTCTCCGGCGAGGTGATGCGAAGCTGGGATGCCAGCTTCGAGATTTCGACGTCAATCGGGCAGACCGAGGCGGTGCGATCAGGCGCCGGCATCGGCATTCTGCACGATTATATCGCCCGGCAATATCCAGAGCTCCAGCGCATCTTGCCGGATGTGTCCATCAGACGCGCTTACTGGACGACCTATCACGAAACAGCCCGCGATCTGGTGCGCGTCAGGAGCGTTGTCGATTTCCTGCAGGAACTCGTCGGCGCCGAACGGCAGATCTTTCTTTAGTTCTCAGAGACGTGCTTGGCCGGTTCGTCGTTTTCATCGGGATTTGGAACCGGCGCCTCGTCCGGCAGCCTGTCCGGCTCCGGTTCGATGATCGGCGGCACCGGCTTCCAGCCGGGTGCCGGCATCGGCGGCTGATCGGGAATGGGTTCGTTGGGCACGGACATGGCCGCCTCCCTTTTGATGATAATGGATTAAACTGACGTCGGGCCGGCCTATTTGTCCGGCTTCAGCACATCGGCAGCACGCATCGGCATGCTGTCGATGATGGCGAAAAGCTCGCCATCGGTGATCGGTTCGCTGACCTTGAGTTTCACCGTACCGTCCTTGCCGACAAGGAAGGCGGCAAATTCCCCAATCTCGGCCGCCTCGAGATCAAGGCGGATCGCCTCGCCGTCAAGCCCGTCCGCCGCACCGAAGAGCGGCCGGACAGTTGCGCCCGAGATCTTGAGCACCACCAGATCACGCTCGTCTAGGGCTGAGCGGTCGGCCAAAAGCTGATTTTCCTGCCGGGCGGCGCGGGCATTATCCTTGTCGGCAAAAACGACGAAGACGCGGTTCTTCCACTGGAACGCCGCGAGGCTTTCGACCGGTGCATAAGCACTGTTCGTCTCGTCGATTTTGGTCGCGCCGTAGAGAAGGGTTTTCGACATGCATATTCTCCCGTTAACTTGGAGAACGGGTCGGGACGGCATGGGTTCCATCGAAATGGCTGGAAGCGGGGTTTCATTCTTATCGTGGAGAAAATGGTACGGTTGGGGGGTCTCGAACCTCCGACCTCAGGTGCCACAAACCTGCGCTCTAACCAACTGAGCTACAACCGCATAAATCACGCTTGGCGCGACGGGGGTCACATACGAGGACTTGGCGATGAATTCAAGCCCCATTCCTCGTCAATATACAAAAAGGCTGGACGCGTGGTCCAGCCTTTTGTCTCCGACCGGTTAAGATCGATCAGGCAACCTTGAAGGAAGCCATGGCCTTTTCGGCGGCGTCCTTGGAGGGCTTTGCGAGCTTTTCGGCAACCTGCTTGGTGGTTTCCTGGATCGACTTCGCCTGTTCGACGGTCAGCTCGGCCTGCTTGCGGATGAAGGCGGTCTGCAGCTCGAAGAATTCGGCGGCGGACTTGACGCCGAGCAGTGCTTCGAAATGCGAGAGCGAGTTCTCGGAATTGACGCGCAGGATGTCGATAGCCTTCAGGCCGAGTTCGACGCCGCCGGCCTGTGCCGTCTGGACGGTGGCTTCGAGGGTCTTGCCGGCTTCTTCGCCAGCGGTCTTCAGCTTGGCATAGGCGTCTTTGGACTGCTGAGCGCCTTTTTCGGCGAAATCACGGAAGGATTCCGCGAACTTGGACGGGTCGAAAGAAGCGATTGAAAAAACGTCGTCGGTCTTTATGGTAGCCATGGGTCGCATCCTTTGGGCTGAGGCAGTCGCTGCCTGCAATAGTTGGGATGATGCTTATATAAGACATTTCATTGTGCATTGCAACAATTATTGTGCAATGCACAAGACGTTAACCTTGCCGGCCGAAAACCCCCTGCTCTTCTGGACCCGCATGCGCCCCGCAGTTATTAATAAGCCGTTAATTTAAGAAGGCCGACAGCGACAAGGTTCGATCATGCCCGCAGTCCAATATCCGTTCATCGATATCGCCGTGCATGCACGGGTGCGGGAACGTTTTTCACGCGGCGAGGCGATGGTGCTGTTTTCGGCCGACCTTGCCCGCCTGCTCTGGGCAAACGGTGCGGGCGCCGAACTTTTCGGCCATTCGGCCGTCTATGATCTGCTCGATCAGGGCGTCGACCGCACGGATATCACCTTCCGCCAGCTGGAAACGGCCGCGCGCCAGCTTGCCGATATCGGTGACCACAGAAGCCTGATGATCCGCGTCGCCAAGGGCTTTCAGCGTGTGCAGGTGCAGGCGGCAGCCGAACTGATCCGGCTTTCTTCAGGCGAAAAGGCCATGCTGTTTTCGGTCCCGGTCTCGACAAAGCCGCTGACGTCAGGCGCATCGGCGGCGCAGATGCTGCAGGGGCTCGATGACCCGGACACCCATATGGCCGTGATCGGCGCCGACGGCGACGTCATCGCCGCTTCACCCGGCTTTGCCTCGCTCGGGATTTCGGCGCAGACGGCAAAGACCTTGATCAATCTTGCCGGCGCGCATCCCGACCGGCTGGTGAAGCGACCCGTTGCCACTAGCAGAGGCAATCTTCCGGCTGCGGTCGGCAAGCTCAGCGACGAGCCGGCGCTCAACCTGCTCTTTGCCGTGGAGACGGCGATCGGCCATCTCGACGCGATCGACGCAGCCGCGTCAAATCCGATCGATACCCCCGCCCTCGACTTGATTGATGCGCCCGTGCAGGAAGAAAGCGTGCCGCCGGCCGAAGATTTCCGCGACGAGCCCGTTGCCCACACAGGCTTTACCGAGATCATTGAGGCGGTCTCGGGGATCGAGGAAGTCGAGGAAACGCTCGAGGACATCACCGGCGAAAACGACCAGCCGGTGGAAAGCGCAGCGGCAACCGCAGACGAGATGGCCGAGGACGCCGGTCTCGCCGAGGATGCGGAGCCGGAAAGCGACGGCGGCGCGATCGACGGCAGCGCGGATGAGTCCCACGAGCCTGCTGCGATCATCGAGGACGACCTTGCCTCCGTCACGCAGACGGTGGAAACGGCGACGACGGCGGAACCGCCTGTTGAAGCCGGCGAAACGCCGGTCGAAGAGGCGCCGGAAGCCGTTCACGAAGAGCCCGTCGTTGCACCGCCTATGGTCGCCGACGCCTCCCCTGCTCCTGAGCTTGCGGCTGCGCCAGGCTTCGTCTTCAGGCCGAACAGCCGCGCCACGCGCTTCGTCTGGAAGATCGACGCCGAGGGCCGGTTCAACGAGGTCAGCCATGAATTTGCCGAGGCCGTCGGTCCGCATGCCTCCGAGATTATCGGCTCTGCCTTCGGCGATGTCGCCGCCCTCTTCAATCTCGATCCCGACGGCAAGCTTGCCGAAGCGCTCGCCCGCCGCGACACTTGGTCGGGCAAAACCATCCTCTGGCCGGTCGAAGGCACAAGCCTCGTCGTTCCCGTCGATCTGGCGGCCCTGCCGACCTATACCCGCAACCGCGACTTCGATGGCTTCCGCGGTTTCGGCGTCGTCCGGCTTTCCGATGCGCAGGAAGATCCGCTGGCGCTCGGCCTGACGCTCGGCCCGGATGGCGTCGGCCATGATGCGGCAAGCCTCGGTCCGGTGACCGAGACCGTCGCCGAGGCGGTACACGAGATGCCGGCAGTGCAGGAAGAGGTCGCGAGCGAACCCGCCCTGACGCAAGAGGTCGAGGAGCAGGCGCCTGCGGCAAGCGAGCCGCAGCCGGAGACGGAGCTGGCGTCTGAGGAGATTGCAGCCGAGCAGGCGTCCGACGAACCGCCTTTCCAGCAAAACGCTTCGGAAAAAGCAGACGATAGCGCCGATGCCGGCGATATCTCCGCCGCCGAACCGGCAACGGAAACGTCGAACGAGCCGCCGGCGCTTCGCATTTCGGAAACGCCCAACCGCCGCTTCTCCGACAAGATCGTTCAGCTCCATAACAGCGGCGCCGCACTGACGGCCGCCGAACAGGCCAATTTCCGCGAGATCGCCAAGCGTCTCGAGGCCTTCGGCGCCAGCAAGGACGAAGCTGCTGCGCCGGTGCGGAGCGAACCCGCCGCCACGGAAACGGCCAGCTTCGAAGAGGCTTCCGGGGCCGAAGAGTTCAAGGCCGAAACACCCATTGACGACGACACGGAAGCGCCATCGCTCGAGGAGATCGTGCCACAGGAGGCGATTTTCGAGAATGCCGCCGACGCCCAGCGCGACGACGATGGTGCCGAGGAGCCCGATGTCATCGATGAGGACGAGGTGACGGAAGGGCTGGGGGAGACGGTCAGCCAGATCGAGGTTCTGACAAGCTTCATCCCGCCGCGCGTCAAGATGACGGACGGGCTTTCGCTGGGAACGGTCGACCAGCTGCCGGTCGCCGTGCTTATCCATGTTGGCGATGCGCTGATCCATGCCAATCCGGAATTCATGCGGCTGACCGGCTACGCGTCGCTCGATGCTTTGCGCGAGGTCGGCGGCATCGAAGCCCTGCTGCAACGCCGCGAACTCGAGGAAAAAGCCGCCGGCTCCGGCACCATGATGCTCGTCAAGGCAGACGATAGCCTAGTTCCGGTGACGGCGCGGCTGCAATCGGTGCGCTGGGAAGACGCCAACGCGCTGATGCTGGCGCTCATGCCGGTGGAAGGCAAGGAAGACGGCCGCGGCGACGCAAGCCGCTCCGAGGGCCGGACAGAAGCGCGGCCCGAGCGGATGGTCGAGAAGGTCGCCAAGCTTCAGGTTGAAGTGGAGGAATTGCGCTCCATCCTGGAAACGGCGACCGACGGCGTCGTCGTCATCGGCACCGAGGGCGACATCCGCTCGATGAACCGGTCGGCGAGCGCGCTTTTCAATTACGACGAGCAGGAGACGCGCGGCAAACCCTTCGTCATGCTGTTTGCCCATGAGAGCCAGAAGGCGGTGCTCGACTATCTGAACGGCCTCTCCGGCCATGGCGTCGCCAGCGTGTTGAACGACGGGCGCGAAGTGATCGGCCGCGAGGCCGCCGGCGGCTTCGTGCCTCTGTTCATGACGATGGGCCAGCTCACGTCCTCCAACGGCTATTGCGCCGTGATCCGCGATATCACCCAGTGGAAGCGCACCGAGGACGAACTGCGCAACGCCAAGGGCGCGGCCGAAACCGCCAACGCCCACAAGACCGACTTCCTCGCCCGCGTCAGCCACGAGATCCGGACGCCGCTCAACGCCATCATCGGCTTTTCCGACATGATGGCCGGCGAGCGCTTCGGGCCGATCGGCCATCCCCGTTATATCGAATATGCCAACGACATCGGCCGTTCCGGCCGGCATGTGCTGGATATCGTCAACGACCTGCTCGACATTTCGAAGATCGAGGCGGGCGAGATGGATCTCGATTTTGCCGCCGTAGGCCTCAACGAGGCGGTCTCCGAGGCGGTCGCCCTGGTCCAGCCGCAGGCGAACGGCCAGCGCGTCATCATCCGCACGGCGCTGTCGCATGCGGTGCCTGAGGTCGTGGCGGATCTGCGCTCGATCAAGCAGATCGCGCTCAACATCCTGTCGAACGCCATCCGCTTCACTCCGTCAGGCGGGCAGATCGTCGTTTCCACTTCCTATGAGGCGAATGGCAGTGTCGTGCTGAGGGTCCGCGATACCGGCATCGGCATGACGCGCAGCGAACTCGATCAGGCGATGAAACCGTTCCGGCAGGTTTCCTCGACCCAATCGCGTCATCGCGGCGACGGCACTGGGCTCGGCCTGCCGCTGACCAAGGCGATGGTCGATGCCAACCGCGCGGTGTTCTCGATCAATTCGGCGCCGAACGAGGGCACGCTCGTCGAGATCACCTTTCCATCGCAGCGGGTGCTGGCCGGCTGAGCCATAAAGAAAAGGCAGCCGAGGCTGCCTTGAATTTGGTGCTGTTCAACAAGAGCTCAGTCGATCACCATCATGTATCGAAAGCCCTGCTGCATGATTGCGCGTCTAAGACGCGCCGCGCTGTAGGGCTCCAGGCCGCCTCGTTCATACACGGCCCCCAAGTTGGCTTTTAGATTTGACAAACCTTTCTTAACGAAAGGTTTCCATGACAGTGCATCGATGAGTGATAAAAGCTTGTAGCTTCCGATCCGCTATCAATCCTTGAGCTCCACCAGCCCGGCAAAGAGCCGCAGCGCCTCGGGATTGGCGAGCGCTTCCTGGTTTTTCACCGGCCTGTTGTGAACGACCTCGCGCACCGCAAGCTCGACGATCTTGCCGGACTTGGTGCGTGGGATATCGGCGACCGCGATGATCTTTGCCGGCACGTGCCGCGGCGAGGCGCCGGTGCGTATCCGCGTCTTGATCGCCTTGACGAGATCGTCCGTCAGCGTCACGCCTGATGCAAGGCGGACGAAGAGGATGACACGGACGTCGTCGTCCCACTCCTGGCCGATGCACAGTGCCTCGGCCACCTCGTCCATTTGCTCTACCTGATTGTAGATCTCGGCGGTGCCGATGCGCACGCCGCCGGGATTGAGCGTTGCATCCGAACGGCCGTGGATGACAAGGCCGCCATGCTCGGTCCATTCGGCAAAATCGCCATGGCACCAGACATTGTCGAACCGGTCGAAATAGGCGGCACGATATTTGGCGCCGTCGGGATCGTTCCAGAACATCACCGGCATCGACGGGAAGGCCTTGGTGCAGACGAGTTCACCCTTCTCGCCGCGCACCGGCTTGCCGTCGTCGTTCCAGACATCGACCGCAAGGCCGAGGCCGGCCCCCTGGATCTCGCCGCGCCAGACCGGCTGCAGCGGATTGCCGAGCACGAAGCAGGAGACGATATCGGTGCCACCCGAGATCGAGGCGAGTTGCACGTCCTCCTTGATGCCCTCATAGACGAAGGTGAAGCCCTCGGGCGACAGCGGCGAGCCGGTCGAAGTCATCAGCCGCAGGCTGGAAAGATCATGGCTGTTGCGCGGCGTCAGCCCGCTTTTGCGCACCGCATCGATATATTTTGCCGAGGTGCCGAAGATCGCGAAGTTCTCGGCTGCGGCATAATCGAACAGCACGTTGCCGTCGGGCGCAAAAGGCGAACCGTCGAACAGGCAGAGCGTGGCGCCGCTGGCCAGGCCGCTGACCAGCCAGTTCCACATCATCCAGCCGCAGGTGGTGAAGTAGAACAGCCTCTCGCCGGCCTCCAGGCCGCAATGCAGCCGCTGCTCCTTGAGGTGCTGCAAGAGCGTGCCGCCGGCCGAATGGACGATACATTTCGGCACGCCCGTGGTGCCGGAGGAAAACAGGATATAGAGCGGATGGGCAAAGGCGAGCGGCTTAAACTCGACCTCTTTTACCTGATAGGACGCGACGAAGGCCTCCAGCGTCGAAGCATCAGGCGTTTGCCGCGCGACCGCCTCGGCATCGCCGGCATAGTGGACGACGATCGCCGGCACGCCCAAGCTTTTCGCCACCGCGGCGACCTTGGGGCCGACATCCTGCAGCTTGCCGGAATACCAATAGGCATCGCAGGCGATGAACAGTTTCGGGCCGATCTGGCCGAAACGGTCGAGCACGCCCTGTTCGCCGAAATCTGGGGAGCAGGACGACCAGATGGCGCCGATCGAGGCGGCCGCCAGCATGGCGGCGACGGTCTCCGGCATGTTCGGCATCATCGCGGCAATGCGGTCGCCCTCACCGATGCCCTGCGCCTTGAAAGCCTGCTGCAGCTTCGAGACCAGCGCCCGCAGCCGGTCCCACGACCAGCGGTCGTCGGCTTTGTCCTCGCCACGGAAGATGATGGCATCCCCCTCACCGCGCCCCGACAACAAGTTCTCGGCAAAGTTCAGCGTGGCATTCGGAAAGAAGCGAGCCTCCAGCATACGGTCGCCATCGATGAGCACCTCTGCGCCGCGCTCTCCCTTCACGCCGCAGAAATCCCAGACGGCCGACCAAAAATTCTCGCGCTCGGCCACCGACCAGGCATGCAGATCTTCAAAGCCGGAAAGCGAAAGCCCGAAATCGGCATTGCAGCGCGCCATGAAGGCGTGGATCGGGCTTTTTGCGACGGCTTCCGCCGAGGGCACCCAAAGTGGTCTGTTATCCTGCATTCAATCCTCCTCCCAATCCCGCCTTTATATCATGCTGCATTGCATTATAAAGTGCGGAACCGACGCGATCCCAGCCTATGCATTCAGAAGGTCGATGCGTCGCTTCGAAGGTCTGCAGCATGCCTCGGCGCGTCTGAATAGGGGCGCGGTGCTGCAGGGGATTTGCATATGCCCGATATTTCCTATATCCGGCGAAATCAGCGCTTAACGGGATAACCGGCGGAATTGCCGGCGGAGATCATGAGCACGTCAAGACATCGCAGGTGGCGCAGGAAGATCGGACCCGTTTCGCGCTGGCTTCCGGCCTTCGCCCGTCTGTCGACGGTGTTTCTGCTGATCGCGCTGGGGCTGTTCGTGGCGCTAAGGGTCGCCGCACCCTATCTCATCACCACCGGCTTCGTGCGCTCGGGTATCGAGGATGCGCTGTCAAAATGGACAGGCTACCATGCCGAGATCAAGGGCAGTCCGGTTCTCGAATTCTGGCCGACGCCGCGCATCACGCTGAACCAGATCACCATCCGCCAGCCGCGCGAAAGCGGCGACAAGCTGCTCGGCAGCATTGACCGCCTGTCGGCCGATTTCAGCCTCATCGACGCGCTGAGAGGCCGCACCAGCTTCCACGAATTCCACCTGGTGCGCCCCAACCTGGCGCTGACGCGCGACGAGAATGGCCTGATCGACTGGAGTTATGCCGGCCTCCTTGCCCGCGCGATCAGCGGCGTGCGCACCGAAAACGGCGCCGAGGTGCTCGATCCCGATCTCGACGCCGAGATCGGCGCGGTGACGGTCGAGGACGGCACGCTTGCGGTGACCGACATCAAGACCGCCAAAACCTATCGTTTCGACAGCGTCACCGCGGATATCGCCTGGCCGAGACTGTCCGGCGCGATCTCGGCTGTTGTCATCGCCCGCATCAACGGCGAGGACCTGAAGGTCGATTTCGCCTCGCGCCAGCCGCTGCTCGTCTTTGCCGGCCGGAATGCCGAGACTCGCACGTCGCTGACATCGAACCTCTTGACGGCGCACTTCCAGGGAATTGCCAACATCGCCAGCCTTTTGGCGCTTTCCGGCAATATCACCGCCAGCATTCCCGATATGCCGGCGCTTCTCGCATGGTCGGGCAAATCCATCCCCGGCATCGCCACGCTGAAGAGCGCCTCGCTGGAATCCGACATCATGTCGTCGGGCAACGGTCTGCGCTTCAACAATCTCAGCCTGTCGCTGAACGAAGCGAGCGCCACCGGGGTGATGGACCTTCTCACCCAACCCGGCAAACGGCCGAAGATCGGCGGCACGCTCGCCTTCGACCAGATGAACCTCAAGCCGTTCCTCGACGCTTTCGCGCTGAGACTCGCCGCCGGCGAGGCGGAGGAAATCTCCGCCGGGATAAACGGGCCGCTGCGGCTGCTCGATGTCGATGTCAGGCTTTCGGCGCGGCGCGCCCAGATGGGTCTCTTTGAGCTTTCCGATGTCGGCGCCAGCATGATCGTTGCCGGCGGGGAAGCGAAATTCGACATCGGCGACAGCCGGTTCGAAGGCGGCGAGATGACCGCGCATCTGGAAGCGACCCAGCGCGACTTCGACGGCGGCGGCAAGCTGCAGCTGTCGATCCGCGATGCCGATTTCGCAGCCCTTGCCGAGCGCCTGCAGCTGAAAGGACCGCTGCCGCTGGCGACCGGATCGCTCGACCTCGACCTGCAGTCGCCGAAGGCGATCTGGACGACCGGTCTTGCCGACGTCACCGGCAGGCTGCACTTTTGGACAAGGGAAGGCACGATCCCCGGCATCGATGCCGCGGCGCTGAGGACCCAGGCAGCCCAAAAGCCGTTCTTTCCGCTGAGTGCTGCGGCAGGCGGCGCCTTCGCTTTCAACCAGTTGAACCTGCAGGCCGATTTTGCCAACGGTTCCGCCGAGATGCACGATGCCCGGATCGCCGGCACGGCCGAGACGCTGACGCTATCCGGCGTTATTACCTATCAGTCGAACGGGCTGGCGCTGTCCGGATCGCTCGAAGCGACCGATCCGGCCAAGGCGGCGGATCTGCCGCTTCTGCCGTTCTTCATCGGCGGCTCTTGGCCGAACCCGGTGATCTCGCCGGTGCCGCTCTTCGGCACGACACCCCACGCGCAGTAGGATCAAGCGCCGGCGGCGGCCGCACGTTCGTCCCGCTGGCGCTGGATTTCGCGGCGCTTGGTGACGATCGAGGCGCAGATGACGCCGACCGCGACGATGCCGATCAGGATGGTGCATACCGCGTTGATCTCGGGCGTCACGCCGAGGCGCACCTGGCTGTAGATCCGCATCGGCAGCGTGGTGGCGCCCGGCCCCGAGGTGAAGCTGGCGATCACCAGATCGTCGAGCGACAGGGTGAAGGCCAGGATCCAGCCTGAGACCACGGCCGGCGCGATGATCGGCAGAGTGATCTCGAAAAAGGTGCGCACCGGCGGCGCGCCCAGATCCTGCGCCGCTTCCTCGATCGAGCGATCGAAGCTTAAGAGGCGCGACTGCACGACGACGGCGACGAAGCACATGGTCAGCGTCGTATGCGCCAGCGTGATCGTCCAGAAACCGCGATCGAAGCCGATCGCGACGAAGAGCAGCAGCAGCGACAGGCCGGTGATGACGTCGGGCATGACGAGCGGCGCGTAGATCATGCCCGAAAACAGCATGCGGCCGCGAAAGCGGGTGTAGCGCACCAGCGTCAGCGCCGCCATCGTGCCGAGGATGGTGGCGAGCGTCGCCGACAGCAGGCCGACACGGATCGTCACCCAGGCGGCGTCGAGCAGGCCCTGGTTCGAGAGCAGCGAGACATACCATTTGGTTGAGAAGCCGCCCCAGACGGTGACGAGCTTCGATTCGTTGAAGGAGAAGATCACCAGAAGCACGATCGGCAGGTAGAGGAAGGCAAAGCCGAGCGTGACGGAGACAATGTTGAAACGGGTCCATTTCAGCATGGCTTATTTCCCCCGCCCTTCGGCCTTGGCCTGGGCGTTCTGAAAGAAGACGATCGGGATCACCAGGATCATCAACAGGATCGTCGCCACCGCCGAGGAGACCGGCCAGTCGCGGTTGGCGTTGAACTCGTTCCAGAGCGTCTTGCCGATCATCAGCGTCTGCGAACCGCCGAGCAGGTCGGGAATGACGAACTCACCGACAGCGGGAATGAAGACCAGCATGCAGCCGGCCACCACACCGGGGATCGACAGTGGAAAGGTGACGCGCCAGAAAGCCCGGATCGGCGTGCAACCGAGATCCTGTGCGGCCTCGATCAGCGTACCATCCATCTTTTCCAGCGCCGAATAGAGCGGCAGCACCATGAACGGCAGATAGGAATAGACGATGCCGATATAGACGGCGGTCGTGGTGTTGAGGATGATCAGTGGGCTGTCGATGATGTGCAGCGACTGGAGAAGCTGGTTGAGAAGCCCTTCCGGCTTCAGGATCGCGATCCAGGAATAAACCCGGATCAGGAAGCTCGTCCAGAACGGCAGGATGACCAGCATCACCAGCGTCGGGCGGATCGTGCGCGGCGCCTGCGCCATGCCATAGGCGATCGGATAGGCGATCAGCAATGTGAGGAAAGTGGCGATCCCGGCAATCACCACGCTTGAGATATAGGCATTGAAATAGAGCGCGTCGTCGGTGAGGTAGGCGTAATTGTCGAAGGACAGTTCTCCGATCTTGCTCCAGAGCCCGGCCCAGCCGTCGGCAAGCGAGAAGACCGGCTCGTAAGGCGGCATGGCGATTGCCGTCGTCGACAGCGAAATGCGGAAGACGATGAAGAACGGCGCCAGGAAGAAGAGCAGCAGCCAGGCATAAGGGATGGCGATGACGAGCCGATTGTAGAGGCCGGAGGTGAGCTTGCCCATGATCTCAATCCTTCAAGAGAACGCCGGCGTTCTCGTCGAACGAGATCCAGACTTCCTGGTCGTAGGTGAAGGGGTCGTCGACGGAGCGCTGCGCATTGAGGGACGAGGCTTTGACGATCTTGCCGCTCTGCAATTTCACATGGAAGACGGTCATATCGCCGAGATAGGCGATATCCCAGAGTTCCCCGCTGGCGGCGTTGACCGAAGCATTGGCGGGCGCTTGACGCAAGACCCGCATCTTTTCCGGCCGGATGGCGAAGCCGACGGCGCTGCCTGACGGCGGTGTCTCGGACGCGGCGACGCGCACGCTGAAGCCGCTGTCGACCGATATCTCGACGGTGCCGTTGCCGGATGAGGCGACCTTGCCGTCGAAGATGTTGACGTCGCCGATGAAATCCGCAACGAAACGGGAATTCGGCGCCTCGTAGATCTCGGCCGGTGTGGCCACCTGCACGACCTTGCCGTGGCTCATGACGGCGATGCGGTCTGCCATGGTCATCGCCTCTTCCTGGTCGTGGGTGACGACGACGAAGGTGAGGCCGAGGCTCTGCTGCAGATCCATCAGTTCGAACTGGGTTTCCTCGCGCAGCTTCTTGTCAAGCGCGCCGAGCGGTTCGTCGAGCAGCAGCACCTTCGGGCGCTTGGCGAGCGAGCGGGCCAGCGCCACGCGCTGGCGCTGGCCGCCGGAAAGCTGGTTCGGCTTGCGTGAGGCGAACTGCTCGAGCTTGACGAGCTTCAGCATCTGCGCGACGCGGTCGGTCATCTCATCCTTCGCCATCCCGTCCTGTTTCAGGCCGAAGGCAATATTCTTCTCGACCGTCATGTGCGGGAAAAGCGCATAGGACTGGAACATCATGTTGACCGGTCGCTTATAGGGCGGCGTGCCGGCCATGTCGGTGCCATCCAGCACGATCTCGCCCGCGGTCGGCTGCTCGAAGCCGGCGAGCATGCGCAGCAGCGTGGACTTGCCGCAGCCCGAAGCGCCGAGCAGCGCGAAAAACTCGCGGTGATAGATATTCAGCGACAGATTGTCGACGGCGGTAAAATCGCCGAAGCGCTTGGTGACATTCTTGAAAGCGATGAAGGGTTTTGCAGAGGGATCGGTCCAGGGCGCGAAAGCGCGGCGGATATTGCCGAGAGACTTCATATTATTCCCCGAATACAGGTTTTTCCGGCCTCCACCCGGGCCGGTAATTGAAAGGCCCGGACGTTTCCGTCCGGGCCTAAGGCTGCATTACTGGCCGGTGACGACCTTCGTCCAGAGGCGCGTCCCCAGGCGCTGCGTTTTCGGATCCCACGGCTTGACCGTGAAGAGGTTCTTCATCACCGCCTCTGTGGGATAGACGGCCGGATCTTCCAGAATGTCCTTGCTGACGAACTGCTGCGAGGCCTTGTTGCCGTTAGCATAGAAGGTGTGGTCGCTCGCCTTGGCGATGACCTCAGGCTTCATCATGTAGTTGAGGAATTCGTGGGCTTCGGCGACGTGGGGCGCATCGGCGGGGATGGCCATCATGTCGAACCACATCTGGGCGCCCTGCGGGGGAACCGAGTAATTGACCTCGACACCATTCTTGGCTTCGGCCGCGCGGTCGCGCGCCTGCAGCATGTCGCCGGAATAGCCGAAGGCGATGCAGATGTCGCCGTTGGCAAGCGCATTGATGTATTCGGAGGAATGGAACTTGCGGACATAGGGGCGCATAGCCGTCAGCAGTTCTTCGGCCTTCTTGAAATCCTCAGCCTTCGTGGAGTTCGGGTCGAGGCCGAGATAACGAAACGCCGTGGTGATGACGTCCTTCGGCGTGTCGAGCACGTAGATGCCGCAATCCTTGAATTTTGCGGCGACCTTCGGATCGAAGATCACTTCGAGGCCGGGCTTGGCATCGGGACCGAGGATTTCGGCGACCTTCTTGACGTTATAGCCGATGCCGTCGGTGCCCCACATGTAATCGACCGCGTGTTCGTTGCCCGGGTCGTATTCGGCGGTCCGCTGCTGGATCAGATCCCACATGTTGGACAGGTTCGGCAGTTTCGACTTGTCGAGCTTCTGGAAGACGCCGGCCTGGATCTGGCGCTGCAGGAAGTCGGCTGTGGGAACGACGACGTCATAACCGGTGCCGCCGGCCAGCAGCTTGGTTTCCACGGTCTCGTTGGAATCGAAGGTGTCGTAGACGACCTTGATGCCGGTTTCCTTGGTGAAGTCGGCAAGGATGCTGTCGTCGATATAATCCGACCAGTTGTAGACGTTGACCACGCGCTCCTGCGCAAAGGCCGGCGCGGCGGCGAGCAGCGCGGCAACGGCGGCGGCCGTCACACTTGCAATGATTGACCTCATGACTTCTCCTGTTTGTTCAAAGAGCCCGCATCCCCGGACATCTTTTCCCTCTGGTTTTGCCAGCAGACTAAGAAGGAATTTCACAGCCCACAAGCGCAAAATCCTGCGCCTTCAATGATTTCACAATCACTGGAAATCGAAGGCGCTGAGCCCGGCCACCATCTCGTCGAGCCCGAGCGGCCGCGTCACCGGCGGCTCGGCCCGGGAAAGGCAGCCGCGCCGCTCGCAGAGGCGACAGGCAGGGCCGATCGCCACCGGCTCGAGCGCTGTCGCCTGGCCATAGATCAGCGCCTCGCCAAGCGCGGCGTCGCAGCCGATCAGCATCGCCGTGCGCCGCAGCCTTTCACCGAATTCGACGCTAGGCCCCTCCAATGTGCGGGCGACCGTTAGGAACGAGGCGCCATCCGGCATGACCACCGTCTCGGCCAGGACCTGGCCCGGCTGCAGGAAGGCGGCGTGGAGATTGAGCTTCGGACAGCCGCCGCCGAAGCGCGCCTGTGGAAAACCCTGGGCGCCTGCCCGGCGCAGCCGATGGCCCGCCGCATCGATCTCGATCAGGAAGAAGGGAATGGCGGCGGCACCTGGGCGCTGCAGCATCGTCAGGCGTGCGGCGGCATGGCCGAAGGAGACGCCGAAGCGGGCGCGCAGAATGTCGATATCGTAGCGCGTCGACTTCGCCGCGGACAGAAAGGCTTCGTAGGGCATGGCCAGCGCCAGGGCGGCGATGCGGGCAAGCTCGAAGCGGGCGATGCGGCGCGCCTCGGCGGAGGAGAGCGAGAGATCGTCGAGTTCGGCGTCGATGGCAGGCAGCAAGGCAAGCGTCGCTGCCTCAACTGATATCTCGTGGGCGCGGTCGGCCGGCGACAGGCGCTCCGAGATGAAAAGCCGCATCGAATGGCGATCGAAACGGCGGCGCAGATCCGGCATGACGTGCACCGGCAGGACCCGTACCGCGATGCCGCGCTCGGCGCGCAGCCAATCCTTCAGGCCGACAGCAAGATCGAGGCCGCCGGGAAGCGTTGCGGCAAAGGCTTCCGCCGCCGTCTCGATCCGCCCGAAATAGGCGGAGCGGCGTTCTAGCGTCTCGCGCACCTCGTCGAGCGGCAACCGGCCGGCGGCGACGGGCGCATGGCCTTCGGCGGCCATCAGCGCCGTCAGATCGGACAGTCTTGCCGCCTGCTCGCGATAGGCGCGGTAGAGCTTGATCATGCCGCTTGCCGCATTGGGCGCGGCTTCGGCCACCTCGACCAATTCCTGGTCGCCGGGCAATTCGCCCGCAAGCAGCGGATCGGCGAAGACCTCCTTGAGCTGGCCGAGACTGCCGCCGGTCTGCCCGCGCAACTCCTCCAGATCAACCCGGTAGACGGCGGCGAGCTTCAAGAGGAGCTGCACCGTCAGCGGCCGCTGGTTGCGCTCGATGAGGTTCAGGTAGGAGGGCGAGATCTCCAGCGCCTCGGCCATGGCGGTCTGGGTCAGCGCCAGCGCATTGCGAATGCGCCGCAATTTCGGGCCTGCGAATATCTTGCGTTCCGCCATTGTCACACCCTTTGACAGGCCCGCGGCGTCAACATTTACAAAATTTTACAAATTCACAGCGCCGCTCTGTCAATCCTCGTCATCTTAACCTCTTTCCCACCTGGAAATCAAAGGTTTTCCTGGTCATGCCGGGAGATATTGTCAATCTTGTCATCAACACCCGCAATATCGTTTTTTCGTGAGGAGATCAGCATGACCGATTTTTACAAACTTGTTCCCAATGCGCCGGCAGGCCGCTTCGACGGCATCGACAGGCCCTATTCGGCCGATGACGTGCGGCGGCTCAGGGGCTCGGTGGCGCTGACCCATACGCTGGCCGAAATGGGGGCGGACCGGTTGTGGCGGCTGCTGCGCCAGGAGGATTTCGTCAATGCGCTCGGTGCGCTTTCCGGCAACCAAGCGATGCAGATGGTGCGCGCCGGGCTGAAGGCGATCTATCTCTCCGGCTGGCAGGTGGCGGCCGACGCCAATACGGCATCGGCAATGTATCCCGATCAGTCGCTCTACCCCGCCAATGCCGGGCCGGAGCTTGCCAAGCGCATCAACCGCACGCTGCAGCGCGCCGATCAGATCGAGACCTCGGAGGGCCAGGGGCTTTCCGTCGACACCTGGTTCGCGCCGATCGTCGCCGATGCCGAAGCCGGCTTCGGCGGGCCGCTCAACGCCTTCGAGATCATGAAGGCCTATATCGAGGCGGGGGCGGCCGGCGTCCACTTCGAGGACCAGCTTGCCTCGGAGAAGAAATGCGGCCATCTCGGCGGCAAGGTATTGATCCCGACAGCCGCCCATATCCGCAATCTCAACGCCGCCCGGCTTGCCGCCGACGTCATGGGGGTCGCGACGCTGGTGATTGCCCGCACCGATGCGGAAGCAGCAAAGCTGCTGACCTCCGATATCGACGAACGCGACCAGCCCTTCGTCGATTATGATGCCGGGCGCACCGTCGAAGGCTTCTATCAGGTCAGAAACGGCATCGAACCCTGCATCGCCCGGGCCGTCGCCTATGCGCCCTATTGCGACCTCATCTGGTGCGAGACCTCGAAGCCGGACCTCGATCAGGCGCGGCGTTTTGCCGAGGGCGTGCACAAGGTCCATCCCGGCAAGCTGCTCGCCTATAATTGCTCGCCGTCCTTCAATTGGAAGAAGAACCTCGACGAGGCGACGATTGCAAAGTTCCAGCGCGAACTCGGCGCGATGGGCTACAAGTTCCAGTTCATCACGCTCGCCGGCTTCCACCAGTTGAATTACGGCATGTACGAACTGGCGCGCGGCTACCGGCAGCGGCAGATGTCGGCCTATTCAGAGCTGCAGCAGGCGGAATTCGACGCCGAGGTCAACGGCTATACCGCCACCAAGCATCAGCGCGAGGTCGGCACCGGCTATTTCGACGCCGTGTCGCTCGCCATCACCGGCGGCCGGTCATCGACCACGGCAATGCACGATTCAACCGAACATGCGCAGTTCAAACCGGCTGCGGAATAGAGCGAAGAAGAGGAGAAAGTCATGGCATCCATTTCACGCGTCAGGGAACGGGCCGAGGAACAATCGACCAGCATGAGCGAGGATCAGCAGACGACGATCCGCATGCTCGCCAATGACCTGCATCGGCTGAACCAATCGGTCATGAAGGCCGTCGAGGCCGGCGTCTCGGTCGAGCTGGTGCGCTCGGCCCGCCATCACGGCGGCGACGGCAACTGGGGCGACCTGCTGATCCCCGTCGTCGTCACCAACCGGCATTGAAGAGAACGCCCGCGCATCTTAAGAAATGCGCGGGCGCTTCATCGTAATTTCAGCCGCGGCTCGGCCGTTTTCCGGCAAAGAGATCGGCATAACTTCTGATCAGCTTGGTCATGCGGTCGGCGACGGTGCGGATCTCCGGGCGATGGCGGTCCTCGGCGTTCATCACGATCCATTGCGCATGGCGCAATTCCGGCAGCTCGCCGCCAAGGCGCTGCAAATCGGGATGGAGATCGCCGACAAAACAGGGAAGCACCGCCTTGCCCGCGCCGGCGCGCACCAGATCGGGCAGCGACCGCGGCCGGTTGACGCTGGCGACGATCGCGGCTGCGGCATTGGCGTGCGGCCAGCGCAGATAGGCGGAGATCGCCTCCTCCTCGGCAACGGCAATCCAGCGCTCATCGGTCTCGGCGGCGTTGCGTCTGATATAGACGGCATAGGCCACCTCGCCGAGCCGGCGGGCGGCAAGATTGGCCTCTTCCGGCTCGAAGGCGCGAATGCCGATATCGCTCTCGCGATAGGCAAGGCTTGCGCGCGCCTCGCCGATCGTCAGCGAAATGGCAAAACCATCGCCCGGCATGCGGATGGCGGCGAAATTCTCCGTCAGCAGCCAGGCGACCCAGGTGCCGGCGGCGATCCTGACGGTCGTGCCGCCCTCGCCCGATTGCCGCCATGCCTCCACCTTGCGGGCGGCGGCCTCCATCTCCTGAAGGTGATCGAGCAGTGCCTGGCCGTCCTGGGTCAGGCGATAGCCGGTCTGGCTGCGTGAAAACAGGGCGCGACCGACCTCCTGTTCGAGATCGAGCATGCGCCGGCCAACCGTCGCGGGGCTGAGCCCGCTTGCGGTGCTTGCCCCCGTCAGGCCACCGAGACGGGCGACCTGCAGGAACAACTGGTAGGAATCCCAATTCGCGTTTTTCATCAATGAAAAACATAGCGGGGTTTTCCCTGTTTATGAAGAGATATTCGATGCCTAAATCAGGAGATGTCTTCTACAGAAAGGACATCGCCATGATCGATCTGATCACCATCGCAGCGACCCAGGGATATCGACACACTTGCAGGCCGGGCAGAGGCAAGACCGACGAGGATCGGTTCTATGCCGAGTTCGGCGACAGCGGTCTCGTCAATTTCGCCGCCTGGCTGACCTCGCTCGATCTCAGTCTCAGACGACGCCGCAAAGCTGCAGCGCAATCCAGCGGCGGCTGCGCGCCTCAAGCGACCTTCCTGGCCCCAAGATGAGCGGCGGCGGGCTCGGCAATGATCCGGAACCGCTCGATCAGCGCCATCAGCGTATCGGCCTCGCCGGCAAGCAGGCGGCTTGCCTGCGTGGTCTCGGCCACCATCGAGGCGTTTTTCTGGGTCATCTGGTCCATGGCGTTTACCGAACCGTTGACCTCCTGAAGTGCTGCCGACTGATCGCGGCTTGCGGTGGCGATGGTCTCGACATGGCCGCTAATCGCGATGATCTCATGGCTGATCGCTGCGAGGACGCTGCCGGTCTTCTGAACCAATTCGGAGCCCACCGTCACCTCGCGGCTGGATGTCTCGATCAGCGATTTGATCTCGCGCGCTGCATCGGCCGAACGCTGGGCGAGTTCGCGGACTTCCTGGGCGACGACGGCAAAACCCTTGCCCGCCTCGCCGGCGCGCGCCGCCTCGATGCCGGCGTTGAGTGCCAGCAGATTGGTCTGGAAGGCGATGTCGTCGATCACCTCGATGATCTGCTCGATGCGCTGCGAGGCCTCTTCGATGCGCTCCATCGCGGCGATGGCATCGCCGACGACGGCGCCGGAATTGTCGGCGGTCTTCTTGGTCGCGGCGACGACGCTGTTGGCTTCGCGGGCGCGCTCGGCGGAAGAGCGAACCGTGACGGTGATCTCCTCCACCGCCGCGGCGGTCTCATCGAGGCTTGCCGCCTGCGCCTCGGTGCGTTTCGAAAGCTCACTTGCTGAAACCGAGACGGCGCCGCTGTTGCGCTGGATGGTCGAGGCGCTGTCACGGATACCGGAGAGCGTATCCTGGAGCCGCAGCAGCGAAGCGTTGAAATCGACGCGCAGCTGCTCCAGCCGGCCGACGAAGGGCGTGCCTATCGTTTCCGAGACATCGCCCTGCGACAGGCGTCCGAGGCCGGCGGCAAGCTGGTTGACGGCAAAGTCGATCTGGCTGTCGAGCGAGCGCTTGTCAGCATCGTTCCTGGCGCGTTCGGCATCGCTCAAGGCGCGCTGTTCGGCGGCCTGGGTTTCCAGATCGCGCCTGGCACGGGCGCTGTCGCGGAACAGCGCCAAGGCCCGGCCGATATCGCCGAACTCATTCTTCTTCGCGACGCAGGGGATCGCGCCGTCGAGATCGCCCGAGGAAATCGCGTGAACGCTCGCGGTCAGCGCCTGCAACGGCTTCACCGACAGGCGGATTGCATAGAAGGCGAGAACGCCGACGATGAGCATGACGATGGCGCCGACGCCGAGGACCAGCATCTGCAGCTCATACATGCGCTGGTAATAGACCTCCATCGGAATGCCGATGAAGAGAATGCCGACATTGGCATTCGATGCATTCTTGACCGGGAAATAACCGGTCATGAACTTGCGGCCGAAAAGCTCGGCCTGGCCATAATAGGCTTCGCCCCTGGCGAGAACCGGCTGGGCGGGGTGCTCGGCGACCAGCTTGGTGCCGACGGCGCGGTCGCCGTTTTCCTTCTTCACGTTGGTGGAGATGCGGACGTAGTCGCCGCCCTGCTTCTGGAAGATGGTCGCGACACCGGCGATCGACTGCGCCGTGCGGTCGACCAGCGAATGATCGGCAAGGGCGGGGATGGCGTCTTCCGTTACGGTCGCGAGTTGGTTGTCCTTAAGCTCGACCCTGGCGCCTTGATCAGCTGCACCGTAAAGGACAGCCATGGCGCGGGTGGCATCCCTGGCATCGGAGACTGCCCCGTCCATGACATAGCGGCTCAGATTGTAGTAGGTCGCGCCGACGATGGCGGCCGTGCTGACGGCCAGCAGACAAAGCGTGATCGCAACGATCTGGCGGACGATTGACGTAGAAAAAAGGCGCAGCATCAAAAACCCCCGGCAGAAAACAAGGGTTAAATTAGACGAAAAGCGTTAAGGAAAATTTTCCGTATATCAGGGCCGCAGGCAGCGCGATTTGAACGCAAAACGGCCCCGGAATAAAACCGGGGCCGTTCGATTGAGGGCAAATCGGGCGGCGATCAGGCGGCGCGGTAGACCGGGCTGGCTGCCGCCTCGCCGTCGATCTTGAACTGCTGGATCAGTCTGCGCAGGGAATCGGCCTCGTCGGCCAGTTCGCGGCTGGCGGCAGTCGTTTCCTCGACCATGGCGGCGTTCTGCTGCGTCATCTGGTCCATCTGATTGACCGTCGCGTTGACGCTCTGCAGCGCGTTGGACTGGTCGTGGCTGGCGCGGGCGATCATCTCGACATGCTGGCTGATCGTGACGATCTGGGCGCTGATCTTGGCAAGCACCGTGCCGGTCTCCTGCACAAATTGCGAGCCGGAGCTGACCTCGTGGGTCGACTTGTTGATCAGGCCCTTGATTTCCTGCGCCGCGGCTGCGGAGCGCTGAGCGAGTTCGCGGACTTCCATCGCCACCACCGCAAAGCCCTTGCCGGCTTCACCGGCGCGCGCCGCCTCGATGCCGGCGTTCAGCGCCAGCAGGTTGGTCTGGAAGGCGATCTCGTCGATGACGCCGATGATCTGCTCAATCTGGCGCGAGGCATCCTCGATGCGACCCATCGCATCGATCGCATTGCTGACGACGACGGCAGAATCGTCGGCGCTGCGCTTGGCCTGGCGGACGATCTGGTCGGCATCCTTGGCGCGTTCTGCCGAAGAGCGGACGGTGACGGTGATCTCATCGACGGCGGCCGCGGTCTCTTCGAGCGAGGCAGCCTGCTGTTCGGTGCGCTTGGACAGATCCTCTGCCGACTGGGCCATCTGGTTGCCGTTGCCCTGAATCAGTTCGACATTGTCGCGGATCTGGCTCATTGTCGCCTGCAGGCGCACCATCGACCCGTTGAAATCCTGGCGCAGCTGTTCGAGGCGGCCAATGAAGGGCGTTTCGATCGTCGTCGAGATATCGCCCTGCGACATGCGTTCGAGGCCGGCGGCGAGCGCATTGACGGCGAATTCGATCTGGCGATCCATCTCGCGCTTTTCGGCGTCGTTGCGCTGGCGCTCGTGTTCGGCGGCGGCGCGCTCCTCGTCGCTCTGCTCCTCGATGCGGATCTTCGAGATGGCATTTTCCTTGAAGATGCCGAGCGCGCGGGCCATGTCGCCGATTTCATCGTGGCGCTGCTCGCCGGAGATATTGGTCTCCAGCGCGCCTTCGGCGATACGGCGCATAGCCCCGGTGATCTGGCTGATCGGGCGCTGCAGCGTCAGCACCAGGGCAATGCCGCCGAGGATCGACAGGAGAATGCCGAGACCGGTGGTCATGACGGAGATGCTGTTTGCCTGGGTGCGCTCGGTGCCAGCCGTCTGCTTCTGCAGCTCGGCGAAATCGGTCAGCTTCGTCCAGATCTGGTCAAGCTCCTGGCGGGCTGCGGCATAGGCCGTGACGCGCTCGGCGATCGTGTCGACGATCTTCGAGCCGCCGCCGGAGATGGCGTCGAGCGCGGGCTGGATCGCGCCCGATATGCCTTCGGCAAAGCCCATGCCCTTGGCGCTGGTGATCAGCACCTGCATGTCCTTGCCAAGTGTGCCGGCCTGCTGCTGCAGGCGCACGAGGTTGTCCTTGCTTGAATTGGCGAGGAAATCGGAAAGCACGATCTGCAGCGCATAGACGGAATTTTCCAGACGCCTGGTATCCTGAAGGACGGAGTTGGTCTGGCCGATGCGGCCCTCGAGGTCGGCGAAACGCTGTGTCGCCTCGCGCATCTTCTGGGTTGCGGTCAGCTGCGTATAGGTCGAGGTCTGGCGGAAGCGCGACACGAGCCGGCCGAGTTCGGCAATGTTCTCATCGGTCGGAGCGGGCATCGCCGCGATCGCCTTGATGCTGTCGATGGTCGCGGCCAGTGCGTCGATGACGTTCTTCTGGTTGGTCGGAACCGAAATGGCGATCAGGCGCTGGGATTTGATGATCGCAGGCATCTGTTCGTTGATGTAGGCGATCTTTTCCTGCGGCGTCTGCGGCTTGCTGTAGCCGCTGGCAACGGTGCCGAGGAAGTCGCCGCCCTTCAACAGGCGGTCGGCCGTGCGAAGCGTGATGGTGGCGGCGCCCTCGTCCTGCTGAAGCGCGGTCTGCAATTCCTCGGCCTGATAGGAGACCGTGAAGCGAGTGCTGATCAGGCTCTTTTGCGCTGCGTCGATCTGCTCATGCAGTGCCTGCTCCTGCTCATGCAGGCCCCAGAGCTTGTCGACGACGCCGGATATATCCTTGGTGCGGCGCGATGCTTCGGCCAGGCTATCGCGGCCGGCAGCCTCTTCACCGACCTGGTTCAACGTCGCATCGAGTACGCCCTGCTGGGTCTTCAGATCCGCAAGCAGCTTGTCGCGCGCCTGCTGGCTGGTGATGCGCAGGAAATCGTCCATCGAACCGTAGAGATCCTTGAACCCGCTCAACGACTGCAAGACGCTGTTGGATATTTCCATACGCCCCTGCAGCAGTCCCGAAGCGTAAAGGCCCGTCAGGCCGACCGCCGAAATGGTGACGACGAAAGGCAGAACGAAGATCAGGACCTTCGTCTTGATCCTGAAGCGGGAAAGAATCTTGTCAATCAACATGGCGTTCCGGGCCTTTCATACACCACTCCTCCCGCAGGCGGCCATCTGGCGCCAGCCGGGTACACATCGAGCTGTTCGTAATTTACATTGGGGAACCCGGAAGCCAGGCGGCAGTCATTGCCAGTTCATGTCCAAACAACTTTGGAGATGCCCAAATAATCGCGGGCAATTGTGTCAGATTAGATATTAATTTTCGGATAAGCGGTTGCGGCGAATGAAGCCAAGGCAGTGAAATAGTTGCAATTTTGTAGGCCGTGGTGCAGCGGGGCGGCGCAATTGCACCGCGACCTTCGTTGCGGGCCTGAAGACAGGATCAGAGGACGTGCGAAAGAAGCAGCGCGAGGCTGGCGGCGGTAGCGCCGGCTGCGAGCATCAGATAACGCAGGGCGACCATGCGGGCGTTCGGCTTCGCCTCGGCAATTGCGATGGCGCGGGCGCGTCGTGTGTTTCCGGTCATACTCGAAACCTCACTTCTGTCTGACACAACAATCCAACAAAACGGCTTGCTGGTAAAGCTTATTTAGGAAGAGCTTTGCAGATCGCCAATTGAGACAGGATGGCGCACCTCTCTTAAGAAGTCTTGAATCGGAATTACCTAAAGAGCCTCGCATCGAATTTGATTCAAGCGATGCGCCACAGAACTTGTTTTATGCATGTCGTTGTCCCGGAACCGCTGCACACTTCCGGGCGGCATGCATTGGATTTACGCATATTCGCCGGCGGCAAATCCGGAGGCCCAGGCCCATTGGAAATTATAGCCGCCGAGCCAGCCGGTGACGTCGACGCATTCGCCGATGAAATAAAGCCCGGGCACGGCCTTGGCCTCCATGCTGCGGGAATCGAGCGCTGCCGTATCGATACCGCCGAGCGTCACTTCAGCGGTGCGGTAGCCTTCCGAGCCGGACGGCTTGACCGTAAAGTTCTGCGCCGCCGCGGCAAGGCGCAGCAGGGCCTTGTCGGGCAGGTCGGCCATGTTGCCGGCGATCTTTTCGCGCTCGACGAGAAATTGGGCCAGCCGCTTCGGCAGGATGTCGCCGAGTGCCGTCTGTGGCGACTGGCGGCCATTCAGCTGCTTTGCCGTCTTCAGATGTGCTCCGATGTCGATATCCGGTTCGATCGAAACGACGATCTCGTCGCCTTCGCGCCAATAGGAGGAGATCTGCAGGATGGCGGGGCCGCTGACGCCGCGATGGGTGAACAGCAGCGCTTCGCGAAAGGCGGTCTTGCCATGACGGATTTCGGCCGGGGCGGAAATGCCGGCAAGCGGCGCGATGGCCTCGAGCAGGCCGGGATCGAGCGTCAGCGGCACGAGGCCGGGGCGGGTTTCGAGCACGGGAAGACCGAACTGCTCGGCCAGGCGATAGGCAAAGCCGGTGGCGCCCATCTTCGGGATCGACTTGCCGCCGGTGGCGACGATCAGCGCAGAGGCTTCAAAAGCATCTTCACCGGTCGAGACGCGAAAACCCGCCTCCACCTTTTCGACACCTGTTATCTCGGTGCCGAGATGCAGTTGCGCGCCGGCGCTGCGCATCTCCGTCAGCAGCATGCGGATGACGTCTTTGGCGCTATCGTCGCAGAAAAGCTGGCCGAGCGTCTTTTCATGCCAGGCGATGCCGTGCCGGTCGACCATGGCGATGAAATCGGCCGGCGTGAAACGGGCAAGCGCCGACTTGCAGAAATGCGGATTGGCGGAAAGGAAGTTCTTCGGCCCGGCATGGATATTGGTAAAATTGCAGCGGCCGCCGCCCGAGATGCGGATCTTCTCGCCGGGCGCCCTTGCATGGTCGAGGACCACGACGGAGCGGCCGCGATTCCCCGCCCGGATGGCCGCCATCATGCCCGCCGCCCCGGCGCCGATGACGATGACGTCGCTTTTGCGCTGCAAACCCGTTTCCCCGATCAAGACAGCGCCTTCTTTTTCCATCAAAGGGCGAAAGTCAACGTTCTCAACCTCTCGCCAATTGGCAAAGTCCGGTTATGATGGCGCCACGATCAACCAAACCGGTGTGTCATGTCCCCAAAAAAGACGACGCTGAAGCCTGCCAGAAACGTGCCCGCCTCGAAGAAAACTCCCCCGGACCCCGGGTCTCTGCGCGGCGTTGCGAACTGGAAGGAAGCAGCGCGGTGGCTGAGGGACAGGGGCATCGAAGACATCGAATGCATCACGCCGGACCTTGCCGGCGTTCCGCGCGGCAAGATGATGCCGAGCTCGAAATTCACCTCGAACACCTCGCTGGCGTTGCCGTCGGCGATCTACCGGCACACGATTTCGGGCGAGTATCCGGAGGAGACCGAAAGCTTCCGCTACGAGCCGCGCGACAGCGATCTGAAGCTGATGCCCGATCTTTCCACGCTTTCGGTCGTGCCCTGGGAGACCGACCCGACGGCACAGGTGATCTGCGACATCGTCGATTCCGACGGCGGCGAAGTGCCCTATACGCCGCGCAACGTGCTGAAACGCATCCTGAGCCTCTATCACGACCGCGGCTGGAAGCCGATCGTGGCGCCGGAGATCGAATTCTACCTGGTCGCCAAGAATGACGACCCCGACTATCCGCTGCACCCGCCCAAGGGCCGGTCCGGCCGCTCGATCCTCGGCGGCCAAGGCTATTCGATTGCCGGGATCAACGAATTCGACGAACTGATCGACGACATCTACCATTTCTCGGAGAAACAGGGCCTCGAGATAGATACGCTGATCCACGAAGAGGGACCGGCGCAGCTCGAGATCAACCTGCGCCACGGCAATCCGATCGAACTTGCCGACCAGGTGTTCCTGTTCAAACGCACGATCCGCGAGGCGGCGCTGAAGCACGACATCTATGCGACCTTCATGGCCAAGCCGATGCAGGCCCAGCCGGGTTCGGCGATGCATATCCATCAGTCGGTTGTCAATATCGAGACGGGCAAGAACGTCTTCTCTAATGCGGACGGATCGGCCTCGAAGGAATTCTTCCATTTCATCGGCGGCATGCAGAAATTCGTGCCGAGCGCGATGGCGATGCTGGCGCCCTATGTGAATTCCTACCGGCGCCTGCAGCCTGATATGTCCTGCCCGGTCAACAATGCCTGGGGTTACGACAACCGGACGACGGCCTTCCGCGTTCCGGTATCCGATCCGCAGGCCAGGCGCGTCGAAAACCGGCTGCCGAGCTCGGACGCCAATCCTTATCTGGCGCTTGCAGCCTCGCTTGCCGCCGGCCTGCTCGGCATCATGAAGCAGATCGAGCCGACGGCGCCGACCGAGGATTCGGCCAATGAAGGCTCGATCGACCTGCCGCGGGGCCTGTTGGAAGCCGTGGCGCTGCTCGAGGACGAGCCGGCTTTCGAGGAGATTTTCGGCAAACAGTTCATCGGTCTCTACGCCGGCGTCAAGCGCGGCGAGTTCGAGACCTTCATGCAGGTGATCAGCCCCTGGGAGCGGGAATTCCTTCTGCTCAACGTGTGAGGCAGCGCCATGGCATCGCAGGGGACGTGGCAGAGCCCGATCTCGCCGGGCCTATCCTGGTATCAGGCAACCGTCGGGGAGCGGCCGAGCTATGCCGCTCTCGACGGCTCGAGAACATGTGATGTCGCCATCATCGGCGGCGGCTATACCGGCCTGCAGGCCGCCTACAATCTGGCCAAATCGGGCGTCTCCGTGGTGCTGATCGAGGCCTGCCGCTTCGGCGACGGGGCGTCCGGGCGCAATGGCGGCCAGCTCGGCACCGGCCAGCGATGGTGGCCGGAAGAGCTCGAGGAGAAGATCGGCTACGAGCGCTCGAAGGCGCTGTTCGATCTTGCCGAGGCGGCCAAGCGCCATCTCCTCGATTTCGCCAGGGAGCATCAGATCGAGATCGATTATGTGCCCGGCCAGCTCAACGTCGCGCACAAGGCGAGCTATGAACGCGACTTTCGTGAGAACGCCGAAATCGCCGCGCAGCGCTACGGCTATCCGCATATCAGCTTCATGGACGAGACGGAAACGCAGGAGCGGCTCGGCTCCAAGCGTTTTTATTGCGGCGTGCGCGATGTCGGCACCGGCCATATCCATCCGCTGAAGCTATTGATCGGCCTGGCGCGGGTCGCAGCCAACGCCGGTGCTGCGATCTTCGAGATGACAAAAGCAAAGGCGATCCGCCAGGGCGGCGGCAAGGTGACGATCGAAACGGACAAGGGAACGATCACCGCCAGCCGCGCCCTGATCGCCTGCAACGGCCATATCGGCAATCTGGAGCCGGTGACGGCAAGTCATGTCATGCCGATCCGCTCCTTCATCGGCGCCACAGCTCCGCTCGACCGGCATCCCGACGTGCTGCCGGGGGGCGAGGCTGTGGCCGATTCGCGCTTCGTCGTGCGTTACTTCCGCCGATTCGAAGGCCGGCTGCTGTTTGGCGGGCGCGAGGCCTATACTGCAGACAATCCGCGGGACATTTCGCAGCATATCCGCCGGCAGATCGCCGAGATCTATCCTGAGCTGAAAGACATCGAGATCACCCACGCCTGGGGCGGCACTGTCGGCATCACCATGCCGCGCCAGCTGTTCGTGCGCGAGGTGATGCCCGGCGTCACCTCGATCGGCGGTTATTCCGGCCATGGCGTCATGCTGTCAAACTACTGTGGCAAGCTCTACGCGGAAACAGTGCTTGGAAAAGCCGGCGATCTCGATCTCTTCGCGTCGCTCGATATTCCCGCCTTTCCCGGCGGGCCCAGAATGCGGGCGCCGCTGCTTTTCCTCGCCTTGTCGTGGTTTGCGCTTCGCGACAAGTTTTAGTCTGATTGCGGATTTCCTCTTCCGGAAATTCGCACTAAAACCGGTGCCTGACAGATTCATTGCACTGCACACTGGCTTTTTTAAATCGATTAGATTAAAAGGGCCGCCAACCAGCCTGATTGAGAGACAAGCTCATGAGCAGCCAGATTATTCCCGTTGAGCCTTTTGATTACGTCGTCTTCGGCGGCAGCGGCGACCTTGCCGAACGCAAGCTTCTGCCCGCGCTCTACCATCGCCAGATCGAGGGCCAGTTCTCCGAACCGACCCGGGTGATCGGCGCTTCGCGCAGCCCGCTTTCCCATGAGGAATACCGCAAATTCGCCAAGGATGCGTTGAACGAGCACCTGAAGAAGGGCGAATATGACGAAGCTGAGGTGGAGAAGTTCTGCGCCCGCCTCTACTACGTCTCGGTCGACGCCCGCACGGACACCGGCTGGGACCAGCTGAAGAAGCTGCTCGACGAAGGCAAGGAGCGCGTGCGCGCCTTCTACCTCGCGGTCGCGCCCGGCATCTTCGGGGATATTTCGCAGAAGATCCACGACCACAAGCTGATCACCAAGTCGACCCGCATCGTCGTCGAGAAGCCGATCGGTCGCGACCTCGCCTCGGCACTGCAGCTCAACGACACGATCGGCCGCGCCTTCAAGGAAGAACAGATCTTCCGCATCGATCACTATCTCGGCAAGGAGACGGTGCAGAACCTGATGGCGCTGCGCTTCGCCAACGCGCTCTATGAGCCGCTGTGGAACGCCAACTATATCGATCACGTGCAGATCACGGTGGCTGAAGCGGTCGGCCTCGAAGGCCGCGCCGGCTATTACGATACGGCCGGCGCGCTCCGCGACATGGTGCAGAACCACATTCTGCAGCTGCTTTGCCTGACGGCGATGGAAGTGCCCTCTTCGATGGATTCGGAAGCCGTCCGCGACGAGAAGCTGAAGGTGCTGCGCGCGCTGAAGCCGCTCAATGCCTCCAATGTCGAGCAGGCGACGGTCCGCGGCCAGTATCGCGCCGGCGCCTCGGGCAGCGGCCCGGTCAAGGGCTATCTCGAAGAGCTCGAAGGCGGCGTCTCCAACACCGAGACCTTCGTCGCCATCAAGGCGGAGATCAACAACTGGCGCTGGGCCGGCGTTCCCTTCTATATCCGCACCGGCAAGCGCCTGACCGGACGCATGTCCGAGATCGTCATCACCTTCAAACCGATCCCGCATGCGATCTTCGACCAGGCAGCCGGGCGTATCGTCGCCAACCAGCTGATCATCCGGCTGCAGCCGGATGAGGGCGTCAAGCAGTCGCTGATGATCAAGGATCCGGGGCCTGGCGGCATGCGCCTGCGCAACGTCTCGCTCGACATGAGCTTCGCCCAGGCCTTCAACGTCCGCAACCCCGACGCCTACGAGCGCCTGCTGATGGACGTGATCCGCTCTAACCAGACCCTGTTCATGCGCCGCGACGAAGTCGAAGCCGCATGGAAATGGGTGGATCCGATCCTGAAAGGTTGGGAAACCACCGGCCAGCAGGTGCAGGGCTATACCGCCGGCACCTGGGGCCCGAGCCAGGCCATTGCGCTGATCGAGCGCGACGGCCGCACCTGGCATGACGATATCTAAGGGGAAACCGATGGCATCGACCCTGCATTCCTTCGCCAGCCCCGCAGATCTCGCCGGCAGCCTCGCCGACAAGGTTGCCGATACGCTTTCGGCGGCGATCTCAGCCCGCGGAACGGCGTCCATCGCCGTTTCCGGCGGCTCGACCCCGAAGGCCTTCTTCCAGGTGCTGTCGACGCGCGACATCGCCTGGGACAAGGTGACGATCACGCTTGTCGACGAACGTTTCGTGCCGGCCGACAATGCGCGCTCGAACCATATGCTGGTCGATGCCAATCTCTTGCAGAACAGGGCGAAGTCGGCGCGTTTCGTGCCGCTTTACCAGCCGGCCGCCGCCGTCGAGGAAGCCGCGCGGCTTGCGACGGAAAAGAGCGCCGAAATCGGCATTCCCTTCGATGTCGTCATCCTCGGCATGGGCGGCGACGGCCACACCGCCTCGTTCTTTCCCGGCGGCAGCAATCTTGCCACGGCGCTCGACGCATCGACGCCGCGCGGCGTCATCACCATGGAAGCGGAGGGGGCCGGCGAGCCGCGGCTGACCTTTACCTTCTCCAGTCTTCAGGATGCCGCACTCCTGGTTCTCCATATTGAGGGCGAAGGCAAAAAAGACGTTCTCGCCAAGGCAGAAGGCAGCGGTGAGGAGGCAGACATGCCGATCCGCGCCATTCTGCGCCGGGCCACTTCCCCGGTCGAGATCTACTGGGCTCCCTGATACGGCCTCACAGCCGCCGGAGCCGGCGAACACATTGAGACGAACCAGAACAAGGCAGGGATCTTCCATGTCCTCTCACGCACGCATTTCTGCGATCACCGATCGCATTGTCGAACGCTCGAAACCAACCCGCGAGCGGTATCTGGAGCGCCTGCGCGCCGCCGCTTCCAAGGGCGTCCAGCGCTCGGTGCTCGGCTGCGCCAACCTGGCTCACGGCTTTGCGGTCTGTTCCCCCGCCGATAAGGATGCGCTCGCCGGCGACCACATCCCCAATCTCGGCATCATCACCGCCTATAACGACATGCTCTCGGCCCACCAGCCGTTCGAGACCTATCCGGCGATCATCCGCGAGGCGGCCGCAGAGGCAGGCGGCGTGGCGCAGGTGGCGGGCGGCGTGCCGGCGATGTGCGACGGCGTCACTCAGGGGCAGCCGGGCATGGAGCTTTCGCTCTTCTCGCGCGATCTGATCGCCATGTCGGCGGGCGTCGGCCTGTCGCACAACATGTTCGATGCCGCCCTCTTCCTCGGCGTCTGCGACAAGATCGTGCCGGGCCTCGTCATCGCAGCCTTGTCCTTCGGGCACCTGCCGTCGATCTTCGTTCCGGCCGGTCCGATGACGACAGGCCTGCCGAACGACGAAAAGTCGCGCGTACGCCAGCTCTTCGCCGAGGGCAAAGTCGGTCGCGCCGAGCTGCTGGAGGCTGAATCGAAGTCGTACCACGGCCCCGGCACTTGCACCTTCTACGGCACCGCCAATTCTAACCAGATGCTGATGGAGATCATGGGATTCCACCTGCCGGGCTCCTCCTTCATCAATCCCGGCACGCCGCTGCGCGAAGCGCTGACGCGCGAAGCCGCCAAGCGGGCGTTGGCTATCACCGCGCTCGGCAATGAATTCACCCCGGCCGGCGAGATGATCGACGAGCGCTCGGTCGTCAACGGCGTCGTCGGCCTGCATGCGACCGGCGGCTCGACCAATCATACGCTGCACCTCGTCGCCATGGCGCGCGCGGCCGGCATTCAGCTCACCTGGCAGGACATCGCCGAGCTTTCGGAAGTGGTGCCGCTGCTTGCCCGCGTCTATCCAAACGGGCTTGCCGACGTGAACCATTTCCAGGCGGCCGGCGGCATGGGCTTCCTGATCAAGCAACTGCTGAAGCACGGCCTGGTGCATGACGACGTGCGCACCGTCTTCGGCCAGGGTCTCGAAGCCTATACGGTCGATGCCCGGCTCGGCGAAAACGGCACCGTCCTGCGTGAGCCGTCGCCGGAGAAGAGCCATGATCCGAAGGTTCTCTCCAGCATCGAAACGCCGTTCCAGGCCAATGGCGGGCTGAAGATGCTGCGTGGCAATCTCGGCAAGGCGGTCATCAAGATTTCAGCCGTCAAGCCGGAGCGCCACATCATCGAGGCGCCGGCAATCATCTTCCACAGCCAGCAGGAGCTGCAGGACGCCTTCAAGGAAGGCAAGCTCAACCGCGATTTCATCGCCGTCGTGCGCTTCCAGGGACCGAAGGCGAACGGCATGCCGGAGTTGCACAAGCTGACGCCGCCGCTCGGTGTGCTGCAGGACCGCGGTTTCCGCGTGGCGCTGTTGACCGACGGGCGCATGTCGGGGGCCTCGGGTAAGGTGCCGGCGGCAATCCACGTGACGCCTGAGGCGGTCGACGGCGGCCCGATCGCCCGCATCCGCGGGGGCGACATCATCCGCCTGGACGCGATCAAGGGCACGCTCGAGCTGCTCGTCGATGCGGCCGATCTGGCCGAGCGCGAGCCGGTGACCGTCGATCTCTCCGACAATGAATTCGGCATGGGCCGCGAACTCTTCGCGCCGTTCCGCCGCGCCGTCGGCGCTTCGGATCAGGGTGCGAGCGTGCTCTTCCACCACTGAGCGTGGTCGCTGGAGACAAACAAAAACCCGCGGGCGCGCGAAGCACCCGCGGGTTTTGATATCCAGTCTTTATCCGTCAGGCGCGGATATCGAGCACGTAGTCGCGATGCGCCGGATGGGTGCTGTAGACGAAGATCTTGTTCAGCTCCTTTTGCGTCAGCAGACGCAGGAAGCGGACTTCGATCGTATTGTTGGCGTTGACCTTCATCAGTATGCAACCGACCTTGGTGATGCGGGCATCCGGAATATCCAGATAGAACTGCTTCGGCAGGTTGAACTGGGTGAGGATCGCGAGTGTGGCGCTGCTCATCGAGATCCGGACGATATCGCAGCGGCGCGAAGCCGCGTGCATGACACCCTTTTCCGTATATTCGATGCGCGCGGCATTCATCGTGTCCTCCATCTTGAACCGCTGCTCGCGGTCATACATGAAGGATTCTTCCTTGCTCAGGAAATGAGATTTTGGCTGTGACGGATTGGAAGCGGCCACGTGCTTATCCCCCTCATAAATTGACCGGGAAAAGGTAGCAGCCGATCTTTAACAGAAAGTAAGAATCCGGTCCGTCAAGTATAATTCTCGGGATCATTACCCCAAAAATGGCTCTCTCATCTCCGGTAGCTATGGCCGGTCGCATCAAACAGATGCAACTTCTGCCTGTCGGCGGCAAAACGCATCCTCTGGCCCTTCTTCACATCGTAAATGCCGGGCAGCTTGACGACGATCGGCTCGCCCGGAACCAGGCCTTCGATATAAAGCAGCGTGACTTCGCCGAGCGCTTCGACGATCGACACCTCGCCCTCGAAAAGATAGTCGGCGCCGTCGGCGATCCTCAGATCCTCCGGACGAACGCCGAAGCTTGCCTGCTTGCCGGCTTCGGAAGTGTCGGTCGCCACATCGAGAGTGACCGACATGCCGCCGGTCAGCGTCACCGTCGTCTGGTTTCCGGTTGCGGCAATCGTCGCCGGGATGATGTTCATCGCCGGCGAGCCGATGAATTTGGCAACGAAGAGGTTGGCCGGGCGCTCATAGAGCTCCAGCGGCGCGCCGACCTGCTCGATATTGCCGGCGGAGAGAACAACGATGCGGTCGGCAAGCGTCATCGCCTCGACCTGGTCGTGGGTGACGTAGATCATCGTCGTATCGGCCATCTGTTCGTTCAGGCGGGCGATCTCGATGCGGGTGGCGACGCGCAGCGCGGCGTCGAGGTTGGAGAGCGGCTCGTCGAACAGGAAGACCTTCGGATCCCGGCAGATGGCGCGGCCGATCGCCACGCGCTGACGCTGGCCACCGGAAAGCGCCTTCGGCAGGCGGTCGAGATATTTGGTCAGCTGCAGGCTCTCGGCCGCCGCCTTGACGCGGCGGTCGATCTCCTGCTTGCTTTCTCCGGCGATCTTCATGCCGAAAGCCATGTTGTCGAAGACGGTCATGTGGGGATAAAGCGCATAGGACTGGAACACCATGGCGATGCCGCGCTTGGAGGGCGGCACGTCATTGACGAGATGGCCATCAATATACATCTCGCCGCCGGTGATCGCCTCGAGACCGGCGATCATGCGCAGTAGCGTGGACTTGCCGCAGCCGGACGGGCCGACGAAGACGATGAATTCGCCTTGCTTGATATCGAGGTCGATCCCGTGGAGAACGTCCACGGAACCGTAGGATTTGCGGATATCCTTCAGCGTCAGTCCAGTCATGTCTCTCTCCCCTGCTGATCCTTAAGCGAGACGGGCGAAATACGCCCCCCAGGCCGGAATATCGATCTTGTCGCCATAGTTGTTGCTGATAAAGCCATGCCCCGTCAACGCCTGCCATTCTCCCGCAGGCAAAGTGAGCCCGGTTTCGGCCGGGCTCATGTTGAAGATGCAGAGCAGCTTCTCATTGCCGTATTCGCGGGTGAAGACCAGCGCGTCGCCCTGCGGCTCCTCGAATTCGATCTCGCCCTTGGCAAAGGCCGGGTGCAGCTTGCGGAAAGCGATGAAGCGGCGATAGTGCTCCAGCACCGAAGCCTCGTCGCCCTGCTGGACGCTGACGGCGCGCAGGATATGCTCGACCGGCACTGGCAGCCAGGGTTTCACCGTCGAAAAGCCGCCCTGGGCGACCTGGCTGTCCCAGACCATCGGCGTGCGGCAGCCGTCGCGGCCCTTGAACTCCGGCCAGAACTGGATGCCGTAGGGATCCTGCAGATCCTGGTAGGCGAGATCAGCTTCAGTTAGCGCCAGTTCCTCACCCTGATAGAGGCAGACGGAACCGCGCAGCGTCATCAGCAGCGAGGCATAGAGCTTGGCGAAGGCGTCGTGATCGGCGACCAGCCCGCCCCAGCGGCTGACATGGCGCATGACGTCGTGATTGGAGAAAGCCCAGCAGGCCCAGCCATCGGGTGCTGCGGCTTCGAAATCCTCCATCACCTCCTCGACGCGCTCGGCGGTGAGCGGATCGGGGGCGAGGAATTCGAAGGCATAACACATATGCATCTTGTCATTGCCGGAGGTGTATTCGCCGACGATTTCGAGGCCGCGCTGGCTGTCGCCGACTTCGCCGACGGCGGCAATCGCCGGAAATTCTTCCAGAACGGCGCGGAAGCGCTTCAGGAAGGCAAGGTTTTCCGGCCGGTTCTTGTCGTAGACATGCTCCTGGAAATTATAGGGATTGACCGCCGGCGCCGTCGAGGCGTTGCGGCGCTCAGGCGCAAGTGCCGGATTGTCGCGCAACAGCGGGTCGTGGAAATAGAAATTGATGGTGTCGAGGCGGAAGCCGTCGACGCCGCGATTGAGCCAGAAGCGCACGACGTCGAGCAGACGGTCCTGCACCTCAGGATTATGCAGGTTCATATCCGGCTGCGAGGTCAGGAAGTTGTGCAGGTAATATTGCATGCGCGTCGGATCCCACGCCCATGCCGAGCCGCCGAAGATCGACAGCCAGTTGTTCGGCGGCGTGCCATCCGGCTTGGCATCGGCCCAGACATACCAATCGGCCTTGGCATTGGTCTTGCTGGAACGGCTCTGCACGAACCAGGGATGCTGATCCGAGCTGTGGGAGATGACCAGATCGATCATCACCCGGATGCCGAGGCGATGGGCCTCAGCGATCATCGTGTCGAAATCCACCAGCGTGCCGAAGATCGAATCGACATTCTCGTAGTCGGAAACGTCGTAACCGAAATCGCGCATCGGCGAGGTGAAGAAGGGCGAAATCCAGATCGCATCGACGCCGAGGCTTGCCACATGCGGCAGGCGGGCGGTGATGCCCTTCAGGTCGCCGATGCCGTCGCCGTTCGAATCCTGGTAGGAGCGCGGGTAGATCTGATAGATCACCGCGCCGCGCCACCAGTCTTTATCGGGGGTCGAGATCGATTGGGGAGCCACGGTCATGGAATATCCTGTCTGAAGTCACGTTTGGAAATTGTCAGCCTCCCTTGACCGAACCCGCCAGCAGGCCACGCACCAGATAACGCTGCAGCCCGAAGAAGACGAGCAGCGGCACGATGATGGTGACGAAGGCCGAGGCCGTCAAAATCTCCCAATTGCCGCCGCGCGAGCCGAGCAGCGCGTTCAGGCTGCCTGTGAGAACGAGGTGGTCCTTGTCGGTGCCGAGGAAGACCATGGCGACGAGCAGGTCGTTCCACACCCACAGGAACTGGAAGATGGCGAAGGAGGCGAGTGCCGGGAAGGACAAAGGCAATACGATGCGGGTGAAGATCTCGAAGTCGCTGGCGCCGTCGACGCGGGCGGATTCGATGATCTCCTTCGGCAGGCCAGCGATATAAGCCCGCAGGAGATAGATGGCGAGCGGCATGCCGAAGGCGGTGTGGGCGAGCCAAATGCCGGGATAGGTCTTGGACGGCTGGCCGAGCAGGTTGCCGATTTCGTTATAGAGGCGCAGCAGCGGGATCAGCGACATCTGCAGCGGCACGACAATGAGGCCGACGACGAGCGCAATCAGCAGCGCGCGGCCAGGAAATTCCATCCAGCTCAGCGCATAGGCGGCAAAGGCGGCGATCAGGATCGGGATAATCGTTGCCGGGATCGTCACGGTCAGCGAGTTGATGAAGGACTGGCCGATGCCTTCGCCCCGCAGAACCGTGTTGTAGTTCTGCAGCGTGAACTCTGGCGGCGCGGAAACCGACGCATAGATACGCCGCGGCCTTTCGTCGGGCGAAAAGGCGGCGTTCTTCATGTAGCGATAGCTGCCGTCGCTGTTGATCAGCAGGCTTTCGCCGTCGCCGAGATCGGCGGTCTCGCCTGCCTTGAAGGCGGCTGGCTGCTGGACGCGGTTGCCGAAGGCCTTCACCGAACGGCCGGTCTGTCCCTCAAGCACGTTGCCTGTGATGACATAGGTTGCGCCTTCCTGCTGCTGTTGGTCCGGCGTGCCCAGGCGGACGGCGACGGTCTGCGTCGAGCCGACAAAGGCTGTCCACCAGCCGGAGACGACGATCTGGTCCTTGTCGCGGAGCGCGCTGACGAAGATGCCGAGCGTCGGGATCAGCCAGACGATGACAATCAACAGAACAGCGGCGTGAACGAAGAGACGGGCGGGGCCGATCTTGAAGTAGCTTCCGACAGCGGTCATATCAGTGGCCCTTCAGTTCGCGGTTGGCGCGGCGGACGTTCCAGACCATGATCGGCGTGACGGCGAGCATGATGATGATGGCGATGACAGCACTTCGGCCGGAATCGCCGCCGCCGCGGAACAGCCAGTTGAACATCAGGTTCGCCAGCACCATCGACTGCCACTGGCCGTTCGTCATGGTCAGCACGATATCGAAGACCTTAAGGACGAGGATGGTGATCGTCGTCCAGACGACCGCGATCGAGCCCCAGACTTGCGGCACCATGATGCGCCAGAAGATCTGCCAGCCGTTGGCGCCGTCGATGACGGCGGCCTCGATGGTCTCCTCGGGAATGCCGCGCAGGGCGGCCGACAGGATGACCATGGCAAAACCGGTTTGGATCCAGATCAGGATGACCATCAGGAAGAAATTGTTCCAGAAGGGAACGGAGATCCACACCTCGGGCGTGCCGCCAAACGTCTGGACGATGGCGTTCAGCAGGCCGATCTGGACGTCGTTGCCGCCGCGATACTCATAGATGAATTTCCAGATGACCGATGCGCCGACGAAGGAAATCGCCATCGGCATGAAGACGATGCTTTTGGCGATATTGCCCCACCAGATGCGGTCGGTCATCACGGCGATCACGAGGCCGAAAAAGGTGCAGGCGGCCGGCACGACGGCGAGCCAGAGGATGTTGTTGAAGATCGACTGGCGGAATTCGCGGTCGCCGAGTGCCCATTGATAGTTGGCGACGCCGACGAACTGCTGGCCGGCGCGGTCGTAGAAGGAGAGGATGAAGGTCGCAACGACCGGATAGACGAGATAGACGACGAGCAGGAAGAGCGCCGGACCGACGAACAACCACGGCCGCACGAGGGCACGGCGGTTGAGATTGCGCGAGGCGGCGCGGATGTCGCCATCCTTGACCGGCAAAGCGAGATCCAGGATCTTGTTCGAAAAATAGAAATAGGCCGAGCACGCGAAAACGGCGACGACCACGACGCCCAAAGCGGACACTATCTGCGACAGCATTTCGTCCCTCCCCTGCTTCCCCTGATCTTATTGCGACCGGTTGTTATTCTGACGGGTCAGCGCCGGTCATCGTCAATCTGTTGTATTGCCCAATCACAATATATCCTGCGATGGCCGGGCTCTTTGCGAACCCGGCCAGCCATGCAGGCCATGCCGCCGGCAAGCCGGCGGCATCATTTTGGAAATTACTTGATGCCGTCCCAGGCGCTCTGGATTTCGCCAGCAGCCTCTTGAGCCGACTTGCCGCCGACGAAATCAACCATGCCCGTCCAGAAGGCGCCGGCGCCGATCTTGCCCGGCATCAGGTCGGAACCGTCGAAGCGGAAAGTGGTGGCGGAGGTCAGGATCTCGCCTTCCTTCTTCATCTGCGGGTTGGCATAGGCCTCGGTGCTGACGCCCTTATACGGCGTCAGGAAGCTCGACTGTGCCATCCAGACCTCATGCGCGATTGGGGTCTTCAGGAAGTCGATGAAGGCGCGAGCCGTCTTCGAGTCCTTGGCGATCGAGACGAGCGTGCCGGCGCCGAGAACCGGCTTGCCGAGTTCGGGATGCGACGCATAGGTCGGCATATAGAAGAAGTCGGCATCCTGGCCGAGCTTCGTGCCCTCAGGGAAGAAGGACGGAATGAACGAGGCCTGATGGTGCATGTAGCACTTCGGTGGAACGGAGAAGAGACCCTTCGGGCTGTCGCGGAAGTCGGTCGAGGCCACGGCCGCGACACCGCCATTGACGTATTTCTCGTTCTTGGCGAACTTGCCGAATTCGTCGATCGCGGCAACTACGGCCGGATCGGTGAACTTCAGCTCGTTGGTCGTCCACTTATCATAGGCCTCAGGCGGCTGCATGCGCAGCATGAGGTCCTCGACCCAATCGGTCGCCGGCCAGCCGGTGGCACCGCCGGAACCGAGACCGATGCACCAGGGAACGCCGCCATCCTTGACGATCTGATCGGTCAGGGCATGCAGCTCTTCCATGGTCGTCGGGATCTTGTAGCCGGCTTCCTCGAAGTTCTCAGGAACATACCAGACGAGCGACTTGACGTCGGCCTTATAGGGGAAGGCGTAGAAGGCTTCCTTGCCGTCCTTGCCCTTATAGGTGCCGTACCCGACCCAGCTGTCGCCGGCGCCGTAATTGTCCTTGATCCACTTGGAGTTTTCGTCGCCGAGCGGCGTCAGGAAGCCCTTGCTGGCGAGATCGGCAAGGAGGCCCGGCTGCGGCAGAACGGCGATGTTCGGCGGCGAGCCCGCCTGCGTGTCGATGACGATCTGCTGTTCGTAGTTTTCGGAAGAGGAGTATTTGACATCGATGCCGGTGGCTTCGGTGAAATAGGCCAGAACGCTCTGGAAGAACGCCTCGTCCTCGCCGCGCCACGGCCCGAAGATCGTCAGCGGCTGACCCTTCAGATCGGAATGAGCGGCCTTGAATTCGTCATAGCTCTTCCAGTTGAACTTGGAATCCTGTCCCGGGGCAAATTTCAGATCGGCCGCGGATGCAGCACCGGCAAAAAGCGCTGCCACGGCAACGCCCATCAAAAATGACTTTTTCATGTGATCAACCTCCCATCACAATCCCAACCGCGCCGAATTCCCTTTAAAAGAAATTTCAAAGCGCTTTGACACCCAACTCATTCCACTTTCGGTGGAATGGAGTCAAGTCATTTCACGAAAACCCGCCGTGAACCTGGCCATTATCACGGTGCAGCAGCGGCTATCGGGAAATATGGAGCGATTTTTCTTGAGTCAAGCGCGCCAGATGCTACATAATTGAAAGCGCTTTGGATGCCACTGGGAGGCGGCAGGCCTTTAAGAAACGGCCGACGGGCGGGCCGGGAGGAAGCATAGCAGGTGAATCTCAAACAGCTATCGGAAATGCTGGGGCTGTCGCAGACGACGGTGAGCCGAGCGCTCAACGGTTATCCCGAGGTCAATGAGGCCACCCGGGAGCGCGTGCTTCAAGCCGTCAAGGAAACCGGGTATCGCCCGAACAAGGCGGCGCAGCGGCTTGCGACCGGCAAGGCCGGCTCGATCGGCCTTGTCATGCCGACGGCGCCCGGCCACCAGTCCGACGTGCATTTCGGCGAATTCCTGGCCGGGCTCGGCGAAGAGGCCGTGCGCCACGACTTCCACTTCGTCATCATGCCGGCCGACCCGGATGACGAAGTTGCAGCGCTCAGACGCCTGGCGATCAGCGGCAATGTCGATGCGCTGTTCGTCGCCTATATGCGCGGCCACGACCCGCGGCTTCCCATGTTGAAATCGCTCTCCATACCCTATGTCGTACACGGGCGATCCTTCGGTTCCGAGCCGGACTATCCCTATCTCGACATCGACAATGAAGGCGCCTTCTACGATGCGACGCGGCTGCTGCTGCAGCTCGGCCATACGCGCTTTGCGCTGATGAACGGGCCGATGCATCTCGATTTCGCCATCCGGAGGAAGAACGGCGTCATATCGGCGCTGGCCGAGCGCGGGCTGGCGCTCCACGAGGATTGCATCAGCCATGCGCTGATGACGGATGAGCAAGGGTTGCTGGCAATGGAACATTTCCTGCAGCTGCCGGCGAGGCCGACGGCGATCCTCTGCGCCAGCACGGTGCTGGCGCTCGGCGCGATCCGCGCGGTCAACCAGGCGGGATTGCGGCTCGGCGAGGACATCTCGCTGATCGCCCATGACGACGTGCTGCCGCTGTTGAAGCCGGAAAACTTCTCCGTGCCGCTGACGACGACGCGCTCTTCGCTGAGAGCCGCCGGCGTTCGCATCGCACAGCGGCTGATCGGCACGGTGAAGCAGGCAGGCCCCTTTCCCGAACAGGAACTCTGGAAAACCGAACTGATCGTCAGAGCCTCGACCGGCCCTGCCCCGCAGCAGCTCTAAAGCGCGTCGCGATCTTTCAGATTCGCTCCTCGCGCTTTAGCCTTTTTTGAGCATGTCGTTTGCGGCAAAAGCGCTTAGCGCTTTGCCTGGGCAAAACCGCCCCACACTTTGGTGCGACGCGCTTTAGCTCTTTATTTTATGCATGTCGTTATCCGGAACGGCTGCACACTTCCGGGCGACATGCATTAATCAAAACTGCGGCGGGGTCTGCCCTGCGGCGCGATGGGCGGCGATGACCGTGTTGGCCATCAGCATGGCGATGGTCATCGGCCCGACGCCGCCGGGAACCGGGGTGATGGTGCTGGCGACTTCGGAGACCTCAGCGAAGGCGACGTCGCCGACGAGCCGGGTCTTGCCCTCGCCCCTTTCGGGGGCTGGCACGCGGTTGATGCCGACATCGATGACCGTTGCGCCCGGCTTGACCCAGTCCGCTTTGACCATTTCCGGCCGGCCGACGGCGGCGACCAGAATATCGGCGTTGCGGCAGACCTCGGCGAGGTTCTTGGTTCTGGAATGCGCGATCGTCACCGTCGCATTGGCATTGAGCAGCAATTGCGCCATCGGCTTGCCGAACAGGTTGGAGCGGCCGATGACGACGGCGTTGAGGCCGGAGAGATCCTCGCCATGGGTGCGGCGGACGAAGACCATGGCGCCTGCCGGCGTGCAGGAGACCAGTCCGGTCTTCAGGTCGCCGATGGCGAGCTTGCCGGCATTGGCAATGCTCAAGCCGTCGACATCCTTTTCCGGCAGGATCGCCTGGATGATCGGCTCGCTGTCGAGCGGCTTCGGCAGCGGCAGTTGCACCAGGATGCCGTGGATCGACGGATCGGCGTTGAGGGTGGCGACGAGGGCTGCCAGATCCTCCTGGCTGGTCTCTGCCGGCAGCGTGTGCTGGACCGATTTGAAGCCGCATTCCTTGGCCATGCGGCCCTTGGAGCCGACATAGGCGTGACTTGCCGGATCGTCGCCGACGATGACGACCGCAAGACCGGTGGTGACGCCGCTGCTCTTTTCCAGCGCTGCCGTCGCACTCTTGACCGTCTGAATGACCGATGCAGCTACGTTCTTGCCGTCGATTACTGTCGTCACGCGTCTCTCCGCCCTGTTTCGCGCCAATCTATGGATAGTCGGCGAGCGTCAAATGCCCGCTAACGCCCTATCCTGTCGGAAAGCAGCAAGGCAATATCAAAAATGCAAGGAAATGACCGTTCAGCGCAGCGGCTGCCGCGCTTCGAGGCCATGAACAAGAAGCCGGTCGCGCAGGCCGGAGATTTCGGAGCGCAGCGCCTCCATCTCGTCGACCTCGGCCGGGACCGGCTGCGGTAAAGATAGCGGTTGGGACAGCGGCATTTCCTCTTCGGCTGCGGCCACGGGTTTACGCAGGCGCAACAGGAAGGCCGCAGCAAGACCGGCGGCGAGACCCGCGGCAGCACCGGCCAGCGAGCGGCTGGTCAGGCCCTCGGGCGCCGATACCGCCGTTGCCAGCGCCGGCTTCATCAGAGTGATATGGCCGTCGGCGGCCGTTCCCACCGAGGCGGAGGCCGCATCGTCCAGGCGCGAACGCGCGGCGGCCACCTTCTCGCTGAGTTCGGTCAGCCGGGCAAGATCGACGCCGGTATCCCGGCTTTGCGCAATCAGCGTGTTGCGCCGGTCGTTCAGGCCCTTGCGCGTATCGACGGCGGTCTTGGCGGCGACGTTGGCGGCCTGGGCAAGGCGGGTAAGCTCCTTGCCCATGGTCTCCTTCAGACCATCGATTTCGGCCTGCTGCTGCAACAGCCGCGGATGGCGCGGGCCGAGTTCGGCTGAAAGCTGCGCCAGCGCCGTCCTGGCGACCGCATATTTATCGCGCCAGTCCTGCAGCGCCGGCGAGAGCACATCGGAGGGGAGAGAACCATCGAGCACGCTGGCGAGTTTTGCGGCTTTCAACCGATCGGCCGGCGCCTTGGCCTCCAGAATAGTCTGGTCGGCCTGTTTTAGATCGGCATCGAGCCTGTCGATCTGGCGGCGAAGATCGACCGCCACCTTGACGTTGCCCTCGCCGCTCTTTGCCGTGAAGGCTGCAAGTTCCGCTTTCGCCTCGTCATAGGCCTTGCGCAAGGCGGCGTCGCTTTCGGTGTTGCCGCCGGTACCGTTCGCCGGGGAAACCGCTTCGGCAAGCCTTGCGGCGATACGCATGGATTTGCCGCTGTCGCCGGTCGTCACCCGCACGAGGATCGTGCCGGCAGCGGCATCGGGCAGGATCTCGACCGAACGCTTCAAGCTTGCCTCGGCGCGCGAGGCCGGGTCGGCAGCAGCCCCGGTCGCCGACAGCAGATCGAGCGCAACCCCGAGCGCATTGGCCTTCTGACCGGCAAATTCCGGATCGTGATCGAGTTTCAGAGCGGCGACCGTCGAAGCAACCACCCGTGCCGACATCAGTCCTTTCGCCGCAGCTTCGGTGAAGGCGGCCCGGCTTGCGGCATCGGTCTTCACCGCAAGCGTTGCTTCGGCACGGTAGAGGGCCGGCGAAGCCGGCATCAGCATCGGCAGACCGGCGCCGATCATCGTCGCTGCGGCGGCCGTCATCACAAGTGCGCTACCGCCGACGCGCCGCCGCGGCGCTGCTGTGCGAGGCTCCGCCGGTTCCTCATGGATCGCTGCCAGCGGTTCGGGCGAGATCATCGGCTCGATGGCCGGAGCAGCCGGTTCCTCACGGCGCGGATGTTCCTGCGGAAGCGGATGGCCGATGTCGTTGGCGGCCCGCAGGTGATTGCCGAGGATGGTTTCGATGCGATCGACCAACGGTGGCGTGCGCGCGGCTTTGGCGCGTTGCTCTTCCAGCGCGCGACCGATGGCGCGCAGCAGTTCGGCCTCGGGCGGTGCGATATCGGCCCGGTTCGACCGGGGCACGCCGCCAGGCAGTCCATAATCATCACCATGGGCGCGCGCCGGTCCGGCCGCCGCCGGCCGGGTGGCTGCGCGATCGTGAAAGCTGCTTCTGGCCCTGATATCGTACATTTGCGCCACATCTCATGCACATGATGGCCGAATTCGCTCATCCGCACGGATGCAGATGATTAAGCCAGTCTAAATATTCATGGCAAAGAAATGGTTAACCGCAGCGTGTCAGAACTATGCATAGCTCCTCAAATCGGAATCGATCCAAGGATACATTCCAAAATCCTATAATGTCTTGGAAAGACGCGAGGGTCAGCTTGCCTTCTTGTGTTCCGACCGTGGCTGCAGCGCGGTGTTGTGTTCTTCCGGATGGCTGAGGATTCGCTCGCGCCGGCGGAAGCGGTAGCGCAGGACATGGAAAAGGAAGACCGGGATGCCGACGACGTAGCGGCGCCAGAGGCGCGTCGGCTCCTGCAGCAGGCGATAGGCCCATTCCAGCCGCATCATCCGCACCGTCCTCGGCGCACGCGGGACGGCGCCGGAGACGAAGTCGAAGAGAGCGCCCACCGTCAGCACCAGGCGCGCATGATCGGCACGGATATTGTCGTGGACCCATTTTTCCTGCAGCGGCGTTCCCATGCCGACGATCAGAATGTCGAGCTTCTGGCGCTCGATCTCCTCGGTGACCTCAGTGGAATCGACCTTGTCGAAATAACCGTCGGAAACCACGACGAATTCATGCCAGGGCGTATGCCTGCGGAAATTTTCAGCCGCCGCCTCGACGACCGAACGCGTGCCGCCGATCAGACCGATGCGGCGCGGAGCCTCCATGAAGGTGAGGAAGGCCGGCACAAAATCGGTGCCGTTCAAATTGGCGGGAAAGGGCGAACCATGGGCGATCTGCGATGCGATGTTGAGACCGATGCCATCCGGCAGCACCAAATTGTGCGACATGATCCGGTAGTAGTCGTCATCGTGAAGCGCGGTCAGCATGTTGTGGGCGTTGACGAAGCAAACCACGGTCTGGCCGACGGGAATGGAGGCCAGCTCGTTGATGAAAACGAGGGCATCGTCCCAGCCGAGATCGCAGACCGGCAGATCGAAGATCGTCCGCCGCGATGCGAGCACCGCGAAGTTCGCAATCAGATTCATTCCTACCTCCTGCCTAGGATGCTTCATGCGCCCGACATCCCGGAAAACAAGCCCACACCTCCGCACCGGGCCTCGAAAGCCCCGGTCGCGTCCCGCCGTGACGGCGTCGCCCCGATTTCGGAAGCGGCGCATGTCAAGCTGTGACAGCTGGTATAACAGGACGGTTTCAAACAACCCTTAGGAAAATTCCTTGAATTTCCATGCTCGCATAAGTGGTTTGTTAACCACGCGCGCCAACGGAAAACGGCGCCTTCCGGCGCCGTTGTTCGTCGATATCATTGTCGTGCTTAGTGAGCGGCTGGCGTCGGCGCTTCACCGGCCGGTGCGGTCTCGACGATCTTGACGGGTGTGCCCACCTTCTTCGGCGCCCCGGCCGAGCTTTCCTTGACATCTTCCTTGGAAAGATAGTCGAGCTGCTCCAGCATCACGTCGGCGACATATTCGCCGCCGAGGCGCTCGTTCATGCCCTTCTTGATCTCGTCGCGGAAGGCCTTCGGATCGAAGGATTTGATGTGGGCGATATCGACCATCTTGTTGCCGACGAGCAGGCTGAAAAGCTCGTCGGTGGTCATTTCGGCCAGCGGCAGCGTCACGCCTTTCAGCATCTCCTTGTTCATCATGAAGGAAACGCGGCCGAGGAAGTAGCCGGTGATCGCACCATTGCCGATGATGGGGACCGTGATGGTTTCACCCTTCACCAGTTCAAGCGCGCTCTGTTTTGAATCCGTTGCCGCGGGCGCCGGCGCGGTCGCCAGGTACACGGAGAAATAGACCGATGCCAAGGTGATGGCGCAAACCCAGACACCGGTGAGGACGAGCTTGATCATCAGTTTCCACGCGCGGCAAATTGTTCCTGGGAATAGGTCCCGTCGGCATCGGCGTCCTGAACGGCGTTCTTCAGCAGATCGGCGACAGCGCGAACCGCTTCGAGATGCGCCTCGACCCGACGGGCGTTGAGAACCAGCTTCTTCTTCAGCCCGTGCAACTGATCGAGATGGGCAGCGGCAAGCTCGGCCGGATCGGTGTCGCGGAAAAGCATCGACAGCTCATAGAGGCAGCGGCTTTTATGCGCATTGGAGACCTTGAGATCGAACTGCGGATCGCTGCCGATCCGGGTGTTCTCATTGTCGATGATCATTTCGAGGCGTCCGAGAACGGATTTGATTCTGTATTCGTTCGAAACTATTTCCATTGTACCCTCGATTATGCGTCGCTTGGAGCACCATGCCGAAAACTGTGCGCGGATTTCGCGCGACATCACGCTCTAACTATTTCATTGAGAACAAGATTCAGGTTTTAGGCCAACGGGCCTCAAATCATCCTGTTCTGTCGGTCTTGGCTTCAGCGGTGGGCGTGCCGAATGTCTTGCGCTGGAAGTCGTCGATCATGCTGAGCGCAGTGTTGCGGTCATCGTTATCGGTCGAGGCATTGACGATCTTGCCTTCCTGTCGGCGCAGCTGCTCGGCGTACATCTGCTTGGCGATGCCGATGCCGTCGCCCTTGGCCATGGTGTTGCCGAGCTGTTCGGCCATCATGCCCTTCCAGATATCGCCGGTCGCGCCCTTGCCGTAGACGTCTTCGCTTTCGCTCGGCAGCATGGACTTGACGAAATTCTGCAGCACCATGGCCTCGAATTTCCGGTAGCTTTCCGGCACTTCCTCGGCCTTCGTGCGGTTCTGGATGTTGTTAAGGCCGCTTTTCTGGCTGATATGGTCGAGGACGTCGACCGTATTGGAGAAGCCCTTGCCATTTTCGGCGAGGCTCGTTGCGGCAAAGGCCGCACGATTTGCCTTCAATTTTTCCTGGGCCGCCTGAACCTCCATGGGGTCGGCAGCTTTGACAACGTCCAGGACCAGATCACTGGGAGGCGAAATAGCCACGTTACAATCCTCTAATTTAAGATCGTAACGACTATGGGTTTCGAAGCTTGCTGGAGGCTGGCGTTGCGAATTGCTGATCGATGACATCGTAGACGGCATTGTCGTCGGCCTCGCGGCGCTCGGCCTCGAGGGCTTCTTTCATGCCTTCTTCGAAACGGTCGCCCTTGGCGCGCTCACGCGCCAGCCGCATTTCGTGAACCTCCTGCATGCCGGTCAGCTGCAGGTCCTTGATCGAAAGCCTGCCGAATCGGTCGGCGTAATTCTGCGAAAAGGCATGGTGGACGGGGTCCATCGAGCCGAGTGCGAGGATCACGTCATCCATCGCCGCATTGACCTCGACGCGCTGGCGGCTGGTTTCGGCTAGATCGTTCTCGGCCATCCTTTCGATATGCCGTTGCACCGAGAGCAGTCGCTTAAGCTTCTGGGAGCGGTTCTTATCGATCATCGCCTCATCGCCCGATATAGATCGAGCCGAAGGACTGGCCGAACTGGCTGACCAAGGCCGCAATCGAGAAGTAGATCAGGAAGAGCCCGCCCATCAGCAGATAGGGCGTCGAGATGAAGTAGACCGGGATCTGCGGCGCCAACTTGTTGATGAAGCCGATCGAGACGTTGAAGATCAGGCCGTAGATCAGAAAGGGGCTCGACAGCCGCAGCATGATGTAGGTGGTCTGCTCCAGCGTGTCGCTAAAGGAGATCAGCGTCGCCCGCATCTGCATCAGGCCGCCGAAAGGCATGGTCGTGTAGGAATCGATCAGCGCCCGAAAGACGATGTGATGGAAGTCCATGATGAAGAGGATCATGATGCCGGCAAAGGTGATGAAGCCGGAAAGGCTGCTCTCCGGCGTGTCTTCGATGATATCGGCCGAGCCCGGCTGGGTATAACCAACCATGGTGGCAATGATCGTCGCGGCGAACTGCATGCCGAGCGTGTAGATCCGCGCCAGCATGCCGTACATCACGCCGATCAGCGATTCGCTGACGATCAGGCCGATATAGGTTCCGGAACCGGTGTGGACGGCCGGATAGACCGTGTCCCACAGCAGCGGCATGACGGCGATCGACAGCGCGACGGCGATGAAGACGCGCAGCTGTTCGGGCACGCGCGCCGAGGAAAAACCCGGAAGAGCCAGCACACAGCCACCGATCCGGCAGAAAACCAGAAACAGTGCGAGAACGGTCCCTTGCGGGTCTGTTATCATGAAATAGAGCCCAAAATCTTTATCTCGATGCCCTTGGCCAGTTCGACATGCGACAGGACCGGCAGCGTGGCGAACAGGCGTTCGATGATCATGCGCACATAGGAGCGTGTTTCCGGCGAGGTGACAAGTGCGAATGGCAGACCGCGATCCATGAACTCACGGATAACTTTGGTGGCCTGTTCGCTGAATTCTTCCAGGTTACGCGGATCGATGTCGAATTCGATCACCTCGCCCTTGGCGTCGCGCTTCAGCGCCTGGTGGAAAGCGAGATCCCATTTGCTGCCCAGCCTGAGGACGCGCAGCACGCCGTTGTCGGCAAGGTCGCCGCAAAGCTGCTGGGCCATGCGGATGCGGACATGCTCGACGATCTGCTCGGTCTTCCTGACATGCGGGGCGAGTTCGGCCACCGCTTCGAGGATGAGGTGCAGGTTGCGGATCGAGACGCGTTCGGCAAGCAGGAGCTTGAGCACCGCCTGCAGGCCCGAATAGGACATATGCGACGAGCAGATCTCGTCGGCGAGCTTCTTGTATTCGGGGTCGAGCCGGTCGATCAGCACCTTGACGTCCTTGTAGGACAGAAGCTGCGGCAGGTTGTTGCGGATGACCTCGCTCATATGGGTGAGCACGACGGAAACGTTGTCGATCGGCTGGAAGCCCTCGCGTTTCAGATCGTCGGCAAAGTTTTCGAGGATCGAGACGGCCGGCATGCCGAAAGCGGGTTCGCGGATTTCATCGCCGGGGATGCTCGGCCGGCGGCCGGCGCCGGTGACGACCAGAACTTCACCGACGCGTAAGAGGTTGGAGGCCACCGTCGTGCCGTGGATGCGGATCTGGTAGGACTTCTCGGCGATGGCGATGTCGTCGGTGACCTTGATCTCGGGCACGACGAAACCGTATTGGGTGGCGAACTTCTTGCGCATCTTGCCGACGCGGAAGGCGAGTTCCTGGTGGGCGCCGAGTAGACGGGTCGAGACCATCTTGCCGAGCGCAAGCTCGATCTCGGAGGTCCGCAGCACCGACTTGACCGAATCCTTTTCCAGCTCCTTGCTCTGGACGACCTTCTTTTCCTCCTGCTCGCGGCGAAGCTTGTTTTCAGCCTCGACCTGACGCGGGATGAACCAGGCGCCGAAGGCAAGAAGACTGCCGAGGATCACGAAGGGGACGAAGGGCAGACCCGGCATCAGCGCCAGGACGAACATCAGCACGGCCGAGACGGAGAGCGCGCGGGGATAACCGCTCAGCTGATTGACGACAGCCTGGTCGGTGGAGCCGGTCGTGCCGCCGCGCGAGACGAGAAGGCCGGCGGCGAGCGAGACGATGAGGGCCGGCATCTGCGAGACGAGGCCATCGCCGACGGAGAGCTTGACGAAGACGTCGGCTGCTTCGCCGATCGGCATGCCGTGGCGGAAATAGCCGATGATGATGCCGCCGAAGACGTTGATGGCGGTGATGATCAGACCGGCGACGGCATCGCCGCGCACGAATTTCGAGGCACCGTCCATCGCACCGAAGAAGGAGCTTTCCTCTTCGAGTTCCCTGCGCCGGCGCTGGGCTTCCCTTTCATCGATGATGCCGGCCGAAAGATCGGCGTCGATCGACATCTGCTTGCCGGGGATGGCATCCAGCGTGAAGCGCGCGCCGACTTCGGCGATACGTGTGGCGCCCTTGGTGATGACGATGAAGTTGATGGTGATGAGGATCAGGAAGACGATCAGACCGATGACGAAGTCGCCGGACATCACCAGGCTTGCGAAACCCGCGATGACGCCGCCGGCCGCGTCGTGGCCTTCATTGCCGTGGGACAGGATGACGCGCGTCGTCGCGATGTTCAGCGCCAGCCGGGTCATCGTCGCGATCAGCAGAATGGTCGGGAAAGACGAAAAATCGAGCGGTTTCTGGATCCACAGCGCAACCATCAGGATCAGCACCGAGAAGGCGATCGAGAAGGCCAGCCCCATGTCGATCAGGAATGGCGGGATCGGCAGGAAGAGAATGCAGATGATGCCGATGATGCCGAGGGCAAAACCGACATCGCGCAGGCTCGGGGCGACTTTCGGAAGGGGGAGTGCAGGTGGTTGCGCCATAACAGTTCCGTCTCTTCATGAGAGGAGGCGGACTCGGTCCGCCCAATTCGGATCGAGAGTTAAATGGCGAAGCTTGCGCGAAGGTGGCTCAGAAACCGGACTGGATGCGCGAAAAGACGAGATTGGTGAAAATCGAGATCTGCGAGCCGACGAAGGGTGCTGTGACGCCGACGGTGATTAGCACGGCGACGATCTTCGGCACGAAGGTCAGCGTCGCTTCCTGCACCTGGGTCAAGGCCTGGATCAGGGCGATGACGAGACCCACGACCATCGCAGCAATGACGGCCGGACCGGCGGCAATCAGGACGGTCCAGATCGCAGCCTGGAACAGATCCAATGCATCAGCTTCATTCATCTGAAGGCAACCTCATATCGCCTCGAAGCAGCCCGCCGTGGCCGGGCCGCTATTGATTGGTGTCCCTCGGCGCGTCGGCGCCGTGGTATCAGGTATCGCTGTCGCTGGTCGGCGCCTTGTCGGCAACAGTGATTCCCGCCTGGACGAGTATATTACCGCCATCGGTGGTCGTCGCAATGATGCCGTCGGAATAAACCTTGACGGATTCGATGGTGCCTTTGACGGTGCCGTCTGCGCTTTCCATGTATTTGCCGACGTAGCTGCTGGCCTGGGTGAGGCTCGAGCTTGCCAGCAGCGTATCCAGCTTGGTGTTGGTCTGGATCGTCTGCTCGACCTGCGAGAAGCTTGCCAGCTGCGACATCTGCTCGCTGGCATCGACCGGATCGGTCGGATCCTGGTTCTTCATCTGCGCAATGAGCAGCTGAAGGAAATTGTCGTAGTTCAGCGTCGCCTTGCTCTGGGCCGAACTGGTCGAGCTCGTCGTACTCGTCGTGCTGACGCTTGATGTCGCATCTACCGCCATGGTGCAATCTCCCTGCGAATCTGCTCGACCATTGTCGGCGGCATCTCGTGGTTGTTGAGGATATTGTCTTCGATCGCGTAGAGGCCACGGATCGCCTTCAGCGCATCGAAAGCACGGCCGGTCGAGACGAGTGCATCGATGCGCTTCAGTTCGGCGAGGATTTCCTCGTTTTTGAAGCAGCTGAGCAGCATGGTGATCGACTTGCGGAACATCGCCGTCGAGTGGTCCTTGCCCTCGGGATTGATGAGGATCATCTGTGCGATGAAATACAGCTGACGCAGGGGCGTGGTGGCGCCTTCGGGCTGGAGGACGTGGTTTTCGAGAAGGAACGTCACATCATTCAGGAATTCCAGCGCGACCTTGCGGTCGACACGCAGGACGGCGCCGTTGATGAAGATTCTTTCTCCGGCTTTCAGAGAAATGCGAAGTGTACTTTTCATTTAAGTCCATCCCTGATGATGGTGGTAACGTCGATGATGCCCTGGTAGTTATTCGACAGACGTTTTCGGATCCTGTCGCATTCCTTCAAAATCCAGATTGCGATCGAGATGAGGTTGGCCCTGAGCTCGATCTCCAGCTGGTTGTCGGGATGCTTCAGATCCTCGATGAAGCTGATCCATACCCTGCGCGTATAAAACAGGGCTTCGATGGCTTCCCGGCCGTATTTTTCCTTTTCGCGCGCCAGCGACAGCAGATCTATGGACCGGTCAAGAACCTGCCATTCCCGCTCTTTCGCGTCGGCCACCGAGTCCTGCATGACTTCGGCATAAGAGAACTGATACATTCATGCATCCTTCTTAGTCTTGCGCGCCTTTGCTCATCAAAGGTAGTTTACGAGACTCAACTGCTGGATCTTCGAGACGATCGTGTAAGCCGTTTCAAGCTGCGTTTCCAAGGTCTTGACGAGGGTCGAAGCCTCGTAGGGATCGACGCCCTGAAGGTCGACGAGCTTGTTCTTGATGATGTTCGACTGGGCGTCGAGGGCGTCGTTGGACTTCTTGACGCGCTCCTGGGAAAGACCGAGCTGGCTTGCCTGCGTCACGAGGCCGCTGGTCGCCTTCGTCGTGTAGCTGATTGCCTGCTTCGACACCGTGCTCATCGCGTCGCTGCTCAGGTCCTGGCCAAGCAGCGCCGAGGTCATCACCGAGGCGAGCGCCATGTAGCGCATGCCATCGGAATTGGCGTTGGTCGAGGATTCGATGACTTCCGAATTGCTGATGCGGCTCGTCATGTTCTGGCTCGATGCCTGCGACCAGCCGGTCGTCGCATTGGTCCAGTTTGCCTCGCTGAACATCGGCTCGACCATCGTCGTAATGAAGGTCTCCATTTCGTCGCCGGTGAGATCGCTGACGCCCTTGCCGAGGCCCGTCGCATATGTATTCAGCGCGGTGACGATATCCGCGCTCGTCGCCGTCGTCTGGTCAGTCAGCGGCTGCACATCGGTGTTGATGCCGGAGAACAAGTATTCGCCGTTCACCATGGTATTGGCCGTGTCCATCATAGTGGACAGCGCGCTGGTCGCCGACTGGATGGCGACGGTAATGCTGCCGGGATCGTGGCTGCCCTGGAGCGCCGTCAGCTTCGAAACGAGACCGTCGCCGACGTCCTTCATCTTGGACAGGCCGAGTTGCGAGGATTCCATGCGCGCGGTGACGAGCGAATTGCTCGATTTGATCGTGTCGATCCTGTCGACCTCGCGGCTGAAGTCGACGCTTCTGGCGGCGTTGCCGCCGAGCGAGACACCGATGTCGGCATAGACACCCGTCGTTGCCTCCATCGTCGCCTTCGTCATCTGGTTCTGCCCCTGACGAATGGTCAAGCGCATCGCATTCTGAATGGCTGAACTTGAAATAAATGAGCTCTTCATGGCTTAACTCGCAATATCCAGCAATGACTTCAACATTTCGTCGACAGCGTTCAGGATTTTGGTCGCCGCCTTGTAAGATTGCTCTATGTCAAGGAGCAGCGTCAGTTCCTCGTCGAGGTTGACACCCGTCTCGTTGGAATAGGCTTCGTCCGAGCGCGACAGCGCCGCCGAGGTGTTTTCCGCCGCGGTCGTGGCATTGCTGCGATACTGCTCGAGCCAACCGAGGGAATTCGTGGCGTATTCCATGATGCTGACGTTCGAATCGATGCCCGTCGAGGTGTCGAATCCGGCCGTCGTCCCCGTTGCCGGATCGAAATCGATATCGGAGCCCAAGGCATTATAAAGACTATCGAGGTCCGTCGTATAACCACTGAGGTGGGTAGGATTGTTGACGACGCCGTCAGCGTTGACGCCGCCATCGCGCAGGCGCATCGGGTCGCCGCCCTGCGAGGTGATGACGGTGCTGCTGACGGTGATGGTCGACGCCATACCGGCAACCGCGGTGCTGCCGGCCTCGACCGTGTCGCCGCTCCAGGTGAAGAGACCTGTCACATAGGCCGGGGTCCCCGACGTGCTCTGCTCCTTGAAGAGCGATACCAGGCCGCGGGCGATTTCATCGAGCTGCTTCTGGAAGTTGGGAGCGATCTCGTCACGGACCTGCAGGAGCGACTGAAGGCTTCCCTGCCCCGTCGCCGTCGATCCGCTGCCACGCGGAAGCGCGACACCGTCGATATAGACCGAATTGCCGGCGATGGTGGCATTGTAGGCATCCTTCGCCTGGAACGTCACCGTGCGCGGGATCGTCTCGAAGAGAATCGTCCCGTCAGACGTGCTCAGCACCATGTCGTTGTTGTCGCGCGTCGTGGCGCTGACGCCGACGATCTGCGAAATCTGCTTGAGGGCCTTCTCGCGTTCGTCGAGAGCGCTGGAGGGATCCGCGCCCGTGGCCGTGGCGGTCTTCACCGCATTGTTGGCGGTCTCGAACTGGCTGAGCAGCGTATTCAGCGTATCGACCGCGGTAGCGATCTGCTTATCGGCGCTGGCGCGGACATCCTGTACGGAAGTCGACGCATTGTTCAGCGAGTTGGCGACGTCCTGGGCGGCGGTGATCGCGCCCTGGGCGGCGACGGTGCTGCCGGGCGTCGTGCGGAAGGCCTGAAGTTTCTGCTGGAAAACACCGAGATAGGTGGATGGCGACGTCTCGTAGTCGTTGCCACCCATGATCGACTTGAGGTCCTCGAGACCGCTGAGCAGGGTTTGCTGGGCGCTGTCCTGGGAGGACGACTTCAGATATTGGCGCAGCAGCGCATCTTCCTGCGCCCGGTCGATCTTGACGACCTGCGCGCCGTTCAGGGACGTGGTGAGCATCGCCTGCCGGCGCACGTAATCCTTGTTGCCGGCATTCGAAATATTGTTCGATACGACACTGCTCTGCGTGCCGGTATTGTTGAATATTCCCTGCGCGGTATTAAGTGCGGACGTGAGCGACATGGCTTACCCGTTACCCTGATTATCTCTTGAGGTTGACGAGGACGTCCATGATGTCGGACCCCGTCTGGAACACCTTGGAATTGGCGGTATAGCTGCGTTGGGATTCGATCATCTCGGTGAGCTCGCCGGCAAGGTCGACGTTCGAACCTTCGAGAGCACCCGACTTGATCGTGCCGAGGCCGTTGGTCTGCGGGAAACCGGTGACAGTGACGCCCGACTGGCCGTTGGCGCTGTAGACGTTTCCGCTCATCAGCGTCAACTTGTCCGGACTTGCGACATTCGCGAGCGGAATGCGGTAGAGCGGCTTGGTGCTGCCGTCCTCGTATTTGGCGTAGACGATGCCGTCGCCGTCGATCGTTACGTCCTTGACCGGGCTTGCGGCTTGACCGTTCGGCGTGCCGGTGCCGGCAAACTCGGCGCCGAGCTGCGTAAAGCCCGTGAGATCCATGTCGATATCCAAACCAGTTACCGGATCGGAGATCGTGACGGTGCCCGTTGAGTTGGTGATCTTGCCGGTTGAGTCGAACTCGAGCGTGGTCTCTGCCACGGTGCCGCCGGTGGGGGTGGTGGTACTGTAGGGGAAGGAGGTCGTTCCGCCGGTTGCCGCATCGGCGTTGCGGAAGATCGCAACCTCCCAAGTGCTGGCGGTGCCGGTTGCCGGCGGTGGTGTAGTCACCGAGGTCTTGGTGAAGTAGAAGTCGTACATCACCTTGTTGCCGAGCGTGTCGTAGGCGACCATCGAGAACTTCTTGGTGTCGGTTGTCGGGGTGCCGGTTGCGCCGTTGTCGCTCGGAAGCGTCGCAGGAGCGACCGGAGCAACGTTAGCGTTGGAATTAAGGTTGCCCTTGAAGACGCCTGACGTCGAGGCGATGGCAGTTAATCCTTCCTGGTTGACATTGACGGGAACGAGGCCGTCGAAGCCGTTGACGACGACGGCGGGAGCGCCGGAGTCGTAGGAATAACCCATCAGGCCGAAGCCGGCGGCGTTGACGAGATTGCCTTCGTCGTCCTTCGTGAAGTCGCCGGCGCGGGTCAGGACAGGCGTGCCGTCGGCGCCCTGGACGATGAAGAAGCCGTCGCCCGAGATCGCAAGGTCGGTGGTGGAGGTGGTGTAGGAAATATCGCCCTGGTCGGAGACGGCCTGGCGGACGGAGGTCTGAACGCCGCCGGAATTGTAGTTGCCGCCCGAGGATGGCAGAACCAGCGACGAGAAGCTCGTCGACACGGCCTTGTAACCGGTCGTGTTAACGTTGGCGATATTGTCGGAGACCGTGCTGAGGCGGTTCGCCTGCGCATTCATGCCCGATACCGCCGTCTTCATGCTGCCGAAAATGCTCATCTGAAAACCTCGTTTTACCTGTTAAGCTCGAGAGTATTTGTCGGGCCTTGCGTGAAGCTGTCTGTGATGGCGCGCTGCGAGGCCAATATCGAGGTTCAGCCGGGCGTCGCCGCCCGGCCGGAAAAATCAGGCCCAATCGATGCAGTAGCCAAGGAAGCGCTTGGAATCGACCGGATCGACGCCGAGCTTCTTGCGCAGCTTCTTGCGCAGCTTCGAGATATGGCTTTCGACGACATTCTCCTCGACCTCCTCATCGAAGATGCCGTAGATGGCGTTGAAGATCTGGGTCTTGGTGACCCGGCGACCGCGATTGGCGATTAGATATTCGAGGATGCGGCGCTCGCGCCGGGGAAGCGCGAAGACTTCGCCGTTGATCTCAGGGTCGCGGCCGTCCGAGAAGACGCGGATCCCGCCGATTTCGGTGTAGTTGGCAATCGCCTTCAGCCGGCGCCGGATCGCAGCCGCCCTTGCCAGGATTTCGCGCGGATGCACCGGTTTGCGCACCACATCGTCGACGCCACAATCGAATAGCGCAAGGGTGTTTTCGAGCGAGGGCTGGTCGCTGACCGCAATTACCGGCGCCATCGACCGGTCCCGGATCGCCCGGGGGAGTTCGAGGCTGCGCTGGCCCTGACCGATCAGGAAGGCCTCGACTGCCGCAATATCGGAATCGGCGGCGGTCTGTACCCACTCGCCAAATTCCGCTGGATCAAAGCCGGTGGAGGGAATGCCCTCACGACCAAACAGAGATGTGTATCCATCTTTCACGAGCTCACGCTCATCAACCACGACGATCATTCGTCCGCCTCCGAATCAGTGTGGCACTTCGATGATCTATGGGTACGAATCGCACGAATCGGCGACAACTCGTTAAAGTTAATGGCAGAAACTAATAATTGATTAAGATCTGGGTAGCGATTTGATCTATATCTAGTGGGTCTAGCTGTTTATGCACACCAAAATTTCGTGGAAAAGTTAACGGCCCCTTAATTATGACTTGCGCAGGGGATTCATGCCGGATTCCTGCCATATTGTGGCACAGTTTCGTCACAATGGGCCCATTCCATCTTTGGTTGAATTAATTTCGGCAAAAGTTACTCGCATTGGGAGTCCACTTGCCGTAGCCCGTAGCGACCAGATTGGCGATGACGCGGCAGACATATTGCTTCTGCGCGGGGTCATTGTTGGGGCCTGCATGGTATCTGGCTACCGCCATCGTCCATGTCTCGTGACGGTCATGCAGGTCGCGGAGGAATTTTGCTGCATACTCGACGTTGCGATGCGGGTCGAACATATCCTCGGCCGAGCCAAAATTTTCGCCATGATAGTAATGGTTGATCTGCATGCAGCCGATGTCGATGAGCTTGGCGCCGCTGCTGCGGGCGACATCGAACTGCCGCATCGCGTCCTGTTCGGAGGGCGGAAAGATCGCCTTGCCTTCGACGTTCATTGCATAGGGATAGAGCGAGCCCTTGCGGCCGGTCTCCGTCAGGCCGACCGAATAGAGGATGCCTTCCGGGATACCGTATTTGGCAGCTGCCGACTGGATCTCACGCTCGCAGGCGCCGGTGGAGGCTTTGACCTCAGAGGTAAACGCCGCCAGTGCCGCCGCTGCGGCCAGCATTAGCGTCTTCAATACCGGTCTCGCCTGCACCATTGAAGCCTCCGTCCGCCCGCTGTGCCGTCTGATTGTGACGCTCGCGCGCCTCGCCGCCCTGCCCCTGCTGGGCGAGCGACTGCTGCTGGGAGGCCTGGCCTTGACTGCCTGCCTGGTTGCCGGCGTCGCTACGCTCGACCGGCGCCATGCTGATGGTAACGTTGTCGACGGCGTAGCCCTGGCTGCGCAGTGCTTCGAGAATCTTGCCGTGATCTTCCTTCATCTGACGGTAGGCCGCGCCGGTTTCGACCTTGAGGTCGACATTCAGGGCGTCGCCGGACAGGCGCATGGTCGCCGTCACCATGCCGAGATCGAGCGGATTCATCTGGATCTTCAGCGTATTGACCACCTTGCCGGTGCTTGTCCATTCCGCCGCATTGGAGAGCGCCGAGCTCGGTTCCATGGCGCGCGCCCATTCTGAATCGCCGGAGAGAGCGGCAGTGACGGCGGCGGAATTCGAGTTCTGCATCAGGCCGATGTAGCGGCGCGACTCGAGAACCGAAACGTTTTCGACATCGGCTTTCTTGGCGCTGTCCTCAGGCCCGGCCTGATCGGTGCCGAGGTGAACATCCATCGACACGCCACGGCCATCGGCGCGGCTGATCCTGAACGTCCTGCCGTCGGCGGCTTCCGCATTCTCCGATCCCGGCACCTTGACGTCACCTACCATGCCACTGTCGACGTTGCCGCTGACGGCCGCCAAGGCGTCGGACGCATGGCCGCCTGCCTTGGCTTCGATATCCTCGATCTTCTTGTCGGCTTCATCGGCTTTGGCGGACGCATGATGGACGCCTGCGGTCACCGGCGAACCAACGGCGCCGTCGGCAGGTCCCTGCTTCAGCAGGCCGAGGACATCGGAAATGCCTCCGTCGTTATCCTCACTGTCCTTGTCCGTATCGGTATCCAACGCGTCGGCTTTGGCATGCTTGCCGCCTTTGGCCGCCTGAACGACCTCCTCGGTCGAGCGGTCTTTCGGGTCGACCTTGCCGAAGGCGATATCCGCCTGCACTTTGACTGCAGCCTTTGCGGGCTTTGCCGCGGCGACATTGGCGATGGTCTCCGGCCGCCCTTCAGCCTGCGCCTTCAAAGCGGCATCGCCGAGATCGATCAACGGCTTTGCGCCATCGCGGCTGCGGATGGTCCGCGCCACTTTCTCGGCGCCGGCATCGGCAACTGCACCCTGATCCGGCTGCGCATCGTCGGCGTCGTCATTGACGGCGCCGTTGCTTGCCTTGGTAAGCGCGTCGGAAAAGCCGTTCTTTTGGCCGCCAGCATCGTCTTTGCCCATCGGCCGTGCAGATTTCGCAGCCGCGGCAGAATCAGGACCGGCGGCTCCGCCCAAGACGCTCATATCCATCATTGTTCGTTGCCTTCCTGCGCCAGAAGACCGTCGATCTCGTCGAGCTTAGACCGATTGGTCGTCACAAATGCGTTGAATGAGGGGTCGGTACCCTGGCTCTGGCCAGTCGATGCCACACCTCCCGGAACAGGCTCGGAAAGCGCGCCTTGCGCTCCCGGTTGCGGAGCTATAGCCGCAGCCTTTTCAGAAGTGATTTCTTGATCAGAAGTGTTAGGGCCCGAGGCTTGCGTCAGGCTTGCCGGGTCGGGAGCGCGCAGGATCTGCTCGGCAACCGATCGTGCCGCCTCCTGCAACGCCTGATCCCGCGGCGAAAGCGTGTCACCGGCGATGCCGCTGACATTCTTCGCTGCCCGGTCGATATCCTCTGTGGTAAGGCCGGCCATGCCGCCATAGAAATCCGCAAGAGGACCGAAGGCATTGTCAGTGCCGGCGCCAAGCGACTGCACACGGTCGACCGCCATATGGGCCAGCTGCGGCTTTCCCGCGATCGCCGCAGCCCGGGCGATGCGCAGATAGACCTCGCGCTGGCGCGGCGCGTCCATGAAGGACAGGATGTCGATGACATCCTGCGGCTTCACGTCGTGATCATGGCCGACGACGAGTGTCACGAAAAGGTCGGCGAACTGGCTGGCATAAGGCGAATGCAGGAAGCGCCTGATATAGCGCTGCGAATAGGCCATGCCCCTGTCGAGCATCCCCTTGTCGACGCAGATGGCGACGGAGCGGCGCAACGCCGCTTCCTCGACGATCGTGCCGGGTGCGGCAAGGCGCGCCTGGTCGTAGAGATCCAGTGCGTCTGTCGGCTTCGTCGCGATCAGCACGTTGCCGCCGATCAACGCAAGGTATGGGCCGATCTTCTTGTCGCGGTATTCCCTGGCCGTCTCCTCCAGGGTCTTGGCGACGAGCAGCCCCTTACCGCTCAGATATTTTCTGAGCACATCGGTGACACGGTTGTCGAAATAGCCGTTGACGTCGTGGGCGATCAGATATTCGAGCGTCTGCGGATTGCCGCCGCTCATCGCGTAGATCAGCGCTGCATCGACGTTGCGGTCGTCATCGAAGACCGAAGTATCGACGCTGCGCAGCCGCTCGTCGATCGTTCCCAGCATGAAGCGCTGCATCTCTCCGGCCGAATGATCCCCGGAGACGACGGAATCCTGCACAAACTGCAGCGACCGCAGCATCTTGTACGGTGCAAGATCGTCCGGATCCTGCGCCTTGGCTGCGGCCGGCGAAAGCATCGCCAGACCGAGAGCCACAAATCCGACATAGCGATGCTGCCGACGCGCCATCCTGTTATCCTCGATCCGCCTGCACCAGGATCTCGATCCGGCGGTTGGTCGCGTTGAACGGGTCGGACGGCAGCTTCAGCCGGCGATCGGCAAAGCCCGAAACCTGGGAGATGCGTTTTTCGTCGAGCCCGCCGCGCACAAGCATATAATAAGCGCTCTGGGCGCGGTCCATCGAAAGCCGCCAGTTTTCATTCTGCGCGCCCTTATACTGGCGCCCGTCCGTATGGCCGCGGATGGCGACCGCGCCGCCCCTTTCCTTCAGGATCGCGCCGATCTTTTCCATGGCGAGCACCATCTCCTGGCGGGGAACCGCGGAACCGATATTGAACATCGAGTCGTCGCTCTGGTCGGAGATGCTGACGAGCAATCCGCCTTCGGATGCCGTTACGGTCAGGCCTTCGGCAAGCTTGCCGGCAATGCCGCCGATCTGCTGAGCGATCTGCTCCTGCAGTTGCTCGGCTTGTTTCTGCTGCTGCTGTTCGGTCTCGGCCGCGCTCTTGTCCGCATCCTTCTGATGATCGGCGTCCTTCTGCGCTGCATCCTTTTGCGCTGGGGCCTTCTTGTCCTCAGCCTTCTTATCGCCAGACTTCTTGTCATCCGGCGCCTTGCCGTCCTTGGCCTCGGCCGCGCCCTTGGCTTCCTGAGCGGCCTTCTGATCGATGGTCAGCGGTATCGGCTTCATATCCTCGACCTTGGCCATCTCGGTTGTCGCGCTTTCAGCCGCCTGCTCGTCGCTCTTGCCGGGAGGCGCGGACTTGCCGGCTGTCGTGACCTCAACCTGCTTCGTCCAGAAATCCGGATCGAAGGGATCACGATAGGCTTCGCCGCCATCGGCGCCGGTGGCCGGGCCGGAATCGGCGGCACCGCCATCGCCCTTGGCGCTGACATTGGCCTGCTGGCCGACTTCCTGCGCGATCTCGGCCAGAACCGAATACGGATTTTCGAAGAAATCGGCCTCGGAATAATTGGTCTGGTCGCCTGATGTCGATGTCTGGTCGTCACCATCCGCCGAAGCCTTGCCGTCGTTCGGATTTTCTTCCTTCTGTTTCGACTTCTCCTGCTTCTCCTCGCCTTCGGCGTTGTCGACGGGCTTCTTCAATCCCTTCTCGGTCGGCTTTTCGTCGGAAAGCTTGATCGGATTGAAATAGGTCGCGACCGAGGCCTTGGTCTCCTCGTTGGCGGCATTGACCAGCCACATAACCAGGAAGAACGCCATCATCGCCGTCATGAAGTCGGCATAGGCAATTTTCCACGCACCGCCATGGGAGCCATCGTGATCACCGCCGCCATGTCTCTTGACGATGATGATCTCGTTCTTGCCGTGGTGGTGGTTTTCGCCTTCGCTCATTCGAGAACTTTCTTCAAGCTGGCTGCATCTCGTTCTTGCCGTGGTGGTGGTTTTCGCCTTCGCTCATTCGAGAACTTTCTTCAAGCTGGCTGCCCAGGCGGACATACGGGTGACGATGACGGA
>Ga0209051_1000086_pt1 | contig 183550 bp, 177 predicted proteins | sample AraplaCvi_mMS_r2_2_FD_184286 | JGI IMG/M metagenome (GOLD analysis project Ga0209051, IMG submission 184286) | Arabidopsis root microbial communities from North Carolina, USA - plate scrape MF_Cvi_mMS_r2 (SPAdes) (version 2) | ecosystem: Host-associated > Plants > Roots > Endosphere | place...
AGCCTCCAGCTCTTTGATTCCGGGCAACGACCCAACCCTGCTGTTCACCAACGCGGGGATGAACCAGTTCAAGGACTGCTTCCTGGGCCAGGAAAAGCGTGCCTATACCCGCGCCGTAAGCAGCCAGAAATGCGTACGCGCCGGCGGCAAGCACAACGACCTGGAAAACGTCGGTTACACCGCCCGCCACCACACGTTCTTTGAAATGCTGGGCAACTTCAGCTTCGGCGATTACTTCAAGCGTGACGCCATCACCTTCGCCTGGACTTTCCTGACGTCCGACAAGTGGCTGAACCTGCCGAAAGAAAAGCTCTGGGTTACGGTCTACGCCAGCGATGACGAGGCCTATGACATCTGGACCAAGGAAGTCGGGGTTCCGGCCGAGCGCATGGTCCGTATCGGCGACAACAAGGGCGCGCCATACGCTTCCGACAACTTCTGGACCATGGGCGATACCGGCCCGTGCGGTCCTTGCACCGAGATTTTCTACGATCACGGCGCCGATATCTGGGGCGGCCCACCGGGCTCGCCGGAAGAGGACGGTGACCGTTACATCGAGATCTGGAACAACGTCTTCATGCAGTTCAACCGCACCGCCGATGGCGTGTTGCATCCGTTGCCGGCGCCGTCGGTGGACACCGGCATGGGCCTGGAGCGGATCAGTGCGGTCCTGCAGCACGTTCACTCGAACTATGAAATCGATCTGTTCCAGAGCCTGCTGAACGCGGCGGCCAAGGCCATCGGTTGCACCAACGACGCCCAGGCGTCGCTGAAAGTCGTGGCCGACCACATCCGTTCCTGCGGCTTCCTGATCGCCGACGGCGTGCTGCCTTCCAACGAAGGTCGCGGTTATGTCCTGCGTCGCATCATTCGCCGCGCTTGCCGTCACGGCAACAAGCTGGGCGCCAAGGGCAGCTTCTTCTATCAGATCGTGGCCGCGCTGGTCGCCGAAATGGGCGAAGCCTTCCCGGAACTGAAATCCCAGCAGGCGCATATCGAGCGCGTGCTGAAAGCCGAAGAAGAGCAGTTCGCCAAGACCCTGGAGCAGGGCCTGAAAATCCTCGAGCAGGACCTGGCCGAACTCAAAGGCACTGTGGTTCCGGGCGACGTGGTGTTCAAACTCTACGACACCTACGGTTTCCCGATGGACCTGACCGGCGACATCGCCCGTGAGCGCGAGCTGACTCTCGACGAGGAAGGTTTCGAGCGCGAGATGGAAGCCCAACGCGTGCGTGCCCGTTCCGCCAGCTCCTTCGGCATGGACTACAACAGCCTGGTCAAGGTCGATGTGGCGACCGAGTTCACCGGTTATCACGCCACCAGCGGTGCGGCCAAGGTGGTGGCTCTTTATAAGGAAGGGCAATCGGTCGACGTGCTGAGCGAAGGTGAAGAGGGCGTGGTCGTTCTCGACCAGACGCCTTTCTACGCTGAGTCGGGCGGCCAGATCGGCGACTGCGGTTACCTGCAAGCGGGCAGCGCGCGTTTCGACGTGCGCGATACCACCAAGACCGGCGGCGCCTTCCTGCATCACGGCGTATTGGCCAGCGGCAGCCTGACCGTTGGTGCTCCGGTGCAAACCCAGGTCGATGCCGAAGTGCGTCACGCCACTTCGCTGAATCACTCGGCTACCCACCTGCTGCACGCCGCTCTGCGCCAGGTATTGGGCGAGCATGTGCAGCAGAAGGGCTCGCTGGTCGACAGTCAGCGCCTGCGTTTCGACTTCAGCCACTTCGAAGCGATCAAGCCTGAGCAGATCAAGGTCCTGGAAGACATCGTCAACGCCGAGATTCGCAAGAACACCGCGGTGGAAACCGAAGAAACCGATATCGACACCGCCAAGCAGAAGGGCGCCATGGCGCTGTTCGGCGAGAAGTACGGTGACAGCGTGCGTGTACTGAGCATGGGCGGCGACTTCTCCGTCGAACTGTGTGGCGGTATCCACGCCAACCGTACCGGCGATATCGGCCTGCTGAAAATCATCAGCGAAGGCGGCGTGGCCTCGGGCGTACGTCGTATCGAAGCAGTCACCGGTGCCGCGGCACTGGCGTACCTGAACGCTGCGGAAGAGCAACTCAAGGAAGCGGCGACCCTGGTCAAGGGCAGCCGTGACAACCTGATCGACAAGCTGTCGGCCGTGTTGGAGCGTAACCGTCTGCTGGAGAAACAACTCGAGCAGCTGCAGGCCAAGGCGGCCAGTGCCGCTGGCGACGACCTGTCGGCGCAGGCGCTGGATGTCAAAGGCGCGAAAGTGCTGGCGGCGCGCCTGGACGGACAGGACGGCAAGGCGCTGTTGGCGCTGGTCGATCAGTTGAAAAACAAACTCGGTCGCGCAGTGATCCTGCTCGGCAGTGTCCATGAGGAAAAGGTCGTACTGGTTGCGGGCGTAACCAAGGACCTGACTGGCCAACTCAAAGCCGGTGATTTGATGAAGCAAGCCGCTGCGGCAGTGGGCGGGAAGGGCGGTGGTCGTCCGGACATGGCGCAGGGCGGTGGCGTCGATGCCGCTGCGCTGGATGCCGCGCTGGCCCTGACCGTTCCGTTTGTCGAGCAGGGGATTTAAGGTTCCAAGCCGAGCCCGTCGTCTAGTGGCGGGCTTTGGAGCTGCGCAGTTTGATTGATTAATGGGCGCCCCTTTACGGGCTGAGGCGGCTTAGAAATGGCTTTGATCGTACAGAAATTTGGAGGCACCTCGGTCGGTTCCGTCGAAAGAATCGAGCAGGTCGCCGACAAGGTGAAAAAATTCCGCGAAGCCGGTGACGACCTGGTGGTTGTACTGTCTGCCATGAGCGGCGAAACCAACCGTCTGATCGACCTTGCCAAGCAAATCAGCGGCGACGGTCAGCCGGTTCCTCGCGAGCTGGACGTGATCGTTTCCACCGGCGAGCAGGTGACGATCGCACTGCTGGCCATGGCGCTGATCAAGCGCGGCGTTCCGGCAGTGTCGTATACCGGCAACCAGGTGCGGATTCTGACCGATAGCGCGCACAATAAAGCGCGCATATTGCAGATCGACGATCAGAAAATTCGCGGTGACCTGAAGGCCGGCCGCGTGGTTGTGGTCGCAGGTTTCCAGGGCGTCGACGAGCACGGCAACATCACCACCCTTGGTCGTGGCGGTTCCGACACCACCGGCGTGGCACTGGCGGCAGCCCTGAAGGCTGACGAATGCCAGATCTACACCGATGTCGACGGCGTCTACACCACCGATCCGCGTGTGGTGTCCGTGGCCCAGCGCCTGGACAAGATCACCTTTGAAGAAATGCTGGAAATGGCCAGCCTGGGCTCCAAGGTGTTGCAGATCCGCGCGGTCGAGTTCGCCGGCAAGTACAACGTTCCGCTGCGCGTACTGCACAGCTTCAAGGAGGGTCCGGGTACCCTCATTACTATTGATGAAGAGGAATCCATGGAACAGCCGATCATTTCCGGCATCGCTTTTAACCGCGATGAAGCCAAGCTGACCATCCGTGGCGTGCCAGACACTCCCGGCGTGGCCTTCAAGATTCTCGGCCCGATCAGCGCCGCGAACATTGAAGTCGACATGATCGTGCAGAACGTTTCGCACGATAACACCACCGACTTCACCTTCACCGTGCACCGCAACGATTACCTGGCGGCCCAGCAAGTACTGGAAAACACTGCCCGTGAAATCGGCGCCCGGGAAGTGGTGGGCGACACCAAGATCGCCAAGGTCTCGATCGTTGGCGTCGGCATGCGCTCCCACGCGGGCGTTGCCAGCCGCATGTTCGAAGCGCTGGCCAAGGAAAGCATCAACATCCAGATGATCTCGACCTCGGAAATCAAGGTTTCCGTGGTGATTGAAGAGAAGTACCTGGAACTGGCTGTGCGCGCTCTGCACACGGCTTTCGAACTGGACGCTCCGGCCCGACAGGGCGAGTGATGCGTTGCCCGAAGGGCGCGGTTTACCGCGCCCTTCGTTTTTTTGATCGGCGTGACAGAAAACTGTTCTTTTGCTCGCGCTAGTCAATACTTAGGCGTGTAGGGCTACGGCCGTCCTGGTTGTAGGTCGATACCCTTTTTTTTGCAGACTGTTGTCCCTGAAATGAAATGCGTGAGGAGAAAGGTATGCTGATTCTGACTCGTCGGTGCGCAGAAAGCCTGATTATTGGTGATGGCGAAATCACCGTGACCGTGCTTGGCGTCAAAGGAAATCAAGTGCGTATCGGTGTCAACGCCCCTAAAGAGGTAGCGGTGCACCGTGAAGAAATTTACCTGCGGATAAAGAAAGAGAAGGACGAAGAACCAAGCCATTAATTTTTATCGTTTTTTTTGTTTGCAAACGGGGAGAAAGCTGGTTAATATACGCCCCGTGTTGCGGAGAGCTGGCCGAGTGGCCGAAGGCGCTCCCCTGCTAAGGGAGTACACCTCACAAGGGTGTCGGGGGTTCGAATCCCCCGTTCTCCGCCATTATTTACTTAGTTCGTTGTAATCTGGCTTCTTCTGTAAGTTGTTGAAATTACTAGAAAAAGTGCTTTACAAAAAGATTTAACGGCCTATAATGCGCGGCAACAAATGCACTCGTAGCTCAGCTGGATAGAGTACTCGGCTACGAACCGAGCGGTCACAGGTTCGAATCCTGTCGAGTGCACCATTTAAGGGTTGTTTGCAGTAATGTGAATAACTTGGCTCCAACCAGTTGTGGTCTGGTCTAAAAACACAAAATGCACTCGTAGCTCAGCTGGATAGAGTACTCGGCTACGAACCGAGCGGTCACAGGTTCGAATCCTGTCGAGTGCACCATATACCAAGAAGCCCGCATTCATTGCGGGCTTTTTGCTTTCTGTCGTTTGGGTTTTCTCCCTTCTTTATTGATTCCTCTCTTTGAACGTCGCGATCATTCCGGCGTCGTATTCAGCGTGTGCCTGTCTTTTTTGATGTGGTCCTTCGAAAGCTCCCGGCAATTGTGAATTGATAGCGGGGGCGAGTTCCGGGCGCAGTTTTTTCGTCTGGGGTGTGTTTTCTTTTTCGGATGGTGCGTCGCAGCTTTATAGATTCAGCGCTTCTTCAGCTTTGCGCCGCAAGCGCTTGTTCTTGCCATGATTTTTTAACGTTTAAAGCCGTCAAGCGGTGTATGATTGCGCCCGTCAGCCCCGCCGGGGCTTGTGGAATACCTCCATGGACTTACCCAGTAGTTACTCAGTATCCCGTTTTTACAATCATGAATTGACTGATTGATCCTTCCGGCGTGCTCCTCTGCTGGGAGTGGAGTTCGCCTATGACCGAAGTAGAAGTAAAGAAAACACAAGACAGCCTGCAGGATCGCCTCGCTCAAGTCGTTGAGCTGCTGCAGCGCCAGAGGGTGGTCGAAGACCTGACTCATCGTCAGGAAGGTCATCATCAGGATCGGGTCGAGAACCTGGTCCACCGGCAGAACCTCGTCGAGCTGCAACGCAAACTCGATGATCTGCACTCCGCCGACGTTGCCTACATCCTTGAAGCCTTGCCGCTCGACGAGCGTCTGACCGTCTGGCAGTTGGTCAAGGCCGAGCGCGACGGCGACATCCTGCTCGAAGTATCCGATTCCGTACGTGAAACCTTGATCGCCGACATGGACGATCATGAGCTCCTGGCTGCTGCCAAGGAGATGGACGCCGACGAACTTGCTGACCTGGCTCCCGAGCTGCCGCGAGACGTTGTCCATGAGCTGATGGAGGCGTTGGACGGCCAGCAGCGTGAGCGCGTTCGCTCCGCCTTGTCGTATGACGAGGAGCAGGTCGGTGCGTTGATGGACTTCGAGATGGTGACCATCCGTGAGGATGTCAGCCTTGAAGTGGTTCTGCGTTATCTGCGTCGCCTCAAAGAATTACCTGGCCATACCGACAAGCTGTTCGTCGTCGACTATGACGGTGTGCTCAAGGGCGTGCTGCCCATCAAGCGGTTGCTGGTGAATGACCCGGAGAAACAGGTTTCGGAAGTCATGGCCAGCGACCCGGTAAGTTTCCATCCGGATGAAGATGCCTACGACGCTGCGCAAGCATTCGAGCGTTACGACTTGATCTCGGCGCCGGTGGTCGACAAGAACGGCAAATTGATCGGCCGTCTGACCATCGACGAAATGGTCGACCTGATTCGTGAGGAGAGCGAGACCGAAGTCCTCAACATGGCCGGTCTGCGCGAAGAGGAAGATATTTTTGCCTCGGTCTGGCGTTCCCTGCGCAACCGCTGGGCCTGGCTGGCAATCAACCTGATCACTGCATTCGTCGCTTCGCGAGTGATCGGTCTGTTTGAAGGCTCCATCGAAAAGTTGGTGGCCCTGGCGGCCCTGATGCCGATCGTGGCGGGTATTGGCGGCAACTCGGGTAACCAGACCATCACTATGATTGTTCGCGCCATGGCGCTGGACCAGGTCAGCACCGGCAATACTTCGCGACTGATGCGCAAGGAGCTGGCGGTGGCCTTGATCAACGGCCTGGTCTGGGGCGGAGTGATCGGCGTGGTGGCTTACCTGCTCTATGGCAGCTGGTCGTTGGGTGTGGTGATGACGGCGGCCATGACACTCAACCTGTTGCTGGCGGCGCTGATGGGGGTTCTGATTCCGATGACGCTGGCGCGCCTGGGGCGCGACCCGGCAATGGGGGCCAGTGTCATGATCACGGCCATGACCGACAGTGGCGGTTTCTTTATCTTCCTCGGGTTGGCCACCATCTTCCTGCTTTGATCCTGCATACAGCCCCTCTAATGGGGCTGTATCGTTTTCTCCATCCCTTTGCGATTCAGGCTCCAGTGTTTTGGTAGCGCTCGAGCGGTAAATTTCGGGTAAAAAAAAGCCAGCACAAGGCTGGCTCTAGCTTTCGAGGTCGAATCAGGAAGCGTCTGCGGCCATTTCGGCGTCATGGGCGATCAGCGAAACGAGGGCGTTCTGCTGGCGATGGGAAAGTTGACGGAAACGTTGAAGCAGTTCGCGTTCATGCAAGGAGAGCTCTGGGCTGTCCAGGCGCATGCTCAACTCTTCACCCAAGGCGCCTTCCTGAATAAGACTCTGTTCCAGGCGCGCGATGATTTCGGAGTTCATGCTGCGGTGATGATTGCGTGCCACCTCGGCAATGCGTTCACGCATCCCGTCGGGTAGACGTACGACGAACTTGTCAGCCGTACGGCTGGAATAAATTGCCTGTTTCAATGGGCGCATATATTTAACCGGTTAGTTCAGGGGAGCGGTTCTCGGAATTGGCCGCGGGATGTCAGTTAGGACAAGCGTTGCTGCCAAATGTTCAACCTGAATTGTTAAGAGGCCCGCATCATGCCTCAAAATAGCCAGATCCTTGGCGTCAATTCTGTGACAAATATTGAACTGGATAAAGGCGTTATGCCAGCACCAATTATCAGAAATGCGGACTGGTTTGAAAAGATTGCCTGTCCGCCTATCTGCCCGCGTCCTGGTGTCCGATAGCTGGCGCGCTTGTGCGTCGCCAGACGGGCCTGCATGCGGATCCGATCATTGTTTCCTACCTTGTACAGGATAGTGGCAAATTGCCGATTTACTAGGCTACGAGTGCCATGGAGTCTTTGAATGCCAGGCAGACTGATTTATTTGATGGGGCCTTCCGGGTCAGGAAAGGACAGCCTGATCGAAGCTGCGCGCCGGCCTCTGGCGCAGCTCGGCTGCGATGTGGTGCGGCGGGTGATCACCCGTTCCGCGGAATCCGTGGGAGAAGAGGCCCACGGAGTAAGTGCTGACGAGTTCGAGCGCCTGGAACGGCAGGGCGCCTTTGCCTTGTGCTGGCGGGCCAATGGCCTGGCGTACGGCATTCCCGTGCAGATCGACGAATGGCTGGTCAGCGGGCGCCATGTCCTGATCAATGGCTCCAGGGCTTACCTGGATCAGGCTCGCCAGCGTTATCCGCAGCTTTTGGCGATTCTGTTGACGGTGGATATTGACGTGCTGCGGCAAAGACTGATGAATCGCGGTCGCGAAAGTGCGGAGCAGATCGAGGCGAGGCTCAAGAGAAGCGCTCTTTTTTCCGCAGACGACGGTCCTGTGCTGGGAGAGTCCGTGTTTTTTCTGGACAACTCGAGCGAGCTGTCCGTGACGCTTGAGCGTTTTCTGAAGCTCTTGAGAGATCAGGGGATCAGCGCAGTACAGGGTCGAACTTGATTTTGCGTCCCAATGCCAGCGCCAGCAGGAACAAGCCGGAAAAAACGCCACAAGCAATCAAGGGCACATCACCCAGGGTATTTTCAGCGGTGAAGCAACCCAGTGTGGCACTGAGCACTGCCAGGATGAGAAGGCCTTTGGCAAGTCGGGACATTAACAGGCTCCTGATAGGGTCATATTCAAAATACCCAGCTTTCGGGTCTTGGGTTGGCAGGTAGAACAACGGCTTCTGGGGCATCGGCGACCTGCGCCATGCCAGGATTCTCCGACGTGCTGCTCATCACAGCCCATTGCGGGGCCTGGTGTTGCACGTAGTGGGCCCTGTATTGGGTACTCTGATCGGCGCTGCCATCAGGCTGAAAGTGGAAGACCACCAGTACGGCGATGGCAATGGCATTCGATAGAAGAAGGGCGCTATTCATGGCTTGATCTCCACTGTTCTTTCATGGAGATTAAGCAGCGCTCATGCCAAGAGTCTAACCTCTAATAAACCCTTTAAAAACAATGATTTGATAGGGTTTTTAGAAGGTTGGGGATTGCATTCTGCAATGATGGCTTTTTGCAGCGATGCAATTTGCACGGCGGCTCTGGCAAGTTGCCTGATGGCCAGAGGTGGCCACCGGTTAAAAAGCCCTACTCACAACATGACAAAATCAGGGCTGGCCGTTAACATGCACGCCGTCCTTTGCGCCGCAGCAGTACCCGCGGTGGTCAATTTGTCCCAGTAGCTCAATTGGATAGAGCATCCCCCTCCTAAGGGGAAGGTTGGCAGTTCGAACCTGCCCTGGGACACCATCTACTTCCGGGCTTTCAGGCCAAACGTGGTTCTCTCCCTTATTTCGCAGCAGCGGCTACGTTTGTGCACACAGTTCTCGATGCTGTGGAGTCATCCATGATTGTCATTGCTGGAAAAAACAATATTTCGGTATTTGGCCTGGAACAGGCTCTGCAACAATTTTCGCCCGACGAAATTGCCGTGGTCTGCAACCGTAACGACACGGGTGTCGACGGTTGGCAACGTTCGTTGCGGGCGGCGGCGCTGAAATATGGCGTGCGTGAGATCAGCCTGGAGACGGCTTACGAACTAGCATCCGTCGCGTTCATTTCCCTGGAGTTCGATCGGATCGTCGTGCCTGAGCGCTTCTCCATCAGTCGCGTGTTCAACATTCATTTCTCGAAGCTGCCGGAATACAAGGGCATGTTTACTTCGGTCTGGCCGTTGCTGGAGTCCCGGGCCGAGGCGGGTGTGACCCTGCATTTTATCGACCGGGGTATCGACACCGGGGACATCGTCGCGCAACAGGTATTCCCGATCCCGTCCTGGTGGACCTGTCGCGATCTGTATTTCGCCTTTAATCAGCATGCCGCCCAGTTGCTGGAGCAGTGGTTTGCCAGGTTGCTCGATGGGGACGTCAAAGCGCAGCCACAGAGTGCAGTGGGATCCAGCTACTTTTCAAAGGACGCCATCGATTATGGGGCCTTGAAAATCGATCCGCTGTCGACGGCCTGGGCGCTACGCAACCAGATCAGGGCGTTTGCCTTTCGCGAATATCAGTTCTTGCAGTGGGATGGAAAACCGGTGGTCTCGGCGACGATTCTGCCTGGGCGCTCGCAATTCAAGGCCGGGACCCTGATCAACGCAACCGAGGATTATGTCGAACTCTGCACCATCGATTACGACGTCCGGCTGAGTTTTGATCGATTGCCGGAGATGCTCAAGGCTTGTGAACAGGGTGATCTGGAGGCGGTGATGGCGCTGCAGGCCAATATTGCCGGTTACAACGATGCCAACCCGCAAGGCTGGACGCCGCTGATCGTCGCCAGTTATGCGGGCGCCTATGAGGTGGTTGACTGGCTGTTGCAGCAAGGAGCCGACCCGGAGCGGACCAACAACAAAGGCACGACGCCCTTGATGTATGCCAAGGATGCTTTCCTGGCCGGGCGTTGTCGTAAAACCTTTCCGTTGTTGCTACGTAAGGGGGCGAAGCTGGAGGCTGTCGATCATTCCGGTCGGGCACTCGCCGACTATGTGACGAGCGAGCAGTTCGCTCAGTTGCGAGGCGCTTTCTAGGCACCCCGCAACAGGCGCATCAGTGGGCTGTGAACTGGTTGATGGTGGTGACAATGTGTTGCTGTTGTTCCTGGCTCAATGTCGGGTAGATCGGCAACGACAGGATCGAGTCATGCAGCGGTGCCCGGAACGCTTTGGAGGTCCTGGCCAGATCGCGGTAGGCCCGCTGCTCGGTGATCGCCAGCGGATAGTGAACCAGGCATTGGATGCCACGTTCGGCCAGATACGCCTTCAACTGATCGCGCCATGGGCAGGTAATGACATACAGGTGCCAGACGTGGGTGCTCGCTGTCGTGACCGAGGGCAGGGTGATACCTGGGTGTTGGATGTGTTCGCTGTAGTAGCGGGCGACGCTGCGTCGACGGGCAGTATCGCTGTCCAGATGCGCTAGTTTCACCCCCAGCATCGCGGCCTGGATTTCATCGAGGCGGCTGTTCACCCCCTGGTAATCGTGCTGGTACTTGATGCGCGAGCCGTAGTTGCCCAGCGCCCGGACCAAGGCTGCCAGCTCGGCGTCGTTGGTGGTGATGGCGCCGCCGTCGCCCAGGGCGCCGAGGTTTTTCCCGGGGTAGAAGCTGAAAGCCGCGGCATCGCCCCAGTTGCCGGCCTTGCGCCCGGCCAGTTCAGCGCCATGGGCCTGGGCGGCATCTTCGAGTACCAGCAGGCCATGCTTGTGGGCCAAGGCCATGATCTGTGGCATAGGCGACAGTTGCCCATAAAGATGCACTGGCAGTATCACTCGGGTTTTGTCCGAGATGGCTCGTTCGACGGCCTCGATTTCCAGGTTGTGGGTGGCCGGGTCCACATCCACGAGGATCGGCGCCAGATCGTTTGCCAGAATGGCCGAGATAGTGGCGATAAAGGTATTGCTCTGCACTATCACTTCATCGCCGGCCTGAAGCTTGCCTTGCTCTTTCCAGGCACGCAGGATCAGGGTCAGGGCATCCAGGCCATTGGCGACGCCGATGGCATGCTGGCTGCCACAGTATTCGGCGAAGGCGGCCTCGAATTGCTCAAGCTCGCGCCCCATCAGGTACCAGCCGGAGTCGATCACGCGGTTGCAAGCGGCTTTGAGCTGATCGGCATATTCGTGATTGATGCCTTTCAAATCCAGAAACGGGATATTCATCATGTGAGTCATTGCCCGACCATGTCCATGAACTGGGCATAATCTCGGACATAGTCGCCTTCTTCGTAGAGTTGATCGGCCAGAACCATCAGCACACAGTCTGGAGAGAAGTCATACATCTCACGCCAGATAAAGGATTCGATCAGCAGGCCCTGGCAAGGATTGTCCAGGGTGATGTCGATCTTTTCCCGGCCGTCGTCCAGCAGAAAACGGCACGAACCGCGCACGGCGATGGCCACCTGCTTGAGGGTCTTATGGGCATGGTAGCCACGGCGAACCCCTTCACCGGTATTGAACATGTAGTACACCCGCTTGACTGGGAAGGGGATGTTTTTCCCTTCTTCCAGGGCGATCAGCGAGCCACGGTCATCGCCGTGGGTCTGCAGCGGCAGAATGTGAATCTTCATCGCGTCTCCCCTTCGAGCCGTTTCGACAAATGCTGTTGCAGCCAGTTTTCAACGCTCTTGGCGTCGACCCGATAATTTCGGTAATACAGTTCCCTGGAGTCGGTCGAGCCTACCCGGTAAGCGATGTAGTCCATTTCCACGCCGACGACTGCCGCCAGGTTGGAAAAGCACGACAGCTCTGCGTATTCCTCGGCCATCCAGCACAGGGCGCGAGCGTTTTTCGAGGCGAAAATCAGATTGGTCCAGGCCGCCCCGGTGGGGCCGACTATGACTTCGGCATTGGCCATGATCGCCACCTGATGGTTGATGTCCTGCTCTTCCATGTACACGCAGGTAAACCCATAGGGTTCCAGCAGCTTGAGGATCTCGGCCTGGTTGTAGTGCCGGAGAAAGCCTTTGCGGGCCAGGAATACTCGTTTGGGGAGTTCGCTGATGGGAATGTCACGGGCCAGATGCAGCGCCTTTTCCCGCAGGAAATGGATCGACTCCGGGCGGACGAAACCGCTGCTGGCACTGTTCTGTGCCGGGCCTTTGAAGTTCGGGATCATATTGTTCGGGGCACTGATCAGCAGCAGGTCGGCCACCTGGTAACTGGTGATGTTTTCCAGGAGCACCAGTGGGCGGTCAACGCCGATCGCCTCGATCAGGGCCTTGATCGAGGGAATGTTCTGGCTGCTCTTGGAGATCAGCAGTGGATAGTCCGCATAGTGCGGCGGCAGTTCGGCCACGAATTGCAGTTGCGACAACACTTCTACCGTCCAGTGGTAATAGTTCTGCTCGTTGCAGCCGCTGATCAGCAGGCCTTTTTCCAGCTCCACAGGCTTGCCGCTCCTGACCAGGGCCAGGCGCTGCCCATGGTAGAGCAGGTGCGCAGCACTATAGTCGGCCTGCAGGGATTTCGCCGTGGGCACTCGCTCCAGCACCAATTGCCCGTCCGGCAGTATCACCGAACGGGACACTGAACAGACTTGCCCGTGGCGGAAGTGGTAGAGAGCTATCTCGGGTAATTCCAGGGTGATCGCCGGTGTCGATTGATGGATGAATCGTGGCGGCTGGCTGGTACCCGGTTGGCTCGGGCGAAAGACATGGACCTTGTGTTCGTCACTTTCATCCAGCCAGCGCAAGGCCAGGCGCCGGGTATCCTGGCGTCGAAAAAACAGTCGATACAGCAGGTCGCTGATCAGTCCCGGCTTTCTGCACAGTCGTTCATAGCCCAGTTGCTCGAGGCGTTTGCCAATACGCTGGAACCATGGGAGCTGCGAGCTGATCTGCGCGCCATGGAACACTTCGACCTTTTGCTCATTGATGGCCAGCTTCTCAGTGAGCTGCGGATGGATCTCGCGGTAGTAATCACTGGCGATGATGATCTTGTCGAAAGCCAGCGAACTCAATTGCTGAGGCGCGTGGATCAGTTTGCCGAACAGGCGCTGGCCCTGTTTCTGCTGGTTGTTATCGACGAAGCCGATCACCCGGTAGCGGCGGCGGTTGTACTTGTAGAAGTTGACCCCGCCGGCGCCGGTACCGAATATCAGTACCCGCGCTTTTTGTCCAAACCCTGTCGACACATTGACCTCGTCTTGCTGGTGCTGCCGGTGGTAGATCGTCACCCGAGCGGTTCGCCCGCTCGGTAAAGGCGGTGACGCTAGCCATTGTTATTGATGATGTTGCCCTTGATCTGGGCGATACCCTTGGCGTTCAGGTCGCGTCGGGTCCTTATCGGTTGTAGCTCGCCCTGGATTGCGGCGTTGATGGTATCAATCGCGGTCTTGCCGGTGTTACTCCGGGACTTGCCCAGCAGGTAGCGCAGCGACAGGCGGAACTGTTCCGACTCATTGGCCACCGGCCGCGTACCGTGCAAGGTGCAGTTGTGCCAGAGCCCGACGTAACCCGGCCCGCCCGTCAGCCGGTAATCCTGGCAGGCCATCTGCTGCCCCTGATCGTCGGCGTAGGTCCATTGGTCGTGCTCCTGATGTTCCAACTGATGAGGGAACAACGTGGCGCCAAAACGGTGAGTACCGGGCATCAGGTGCAGCGGTGAGTCGTTTTCGGTGACTTCGTGCAGGTACACATAGAGGGTCAGGAAGGTCGAAGGGTCGAGTTCCACCCGGCCCTGGGGCCAGTCGATGATGTCCTGGTGAAAGTCGATCCCGCGGAAGTAGGTGATGTCGCGAAAGGGCTTTTTGATGTACGGCCCCAGGTTCGCCACATTCACATCGCGGATCTTTTCCCGCACCCAGTCCGGCAGCCACGAATCCGGCACGCCGCACACCGCTTTCTTGATCACCACTTCATAGTCGGTGCCGAGCACTTCATCGAGGACCGCGGTGAGGCGCGGATCCTGCTCGATGAACTGCAGCTGCGGCTCGAAGCCATTGAGGAAGTTGAAGGTCTTGTTCGGGTTGGCGTTGAGGTGGTTTTCCTGGGCCAGGTATTCAGCCTCGTCCATGAACAGCCCGGCTCCGAAGGCCCGTGCGGCGACCATCTCGCGGTACAGCGCCTGCGTGCGATCAGCGTCCAGGATCTCGCCAAAGATGTGGGCGCCCTGGTCGATGAGGTTTTGGATACAGGTTTGCATGTTGCGCTCGTTTTGACTGTTGCTGTCTGTCTGCAAGGTATCGGCGTGGCAGGCTTAAAGTTGATGCCGCCCGGCTGATATTCCCGGTGGAGTTTGCCGCAACCGGGGCTGGCGGGCGGCGCGAGCAAGGATATCGAAGGCTTTTGGCAACTATCTATAAGGGAACGCCAGAATCGGCCGATAACCATCACGGATGTTGTTGCAGGTCAAATGGCGGGGCCATGGACCGAGCGCCCGGCGAGCAGACGGGCGCCATTGCGGGTTGATGTAGAATGCATTGATGGCCTGTGGCCATTATCGTTGTCCGGGTGCAACAAGGGTGACGACCTTGAGCGTGACTGCTGTTGCCGCGGGCTTCATCTTTTTTACGGGTCTGGAATCTTCGATGCTGGCGTACCACCAAAAAAGCTTTTTGATCGTCGATGATTTCTCGGATTTCCGCAGTTCTGTCCGGTCCATGCTGCGTGAGCTGGGCGTCAAGGACGTGGACACTGCCGATACAGGCGAGCAGGCGCTGCGCATGTGCGCGCAAAAGCGCTATGACTTCATCCTGCAGGATTACCACCTGGGCGACGGCAAGAAGAATGGGCAACAGGTGCTCGAAGACCTGATGACCGACAAGCTGATCAGCCATGAAAGCGTGTTTCTCATGGTCACCGCCGAGACCAGCCAGTCGATGGTGCTCAGCGCCCTCGAGCACGAGCCGGATGCCTATCTGACCAAGCCTTTCAACCGCTCCAGCCTGGCTCAGCGGCTGGAGCGGCTGCAGCAGCGCAAGTCGTTGCTCAAACCGATCCTGCAGGCGCTCGATCTCGGCAAGCCGCTCGAAGTGCTCAATGCCTGCATCGCCCTGTGCAAGCAGGATCCGCGCTATTCGCCGCTGTGCCTGCGCTACCGGGCCGATGCCTTGCGTGACATGAACCAGAACGAAGCACTGGAGCGCTTGTATGAGAGCATTCTGGCGGATCGCCCGTTGCCGTGGGCCTATGTCGGCCTGGGGCGTCTGCTGTTCAAGCGTGGCCAGGTGACCCAGGCCAAGGCCATCTACGAAAAGGCCTTGAAAGCCTTTCCGATGATGCCGGCGCTTTACGATGGCATGGCCGAAGTGCTGCTTGCCGAAGGAGACTCCAAGCGTGCCCAGAGTGTGCTGGAGGAGGCCGTGCGCCTGTCGCCGCTGGCTGTGCGCCGGCAAGCGCTGCTGGGCAAGCTGGCGATGACCAACGAAGACTTCGAGACCGCCTCCAGGGCCTATCGCCAGGCGGTATCCCAGGGCGCGCAATCGCGTTTCAAGGACCCGGAAAGCAACCTTGGCCTGGCGCATGCGCTGATCAGCAAGGGCAGTGAAAGGGGCCTGGATACCCGCACGCGCCTGGAAATCAACAGCACCCTGAGTGCGGTGGCCAAGGAGAACCCCAGCGATCCGGGGTTGCAGATTCGCGCCCGCCTGATGAAGGCCACCAGCCTGTTGCTCAACGATGCTGAAACGGCGGAAAAGCTCACCGAGCAGGCGATGTTGCGCCTGGACGGGATGGAACAGTTCATGAGCCCGGAAGCGGCGCTGCTGGTGGCCAAGCAACTGCAGATGCTGGGACAGGCCGATGCCGGCGCGTCGATGCTGAAAAACTGTGCGGAAATCTACGGCGACGACCCGAAGGTGATGGAAGGCATCGCCAAGCTCACCGATGACCCGGCGATCCTCAACTCCGCCAACGCCGCGGCGGACATGAACCGCCAGGGTGTGCGCAGTTACAAGGCCGGCGCCCTGGGCGAGGCCCGGGACCTGTTCCGTCGGGCGCTGGCCATGCAACCGAAGAACATCAGTATTGCCCTGAACATGGCGCAGTCGTTATTGCACGGCACCGACATCACCCAGGACGCGGCGCTGCTGGAGGAGTGCCGGACCTGCCTGAAGATGGTCGGCCTGATGCCCGATACCGACGCGCGTTATCCGCGTTATCAGAAGCTGCGAAGCAAGGCGTTTGGCGAATGAATACCCACGAACAGGCTCTCGACTTTTCCACGGTGATCGCCTCTACCGTGCACGACATGAAGAATTCCCTGACCCTGCTCATGCAGGCCCATGCCCAGTGGCTGGCAAGATTGCCGCAGGCGCAGCAGGGCACGCCGGAGCAGGGTGTGATGGAGTTCGAATTCGCCCATCTCAACGGCATGCTGGTGCAACTGCTGGGGCTCTACAAGCTGGGAGTCAACCAGTTGCCGGTACAGCCGGGCTACCACGAGCTGGATGACTTCATCGAGGCGCAATTGGTCAGCCATCAGGATGTGTTCGCCAGTCGTGGCATTGCCGCGACCTATGAAGTCGATCCTTTGACCCCCCTGGGTTTTTTCGATCGGGAACTGATTGCCTCGGTGCTGGCCAACTGCATCAACAACGCCATTCGTTATGCGCGCCATGCGCTGCTGGTCAGTGTGCACGATGAAGGCGGGCAGACGGTGCTGACCATCAATGACGATGGCGAGGGTTATCCGCAGCAGATGATCGATAACCAGGCCGACTACGTGCAAGGCATCAATCACAGCAGCGGCAGCACCGGCCTGGGGCTGTACTTCGCCGGGCGCATTGCCGCGCTGCATCAGCGCAATGGTGTCTGCGGGCGTACCGAGATCCGTAATGGCGGGCCTCTGGGTGGTGGTGTGTTCAGTCTCTATCTGCCTTGAAATCGGCCTTGAAGCGGTTGCCGGGCTTGTAGAGGCTTCGCCGCATTTCGGCGGTGTGTCCGATCCCGAGGGCTTTTTGTTCGAGGCTGCTTGATATTCCGAACAGCCGGAGCCTATTTTGTACGGGTCGCCGTTCTCGGCTCGTACAACAACAAGGATTGAGTCATGACAACCGATGGCCGCAGTTCACTCGCACAGCGATTGACGGGCATTGACGAGATTGAATGTGTCACTCCGGATTTGAACGGCGTGCCACGGGGCAAGGTGATGACCGCCGAGGGGTTCCTCGAAGGGCGGCGTCTGCAGATGGCTCGCGGGGTGCTGCTGCAGTGCATCATGGGTGGGTATCCACCCGCGCGTTTCTACGGCAGCGACGACGGCGACCTGGCGCTCAATGCCGACCCGCAACAGATTCATCGCCTGCCCTGGAGCTCGCAGCCACGTGCGCTGGCGATTTGCGACGCGGACGAGTTGAGCGGCGAAAGCTCGCGCCTTTCCACCCGCGGCCAGCTCAAGGAGGTCATCGCGCGGTACGCCGCTCGCGGCCTGGCGCCAGTGGTGGCGACCGAGCTGGAATTCTTCGTGTTTGCGCCCAATACCGATCCGACCCAGCCTTTCCAGCCGCCCCTTGGCCTGGACGGTCGTCGCGAAGACGGGCATTCGGCGTTCAGTGTCAGCTCCAACAACGGCTTGCGGCCGTTCTTCAATGAGGTCTACGCCTGCATGGCGGCCTTGGGCCTGCCGCGCGATACCTTCATGCATGAAATGGGCGTCAGCCAGTTCGAGATCAATCTGCTGCACGGCGATCCGCTGTTGCTGGCCGACCAGACCTTCCTGTTCAAGCACCTGCTCAAGGAAGTGGCGCTCAAGCATGGCCTGACCGTGGTGTGCATGGCCAAGCCGCTGGCGCACACGCCGGGCAGTTCGATGCATATTCACCAGAGCCTGGTCGAATCGGCCAGCGGGCGTAACGTGTTCAGCGACGAGGCCGGAGAGCCGACCGCGATGTTCCGCCATTTCATTGGCGGGCTGCAGGCGGGCATGGCCGATTTCACTGCGCTGTTCGCACCGAACGTCAACTCCTACCAGCGCCTGTGTCATCCTTACGCCTCGCCGAACAATGCCTGCTGGTCCCATGACAATCGGGCGGCGGGTCTGCGTATTCCGGCCAGCTCGCCGGTGGCGCGGCGGGTCGAGAACCGTTTGCCGGGCGCCGATGCCAACCCGTATCTGGCGATCGCTGCGAGCCTGGCGGCCGGTTTGCACGGCATCGAAAACGAGCTGGAACCGACGCCGGCGATTCAGGGTGAGTTTGCCGTGCCGGACAGTTTATCTTTGCCTTGTACCTTGCATGCCGCTCTCGAGCGTCTGAAACGTAGCCAGTTGGCCAAGGAATTGTTCGGCAATGAGTTCGTCGAAGGTTATGTCGCTTCGAAGACCATGGAGTTGACCAGTTTCTTTGATGAAATAACTCCCTGGGAGCGGCGCGTCTTGGCGGCCCAGGCTTAACCGAACCGTCGCAGTCGGGCCATCGTTCGGATGGCCCGATACTCAATTCAAGGAGCCGCTCGGAACGCCGATGCGCCAAATCTGGAAATCCTTTCGAGCGCTTTATTTCGCCTCGCTGATGATGTTGATCGGCTCGGGCCTACTCAGTACCTACCTGGCGTTGCGCCTGGCCGCCGATCATGTCGACGGGTTATGGGTGGGGGCCTTGATGGCGGCCAACTATTTCGGCCTGGTGTTGGGCGGGAAAATCGGCCACCGCCTGATTGCCCGGGTCGGCCATATCCGGGCCTACGCCACCTGTGCCGGGATTGTCGGCGCGGCGGTGCTGGGGCACGGCCTGGTGGACTGGTTGCCGGCCTGGCTGGTGCTGCGGATGATCGTCGGCCTGGGCATGATGTGCCAGTACATGGTCATCGAAAGCTGGCTCAACGAGCAGGCCGACGCCAAGCAGCGTGGGCTGGTGTTCAGCGGCTACATGATCGCCTCGTACCTGGGGTTGGTTTTGGGGCAGTTGATTCTGGTCATGCACCCGGCCCTCGGGCTTGAGTTGCTGATGCTGGTGGCCCTGTGTTTTGCCCTGTGCCTGGTGCCGGTGGCCATGACCCGACGCATTCACCCGGCGCCTCTGCATCCGGCGCCCATGGAGCCGCGCTTCTTTATCAAGCGCGTTCCGCAGTCGCTGAGCACGGTGCTCGGGTCGGGGCTGATAGTCGGTTCGTTCTATGGTCTGGCGCCGTTGTATGCCTCCCAGCAGGGCTTGAGTACCGAGCAGGTCGGCCTGTTCATGGGCAGCTGCATTTTTGCCGGGCTGGTGGTGCAGTGGCCGCTGGGGTGGTTGTCCGACCGTTATGACCGGGCCCTGCTGATTCGCTGCTTTGCTTGCTTCCTGGCGGTCGTGGCCTTGCCGTTGGCGATCCTGCCCCAGGTGCCGCTGGAGGTGCTGTTCGCCCTGGGGTTCCTCTGTTCGCTGGTGCAGTTCTGCCTGTACCCGCTGGCGGTGGCGTTTTCCAACGACCATGTCGAAGGTGATCGGCGAGTCTCGTTGACCGCGATGCTGCTGGTGACTTATGGCGTCGGGGCCAGTGTCGGGCCATTGGTGGCGGGGGTGCTGATGAAGTTGTTCGGCAGCCAGATGCTTTATGCGTTCTTCAGTTTTTTTGCCCTGGTACTGGTCTGGCGCATCCGGCCGAAAGCCGTGACCAACCTGCATCAGGTCGATGATGCGCCGCTGCATCACGTGGCGATGCCGGACAGCATGTCCAGTTCGCCATTGGTGGCCGCGCTCGATCCGCGGGTTGACGAGCAGGTGGTGCAGGATCAGATGCAGCAGAGCAGCACGCCGGAAGCCGAGTCCCCGGTCGCGAGCGAAGAAGCCGCGGATGAGGTTGAGGAGTCGGTAGTGAATCCGGATGAGCCGGGGCCGGACCAGTTCAGTGGGGCCAGGCCCTAGAAACAGAAAAACGGGCAGTTACCGCAAGGGACTGCCCGTTTTTTTATCGACCCGCGAAACTCAGAGGTCGTCTTTGTCGAAGCGCCGGGCTTCGCGTTGCAGCTGATAGACAAAGCGCTCGACCTGGCGTTGAACCAGGCCGCTCATGTTGTGGAAGCGCACGCCGGCGAAAGTCGTGTCGATTTTCTCTTCGTAGTGCAGATAACGCAGTTCCACTGGCGCGGTCATGCTGCCGAAGGGCAGGGCGGCGATAAAACGCTCGTAGACCTGGCCCAGTTGCAGGCGGCTGGAGATGTCACCGTCGAAGCGCAGCTTGCAGCCGGTGGCGGAGATATCCAGCAGTTTGCCGGCGATCGGCGCCTTGAGTTTTTCGCCACCCAGCTCGATGTTGACCAGTTGCGCCAGCTTCAGGGCCGCGCGAAAGGCATTGCGGCGCTGGTGATAGACCACTTCGTCCGGCAGGGTGCCGCGGTAGCAGCGTCCGCCATTGGATTCGTCGATGGTCGGGATGCCGTTGCTTTCCCAGGCGATGCGCACGCCTTCGTGAAAGCCTTCGACGCGAAAGGGTTCGCCGGCGAGCATGAAGCGTTCGCCATCGCGAGGGATCATTTCGTCCAGGGCGATCATATTGCTGTCGCGATCGATCTCGACCAGATAGCTTTGAAAGCGCTGGCTGCGTTCGTGGAAAGTGATGATCAGCGGGTCATGGCTGTCTTGCAGCAAGCGCAGCGTGGAGTTGATTTCCAAGGGGGTGGTGAGCACCTTGGGTGGCTGCGGCGCATCTTCTGCGTTTACGGCATTGAACACGGTTCATCAATCTCCAGACAAAATACGACTACACGCAAGAGCTGGCATTTTGCCAGCATGTTCCGCGACTTGATAGGGCGCGCTCATCTCTGGGGTCAAGCCTGGCTAAGTGGGCGAGGCTTGGCCAGCTTGGCGGTTGAGCCGCGGGCATCATAGAGGGCTGGAGGCTCGCCACCGGTGAGGATTTTCAACTGATTGGCGGTGGTGGCCTGTTGAACCTGGATCGAGCGACCGTTGAGTTCGTTCGCCGCCTGGCAATCGGCAAGCATCTGGGTCAGCACATCGCTCTGCGCCAGTAACTGGTCGCCAATCGAGGAGTGGCTGGCCAGTTGTTCCAAGCCGGCGCGGCTGGCGGGAAGATTCAGGCTGGCAAGGATTTCGCTGCGTTTGCGGCCATGCTGCTCGAGCAAAATGATCAGGGCTTGCTTCTGCGCAAGAATCTCTTCCAGCAGCGGCATGTCGCGACCGTGCAGGGCGAGGGATTCGGTGCGCAGCAATTCCAGCAATTGTTGAGCTGGAGCAAAGTCGTCAGTGATCAGTTGCAGCAAATTAGTGTCGTGCATGTATGGCCTTGGGTTTTAAGCGTCCAAAAAACTGGCGCAGGCCTTATGGGCTAGCGCTGGGCTTCGAAATTGAGCAGTTTGCTGGCTACACGGTTGCTGTCGACTTTATAGCTGCCATCGGCAATCGCTTGCTTCAACTCGGCCACGCGGGCGTTGTCGACGGCAGGCTGGTCGCGCAGCTTGTCAGTGATCTTCTGCAACTGTTGAGCCTCATTGCTGAGGTGTACCGACTCCCCGCTGGTGCTGGCCTGTTCGGCCGGAGCGTTCAGCGGCGCGGATTTGTCGGCGTCGCCGGTTTCCTTGCTGGCGCTGGTGCGCGTGCTACCGGTGAGTGAGGGAGAGCTGTTTAAACGGCTGAAATCGATGACCATGGTAAAAAAACCTCTGGGTATTTGGACGCTTGACTTGTTTTCGGCAATACCCCGGAAAACTTTAGGCTTCAAATATCGATAAGCCCGCACGCGCCGCTATTGCCCTGCATGGGCCACAGTTTAGGGGGCAAGAGTGCGCAGCGCCAGTCGTCTACATCGCGACTTCCACCTGTCCCGGCGCGGTGATCCGCGCTTTGATGACCCGTTGTGAATTGAGGTTCTTGACCCGTATCTGCTCGCTCATGCCGCCATTGGACAAGGCTTCACCCGGCATTTTCACGTTCAGCGTGCCGCTGCGGGCGGAGATCACCACCTGATCGCCCTTGCGCACCACTTCCGCCTGTTCCAGGTGAACCAGGGTGACGAGCTGGTCGGCGACCATTGGTCGGACAAGCTTCTGCCCGATGGCCTGGTCCACCGAGGTCAGATAACCCTGGTTGATCTGGCCGATATCGCGCTCGCGCAGCATCACGTCTTCGGGGCTGATGATGCCGGCGCGCTTGAGTGGCCGGGTGGTGGTCACCACTTCGCGGAACAGCTTGACCTGGGCGGGCACGAATACGGTCCAGGGCGAGGCGCCGTCGCAACGCACACGAACGGTCACGCGTCCCAGCGGTTGCGCCGGGCTTTCCAGGGTCGCTGTCAATTCCTTGTCGCAGTGCGGCATGCGCAGCCGCGGGTCGAGCTGATTGACCTGGATCTCGTAGCGCCCCGGGGTTTGACTGGTGGCTAAATAGTCTTCTACGGTGAATTCAAGAAACCCCTGAGTGACGCCGATAAGTAGATCAGGCAGGGTTACCGAGTCAGCAACGGCAGGATGGCCAGGGTTTAAAAAAAACAAAGCCGACAGCCCGTACAGCAATCTGCGGTAGTTTGATGTCAGGCGTCGGGAAAATGTCGTTTTGGCGTTCATAACAGTTAAAAAGCAAGCGCCGTGCCGTTTAGCGATGAGCGCGCGTCGGAACTTAAGCTTTGGGGAGTCTGGGCATGGCTGGTGTAATGGATTCGGTGAACCAGCGCACGCAACTGGTAGGGCAGAATCGCCTTGAGCTGCTGTTGTTCCGTCTAGACGGGCAGCAGCTCTATGGGATCAACGTGTTCAAGGTTCGGGAGGTGCTGCAATGCCCCAAACTGACGTTGATGCCCAAATCCAGTCCTGTGGTGTGCGGTGTCGCGAATATTCGAGGGGCAACCATTCCGATCCTGGACCTGGCAATGGCCACCGGCTCAGGCGGGTTGCAGGATCTGAGCAACCCCTTTGTCATCATCACTGAGTACAACACCAAGACCCAGGGGTTTCTGGTGCGCTCGGTCGAGCGCATCGTCAACATGAACTGGGAAGAGATCCATCCGCCACCCAAGGGGACGGGGCGCGATCACTACCTGACGGCGGTGACGCGGGTCGACAATCAGTTGGTGGAAATCATCGACGTCGAGAAGGTGCTGGCCGAGGTCGCGCCGACACCCGAGACCATTTCGGTGGGCGTAGTGGATGTCGAGACTCAGCACAAGGCGGTTTCGCTGCGGGTGCTGACGGTCGATGACTCGTCGGTGGCGCGCAAGCAGGTCACGCGTTGCCTGCAGACCGTGGGGGTCGAAGTGGTGGCCCTGAATGACGGCCGACAGGCGCTGGATTACCTGCGCAAGCTGGTTGACGAGGGCAAGAAGCCTGAAGAAGAGTTTCTGATGATGATCTCCGACATCGAGATGCCGGAGATGGACGGCTACACCCTCACAGCCGAAATACGCAACGATCCACGCATGCAAAAGCTGCACATCATCCTGCATACTTCGTTGTCAGGTGTATTCAATCAGGCGATGGTGAAGAAGGTCGGTGCCGATGACTTCCTTGCCAAGTTTCGTCCTGATGACCTGGCATCCCGGGTTGTCGACCGGATCAAAGCAGCAGATAACAGCTAGGGATATCCATCCTTGGCGGTCACACGATTTAAGAGGCGGCATCATTGTCTACGGGTAATTTGGATTTCGAACAGTTCCGGGTGTTCCTGGAAAAAGCCTGTGGGATCTTGCTGGGCGAGAACAAGCAATATCTGGTGTCGAGCCGTCTCAACAAACTGATGGAGCAGCAAGGCATCAAATCCCTCGGTGAGCTGGTTCAGCGCATCCAGAGCCAGCCGCGCAGCGGTTTGCGAGAGATGGTGGTCGACGCCATGACCACCAACGAGACCCTGTGGTTTCGCGATACCTATCCATTCGAGGTGTTGAAGAACAAGGTCCTGCCGGAGGCGATCAAGGCCAGCCCCAACCAGCGCTTGCGCATCTGGTCGGCGGCCTGTTCCTCGGGCCAGGAGCCCTATTCGTTGTCCATGTCGATCGACGAGTTCGAGAAGGCCAACATGGGGCAACTGAAGATGGGGGTGCAGATCGTTGCCACCGACCTGTCCGGGACCATGTTGAACAACTGCAAGACCGGCGAGTACGACAGTCTGGCGATCGGTCGCGGTTTGTCGGCCGACCGCCTGCAGCGCTATTTTGACCCCAAGGGGCCGGGGCGCTGGGTGGTCAAGGCGCCGATCAAGAGCCGGGTCGAGTTCCGCTCGTTCAACCTGCTGGACAGCTATGCCAGCCTGGGCAAATTCGACGTCGTGTTCTGCCGCAATGTGCTGATCTACTTCTCCGCCGAGGTGAAGAAGGACATCCTGATGCGTATTCACAGCACCCTGAAACCGGGTGGTTACCTGTTTCTCGGGGCGTCCGAAGCGCTCAATGGATTGCCCGACCACTATCAGATGGTCCAGTGCAGCCCTGGGATCATTTACCAGGCGAAGTAAGATTGTCGCTGATGAAAAGAGAGGCCTTCGGGCCTCTTTTTTTGTGCCTGCGATTCCTTCTGCGGCGCAGGGCGGCAACCGTTGCATTGCCGCTTTGCTGACGTTTCGCGGAAATGCCTTGCCGCTTTTCTGGCATTGCCGCTTTGCCGCTGCCCGCAAAGCCTTGATTTACGGGCTTCGAGCACTTGGCACGCGGCTTGCTATGTCCAGCTTACGAAAAATCTGGTCAAAGGTTTCCCGACATGAGCATCAGCTTCGATAAAGCGCTCGGCATTCATGAACAGGCTCTTGGCTTTCGCGCCAAGCGTGCCGAGGTGCTGGCCAACAACATCGCCAACGCCGACACCCCGAACTACAAGGCTCGGGATCTGGACTTCTCCGCCGTGCTCGCCGAGCAGAACGAGAAAGCCAAGAGTGGCGCCTTTGCCCTGAACATGACTAACAGCCGGCACATCGAGGCTGAAGGCCTGAGCAACGGCGACGAGTCGCTGCTGTATCGCACGCCGATGCAACCATCGATCGACCAGAACACCGTGGATGCCCAACTGGAACAGTCGAACTACGCCGAGAACTCGGTGAACTTCCAGGCCAGCTTCACGCTGCTCAACAGCAAATTCAAAGGGCTGGTGTCAGCCCTGCGCGGAGAGTAATCCATGTCCCTCGCCAGTGTTTTCAATATTGCCGGTAGTGGCATGAGTGCCCAGACCACTCGCTTGAACACCGTCGCCAGTAACATCGCCAACGCCGAGACGGTCTCCTCGAGCATCGACCAGACCTACCGTGCGCGTCACCCGGTGTTCGCCACCATGTTCCAGGGCGCGCAAAGCGGCGGCAGCGAGTCGCTGTTCCAGAACCAGGACGCAGCCGGTCAGGGCGTTCAGGTGCTGGGTGTGGTCGAGGACCAGAGCAACCTCGAGGCGCGTTACGAGCCTAACCATCCGGCCGCCGACGCCAAGGGGTATGTCTACTACCCCAACGTCAACGTGGTGGAAGAAATGGCCGACATGATTTCCGCCAGCCGCTCGTTCCAGACCAACGCGGAAATGATGAACACCGCCAAAACCATGATGCAGAAGGTCCTGACCCTCGGTCAGTGATAAGAGGCGACTCAGATGAGTGTTTCCGATAGCACCAGTGGCCTGACGCTCAAGGAGATCCTGGCGAACTCCTCGAAGAAGACCCCGACCACCAGCAATGATGGCCTGGCGGCGGCCACCAACAGCGTCAAGGGTAAAAACGAGCTGGGCAAGGACGCGTTCCTGAAGCTGCTGGTGACCCAGCTGAAAAACCAGAACCCGCTGGACCCGCAGGACAACAGCGAGTTCGTTGCCCAGTTGGCGCAGTTCTCCACCCTGGAAGGGATCACCACCCTCAATACCTCGGTGAACTCCATCACTGGCAGCTACAAGTCGTCCCAGGCCCTGCAGGCTTCGTCCCTGGTGGGTCGTTCGGTGATCGTCCAGGCCGGTACCACCCAGGTCGACACCACCAAGAGCATGACCGGTTCGGTGACGGTTCCGGCCAGCGTCAGCGGTCTGAAGGTGACCATCACTGACAAGGATGGCAAGGAGGTCAAGACCCTCGACCTGGGCAGTCAGAAGGCCGGCAGCACCAGCTTCGTCTGGGACGGCACCAAGACCGACGGCACCAAGGCCGATCCGGGCAATTACACCTTCAAGGCCAGCACAACGATCGATGGCAAGGCGACCGACCTGATCACCTACCTGCCAGCGACGGTCAACAGCGTCACCATCAGCCAGACCGGCGGTGAGCTGATGTTGAACCTCGCAGGACTGAGCAGCCCCGTGGCGCTCTCCAAAGTTCAAACCATTGGTATCTAGAGCCGACTAACGCGGCACAAGGAGTGGAATATGTCTTTTAATATCGGCCTTAGCGGTCTCTATGCTGCCAACAAGCAACTGGACGTGACCGGCAACAACATCGCCAACGTGGCGACCACCGGCTTCAAATCGTCGCGTGCCGAATTCGCCGACGTCTACTCGGCCACCAAGCTGGGCACCGGCAGCAAGACCATCGGTAATGGCGTGCGTCTGGCCAACGTTTCCCAGCAGTTCGGCCAGGGCGACGTGAACAACACCGGCAACGTACTGGACATGGGTATCCAGGGTTCGGGTTTCTTCGTGCTGAGCGACAACGGCTCGCTGACCTACACCCGCGCCGGTACCTTCAAGACCGACAAGGACGGCTACATCACCAACACCGATGGCACTGCCCGCCTGCAAGGTTATGCGGTCGATGCCAATGGCAAGATCGTCAATGGCGTGCTGACCGACCTGCGTATCGACACCTCGAACCTGTCGCCGAAACCCACCAGCTCGGTGTCCTCGACCATCAACCTGAACTCCACCGCACCGGTCATCGACCAGAGCGTGACAGGTTTTGCCTTCGACCCGACCAAGGTGGAAACCTACACCAAGCAGTTCAGCACACCGATCTATGACAGCCAGGGCAACGAGCACAAGCTGGACCAGTACATGGTGAAAACCGGTGCCAACACCTGGAAGACCTACACCCTGGTCGATGGTCGTAACCTCGATGGTTCCGCTCCAACCACCACCGGCGCTACCGCTCCAGTCGCATCGACCATGAATTTCGACTCCGCCGGCAAACTGGTTTCGGTCATCACGCCGCCTGCCACTACGCCTAACCCGGGCAACAACCTGACCCTGGCGGGCTGGGTGCCTGGCACTGTGACCAACGGTACGTGGAAGGCCAACGGTGCCAGCGCCAATCCCGGTGGCGTGACCATCTCCATGACCAGCACCACGCAGTTCAACGCCGATACCGCGCGTTCGCTGCCGGTTCAGGACGGCTACGCCACTGGCCAGATCACCAACCTGACCATCGACGGCACCGGTACCCTGTTCGCCAACTTCAGCAACAGCCAGAACAAGGCGATCGGGCAGATCTCCCTGGCCAGCTTCACCAACGAACAAGGCCTGCAGCCGGTGGGTGGCACCAGCTGGAGAGAAACCTACGCTTCGGGCGTACCGGGCTACGATGCTCCTCAGACCGGCACCCTGGGTTCGATCGTGTCCAACTCCCTGGAAGAGTCGAACGTCAACCTGACCAACGAGCTGGTGGACCTGATCAAGGCCCAGAGCAACTACCAGGCGAACGCCAAGACCATCTCCACCCAGAGCACCATCATGCAGACCATTATTCAGATGACCTGATAATGGCTGGCTGACAGCGCTTGAAAAAAGCCCCTCTCTGCAGGGGCTTTTTTGTGCCCACAAGTTTCATCGACCACGACCCGCTTCCGTAGGAGCGAAGCTTGCTCGCGATGAGTCGTTACGCGTAGGTAGGGCGTCAGCCGATAGCGGCTGCCGAGGCTGCGGGCCGTGCTCGGAGGCAATCTCGCGAGCCCGTCGCGGCTGCGGAGAATGGGTGGGGCGGTTTTTCCCCAGGCAAAAGAAAACCCCCGGCAGGCAGGGCCTGTCGGGGGTTCGGATAAGCGCCGGGGAGGCGCCTATCGGCTCAGCTTATTGGCAAGCTTCGCAATCCGGCTCGTCGATGGCGCAAGCCTTCGGCACTGGAGCAGGACCGGCCGGAGCGGCCAGGACCGAGTCGTCACCGTGGTTGCCGCCGCTGGAAACAGCGTTCAGCTTGCCGGTGTTGATGGTCGACTTCTCGGTGCTGGTCGCGGCCAGGGCACGGAGGTAGTAAGTGGTTTTCAGGCCACGGTACCAAGCCATGCGGTAGGTCACGTCGAGTTTCTTGCCCGAAGCGCCGGCGATGTAGAGGTTCAGCGACTGAGCCTGGTCGATCCACTTCTGGCGACGGCTGGCGGCGTCGACGATCCACTTGGTTTCCACTTCGAAGGCAGTCGCATAGAGCTCTTTGAGTTCTTGCGGGATACGCTCGATCTGCTGCACGGAACCGTCGTAGTACTTCAGGTCGTTGATCATGACCGAGTCCCACAGGCCACGAGCCTTGAGGTCGCGAACCAGGTACGGGTTGATCACGGTGAATTCGCCCGACAGGTTCGATTTCACATACAGGTTCTGGTAGGTCGGTTCGATCGACTGCGACACGCCGGTGATGTTGGCGATGGTCGCGGTCGGAGCGATGGCCATGATGTTGGAGTTACGAATGCCTTTCTGTACACGGGCGCGCACCGGTGCCCAGTCCAGGGTTTCGTTCAGGTCGACATCGATGTACTTCTGGCCACGGGCTTCGATCAGGATCTGTTGCGAATCCAGCGGCAGGATGCCTTTGGACCACAGCGAACCCTGGAACGTCTCGTAGGCGCCACGCTCGTCGGCCAGGTCGCAGGAAGCCTGGATCGCGTAGAAGCTCACCGCTTCCATGGACTTGTCGGCGAATTCGACGGCAGCGTCGGAACCGTAAGGAATGTGCTGCAGGTACAGCGCGTCCTGGAAGCCCATGATCCCCAGGCCGACCGGACGGTGCTTGAAGTTGGAGTTCTTCGCCTGCGGTACCGAGTAGTAGTTGATGTCGATCACGTTATCGAGCATGCGCACGGCGGTGTTCACGGTGCGTTGCAGCTTGGCGGTGTCCAGCTTGCCGTCGACGATGTGGTTCGGCAGGTTGATCGAGCCCAGGTTGCAAACGGCGATCTCGTCCTTGTTGGTGTTCAAGGTGATCTCGGTGCACAGGTTCGAGCTGTGGACTACGCCCACGTGCTGCTGCGGGCTGCGCAGGTTGCACGGGTCCTTGAAGGTCAGCCAAGGGTGGCCGGTTTCGAACAGCATGGACAGCATCTTGCGCCACAGGTCTTTGGCCTGGATGGTCTTGAACAGCTTGATCTTGCCGTATTCGCACAGGGCTTCGTAGTACTCGTAGCGCTCTTCGAAGGCCTTGCCGGTCAGGTCGTGCAGGTCCGGCACTTCCGATGGCGAGAACAGGGTCCACTTGCCGTCATCGAAGACGCGCTTCATGAACAGGTCAGGGATCCAGTTGGCGGTGTTCATGTCGTGGGTACGACGACGATCGTCACCGGTGTTCTTGCGCAGCTCGATGAACTCTTCGATGTCCATGTGCCAGGTTTCCAGGTAGGCACACACAGCGCCTTTGCGCTTGCCACCCTGGTTCACGGCTACAGCGGTGTCGTTGACCACTTTCAGGAACGGCACGACGCCCTGGGACTTGCCGTTGGTGCCCTTGATGTAGGAGCCCAGCGCGCGTACCGGAGTCCAGTCGTTGCCCAGGCCGCCGGCGAATTTCGACAGCATGGCGTTGTCGTGGATAGCGCCGTAGATGCCCGACAGGTCGTCCGGCACGGTGGTCAGGTAGCAGCTCGACAGCTGTGGACGCAGGGTACCGGCGTTGAACAGGGTCGGAGTCGAAGCCATGTAGTCGAAGGACGACAGCAGGTTGTAGAACTCGATGGCACGGTCTTCTCTCTGCTTCTCTTCGATCGCCAGGCCCATGGCCACGCGCATGAAGAAGATCTGTGGCAGTTCGAAACGCACGCCGTCCTTGTGGATGAAGTAGCGGTCGTACAGGGTCTGCAGGCCCAGGTAGGTGAACTGCTGGTCGCGCTCGTGGTTGATCGCCTTGCCGAGTTTTTCCAGGTCGAAGTCGGCCAGCACAGGGTTCAGCAGTTCGAACTCGATACCTTTGGCGACGTAGGCCGGCAGTGCCTTGGCGTACAGGTCGGCCATCTCGTGGTGGGTGGCGCTCTCGGCCACTTCCAGGAAGCTCAGGCCTTCGGCGCGCAGGGTGTCCATCAGCAGGCGGGCGGTCACGAACGAGTAGTTCGGCTCGCGCTCTACCAGGGTGCGGGCGGTCATCACCAGGGCGGTGTTGACGTCCTTGAGCGCTACGCCGTCGTAGAGGTTCTTCAGGGTTTCGCGCTGGATCAGGTCGCCGTCGACTTCTTCCAGGCCTTCGCAGGCTTCGGTGACGATGGTGTTCAGGCGGCCCATGTCCAGAGGTGCGAAGCTGCCGTCGGCGCGGGTGATGCGGATCGACGGGTGAGCCTGTACCGGCTCTTCGCTTGGCGTGCGGGTGGCGCGCTCCTTGGCGCGCGAGTCACGGTAGATCACGTAGTCGCGGGCAACTTTCTGCTCGCCGGCACGCATCAGGGCCAGTTCGACCTGGTCCTGGATCTCTTCGATGTGGATGGTGCCGCCCGAAGGCATGCGACGCTTGAAGGTGGCGGTGACCTGCTCGGTCAGGCGAGCGACGGTGTCGTGGATTCGCGACGAAGCGGCAGCGGTGCCGCCTTCAACTGCGAGAAACGCTTTGGTGATGGCGACGGTGATTTTGTCATCGGTGTAAGGAACGACAGTGCCGTTACGCTTGATCACTCGCAGTTGGCCAGGCGCGGTGGCAGACAGATCCAGGTTGGAATCGGCAGCCTGCGGCGCTTTGGCCTGCGGGTTCTCGCGAGTTGTGTCGGTTTGCATGGGTGTCTCCACGTTCTCTATGTTTGTTTGGGCACCCTTTGGGTGCCCACCGTTCCGTCCTGAAGCACTACAACCGGCGCACGCCGGGCATAACGACTTCGGGACAGTTCAGGAAGGGGGGCTGTTGGCGCCGCTTCCATGCCGAAGTCATAGGTCGCGAGCCTGGGGCTCGTGACCGTATTCCTGGTGGGTGACAGTCATGTACTGCAACACCCGTACCGTTTTCCTCGCCGTGGGCTGGAAAACCGCAGCCATCCGCACGCGCGGTTTGGCTTCTGAAAATCCGATTGGTTCAACCAAAGAAGTGCAAGAAAAGCGCTTGAGTTTCTTGTCTGATTTGTGTTTGGTTTTTGGCCTGAAACCCTAGATGTAGGGTTTTTTTGCGGCCGAGCTACAAGATAATGCGTTTTTGGGGGTGATTGCAACGTACAGCCTGTGGATAAGGTTGTGCGTAAATTGTGTATGAAGCGAGTAAACCTCACGCAGGCCGCAGCAGGGCTGGATCCTACCGTTTGTCACTGTTTTTTACCCTGCAAAACTGCCCGGGGCGGATTTTTGCGGGCGCGAACCCTATCACAAAAAAACGCCTTTACCGAGCGTATTCAGCGCCTTGTGTTCACGGCCTTCGCCGTTGCTACAATCGGGCCTTCGATGCATCGTTTTATCCATTTCACATTACAAAAAGACGGGCGGATTCTTCCGGAGCCCGTACCTGGCAAGCAGAGGTCACCGTGGAGCAAGAAGCGTGGCAGATATTGATCGTCGAGGACGATCAGCGACTGGCCGAGTTGACCTGTGAATATCTGCAGAGCAATGGACTGCGCGTCGCCATCGAGGGCAATGGCGCCCTGGCCGCGGCGCGGATCGTTGCCGAACAGCCCGACCTGGTGATCCTCGACCTGATGCTGCCCGGCGAGGATGGCCTGAGCATCTGCCGCAAGGTCCGCGATCGTTACGACGGGCCGATCCTGATGCTGACCGCGCGCACTGACGACATGGACCAGGTGCTGGGGCTGGACACCGGTGCCGACGATTATGTGTGCAAGCCGGTCCGTCCACGTCTGTTGCTGGCCAGGATCCAGGCCCTGTTGCGGCGCAGCGAACCCGTGGACGGCGCCGCGCCGGAGAAATCCCGGCGCCTGCAATTCGGCCCGCTGGTGGTGGACAGCGCCTTGCGCGAAGCCTGGTTGCACGATGCCGGTATCGAGTTGACCAGCGCCGAGTTCGACCTGCTCTGGCTGCTGGTGGCCAACGCCGGGCGCATTCTGTCCCGCGAGGAAATCTTCACCGCCCTGCGCGGCATCGGCTATGACGGCCAGGACCGTTCCATCGATGTGCGCATCTCACGGATCCGCCCGAAAATCGGCGACGACCCGGAACACCCGCGGCTGATCAAGACCATCCGCAGCAAGGGTTATCTGTTCGTCCCCGAAGCCGCTGCCGATCTGTCGTCGTGAACTCCATATTCCTGCGCATCTACGGCGGTATGTGCGCCGCGCTGATTCTGGTGGCGCTGTTGGGCGTGCTGGCGCTGCACCTGCTCAATCAGGTGCGCAGCGAGCAATACCGCGAGCGTCTGGCCCACGGCACGTTTTCGCTGATGGCCGACAACCTGCAACCGATGAGCGAAATCGAGCGCCGCCGCGCCCTGGCGGTGTGGGAGCGCTTGTTGGGCATTCCGCTGACCCTGCAAACCTTCACCCAGACCGGCCTCGACCTCGGGCAGCGCAACCGCGTGCTGCGCGGCCAGGCCCTGGTGGAGCAGACCGGGCCTTACGCGGCGCGGGTCTATCGTCTGGTCAGCGAGCGGGAACAACTGTTGCTGACCGGTGAGGTGCAGCAGATCAGCGAACAGTTGGCGCGAGCGACTATCTATCTGCTGGCCGACGAGCTGGTGCGCTTTCCAGTGGCCGAGCAGCCGGAGCGCCTGGCGGCATTGAAAAAGGACAAGGGGTTTGGCTTCGACATGCACCTGGTCACCCAGGACGACGCGGACATGGACGAGGACCAGCGCCGCCGGGTTTCCGAGGGCGATACGGTGATGGCCCTGGGCAAGGGCGGCGACTCGATCCGCGTGTTCGCGGGCATGGTGGGCACGCCCTGGGTCCTGGAAATCGGCCCGCTGTACCAGATGAATCCCTACCCGCCGCAATGGCTGGTGTTGATCGCGGTGTTGGGCCTGAGCCTGATCGGCCTGATCGTCTATTTATTGGTGCGCCAGCTGGAGCGACGTTTGCGTGGCCTGGAATCGGCGGCCACGCGCATTGCCAAGGGCAGCCTGGAAGCCCGGGTGCCGGCCGGTGGCGCCGACTCCGTGGGGCGGCTGGCGGCGGCCTTCAATGGCATGGCCGAGCACTTGCAGCGCTTGCTGGCGATCCAGCGCGAGCTGGTGCGCGCGGTGTCCCACGAGTTGCGCACGCCGGTGGCGCGCCTGCGCTTTGGCCTGGAGATGATCGGCTCGGCGACGACCCCCCAGGCCCGGGACAAGTACATGGAGGGCATGGACAACGATATCCAGGACCTCGACCGGCTGGTGGACGAAATGCTCACCTATGCGCGGTTGGAGCAGGGGTCGCCGGCGCTGAACTTCCAGCGCATCGACCTGGACGCCCTGATCAACCAAGTGATCAGCGAGCTGGCGCCGTTGCGCGCGCAGGTCAAGGTGCAGCGCGGCTCATGCCTGTCCGCGGCGGATTGCGATGGCGCCTGGGTCGAGGCCGAGCCGCGCTACCTGCATCGGGCGTTGCAGAACCTGGTGAGCAACGCCATGCGCCACGCCGAGTCGCAGGTGCTGGTCAGTTACCAGGTGGGGCAGATGCGTTGCCGGGTCGACGTCGAGGACGATGGCCCGGGGGTTCCGGAAAGCGCCTGGGAGCGGATCTTCACCCCGTTCCTGCGCCTGGATGACAGCCGCACCCGCGCTTCGGGCGGTCATGGCCTGGGCTTGTCGATCGTGCGGCGGATCATTCACTGGCATGACGGCCGCGCGTTGATCAGCAGGAGCAAGACCCTCGGCGGTGCCTGCTTCAGCCTGAGCTGGCCACGGCACCAGGATAAAGGGTGAGGGCCTGCGCTCAGGTTCGTCCGGGCATCAAGCCCGGATGCTGACCAGGCTCAGCAGCTGCCCGTCCTGCTGGGCGAATTGCGCGTCCAGCTCGCTGCCACTGCGCCATTCGCTGGACAGGTCGGTCAGCAGGCGCAGGCGGATCTGGCCGCTGGCTGTCCACTCCAGCACTTCGGCGTGTTCGAAATAGAAGCGTTGCTGGACGATCGGGTACAGCGCCTTGAACAGGCTTTCCTTCACCGAAAAGGTCAGGGTGACCCAGAGCGCCAGTTGCTCGCGCGGGGCGGCCGCCATGCGCTGCATTTCGGCCGGGATAAGGATTTCCCCCGCCAGGCGTTCCGCCCGTTCAATGTTGAGCAGGTTCTCCAGGTCCATACCCAGCCCGCGCCAATGCTCCTTGCGCGCGACGATCGCCGCGGCACGCCCGGTGCTGTGGGTAATCGAGCCACTGATATGCGCCGGCCAGACCGGCGCCCGGTCCTCGCCGATCGGCGGAATGCAGTCCAGGCCGTCCAGGCGTTGCAGGGCGGCGCGCGCGCAGAAACGACCGGCGAGAAACTCGGCCTGCCGTTTCGCCACCGAACGTTGAATGCTCGCGGGCGGCTCGATGGCGCTGAGCTGGAAGTCGTCGCTGGCCAGGCGCGAGGCATCGAAATGGGTGCCGAGCAGGACGGTGTCCGGCAGGGCGTCGGGCAGCGGCCACTGGTCGTCGAGTGGGGTGCAGCAGGCGGGGAGGGTAGGGATGAGATTCATGCCAGGCATTTTGCCGGGTTGTAAGGCCGGAGGGTAGCCTGGCAACCGTCGGCTTTGAGGCCGCTGTCCCGGGAGTTGAGGCCCCCGGGGCGGCCGGTGCGGGATCAGTTGAACAGTTTCTTGAAGAGCGCCTGCATGTCCGCCCATGAGCGTTCATCGGCGGCCTTGTTGTAGCCGATGTCCAGCCCGCCATGTTCGCCGTGGCTCATGCGGTCGGCATCCGGGTTGCTGAAGCTGTGCTTGGCGCCTTCGAGGTTGACGAACTGGTAGTCGGCGCCGGCCTTGTCCATTTCTGCCTTGAAGGCGCTGACGTTATCGGCGGTGACCATGCTGTCGAGGGCGCCGTGTTCAACGAGAATCTTCGCCTTGACGCTGCCGGGGGTGGCCGGCGTGTTGGTGACCAGGGCGCCATGGAAGCTCACCACACCAAGCAGAGGCAGGCCCTGGCGCGCTGCGTCCAGCACCACCTTGCCGCCGAAGCAATAGCCGATCGCGGCCAGCTTGTCCGGGTCGGTCTGTGGCTGCTTCTTCAGCAGGTCGAGCCCGGCCTTGAAGCGCGCGCTGGCAACGGCACTGTCTTTGGAGGCGGCCTGCATGAAGGCCATGGCGTCTTTCGGGTGCTCGGTGTGCTTGCCGTCGCCGTACATATCGATGGACAGGGCGCTGTAGCCCAGGGCCGCAAGATCCCGGGCCCGGCGTTTGGCGTAGTCGTTCAGGCCCCACCATTCATGCACCACCACTACCCCTGGGCGTGGCCCTTTCAGCGCGTCGTCATAGGCGTAGTAACCGATGAGCCGGGTACCGTCGGGGCTCTGGTAGGGGATTTCCTGGGTCTTGATGGCCGCCTGGCTCATTGCGCAGAAGGTCAACAACAAGCAAGCAAAAAGCGCGCGCATAGTCCGTTCTCCTTTAAAAGACTGCCAAACAGCCTAGTCGATTTGATTCAGCCGAGGTTCAGAGTGTGTTCAGGGGGAGTTCAGGGCGGGGGCGGTAGTCTGGCCCCGTACCCAAAAACACATAGCGAATGAGGAAATACCCCCATGACTACTTTCAAGAAGATGATCCTGGCCTTCACTGTTCTCGGCGCCAGCGCTGTCGTCCAGGCCGCCGACAGCAACTTCGCCAGCCTTACCTACGGCCAGACCAGCGACAAGGTGAAGAAGTCCAGCCTGCTCAACAGCAACCTGAACAACCCGAACGCCGACGGTGTGATCGGCAAGGACAACACCTGGGGCGTGCGCCTGGGTCAGCAGAATGACCAGCACCGCTACTACGCCACCTACGACAATGTTTCCGGTTCCCACAATGGCATTAAACTGCGCCAGGAAAACCTGCTCGGCAGCTACGATGTGTTCCTGCCTGTGACCAGCAGCACCAAGCTGTTCGGCGGCGGCACCGCGGGCCTGACCAAGCTGACCCAGGATTCCCCAGGCTTCAGCCGCGACAGCGATATCGGTTATGCCGTCGGCGTGCAGGCCGGTGTCCTGCAGCAGGTTTCACAGAACACTTCGGTCGAACTGGGTTACCGTTACCTGCGCAGCAATGCCAGCACCGAGATGAGCGAGCACAGTGGCAGCAAGCAGGGGTCGCTGAGCCTGACCAGCAGCGCCCAGACGTACCTGTCGGCCAACTACGCTTTCTAAAATACCGTCCTGGTTCTGACCGCGCCGGATCTGCCAAGGCAGGATCCGGCGTTGCCATATATACGATCAGGGCGCCTGAGCGCCCTTGGAGATGTCGAATTTTGCCTGGGAGAGCTGCATGAAACTGCTCGTCGTTGAAGATGAAGCGCTGCTGCGCCATCACTTGCAAACCCGCCTCACGGACAGCGGCCATGTGGTCGAGTCCGTGGCCAATGCCGAGGAGGCGCTGTATCAGACCGAGCAGTTCAACCATGATCTGGCGGTGATCGACCTGGGCCTGCCGGGCATGGGCGGGCTGGACCTGATCCGCCAGCTGCGCTCGCGGGGCAAGGCGTTTCCGATCCTGATCCTGACGGCTCGCGGCAACTGGCAGGACAAGGTCGAAGGGCTGGCCGCCGGTGCCGACGACTATGTGGTCAAGCCCTTCCAGTTCGAGGAACTGGACGCGCGCCTGAATGCCCTGCTGCGCCGCTCCAGCGGGTTCACCCAGTCGACCATCATCGCCGGCCCGCTGTTGCTCGACCTGAATCGCAAGCAGGCCTCGCTCGACGAACAGCCGCTGGCGCTGACCGCCTACGAATACCGGATTCTCGAGTACCTCATGCGGCACCATCAGCAGGTGGTGGCCAAGGACCGCTTGATGGAACAGCTGTACCCGGACGATGACGAGCGCGATCCGAACGTGATCGAGGTGCTGGTCGGTCGCCTGCGGCGCAAGCTGGAAGGCCCTTCGGGCTTCAAGCCCATCGATACCGTGCGTGGCCTGGGTTATCTGTTCAACGAGCGCTGCCGATGATTCGATCGTTACGCCTGCGCCTGATGCTGGCGGCCACGACGCTGGCGGTACTGTTCATGCTGGCGTTGTTGCCGGCCATGCAAGGTGCGTTCAGCCTGGCGCTGCAGGATTCCATCGAGCAGCGCCTGGCCTCCGATGTGACCACGCTGATCTCGGCGGCCCGGGTCGAGAACAATCACCTGCAAATGCCGGCGCAACTGCCGGACGAGCGTTTCAACCTGACCGACAGCCGTCTGCTGGGCTACATCTATGACCGGGAGGGGCGGCTGGTCTGGCGCTCCAAGGCGACCCAGGAAGAGAACATCAACTACAAGCCGCGTTATGACGGCCGCGGCAACGAGTTCGCGCGCATCCGCGAGGCCAACGGCCAGGAGTTTTTCGTCTACGACGTCGAGGTCAAGCTGCTGGGCGGTAAAAGCGCGGCGTTCAGCATCGTCGCCTTGCAGCCGGTGCGTGAGTACCAGCTGACCCTGGAAGGGGTGCGGGAAAACCTCTACCTCGGTTTCGGCGCCGCGTTGCTGGTGCTCCTGGCGCTGCTCTGGCTCGGCCTGACCTGGGGCCTGCAGGCCTTGCGCCGGCTGAGCCAGGAACTGGACGAAATCGAAAGCGGCACCCGGGAAAGCCTCAGCGAAGAACACCCGCGCGAGTTGTTGCGCCTGACCGGTTCGTTGAACCGCCTGTTGCACAGCGAGCGTGAGCAGCGCAGCCGTTATCGCGATTCCCTGGACGACCTGGCCCACAGCCTGAAAACCCCGCTGACGGTGTTGCAAGGGGTCAGTGAGGACATGGCCCTGCGCCCTCAGGACCGCGAGCAGGCCTGGGTGTTGCAGACCCAGATCGAACGCATGAGCCAGCAGATCAGCTACCAGTTGCAGCGCGCCAGCCTGCGCAAGAGCGGCCTGGTGCGCCACCAGGTGCGTCTGCGTCCGGTGCTGAAAAGCCTGTGCGACACCCTGGACAAGGTCTATCGCGACAAACAGGTGCGGGTCTCGTTTGATCTGCCGGAGCGCTGCTATGTGCCGATCGAGCATGGGGCCTTGCTCGAGCTGCTGGGCAACCTGCTGGAGAACGCCTACCGCCTGTGTTTGAGCGAAGTGCGCATCAGTGTCCGCCAAGACCTTCACGGCGCGCAGTTGTGTGTCGAGGACGACGGGCCGGGTGTGCCGCCGGATCAGCGGGCGCGGATTCTCCAGCGTGGCGAACGGCTGGATCGCCAGCATCCGGGGCAGGGGATCGGCCTGGCGGTGGTCAAGGACATCATCGACAGCTACGGCGCGCAGCTGACTCTTGGCGATTCCACCCTGGGCGGGGCGGCGTTCCGCATTCACTTTCCGGCGATCTGACCGGCGCGCTCAGGTTTCCTGGGCGCGGTAGGCGCCGGGCGTCAGCCCGGTCCACTTCTTGAACGCGCGGTGAAAGGCCGAGGGCTCGGAAAAGCCGGTCTGCTCGGCGATCTGTTGCAATGACAGGTCGGCCCGACGCAGATGGTAGATGGCGATATCGCGCCGCAACTGATCCTTCAATTCCTGAAAGCTCGTGCCTTCTTCGCGCAGGTGCCGGCGCAGGGTCTGCGGGCTGATGTGCAGGTGTTGGGCGATGCTTTCCAGGTCCGGCCAATGGTTGCTGTCGCGGCTGAGCAGGCGGCGCAGCTGGCTGCTCAGGCTGTCGCCGTCGTCCGGGCGGGCCAGCAGGTCGGCGGGGGAGCGCTCGAGAAAGTGCTTGAGGGTTCGTTCGTCCTGCAGCAGCGGCATGCTCAGGTAGCGGCTGTGGAACAGCAGGCTGCTGCAGTCGCGGGAAAACACCAGGGGGCAGGGGAACAGCAGGTCGTATTCATTGCCGTGCTCAGGTTTCGGGTAGCTGAAACAGGCCTGTTCGAGGCGGATGCGCTGGCCGATCAGCCAACTGCCGAGGCGATGCCAGATCACCAGCAGGCTCTCGCTGAGGAAGTGGTCCGGATCCCACAACCCAGCGTCGTCCAGGCTCAGGCGGGTCATTTCCCCTTCGCGCGTCAGGCTCAGCCGCGGCGCCTGGGGGAACAGGCTATAAAACAGCAGGCCGCGCTGCAGCGCCTTCTCCAGATTGCTGCAGTGGATCAGGGCGTGGCACATCATCGCGAAGGTGCCGCGTTTGCTCGGGCCGTCGCCGAACCCCAGGTACTCGTCATCGAGGACTTGCCAGAGCTGTTGCAGCAGGCTGGCGAACTGCTCGGGGGCGATACGGGCCTTGGGTTCGTTCAATAGTTCGAGGCTGATGCCCAGGGTCTGCAGCAACTCCGAATAGTCGTAGCCCCGCCGGCGGGCCCCGCCCAGGGCGGCGCGGGCGAAATGACTGGCGATGGTGCGTTCGCGCATGAAGGTTGATCCGTCCATTAAGTGGCGGATGTTAACAGCCGCCAGCGACCGGACAAGGCGGATATCCGCCAAATTGTAGGACGAGGCTCGGATGATGGGCGGAAATCCGCCACTTCGTGTGGGGCGGGGAGTGCGAAGGGCGAGCGCAAACCCTGATGTCCAAAGGCCTTCAGGGTTTTTCGGCAAGCTGGCACGGGCTTTGCGATAGCGAGGAGAAGGGAGCAGCGAAAGGTGTTCCCCGCAGCTCTACACAACAAATCCCTCCAGTGCAGGAGGGTTCGCACTTTAGGCGTCGTGCGCATCGATGGATGGTGTGCAACGGTGCTCTTGAGGAACTTTGCAATGACGACTCGTCAGCCACTGTACAAATCCCTGTATTTCCAGGTGATCGTTGCCATCGCTATCGGCATCCTGCTCGGTCACTTCTACCCGCAGACTGGTGTGGCCCTCAAGCCCCTGGGTGACGGGTTCATCAAACTGATCAAGATGGTCATCGCGCCCATCATCTTCTGTACCGTCGTCAGTGGTATCGCTGGCATGCAGAACATGAAATCGGTGGGCAAGACCGGTGGCTACGCGCTGCTGTACTTCGAAATCGTTTCGACCATCGCCCTGCTGATCGGCCTGGTCGTGGTCAACGTCGTGCAACCGGGCAACGGCATGCACATCGATGTGTCGACCCTGGATGCCTCGAAAGTGGCGGCCTACGTCACTGCCGGCAAGGACCAGAGCATCGTCGGCTTCATCCTCAACGTCATTCCGAACACCATCGTCGGCGCCTTCGCCAACGGCGATATCCTGCAAGTGCTGATGTTCTCGGTGATCTTCGGTTTCGCCCTGCACCGCCTGGGTGCCTACGGCAAGCCGGTGCTGGACTTCATCGATCGCTTCGCCCACGTGATGTTCAACATCATCAACATGATCATGAAGCTCGCGCCGATCGGTGCGCTGGGTGCCATGGCCTTCACCATCGGCGCCTACGGTGTGGGTTCGCTGGTGCAACTGGGCCAGCTGATGATCTGCTTCTACATCACCTGCGTGCTGTTCGTGCTGGTGGTGCTGGGCGCCATCTGCCGCGCCCACGGTTTCAGCGTGCTGAAGCTGATCCGCTACATCCGTGAAGAGCTGCTGATCGTACTGGGCACTTCCTCGTCGGAATCGGCCCTGCCACGCATGCTGATCAAGATGGAACGCCTGGGCGCGAAGAAATCGGTAGTGGGTCTGGTGATCCCGACCGGTTACTCCTTCAACCTCGACGGTACCTCGATCTACCTGACCATGGCGGCCGTGTTCATCGCCCAGGCGACCGACACCCACATGGACATCACCCACCAGATCACCCTGCTGCTGGTGCTGCTGCTGTCCTCCAAAGGTGCTGCGGGCGTGACCGGTAGCGGCTTCATCGTGCTGGCGGCAACCCTGTCGGCGGTGGGTCACCTGCCGGTGGCCGGCCTGGCGCTGATCCTGGGTATCGACCGCTTCATGTCCGAAGCCCGTGCGCTGACCAACCTGGTGGGTAACGCCGTGGCCACTCTGGTTGTCGCCAAGTGGGTCAAGGAACTGGACGAAGACAAGCTGCAGGTCGAACTGGCTTCCGGTGGTCGTGGTATTTCCGACACCCGCGAAGAAGACGACCTGGGCGTTGCCGAAGGCCCAACCCCGACGACCGTGAAGTAACTTCACCGCGTTGATGAAAAACCCGCTTCGGCGGGTTTTTTCATGCCCGGTGTTTGAGCGCAACGGTCAGCCCGGGTGGCGCTTGCGGTGATTGCCGGGCCTCGAGGCGCTGCCTACTCTGTGGGCAGTCAATCGGCAAGGGAGAGTGTTCATGCAAGGGCCACTGGCGTCACTCAAGGTACTGGATTTCTCCACGCTGCTGCCGGGGCCGTTCGCCTCCTTGTTGCTGGCGGACATGGGCGCCGAGGTGCTGCGCATCGAATCGCCGACCCGCATGGACCTGCTGCGGGTGCTGCCGCCCCACGATCAGGGCGTTTCCGCCAGCCATGCCTACCTCAATCGCAATAAACGCAGCCTGGCGCTGGACCTCAAGCAGCCCGAGGCGCTGGAGGTGATCCGCCAACTGGTGCTGGAGTACGACATCGTGCTGGAGCAGTTCCGCCCCGGGGTGATGGAGCGCCTGGGGCTGGGCTACGAGGCGTTGAAGGCGCTCAATCCGAAGCTGATCTATGTCTCGATCACCGGTTACGGGCAGACCGGCCCGTACCGGGAGCGCGCCGGCCACGACATCAATTACCTGGCCCTGGCGGGCCTGGCCAGCTACACCGGGCGCAAGGACAGCGGGCCGCTGCCCCTGGGCATCCAGGCGGCGGACATCGCCGGAGGTTCGCTGCATGGGGTCATCGGCCTGCTGGCGGCGGTGATTGCTCGCCAGCACAGTGGCCTGGGGCAACACCTGGACGTGAGCATGACCGATTGCGTGTTCAGCCTGAACGCCATGGCCGGGGCCGGCTACCTGGCATGCGGGATCGAGCCCGCGGCGGAGCAGCAGGTGCTCAATGGCGGCAGCTTCTATGACTATTACCGCAGTCGAGATGGTCGCTGGCTGTCGGTGGGCAGCCTGGAACCGCCGTTCATGCAGGCGCTGTGCAAGGCCCTGGGGCGTCCGGAACTGGCGGCCCAGGGGCTGTCACCGCAGCCGGAGCAACAACAGGCGCTCAAGCAGGCCTTGCAGGTCGAGTTCGAGAAACACGATTTTGCCGAGCTCTGCGAATTGTTTGCCGAGGTCGATGCCTGCGTCGAACCGGTGCTGGGCCTGGCGGAGGCGGTGGCGCATCCGCAGTTGCAGGCGCGGCAGTTGGTCAGCCAGGTGCCGCGTGGCGATGGCAGCTACCAGGCGCAGATGGCCTGTCCGTTGAAGTTTTCCCTGGGGTTGCCGGAGCCGCGGCATATCGGGGCGGCGCTGGGGGCGCATAGCGACCAGGTGCTGACCGAGCTGGGTTACAGCGCGCAACGCATCGCTGAGCTACGCCAGGGCCGGGTCATCCTGTAGAGCCGGGTTCATTCCACCCGCATTTCGCCGCTGAACACCAGGGTGTGCCGGCAACGCCGGCACAGATAACGCCGGCCCTGGGCGACCAGGCGGTGGCGCTGGGCGGAAAACGGGAAATCGTTGTCGCAGGGGCAGCGATAGATGTAGCGCGTCACGCTGCGACGCTGGATCTCGTAGGTGTGGCAGCGATTGGGCGGCAGTTCGTACACCCCGCGCATGATCAGTTGCCATTCTTCGCCGTGGGGCTGGATGCGCTCGCCGAACAGTTGGTGGGCGATCAGGTGCGCGACTTCATGGGCCACGGTCTGCTTGAGGAAGTCTTCGGTGTTTTCCCGGTACAGCTGCGGGTTGAAGCGCAGCAGGTTCTCGTGCAGGTGGGCGACACCGGCTTTCTGGCCACGCAACTTGAGGCTGACCACCGGGCGTTTGAAAGGTCGTTTGAAAAAGGATTCAGCGAGTTGGAAACAGTCTTCGACGCGGGTATTGAGTTGCTCGGGCATGCTTAACGGCTCTCCAGAGCGGGTGAGTATGCCGCAAAGCTGATGCATTCCGAATCGTCCAGGCGCCGAATGGTCGTTGCGCAGATTGGAAGGCCGCCTTGCGGCGGCCTGTGTTGGCAGATTGTGTTTGTTTTTTGAGCGGCGTCAGTTGGTGTAAACGGGGCCGACGCCAAGACCCCAGACGATCACGGTGAACGCCATGATCGCGACCAGCACCACCAGCCCAACGGCCAGTACGGAGCTTGAGAACAGGAAACCTTCGTCCGAGGGAATGTTCATGAAGGTCGGTAACCCGACATACAGCAGGTACACGGTGTAGCAGATGGCGGCCGTGCCGACGATCATGCCGAGCCACATGTGCGGATACAGCGCCGCCAGGCCGCCGATGAACAGCGGCGTCGCCGTGTAGGTGGCGAACGCGATGCAGCGTGCCAGGCTCGGGCTGGCGTCGTAGGTGCGGGCCATCCAGTGGACGAAGGCGCCCATGACCGCGACCCCGCCGAGCATCGCCAGGTACGACATGATGGTCATCCACAGCGCGCTTTCCATGGTCAGCATGACCGGCGCTCGATTGCCGATGACCCAACCGACCTGGGTGGTGCCGATAAAGGCCGAAACCGCTGGAATCGCCGCGAGAATCAGCGTGTGGGTGAGGTACATGTGGCTGATGCTTTCCTCTTCGTCGCCACGTATTTCTCGCCATTCCTGATCGGGGTGGGTGAAGAGTCCCACGACATGATGAATCATAGTCAGTCACTCCTTTGTTATTGCCATCGCCCCCCAACGGAGCGCCTACGGGCCAGTGGCCAAGTAAGTAAAGGTCTGAATACGTGTGCGACCTTATGTCGCAGTATAGAAAGGACTGCCTTGCAAAAGGCGCAGGCGTTAGAGCAAATCGCGCTGTCGGCGCGGCTGGTAATCGCATTCGGCGATTTGATCGGTCGACTGGCGCCCGGCGCTTCGCCCGCGCGCGGTTTTTGCGTAAAATGACCGGCTTTTCGTCACACACCGCGGATTTCAAGCGCCATGGGCACTCTTACGGTCAACCAGAACAAACTGCAGAAACGCTTGCGCCGCCAGGCCGGGGAAGCGGTCGCCGACTTCAACATGATCGAAGACGGCGACAAGGTCATGGTCTGCCTGTCCGGCGGCAAGGACAGCTACACCATGCTCGACGTGCTGATGCACCTGCAGAAGGTTGCACCGATCAAGTTCGACATCGTCGCCGTGAACATGGACCAGAAGCAGCCCGGGTTCCCCGAGCACGTGCTGCCGGCCTACCTCGAGACACTGGGTGTGGAGTACCACATCGTCGAGAAGGACACCTATTCGGTGGTCAAGGAGCTGATCCCTGAAGGCAAGACCACCTGCTCGCTGTGCTCGCGCCTGCGTCGCGGCACCCTGTACACCTTCGCCGACGAGATCGGCGCGACCAAGATGGCCCTGGGTCACCATCGCGACGACATCGTCGAGACCTTCTTCCTCAACATGTTCTACAACGGTTCGCTCAAGGCCATGCCGCCCAAGCTGCGGGCCGACGACGGGCGCAACGTGGTAATCCGCCCGCTGGCCTATTGCAGCGAGAAGGACATCCAGGCCTATTCCGACCTCAAGCAGTTCCCGATCATCCCGTGCAACCTCTGCGGCTCCCAGGAAAACCTGCAGCGCCAGGTGGTCAAGGAAATGCTCCAGGAATGGGAACGCAAGACCCCGGGCCGTACCGAAAGCATTTTCCGCGGCCTGCAGAACGTGGTGCCGTCGCAGTTGGCGGACCGTAACCTGTTCGACTTCACCAGCCTGAAGATCGATGAAACCGCGGCCTCGCGTTTCGTCAATGTGGTGAACCTCTGAGTCGTTTCGCGGCTCTGTATCGTGGAATCACGGCGCTCCTCTGAGCGCCGTTTCTTTATCGTCATTAGGAGAGGGCATGCGCGATTACAAGTGGCTGCACGAATACTGTCTGAACCGCTTCGGTTCGGCGGCCGAGCTGGAAGCCCATCTGCCGGTGCCGAAAACCCCGGCGCAATTGCGCAAGATCAGCGATGACCGTTATCTCTCGACCCTGGCCCTGCGGGTATTTCGCGCCGGCTTGAAGCACAGCCTGGTGGACGCCAAGTGGCCGGCCTTCGAAGAAGTGTTCTTCGGTTTCGACCCGCAGAAAGTGGTGCTGATGGGCGCCGAGCACCTCGAGCGGCTGATGCAGGACGCGCGGATCATTCGCCACCTGGGCAAGCTCAAGAGCGTGCCGCGCAATGCGCAGATGGTGCTCGACGTGGAAAAAGAGAAGGGCAGCTTTGGCGCCTTGATCGCCGACTGGCCGGTGACCGACATCGTCGGCCTGTGGAAGTACCTGGCCAAGCACGGTCACCAGTTGGGCGGCCTGTCGGCCCCGCGCTTTCTGCGGATGGTCGGCAAGGACACCTTCGTGCCGACCTATGACGTGGTGGCGGCGCTGAATGCGCAGCAGATCATCGACAAGGTACCCAGCAGCCTCAAGGACCTGGCCACCGTGCAGGGCGCCTTCAACCAGTGGCACGCCGAAAGTGGCCGGCCGCTGTGCCAGATTTCGATGATGCTGGCGTATACCGTCAACCACTGATTCGGGGTTGATCTCATCGCGGGCAAGCCTCGCACCTACAGAAGCATGCGGTTTTCTGTGGGAGCGAGGCTTGCCCGCGATAGCGCACCGTCAGGCGGCGCTGACCTCGCCTTCGCCCGCCAGCTTGCGGTTGAGCTGGAAGCGCCAGCGCACGTAGAGCAGGGCCGAGCAGAACACCGCCAGGCTGGCGAGCATCTCCAGGACGCCGAATAGCTGCCGGTTCGGATCGTAGGCAGCCAGCGCGCCCTTGATGAAATACAGGTTCACCACAAAGCACATCCAGGAATGCCCGCGCGCGCTGCCCACCAGCATGCCCGGCGCCATCAGCAGCAGCGGCACCAGTTCGATCAACAGGATCACCCAGGGTCGGGCGCCGTGCAGGTCGGCGACGAACAGGTAGTAGCCGCAGAGCAGGCCGACCAGGCCGAAAAAGCAGATCAGGCTCAGCACTCGGGTAATACGTACGCGTGGCTCCAGCCATTCGATGGCCGGCAGGATCTTCGGCTTTTTAGCCACGGCTGCTCTCCAGTTGCAGGGCCGTCTTGGCCAGGCGCAGGCCCAGGGCGCGGCAGAGGGCGACCTCGTGCTCGTTCAGCGGGCTCTTGCCGTCGGCGCCGGCATGGTGGCTGGCCCCGTAAGGCGTGCCGCCGCCACGGGTTTCCAGCAGGGCCGATTCGCTGTAGGGCAGGCCGGTGATCAGCATGCCGTGGTGCAGCAGCGGCAGCATCATCGACAGCAGGGTGGTTTCCTGGCCGCCGTGCAGGCTGGCGGTGGAGGTGAACACCCCGGCCGGCTTGCCCACCAGGGCGCCGGTCAGCCACAGGTTGCTGGTGCCGTCGAGGAAATACTTCAGCGGCGCGGCCATGTTGCCGAAGCGCGTCGGACTGCCCAAAGCCAGGCCGGAGCAGTGCTTCAGGTCATCGAGGCTGGCATACAGCGCGCCGTCTTCCGGGATGCTCGGGGCCACGGCCTCGCTGTCGGCGGATATCGCCGGCACGGTGCGCAGGCGCGCCTCCATGCCACCTTGTTCGATACCCCGGGCGATCTGCCGGGCCATCTCGGTGGTCGAGCCGTTGCGGCTGTAGTAGAGAACCAGGATGTACGGCGTACTCAAGGCAGGATCTCCAGCACGTTCTCCGGCGGCCGGCCGATGATGGCCTTGTCGCCGACTTCGAGAATCGGCCGTTCCATGAGTTTCGGGTGCGCGGCGATGGCGGCGATCAGCTGCGCTTCGCTCAGGCTGGCGTCGGCCAGGTTGAGGGTCTTGTACTCGTCTTCGCCGGTGCGCAGCAGTTGGCGGGCGCCGATCCCGAGCTTGCCCAGCAGGCTTTGCAGCTGGGCGGCATCGAGCGGGGTTTCCAGGTAGCGGACCACAGTCGGGGTCAGGCCACGGGCTTCCAGCAGTTCCAGCGCACCGCGGGATTTCGAGCAGCGCGGGTTGTGATAAAGCGTCAGATCGGTCATGGGCGGGTCGCATCTTGCGTAAGGTGGCGGCTATTCTACCTGTGCGACGGGCAGTCCTGAACCTTGCGAGGCGATGGGTCGCACGAGAAAGCGGGTTTGACTGGTTTTTTTCAATACAAGGATCAAGGCATGGCAAGGCAACTGGCAGCGGCATTGGCGATCATCGGCACCTTGTTGCTGAGCGGCTGCGGTAACGATTACGGGGTCGATCAATATGGCCGGAAAGTCGCCGCCGAGCGTGTGGACAAGCAGTGGCTGGTGCTCAATTACTGGGCCGAATGGTGTGGGCCGTGCCGCACCGAGATTCCCGAACTCAATGCCTTGGCCGAAGGGCTCAAGGGCCAGCCGGTGAGTGTGCTGGGGGTCAATTTCGATAACGTCCAGGGCGAAGAACTGAAAAGCGCCAGTGAAAAACTGGGCATCAAGTTCACCGTGCTGGCGCAGAACCCGGCGGAGATTTTCGACCTGCCACGCAGCGAAGGGCTGCCGGTGACCTACATCATCGATGACCAGGGCAAGGTGCGTGAGCAACTGATGGGCGAACAGACCGCGGCGGGCGTGATGGCGAAGCTGGAAGCCCTGCGCGGGCATTGATCCGTAGCCACTGCCGCAGGCTGCGATCGGCCTGCAAGGCCGTTGCGATCTCGGGATCGCTGAAGGTCCTGCGGACCTTATCGCAGCCTGCGGCAGCGGCTACAGGGGGCGGTCAACCTTCCTCGAGCCACCAGCGCAACGGCTTGCCTTCGGCCGGCCAGAAGCGCACTTGTTCGATCGGGGAAATGTCCCAGCGCTGGACGGTTTCCAACGCCTGCAGGAAGCGTCGTTCCTGCTCCATCAGGGCGGGCGCGCACATCTTGCGGGTGCTGCCGACCTTGCCGAAGCTGAGCTTGTCGCCGTCCAGGGTGTAGGGCGCGAACCAATGGTTGCAGCCACCGTTGCCGTAGGCGCGGCCGTCTTCACCGAGGGTGATGGTCAGGTGACTGTAGTCGATCAGCGGACGCTCGCCGATCCACTCCAGGATATAGCTGCGATCCTGCTGCAGTTTCACCGGCTCCGCCGCGCAACCCAGCAGGCCGGCGCCGAACGCGGCGGTCAACGCCAGGCGTTTCATTGGGCGGCTCGCTGGCATTTCGGGCAGAGGTGTTTTTCCCCTTCGCTGATCCAGCCCAACTCGGCGATCCGAGCGCTGGCCGCGGGTTTTTGCGCCTTGCTGCCCAGCTTGGCATCCACTGCGAACTCGAAGCTCAGCTCGGCCGCGCAGCTGTCGCAGTTGACCTGCCACTGATGGATCGCCAGCTCGCCGAATACCGGACCACGGGCCACGGCGACCCACTGGCCGACCGGGTTGATCAGGTGCCGCACGGTTTCCACCGTCAGGCGCATCGACAGGTCCTTGCTGCCCTTGAGGGTGACGATCAGCACGTCGTCGTTGCGGATGGAACCACCGTTGCCGGTGACCTGATAACGGCCGGGCACCAGGGCGCGGCATTCGATCAGGGTGTGTTGCGGGTTCATCAGGCTGTAGCGGAAATCGTGTTCGACCATGGGTCCTCCAAATCTGGCGCGTATGCTAGCACGCACCCTGATATCTCAGGTTGCAGGCAGATGACCTTCGCTTACCGCCGGTCCGTCGACTCAGCCTTCCACCTGGTTGCAGGGCGCGCCGGCGGCCCAGGCAGCGATGTTGTGCAAGGTGGTGTCGGCAATCGCCGCCAGGGCTTCGCGGGTGAGGAACGCCTGGTGGGCGGTGACTATCACGTTGGGGAAGGTCAGCAGCCGCGCCAGCACGTCGTCCTGCAGCGGCAGGTCGGAGCGGTCCTCGAAGAACAGCTGCGCTTCTTCTTCGTAGACATCCAGCCCCAGGTAGCCCAGTTGGCCGGTTTTCAGGGCTTCGATCAGCGCCGGGGTATCCACCAGGCCGCCGCGGCCGGTGTTGATCAGCATCGCCCCCGATTGCATCCGGGCCAGGCTCTGGCGGTTGATCAGGTGTTTGCTATCGGCGGTGAGCGGGCAGTGCAGGCTGATGATCTGCGCCTGGGCCAGCAGCTCCGGCAGGCTCAGGTAACGCGCGCCCAGGGCCTCGACTTGCGGGTTGGGGAAGGGGTCGTGGGCCAGCAACTGGCAGCCGAAGCCGGCCATGATCCGGGCGAAGGTGGCGCCGATCTGCCCGGTGCCGACGATGCCGACGGTTTTTCCCACCAGGTCGAAACCGGTCAGGCCGTGCAGGCTGAAGTCGCCTTCGCGGGTGCGGTTATAGGCGCGGTGCAGGCGGCGGTTCAGCGCGAGGATCAGGGCCACGGCATGCTCGGCCACGGCATGGGGCGAGTAGGCCGGGACCCGCACCACGCTCAGGCCCAGGCGCTTGGCCGCGGCCAGGTCGACATGGTTGTAGCCGGCCGAGCGCAGCGCGATCAGGCGCGTGCCACCGGCGGCCAGCTGTTCCAGCACCGGGGCGCTCAGGTCGTCGTTGATAAAGGCGCAGACCACTTCGTGGTGCTCCGCCAGGGCCGCGGTGTCCAGGCTCAGGCGCGCGGCCTGGAACTGTAGCTCGAGGCCCGGCGGCCGCTCGGCGCCGAGGAAGCTGTCGCGGTCATAGTTCTGGCTGCTGAAGAGAATCGTGCGCATGGCGTCATCCTTGTGGGTGGTTGCCCCCAGCATGCACCTTCGGGACAACCGGGTCGTTGCCCTGAGTCAGGCGTTGATGCGGGCCTCCGTGGCCAGGCGGTTGATCGCCCGTTCGAGTTCGTCGAGGGCGGCGAAGGCCTTGATGTCTTCCTGCTTGAGCAGGGTTTCGCTGCGCTGGCAGGCGGCGCGCAATTGCGGCACTCCGCAGTAGCGGGTCGCCCCGTGCAGGCGGTGGACCCGTTCGATCAGGGCATTGTGGTCGTTGGCGGCACGGGCGGCGCGAATCGCTTCACGATCGGCCTCCAGCGAGGCCAGGAGCATCGCCAGCATGTCGGCGGCCAGGTCCGCCTTGCCGGCGGCCAGGCGCAAACCTTCGTCGTGATCCAGCACTTGCAGCTCGAGGCCGTTGCCCGACGGTTCGCCCGTGCGTTCCGGGCCCTGGTTGCGCAGGGCCAGACCGGTCCACTTCAGCACTACCTGAGCCAGCTGCCGCTCGCTGATGGGCTTGGTCAGGTAGTCGTCCATGCCGCTTTGCAGCAGCGCGCGTTTTTCGTTGGCCATGGCGTGGGCGGTGAGGGCGATCACCGGCAGCGGCGTGCAGTTGCGCTCGCTTTCCCACTGGCGAATCGCCTCGGTGCTCTGGCGACCGTCCATGCCGGGCATCTGCACGTCCATCATCACCAGGTCGAAGGATTCGTTCTGCACTGCCTTGACCGCCGCGTAACCGCTGTCGACCGCGAGCACCTTGGCGCCCATGTCCTCGAGCAGGGTCTGCACCAGCAGCAGGTTGGCCGGGTTGTCATCGACACACAGCACCCGTGGCGGGCGACTGGCGATCGGTTCGCTCGGCTCGCTGCGCACCGCCTTGGGGTTGACCAGGTCGGCCAGGGCGCGCCGCAGTTTGCGCGTACAGGCCGGTTTGGACTGCAACTGGCTGTGCGGGTTGGGCACCGACAGGTGGAACAGCGTCTGTTCGGTGGTCGGGCACAGCACCAGCACTTTGCAGCCCAGGTGTTCGAGGTCCCAGATGTGCTGGTTGAGGCGTTCCGGCGGCATGTCATTGGTGGTGATGCCAAGGACCGCCAGGTCGATCGCCTGCTCAGTTTGGTGCACCCCGGTCACCCCGTTGGTCAGGGCTTCCAGGGTATTGAACGGCGTCACTTCCAGACCGCAGTCCTCGAGTTGATGCTGCAGGGCCTGGCGCGCCAGCTCATGGTTCTCCAGCACCGCGACCCGCCTGCCGAGCAGCGGCGGGGCGGGCAGGTCTTCAGCGTCGTCGCGGGTTTTCGGCAGGCGCAGGCTGATCCAGAACTCCGAACCTTCGCCGGGCGTACTGTCGACGCCGATCTCGCCGCCCATCTGTTCGATCAGGCGCTTGGAAATCACCAGCCCCAACCCAGTACCGCCGGGTTGCCGTGACAGCGAGTTGTCGGCCTGGCTGAAGGCCTGGAACAGGGCGCGCACGTCCTGGTTCGACAGGCCAATGCCAGTGTCCTGAATGCTGATGCGCAGTTGCACGCTGTCTTCGTGTTCTTCTTCGAGCATGGCGCGGGCGACGATGGTGCCTTCGCGGGTGAACTTGATGGCGTTGCTCACCAGGTTGGTGAGGATCTGCTTGAGGCGCAGCGGGTCGCCCACCAGCGACAGCGGCGTATCGCGATACACCAGGCTGACCAGTTCCAGCTGCTTGGCGTGGGCGGCCGGGGCGAGGATGGTCAGGGTGTCCTGCAACAGGTCGCGCAGGTTGAACGGAATGCTGTCGAGCACCAGCTTGCCGGCTTCGATTTTCGAGAAGTCGAGAATTTCGTTGATGATCCCCAGCAGGCTGTCGGCGGATTTTTCGATGGTGCCCAGGTAATCCAGCTGGCGCGGGGTCAGCTCGCTTTTCTGCAACAGGTGGGTGAAGCCGAGGATGCCGTTGAGCGGTGTACGGATTTCGTGACTCATGTTGGCCAGGAATTCCGACTTGATCCGGCTGGCCTCCAGGGCCTCCTTGCGCGCCAGGTCCAGTTCGATGTTCTGGATCTCGATGGTCTCCAGGTTTTGCCGGACGTCCTCGGTGGCCTGGTCGATGCTGTGTTGCAGTTCTTCCTGGGCATTCTGCAGGGTGCCGGCCATGCGGTTGATGCCCGAGGCCAGTTCGTCCAGCTCCTGGCTGCCGAGCAAGGGCAGGCGGGTTTCCAGGTTGCCGTCCTTGAGTTGGGTGACGGCCTGTTTGATCTGGCTCAGCGGGTTGTTGATGGTGCGGCCCATGCGCAGCGCCAGCAGGCCGGTGCAGATCAGCCCGGCGGTAATCAGCATCAGGCTGGCGAACAGGCTGCGGTAGCCGCGCAGCAGCATGCTGTTGTGGGACAGTTCCAGCTCGACCCAGCCAAGCAGGCGGTCGGACTCATCGGGAATCAGGTCGCCGGCCAGGTTGCGGTGGCGGCCGAACACCGGCAGCAGATAGCGGGTGGCGTCGCTACCGGTGCGTTGCAACATCTGGCTGCCGTTACCGGTCGGCGCCTGGTTGAGCATGCTCGGGCCGGCATGGGCCAGGGGCGTGCGGTCGGGCGCGAGGAAGGTCACTGCGCGCACGTCCTGCTGTTCCAGGGACTGGGTGGCTATGCGTTCCAGCAGGGCGGTGTTCTGGTGGGCCAGGGCCGGTGCCACCAGGGGCGCCAGTTGCTCGGCGATCATTTCGCCGCGTTGCAGAAGCTGGGTTTGCAGGTCCGACTGCTGCATCCAGGTGAAATAACCGCCCAGCACCAACGCCATCAGGCTGGTTGGCAGCAAGGTCAGCAACAGCACGCGGCCTTTGATCCCCAGTTTCTTAAGCACGCAACTCTCCTGCTAACACGCTGTTTTGAATGAACCCTGCGCACATCCGGTGCGCACCACCTGCGCAGTGTAGCCATTTGCTTTGCCGCAATCTTCGCAAAATTAACCGTCGAACCGCTCAGGTTCCCCCGAGCCAGCGAGTGCCTTGTCGACCGGTGTCGGTTGCCCGGCCGCGGACAATCTTGAATAATCGCCCAACTGAGAATTACTTGCAGAAGCTAATGAATCCCGTATCTGTCGGCCATCCCCGGATCCTGAGCATCGAAGACGACCTGGTGCTCGGCGCCTATGTGCACGAGCAATTGGGCCGTTGTGGGTTTGATGTCACCTGGTGCCAGAACGGCCAGGAAGGGCTGGCGATGGCCTGCCAGCAGCCTTTCGATGTGGTGCTGATGGACATCCTGTTGCCGGGAATGGATGGGCTGACGGTGCTCACGCATTTTCGCCAGAGCCATTCCACGCCGGTGCTGCTGATGTCGGCGCTGGGGGCCGAGGCCGATCGCATCAGCGGTTTTCGCCTGGGCGCCGACGACTACCTGCCCAAACCCTTCAGCATGGCCGAGCTGCGGGTACGGATCGAAGCCATCCTGCGGCGCGTGGCCCTGGATCGCCGACCGGCGCCAGCGCCACTCAGGCAGGAAGCCCAGGGGCTGCGTTTCGACGACGAGCTGTGCGACGTGCATTACGGGCAACAGTGGGCCGGGCTGACCCGCAGCGAGTACCGCCTGCTGGAGACGCTCAACCGCAACGGCGACGAGGTCCTGAGCAAACCCTTCCTTTATCAGCATGTGCTGCAGCGCGGCTACGCGCCCCATGATCGCAGCCTGGACATGCACATCAGCCAGATCCGCCGCAAACTCAAGGCGGTCGGTTATGTCGCGCGGGAAGTGCGCACGGTCTGGGGCAAGGGTTATGTGTTGAGCGCCGTCGATGAAATGGCCTGAGCTGCCCGGCAGGCACTCGCTGTTCTGGAAGCTGGCCTGCCTGTTGGTCGCCTTTTGCCTGTTGATGATCTGGCTGAGCTGGTCCTGGGGCCGCTACATGGAACAGAAGAACCTGTTCCTCTCCGACGAGGCCCGCGGCACGCTGACCGGTTACGCCGCCGAAGCCGAGCAGGCCTGGAACCAGGGGCAGAGCGCCGGGGTCGATGCCTGGTTGCAGGGCATGGCCGGACGCGAGCGGCATTGGATTGGGGTCATCGGCCGCGACCTGCAGTCGCTGAGCAGTTATCCGCTGAGCGAAGCCGAGAGCCAGCACCTGACATTCCTGCGCGGCCTGGATTGGCCGGTCAGCCGCCATACCCGTGGTTTGCCCTGGCTGAAGATTCCGTTTCCCAACGACCCGTCCGCCGGCAGCCTGGTGATCGAGCTGCCCCAGCGCTTCATGCCCGGGCGCTACCGGGTGTTCTGGCGGGTACTGACCAATGGGGTGATTCCCGGCCTGTTCACCCTGTTGCTGTGTGTCGGGCTGTATCGACTGCTGGTGGTGCCGCTGAACCAGCTGCGCGAACAGGCCAACGCCTGGCGCGCCGATCAACTGAATGCGCGGCTGTCGAGCCAAACCACCAGTCGCCAGGACGAGCTGGGCGAACTGGGCCGGGCGTTCGACCAGATGTCCGAGCGCCTGCAAGGCACCGTGGCCTTGCAGCAGCAATTGCTGCGCGATCTTTCCCATGAATTGCGCACGCCCTTGAGTCGACTGCGAGTGGCCTGCGACGGCGAGCAGAGCCTGTCGGCACTGCGCGAACGGCTGGCGCGGGAAGTCGATGGCATGCAGCGGCTGGTGGACGACACCTTGCAGCTGGCCTGGCTCGACACCGAGCGGGCGCCGCTGGCCGAGGAAGACATCCAGATCCAGGCCCTGTGGGAAATGCTCACGGAAAACGCCTGCTTCGAAAGCGCCTGGTCCAGCGCGCAACTGCACTGCGCGCTGGATGCCTCGTGCTGGGTCCGGGGCAACCTCAATACCCTGGCCCAGGCCCTGGAAAACATCCTGCGTAATGCCATTCGCCATTCGCCCGCGGGTGGTCGTGTGCTGCTGGACGGCCAGCGCCAGGGCGAGCATTGGTTGCTGTGGCTGGAGGATGAGGGGCCTGGCGTGGCCGACGCCGATCTGCAGCGGATCTTCGATCCCTTTACCCGCCTCGACGGCTCGCGTCCGGGCAATGGCGGTTTTGGCCTGGGGTTGAGCATCGCGCGCAACGCCGTGCAGCGTCAGGGCGGCCAGCTGTGGGCGGAAAATGCCGGACGTGGTTTGCGCCTGAATATGCGTCTGCGGGCTGCCGTTAGGGTGCAAGCGCCTTCGAACGAGGCTGATTTGCTGCCTTATATCGTTAAGCCATAAGACCCTCACTTTGCGTGATATGGCCTGCGAACGTTTGCCGGTATGATAGTCGCCCCCGCAGTCCGGATTGCGAATACGCCATGACCTTGCAGTACCCCACCATCGCCGATTGCGTCGGCAACACCCCGCTGGTCCGTTTGCAGCGCCTGCCTGGCGTCACCAGCAACACCCTGCTGCTCAAGCTCGAGGGCAATAACCCGGCGGGTTCGGTCAAGGACCGCCCGGCGCTGTCGATGATCACTCGCGCCGAGCTGCGTGGGCAGATTCACCCGGGCGATACGCTGATCGAGGCGACCTCGGGCAACACCGGGATCGCCCTGGCGATGGCTGCGGCGATCAAGGGCTACAAGATGATCCTGATCATGCCCGACAACTCCAGTGCCGAGCGCAAGGCGGCGATGACCGCCTATGGCGCCGAGCTGATCCTGGTCAGCCAGGAAGAGGGCATGGAAGGCGCGCGCGACCTGGCCGAGAAGATGCAGGCCGAAGGTCGCGGCAAGGTGCTCGACCAGTTCGCCAACCTGGATAACCCGGAAGCGCACTACACCGGCACCGGCCCGGAAATCTGGCGGCAGACCGAGGGTACCATCACCCATTTCGTCAGCTCCATGGGCACCACCGGCACCATCATGGGCACTTCGCGTTATCTGAAGGAACAGAACCCGAACGTGCAGATCATCGGCCTGCAACCGATGGAAGGCTCGGCCATCCCCGGCATTCGCCGCTGGCCTCAGGAATACCTGCCGAAGATCTACCAGGCCACTCGCGTCGATCGCATCGTCGACATGACGCAGAGCGAAGCCGAAGACGTGACCCGGCGCCTGGCCCGCGAAGAAGGCATCTTCTGCGGCGTGTCCTCGGGTGGCGCGGTGGCGGCGATGTTGCGCCTGTCCCGCGAAGTCGAAAACGCGGTGATTGTCGCGATCATCTGTGACCGTGGCGATCGTTACCTGTCGACCGGCATCTTCGATGCGCCCAACTGATGGCTAAGCCAGTCAGAGGCCTGCGCTTCCAGCCTTCGGGCGGGAGCCGGGCGGCGCAGATCCCCGTTGGAAAAAAACAGCGCCTGACCATCGAGCGCCTGGCCAACGACGGCCGTGGCATCGCCTTTCTGGAAGGGCGTACCTGGTTCGTTGTCGGTGCACTGGCGGGCGAAGAGGTCGAGGCGCGAGTACTGGGCGCCCACGGCAAAGTGGTGGAAGCCCGTACCGAGCGGGTATTCAGCGCCAGCGATCTGCGCCGGCCGGCGCCTTGCGCCCATGCCGGCCGTTGTGGCGGTTGCAGCGTGCAGCATCTGCCCCATGACGAACAGCTTGCCCTGAAACAGCGCATGCTCGCCGAGCAGTTGTCGCGGGTTGCCGGTGTCGAGCCAGAGGAGTGGGCGCCACCTTTGAGCGGTCCGGAGTTCGGCTACCGACGTCGGGCGCGGGTCGCGGTGCGCTGGGACGCCAAGGCGAAAAAGCTCGAAGTGGGTTTTCGCGCCGCCGGCAGCCAGGACATTGTCGCCATCGACGAATGCCCGGTGCTGGTACAGCCCTTGCAACCGATCATGAGCCGCTTGCCGGCCATGCTGCAGCGCCTGAGCAAACCGCAGGCATTGGGGCATGTGGAGCTGTTCAGCGGTTCGGCGATTGCCGTGCTGCTGCGCCATATGGCGCCGTTGTCCGCGGCCGACCTGGAGATTCTCCAGGCATTCTGCGCGTTCCATGAGGCCCAGCTGTGGCTGCATGGCGAAGGCGAGCCGCAACCGGTGGACCCGGACCAGGCCCTGGGCTATCGCCTGGAACCGTGGAATCTGCAGCTGGCTTATCGGCCGGGGGATTTTGTCCAGGTCAATGCCGGGGTCAACGAGGCGATGGTGGCCCAGGCCCTGGAGTGGCTGGCGCCACAGGCTGACGAGCGCGTGCTGGACCTGTTTTGCGGCCTGGGCAACTTTGCCTTGCCGCTGGCGCAGAACGTTCGGGAAGTGGTGGCGGTCGAAGGGGTGGCGACCATGGTTGCGCGTGCCGCGGAGAACGCCGCTAGCAACAATTTGCATAACACCCGGTTTTTTCAGGCCGATTTATCGCAGCCCCTGAGCGACGCTGAGTGGGCCCGCGAAGGCTTTTCTGCGGTACTCTTGGACCCACCTCGGGACGGGGCTTTCGAGGTGGTACGCAAGCTGGCGAGCCTGGGCGCCAAGCGCCTGGTTTATGTGTCATGCAACCCTGCCACTCTGGCGCGTGACACAGTCGAACTGGTCAGGCAGGGCTACCGGTTAAAACGTGCCGGGATCCTCGATATGTTTCCTCAGACGGCACATGTCGAGGCCATGGCGTTATTTGAAGCGAGCTAGGATGGCTCGTCTAATCCGTTGGCCCGTCAGGCAGCACTCGCCGGCCCAGCGAGGAAATACTGGCAGTGAAGGTCAGCGATTTGACGCATTGAATGTGCGTCGTAGGGAAGGTAAAGCAAGATGGTACAGGTGAGAGCGCACCAGCCGATCAACACCGACGGCAGTATCAATCTCGAGGCGTGGCTCGATCATGCGGTCAGCGTCGACATGGCACTGGACCGTGAAGCCTTGAAAGAAGCCTGCGAGTTCGCTCGTGAGGCAGAGTTACAACACATCGCCGCGAAGAATCTCAGCGGCGAAGACATGTCGAGTTTCAGCACCGGCCTCGAGATCGCGGAGATCCTCGCCGACCTCAAGCTGGATCAGGATTCGCTGGTGGCCGCGGTACTCTACCGTGGCGTCCGTGAAGGCCAGATCCCGCTGCCGGCCGTCAGCCAGCGCTTCGGCCCGGTGGTGGCCAAGCTGATCGACGGCGTGCTGCGCATGGCGGCGATCAGTGCCAGCCTCAGCCCCCGCCAATCCCTCGTGCTCGGCACCCAGGCCCAGGTGGAAAACCTGCGCAAGATGCTGGTGGCGATGGTCGATGACGTGCGTGTGGCGCTGATCAAGCTGGCCGAGCGGACCTGCGCGATCCGCGCGGTGAAAAACGCCGACGACGAGAAGCGCAACCGGGTCGCCCGGGAAGTCTTCGACATCTACGCACCGCTGGCGCATCGCCTCGGTATCGGCCATATCAAATGGGAGCTGGAGGACCTGTCCTTCCGCTACCTGGAGCCTGAGCAGTACAAGCAGATCGCCAAGTTGCTGCACGAGCGGCGCCTCGATCGCGAGCGCTTCATCTCCGATGTGATGAACCAGTTGCAGAACGAACTGCAGGCCACCGGCGTCGACGCCGACATCAGCGGCCGGGCCAAACACATCTATTCGATCTGGCGCAAAATGCAGCGCAAGGGCCTGGAGTTCAGCCAGATCTACGACGTGCGCGCGGTGCGCGTGCTGGTCCCGGAAATGCGCGACTGCTACACCGCGCTGGGGATCGTCCATACCCTGTGGCGGCACATTCCGAAAGAGTTCGACGACTACATCGCCAACCCCAAGGAGAACGGTTACCGCTCGCTGCACACGGCGGTCATCGGTCCTGAGGGCAAGGTGCTGGAAGTGCAGATCCGTACCCACGCGATGCACGAAGAGGCCGAGCTGGGGGTCTGCGCCCACTGGCGTTACAAAGGCACCGACGTCAAATCCGGCTCCAACCACTACGAAGAGAAAATCTCCTGGCTGCGCCAGGTGCTCGAGTGGCATGAGGAACTGGGGGATATCGGCGGCCTGGCCGAGCAGCTGCGAGTGGATATCGAGCCGGACCGGGTCTACATCTTCACCCCCGACGGCCACGCCATCGACTTGCCGAAAGGCGCGACGCCGCTGGACTTCGCCTACCGCGTGCATACCGAGATCGGCCACAACTGCCGGGGCGCGAAGATCAACGGGCGCATCGTGCCGCTCAACTACAGCCTGCAGACCGGCGAGCAGGTCGAGATCATCACCAGCAAGCACGGCACGCCGAGCCGCGACTGGCTGAACCCGAACCTGGGGTATGTCACCACCTCGCGGGCGCGGGCGAAGATCGTCCACTGGTTCAAGCTGCAGGCGCGCGATCAGAACGTGGCGGCGGGCAAGACCCTGCTGGAGCGCGAACTCAATCGCCTCGACCTGCCGCAGGTGGATTTCGACAAGCTGGCCGACAAGGCCAACATGAAAACCGCCGAGGACATGTTCGCCGCCCTGGGCGCGGGCGACCTGCGCCTGGCGCAACTGGTCAACCTGGCGCAGCAGTTGGTGGAGCCGGAACGCGGCAACGAACAGTTGGAGCTGATCCCGCGCAAGGCCACCGGCTACAAGCCGGGCAAGCGCGGCGACATCCAGATCCAGGGCGTCGGCAACTTGCTGACCCAGATGGCCGGTTGCTGCCAGCCGCTGCCGGGGGATGCGATCGTCGGTTACATCACCCAGGGCCGCGGGGTGAGCATTCACCGCCAGGACTGCGCCTCGGTGCTGCAACTGGCCGGCCGCGAGCCGGAGCGGATCATCCAGGTCAGCTGGGGCCCGGTGCCGGTGCAGACCTATCCGGTGGACATCATCATTCGCGCCTACGACCGCTCCGGTCTGCTGCGTGACGTGTCCCAGGTGCTGCTCAATGAGCGGATCAACGTGCTGGCGGTCAACACCCGCTCGAACAAGGAGGACAACACTGCGCTGATGTCCCTGACCATCGAGATTCCGGGGCTGGACGCGTTGGGGCGGTTGCTGGGGCGTATTTCCCAGTTGCCGAATATCATCGAGACCCGCCGTAACCGTACCCCTTGAAGATGGCCCGACACTGCGGGAGCAAGCCAGCTTGCTCCCGCAGGGGGCGCTAACGAGAGTTGCCGATGTACAGCCTTGAAGACCTGTTGCACCTGATGGCGCGGCTGCGGGATCCGCAGTACGGCTGCCCTTGGGATATCAAGCAGAGCTACGCCACCATCGTTCCCCACACCCTGGAAGAAGCCTATGAAGTGGCCGATGCCATCGAACGGGGCGATTTCGAGCACTTGCAGGGCGAGCTGGGCGATCTGCTATTCCAGGTGGTGTATTACAGCCAGCTGGCACGGGAGGAGGGGCGTTTCGAGTTCGACGGCGTGGTCGACAGCATCACCCGCAAGCTGATCCGTCGCCATCCCCATGTATTCCCTACCGGGGACCTGTACGCGCCGCTGGATACGCCACGGCTGGATGAAGAGCAGGTCAAGCAGCGCTGGGAAGAGATCAAGGCCGAGGAGCGCGCTGAGAAATCGGCAGAGCCTTTGCAGTTGTCCTTGCTCGACGATGTGCCCGCGGCGCTGCCGGCCCTGTCCCGTTCGGCCAAGTTGCAAAAGCGCGCGGCCCAGGTCGGTTTTGACTGGCCGGACGCCTTGCCGGTGGTGGACAAGATCCGCGAAGAGCTCGATGAAGTGCTCGAAGCTATGTCCGAGAATGACCCGCAGGCGATCGCCGACGAGGTGGGCGACCTGCTGTTCGCCGTGGTTAACCTGGCCCGGCATCTGAAGGTCGATCCGGAAACCACCCTGCGTGGCGCCAATGCCAAGTTCGAGCGGCGCTTTCGATTTATCGAGCAGGCATTGCGCGATACCCGCCGACCCATGGAAGATTGCACCCTCGAAGAGTTGGACGCCTTGTGGGGCGAAGCCAAACGTCAGGAAAAGAATTTGCCCAGCTGTGGCTGAGGCTGTTGCCTAAGTGAGTGAGCACCAATGAGCCTTTCCCTTCGCGACCAGTTGCTCAAAGCAGGGCTGGTCAACCAAAAGCAGGCCAAGCAGGTCAGCAAAGAGAAACAGAAGCAGCAACGCCTGGTCCATAAAGGCCAGGTCGAGGCGGACGATACCCAGGCGCGCCTGGCCCAGGAGGCGCAGGCTGAGAAGGTCAAGCGCGACCAGGAACTCAACCGCCAGCAGCAGGAGAAGGCCGAGCAGAAGGCCCGTGCCGCGCAGATCAAGCAACTGATCGAAGTGTCGCGCCTGCCGAAGCTGACCACCGAGGACTACTACAACTTCGTCGACGACAAGAAGGTCAAGCGCCTGTCGGTGAACACCCTGATGCGCAACAAGCTGAGCAGTGGCTCGCTGGCCATCGTGCACCATGCCGGCGGTTATGAAGTCATCCCGCGTGAAGCCGCGCTGAAGATCCAGGAGCGCGATCCACGGCGCATCGTTCAGCTCAACACGCCGACCGAGGCGCCGGACGAGGACGATCCGTACGCGGCCTACCAGATCCCTGACGATCTGATGTGGTAAACCCGCAGAAACAACAAACCCCGCCATAAGCGGGGTTTGTTGTTTCTGAAGCGGCTACCGATGCGTGGCGGCAGCCGCGGCAGTCAGTGTGAGGTCAGGAGCTTTGCGGTGCGCGGTTCTGCTCCAGCTTCTCCAGTTCGGCCTTGTAATTATGGGCATCGCTCTCGGAATGAAACATTCCCACCAGCAAGTCTTGTTGATGCACGTCCCAGATCCGTACACCTGCGGCTACGCCTTCATGGGACATGTGTGAATCGTCGCGTTCAGTTACTTTTACAGTCATCTGCTAGCTCCAATCTCTATTGATCTGCAGCAAGGCGTGTGCAGGACTTCGTTATATATTTTGTTAGCTGGCTAAGTAAATTGCTTTCAAATGCAACAATCTTTTGCAGATTTCGAAACAGTCCCACAGGCCGCGGAAACTGTGGCATTCGGTCGCAGGGGCCGGAGTTTCATGACAAAAGTTTCATGTTGGGCGGCTGTTGTGCCGGCATTTTTTGCTCGGCGAGCGAGCCTGCCGGGTCGCCAGGAGGGCTGTGCTTGAGCAGCTAAAGAGAAACGCCAGGCGAAAAAAAGCCCCGCATCGGCGGGGCTTTTTTATTGTCGTGCGGCTTAGCTGCCTTTGACGGTCTTGCCGTTGACGGTGCCGTTCAGGAGCATGATGTTGTACTCCTTGCCGTCGGTTTCGACCTGTTGCAGGCGAACCAGCAGGTAATCCCAGTCCTTGGCGAACCACATGACGGTGATGCGTTTGCTTTGTGTCGGGTCGCGCACGCGCTCGACCTTGATCGCATCGATCTGGCCGGCCTTGGTGTCGACTTTTTCCGAACCCAGGACGCGGAAGTCGTAGGTGTCGACTTCGCCATCATCGACGACCTGATAGCTCATGCTTTTCTTGCCGGCGGCCACATCGTGCTGCAGGGCGAGCTGGTAGGTGGATTTGTCGACCATGCCGCGATTGAGCGGGATCTTGACCGCATCGCCACGATCGGTGCCAGTGACCATCTTGGCGTTCCAGTCGAAGTCCAGGTCGGCCTTCTTGGCTTTGCCCAGGCCGCCGCGCTCGAAGTGATAGGACTGCGGCAGCAGGGTGTCCTTGTCGAGCGTCAGGGTGCTTTCTTCAGTCAGGCTGGCGATCATCATCGAAGCCTTGAAGCTCAGCTTCCAGGTGCCGTCGCCTTTCTTTTCCAGGCTGCGTTCGGCGGTACCGCTCATCGGCAGCTGTTTCCAGTCGGCGGTATAGCTGGCGGAGAAGGGTTGAAGGTCTGCAGCCTGCGCGAAGGGCAGGGCGAGCAGAGCACAAGCGAAGAGCAGGGCGCGACGCATAAAATCTCCTAATTACGAATCAAGTGGCCACTGGCGGCCAGCAACTGACCATCCAGTAAAGCACCCTGTTCGCCGAGTGTGAGTCGACCTTCGGCAAACCAGCGTACGGCCATCGGGTAAATCCGGTGTTCCTGAATGTGGACCCGCTGCGCCAGGCTTTGCGGCGAGTCGTGCAACTCTACCGGGATCACTGCCTGTACGACCAGTGGCCCGCCATCGAGTTCCTCTGTCACAAAGTGCACGCTGCAGCCGTGCTCGGTGTCTCCGGCCTCCAGCGCTCGCTGATGAGTGTGTAACCCTTTGTATTTGGGTAGCAGCGAAGGATGGATATTGAGCAGGCGACCCTGATAGTGCCGAACGAAATCCGCGCTGAGAATGCGCATGAATCCGGCAAGCACCACGAGCTTGGGCTGGAAGGCGTCGATCAGTTCGATCAGTGCGGCATCGAAGGCCTCGCGGCCTTCGAATGCTTTGTGATCGAGGGCGCGGGTATCGATACCCGCGTCCTGGGCGCGCTGCAGGCCGTAGGCGTCGGCGCGATTGGAAATCACCGCGCGGATGCGTACCGGGCTGTCGTCGGCCCGGGTACTGTCGATCAGGGCCTGCAAGTTGCTGCCGGTACCGGACAACAGCACCACTACATCACAGGTGGCTGGCATCGGCTCTTGCATCAATGTGCCTTGAGGTTTTTCAGCTCGACCTGGGCAGCGCCTTCGGCGGCGCTAGCGATCTGACCAATGACCCAAGGCTGTTCGCCGGCTTCGCGCAGGACGTTCAGGGCGCTTTCAACATGCTCCTGAGCCACGCAGATCACCATGCCCACGCCGCAGTTCAGCACGCGGTGCATTTCGTGTTCTTCGACGTTGCCCTTCTCTTGCAGCCAGTCGAATACCGCCGGACGCTGCCAGCTGGCCACGTCGACCACGGCCTGGGCGCCTTTTGGCAGAACGCGCGGGATGTTGTCCAGCAGGCCGCCGCCAGTGATGTGGGCCATGGCCTTGACTGCGCCAGTGTCCTTGATCAGCTTGAGCAGTGGCTTGACGTAGATGCGGGTCGGGGCCATCAGCAGTTCGGTCAGCGGCTTGCCGTCGAGCTGGACGGTTTCGATGTCGGCGCCGGAGACTTCGATGATCTTGCGGATCAGCGAGTAGCCGTTGGAGTGCGGACCGGAAGATGGCAGGGCGAGCAGGGCGTCGCCGGTGGCGACCTTGGAGCCGTCGATGATCTCGGCTTTTTCCACCACGCCGACGCAGAAGCCGGCCAGGTCGTAGTCTTCGCCTTCGTACATGCCTGGCATTTCAGCGGTTTCACCGCCAACCAGGGAGCAGCCAGCCAGTTCGCAGCCGGCACCGATGCCGGTGACCACGGTGGCGGCGACGTCGACGTTCAGTTTGCCGGTGGCGTAGTAGTCGAGGAAGAACAGCGGCTCGGCACCGCAGACCACCAGGTCGTTGACGCACATGGCGACCAGGTCCTGGCCGATGCTGTCGTGCTTGTTCAGGTTCAGTGCCAGGCGCAGCTTGGTGCCCACGCCGTCGGTGCCGGAGACCAGTACCGGCTGCTTGTAGCCGGCCGGGATTTCGCAGAGGGCGCCGAAACCGCCCAGGCCGCCCATGACTTCCGGGCGCGCAGTGCGCTTGGCGACGCTCTTGATGCGTTCGACCAATGCTTCACCGGCGTCGATGTCTACACCGGCGTCTTTGTAGCTCAGGGAGGGTTGCTTGCTCATGATCCAGGCCTTTAGGGGGGATTCAGGGGGTATCGACCGAGTCCAGGGAGGCCATTGAAACAGTCGCGGCGGCAATGCCGCGCAATCATTTCAGCGACCCCGGCTGTTGCCGGTCTGCGAAGGCGCGCGATTTTATCAGGCTTGAGGTGTAGCGGCCATCCTCGGGCCGACGGGCAGGGCATATCCGCTTAAAAAAACTGCAATTGCGTGTGTCGATCGCCTCGCTCAGGGCTGTATAAGGTATAGCCTTGTACTCGCTGTCGTTATGACAGCACGAAAACTTCCATCGATCGGGTGAATGTTTGCCTGGGCTTTGTGGTCACAGCCTGGGTCAATCCTGTTCATGCGGTCCGTTCCAGCCGCCTTTTGTCGTCGGGAATCCTCCATGCGTTTGTACAAATTTCTTTTTGTGGGCTGTTTGTCATTTGCCAGCCTGGCGAGTCATGCCGAAACCCTCAATAACCTGTATCAGGTCCGCGAACCGGTCAGCAGCCAGTCCCCTGGCGAGCGCGATCAGGCCACCCAGCGGGCCCTGGAAACCCTGGTGCTGCGCCTGACCGGCGATAGCAAGGCCCTGCAGAATCCGGGGCTGGCGGCAATCCGCAAGGACCCGCAGCAGATCATCAGCCAGTACGGCTACGACGCGGGTCCTCCCGAGAGCCTGCAGGTCGACTTCGATCCGGCCAGCACCGATCGGGCGTTGCGCCAGGCGGGCCTGTCGCTGTGGGGCAGTAATCGCCCGTCGATTCTCGGCTGGTGGCTGACCGACTCCAGCGAAGGTTCCAGTCTGGTCGGCGATGGCCAGGCCAGTGCCACGCCGTTGCGCCGTGCAGCCCTGCATCGCGGCTTGCCGCTGCGTTTGCCGCTGGCTGACCTGAACGAACAGATCGTCGCCACGGCGCCGAATCTCGAAGGTTCTGATTCGGCGCCATTGCGTGCTGCGTCGGAGCGTTACGGCGCGGATGCCCTGCTGGCGGTACACGCCAGTGAAGAGGGTGGTCAGTGGCAGGCCAAATGGCGCCTGTGGATGGGGGACCAGAAGGAACAGGGCAGCGTCCAGGGCGCCGATGTGCCGGCCTTGGCCGATGCCGTGCTATTGGCGGTCAGCCAGCGCCTGGCGCCGCGGTTCGTGGTCAAGCCGGGCGCATCCAGCGAGCAGTTGCTGGAAGTGCAGGGCATGAATCTGGAACGTTATGCGGCGTTGGGGCGTTTGCTCGAACCCTTCGGTGGGCGTTTGCAGAGCGTCGATGGTGATCGCTCGGTGTACCGGGTCAGCGGCAGTGCCGAGCAATTGCGCGCGCAGCTGAGCCTGGCTCGGTTGCAGGAGGTCCCGGCGGGCGCTGCGCCTGTCCAGCCGGTTGTCGAAGGCGCGACACCAGCGCCCGCGCCTGCACCGGCCGCGCAACTGCATTTTCGTTGGTAGGTTTTCTTTCTTTATATAGAAGCAATGGAGTGGTTCATGGCTGATACGCGTCGATGGGTCTGGTTGGGTGGGTTGGTCCTGCTCGGTGGTTTTGTGTACCTGTTGCATCCGATCCTGACGCCGTTCCTGGTGGCCTTGCTGTTGGCCTATCTGTTCGATCCGTTGGTGGACCGCCTGGAAAAGCTCGGCTTGTCGCGCACCTGGGGCGTGGTGGCGGTATTTACCCTGTTCACCCTGATCGTCATGACGTTGTTGTTGGTGTTGGTGCCTATGCTCGCCAAGCAGCTGCTGCGCCTGTATGAGCTGGCGCCGCAGATGCTCGACTGGTTGCAGCACACGGCGATGCCTTGGGCGCAGTCCAAGCTGGGCTTGTCTGATGGTTTCTGGAAGTTCGACAAGGTCAAGGCGGCGATCAGCGAGCACATGGGGCAGACCACCGATATCGTCGGCGTGGTCCTGAGCCAGGCAACGGCCTCCAGCCTGGCGCTGATCGGCTGGCTGGCCAACCTGGTGCTGATTCCGGTGGTCAGCTTTTACCTGCTGCGCGACTGGGACCTGATGATGGCGAAGATCCGCAGCCTGTTGCCCCGTGATCGCGAGGAACGGGTGGTGGCGCTGGCCGGGGAATGCCATGAAGTGCTGGGGGCGTTCGTCCGTGGCCAGTTGCTGGTGATGGTCGCCCTGGGGATGATCTATGCCGCCGGCCTGATGCTGGTCGGGCTTGAACTGGGGCTGTTGATCGGCCTGATTGCCGGCCTGGCGGCGATTGTGCCGTACATGGGCTTTGTCATCGGCATTGGCGCGGCGCTGATTGCCGGGTTGTTCCAGTTCGGCGGCGACCTGTACCCGATGATCGGCATCGTGGCGGTGTTCATGGTTGGCCAGGCCCTGGAGGGCATGGTGCTGACCCCGTTGCTGGTGGGGGACCGGATCGGCCTGCACCCGGTGGCGGTGATCTTCGCGATTCTCGCCGGGGGCGAGTTGTTCGGTTTCACCGGCATCCTGCTGGCCTTGCCAGTGGCTGCGGTGATCATGGTGCTGGTGCGCCATGTGCACGACTTGTACAAGGATTCGGACATCTATAGCGGTGTAGAGGAGTCCGAGCAGTAACGCCTACTGTTGATGCTTTAGGGGCGCCCGTGTTTCAGGCGGGCGCCTCTGAGAGTCTTTACAGCTGTCACATCCACCGTCAAAGAACCCCCCGTGATTTCATCAGGCTAACGCAAACCTTTGATTTTGCTTGTGGTCTGTTGCATTGTGCGCCCGGCGTCACGGGTATAAACTTTGCAAACTTTACACAGAGGCCACTAACGGTTCGTTTGGAACTGTTCAGTCAGCATGAAACCGATTCAGCTGCCCCTAGGTGTGCGTCTGCGTGATGACGCCACCTTCATCAACTACTACCCAGGCGCCAATGCCGCTGCACTCGGCTATGTCGAGCGGCTTTGCGAAGCCGACGCCGGCTGGACCGAAAGCCTGATCTACCTCTGGGGCAAGGATGGGGTAGGGCGTACGCACTTGCTGCAGGCGGCCTGCCTGCGGTTCGAGCAGTTGGGGGAGCCAGCGGTCTACTTGCCCCTGGCGGAATTGCTGGATCGTGGCATCGAAATCCTCGACAACCTGGAACAGTACGAACTGGTCTGCCTGGATGACTTGCAAGCGGTGGCGGGCAAGGCTGACTGGGAAGAGGCGCTGTTTCATCTGTTCAACCGCCTGCGTGACAGCGGCCGGCGGCTGTTGATCGCGGCTTCGACCTCTCCCCGGGAGTTGCCGGTGAAGCTGGCGGACCTCAAATCCCGCCTGACCCTGGCGCTGATCTTCCAGATGCGCCCGCTCTCCGACGAAGACAAATTGCGTGCATTGCAATTGCGTGCTTCGCGTCGCGGGCTGCACCTGACCGACGAAGTCGGGCACTTTATCCTGACCCGCGGCACCCGCAGCATGAGCGCCTTGTTCGAACTGCTGGAGCGCCTCGATCAGGCGTCCTTGCAGGCTCAGCGCAAGCTGACCATTCCCTTCCTCAAGGAAACCCTGGGCTGGTAAAACCGCGGGCGGTAGTGGCTTTTTGGCATATTCCAGGCGCCAGAAAACCCGCATCCGGAAGCGGTTCCAGAGGCGCGTGCGTTTAAAATGGGCTTAAGGCCTTAGATGTTGAGTAGAAACCGATAAGTCACATTTCAATCGATTGAATTTGCAAATTAGAGCGATAGAAGGCATAGTCGCGGCTTCTTTATAACTTTAAGCCACGGTCGTGCCCATGCTGAAGCGCTTCGCACCCCTCGTGCCTCTTGCACTCGTCACCCTGTTGTTTGGTTGCGCCACCCACTCTCCGGTGAGCCAACAAGAGCAGCAACAGGTTCAAAACTCTTCAAAAGCCCAGTCTTCCGCTATTTTCCAGGAAGAGCTGGCAACCGAAAAAGAACTCGCCGAGTTCGCTGACAGCAAGCCTTACCAGCTGCCAGTCTTGGCCGACAGCATCCTCGAGCGTGGCATGTCCCTGATCGGTACCCGTTACCGTTTCGGTGGTACCTCTGAAGCCGGTTTCGATTGCAGCGGTTTCATCGGTTACCTGTTCCGTGAAGAAGCCGGCATGAATCTGCCGCGCTCCACCCGTGAAATGATCAACGTTGACGCTCCGCTGGTTGCGCGTAACAAGCTGCAGCCGGGCGATCTGTTGTTCTTCGCCACCAATGGCCGCCGCGGTCGTGTAAGCCACGCTGGCATCTACCTGGGCGATGACCAGTTCATCCATTCCAGCAGCCGCCGCAGCGGTGGTGTGCGGGTGGACAGCCTGGGCGACAGCTACTGGAGCAAGACCTTTATCGAAGCCAAGCGCGCCCTCGCCATGGCCCCGACCGTGGTCACCGCACGCAAGTAAGCGGACTTTTTGTAAGGTGAAGTTAAAGTCTTACTTGAAGTTTGGCGCGTAGGCGCTAGAATCCTGATCTATTGTTGAAAACTAACCGCGTAAGCCCTGCTTACGCGGTTTTGTTTTCGGCCTCACGGCAGAGAAAGCCGCATCCAGATCAGGATTGTTCTGCATATGTTGACGTCGGCCCGCCTCGCATTGATTGTTCTCGCCGCGCTGCTCAGCGCATGCGCCAGTCGTACCCCGCCTCCCGCGCCTGTGGTACGTGCTCCCGTTTTCAATACTCCCCAGACCTTCTCGCCGGCTGCCGAAGACGTGCTGTTTCGTGCGTTGGGCCTGGTGGGTACGCCTTATCGCTGGGGCGGCAACACGCCGGATTCCGGTTTCGATTGCAGTGGCCTGATCGGCTACGTCTATCGCGACGCGGCCGGTATCTCGCTGCCGCGCTCGACCCGTGAAATGATCGGCATGCGCGCGCCGAATGTCGGCAAGGACGCCTTGCAGACCGGCGACCTGATATTTTTTGCCACCAATGGCGGTTCTCAGGTCAGCCACGCGGGCATCTATGTCGGTGAAGGCCGCTTCGTCCATGCACCGGCCACCGGTGGCACGGTGAAGCTGGACAGCCTGTCCAAGGCCTATTGGCAAAAAGCCTACCTGAGCGCCAAGCGCGTGCTGCAGCCAGAGCATCTGGCGCACAACCCTTAGGTCCTATCTCAATGTCGAGGTTGCCATGACCGCTCGTACCCTCAACCTCGACGACGCCCTCTATCACTACCTGCTCGACATTTCCCTGCGCGAAACGCCGCTGCTGCGCCGTCTGCGCGACGAAACCCAGGCGCTGCCCATGGCGCGCTGGCAGGTGGCGCCCGAGCAGGGGCAGTTCCTCGCCTTGCTGGTCAAACTGATCGGTGCCCGGCGTGTGCTGGAGGTGGGGACCTTCACCGGCTACAGCGCCTTGTCCATGGCCGCGGCCTTGCCGGACGATGGTCAGTTGATCTGCTGTGACATCCCGGGCGACTACAACGCCACCGCGCGCCGCTACTGGCAGGAAGCAGGTGTCGCCGGGCGGATCGAGTTGCGTCTGGCGCCGGCCCTGGAGACCTTGGCCAAGATCGAGCAGGAGGAGGGCGAGGGTGGTTTCGACCTGGTCTTCATCGACGCCGACAAGGCCAATTACCCGGCTTATCTGGAAAGTGCCCTGCGTCTGCTGCGCGTGGGCGGGCTGGCGGTGTTCGATAACACGCTGTGGAGCGGTCGGGTGCTGGAGGAGAATCCCCAGAGCGAAGACACCCGGGCCATCCAGGCACTCAATCGTGCCTTGAAGGATGACCCGCGTGTCGACCTGTCGCTGCTGCCCCTGGGCGATGGCTTGACCCTGTGCCGCAAGCGTTGAACCTATTGCGCCTTGGCTGCTGACACACGCCAGACCTTGTTGCCGACATCATCGGCCACCAGCAGATCCCCTCGCTTGTCGATCACTACGCCGACCGGCCGGCCCATGGCTTTCTCATCGGCGCTGAGGAAACCGGTCAGGACGTCCACCGGTTGGCCCACCGGCTTGCCATTGGCGAAGGGTACGAAGATCACTTTGTAGCCGCTGTGGGGCTTGCGGTTCCATGAGCCATGCTGGCCGATGAACACGCCTTGGGTGAATGGCGCCGGCAGCTTGCTGCCTTCGGCGAATGCCAGGCCCAGGGAGGCGGTATGCGGGCCGACGGCATAATCCGGAGCGATGGCCTTGGCCACCAGGTCCGGGTTCTGCGGGGTGACTCGCACGTCCACATGCTGGCCGTAGTAGCTGAATGGCCAGCCGTAGAAGGCGCCGTCCTTGACCGAGGTGATGTAGTCCGGCACCAGGTCGCTGCCGATCTCGTCGCGCTCGTTGACCGCGGTCCACAGCTGGCCACTTTGCGGTTCCCAGGCCATGCCGTTGGGGTTGCGCAGGCCCGAGGCGAAAATCCGTTGCTTGCCAGTGGCGCGGTCGACTTCCCAGATGGCAGCGCGACCTTCCTCCTGGTCCATGCCGTTTTCGCCGACGTTGCTGTTGGAGCCGACCGTGACATACAGCTTGCTGCCGTCCTTGCTGGCAATCACGTTTTTGGTCCAGTGGTGGTTCAGCTTGCCGCCAGGCAGGTCGACCACCTTGGTCGGCTGGGCGCTGATCTTGGTGTCGCCGTCCTTGTAGGGGAAGCGCAGCAGGCGATCGGTGTCGGCGACGTACAGGTCATTGCCCACCAGGGTCATGCCGAACGGTGAGTTGAGGTTTTCCAGGAACACCGTGCGAGTTTCCGCCACGCCATCGTGATCCTTGTCCCGCAGCAGGGTGATGCGGTTCGGGCTGGGCACGCCGGCGCCAGCGCGGCTCATGATCTTGCTGGCGATCCAGCCGCGAATGCCTTTGCTGTCATCGGGGGAGGGCGGGGCGTTGGTCTCTGCCACCAGTACGTCGCCATTGGGTAGCACGTACAGCCAGCGCGGATGCTCCAGGCCTTCGGCGAATGCGGCCACCTGGGTGCCGGCGGCGGCCACCGGTTTGGCGCCTTGCGGCCAGCCGATCGCGGGCGCGATGTTCACGGTCGGGAACAGGGTCTTGTTCGGTTCGGGCAGTTTCGGCGAGGGGCCGGTGCCGTCGGAGACCTGGAGGGTGGAGGTTTCGCCACAGGCGGCGAGGCCTGCGGCGACGGCGACAAGGATGGCGTATCGAAGCTTGAGCATGCTGATTTCCCTATGAATGCACGAAGTCGGTGTAGTCATAGAGAAGCACAGATGGACGATGGTTCCACCTGCTCAGCGTGCTTCCTTGAACAGCACGGCAACGCCGGGGTGATAGTTGCCGGCTTCGTTGCGCAATTTGCGGTACGCGTAGGGGAAGTACCAGGCCACGGCGCAGCAGTGTTCCTTTTGCAGGTCGTCGACCATGTCCTGCAGTTCTTCCGGGGTGGCGCTGTGCTGGGTTTTCTGCGGCGTGACGAACAGGCAGCCGAGTTTCAGGTCGCTGGGGTAGCTGGCTTTTTTCGCGTCGCTGGCGGCATCCAGCAACGGTTGGGTCAGGTGCAGGCTGTTGACCCGGGGCCAGCGCTGGGTGGTCTGGATGTAGACACGTTCCTCCTGCGTGGCGATGTACAGGTCGGTGCGGCCGCTGCGGTCGCCGTCCTCGATCTGTTTTTTGCTCGGTGTGTGTTCCAGGGTGACCATCTCCGCCATCCAGGCCGCCGCCGAGAGCAATCCCAGGTTGGCTTGTTCGTCGAACCAGTAAGGGCTTTCATTATCGCCGCGCACGGCGTTGTAGCGGTCGATGCAATCGAACCAGCGTTCCAGGGCAGGGCGCAGGAACTCCAGTTTCGGATTGCTGATGATCATGCCTTGCATCGGACTTTTCCTATTATTGTTGAGATATTGGAGTTTTTTAACGCGATTATGGCTATTTGATATCACTGCGTTGAGTGTGGCACAAGATTGGTGTCACTTTTCCGATATGGCAGCCATTCGTCGATCTGCCGGGCCCCGGCTTTAATTGACGCTCCACCCCCAACCCTCTAACCTTCGCGACTTGTTTCAGGTGCTCTGTGGCCACAGGTCGACAGAGTGAAACAGGGAAGCCGGTGAGTACGCGTGCCGAAGGCGCACGCATGACGATTCCGGCGCTGCCCCCGCAACGGTAAGTGAGTCAAGACTGCGCCTGATGCCACTGTGTCGACTGTCGACATGGGAAGGCGCGCAGTTGGGCATCCCAGCCACTCACAAGCCCGGAGACCGGCCTGATCCATCCAACGGCATCACGGTGGGCGATGCCAGGCTTGCGCCGTCTATTCCTATTCCTGCCCCCCGTTATCCAGCCCCAACGGAGAGCTGCCCCATGACTGAATCCCCTGATCGTGACGAACGCCATCTGGCGCGCATGTTGCGCAAAAAAGCCGTGATCGATGAACGCATCGCCAACTCGCCGAACGAATGTGGCTTGCTGCTGGTGCTGACCGGCAACGGCAAAGGCAAAAGCAGCTCGGCCTTCGGCATGCTCGCGCGCGCCATGGGCCACGGCATGCAGTGCGGCGTGGTGCAGTTCATCAAGGGCCGCAACAGCACCGGCGAGGAATTGTTCTTCCGGCGTTTCCCGGAGCAGGTGCGCTTCCATGTCATGGGCGAAGGTTTCACCTGGGAAACCCAGGACCGCCAGCGCGACATCGCCGCCGCCGAAGCCGCCTGGGCGGTTTCCCGCGAACTGCTGAGCGACCCGAACATCGGCCTGGTGGTGCTCGACGAATTGAACATCGCCCTCAAGCACGGCTATCTGGACCTGGACCAGGTGCTCAGCGACCTGCAGGCCCGGCCGCCAATGCAGCATGTGGTGGTCACCGGGCGTGGCGCCAAGCCGGAGATGATCGAACTGGCCGACACCGTCACTGAAATGGGCATGGTCAAGCATGCCTTCCAGGCCGGGATCAAAGCGCAAAAAGGCGTCGAACTGTGAGTGATGCCCGTCATTGCCCGGCGGTATTGATTGCCGCGCCGGCTTCCGGTCAGGGCAAGACCACCGTGACCGCCGCGCTCGCCCGACTGCATCGCAATCAGGGGCGCAAGGTGCGCGTGTTCAAATGCGGCCCGGATTTTCTCGACCCGATGATTCTCGAGCGCGCCAGCGGTGCGCCGGTGTATCAGCTGGACATGTGGATGGTCGGCGAACAGGAAAGCCGCCGCCTGTTGTGGGAGGCCGCCGGTGAGGCGGACCTGATCCTGATCGAGGGCGTGATGGGGCTGTTCGACGGCACGCCGTCCAGCGCCGACCTGGCGCGGCATTTCGGGGTGCCGGTGCTCGCGGTGATCGATGGTACCGCCATGGCCCAGACCTTCGGTGCCCTGGCGTTGGGGCTGGCGCGCTATCAGCCGGACCTGCCGTTCGCCGGTGTGCTGGCCAACCGGGTCGGCACCCTGCGTCATGCACAGTTGCTTGAAGGCAGCCTGACCGAGGGCCTGCGCTGGTACGGCGCGCTGTCCCGGGAAACCGGCATCGAACTGCCCAGCCGCCATCTGGGGCTGGTGCAGGCCAGTGAACTCAACGACCTGGATCTGCGTCTCGACGCTGCCGCGGCAGCCCTGGCTGACAGCTGCGAAGTGGCCTTGCCGCCGGCCGTGGCGTTTGCCGCTCCTCAGTCGGTTGCCGTCGAACCCTTGTTGGCCGGCGTGCGCATTGCCGTGGCCCGCGACGAGGCCTTTGCCTTTACCTATGGCGCGAGCCTGGATCTGTTGCGGGCCATGGGTGCCGAGCTGGACTTTTTTTCGCCGCTCCATGACGCGGCACTGCCCGAGGCGGACAGCCTGTACCTGCCGGGCGGTTACCCGGAGTTGCATCACCGGGCGCTGGCGGCGAACGGCTCGATGCTCAGTGCGATCCGCGCGCATCATGCCGCCGGCAAACCCTTGCTCGCCGAGTGCGGCGGCATGTTGTATCTGCTGGACTCCCTGACCGATGTCGACGGCGAGCGCGCCGAACTGCTGGGCCTGTTGCCCGGCGATGCGGTGATGCAAAAGCGCCTGGCGGCCCTGGCCTTGCAGGCGGTGGAACTGCCGGAAGGTTCGCTGCGCGGGCATACCTACCATCATTCGTTGACCAGCACCGAGCTTGCGCCGATCGCCCGCGGCCTGAGCCCGAATGGCGGGCGCGGCGCGGAAGCGGTTTACCGCGAAGGGCGGATGACCGCCTCCTATGTGCATTTCTATTTTCCGTCCAACCCCGAAGCGGTGGCAGCCCTGCTGGCGCCGGCAGGAGCGAGCGTGCTCGCGCGGCGCCCATGACCGACAACGCCTTTTCCGCGGCCGAACGCGACGCGGTCTATCGCGCGATCGCCGAACGTCGTGACATGCGCCACTTCGTCGGTGGCGCGGTCGAGCCGCAGGTCTTGCGCCGCCTGCTGGAGGCGGCGCACCAGGCGCCCAGCGTCGGCCTGATGCAGCCCTGGCGTTTTATCCGTATCAGCGATCGGCCGTTGCGCGGGCAGATCCAGCAACTGGTAGAGGAGGAGCGGGTACGCACCGCCGAGGCCCTGGGCGAACGCTCCGATGAGTTCATGAAGCTCAAGGTCGAAGGCATCAATGACTGCGCTGAGGTTCTGGTGGCGGCGCTGATGGACGACCGTGAGCGGCATATCTTTGGCCGGCGCACCTTGCCGGAGATGGACCTGGCCTCGCTTTCCTGCGCGATTCAGAACCTGTGGCTGGCGGCCCGGGCCGAAGGGTTGGGCATGGGCTGGGTGTCGCTGTTCGAGCCCATTGCCCTGGCCGAGCTGCTTGGCCTGCCGGCCGGAGCCAAGCCGCTGGCGGTGCTGTGCCTGGGCCCGGTCGGCGAGTTTTACCCGGCACCGATGCTGGTGCTCGAAGGCTGGGCGCGGGAGCGCCCGCTGAGTGAATTGCTGTATGAAAACTACTGGGGAGTGAGTCAATGAGTGTGGCGTTGCTGAGTGTCGCCGGGGTGGCGCTGGATGCGTTGCTGGGCGAGCCCAAACGCTGGCATCCGCTGGTGGCGTTCGGTCGTTTTGCCGACCGCATCGAGCAACGTTTCAACTCCGGCGGTCGCGGCTGGCGCAGTCATGGCGTCACTGCCTGGGTCATCGCGGTGCTGCCGCTGACTTTGCTGGCGACGCTGTTTTCCTGGCTGCCCTATATCGGCTGGTTGTTCGAGATCCTGGCGCTGTACTGCGCCCTTGGCCTGCGCAGTCTCGGCGAGCATGTCGAGCCGGTGGCCCAAGCCTTGCGCAGCGACGACCTGGATCAGGCGCGGCAGCGGGTCGGCTATCTGGTCAGTCGCCAGACCAGCGAACTGGATGCCACCGAAGTCGCCCGCGCCGCCACCGAGTCGGTGCTGGAAAACGGCAGCGACGCGGTGTTCGCCGCCCTGTTCTGGTTTGCCGTGGCCGGCGCGCCGGGCGTGGTGCTCTATCGCCTGAGCAATACCCTGGATGCGATGTGGGGCTATCGTAATGAGCGTTTCGAGCGTTTCGGCTGGGCGGCGGCGAAGATCGACGACCTGCTCAACTATATTCCGGCCCGCCTGGTGGCCCTGACTTACGCGTTGCTGGGCAAGACCCGCCTGGCGCTGAAATGCTGGCGCCGCCAGGGGCCGACCTGGGACAGCCCGAACGCCGGGCCGGTGATGGCGGCCGGGGCCGGAGCCCTGGGTGTCGAGCTGGGTGGCGCGGCGATCTATCACGGCGAGCTGCACCAGCGGCCGCAGCTGGGCGAGGGGGCGGCGGCCGATGCTTCGTCCATCGATCGCGGCTGGCAACTGGTACAGCGCGGGGTCTGGTTATGGCTGCTGATTCTCTGCGTGGGAGCTGAGTTCTATGCTTGAGCACGGTGGTCGCCTGCGCAAGGCGGCCGAGCAATACGGCATCGCCGAGGCCGATTGGCTGGACCTGTCCAGCGGCCTGGCGCCCTGGCCGTGGCCGATTCCCGAGATCGGCATACGGGCCTGGGCGCGCCTGCCAGAAACCGACGATGGCCTGGAGCAGGCTGCCCGCGACTACTACGGCGCCGCCCATGTGTTGCCGGTGCCTGGCTCCCAGGCGGCGATCCAGCTGCTTCCGCGTTTGCGCCGCGCCGGTAAGGTCGGCGTGCTGTCGCCCTGTTATGCCGAGCACGCCGAAGCCTGGCGCCGCAGCGGCTACATCGTGCGTGAAGTGCTGGAGCAGGAAGTGGACTTCTTTCTCGACAGCCTGGACGTGCTGGTGGTGGTCAACCCGAACAATCCCACGGGCCTGAGCCTGACCCCGGAGCGTCTGCTGGACTGGCATGCGCGCCTGGCGCAGCGCGGTGGCTGGCTGGTGGTCGACGAAGCCTTCATGGACAACACACCCCAGCTGAGCCTGGCGGCCCAGGCCGATCAGGTGGGGTTGATCGTCCTGCGCTCCTTCGGCAAGTTTTTCGGCCTGGCCGGTGTGCGCCTGGGCTTCGTCCTGGCCGAGCGCAAGTTGCTCAAGCTGCTGGCCGAACAGGTCGGCCCCTGGGCCGTCAGCGGACCGACCCGGGTGTTGGGCCAGGTGTGCCTGCGTGACAGCCAAGGCCATGCGCGGCAACGGCTGCGCAGCGAAGTGGCGAGCCTGCGTTTGGCGCACCTGCTCGAGCGCCACGGCCTGAAACCCCAGGGTGGCTGTGCGCTGTTCCAGTGGCTGATCACCGATCGCGCCGAGCTGTTGCATGAGTTCATGGCGCGCCGGGGCATCCTGCTGCGGTTGTTCACCCATAACAGCAGCCTGCGCTTCGGCCTGCCGGCCGACGAAGCCGACTGGTCGCGTCTCGAACAGGCCTTCGTCGCCTACGCCAAGGAACATCCATGACCACCCTGATGGTGCAGGGCACCACTTCCGATGCCGGTAAAAGCACCCTGGTGACGGCCCTCTGCCGCTGGCTGACGCGCCAGGGTGTCGGCGTCGTGCCTTTCAAGCCGCAGAACATGGCCCTCAACAGCGCGGTGACCGCCGACGGCGGCGAGATCGGCCGCGCCCAGGCGGTGCAGGCCCAGGCCGCGCACCTGGCGCCACACACCGACATGAACCCGGTGCTGCTCAAGCCCAACAGCGACACCGGGGCCCAAGTGATCATTCACGGTCGTGCGGTGACCACCATGAACGCGGTGGCCTATCACGACTACAAGGCCATCGCCATGCAGGCCGTGCTGGCCTCTCACCAGCGACTGAGCGCGGCCTATCCGGTGGTAATGGTGGAGGGCGCGGGCTCGCCGGCGGAGATCAACCTGCGGGCCGGCGACATCGCCAATATGGGCTTTGCCGAAGCGGTGGACTGCCCGGTGCTGCTGATCGCCGATATCAACCGTGGCGGGGTTTTCGCCCATCTGGTGGGCACCCTGGAGCTGTTGTCGCCGAGCGAGCAGGCGCGGGTCAAAGGTTTCATCATCAACCGTTTTCGCGGCGATATCGCCCTGTTGCAACCGGGCCTGGACTGGCTCGAAGCGCGTACCGGCAAACCGGTGATCGGCGTGCTGCCCTACGTGCTGGACCTGCATCTGGAAGCCGAGGACGGCATCGACCAACGTCAGGCCGACAAGGCCGAGCAGGTGCTGAAAGTGCTGGTGCCGGTGTTGCCGCGCATCAGCAATCACACCGACTTCGACCCGCTGCGCCTGCACCCCCAGGTGGACCTGCAATTTATCGGTCCGGGCCAGGCGATTCCGCCGGCCGACCTGATCATCCTGCCCGGCTCGAAAAGTGTGCGCAGCGACCTGGCGTACCTGCGTGCCCAGGGCTGGGACAGGGCCATCGCCCGGCACCTGCGCTATGGCGGCAAGGTGCTGGGCATCTGCGGTGGTTTGCAGATGCTCGGCGAGCAGTTGCACGATCCCCTGGGGCTGGAAGGCGCGCCAGGTTCCAGCGCGGGTTTGGGGCTGCTGGCGTTCGAGACGGTGCTGGAAGAAGAGAAGCAACTGCGCAACGTACGTGGGCGCCTGGCGCTGGAGGAGGCCGAGATCAGCGGTTATGAGATCCATGCCGGGGTCACCACGGGGCCTGCGCTGGAAATGCCGGCCGTGACTCTGGATGACGGTCGTTGCGACGGTGCGCGCAGCGACGATGGGCAGATTCTCGGTACCTATCTGCACGGCTTGTTCGAGGCGCCGGCGGCCTGCAGCGCATTGCTGCGCTGGGCGGGGTTGCGCGAGGTGCAGGCGGTCGACTACCACGCCCTGCGCGAGCGCGACATCGAGCGCCTGGCCGATCTGGTGGAACAGCATCTGGACACCGAGCACCTGCGCCAGCTTTGCGGGCTTTAGAGCGTCGGTGCCGGTAGTGCGGCGCCGCTGTGGCTGTACCTCAATTCAAGGGTTTCCAAGCATGTTGCAACTGATCCTCGGCGGTGCCCGCTCCGGCAAGAGTCGCCTGGCTGAAAAGCTCGCCGGCGAGAGCGGCCTGGCCGTGACCTATATCGCTACCAGCCAGGCGCTGGACGGCGAAATGAACCAGCGCATCGAGCATCACCGCGAACGGCGTCCGGTCGAATGGGCATTGATCGAGGAACCCCTGGAGCTGGCGCGGGTGCTGCGTGAAGCGGCGAGCGCCGAGCGCTGCCTGCTGGTGGATTGCCTGACCCTGTGGCTGACCAACCTGTTGCTGCTGGAGGATGCCGAGCGGCTCGCCAGTGAGCGCGAAGCGCTGTTGCAGTGCCTGGCGTCGCTGCCGGGCGAAATCATTTTTGTCAGCAACGAGACCGGAATGGGTGTCGTGCCGCTGGGCGAATTGACTCGCCGTTATGTCGATGAAGCCGGTTGGCTGCATCAAGCCCTGGCCGAGCGTTGTCAGCGGGTAGTGCTGACGGTGGCCGGCCTGCCCCTGACTCTGAAAGGAACTGCGTTATGAATGACTTCTGGTGGCAGCGGCCGTGCAAGGCGCTCGACACTCAAGCCCTGGAGGCGGCGCGGTCGCGTCAGCAGCAATTGACCAAGCCCGCGGGTTCGCTGGGGCAGCTGGAGCGGGTAGCGGTACAGCTGGCCGGCTTGCAGGGACGGGTCAAGCCTGGCTTGGAGCAGCTGTGGATCGCGATTTTCGCCGGCGACCACGGGGTGGTGGCCGAGGGCGTTTCGGCTTATCCGCAGGAAGTCACCGGGCAGATGCTGCACAACTTCGTCACCGGCGGCGCGGCCATCAGCGTGTTGGCGCGGCAACTGCGGGCACGCCTGGAGGTGGTCGATCTCGGCACGGTGACGCCTGGGCTGAACCTGCCTGGCGTGCGTCATCTGAACCTGGGAGCGGGCACCCGCAACTTCGTCGAGGGGCCGGCCATGACCCAGGCCCAGGGCGAGCAGGCCCTACAGGCCGGACGTGACAGTGTGCTGCGGGCTGTCGAGCAGGGCAGCGAGCTGTTTATCGGTGGCGAGATGGGCATTGGCAACACCACCGCGGCCAGCGCCGTGGCTTGTGCCTTGCTGGACATTCCGGTGGCGCTCCTCGCAGGGCCGGGCACCGGCCTGGATGAGGCGGGTGTCAGCCACAAGGCGCGGGTGATCGAGCGGGCCTTGAGCCGGCATGCCGCCCAGCGTGGCGATGCCTTGCAGACCCTGTTCAACCTCGGTGGTTTTGAAATCGCCGCGCTAGTGGGGGCGTACCTGGCCTGTGCCCAGGAAGGCGTGGCGGTGCTGGTCGACGGTTTCATTTGCAGCGTGGCGGCGCTGGTGGCGGTGCGGCTCAACCCCGAGTGCCGGCAGTGGTTGCTGTTCGGCCATCGTGGGGCTGAGCCGGGGCATCGACATATCCTGCAAACCCTCAAGGCCGAACCCTTGCTGGACCTCGGCCTGCGCCTGGGCGAGGGCAGCGGCGCGGCGCTGGCAGTGCCCTTGCTGCGTCTGGCCTGCGACCTGCACGGGCAGATGGCGACCTTCGCCGAAGCGGCCGTGGCGGATCGCCTTGCATGACCTTGCGCCTGGACCTGCTGCGCCATGGTGAAACCGAGCTCGGTGGCGGCCTGCGCGGCAGCCTCGACGATGCCCTGACCGACGCCGGCTGGCAGCAGATGCGCGCCGCGGTTGCAGGGCAGGGGCCCTGGGATCGGTTGGTGAGTTCGCCCTTGCAACGCTGCGCGCGTTTCGCCGAGGAACTGGGGGCGCGCCTGGCGCTGCCGGTGAGCCTGGACCCGGATCTGCAGGAGCTGCATTTCGGCGCCTGGGAGGGGCAGAGCGCGGCGGCGCTGATGGCGACCGACGCCGAGGCGCTGGGGCGGTTCTGGGCCGATCCCTATGCCTTTACTCCGCCGCAGGGCGAGCCGGTGCTGGTGTTTTCCGATCGGGTGCTGGGGGCGGTCGAACGTCTGCAGCAGCGTCATGCCGGCGAGCGGGTGCTGCTGGTCAGCCATGGCGGAGTCATGCGCTTGTTGCTGGCCCGGGCCCGGGGTTTGCCGCGCGAGCAGTTGCTGAATGTCGAGGTCGCGCACGGTGCCTTGTTCGCCCTGACTGTCGAGGCCGGCCTGGTGTTGAGCGAAGGAGTCTGAGCGTGCTGCCATTCTGGATCGCCCTGCAATTTCTCAGCAGTTTTCCGGTGCGTTTGCCGGGCATGCCATCGCCCGAGGAAATGGGCCGGTCGTTGCTGTTCTATCCGCTGATTGGCCTGCTGTTCGGGCTGCTGCTCTGGGGCATGAACCAGTTGTTGATGGGCGCGCCGCTGTTGCTGCATGGGGCGTTGTTGCTGACGGTCTGGGTGCTGCTCAGTGGTGCCTTGCATCTCGACGGGCTGGCCGACAGTGCGGACGCCTGGCTGGGTGGCTTCGGCGACCGCGAGCGCACGCTGACGATCATGAAGGACCCGCGCAGCGGACCGATCGCCGTGGTCACCCTGGGGCTGGTGTTGCTGCTCAAGTTCGCCGCGCTGGTGGCGCTGATCGAGCAGCAGGCCGGTGTCGCCTTGCTGCTGGCGCCGCTGATCGGTCGCGGCGCCTTGCTCGGGCTGTTCCTCTGTACGCCTTATGTACGCCCTGGTGGCCTTGGGCAGGCGCTGGCGAATCATCTGCCGCGTCCAGCCGGTAAGTGGGTGCTGGGGCTTGCTGCGTTGGTGTGCATAGTGCTCGGAGGCTATAGCGCGGTGCTGGCGTTACTGCTGGCGGGCGTGGTGTTTGCCGGCTTGCGGCAGCTGATGCTGCGTCGTCTGGGCGGTACCACCGGGGATACGGCGGGCGCTTTGCTGGAACTGCTGGAGGTGGCGGTCCTGATGGGGTTGGCGTTGTTCTAGAAAGGCGGGGCGCGGGTTTTATCCGCGCCCTGGGCTTTGCAAATTTCTTGCATTCCATTAATCGCGGGTATATACACGCACCATGCTTCCTTCTCAATGTTTGTGCACCAACCTGCGTCGCGCCGCCCGTGGCGTCAGCAGGTTCTACGACGGCGCTCTCGACGGCTTCGGGATCAACGTTGCCCAGTATTCCTTGCTGAGCAACCTGCAGCGCCTGGACCAACCGAGCATTTCCAGCCTGGCCGAGGCCATGGGCCTGGATCGCAGCACCCTGGGCCGCAACTTGCGGGTGCTGGAAGGCGAGGGGCTGGTCCGGCTGTCCGAGGGTGAGGATCAACGCAATCGCATCGTCCAGCTGACCGAGGAAGGCCAGCAGCGATTGCTGGCGGCCTTGCCAGCCTGGGAAGCGGCGCAACAGCGTTTGATCGACCGTCTGGGGGCAGAGAAACGCGAAACCTTGCTGGCCTTGCTGAACGAATTGGCGTGAACGCCTTTTGTTCGATGATAAGCGGGTACATACCCGTAAATGGAGAATAACGATGACTTCGATGTGGCGTACCAGCGGTTGGGTTCTTCTCGGGAGTGCGCTGATCCTGGCCTTGTCCCTGGGGGTAAGACACGGCTTCGGGCTGTTTCTGCCGCCCATGAGCGCCGAGTTCGGCTGGGGGCGCGAGGTGTTTGCCTTTGCCATTGCCTTGCAGAACCTGATCTGGGGCCTGGCCCAGCCCTTCACCGGCGCCCTGGCCGACCGCTTCGGCGCGGCCAAGGTGGTGATGATCGGCGGCGTGCTGTACGCCGTGGGCCTGTTGTTCATGGGGTTGGCCGACTCGCCACTGTCGCTGTCGTTGAGCGCCGGATTGCTGATCGGTATTGGCCTTTCGGGGACCTCGTTCTCGGTGATTCTCGGCGTGGTGGGGCGCGCACTGCCGGCGGAGAAACGCAGCATGGGCATGGGCATCGCCAGTGCGGCCGGTTCGTTCGGTCAGTTCGCCATGCTGCCGGGCACCCTGGGCTTGATCGGTTGGCTCGGCTGGTCGTCAGCGCTGCTGGTGCTGGGGTTGTTGGTGGCGTTGATCGTGCCGCTGGTGAGCATGCTCAAGGACAAGCCGCTACCAAGCCTGGGCCATGAACAGAGCCTTTCCGAGGCCTTGCGTGAAGCCTGCTCACACTCCGGGTTCTGGCTGCTGGCGTTCGGCTTTTTCGTCTGTGGTTTCCAGGTGGTATTCATCGGCGTGCATTTGCCGGCTTACCTGGTGGACCAGCATCTGCCGGCCACAGTGGGCACCACGGTGCTGGCGCTGATCGGCCTGTTCAATATCTTCGGGACCTACACCGCCGGCTGGCTGGGCGGGCGCATGTCCAAACCGCGCTTGCTGACCGGCCTGTACCTGTTGCGCGCGGTGGTCATCGGCCTGTTCCTCTGGCTGCCGGTGACGCAAGTCAGCGCGTATCTGTTCGGCATGGCCATGGGCTTCCTGTGGCTGTCGACGGTACCGCTGACCAATGGCACGGTGGCGACCTTGTTCGGGGTGCGCAACCTGTCCATGCTGGGCGGCATTGTGTTTCTGTTTCACCAGTTGGGCTCGTTCCTCGGCGGCTGGCTCGGCGGGGTGGTCTACGATCGAACCGGGAGTTATGACTTGATCTGGCAGGTGGCGATTCTCCTCAGTCTGCTGGCCGCGGCCCTGAACTGGCCGGTGCGCGAGCGTCCGGTCGCGCGTTTGCAGGCAAGCGCGGCATGAGCCGGGCAGGCCTGCGCTGGGTCGGCCTGGCGGTTGCTGTCTCGCTGTTGGCGTTGGCCTGGTGGGGCTGGCACCAGGGTGGGCTGGCGCTGATGCAGTTGGGCATGGGCGTTTGCTAGGAAGCGCTTGCTAGGGCGTCCGCCGGGCGAGTAGCTTCACCCTCTGACGGTACTTTCATGGAGTTGAATATGTTGGCGCGCTGGCTTGCTGTTCCAGCTGTACTCATGGTGTTCGCAGGTTCGACCTGGGCGGACGAATGCCCGTCGCTGTTGCAGGGTTCGCTGCCCAAGCTGCGCGCCAAGGAATCCATCGACCTGTGCCAGCGCTTTGCCGGCAAGCCGCTGGTGGTGGTCAATACCGCGAGCTTTTGTGGCTTTGCCCCGCAGTTCAAGGGGCTCGAGGCGTTGTACCAGCGTTACAAGGATCAGGGGCTGGAGCTGGTAGGCGTGCCGTCCAATGACTTCAAGCAAGAGTCCAAGGATGGCGCGGAAACGGCCAAGGTCTGTTATGTGAACTACGGCGTCACCTTCACCATGACCGAGCCGCAGCAGGTCAGGGGACCGGACGCGGTGCACCTGTTCAAGGTCCTGGCCGAGCAGAGCAGTGCGCCGAAGTGGAATTTCTACAAGTATGTGGTCGATCGCCAGGGCAAGGTGATCGCCAATTTCTCCAGCTTGACCAAGCCGGACAGTCCGGAACTGATCGAGGCGGTGGAACAGGCGCTGGCGTCCAAGCCTTGAGTGTTATCCGCGGCCAATAAAAAAGCCCCTGCATCCTTGGATGCGGGGGCTTTTTCGTTCAGGCCGTCAGGCTTCAGAAGCGGTAGGTTGCACCCACGCCAAAGCCGTTCGCGCTGTTCTCGTACTCGGAGCTGTAAGACTGGCCGAGTTGCGGGTTCCTGTTGTTGATCTTGACTTTCTCTTCCTTGAGATAGGAATAGGCCACGTCGATGGTCAGGTCTTCGGTTGGGCTCCAGCCGGCGCCGAGGCTGAAGATGGTCCGGTCGCCGGTAGGAATGCGTGGCGAGCGGTTGGTGTTGTTGGCCGGCGACTGGTCGAAGCTCAGGCCGGTACGCAGTACCCACTGCTTGTTCAGCTGGTAGGAAGTACCGATGGCGTAAGCCCAGGTGTCGTGCCAGTTCTGTTCTTCCTTGATGCTGCTGAGCGCACCCGGGGCCAGAAGACCGCCGGCGCTGGCAGTTACGCCTTCGTTTTGCACGGTGATGTCTTTCAGGCGGCTCCAGCGGGTCCAGGTCGCACCGGCATAGAGTTTCCAGGCATCGTTGAGGTCCTGGGTCACCGAAAGGTCGGCCGATTCAGGGGTGGTGATGTCCAACGAGGCATCGTAGCGAGCGCCACGCAGCAGAGCGCCTGGAGTACCGGCGCCTGGGCTGACTTCGGTGTGGCCTTCCAGCTTGTACTTGACCTTCGAGTGGTAGGTCAGGCCCACGCGGGTGGTGTCGGTTGCCTGGACCAGCAGCCCAATGTTGTAGCCGTAGCCAATGTCGTCACCCTTGATCTGCACACGGCCGTCGTTAGGCGACAGTGGGGTGGTCAGTGCGGATTCCAGGGTGCCGGAGATACGGTTGATGGTCGGACCGAAACCGATCGACACCTTGTCGTTGAAGGCGTAGCTGACGGTTGGCTGGAAGGTGATGACTTTAACTTCGCTCTTGCTGCCGAAGTTACGGCCCTGGAAGCCGTTTTCGTAGTCGGTGATCAGGCCGAATGGGGCATAGACACCCAGACCGAAGGCCCATTGATCGTCGATAGGCTTGACGTAGTAGCCCATCGGCACGGCAGTGAAAGGCACCATGTCGCCTTTGTTGGTGCCGCTGCGGCTACCGCTGGCATCGCTGATGTCGGTGGAGGCATCGATGGCCGCGACACCGCCAGTGATTTGCTGGCGTTTCAGGCGCGACATACCGGCAGGGTTGCCAAAAACTGTGCTTGCATCGTCCGCAGCAGAGGATCGACCGGCGAAACCAGTACCCATGCCGCTGATGCTTTGTTCGTTCAGGGCAAAGCCACTTGCGAAAAGTTGGGTGGATGCCATGGCAACGGCAAGGCTAAGACTGGTTTTGAGTATTACTTTTTTCATTATTAGAACTCCTGGTGATCACCGGAGCGAAAATTACCAACATTTCCTCCTCAGCGCTATAGCCTGTATGGCTTGAGATAGAGCGGTTTTGTAGGACAATCCGACCAAAATTGCCGTTGTTTGCACGAACTTGCAAAAAGTCCGATCAGCAGGCGACCTGATTCAGCGGTGCAACACAGGTTTGCCAGGCATCGGCAAAGTCCCGCAAGCGTCCTTGTGGCTGGAAGATCTGCTTCCAGATGCGGGCCATGCCGACCAGGTCGCCGGCTTCGGGGAGCGGGGTGTTCTGCTCTTCTACCAGCAGCCAGGCGATGGCGGTGGCGTAACGCAGGTTGACGGTCAATTCCAGGTGCGGGCCGCTGAGGAATGCATGCTGGCTGGCCAGGCCGCGAACCAGGCTGGCGCGTTCCGGGTCCAGCGCCAGATAGTGGTCCCAGAGTGCCTGGTGGCGGGGTTCGGCGATGCGGTAGAGGCCGTGGCCCCTGCGGTCGTGCAGGGCGGAGCCGAGGGCGGATTGACTGGCGGCGATGCCTAGCAGCAGTGATTCTGCGGTGCGACTGTGGCTGCCCAGATAGATTAGGGTTGGGCGGATCACGTAGCGGCACAGTTCGCTGGCGGCAATACCCATAAAGCCCTCGAAGCGTGAAAGTGGCCGGCGAGGCCTGATGGGGGAGCTTGGCAGCGGTGGATCGGTCAGACTCGCCGGAAGCGGATCATGCCGCTTGAGTTGAAGTGTAGTGTCATATCGTTGCTGTAAAGGACTGTTTTTAAAATATTTCCAGCTTCGAGTTATAACCGTTATATCGGATGGTGCTTTAGCCGACGGCGGAATAACCGAAATAACAGGCAATAAAAAGCCCCGCTGTTCAGGCGGGGCTTCGGGTTTTCAGCGCTCTGGCGTCTCAGGCAGTCAGGGCCTGACGGGTGCGCTCGATCACCGCTTGCAGCGGCTCGGCGCTGGAATACTGATCGGGGTACAGGCGTTCGCTGTGACGAGCGATACCGTGTTCGTTGACCAGGGTGAAGCTGAAGCAGCCTTTGCGAGCGGCCATGATCAGGCAGTTCATTGGAGCAAAAGCGTTGGTGAGGGTGCGAATGGCATCCTGAGTCTGGATTTGAGTAGACATAGTTATTGGGTGTTCCTACAAATGACACGGTTAAGAACCGTGCAACGTTAAAACGTTCCAGTAACGCCGACCACCATTGGTCGAACGAAGAACCCGACTGGAACAAAGCAGCCAGTTGGAAGCGCTTTATCAAGTGCGCGCTAGGGCTGGCAGGTAGGTACTTAGGAGGGCAGGCAATCACAGCGGGGGCTAAGGTTCTGGGCCCCAGGTGAAGATCCTGATCAATTTGCAGGTTGGTTCGGTCAGAGTAAAAGGGCTTCGCGACATCCTTTGCAGTGTATTCAAAGGCGGTGTCGGCGAAAGCTTTACCTGGAAACCAGCGAGGTGGTCGATCCCGTGTAGTCGGTAGAAACTTCTCTTCAGGGAAGCTGAACCGGGGGACTTGTTCGACCAGAATTGACTTTCAGCTTGGTACTAACGCTGTGGATGATAACGGATTGATGTACCTGATGCAAGTGTGTTAGGCAAAATGGTTATGAGCATCGCAGGGCAAGGCCCTGAATGAGCCGGGCAGGGCTTTTCACCGCAGTGGGGCAGAAAAGTTGTTACTGGAATCTTTGGTCTTCGATGTCGTTCGCCCGGGAACGGGCGAAAAAGGTGCAGCGATATAACTGGATCGAGGGTACTTGTGCACAATAGTTGCGCGGGCTGTCACCGGCCTGTCACCTCACCTGCCGGGCCCTCCAATGCCTGCGATGAAAATTTAAGTCAATGAAAAACATCGGTTTTTTTTACTGGTGAAAAAATCGTCAGTTTGACTGCGGGCCCCGTCCCATGCGGCTTTCGGCGACTTGTAGGGCGGTTGTCCACTGAGTTATCCACAGCTTCTGTGGATTGTCCCAAGCGCTTGCTCTAGCACGGGCGTGCCGAGTTCTTTTCGACTTTACGCGTGCGAAAAAAGGAGTAGAGTGGCGCGCCTTCCGATCTGCCCTACAGTGCTTTATGAAGTTTCGCTCAGTGTCACCTTCTGTTACCTCTGCCTCTTCCAGTGTTACCGAGCCCAAGCGTTTTTCGTTACGCGTGGCCATGTGGCTGCTCGACAGCCCACGCCTGGGTGATAACCGGAACATCAAGCACTTTGCCGGGCGTTTGCTCAAGCAGCCTGCCCGGGAAGGGGTGGTGGCAGCACAGAGTCGCCTTGGCCAACTGATGTGCCGCGAATGCGGCAACGCCCGCGATCGACGGATCGGCCACGATCTGCTGCGCCAGGCGGCACGGGCTGGCGATCGTCGCGCCCAGCTGGAGCTTGGCCAGATCGAAGACTGAGCTGTCCAAGCCTCGGTCCCTTGGTTAACCTTCAAGCTTTATTTCACTGTCTGGAGTGGCTATGGCTATGGACTTGACCAGCGTGCTGCTCGGTCTGGCAGGCGCGGCATTGCCCTTGGTGGCACTCGCCTGGCAACTGCAACGCCGTCTGAGCTCCCGGCAAACCGAACTGTCCCTGCTGGAGGAGCGCCTGGCCACCGCACTGCTGGCGCAGGATGGCTTGAACGCCCAGCTGGATGCCTGCCGCGACGAGATCAGCGACCTGGGCCAGGCGAATGCCGTGAAGCAGGCCGATCTGGCGGCGGTGCGCCGGGAAGTCGAGTTGTTGCAGATCGAACGCGACAACGCCCGTGACGCAGCCCACGCCTGGAATCTTGAGCGGGCCAACAAGGAAGCCGAGTTGCGGCGCCTGGACGCCCAGGCCGCGTCATTGAATGCCGAGCTGCGCGAGCAGCAGGAAAGCCACCAGCAACGCCTAAGCGATCTGCAAGGCTCGCGAGATGAGCTGCGGGCGCAGTTCGCCGAGCTGGCGGGCAAGATCTTCGACGAGCGTGAGCAACGTTTTGCCGAGAACAGCCAGCAGCGTCTCGGACAATTGCTCGACCCGCTCAAGGAGCGCATCCAGTCTTTCGAGAAGCGAGTCGAAGAGAGTTATCAAGCCGAAGCGCGCGAGCGTTTTTCCCTCGGCAAAGAACTCGAGCGCCTGCAACAGCTGAACCTGCGCTTGAGCGACGAGGCGACCAACCTGACGCGCGCGCTCAAGGGCCAGAAAACCCAGGGCAACTGGGGTGAGCTGATTCTCGAGCGGGTGCTCGAACATGCCGGCCTGGAGAAAGGCCGCGAGTACCAGACCCAGGTCAGCCTCAAAGGGCCCGACGGCGAGCGCTTCCAGCCCGACGTGCTGATCATGCTGCCCGGCGACAAGCAGGTAGTAGTGGACTCCAAGGTCAGCCTGACTGCCTACCAACAGTTTGTCGCGGCGGACGATGAGGTGATCGGCCAAGCGGCGCTGAAGCAGCACGTGCTGTCCTTGCGCAATCACGTCAAAGGCCTGGCCGGCAAGGACTACAAGCGCCTGGAGGGCTTGCACAGCCTGGATTTCGTGCTGCTCTTCGTACCTATCGAGGCGGCCTTTTCCGCCGCCTTGCAGGCCGAGCCCAACCTGTTCCAGGAAGCCTTCGACCGCAACATCGTGATCGTCAGCCCGACCACGCTGCTGGCCACGCTGCGAGTGATCGACAGTCTGTGGAAGCAGGAGCGGCAGAGCCAGAACGCCCGGGAAATCGCCGAACGCGCCGGTTGGCTGTACGACAAGTTCGTGTTGTTCATTCAAGATCTGGATGAGGTCGGCAATCGTCTGCAGCAGCTGGACAAGGCCTACAGCGCCGCGCGCAACAAGCTGACCGAGGGGCGCGGCAACCTGGTCAGCCGTAGCGAGCAACTGCGCTTGCTCGGCGCGCGCGCCAGCAAGAGCCTGCCGGCGGACCTGCTGGAACGGGCGATGACCGATGCCGACGGTGCCCTGCTTGAATTGCCGGATTGAGCTGTAGCCGCCGTAGGCTGCGATCGGCCCCGGAGGGGACGCGGCGTTTTCAATATCGTTGAAGGCCTTCGGCCTTATCGCAGCCTGCGGCAGCGACTACATGACTTTCAGAGCGGCAGATGCCGGCTCAACAGCGCCCGCAACGCCGCCGGCTTTACCGGCTTGGCCAGGTAGTCCAGCCCCGCGGCGTGTACCTCGGCGACCATTTCGGGGCGTCCGTCGGCGCTGATCACCACGCCAGGTACCGGATCCCCCAACTGGGTGCGCAGCCAGGCCATGACCTCGGTGCCGGTTTCGCCGTCGTCCAGGTGATAGTCCACCAGCGCCAGTTGCGGGCGCACACCATCACTGAGCAGCGCGGCGCATTCTTCCCGGTTGCGCGCGGTCCAGACCTGGCAGCCCCAGCGGCTGAGCAGGCTGTTCATGCCGATCAGGATGCTGTCTTCATTGTCGACACAGAGTACCTGGGCGCCGGACAGCAGATGGCCGTTGAGTTCGGCCACCTGTCTCGGTGCGCTGACGGCTGCCTTGGCCAGCGGCACGCTGACGCTGAAGACGCTGCCCTTGCCCGGCCAGGAGCGGACTTGCAGGCCGTGGCCGAGGACGCGGCACAAGCCATCGGCGATCGCCAGTCCGAGGCCCAGGCCTTTTTCGGCGCGGGTCTGGTGGCTGTCGAGGCGCTTGAACTCTTCGAAGATCACCTGCTGCTTGTCCAGCGGAATCCCCGGCCCACGGTCCCAGACCTCCAGGCACAGTTGGTTGCCGCGGCGGCGCGCGCCCAAGAGCACAGGCCCCTTGGCGTAACGGAAGGCATTGGTCAGGAAGTTCTGCAGGACCCGGCGCAACAGCTTGATGTCGCTGTCGACCCTGAGACGGCTGCCGCGCAGGCGGAACTTCAAGCCTTGCTCCTGGGCCAGCACCTTGAATTCGGCACCCAGGGTATCGAACAGCTCGTTGAGCACGAATGGCTTGCGCTCCGGATTGATCTTGCCGTTTTCCAGGCGGGAGATATCCAGCAAGTCGCTGATCAGGTCTTCGGCGGAGCGCAGGGAACTGTCCAGGTGCTGGACCAATTGCTGCGCTTCGGCGGACAAGCCGTCGTCCTGGTGGGAGAGGGCGGCGGAGAACAGCCGGGCGGCGTTCAGCGGTTGCATCAGGTCGTGACTGACCGCCGCCAGGAAGCGCGTCTTGGACTGGTTGGCGGCCTCGGCGGTGCCCTTGGCTTCGGTCAGCGCAGCGTTCAACTGCGAAAGCTCCTGGGTCCGTTCGGCAACCCGTTGTTCCAGGCCTTCGTTGGCTTCGGTGAGGGCCTGTTCGGCCTCGCGGAACGGGGTAATGTCGGTGAAGCTCATGACAAAGCCGCCGCCCGGCATCGGGTTGCCGATCAACTCGATCACCCGGCCATTGGGGAACAGCCGCTCGGAAGTGTGGGCACGGCCCTGGCGCATCCAGTGCAGGCGGCGGGCGACATGCACTTCGGCCTCGCCGGGCCCGCACAGGCCACGCTCGGCATTGTGGCGAATGATGTCGGCGATCGGCCGGCCGACGCTGATCAATCCGTCCGGGTAGTTGAACAGCTCCAGGTACCGACGGTTCCAGGCCACCAGCCTGAGGGACTGGTCGACCACGCTGATGCCCTGGCTGATGTTCTCGATCGCCCCTTGCAGCAGGGCGCGGTTGAATTGCAGCACTTCCGAGGCTTCGTCGGCGATGCGCACCACGTCTTCGAGCTGCATCTCCCGCCCTTCGATGGCGGCCTTGACCACCGCGCGGGTGGACGAGGCGCCGAGGACGCCGGCCAGCAGGCGTTCGGTGTGGGCGATCCATTCGCCGTCGGCATTCTGGTTGGGGTTGAAACCTTTGCCCTGGCGGTAGGCAAAGCGGATGAAGCTCTGGCGGGCCCGTTCTTCCCCGACAAAACGCGCGGCGAGCTTGAGCAGGTCGTCGATCTGCACCGACAGCATCGAGCGGGAGCTGGGGCGGCCGCTGATTTCCTGGCCGATGAAACGCCCGGCCTGCCAGTGTTCCGAAACCCGGGTGCGCGACAGCACCGAGACCCAGGCGAACAGGGTGAAGTTACCCGCCAGCGACAGCACCACGCCCTGGGTCAAGGGCGTGATCGGCAGGTTCAGCGGGTTGCTGTGCAACCAGGCCAGGCCCGGGAAACTGCTCAGCGACCAGCCCAGGCTGTGGGCGGCGATCGGCAGGATCAGGGTGTAGAACCACAGGAAGGTGCCGGCCGCTAATCCGGCGAACACGCCGCGGCGGTTGGCCTGCTTCCAGTACAGCGCGCCGAGCATGGCCGGGGCCAGTTGGGTCACGGCGGCGAAGGCGATCTGGCCGATGGTCGCCAGGCTCGCGGTGGAGCCCAGCAGACGGTAGCTGACATAGGCCAGCAGCAGGATGACCACGATGCTGACCCGGCGCACCGAGAGCATCCAGTGGCGGAACACTTCGAACGGTCGCTCGGCGCTCTGCCGGCGCAGCAACCAGGGCAGCAGCATGTCGTTGGAAACCATGGTCGACAGCGCCACGCTGGCGACAATCACCATGCCGGTGGCGGCCGATGCGCCACCGATAAAGGCCAGCACGGCCAGGGCCGGATGGGCCTGGGCCAGGGGCAGGCTGATGACGAAGGAATCCGGCAGCACCGAGCTGGGCAGCAGCATCTGCCCGGCCAGGGCGATCGGCACCACGAACAGCGCGGCCAGGGCCAGGTAGGCGGGAAACACCCACTTGGCCAGGCGCAGGTCCTGGGGCTCGATGTTCTCCACCACAGTGACGTGGAACTGCCGCGGCAAGCAGATGATCGCCATCATGGCGACGCCGGTCTGCACCACCATCGACGGCCAGTTGATGGTTTCCTGCCAGTACTGTTCCAGGCGCGGGGCGAGCATGGCCTGGCTGAACAGGTCGTCGAAACCGTCGTACAGGCCATAGGTGACAAAGGCGCCGACCGCGAGAAAGGCCAGCAGCTTGACCAGGGATTCGAAGGCAATCGCCAGCACCATGCCGCGGTGGTGCTCGGTGGCATCGAGGTTGCGGGTACCGAAGACGATGGTGAACAGCGCCAGGATCAGCGACACGATCAGCGCCGTGTCCTGGGCGCGGGTGCCCATGGTGTCGGCGCCGGCGCCGATCAGCAGGTCCACGCCAAGCACGATGCCCTTGAGCTGCAGGGCGATGTAGGGCAGCACGCCGACCAGGCAGATCAGCGCCACCACCACCGCCAGCGACTGGGATTTGCCATAGCGCGCGGCGATGAAGTCGGCGATGGAGGTGATGTTTTCCTGCTTGCTGATCATCACCATCTTTTGCAGGACCCAGGGCGCCAGCACCAGCAGCAGGATCGGCCCGAGGTAAATCGGCAAGAACGACCAGAGTTGCTCGGCGGCCTGGCCGACGGCGCCGAAGAAGGTCCAGCTGGTGCAGTACACCGCCAGCGACAGGCTGTACACCCAGGCACGCACCCGCGGCGGCAAGGGCGCGCTGCGACGGTCACCGTAAAAGGCGATGGCGAACATGATGGCCATATAGGCCAGGGCGACGATGGCGATCAGCCCGCTGGACAACGACATGAAAACTCCGAACATAAAGGCGCGCCGGGCGCTTCAGCCCGGTCAGACAGTCTCGCACGATGTTCGGGGTTCGTCAGTGTCGACCAAGGTATTGGCGCGGCCAGGTGTCGCAGGGGGAAGTGCGAGCAATCTCGCTTCTGCAAAGGGTGACGAACCCGGCAGGAGCGAGCTTGCCCGCGCTGGCGGCCTCAAGGCCGCAGCGCGATGTCGATCAGCTCAGGCAGCGCTTGCGGCTCAAGCGGGGTCGCGGCGAACAGGATGCGGAAGGCTATCGGCGCCACCACTATATTCAGCAGCCGGTCGGTACTGGGGAGCACTGCTTCGTTGGGCCGGTGGCGGTCGAGGATGATCTGCAATTGCCCGCCGAGGATGCTCGCGCAATAGCCGGGCGTGGCGCTGCATTGCACATCGCGCATCATGTTGCGCCCGGGCTCGGAACTCATTTCGTCGAGGTACTGTTCGGCCCAGGCCAACAGGTCGCCGCGCAGGCTGCCGGTGGCGGCCGGTTCGCTGTCCGGGCGCATGCGCGCCAGGGCGACATCCGCCAGCAGCGTCGACAGGTCGCCCCAACGGCGGTAGATGGTCGAGGGCGTGACGCCGGCGCGGGCGGCGATTTGCGGCACGGTCAGGGTCGAGCGCTCCTGTTCTTCGAGGAGTTCCCTGACTGCCGAGTGGATGGATTCCTGCACCCGGGCACTGCGCCCGCCTGGGCGTAAACCTTCTTTAATAGCCATGGATCGAACCTTAACACAAAGAATTTGCTTTAAGAGCGAGGCGGTAGCACACTCCGCAAAAGCAAAATATTAGCTTTAATGGAGCGTGCCCATGTCCAGTCCTGTCGACTCTTCACTGTCAAACCGTTCCAGACTGCTGTTTCTGGCGATCACCTTACTCAGTTTTCTTGCCGCTTCCAGTGTGCCGACGCCGATGTACCACCTGTATCAGGAGGTGCTGCAATTCTCCTCGGCGACCTTGACCCTGATCTTCGGCGTCTACGCCTTGAGCCTGTTGGCGGCGCTGCTGACCGTGGGTTCGCTTTCGGATTATCTGGGACGCAAGCCGGTGATCTTCGTGGCGCTGCTGCTGGACATACTGGCGATGCTGCTATTTATCCAGGCCGACAGCGTAGCCTGGCTGATTGCTGCCCGGGTGATGCAGGGCTTCGCCACCGGCATGGCCACCAGCGTGCTGGGGGCGGCGCTGCTGGATACCGACCGGCAGCAGGGGCCGCTGGTCAACAGCGTGGCGCCGTTGCTGGGCATGGCGTGCGGAGCGATGGGCAGCGGTTTGCTGGTGGAATACGCACCGTTGCCGCTGCAACTGGCCTACTGGCTGCTGCTGGTGCTGTTTGTCGCCCAGGCGCTGTACGTCTGGCGCCTGCCGGAGACAGTCAATGCCCAGCCCGGTGTCTGGGCCTCCCTGCGGCCGACCCTGCATGTACCGCCTCAGGCGCGGCGGGCGCTGTGGCTGGCGTTACCGGTGGACGTGGCGGTGTGGGCCGTGGGCGGGTTCTTTCTGTCGTTGGCGCCATCGCTGGTGCGTACCGCGACGGGCTCGACCTCGAACCTGATCGGTGGCGGCCTGGTGGCGGTGCTGACCCTGAGCGGTGCCCTGATGATTGTTTCCCTGCGCCATCGTCCGGCGGACAAGGTGCTGCGGCTGGGCGCGAGCCTGCTGGCCGTCGGCATCGGCCTGATCCTGATTGCCGTGCACACCGCCAGCCTGCCGCTGTTCTTCCTCGGCACCCTGGTCACAGGCGGTGGTTTTGGCTCCGGGTTCCTCGGCGCGCTGCGCAGTGTGATGCCCCTGGCCTTGCCCCATGAGCGGGCGGGGTTGATGTCGGCATTTTATGTCCTGAGTTATCTGGCGTTCTGCCTGCCCTCCCTGCTGGCGGGAAACCTGACCCGCAGTTTTGGCCTGATCGCGACCACCGATGGTTATGGCGCGGTATTGATCCTGCTGTCCCTGGCCGCCTTGTTGGGGCTGCTGCGCCAGCGCACCGCCAAGGCCTGCGTCGTGCCAGAAGGTTGAGCGCGTTGGTGGCTGATCCGCCGGCTTGGGTTAGCCTGCGCATCTGGCGCGTGCGAGGTGCACGCATCAGCCTTGGGAGCGACGGGCATTCATGAAGATCATTCGCAGTAAAACCTTCACTGGGGAGCGGGCCTGGGCGGCGCTGGATATTGCCAACATGAACGGCATCACCACGCGCCTGCATTGGACCGACCAGCCTTATAAGTGGCACATCAACGACGGGCAGGAAGTGTTTGTCGTGCTCGATGGCCAGGTGCGCATGCACTATCGGGAAAACGGCCTGGAACAGTCGGTGCTGCTGGAAGTGGGCGACATCTTCTACGCCGATGTCGGCACCGAGCATGTGGCTCATCCACAAGGTGCAGCGCGGGTACTGGTGGTGGAAACCGCGGGCAGTGTCTGATTCGTATATTTATAAAATAGATAACAGATAGAGAAATTACCCGTTATATAGATATTCGATCCGGTTCTACCATGGGCTCTACCTCATCGGAGGACAGGAGATCGCACCATGACATGCCCCAACACCCTCAGAACCGGACGGCCCTTGAGCCAGCTGCAGCATCCTCGCGAAGCCATCCGCCAATTCACCCCCAACTGGTTCGCCGCGACCATGGGCACCGGCGTACTGGCCCTGGCGCTGGCCCAGTTGCCGCTGCGGATCCCGGGCCTGCACCTGCTGGCCGAAGGGCTGTGGTTGTTCACCATCGTGCTGTTCGTGCTGTTCAGCGCGGCCTATGCGGCACGCTGGATAATGTTCTTCGACGAAGCCCGGCGGATTTTCGGGCACTCCACGGTCTCGATGTTCTTCGGCACCATCCCCATGGGCCTGGCCACCATCATCAACGGTTTCCTGCTGTTCGGCGTGCCACGCTGGGGCGACGGTGTGGTGCAACTGGCCGAGCTGCTGTGGTGGCTGGACGTAGCGCTGTCGCTGGCTTGCGGGGTGCTGATTCCCTACATGATGTTCACCCGCCAGGAGCACCGTATCGACCAGATGACCGCGGTCTGGCTGTTGCCGGTGGTCGCGGCCGAAGTCGCCGCCGCCAGTGGCGGACTGCTGGCGCCGCACCTGGTGGACGCGCATTCGCAACTGGTGATGCTGGTGACCAGCTACGTGCTCTGGGCCTTCTCGCTGCCGGTGGCTTTCAGCATCCTGACCATTCTCCTGCTGCGCATGGCCCTGCATAAGCTGCCGCACGAAAGCATGGCCGCCTCGAGCTGGCTGGCCCTGGGGCCGATCGGCACGGGGGCCCTGGGCATGTTGCTGCTGGGCGCGGACGCTCCGGCGATCTTTGCCGCCAACGGCATGGCCGGAGTGGGCGAAATCGCCGAGGGCCTGGGGCTGGTGGCCGGTATCACCCTGTGGGGGTTCGGCCTGTGGTGGATGCTGACGGCGCTGCTGATCACCCTGCGTTACCTGCGCGACGGCATTCCATTCAACCTCGGCTGGTGGGGGTTCACCTTCCCGCTGGGGGTCTATGCCCTGACCACCCTGAAACTGGCCGCGACCCTGAACCTGACGTTTTTCGCGGTGTTCGGCAGCCTGTTGGTCCTGGCGCTGGCACTGATGTGGCTGCTGGTGGGCAAGCGCACGCTGCAGGGCGCCTATCGGGGGGAGCTGTTCGTTTCGCCTTGCATCGCAGGATTAGCGAAATAATCCGCGAACTTTAGGTAAGGTTGTGGCCTGGATCGAAGATCGATAATCCAATAACAGCATCCAAGCCACTCAGGGACATGGAAGATGAGTCACCCCTCACAGTTCACCTTGCTTCGTACGCGGCGTTTCCTGCCATTCTTCATTACTCAGTCCCTCGGTGCGTTCAACGACAACATCTTCAAGCAGTCGCTGATCCTCGCCATCCTCTACAAGCTGGCCATCGAGGGTGACCGCTCGATCTGGGTCAACCTCTGCGCCTTGCTGTTTATCCTGCCGTTCTTCCTGTTCTCGGCGCTGGCCGGGCAATTCGGCGAGAAGTTCGCCAAGGACGCGTTGATCCGCCTGATCAAGCTCGGCGAGATCGTGATCATGGCAGTGGGGGCGGTGGGGTTTGTCTTCGATCACCTGTCGCTGATGCTGCTGGCGCTGTTCGCCATGGGCACTCACTCGGCGCTGTTCGGCCCGGTGAAATATTCGATCCTGCCCCAGGCGCTGCGGGAGGAAGAATTGGTCGGCGGCAACGGCCTGGTGGAAATGGGCACCTTCCTGGCGATTCTCGCCGGGACCATTGGCGCCGGGATCATGATGTCTTCCGCCCATTACGCACCCATCGTCTCGACAGCGATCATTGCCGTCGCCGTACTCGGTTACCTCGCCAGCCGGGGCATTCCCCGGGCCGCGGCGGCCACCCCGGACCTGCGCCTGAACTGGAACATCTTCAGCCAGTCCTGGGCCACCCTGCGCCTGGGCCTGGGGCAGACCGCGGCGGTGTCGCGCTCGATCGTCGGCAACTCGTGGTTCTGGTTTGTCGGGGCGATCTACCTGACGCAGATTCCGGCCTACGCCAAGGAGTGGATGCACGGGGACGAGACGGTGGTCACGCTGATCCTCACCGTGTTCTCGGTGGGGATCGCCGCCGGTTCCATGCTCTGCGAGAAGCTTTCGGGACGTAAGGTCGAGATCGGCCTGGTGCCCTTTGGCTCGTTCGGCCTGACAGTATTCGGCTTGCTGTTGTGGTGGCATTCCGGCGGGATTCCGCTGAGCGAGGCGGGTTACAGCTGGATCGAAGTGCTCGGTTATGGCCACGCCTGGTGGGTGCTGATCGATATTCTCGGCCTGGGTATCTTCGGTGGTTTCTACATCGTGCCGCTGTATGCCCTGATCCAGTCGCGGACCCCGGAGCACGAGCGGGCGCGGGTGATTGCCGCGAACAACATTCTCAACGCGCTGTTCATGGTGGTGTCGGCGATCGTCTCGATCGTGTTGCTGAGCCTGGCCAAACTGTCGATTCCGCAGTTGTTCCTGGTGGTGTCGCTGCTGAACATCGCGGTCAACGCCTACATCTTCAAGATCGTCCCCGAGTTCAGCATGCGTTTCATGATCTGGCTGCTCAGCCATTCCATGTACCGGGTCGAGCATCGCAACCTGGAGGCGATCCCGGACGAAGGCGCGGCGTTGCTGGTGTGCAATCACGTGTCCTTCGTCGACGCCTTGCTGATCGGCGGCGCGGTGCGGCGGCCGATTCGTTTCGTGATGTATTACAAGATCTACAACCTGCCGGTGCTCAACTTCATCTTCCGTACCGCCGGGACCATTCCGATTGCCGGGCGCAACGAGGACATCCAGATCTACGAAAGGGCGTTCACCCAAATTGCCCGCTACCTCAAGGATGGCGAGCTGGTGTGCATCTTCCCGGAAGGCAAGTTGACCGCCGATGGCGAAATCAATGAGTTCAAGGGTGGGCTGACGCGGATTCTCGAAGAGACGCCGGTGCCGGTGATTCCGCTGGCGTTGCGGGGGCTGTGGGGCAGCTTCTTCAGCCGCGATCCAAGCAAGGGGCTATTCCGCCGCCTGTGGTCGCGAGTGACCCTGGTGGCGGGTTCGGCCGTGACAGCCGAGAGTGCCGAACCGGCCCGCTTGCAAACCCTAGTGGGCGAGCTGCGCGGTAGCGTGCGCTAGGTTTCCAGCGCCTATAAAAACGCCCACAGCGTTGTGGGCGTTTTTGTTGGGGCGCTTGCTGGTATCAGGCCGCGCTGACCTTCAAGCCGATCAGCCCGGTAATGATCAGTGCCACGCTGGCCAGGCGGAACAGCGCCATGGACTCACCGAACAGAATGATCCCGGCGATCACCGTGCCGACTGCGCCGACCCCGGTCCAGATGGCATAGGCAGTGCCCAGCGGCAGCTCTTTCATGGCCAGCCCCAGCAGGCCGAGGCTGATCGCCATGGCAGCAATGGTGAGGGCAGTGGGGAGAGGGCGACTGAAACCGTCGGTGTACTTGAGGCCGACGGCCCAGCCCACTTCGAACAGGCCGGCGAAAAACAGAATGATCCAGGACATGATGACCTCCATCGATTGACGGGGTCGTCCCCAGATTAAATGACTCGATCGAGCCGCGGGGTCGTCCCCGCGTTGCGCAGTATAGTGCCCATCATTAATCCGGGGATCAAGTTTCTCCTCAGTTGCTCACCTGCTGGGCGGCCAGTGCGCGGTCGTCCTTTTCGCTCATGCGGCGGAACCAGGTGGAAAGCAGCGCCCCGGAAATGTTGTGCCAGACGCTGAACAGGGCGCTCGGCACCGCCGCCAGCGGCGAAAAATGCGCGCTGGCCAGGGCGGCGCCAAGGCCGGAGTTCTGCATGCCGACTTCCAGGGCCAGGGATTTGCGTTGCGCCAACGGCAGCTTGAACAGGCGACCGGTGAAGTAGCCCAGCAGGTAACCGAAGCTGTTATGCAGCATCACCACGGCCATGATCAGCAGGCCGGACTCGGCGATTTTCGCCTGGCTGGCGGCCACCACCGCGGTGACGATGATCACGATGCTGACCACCGACACCAGCGGCAGCACTTCCACCGCATGCCGTACCCGGTCGCCGAGTACGCGCTGGGCAATCACCCCGAGCACGATCGGCAGCAGCACCACTTGCAGGATCGACCAGAACAGCTCCATGAACGAAACCGGCAGCCAGGCCGAGGCCAGCAGCCAGATCAGGGCCGGCGTCAGCAGCGGCGCCAGCAGGGTGGTGACAGCGGCGATCGCCACTGACAGCGCCAGGTCGCCGCGGGCCAGCCAGGTCATGACGTTGGACGACGTGCCGCTCGGGCAGCAGCCGACCAGGATCACGCCGACGGCGATCTCCGGCGGCAGGTGGAAGACCTGGCACAGCAACCAGGCCATGCCCGGCATGATCACGAAATGCGCGACCACGCCCAGGGCCACGCGCCATGGATGGCGGGCGACTTCGGCGAAGTCTTCGAGCTTCAGGGTCAGGCCCATGCCGAACATCACCAGGCCCAGCAGCGGCACGATGGCGCCCTTGAGGCCGATGAACCAGTCCGGCTGCAAGAACGCCACCACCGCGAAAATCAGTACCCAGTAGGCAAAGGTATTGCCGACAAAACGACTTAATGCTGCCAGTGCACGCATGGCCTGTTCCTTCTTATATGAAAACGCCACCGAAAGCGGTGGCGTCTGTGGTGCTCCTGCAGGAGTCAGCGGCGGGTTGGGCAATGCCGGTCGCCAGCCAGCTGGCTGCTACAAGGGGGGTGTCAGATGCCTTGTGGAATCTCTTCGCCACCCAGGGCTTCGAACAGCGCCGGGAGGAAATCGCCGAAGGTCAGCATCATCAGGGTGAAGCTGGCGTCCAGTTGGCCGAGGGCTTCGTCGCCGCCGTCCTGTTCCGCCTGATCCTGCAGCAGGTCTTCGAACTTCAGGCGCTTGACCGTCATCTTGTCGTCGAGCATGAAGGACAACTTGTCCTGCCAGGCCAGGGACAATTGGGTGACTACCTTGCCGGTGCTCAGGTGCAGCTGGATTTCTTCGCTGGTCAGGTCCTGGCGCTTGCAACGGACGATGCCGCCGTCTTCGTGGGTGTCGCGCAGTTCGCACTCGTCGAGGACGAAGAAGTCGTCGGCGGCTTGTTGGGTTTTCACCCAGTCGGTCATGATCGCGGTCGGCGCGGTCTTCACGGTCAGCGGACGCACCGGCAGGGTGCCGAGTACTTCGCGCAGGGTGGAGAGCAGGTCTTCGGCGCGTTTCGGGCTGGCCGAGTTGACCAGGATCAGGCCCTGTTTCGGCGCGATGGCGGCGAAAGTCGAGGAGCGACGGATAAAGGCACGCGGCAGGAAAGCCTGGATGATTTCATCCTTGATCTGATCGCGTTCCTTTTTATAGACCTTGCGCATTTGCTCGGCTTCGATCTCTTCGACCTTTTCCTTGACCGCGTCGCGGACCACGCTGCCAGGCAGAATACGTTCTTCCTTGCGCGCGGCGACCAGCAGGAAGTCCTGGCTGACGTGTACCAGCGGCGCATCTTCGCCTTTGCCGAACGGCGCGACGAAACCGTAAGTGGTCAACTCCTGGCTTGCACATGGACGCGCCAGTTTGGTGGCCAGTGCGGTTTCCAGCGCCTCAGCATCAAAGGGCAGATCTTGGGTCAGGCGATAGATAAGCAGGTTCTTGAACCACATGGGGTGAATCTCTCCTTTATACAAAGGGGGGCATTATTCTCCGCGCAGCTCCATAGGCCAACCCTCCGCTAAGCCTTTGGAAGGCCTGAAAAAATTATTTTAAAAAGTGCTTGCCAGAGTAGGGGACGCTCCGTAGAATGCGCGCCACACCGAACGTGAAGGGTGATTAGCTCAGCCGGGAGAGCATCTGCCTTACAAGCAGAGGGTCGGCGGTTCGATCCCGTCATCACCCACCATTCGCTTTCAGTGTTACGCGCAGCGGTAGTTCAGTCGGTTAGAATACCGGCCTGTCACGCCGGGGGTCGCGGGTTCGAGTCCCGTCCGCTGCGCCATATTCGATGATCTGGAATACTGAACGCCAGGTCATCACAGAAAGCCCGCTAACGCGGGCTTTTTTGTGCCTGTGTTTCATGCGCGGCGCCCGATACATCGAAATTCAGCTTTTTTTGATAATTTTATTATTTAAATCAGCACGTTATGAATTTCTGTGTAATAATGCGCCCCGCAACGAAGGTAAAGGGTGATTAGCTCAGCTGGGAGAGCATCTGCCTTACAAGCAGAGGGTCGGCGGTTCGATCCCGTCATCACCCACCACTTGCTTTCAACGCTACGCGCAGCGGTAGTTCAGTCGGTTAGAATACCGGCCTGTCACGCCGGGGGTCGCGGGTTCGAGTCCCGTCCGCTGCGCCATATTCGATGAGTTGGAACACTGAACGCCAGCTCATTACAGAAAGCCCGCTAACGCGGGCTTTTTGCTGTCTGGGGTATGCAAATACTCCCCAAAAAAAAGCGGCCTGCGGGCCGCTTTTTTCGTTTGTGGCTCACTGCTCGGCATTGCGACTGTGCCGGTAGTCGCTGACTGCTTCGTACACCGCCTTGCGCAAGCGGTTGATGCCGCCGATAGGGCGGTGCGCCTCCAGGCCGAACCAGGGGTTGAAGGACAGGTTGTCGCATTGCAGGTTCTGCTGCGGGGTATCGAAGTCCTGGGCGGGAATCCTGATCCGCGCCACGGTTTCGAAGGGCGCATCGCTTTCTCGCCATTCGATGCTGGTGTCTTCGATGGGCATGTAGTGGCTGGGGTCCTGGCGTTGCACCTGCAATACCAGGCAGGCCGGCACCCGGTCGGTCGATAGCTGCTGGTTCAGGGCGTTGCGCAGAAAGTTGGGCAGGGCCTGGTTCTGTGGGGGCAGGTTGTACGCCGGGCAGCTGTCCGGATCCGGTACGACGCGGAACTTGGCGTTGGCACTGCCGAACTTGTAGGGCGAAACCGAAAAATAGCGGGTTTGCGTCGGGCTGGCCGGGGGCGGCGACAGGGTGGCCAGGGCGATGAACAGATGACGAACCTGCCAGGTGCGTGGGTCCCAGCCGGGGAAAAAGGCCCCGACCTTTTTTCCGTCCGCCTGCGCGGCGACATTCTGCCGATACTCGGCGACATCGCTGACGAAGAAGTTCGGATGGTTGAACATCACGAAATCCTGCTCACCACGGCCCTGCTGTTCCTTCAATAGCTGGGGGCCGGGCACATTCAACAATTTGATCGCCATCCCGCGCGCGTCACGAATGCTGTCGAACTGTGGATAAGCATTGCCGTTGGACAGCCGCACCATGGCTTGCCAGGTCTTGCCGGGTTCGGCGAACACGCCCTGGCGCAACGGCGGTGCCAGTTGCTCGAGCACCTGGACCTCGGCCTTTACGCAGCCGTGGGCCTTGGCGTGGGCGTCGCGCAGGTAACGGGTGTTGTCCCGGTGCTGATCGACGATGCGCACGGCGGTCTGGATGATGTCCTGGGTCATGGCGGCTTCGCCGGGCGGAACCTGTTCTTCGGTCGAGACCGGCCCCTGGTAGCGCCAGATCGACCAGGCGCTGCTCAGCGCCCAGCCGAGCAACGCGATCAGCACCAGCAGCACAAGTGTCTTGAGCAGTAGCGCACCCATGCGCAGCCATAAGGTGATCAGCATGCAAGCGTCCTTTCGATGAGGGGCAGGGTCATGGCAGCTGCGCCTCCAGCGGCCCGCCCAGCACTTTCAGGTATTCCAGCAGCGCCCAGCGTTCCTCGGGTTGCAGCAGGCGGCCGATCACCCCGTCGCCACGTTTGCCCGAGCGGAACTCATGGCCGCTATTGTGGTTGCCGCTGATCTTGGTATCGAACAGGAAGCCGTTCTTGAACGGCTCGGTACGGTAGCCCAGGTGCTTTGGATCGTATTCGAAGGTGCCTTTATAGAAGGTGCTGGCGCGTTCGTCCTGAGGCGAAAGCAACTGGTACAGGCTGGGCACCGAACCGTTATGCAGGAAGGGCGGGGTGGCCCACACGCCAGCCAGCGGCCGGGCCTTGTAGGCACGCAGTTCGCGAACGCCGATCGGCAGGCCGTAGCCGTCGAGCCGCGGGCGTTCGGCCGGGGTCACCTGGGCGTCCCGATAGGCACGTTCTTCGACGAAGGCTGTGACATAGGCCAGGCCCTTGGCCACGGACAGCTGACGCATGTCCAGCGGCTCGTCGGGCGTTGGGTGCAACTCGACATTCGACTGGGCCAGCTCGGCGGCATCCCATTGCAGCGCGCTCAGGTCATAGCGCTGGTCGGCAATATTGTTGGCGGTATTGGGGTCGGTACCGATCACCGCAACCGGCAACATCTTCAGCTGCTGCACCGGACGCCCATTGACCTCGGTGACCGACGGGGCATGGCAACCCGCACAATTTTCCGCGAACAGCGCTCGTCCCTTGGCCGCCAGCGGCTTGTCGATGCTGCCGAACAGGCCTTCCGGCCAGGTCGGCGGTTTCAGCCGTTGCAGGGTTTCTTCGATGCGATTGAGGTCGCGCACCCGAACGCTCGACGGGTAGCGGGCATCGCCCTTGAGCGGCTGGCCCTGGGTATCGAAGAAATTCAGGGTGGCGCCGACGCCCAACGCCTCGCCGATATTGCGGGCCATGGGTTGCTGGGCCGAGCCGTTCCACTGCACCCAGTCGAAGCTCCAGATGTCCCACAGCTGGGGGTAATCCACCGGCGCGTTGGCCACCCGATAGTTGTCAGGGGAGATGGCGTCGCCGAAGCTGGCGTTGGCGATCCGGCCAAAGGCATCGGTACGCCCGGGGCCTTCTTCGGTGGGGTAGAGGCCACGGTGGGTGTCGTTCCAGGCGACGCGCAGGAAGGTGTCCAGCGATGCCTTGAAGTCCTTGCGCAGTTGTTCATGTTCGGCGTCGTAGTTCTGGCCCAGCACGTTGCGGGCGAACCGCTCGAATTTCCACGGGTTGTAATAGGTCGACGCCAGGCTGGCGACCAGTGCCTGGCCGAAGCTGCCGCCGCGCAGGGTCGGCACGCTGGAGGGCAGTACATGCTGCGCCGACCCGCCGTCGATCCGCAGGGCCTGCTGGTTGTAGCGCAGCTCGCCGGTGTGGCAGGCGGCGCAGGTGATGTCCAGGTACTGCTGTGGACTGCCAGGGTTCTGATGGCGGGTGAAGCCGACCGGCAGGTTCGCCGGGTTATCGGCGCTGGCCTGCTGCGCCGGATCCACCAGGAAGCCGAAGCGGGCCAGGTACTGCGGCGCGGCGAAGCGTTGTGTGGAGAAGGGCAGTTCCAGGGCGGCGAACCACTCATAGCGCAGGCCTTTCACCTGAGTGCCCTGGGGCGTGAAGTAATAGGTCTGGCGGTCGGCGGCGCTCCATTGATCCTGATAGTGCACCTGCCGGGCGGGCACATAGTCGGGCAATTTCGGATTGGCCACGTAATACAGGACCACGGCCAGGGCGACGCCGATCAGGGCGAGGATCAGCAGCAAAACACGGGATAAGAGGCGCAAGATAAACATCCTTGTCGAGTTGTGGCTCTCTTATGCCTCAGGGCAAACTGCCGGGCAAGTGGCCATTACATCCGGTGTCATGACTTTGTGTTCGAGGCGTTCTTTCCCGCACTCGTCGTATTGGCTGGCGAAATGCTTTTAAACACGTGAACTTATCGGACTAATCCGGCTCTCATGCCGGTAGCCATTGGTCGTGGCCGCCTGATAAGCTCGCGGCTTTACTCGAATGCCCTTTAGGCGCATGAACAAGGAAATAGCATGAAACAGCATCGGTTAGCGGCGGCGGTAGCCCTGGTTAGCCTGGTACTCGCGGGTTGTGACTCGCAGACCAGCGTGGAGCTGAAAACCCCGGCGCAGAAAGCTTCCTATGGTATCGGCCTGAACATGGGCAAAAGCCTTGCCCAGGAAGGTATGGATGACCTGGATTCCAAAGCGGTAGCCCAGGGCATCGAAGATGCCATCGGCAAGAAAGAACAGAAGCTGAAAGACGACGAACTGGTCGAAGCCTTCGCCGCACTGCAAAAGCGTGCTGAAGAGCGCATGGCCAAGATCAGCGAAGAGTCGGCAGCAGCCGGCAAGAAATTCCTCGAAGAAAACGGCAAGAAGGCTGGCGTGACCACTACCGCCTCGGGCCTGCAGTACGAAGTGCTGAAGAAGGCCGATGGCGCCCAGCCTAAGCCGACCGACGTGGTGACCGTTCACTACACCGGCACCCTGACCAACGGCACTGTGTTCGACAGCTCGGTCGAGCGCGGCAGCCCGATCGATCTGCCGGTCAGCGGCGTGATTCCGGGTTGGGTCGAAGGCCTGCAACTGATGCACGTCGGCGAGAAGTACAAACTGTACATCCCGAGCGATCTGGCCTACGGCGCACAGAGCCCGAGCCCGGCCATTCCGGCCAACTCGGTACTGGTGTTCGAGCTGGAACTGCTGGGTATCAAGGATCCAGCGAAACAAGACGCTGCCAAGTAATCTTCGTCTGGTTCAATGACAACGCCCCGTCCTTACGGGGCGTTGTCGTATCTGGTCGTTGGTCCGGGAAAAAATGCGAACCCATGGCATAAGGCATAGTCTTAACGAGACGCGCTGCGGCTAGCCGCATGAGGCTGCCAAGTCAATGAAATTATGGGGTTTTTTTATGTGAGTAAAAAACGCCCGATCTGAGCCGAGCCCTTGTAAAACGGGGCTTTCAGCTGTGAAAAGCGGCTCTGTTCACAAGGTTATCCACAATTTGTGTGGATAACATTTCAGTGGGAGTGACGATGAAAGCACCCTGGAATTTTGCCCGCTTCCTGCCCCTGGCCGGCCGCTTGCTCAGCCGTGGCCGGCTGCCGACCCTGTTGTTCGCCGTGGCCAGCAAAGGCGCCTTGCAAGGCGGCCGTCTCGGCAAGCTCAAGGACGATCTGCGCCTGCTGCAGGCCCTGTGCCTGGCTTACTGGCGTGGCGAGTACCGCGCCATCAGCCCCAAGGCGCTGCTGTCGGTGGTCGCGGGCCTGATGTATTTCCTCAGTCCGCTGGATGCCATTCCGGACTTCCTGCCTGTGTTCGGCATGCTCGATGATATCGCCGTACTGGCCTGGATCATGAAAACCCTGGACGGCGAACTCAGCGCCTTCCGCGCCTGGCGCAATCGCCAGCAACCGGAGAAGCTGGCGGTGGTGGAGCGTTTGCCCGACACCCCGGAACAACTGCAATTGGAAGGTCCGAAGAAAAACTGAGGTGAATTCGGATCCATACAACGATGCCCCCGCGACCTTAGTGACTGTTAGGATTACACTTCATAAGGAAAAGTCCGACTCGTTATGTGTCGTCCTACGGGGTAGTAATGGATATTCAGATAATTGCACGCGATGGCGAGCCCGAGTATGCGGTGCTGCCATGGGCTCAGTATCAGGCTTTGCTAAAGGCCGCAGGTATCACCGATCAATCTCCGCGAGAGGCCAGGGGACCTGTCGCGACCGCAGCCGACCAGCCGCTTCCGGGTCTGGATCAACTCCGCAGTTTGCGTGAAACCAAGGGCATCGCCATCGAGGCGCTTGCCCGTACGGTAGGTATCAGTCCGTCATATCTGGCCATGATTGAAAGCGGTGAGCGTCAACCGGACGCCGCTATACGCCGTAGCCTGGCCTGGGAATTGACGGTTCCGGGTTGGAGGGATGAATCGTGAGCGTAAGGATCAGTCGTCAACATTGGGATGGCCTGTTGGGGGAACTCGACCAGGCCCGTCGGCAACGCCATCTTTTGACCTATCGCGCTCTGCTTGAGCGCTTGCAGCTACCCAGCCCCGCCATGCAGACCCTGACAGCGGCCCTTGAGCATCTGGCCGCGCTGGATGCGCGTGCGGAGCAGCCGTTGCGCAGTTCGCTGGTGATCAGCCAGGGGGCGAGCCGTTTGCCGCGCACCGGTTTTTTCGAGTGTGTGGAGCGCCTCGGGCGTTTTTCCGGGCCTTCCGACGGGGTGGCAGCCGCTTCATGGCATGCCTCGGAAGTGGTGCGTGTATTCGAGTACGAATACCCCGAGTCGGCGGAGGCCTGAGTGTACTGGCGCCTCAAGGCGCGGGCCGGCTATTGGCTGGCCCGCCGGTTGTTTCATTGGTCCTGGTTTGTACGGCAACCCCGGGGCTGGCACTGGCTGGAGGGGCAACTGGCGCGCATGGCGAACCTGGGGGACGTCGGCGCACAGAGCTTTTATGGCCATATCCTGACCTTTCGTGGCCAGGGCCTGGGGGCTCGCGAAGAAGGCATACGCCTGTTGCGTCTTGCCGGCTTGGCCGGGGATGCCAAGGCAGCCTATCAGATGGGCGTCATCAGCCTGGCCGGTTCACCCAGCAAGGCGGCGGATGCGGCAGAAGCCGCCCGTTGGTGGACGCTGGCGGCGAAGGCCGGGCACCCCTTGGCGGAGGTCAAGCTGGCGCAGCTGAATCAGTCGAGTACGCCGGATTCGCTAGCCGGTCCGCGTCAGCCATAAAGCCGCCGGGCACCTGGCGGCTGTCGATCACATGAATGCTGTAGCCCGGCACGTTCTTGGCGTGGTGCTTGGCTTGCGAGGCCAGTTCGGCCAGCTGGCTGGCATCGAGTTGTCCACAGGCCTGTGGATACAGATGCACCACGCCAATGGACAGTGACAGCAAGGCGAACTCCTGGCGAATGCCTTGGCGGTTGGGGGCGATGAAGCAGCCGGCTTCCAGGTGTTCGCTGCGATAGAAGCGCCGGCACTGGCTGTGGAAGTCGTCCAGCAGCTGGTTCAGGCGCCTTTGCCAGTCCTCGGGGCCCAATACCAGGAGAAAGTCGTCGCCGCCGATATGGCCGACGAAATCGCGGCTGGGGTCCACTCGGTCATTCAGGCACTGCGCCAGACACAGCAGCACTTCATCGCCACGGCCGTAGCCATAGATGTCGTTGAAGGGCTTGAAGCTGTCGATATCCACGTAACAGATCAGTGATTCCCGCCCTTGTTGCAGCAGGTGGGTCAGGCACTGCTGGATCGGCACGTTGCCAGGCAGCAGGGTCAACGGGTTGGCATAACGCGCCTGCTGGATCTTCAGTTCGGTTATCAGCTTGAGCACATCGATCACCCGTCCCAGGCCCAGGTAGCCGCCGTTGAGAGTGATGATGAAATCCTCCTCGATCCGCTGCCGCGCGCGGCTGGTGATCAAGCGGCTGACCTGTTGCAGCGACTGGCTGAGCTCCACCGCGAGGAAGTCGTCGTTCATCAGGCGGCTGATGGGCTTGCGGGCAAACAGGTCGGTGGCAAAGGGCTTGAGCAGGGCGTCGGACAACGAATGGCGGTGCACGATGCCGCAGGGCTGGCCCTGTTCGTCGAGTACCGCCAGCGAGTTGAGGTTGGCCTGGCGGCGGAAGGCTTCCAGCACCGTGGCTGTCGGTATGTCGCGCGCTACCGCTGGTTGTTCGTTGAGCAGGGCACTGAGGTCGCTGCCTTCGTCGTTGAGCGTCGCGGGAGTGCTTTCGCGCTTGGGCAGCAGGTTGCGGCCATCGCGGGGCGGATGCTCCTGGGGGCGGCAGAGCAGGTAACCCTGCAGCAGGTCCACGCCCATTTCCGTGAGCACCGCCAGCTCTTCCGCCACTTCGATACCCTCGGCGATCACCTGGGCGCGGGAGGCCTTGGCAATTTGCAGGATCGAACCGACGAACTCGCGCTTGAGGGCATCCTGATGAATGCCGTCGATAAAGTGCCGGTCGATCTTCACGTAGTCCGGGCGCAGCTCGGACCACAGGCGCAGGCTCGAATAACCGGCGCCGAGGTCGTCCAGGGCGATCGAGAACCCCATGTCCCGATAGTGATGCAGCGCATCGTGCAGCAGCTGGAAGTCATCGATCGGCGTCTGTTCAGTGAGTTCGATCACCACCTGGCTCGGCGGGATACCGAAGTCCTGTAGCAATTGCAGGGTGCGCCCGGGCTGGTGGGCGGCTTCCAGCAGCGATTCCGGAGAGACGTTGAGGAACAGCTTGCCGGGCAACCGCTGCTCGCTGAAACCCTTGCAGGCGCTCTGGCGGCAGGCGATTTCCTGCTCGCTGAGGCGCCCGACCTGGCGGGCCACGGCAAACAGGGCGACAGGGGAGTGCAGCGGGCTGTTGGACGGGCCGCGGGTCAAGGCTTCATAGCCGAGAATGCGCCGTTCGGAGAGGCAGATGATCGGCTGGAACAGACTGTGCAAACCGCTTTGAGCCAGGATTGAGCTCAAGGCACTCAGCTGTTCGGTCGTGGTCATGGCGATCTCTGTCGATAAAAAAGGACCGGGCGTGCCCTTGATTCAAGAGCAGCGCCCGGTCCTTTATTTCACGACAGAATGATGACTGTTTGATGACGCTCCGAGGAGCGTCAGCATTAAATTGCCATCATCTCAGTGCTTGGCTACCGCGGTGTTGAGCTTCAGGTAATCGAGGAGGATCCGTCCGGTTTCGCTCAGGTAAGCGTCGTCTTCCGGCTTGGTCTTGTCCGGATCGGCGGCTGCGATGGCGTCCTCGTCTTCTTTCTTCAGCTCCTTGAGCGGCTCTTCACCCTTGGCCTTGCGGCGGATGTTTTCCAGCGCCAGCTGCTTGGCCTCGATGTCGGCGTGCTGCGCCCGACGTTCGGCTTCGTTGAGGCTGACGGTTTTTTCCGCCATCAGCTTCTTGGCCAGGGCCAGCTTGTCGCGGATGAAGACGAACTCGGCGTCCTTGGCCGAGCGCGCGTCATGCTCGGATTTCAGCTGCGCGAGGAACGGCTTGAACGGATCCACCGCCGGCTTGATGGCCGGGCGAATGGTGTCCCACGGCATGGCCTCGGGCAGGGCGCTTTCGCCGATTTCCTTGGTGTCGATGATCGACGGGTAATCGATGTCCGGCAGCACGCCCTGATGCTGGGTGCTCTGCCCGGAAACCCGGTAGAACTTGGCCAGGGTCAGTTTCAGCTCGCCATGGTTGAGTGGCTGGATGGTCTGCACGGTACCTTTGCCGAAGGTCTGGCCACCGATGATCAGCGCGCGGTGATAGTCCTGCATCGCACCGGCGAAAATCTCCGAGGCCGAGGCCGAGAGACGGTTGACCAGCAGCGCCATCGGCCCTTTGTAGAAGGCGCCAGGGTTTTCGTCTTCGAGCACGTCGACCCGGCCGTCGGCGTTACGCACCAGCACGGTAGGGCCCTTGTCGATGAACAGGCTGGTCAGCTCGGTGGCTTCCTGCAGGGAGCCGCCGCCGTTGTTGCGCAGGTCGATGACCACGCCGTCGACCTTGTCTTTCTGCAGCTCGGTCAGCAGCTTCTTCACGTCACGGGTGGTGCTCTTGTAGTCCGGATCGCCGGCACGGAAGGCCTTGAAGTCCAGGTAGAAGGCCGGGATCTCGATCACCCCGAGCTTGTAGTCCTTGCCATCCTGCTTGAGGTTGAGGATCGACTTCTTCGCCGCCTGCTCCTCCAGCTTCACCGCTTCGCGGGTGATGGAGACGATCTTGCTGGTCTGGTCGTTCGGCGCGTTGCTCGCCGGGATGATTTCCAGGCGCACCACCGAGCCTTTCGGACCGCGGATCAGCTTGACCACTTCGTCCAGGCGCCAGCCGACCACGTCGACCATTTCCTTGTCGCCCTGGGCCACGCCGATGATCTTGTCCGCCGGTGCCACCTGCTTGGTCTTGTCCGCCGGGCCGGCTGGCACCAGGCGCACGACCTTGACCTGGTCGTTGTCGCTCTGCAGCACGGCGCCGATGCCTTCCAGCGACAGGCTCATGTTGATGTCGAAGTTCTCCGCGTTATCCGGCGACAGATAGTTGGTGTGCGGGTCGTAGGACATGGCGAAGGTGTTGATGTACGCCTGGAAGATATCTTCGGCGCGAGTCTGGTCCAGGCGAGCGAGCTGATTCTTGTAGCGCTTGGTCAGCGTTTCCTGAATCTGCTTGGGTTCCTTGCCAGCGATCTTCATGCGCAGGACTTCGTCCTTGACGCGCTTGCGCCACAGGTCGTCGAGTTCCGTGGTGGTCTTGAGCCAAGGCGCGTCCTTGCGATCGATCAGCAAGGATTCCTTGGTGGTGAAGTCGAATTTGTCGACGCCTTTGCCCAGCTCGGCCAGGGCAAAGTCCAGGCGCGCCTTGACGCGGTCCAGGTAGCGCTTGTAGATGATGAAGCCGGCGTTCAGGTCACCGCTTTTCAGGAAGTCGTCGAACTGGGTTTTCCACTTGTCGAATTCCGCGATGTCGCTGGCCATGAAGTAGCTGCGCGACGGGTCCAGCAGCTTCAGGTAGCTGTCATAGATGATCGCCGAGCGCGCGTCGTCCAGCGGTGGCTTGCTGTAGTGATGACGCTTGAGCAGCTCGACGACATTGAGGCTGGCAATTACCTCGTCGCGATCCGGCTGAAGTTTGTCCCAGCTATTGGCTGCGAACGTATTGGTCGACATCGGCAGCAGACCGAGACCAATGAAAAGAGCGAGGGCGGTGCTGGGGAACAAATGCTTCATGCTGATTCGACGCGGGGGCAATTGATAACGCATATTAGGCCGTCTTTGAAGTCGCCGGTTCCACAAGGGCCGGTCGCATAATGCAAAAAGCCCGGTGCTACAGCTCCGGGCTCAGTCCAGACTCACTATGGAGGCACTGTGAAAGCATTGCAAGGCGTTGAAGGTCATGTGGAGTGGGTTGAAGAGCCAAGTCCGACGTGCGACGTAGGACAAGTGCGAATCCGCGTGGCGGCCGCAGGGTTGAACCGGGCCGACCTGTTGCAACGGGCCGGACTCTATCCGCCGCCGCCAGGCGCCAGCAAGGTGCTGGGGCTGGAGTGCTCGGGCGTGATCAGCGAGGTCGGCCCGGGTTCGGCGTGGCAGGTCGGTGATCGGGTCTGCGCGCTGCTGGCCGGGGGCGGCATGGCCGAGGAGGTGGTGGTCTACGCCCGTCATGTCCTGCCAGTGCCGGAAGGGCTGTCCCTGGCGGAAGCGGCGGCGCTGCCGGAGGTGTACAGCACCGCCTGGCTGAACCTGTTCCAGCTGGCGGCCCTCAAGCCGGGGGAAAAGGTGTTGTTGCACGCTGGCGCCAGCGGCGTCGGTTCGGCCGCGATCCAGTTGTGCAAGGCGTTTGGCAACCCATGCTGGGTCAGCGTCGGTTCCGCCGACCGCCTGGCCTACTGTGAGGCGCTGGGCGCCCAGGGCGGCGTGGTGCGCACCGATGGCCTGGAAGGGCTGCGGGATTTCGGGCCGTTCGATGTGATCCTGGATCCGGTCGGCGCCAACTATGCGGCGCACAACGTCAAGCTGCTGGCCCTGGACGGGCGTTGGGTGCTGATCGGGCTGATGGGCGGGCGCGAGGCCCAATTGGACCTGGCGCAGATCCTCGGCAAGCGCATCCAGTTGCTGGGTTCGACCCTGCGCAGCCGCAACGAGCAGTTCAAGGCCGACCTGTTCAGCGACCTCAGCCAGCATGTCTGGCCGCTGTTCGCCGAAGGGCGCCTGAGCCCGCAGTTGGCCATGACCTTCCCGATCAAGGACGCCGAGGCGGCCTTTGCCGAGCTGGCGACCAACCAGGTGTCGGGCAAGCTGGTGCTGCTGATCGACGAAACGTTGGTCTGATCCTGTAGCCGCTGCCGCAGGCTGCGATAAGCCCGAAGGGCTTCAGCGATCTTCAGATCTTGCGCCCACGTTGTGGGCGATCGCAGCCTGCAGCAGCGGCTACAGTGGCGCTTATTTCCAGTGATGAATCGGCCAGCCGGCCTTTTCCGCGTGTTCGCGCAGCACCGGGTCCGGGTTGACCACGTGCGGGTAATCGACCTTCAGCAGCAACGGCAGGTCGTTGCGCGAATCGGAATAGAAGCTCGCGCCTTCGAGGTTTTCTTCTTCGGCATCCAGCCATTCCAGCAGGCGGGTGACCTTGCCTTCGCGGTAGGTCAGGGTGCCCAGGGTATTGCCGCTGTAGACCCCGTGCAGCACCTCCAGCTCGATCCCCAGGACTTCATCGATGCCCAGGCGTTCGGCGATGGGCTGGACCAGATGAGTGCCCGAGGCCGAGATCACCAGGATCCGGTCGCCGGCCTTGCGGTGTGCGGCGATGGCCTTGCAGGCGTCGCTGAAAATGATCGGCTCGATCACGTCCTCGACCCAGGGGCCGACCAGGTGCCCGACCTCTTCCGGGGTGCGGCCGGCCATCGGCTCCAGGCTGAAGGCCATGAACTCCTCCATAGCCAGCTTGCCGTGGCTGTAGGCGTCCATCAGTTCATTGTTGCGGCGCATGAAAGACTCGCTGTCGACCCAGCCCAGGCGCCCCATCTGTTCGCTCCAGAGGGTGGCGCAGTCGCCGTGGATCAGGGTTTCGTCCAGATCAAAAATTGCCAGGGCCATTAGTGCAGTTCTCTCCGAGAACAGCTTCAAGCGATAAGCTTCAAGCTGCAAGAATTGGTTTTAGGTGCTTAGCAGTCTATCTATAACTTGACGCTCGCTGCTTGAAGCTTATCGCTGCCGTCAAGCTACCTCACAGAGGGCCGCGGGATCGATGGAAAGGGCCAGGCGTTGACCGTCGGGGTGCAGATCGTCCGGCGAGCGGTTCAGCACATCCACCACCAGTTCCACGCCACGGGCCTCGACCCGGTAGCGGATCACGTTGCCCAGCAGGCTGTGGCTGCGGATCTGCGCGTCGGGTTCGCCGTCCTTGCGCAGTTCGATGGCTTCGGGGCGAATTGCGATACGCCCGTTGATCGGCCGCTGCAGCAGCTTGCTGGCGCTTTCGGCGTCCAGCAGGTTGTAGTTGCCGATGAAGCCCGCGGCGAACACATCCACCGGTGCGGTGTAGAGCGTCTCGGCATCGCCGCTCTGGACGATCTTGCCCTGGTTCATCAGGAAGATGCGGTCGGACATGGTCAGGGCTTCTTCCTGGTCGTGAGTGACGAAAATCGTGGTCAGCCCCAGTTCGCGCTGGATCTGCCGGATCTGCTCGCGCAGGTGCTTGCGGATCCGTGCGTCCAGCGCCGACAGCGGCTCGTCCAGCAGCAACAGGCGCGGACGGGTCACCAGCGAGCGGGCCAGCGCCACGCGCTGGCACTGGCCTCCGGACAGTTGATGGGGATAACGGCTGGCGAAGTCGTGCAGCTCCACCAGGCGCAGGACTTCGAGCACGCGCTTGTGGCTCTCGTCGGCGTTGACCTTCTGCATGCGCAGGCCGAAGGCCACGTTCTGTTCCACGGTCATGTTGGGGAACAGCGCATAGCTCTGGAACACCATGCCGATCCCGCGTTTCTGTGGGCTCAGGGGCACGATGTCGTGGCCGTCGAGGAGGATCTTGCCGGCGTCCACCGGGGTCAGGCCGGCGATGCAGCGCAGCAGGGTGGACTTGCCGCAGCCGGAGGGGCCGAGCAGGGTGACGAATTCGCCCTTGTGGATTTCGCAGTTGATGTCGCTGAACACCGGGGTGCCACTGTAATTTTTCTGCAGGTGTTGGACGCTGACGAAGCTCATTGGCTTTTGTCCTTGTTCAAGATGTTGGCGGCCCAGGTCAGAACCAGCACAAAGAAGAAGTAGGAAATCACCAGCGCGCTGGTGAAGTGGCCGCTGCTGTTGCGCATGTTGTTCAGGTAGACCTGCAGGGTTTCGTAGCGGGTGCCCACCAGGATGTTGGCGAACACGAATTCGCCGAACAGGAACGAGAACGACAGCAACAGGGCCACCATCAGGCCCTTGCGCAGGTTCGGCAGCACCACCAGGAAAGCCGCCTGCCAGGTGCTGGCGCCCAGCAGCTGGGCGGCGTCCATCAGGTCGCGCAGGTTGATCGCCTGCAGGTTGTTGGTGATCGCCCGGTACATGAAGGGCAGGGCCACGGTGAAGTAGCAACCGACGAGGATCCACGGTGTGCCGACCATCGCGAACGGCCCTGAACCGTAGAGTTGCAGCAGGCCCACCGAGGACACCACCGGCGGCACCGCGAACGGCAGCAGGATCAGGATGTTCATCAGCGCATCGAGCCGTGGGAAGTGGTAGTGCACCACGAACAGCAGCGGCAGGATCAGCACCACCGACAGGATCAGCGCACCGACGCAGACCAGCAGCGACTGGCCGAAGGCGTGCAGGAAGCGCGGGTCGCTCCACAGCTGGATATACCACTTGAAGGTAAAGCCGCTGGGCAGGATGGTCGCCGACCAGCTGCTGGCGATGGAGTAGACCAGGGTCCCGGCCAGCGGCAGCAGGAGGATTGCGAACAGCAGGTACACCACGAGCCGGTGATAGAGGGCGGCGGAGCCGGGTTCAGCGCGAGACATGGTAGCTCCTCTTCAACAGCAACTGATGGACGATGGTCACCAGGGTCATCAGCGCCACCAGGACCACGGCCAGGGCGCTGGCCATGTTCGGGTCCAGGGAGATGTCGCCGGAAACCATGGCGGCGATGCGGATCGGCAGCACGTTGAAGTTGCCGGTGGTCAGCGCATAGACCGTGGCGTAGGCGCCCAGGGCGTTGGCCAGCAGGATGACGAAGGTCCCCAGCAGCGCCGGGGTCAGCACCGGCAGGCCGATGTGGCGCCAGAACTGCCAGCCGCTGGCGCCGAGCAAGGCCGCGGACTCGCGCCAGTCTTCGCGCAGGGCGTCGAAGGCCGGGTAGAGCAGCAGCACGCCCAGGGGGATCTGGAAGTAGGTGTAGAGAATGATCAGGCCGGTCTTGGAGTACAGGTTGAAGTCCTGAATGATCCCCGCCTGCTTGAGCATGATGGTGATGCTGCCGTTGAAACCCAGCAGGATGATGAAGGCGAACGCCAGGGGCACGCCGGCGAAGTTGCTGGTCATGTTGGCGAAGGCGTTGACGAAGTTGCGCAGCTTCGAGTCGACCCGGCGCAACGAGTAGCTGCCGAGGATCGCGATGACGATGCCGAACACGCTCGACCAGAAGCTGATTTCCAGGCTGTATTGGATGGCCTGCAGATAGAACTTCGAGCTGAAGATCTTGTTGAAGTTGGCCAGGCCCCAGCCCAGCTCTTCCGATTGCAGGCTGTTGACCAGCACCCAGAGTAGCGGGGCGATCTGGAACACGATGAAGAACAGGGCAAAGGGCAAGAGGCACAGGATCGCCAGCCATTTGCCGCGGGTGAATGCATTCACTTCAGCAACTCCCGGCATACAGGTTTGTCGTGGGGCGCGCCGAGCAATTCGCAGATGGTGCCGCACAGCTCGGTCTGATCCGGGGTGGCGACAGGGCTGAGGCTGAACGCATCGCCGAGGACGAACAGCGGCACTTCCCGCTCCTCGGGCAACAGGCCGTTGTGGGAGCGGTCGTTGTTCATGCCGTGGTCGGCCGTCACCAGCACCTGGTAGCCGGCGTCGAGCCAGCCTTGCAGGTAGTCGGCGAGGATGATGTCGGCGGAGCGTGCGCTGTTGCGGTATTGCGGGCTGTCGAGGCCATGCTTGTGCCCGGCGTCGTCGATGTTCATCGGGTGCACCAGCAGAAAGTTCGGCGCATGGCGCAGCCGCAGGTGCTCGGCATCGGCGAACAGGTGGGAGTCGGGGTAATGGTCGTTCCAGTAGAAATGCCCGTGCTGGATCGGCAGCTTCTTGTTGTCGGTATGCCGGTCCCGGGCCGGGTTGAACGGTGAGCGGTTGTACAGCTCGCTGACCCAGTGATAGGCCGCGGCGGCGGTGCTGAGCCCGGCGGCGCTGGCATAGTGGAAAATGCTGCGCTGGTTGGACAGGCGCGAGACGTTGTTGTGCACGATGCCGCTGTCCAGCGGTGGCACCCCGGTCAGGATGCATTCGTAGAGCGGTCGGGACAGGGCCGGCAGTTCACATTCCAGCTTGTACAGCGCGGCGCGTCCTGCGCCGACGTAGGCCTGAAGGTGTCCCATGGCATGGCGGGCGACCTCGTGGTTGAGGCCGTCGAGCACGACAAGGATGACGTTGTGTGGCATGGGGGAGGACTCCGCAAGACAACCAGGTGCCTGTAGGAGCGAGCTTGCTCGCGATGGCATCTCTGCGGTTCCAGGGCAGACCGCAGTGCCTGGATCGCGAGCAAGCTCGCTCCTACAGATGCAGCATTACTGCATGTTGATGATCACTTCTTCCTGCCATTTCTGTGGCAGGCCCTTGGAGGTCTTCTCCCAGGCATCGGCGTCCTTGATCGGCGTGACTTTCTTGTACTGCTCGTTGGGCAGCAGGTTGGCCTGGACTTCGGCGGGCAGGGTCAGGTGCTCGGCGCGGATCGGACGCGCATTGCCGCGTGCCAGGTTGATCTGCCCGGCATCGCTGAAGATGTATTCACGGGTCAGCTTGGCCGCGTTCGGGTGCTTGGCGTATTTGTTGATGATAGTGGTGTAGCCGGAGATCACCGAGCCGTCCGACGGGATCAGCACGATGTAGTCGTCCTTGTTGACCATCTTGTTGCGGTAGCTCAGGCCGTTGAAGTCCCAGACCACGCCGACTTCCACTTCACCCTTTTCCATGGTGGCGATGGTCGGGTTGGCCAGCGACAGGCGCCCTTGCTTGGCGATCTCGGCGAACATCAGCAGCGCCGGCTGGAGGTTCTTTTCATCGCCGCCCTTGGCGATGGCCGCAGCCAGCACGCCGTTGGCGGCCTGGGCGGCGGTGCTCACATCGCCGATGGAGACCTTGTATTTGCCTTTCTCCAGGTCGGCCCAGCTTTTCGGCGCTTCGGAACCGTGCAGCAGCTTCTTGTTGATGATGAAGGCAATGGTGCCGGTATAGGCCAGCGCCCAGTTGCCGTCCTTGTCCTTGGCCCAGTCCGGGACCTGGTCCCAGGTGCTTGGCTTGTAAGGCTGGACCACGCCCTGCTTGACCGCGATCGGGCCGAAGGCCGCGCCGACGTCGCCGATGTCGGCGCTGGCGTTGTCTTTCTCGGCGGCGAACTTGGCGATCTCCTGGGCCGAACTCATGTCGGTGTCGATGTGCTTGAGGCCGTAGTTCTTGGCCAGGTCTTCCCAGGTCCCTTTCCAGTTGGCCCAGTCGTCGGGCATGCCGACGCTGTTGACGGCGCCTTCGGCTTTCGCCGCGGCTTCCAGGGTCTTCAAGTCGGTATCAGCGGCCATGGCGGCGGTGCACAGGGCGATGGTCGAGCCTAACAGTGATGCCAGGAAAAGCTGTTTCATCCGAAGCTCCTTTGGGCGTGTTCAACGCTGTGTTTGTCTAACGTTGTTGGTCTAGGTCAGCAATACCTGAGCCAATTTAAGCCGGCTGGATGACACTTTAATGTCGGCATCAGTCCTGCAAGGCATTCGCGGGCGGCAGGTGCGGGGCTGCGAGATAAGCGTAGACCAAGGCTAAACGGCTGATATGAAAGGACTTGGCCAGCCAATTGCAGGCGTCTGGCACAGCCGTTGGGCGGCTTTGTCATCTGTCAGTCATATGCATTGCCTAGGCTCTCGGTGAAGGCTGAGTGCCTTTTTTCCAGGCACGTTTTGCCCTGAAACAGTGCTGGTCTAGTCCAGATAGGTAACGTTGATGCGCGAAGAGGCAGTCAAGGCGGTGACAGCCATTGGGCAGGTCCTGCAGGAACAGATCGATCACGGGTTGTTGGCGCCCGGTAGCAAGCTGCCGGCCGAGCGCAAGCTCAGCGAGTTGTTCGGTACGACCCGGATTACCGTGCGCGAAGCCTTGTTGCAGCTGGAGGCCCAGGGCCAGATCTATCGCGAGGAGCGGCGCGGCTGGTTCGTCTCGCCACCGCGCCTGGCCTACAACCTGATGCAGCGCAGCCACTTTCACGCGATGGTCAGCGCCCAGGGGCGGGTGCCGTCGACCGAGATGATCTCGGCGCGCCTGCAACCGGCTTCAGCGGCGGTCTGTGCCTGGTTGCAGCTGCCGGCGCTGTCCAGCGTGATCCAGATCCGTCGGGTACGGCGCATCGACGAACGTCTGGTGCTGTATGTGGAGCACTACCTCAATCCGCAGTACTTCCCGGGCATCCTCGAGTTCGACCTGAACCAGTCGATCACCGAGCTGTACGCGCGGCACTACGACCTGCATTACGGCCGAGTGCGTTTCGAGATCGTGCCGACTTCCTTGCCGGTGGAAGCCGCGGCGGCGCTGAAGGTGTCGGTGGGCAGTCCGGGATTGCGGATCGCCCGGGTCAATTACGACCAGAATCAGCGCCTGATCGACTGCGACCTGGAGTTCTGGCGCCACGATGCGATCCATGTCGGCGTCGATGTGGTCTGAGCCCGCTCCCGTTGCAGGAGCGGGCTTGCTCGCGATGACGTCAGGGGCGTTTCGATCCTTAGGGTTTGGCTCCGGCGAACAGGTAATCGGTGGTCAATGACGCCAGGGTACGCACGCCCACCACCAGCGCCGATTCATCGACAAAGAACCCCGGGTTGTGGTTCGGCGCGGCCTTGGCCATGTCCTGGTCCCGTGGCGTCACGCCGAGGAACACGAACAGCCCCGGCGCCTCCTTGGCATAGAAGGAAAAGTCTTCCGCGCCTCCCACCAACGGGCCCTGCACCACATCGTCCTTGGCCGCCCAGCGCAGGCTTGGCAGCATTTTCTCGGTCAGGGCCGGGTCGTTGATGGTCGGGTCGTACTTCTCGATGATGCTCACCTCGGCCTTGGCGCCACCGCTTTCGGCGATCTTTTCCACGGTCTGGCGCACATCGCTGTGCAGCTTCTGGCGGATGCCGTAGTCGTAGGAGCGGATGGTGCCGGTCATGTCCAGCGACTCGGGGATGATGTTGTAGCGCGTGCCGCCGTTGATGGTGCCGATGCTGACCACCGAGGGGAACGACGAGATATCGGTGCGCCGGCTGACCACGGTTTGCAACCCGACCACGGTCTGGGCGCCGACCGTGATCGGGTCGATGCCGTCCCAGGGGCGGCCGGCGTGGGTCTGCTTGCCGAGGATCCTGATACGCAGGTCGTCGGAGCTGGCCAGGGTCGGGCCCGGTCGATAGGCGATGCGCCCGGCCGGAATCCCGGCCCAGACATGCAGGCCGAACACCGCGTCCGGCTTGGGCGATTTCATGACGCCTTCCTGCACCATCATCTTCGCGCCCCAGGTGTTCTTGCCGTCGGGGACGAAATCGCTCGGGCCTTCTTCGGCGGGCTGGAAATAGAACACCACGGTGCCGGGCAGACGCTCACGCATGTCGCTGAGGATTTTCGCCGTGCTCAGCAGGATGGCGGTGTGGGCGTCGTGGCCGCAGGCGTGCATGACGTCCACTTCCTTATCCAGATAGCGCCCCTTGGCCTTGGAGGCGAACGGCAGGTCCGCGACTTCCTTGACCGGTAGCGCGTCCATGTCGGCGCGTAGGGCCACGGTCGGGCCGGGCAGGGCGCCCTTGAGCACCGCCACCACGCCGGTGCGGGCGACGCCGGTCTTGACCTCCAGGCCCAGGGCGCGCAATTGCGTGGCCACCAGTTCGGCGGTGCGTTGTTCGGTGTTGCCGAGTTCCGGGTGGGCGTGGATATCGCGACGGGTTTCCAGCAGCGCCGGCTCCAGGGCCTTGGCCTGTTCGGCGATGTGCTGGCGGGCCTGTTCCATGGCGCTGTCGTCGACGGCGTTGGCGGCCTGGCTGGACAAGGCCAGGACGCCGATCAGGCAGGCTTGGGCGATAGCGGATAACTGCATAGGGACTCTCTCCATGATTATTGTTGTGCTGCTCAGGTGGCAAAACCTGTGACCGCCCCAACCGTGGAGAGTGCGGCCGCGCCCTTGCCAGTACGCGGCCGGACGCCTTACTCCTCTTGCTGGGGCCCGCCGCCGGCGGTGATCACTTGCACGCTCATGCGTGGCGTGGCCAGGTCCATTCCGGCTTCGTCGAGGTGGCGCTTGAGGGACAGGTTGAAGGCCCGTGACACCTCCCATTGCTTGATCGGCGCGGTCTTGAAGCGGGCGCGCAGAATCGCGTTGCCGGACTCGAAGCTTTCCACCCCCTGGAACTCCAGCGGCGACCAGATGTTGCGCCGTTGCAGCGGGTCGGTGCGCATCTTCTGGCCGACATCGCGCATCAGCTTGATGGCCTCGTCTATGTCCATGTTGTACGGAATGGCCACCCGGAAGATCGCGTAGCCGAACTCCCGGGAGTAGTTCTTGATGCTCTTGATTTCGCTGAACGGGATGGTGTGCACGATGCCGTCGATGTCCCGCAGGCGCACGGTGCGGATGGTCAGGCCTTCGACAGTACCCAGGTGGCCGCCGACGTCCACGTAGTCGTCGATGGCCAGGGAGTCCTCGATGATGATGAACAGGCCGGTGATCAGGTCGGCCACCAACGACTGGGCGCCAAAACCGATGGCCAGGCCGATCACACCGGCACCGGCCAGTAGCGGCGTGACGTTCATGCCCATGTTCGCCAGGGCGACGATCAGGGCGATGATGAAGATCGCCACGAACAGCACGTTGCGGATCAGCGGCATCATGGTCTGCGCCCGGGCATTGGCCAGGCCTTTGCGCGAACGGGTCAGGGCGTGGTGCACCGCGGTGTCGCTGAGGATCCAGATCAGCCAGGCGAACAGCAGGGTGCCGCCGAGGCTGAACAGCTTGACGCTGATTTCGTGGCCGTCGCCTTCGGTGAAGCGGATCAGCGACATGCCCCAGACCCGCAGGCCGAGTTCGATGAATACCAGCCACACCATCAGGTGGGCGAGGGTGTAGAAGAAGCCTTTCAGGCGCTCGGAGTACAGGGCGTGGCGCTTGTGCCCGCGATGGGGCTTGAGCGAATGGCGGCGCACCAGGCCGTTGATCACCATGCACAGCACCAGCAGCACGGTGCAGATCAGCGACTGGCGCAGGGCAGTGCTGGTGTCGCCGGCGGAAATGAAGGTGGCGAACAGGGAGATGGCCACCAGCACCAGCGCTGGCAGGTACCAGAAGGTGCCGATGATCTCGATGGTGTCGCTCAGGGCGCGGCGGGTCAGGCGCCGGGACAGCGGCTGGTTGCGGATCAGGTGCGCGATCGGCCGGCGGAAACGCAGGATGAACACGCCGGTGGACAAGGCCGCCATGACATTGGCGAAGGTGGCCGCGGTGTGCGCCAGGTGGCTGCCCAGGCTGGCGATCAATCGTGGGTCGCTCAAGGCCTCGCCGAAGGCGGCGAAACTGCCGATCAGCCACAACGGCCGGAACGCCTGGCGGCGCAGGATGTACAGGGCGCGGTGGCGGTTCGGACCGTCCAGCACGGAAAAGGCGATCACGCAGATCGCCGAGAAACAGGTGCCGACCACCAGCGCGTAAGCCAGGACCATGGCCAGGTCCTTGCCCAGGGATGACGGCAGTTTGTAGGTCATGTACACGGTCATGATCAGCGCGATCAGCCAGGGCCCCAGTTTGCGCAGGGCGAAGCGCAGCAGGTCCCAGGTCTTGGGGTGCTGCGGCAGTTCTTCGGTGAGGCCGAAACGCTCCCGCAGGCGGTGGCTGAGCCAGATCAGCGCCGCCGCCAGCAGGCTCCAGACCATCAGGATCAGGGCGAAGGCGAAGATGATCGGCAGCCATTCGCTGGCCGGCAGCATCAGGGCCGCCAGTTCATCCTGGGCCTGATCGAATTCGTTCGACCAGCGGGTGATCGGGCTGTCGGCGCCGGAGAACTGTTTTTCGAAGCTGGACAGGGTGCCGCCGATCAGGCCGAGCACGCCTTCTTCGGCGGGTGTCTGGGCTTTTTTCGTGGCGTCGCGGAGCTTTTTCAGGTCGGTCAGCAACTGGCTGCGTTGCTGGTCGTTTTCCAGGGATTTGATGACCTCGTCCAGCGACTGTCCCAGGGGCTGCTCGGCTTGTGGCTGGGTTTTACCGCTGTTGAGCAGGCCCGGCAGACCCACCGCCTGGGCCGATGACAGCGGCAATAGTGTCAGGAGACAGAGAAACAGGCAGTAGGGCAGAACGGAAAGACGAGCGAACACTGGGCGGTCAACCTCAGAAAAAGCGGATCGACCGAGTGTACGAGGCAGCTAATACCAATGCGAGCCTGGACGGCGCATTTTATTCGGCGAGTTTGGCGAGGATCTTGTAGATCACGGTGCCGAGGATCAGCAGCATACCGGCCCACATGCTGAAGATGCCGGCATTCTTGTCGCGGAAGTTGTAGCCGATGGCCAGCAGGATCATTCCCGAGAGAATGGGAATGAGCATGGCGTGGAACGAAGACATCGAGATCATGGCGACAGCCTTGTCGGAGGGGATACTCACCAGTCTAGGTGGCTTTGGCAGAGTTCGGGTTGATGTGCATCAGAAATGCTTCAGCACCCTTGTCGCCACTGCCGCAGGCTGCGATCGCCTGTAAAACAGGCGCAGGATCCTCGGATCGCTGAAGCCCTTCGGGCTTTTCGCAGCCTGCGGTAGCGGCTACACGGGGCTTACGGCAGGTCGCGGCTGGCGTAGAACGCGCTCAGTACCTTCACCAGATGCGCCAGGTCGTGGCTGCCGCACAGTTCGCGGATCGAGTGCATGGCGAAGGTCGGCAGGCCGATATCCACGGTGCGCACGCCCAGGTGGCTGGCGGTGATCGGGCCGATGGTCGAGCCGCAGCCCATGTCGCTGCGCACCACGAAGCTTTGCACTGGCACTTCCTCGGCCATGCACAGGTGGCGGAAGAAACCGGCGGTTTCGCTGTTGGTGGCGTAGCGCTGGTTGCTGTTGACCTTGATCACCGGGCCGGCGTTGAGTTTCGGGCCGTGGTTGGCATCGTGCTTGTCGGCGTAGTTGGGGTGTACGCCGTGGGCGTTGTCGGCCGAGACCAGCAGCGACTTCTGTATGGTGCGCACGAATTCGTCGCCTTCGGGCAGCAGGCGTCGCAGGGTCTGCTCGAGCATCGGGCCGTCGGCGCCGCATGCCGAGCAGGAGCCGACTTCTTCGTGGTCGTTGCAGACCAGCACGCAGGTCTCCTCGGTGTCGGCGTTGAGCAAGGCTTGCAGGCCGGCGTAGCAGGACAGCAGGTTGTCCAGGCGCGCGCCGGCGATGAAGTCGCCGTGCAGGCCGATCACCGCGGCGCTTTGGGTGTCGTAGAAGCTCAGCTCATAGTCGAGCACCACATCGGCGTTCAGGCCGTGTTCGCGGGCCAACTGGTCGGTCAGCACCGCGCGGAAGTCGACCCGCTCGTCGCCGGCGAATTGCGCGAGGATCGGCGGCAACTCGGTCTGGGCATTGATGGCCCAGCCCTGGTTGGCTTCGCGATTGAGGTGAATGGCCAGGTTGGGGATGATCGCGATGGGCGCCTTGAAGTCGATCAGCTGGCTTTCGACCTTGCCGTCGCGACGGAAGGTGACGCGGCCGGCCAGCGACAGGTCGCGGTCGAACCAGGGCGCCAGCAAGGCGCCGCCGTAGACTTCCACGCCCAGTTGCCAGAAGCCCTGGCGTTGCAGCTCCGGTTGCGGCTTGACCCGCAGGCACGGGCTGTCGGTGTGCGCGCCGACCATGCGGATCCCGCCTTGCAGGGGCGAATGCCGACCCAGCTTGACGGCCACGATGGAGGAGTCATTGCGGGTGACGTAGTAGCGACCGTTGGCTTCGGTGGTCCACGGCTCGCGCTCGTCGAGACGCTGGTAGCCTGCGGCCTCCAGGCGTTGAACGAGGCTGGCGGTTGCATGGAAAGGGGTAGGGGAGGCCTTGAGGAAGTCGATCAGGCCCTGGTTCAACTCTTCGCGCATAAGTAACTCCAGACAGCAGTGGCGCGAGTTTACCGTATCGGCTCGCGGCATTGCAGGCGCAATGCCGTTGAGGGAGACAACATTCATCGCGGCAGGGAAAACGGCTCAGCCGGTGATCAGGTTGCCTTTGAGGAACACTTCGCGGCGTTGCTTGCGGCCCACATATTCATGCTTGCTGGCCTGGTAAACCTGGTTGAATTTCTCTGCGCAAATGCCCGGTAGTTGATCGAGGTATTCCTCCACCAGCGCGTCGTACTGCGCTTCGGTGATCAGTTTGTAGACTTCGCGACGATAGAAGAACCCCAACTGAAAACCCAGGGTCTCGCTGGGATGGGGCGTGATGGTCGCGAAGCAGTTCTCGAAGTCGATGGCCTTGAGCGGAGCCTGGGGGCTGATCATGATGTTGCCGGCCCAGAAATCCATATGGGTGATGTTCTTTTGCGCGAGGGAGTGCAGCAGCCCGAATGCATCGCGGATAAAGGGTTCGATCTTGTCCGGGTTGTTGCGCAACCACTGTACGCCGTCGATGTAATCGTCCAGCAGGCGGGTAAGGATGAAGTATTCCTGTACCAGCCCCAGGCGATCCCGGGTATAGCCGAATCCTTCAAGGTCGGACATCTGTACGCCGCGTCGCTGGGCTTCGACGGTGTTGATCAGCTCTTCCAGCGGCCAGTCGAAGCGGCCGTTGCGCTGGGGCTTGCCCAGGGTGACGCGAACTTTCGCCTTGAGCGTATCCAGGGGCTGCACCTTGGCGAACAGCGGTGTCTCGCCGTTCGCCAAAGGGGCGCTGGCGCGGGTCTGTTTGTGTGCGTGACGTTGGCGGATGAGTTGTTCGAGGGCTGTGCAGGCGTTTGCCGAAGGTTTTTCGCGAAGGTGCAGGGTGGTATTCAGAAAGCAGAAGGTGAAAGGGTAATCGCGTTGAAATGGCTGACTGCTGAGCACGAGGGCTTCCTGCCTTAATATCGAATAGCCACTATTTTAATATTTTTTTCACAAATCCATAACAAATTATTCAGATTAATCTTCATTTTTGGTCGGATTTTTCTGAGGTTGTATGCCCCTCAATCGAGGGGCGTCCCGCTACGGTGGTCGCTCTCGATCAGAACGGTGCCGGGCACTCGAAGCGCAGGCGTTCGCCGCTCTGTGGATGGGTGAAGCTGAGCATGCTGGCGTGCAGGCACAGGCGTGGCCAGGCGGCCAGCGCTTGTGGATGCGCGTACAAGCCGTCGCCCAGCAGCGGGTGACCGATGGACAGCATATGCACCCGCAACTGGTGCGAGCGCCCGGTGATCGGGGTCAGCTCGACCCGGCACCAGTCGCCGCAGCGTTCCAGCACGCGCCAGAAAGTCAGGGCGTTCTTGCCGAATTCGTGGTCCACCACGTGCCGCGGTTTGGTCGGCGGGTCGTAGCGCAGTGGCAGATCGATGCTGCCGCTGTCCAGTTCCGGTTGGCCCCAGCACAGCGCGGTGTAGGCTTTTTCGGTCTCGCGGTCGTGAAATTGCCGGGACAGTTCGCGGTGGGTATCGGGGTCGCGGGCCAGCAGGATGATGCCGGAGGTTTCCCAGTCCAGCCTATGGACGATGCGGGCTTCCGGGTAGCCGTTTTCCTGCAGGCGGGTGATCAGGCAATCCTTGTTGTCATCGGCCCGGCCAGGCACTGAGAGCAGCAGGGTGGGTTTGTCCACCACCAGGACAGCGGCGTCCTGGTGAATGATGCGGATATTCGACAGCGGCATTAAAACAGCCTCGTAACAAACGCCAACGGCGGCTCGATCAGCCCGGCTTCTACGGGAGCGGGCTTGCTCCTGTAGAAAACCGAGGGATCGAGCCGCCGTGGCTCCAGCCTGGTCGATCAGCGATCAGGCAGGGTGATATTGAGTTCCAGGATCGAGCAACTGCCCTGGTTTTCCAGAGCGACGTGCACGTCATCGGACCCGATATTGACGTACTTGCGGATTACTTCCACCAGTTCCTTCTGCAAGGCAGGCAAGTAATCGGGGGTAGTGCGTTGGCCGCGTTCATGCGCCACGATGATCTGTAGACGCTCTTTCGCTACCGACGCGGTGCTTACTTTTTTGCTGGCACGAAAGAAGTCAAAAAGGTTCATTTACCTACCTCCAAACAGGCGCTCGAAGAATCCCTTCTTCTCGACATTGAGGAACCGGTGTTCCTTTTCCTTGCCCAGCAAGCGATCAACGGTATCGCTGTAGGCCTGGCCGGCATCGCTCTGGTCGTCGAGAATCACCGGCACGCCCTGGTTGGAGGCCTTGAGCACCGCCTGGGATTCCGGGATCACGCCCAGAAGGCGCACTGCAAGGATTTCCTTGACGTCTTCGACACCGAGCATTTCCCCTTTTTCGACGCGCTCCGGGTGGTAGCGGGTGATCAGCAGGTGTTCCTGGATCGGCTCTTCGCCTCTTTCGGCGCGACGGGACTTGCTGGCCAAAAGGCCGAGCATGCGGTCGGAGTCGCGCACCGAGGAAACTTCAGGGTTGGTCACGACAATCGCTTCGTCGGCGAAGTACATGGCCAGGTGGGCGCCTTTCTCGATACCGGCCGGGGAGTCGCAGACCACGAAATCGAAGGTCTCCTTGAGCTCCATCAGCACTTTTTCCACGCCTTCCTGGGTCAGCGCGTCTTTGTCGCGGGTCTGACTGGCGGCCAGTACGTAGAGGTTTTCCAGGCGCTTGTCTTTGATCAGGGCTTGCTGCAGGTTGGCTTCGCCGTTGACCACGTTGACGAAGTCATACACCACGCGACGTTCGCAACCCATGATCAGGTCGAGGTTACGCAAGCCGACGTCGAAGTCGACGATGACAGTTTTGTGGCCGCGCAGAGCGAGGCCGGTACCGATAGCGGCGCTGGTGGTGGTCTTACCCACACCACCCTTGCCGGATGTAACCACGAGAATCTTGGCCAAGGTGTTTCACCCCTAAGGAAGAAGGACTGTTCAGCCCCTGAAAAACATCTCTAGAAAACTACTGCAGTCGGACAGCCTTGGCTGGAATTCGGCTTTTGGCCTTTTTCCTACTTCGTTTGAGCCGTTTTCGCTACGTTTTAGAGATGCTTGGAAAATGCGGCAGTATCCGTTAAAGCCGAATGATGTTCAACACGTCGCCCGACAGGCTGACCTGTACGCCCGAACCCCACATCGGATCGCGACGCAGGTCCTCGGAAACCTTGTAATGGCCTGCGATGGAGATCAGTTCAGCGCTCAATTGCTGACAGAAAATCCGCGCCTTGGTGTCGCCCTTGACCCCGGCCAGCGCACGACCGCGCATCGGGCCGTATACATGGATGTTGCCATCGGCGAGAAGTTCCGCCCCCGGACTGACCGAAGAAACCACCACCAGATCGCCACCTTGCGCATATATCTGTTGGCCACCACGTACTGGCGTGGTGATGACGCGGGTCGGTTTGACGGCTGGCTCCGGTGGTTTTTCCGGCTTCTTCCGTGCGACGGGGTCGGCGCTTTCCAGCGGTCGTTCGCGGGCGCCGGACGGCGGCAGCACCGGGATGTCGATGGCGATGGCGGCGGCGATGTCTTCGATGCGGCTGGCGCGGATCGCCAGGGTGCGCAGACCGTGCTGGCGGCACACGCGCATCAGGCCCGGCAGGTCGACGGCGCCTTCGCTTGGCGGCAGTTTGTCCAGCGCCAGAACCAGCGGCGCGTTGCTGAAGAAATTCGGTGCCTGGGCGACTTTGGCGGCCAGTTGCCGATCGAGGCTGTCCAGGTTATTGCGGGACAGCTCCAGCACCGTAATGGCGAGCATGCTGCCCTTCAGCTGGAACACGGGATCTTGGTCTAGCGGTTCGGTTTGGCTCATGTCGGCATACAACGGCTTGTCACTAAAAGTGCCGAGACTTATAACGAGAACGCCCGCAGGCCGCAAGCCGGGTCGAACGATGTAGAATGCGCGGCCACTGTATTTACGGAAGCTTTAATGGATCGCCCGCGTTTTCGAAAAGCATTTCTTGCCCCACGCTTCTGGCCGCTCTGGTGCGGCCTCGGGCTGTTGTGGCTGATCGTGCAGCTGCCGTATCCAGCCTTGCTGGCCATCGGTCGTTTTCTTGGTGCCCTGATGTATCGCTTCGCCGGCGACCGGCGGCGTATCGCCAAGCGCAATCTGGAACTGTGTTTCCCGGAAAAGTCCGCCGCCGAACGCAAGCGTCTGCTCAAGGAAAACTTCGCGTCCACCGGCATCGCCTTCTTTGAAATGGCGATGAGCTGGTGGTGGTCGCGTCAGCGCCTGGCGAAACTGGCTCATGTCGAAGGTCTTGAGCATTTGCAGAAGGCCCAGCGCGAAGGCAAGGGCGTGATTCTGATGGCGGTGCATTTCACCACCCTGGAAATCGGCGCAGCGCTGCTCGGCCAGCAACACACCATCGACGGCATGTACCGCGAACACAAGAACCCGTTGTTCGACTTCGTCCAGCGTCAGGGCCGCGAGCGGCACAACCTCGATTCGCTGGCGGTGGAACGTGACGACGTGCGCGGCATGCTCAAGCTGCTGCGCGCGGGCCGGGCGATCTGGTACGCACCGGATCAGGACTACGGCGCCAAGCAAAGCATCTTCGTGCCGCTGTTCGGGATTCAGGCCGCGACGGTCACCGCCACCAGCAAGTTTGCCCGACTGGGCAAGGCACTGGTGGTGCCGTTCACTCAGGAGCGTCTGGCCGACGGCAGCGGTTATCGTCTGGTGATTCATCCGCCGCTGGAAGGTTTCCCGGGCGAGACCGAAGAGGAAGATTGCATCCGCATCAATCAGTGGGTCGAAGGCGTGTTGCGTGAATGCCCCGAGCAATACCTGTGGGCACACCGGCGCTTCAAGAGCCGGCCACCGGGCGAGCCGAAGCTGTACGCCAAACGCGGTTGATTGACCCATCCCCATAAGCACCACGGAGCGTTGCGATGAGCCCAACTGAACCGGTCACAGGTTTGATTCTTTCCGGCGGCGGGGCTCGGGCGGCGTATCAGGTGGGGGTGCTGGCGGCGATTGCCGAATTGCTGCCGTTGGGGGCGGACAATCCGTTTCCGGTGATTGTCGGCACGTCGGCCGGGGCGATCAACGCAGTCAGCCTGGCCAGCGGTGCCACGGATTTTCGCGCCGCCATCGAACGCCTGACGCTGTTCTGGCAAGGCTTTCGCAGCCATCGCGTGTTGCGCAGCGACTGGCCGGGGGTGATCCGCCAGGCCAGCCGTTTCGTCAGCCACAGCCTGTTGGGCATGGGCCGGCAAATGCCGGTGGCGCTGCTCAACAGTTCACCGCTGCGTCATCTTCTCAACGAAAAACTGCACATGCCCGGCATCGCCGAGTCCATCGCGCGCAAGCAATTGCACGCAGTGGCGGTCACGGCGTTCGGCTACGAGTCGGGACAGGCGGTGACGTTCTACCAGGGCGGCGGGACCATCGACTCCTGGCTGCGTCATCGGCGCATCGGCGTACCGACACAGTTGTCGGTGGAGCACCTGCTGGCCAGTTCGGCGATCCCGTTGTTGTTCGCGCCGGTGAAGATCGGCGATGAGTATTTCGGCGATGGCGCGGTGCGGCAATCGGCGCCGATCAGCCCGGCGCTGCATCTGGGCGCGAGCCGGGTGCTGGTGGTGGGTGTCAGCGGCAACCCGCGTGGTTTCGATCCGGCGCAACCGCTGGAACGCACCTACACCGGGCAGCAGCCGACGCTGGCGCAGATCGGCGGGCACATGCTCAACAGTACGTTCATTGATAGCCTGGAAAGCGATATCGAGTTGCTTCAGCGTCTGAACCAGTTCAGTCATCTGATGCCCGAAGGCACGCCGACCCGTGCGCTGGGGGTGGCGCCGGTGGAAGTGCTGGTGATCTCGCCGAGTCAGCCGATCGATGAAATCGCGGCGCGGCATCGCCAGGAACTGCCGGCGGCGTTGCGGTTGTTTCTGCGTGGGCCGGGAGCGACCAAGACGAGCGGGGCAGGGGTGTTGAGTTACTTGCTGTTCGAGGCGGGGTATTGCAGCGAATTGATCGACCTCGGGCGGCGCGATGCCTTGGCCAAACGTGATGAGCTGTGCCGGTTTCTCGGGATTGGCGAGGCGCTGGTTCCGGCCTGAGAACGATGGCGCCCGAGCGGGCGCCATCTGAACCTTCATCAGAAGTGGAACTTCACCAGGAAGCTGGTCACGTTCTGATTGGTGGTGAAGGCCTTGGTGTCGTCGATACCGTACTTGTCTTTCCAGTAGTCGTATTCAACACCGACGTACAACTGCTTCTCGCCGAAATTCAGCGCCTTGCCCAGGTCGTATTTGACCTGAGGGTTGAAGTGCAGGTTGGCGTGGTATTCGCCTTTGTTGTTGACGTCGTTGTCGACCACCCAGTCCATGTAGCCGTCGATCAGGATGTTCGAGTCGCCCACCGGAATGGTGTAGGACCACACTGGCGTGATCTGCCAGACGTTGTCACCCGGACGCGAGCCTTCGGTGTGACGCTGGTAGAAGTTCAGCTGGAAGTAGTCGAAGCCCGGAATGGCCAGGTCGAAGCCCGGGCCGATCAGGTAGGACTCGGTATCACCCTCGCCGAACTCGTAGGTCATCGCCAGCAGGACGTCCTTGATCGGGCCGAACTCGATCTTCTGGTCGAGCACCTTGCCCAGCGAGATGCGTGGCTGGAACTCGCCGTAGTAGGTGTTCGGACCGTTGTTGAAGTCCTTGTCACCGTTGTAGAAGATCTTGTCGAGGAAGAAGAAGTTGTCCCCGTACTTCCACGCATCGGCGTGCTCGAAGGTCACGGTCTGCTGGATGGCCGGGTTGACCTTGAAGTCTTTGCCGTAGAGGTAGGTCAGGCTGTTGTTCTGCCATTGCAGCAGGCCGTCGGCCATGGCCTGACCCCCTGCCAGCAGCGATCCCGCAAGCATCAGGCTGGTGCACATACGTTTCATTCGGTTGCTCCCAAAGTAGGTGTTCCACGTTTATTTTTTTGAGTCGGCGCTCTGGTGTGGCGCCTTTTTTCGTTGCTGCAAAAGTCATCCATTCGGTCAGCTTTAGTGCTGTTAGCAAGAGCTGAGCCAAGGCTTTTCGAAAAGCAAAAAAACGCCCGTCGGCTGCTGAAAAACAGTCGATTGAGCGTGTTTTCGGGATGCCTCGGTACTGACCGCGGCCGGGATAAGTTGGCTTTTCGGTCAGGAATTAAATTCGGGCTTTTTTTTAGACCGAATTCAGGAGGCCGCGGAGAATACTGACTCAACGGCCAGGCCTCAAGTGCCCCGCAACAGAGCACCGACGACAGGTAGGGGGCACGGTTGCGGGTCATCTTAGAAGTGCACCTTCACCAGCAGGCTGGCGGTGTTCTGGTTGGTGTCGAAACTGTGGGTGCTTTCGACCCCGTATTTGTTTTTCCAGTAGCTGTATTCGGTGCCGACGTACACCTGCTTTTCACCCCAGCCGAGGGCTTTGCCCAGGTCGTATTTGATCTGCGGGTTGATGTGCAGGTTGGCGTGATAGGTGCCGCGCGAGTTCTGGTCGTTGTCGACCACCCAGTCCAGATAGCCGTCGATCAGCAGGTCGGAATTGCCCACGGGAATGCTGTAGGACCAGCCGGGCGTGATCTGCCAGACGCCGTCGCCCGGGCGCGGGCCTTCGGTCTGGCGGCGGTAGAAGTTCAGGGTGAAATAGTTGAAGCCCGGTACCTTGAGGTCGAAGCCGGGGCCGATCAGATAGGCCTCGCTGTCGCCTTCGCCGTACTCGTAGGTCATGGCCAGCAGCACGTCCTTGATCGGGCCGAACTCCAGCTTCCTGTCGAAGATCTTGCCGAACGACAGGCGCGGGCTGAATTCGCCGTAGAACGCGTGGGGGCCTTTGTTGCGGTCTTCCTGGCCGTTGTAGAAGATCTTGTCGACGAACAGGAAGTTGTCGCCGTACTTCCACTTGTCGGCGTGCTCGAACGTCACCGTCTGCTGGATCGACGGGTTGATCGCGAAGTTCTTGCCGTACAGGTAGCTCAGGCTGTTGGTCTGCCACAGCAATAAATCGCCGGCCATGGCTTGCGATGCGGCCAGCAGGCCGCCGCTCAACAACACGTTGGTTTGAGTCCGGATCATCTGTTGCTCCCTCTTGTTTTTATTGTTTGAGGCAAAGCTGTCGCGAGGGGGCAGGCTTGGGCGAGCCCCCTTTTTTACTCTTCGGATCAGTGCGGGTGTGCGTGGCAGTCGTTGATCGCGGCGCGTTCGGCGCCACCGAGAATGTTGAACAACAGGTTCAGCGTCAGCGCGCTGAGGGTGGCCATGGCGATCCCGCTGTGGGTGATCGGGCTCATCCACAATGGCAGGTGAGCGAAGAACTCCGGACGCACCACCGGGATCAGGCCCATGCCGATGCTCACGGCTACCAGCAGTTGATTGCGGCGGTCGCCGATGTCGGCTTCCTGCAGGATCTTGATGCCGGTCGCTGCCACCATGCCGAACATCGCAATCGCCGCGCCACCGAGCACCGCCGGTGGAATCGACGCCACCAGGAATGCCGCTTTCGGCAGCAGGCTCAGGACGATCAGCAAGCCGCCGGCAACGATGGTCACCGAGCGGCAGCGCACGCCGGTCATCTGCACCAGGCCGATGTTCTGCGCGAAGGAGGAGTGGGTGAAGGTGTTGAAGAAGCCGGCGAAGAACGACGCGCCGGCATCACACAGCAGGCCGCGACGCAGCATGCGCGGGCAGACTTCCTGGCCGGTGATCTTGCCCAGCGCGAGGAACATCCCGGTGGACTCGACGAAGATGATCACCACCACCAGGCACATCGACAGGATCGGTGCCAGTTCGAACTTCGGCATGCCGAAATGCAGCGGGGTGACGAACTGAACCCACGGCGCGTTGGCCATGCCGCTCAGGTCGACCATGCCGATGGCGCCGCAGAGCACGTAGCCCAGGCACATGCCGATCAGCACGGAAATGTTGACCCAGAAACCGCGCATGAAGCGGTGGATCAACAGAATGGTGACCAGCACCAGTGCGGCGATGGCCAGGTAAATCGGTGAACCGAATTGAGCAGCGCCAGCGCCGCCGCCGGCCCAGTTCACGGCCACGGGGAACAGCGACAAACCGATCGAGGTGATGACCGTGCCGGTCACCAGAGGCGGGAAGAAGCGTACGACCTTGGACATGAACGGCGCGATGATCATGCCGAAGAACCCGGCGGCGATGGTGGCGCCAAAGATTCCCTGCAGACCGATGCCGGGCATGCCGGCCATGGCGACCATGCTGCCGACGGCGGCGAAACTGGCGCCCATCATTACCGGCATGCGAATGCCCATCGGGCCGATGCCCAGAGATTGCACGATGGTGGCGATGCCAGCGACCAGCAGGTCGGCGTTGATCAGGAAGGCGATTTCTTCACGACTCAGGCCAGCGGCCTGTCCAATGATCAGCGGTACCGCGATGGCGCCGCCGTACATCAGCAGTACATGTTGCAAACCGACCAGGATCAGTTGCAAAAGGGGCAAACGCTGAATGGCGGGTGCGTCGGGGATGCGCGCTTTGGACAGCTCGGACATGCAACACCTCGGATCTTTTTATTCTTGTGATTAACAGCTGCCGGGTTGCTCACAGCTGTTTCTTTGCATCAGGTAAACCGCGTTGCGGCTAATCGCTGGCAAGCCAGCTCCCACACAGGCAGTGCAAAACCCTGTGGGAGCTGGCTTGCCAGCGATGCTTTTACTGCTTAGTTGGTCTGGGCTCCCTGGGCGATCCATGCACCGATCAGGTCACGTTCCTGCTGGGTCATCTGTGTGATGTTGCCCAGTGGCATGATCTGCGTGGTGATGGCTTGCGCCTGGATCCGTGCCGCGTTCTGGCGGATCTGCTCGGGGGTGTCGAACATCACGCCGGCCGGTGCAGCGCTGAACAGCGGGCTGGTCGGTTTGGCCGAGTGACAGACCGCGCAGCGTTCCTGGATCACGTTGTGCACCTTGTCGAACGCAGGACCGGCGTTGGACGCCTGAGCCGGAGCGGCGGCCGGTGCAGCAGGGGCGGCCGGTTGTGCAGCTTCAGCCGGTTTCGCGCCACCACCCAGCGCCGTTTCCGGCAGCGGCTGGTACTCGATTTTCGCAGGCGCCTTGGCCACGTCCGGAGCGGTCGACATCGGCGCAGGGCCGGTGACGTACGCCAGACTGATCATGCCCACCGCTGCCACAGGCAGGGTCCAGGCAAACTTGTGGCTGTCGTGACGGGTGTTGAAGTAGTGACGCACCAACACCGCCAACACTGCGATCCCGGCCAGGATCAGCCAGTTGTACTGGCTGCCGTAAGTGCTCGGGAAGTGGTTGCTGATCATGATGAACAGCACTGGCAGGGTGAAGTAGTTGTTGTGACGCGAACGCAGCAAGCCTTTAGCCGGCAGCGCCGGATCCGGCGTGCGGTTCTCGGCAATCGCGGCAACCAGTGCGCGCTGGGCCGGCATGATGATGCGGAACACGTTGCCGACCATGATGGTGCCGATGATCGCGCCGACGTGCAGGTACGCACCACGACCGCTGAACACCTTGCTGAAGCCAAACGCCGCGCCGATGATCAGCACGAACAGGATGAAGCCGAGCAGGGCAGGTTTTTTGCCCAGAGGCGAATCGCAGAGGAAGTCGTAGATGAACCAGCCGGCGATCAGCGAACCGATGCCGATGGCCACGCCTTCAGGGCCGGTCAGGCCGCTGCCGGGTGCCACGAGGTAAAGCACGGGGTTGGAGTAGAACACCACGCACAGCAGCGCGATCCCCGACATCCAGGTGAAATAGGCTTCCCATTTGAACCAGTGCAGGTTCTCCGGCATCGACGGAGGGGCCAGTTTGTATTTTTCCAGGTGATAGATGCCGCCGCCGTGGATCGCCCACAGATCACCGGCAAGACCGGTTTTCGGGTTGACGCGGTTGAGGTTGTTCTCCAGCCAGACGAAGTAGAACGACGCGCCGATCCAGGCCACGCCAGTGATCATGTGAACCCAGCGCACGCTCAGGTTCAGCCATTCCAACAGATGTGCTTCCACAGTCTTTACCTCTCGCCCGTCACTCTTGTTGTCGAGTGATCGGACCTTCTCTTATTGGTGGGGGGCGAGGATCAAACGCTCATCCTCTTTGAAAAAATGCTCATCGCAGTTATTGCCTGTGCCACTGCGATCAACCACCAGGAAGTCATCCCGCTTTTCGATCGTCAGCACCGGGTGGTGCCAGACGCCGCGATGGTAATTGATGCCCTGCCTGCCGTTGGTGACGAAGGCGCGGACCAAGCCTGATACAGGTACATCGCCAAGTGGCGCGACCACGATCAGAAAGGGGTTGCCGAGCAGCGGAATGAAAGCCTGGCTGCCCAGCGGATGGCGTTCCAGCATGCTGACGGTCAGCGGCATGTCCTGCGCGTCGGCGCGGAAGATGCTGATGATCGCGTTGTCCTCAGGCGTCGCGGTTTCGACCGTCGCCAGTTTGTGGAAGCGCATGGTCGAACCGTTGTTGATCATGAAGTGATCGCTGCCGTCGGTTTCGATCACGTCACCGAAAGGGGCGAAGGCTTCTTTGGTCAGCGGTTCAATCGTCAGTGTGCGCATGCTGTTCTTCTTAATCTCTTGAAAATTGATCGTTCCCACGCTCTGCGTGGGAACGCTGCCATGGACGCTCCGCGTCCACTGTGACGCGGAGCGTCACGGTATGCATTCCCACGCAGACGGTTCGACGCCTCGACGTGGGAACGATCGGGTGTTACTTCGCGACCTTGCCCAAAACGCGCAGGCGGCTCACACCACCGTCCGGGAACACGTTCAGACGGATGTGGGTGATCGGGCCCAGTGCCTTGATCTGCTCGACGAAGGTGTGTTCGGCGTGCATTTCCAGCTTCTGGCTTGGCAGCAGTTCGCGCCAGAACAGCGACTGGGTTTCGATCTGGCTGTCGGTGCCGCCCTTGACGAACGCGCCCTGGATCGAGCAGGTGTCCGGGTAGTTGCCCTTGAAGTGCAGGGTGTCGACGATGATTTTTTCGATCTCGCCCGGGTGGCCCAACGCGACGATCACCCAGTCATTGCCCGGGGTGCGACGACGTGCGGTTTCCCAGCCGTCGCCCATGTTGATGCCACGGCCCGGGTTGAGGATGTTGCTCATGCGGCCGAAGTGTTCGTCGGAGCAGGCGAGGGCGCGGCCACCGTTGAGGGCTGCTGCCAGGTCCACTTGCTCGTTGTCGCCAACCGCCGACCAGTCGCGGAACGGAATACCGTACACGCGCAGACGGGCCACGCCGCCATCCGGGTAGATGTTGAAGCGCAGGTGGCTGAACGCCTTGTCGTTGCTGATTTCGTGGTAGTGGTGGCTGTTGCCCTGCAGCTCGACGGCCGACAGCACTTCAGTCCACTGGGTGTTTTCGTCCGGCTCGCCCGACGCCAGGAAGCAGGCTTCCAGCGAGGCCGATGGCGGGAAGTTGCCGGTGAAGAATGAAGTGTCGATGTCCACGCCTTTGATCGAACCCGGTACGCCCAGGCGGATCACCGCGCTGTCGTAGCCTTCGAAGCGCTTGCGGCGCGATTCCCAGCCGTCCATCCACTTGCCGTTGTCATCGAACACGCCCTCCTTCCACACGGCCGGGGTCGGCTGAAACAGACGATTGGCGTCTGCGAACCAGTCATCGGTGACCGAGATGATTTTGGTGCCCAGACGGGCATCGGCCAGGTTGACGAACTTCTCGAAAGGTACGGCGTAAGCTTTCATTCTTCTTGTCTGCCTTTAAATAAGTGGCTTGGGATGCTTGCAGGGCCCTGGGAAACACAAGCGTTCTAGAGGCTTCTCGGGCCAGGCTCGCTAGAGAGTCAGTAATCGGAACAGGGCGATCTTGTTGATCTCCGCCAGCGCGCATTTGAACTCGGTGTCGACCGGGTTGTGAATGCGCGTTTCGAACGCCGCGAGGATCTGATGCCGGTTGCTGCCTTTTACCGCCATGATGAAGGGAAACTTGAACTTGGCTTTGTAGGCGTCGTTCAGCTCGGTGAAGCGCTGGAACTCTTCGGCCGTGCATTGGTGAATACCGGCGCCAGCCTGTTCATTGGTGCTGGCTTCGGTCAACTCGCCCTGGACGGCAGCTTTGCCGGCCAGGTCCGGGTGAGCGTTGATCAGTGCCAGCTGACTGGCGTGATCGGCGCTCAACAGGATGTCGCTCATGCGCTGGTGCAGGGTTTCGATCTGGTCGATCGATGCGTCCTGGCCCAGGTCGAAGGCCTTCTCGGCCACCCATGGCGAATGTTCGTAGATGTCGGCGAAGGCTTTGACGAAGGCGTCGCGGCTCAGGGTCGATGGTTTCAGGGTTTGAAAGGTGCTCATTTGGCAGCCCCTTGGTACGGGTGGGTTTCGTGCCAGTGACGCGCGATGTCGACGCGGCGGCTGAACCACACCTGTTCATGACTTTTAGCGTATTCGATAAAGCGCTTGAGCGAAGCCAGACGCGCCGGACGGCCCACCAGACGGCAGTGCAGACCGATCGACAGCATCTTCGGTGCTTCGGCGCCTTCGGCATAAAGCACGTCGAACGCATCTTTGAGGTATTCGAAGAAATCGTCGCCCTTGTTGAAACCCTGGACCTGGGTGAAACGCATGTCGTTGGTGTCCAGGGTGTACGGGATCACCAGGTGCGGCTTGCCGGTCGGGTTGTTCGGTTCCCAGTAGGGCAGGTCGTCGTCATAGGTGTCGCAGTCGTAGAGGAAACCGCCTTCTTCCATCACCAGGCGACGGGTGTTCGGGCCAGTGCGACCGGTGTACCAGCCCAGTGGGCGCTCGCCGGTGAGTTCGGTGAGGATGCGGATCGCTTCGAGCATGTGCTCGCGTTCCTGCGCTTCGTCCATGTACTGGTAGTCGATCCAGCGGTAGCCGTGGCTGCAGATCTCGTGACCGGCCTCGACCATCGCGCGGATCACGTCCGGGTGACGCTGGGCGGCCATGGCCACGGCGAAGATGGTCAGCGGAATGTCGAATTCCTTGAACAGTTTCAGGATCCGCCAGACGCCGGCACGGCTGCCATACTCGTAAAGCGATTCCATGCTCATGTTGCGCGCGCCTTGCAGAGGCTGAGCAGCAACCATCTCGGACAGGAAGGCTTCGGATTCTTTGTCGCCATGCAGAATGTTGCGCTCGCCGCCTTCTTCGTAATTGAGTACGAACGACAGGGCGATCCGGGCATTGCCCGGCCAGTGTGGGTGAGGAGGGTTACTGCCGTAACCGATCAGGTCGCGTGGGTAGTCAGCGCTCACTGCAGTCTTCCTTCTTATTCGTTGACAGATTGTGTGGCGCCCTGAAGTTTGAATGGCAGGCTGGCGTCACAGCGATGGGCTGATTGTATACAACTTTATTCTCAATTTGTAAGCCTGAATTTTCGCATTTTTCACCGGCTGTCATCTTTTGCTGTTAATGGCGTGAACCTGCAAGAAACCTGCCTGACCAGTCAGCTAATGGATTGGGGGTTCAATGAATGCGAGGTTATGGGGCAAATCACCGGGAAATCGAAGGATGGCGGGGGTAGCAGCAAAAATGTCGTTTTTATTGTGTACAATTTTTTTGAAAAGTGTCTTAATCAATCGCTCGCCGCAGCTTTTCGTGCTCCGAAACGGTGCGGTCTCCTTTTCAACTGACTTCGGGAGGCGCGAGGTCTGACTGCTCCACGCAGGCAGGCGCGCAGAATCAATGGGACGTTTGACAACACACGTTTTGGACGCTGCACACGGTTGCCCGGGCAGCTCGATCAAGGTCGAGTTGTACCGCGTTGAAGGTTCGCACCTGGAATTGGTCGCCAGTGCGCTTACCAACAGCGATGGCCGGGTCGATGCGCCGCTGCTGCAAGGCGATGACTATCGTACCGGTGTCTATCAGGTTCAGTTCCACGCCGGCGATTACTACCGAGCCCGTGGCGTCCAGTTGCCGGAGCCGGCATTCCTGGACGTGGTCGTGCTGCGGTTCGGCATCTCTGCCGAACAGGATCACTACCACGTACCGTTGCTGATCTCGCCTTACAGCTATTCCACCTATCGGGGCAGCTGACCCCCAAGCAGCTGCCCCTACCGGGAAGCGACTGCGCATATAGCTTCTTTGGTCTTTCGCCCGCTCACACTGCGGGCTTTTTTTCGTCTGTCATTCAGCAATCTGCGATCACAGCCGTGGGTGCCCGTCGCGCACGATAAACACTGTGTCGTCAGCGTTTGCAAGCGTCTGCGGGCCGCCCCTGAGCCAGACGACTTTGTTTCTGGCATTTGCTGCGATCACCGCTGCCGCCGCCGGTGCGCCCACCTGAATATGCAGGCGCAAGCTGGCGCTGTTCTGATCGACATTCAGAGTCTGGTTGATCTTGCGGCCCCGGATGCGATGCAGGCTGATGAAGAATACATAGTCATGCCCGGTGCGCTTGAACACCAATGCCGGATACGAGTTGGAAGGGCTAGGATCGAACACGGCGTAACCGTTACGGGTCAGCAGCGTCGCCATGAAGCGTTTGAGATCCACCGCCGATTGGGTATTGGTCGAATACAGCCATTCCTGGCGAAACAGCGCCGGATCGAAATCCAGTCGATGCAGCGGACCACCCGATTCCGGCGTCGGTAGTTCGATCACACGGATCGTTCCAGCGCCCGACGTTGGCAGGATCGGCAACATCAGCAACGGATCCGCCAATTGCGGGCGTGGAGTGTCGTTTCCGGTTTCCCAGTCGTTGAAGGTTTGTCGCAGCAAGGTCAGTCCCGAACCGGTGGCGGTATTGGTTCCGTTTGCCAGCACAAACTGGTGAAACGCGACATTCTCCTGCGAGCTCGCGGACAACTCGGGAAAGTATCGAGCGACGTAATTCGTCAATGGACGATCGAATGGCAACGTCGGATCGATTTGCCAATGATGGGCAGGCGGAACCTGAATGGCGCCTCGCGGCTGTTGCTGCGGGTCCAGTCGGAGTGTGCGCTCCAGCAGGTCGAAGTCGTAGATCAGGTGACTCGGGTTCTTGATATAGACGATCGGATCTCTCGCATCGCCTGGCGGAATGACTTTGTACTGGATACCGTCGACGCGAATGTCACCCGGGGTGGCATGTTGCGGGTCGATGCCCCAATCGCTCCACGGCGTCTCTTCCAGGCGAGAGCGTTTTGACGGTACGGCTGACGGTTCATCATCCGGCAATCGGTGGCGTGTGATGGTCAGCCTGGAAGTATCTGGCGCGGTTTCCACGGGAACCGGGCGCCACATCAGCGTCCCTTCAACCCGCTCCAGCAACGGACCGGACGCGAAGAGTTCGTTCGATAAACGAGCTCTTACTCCATCCTGTGCATCGGGGTCGATCAGCACGGTGCCACCCTCGACAAGATCGACATAGGCATAGCGTCCGGCGGAACGAATGCCGCTCGGCAAGTCGGGAGGCGGCAACCTGTTGACCAGCCCGGGTGCAAGAAAATAACTGCCGATCGGCCTTTGCGCGGTGCTGGCCCTGACCTGTGTCTCGGCAGGAAGATCGTAGATTTCGATCATCTGACGGCGAGTCACGGGCGGCGCAGGCAATTGCCAGGCCGGATGCGTGAGGGTTGGGTCGATCAAGGTGTCGGGCGTCAGGCGTGGGGGGACTGGAATGTCCGGCGTGGTGTCTCGCACGACAGGCGTGGAGTCCGGTGTATCCGTTTTCGGTCGGGAGGGGCGTTTGGGGCTCATTGATGATCAGCCTTCGCGAAGAATGAAGAGGGTGGGTTGATCCGGACTCGGTCGTTGAATGCCGCCCACCAGATAGTTGATTTTGTCTTGTGCCAGAAGGGTGTTCAGCCGTTGCCGTCCGGTTTCGTCGAGTGTCATCAGCGCTGCCGAACTGGTCAGTTCGGAACCCGGTCGGGTGTATCGGGGGATGAAGTCGGAGGAGACGAGCGGGAGCTTCAGTACGAAAAGCGAGTCCAGTCCTTCCCGACGGAAAACCAGCGAGTTTTCCAGCAGCAGGGGATCTGGCGGACTGACCGTGTAGCCGCTCTTGACCAGAATTTTGTAGAAGAGCTTTTGCAAGCTCGCAGCCCCCGGTTCAGCCGTATATTCATTCCATTGCTGCGAAAATTTCTGCGGATCAATATCGACTCGCTGCAGGCTCGGCCCGCTTGTCGGGGGCAGTACGATCCCTCCCCCGAAAGTGCCGTCATCGATGATGGGCTGGATCGGCAGCAACATCAGCGGATCTGCGAGCTGTCGGTGGGCGGGGATGGTCCTGTTTTCCCAGTAACGGAACGTCTGGCTCAGTGCCTGCAATCCCTCACCATTGATCACTTCGGCGCCACGTGACGCGCTGAACATGGCCTTGGCCACGGCCCTGGCGGATTGCCCGGACAAGTACTCGAAGGTATCGGCGACGTATTGCGTCAGCGGTTTTTCGAATGGCAGGTGATCGTCTGCAACGACCCACCGGTTGTCCGGGGCACGGGCTGCCCAGCGCGGTTGCAGCGTGCGATTGTCTACGAGCATCTGTTCGAAAGCTTCGAAGCGTTCCGGGTTGAAGCGCGGGTGCTTGATGCAGACGATGGGAGTATTGGAGCGAACGATCTGCGACACGATCGGGTAGTGCAGCCCATCTACTTCAACCGATTGACCGCTGGTGGGTTTTGTCGGTTGACCCCAGCTTCGCCATGGCTTGCTGGACAGGTCCAGTGGTTGCTGGATGGTTGTCGAAGCCTTGTCGGCGAACGGGTCCGGATCGGTCGACGCGTCATCCTCATTCAGTCGCGGGCGTTTGCTCGGACCGGCTTGCTCGTCCGGCTCGTCGACATGCGGGCGACGTGCCGCGATGGCTTGGCGTTTTTGCCACAGATTCGTGCCATGGATCCGCTCGACTTGAAAACCGGATGGCGTCAACTCGCTGGCCGAGGTCAGTTGATAGCGGCCGTCAGGGTGTTGATGAACCATGGCAGTGCCTTCGCGCATGTCGACATAGGTTCGTTCACGACCGTCACGGCGAATGCCTTGCGGTGAGTCTGCTGCCGGGGTCAGCCTGAGGGCCAGATGAACGGGAATGAACACGGGTGATGTCGGCCTCGCCGAGGCGTCAGGTGCAATGACTGACCCGTGTGGATGCTGGCGGGTCAGCATCTCGCTGACCTCGACCGAGGGCTGTTTGCCCCCGCCATGGTCTGCCGTGTGTTGCGATGAATGTCCGGCGAACGTCAGCTCGACGGTTGGCAAATGCGTGCCGGGGCGAATGTTCGAAACGTGATCGACATTGACAGGAGGCGTGTCTGTCAAGGACCTGGGAGGCGACGAACTCGCGGGAGGAATCTGCTTGGGTGGCTTGGCCATTTGAAGTGCTCCGATGTACGACTGATTCAGCGGTGTAAAGCCATGGAGTGGTGCTGGCTAAAGGGGGCTGAATGATCGTCAAAGCAGGCTTCTGGCGTGTGGTACATATATCAATTGGCGCAAGCGACTGATGCAAAGCGTTTCCAGCGGAGTCCGTGACTCCCGAGGGCGTCAGTTGTAGTGCGATTGTCCGGATAAAAGCCAGGCGAGGTGTTTCGCCTGTTCCAGTTTTGCCGGGTAGTCCAGCGAGAGATCGCCCATCAGCCTGACGCATTCATCGCGCAAGGCTCTCAAAGCTTGCTCGCCAAGTGGAGGAGAGTAAGCGAGGCCGATCTGTGCCACTTCTTCGAACAGTTTCAGTTGGTGGGTGCAGTGGTTGGTTGTCTGCAGATCCTGGCGGTCAATGGTGCGGGACTTGTCTGTGTCGAGCATCCATTTGCGCTGTGTCAGGTGATACCGCAGTGCACCGAGGCTGCCATCTTTCATGACCATGTTGCGTACAAGTATGTGGTCTTCCGGATGTTGCTTCAGCCCGGCAGGCAAGGGAGTCGAAACGTCGGTTGCCGGTACCAGGAACCGTGCGTCTATCGCTTCGATATAGACCGCCTCGAAAATCAGATCGACTGCCCAGACAATGCCCTGCGCGGTTATCACGCGAACCTGGTCGATCAGGTCGCCCGTGTTCTGGTATTGCGGCAGATAGATGATCGTCTGCCCGATCTGCAACTGGTTGTCGATGAGCCTGATCTCCACCTCGCCCAGGCTGGAGGCGTCGAATTCCCAGATCGAGGAAAAGGCCAGTTGCTGGCTCGCGGTCGCCAATGCGCCTGGCGTGGAAATGCGCAACGACATGCCGGGGTTGAGGTGGACGAGGTACTTCGAACCTTCACCGGTGAGGCTTTCCACGGCAGTCTGTTGCGCAGCCGGTTTGAGCATGACGCACTTCTCCCCGCTACCTAGCGCATGTGTCTGGTTGTCGAGCGGTTGCAGGTATTGATGCGTTCCCGCTCTGGGGGAAAGTGGCAGAGGCACGTTGCTGGTCCAATGCATCGGGCCGCTTATTTCAAACGTGTCGTTCAAAAAATGACTGTCGGTGACAGGGGGTTGGATAAGTCGATAAGACGCGCCGTCGTTCATGATCAGAATGAACGAGTGGTTGGTTGCCAGCTCGGGGGCCTTCAACCGGGGCTTGAGATCGCGCATGCCGGACACGGTCGAAGAGGCAAGATTTTTGATCGATAGCTGTTTGCTGCCGAAATGCAGGGTCAGCCCGCATTCCTTGTACATGATGTAGTTGAAATGAGTTCCGCGCATGAGTTCGGCGTTGTAATAAGCCTCGACGTGAGTCAGTTCTGTGCTGGCACAATCGATGTGCAGCGTAGTGACCCCTGTATTACCGGGCGTTGTTACCTGGAAAACCGTCTGGATATTGTTGCGTGACAGCCAGTAGCTCGAACTTCTGTCGTTGGGGACGGTGAGCTGCTTATCAAACACAATGACCGGAAGCTGGCGTGTTCCCTGTCGCAGGATCACCACTTCCACATCGACCGCTAGCGGCGTTTCTATGCTGGCTGGAAGTTCCGGCACGAGATGAAATCCATCTTTGCTGATGAAGGTCAGTTTTCCATTCTGTAGCAATCGTTTGTCCCCGGTTTGCTGGTAGACATTCTTGATCCGGACAATTTTCTTGCTGGTATCGTCGAATTCGAATCCTGACGTGATGACCAGTTCCCGTTTTTCAATCTTCCAGCTTTCGATCAGCTCGCAGGGCCAGTCCAGCGCAATGATGCTTTCATCTGCGCCGTCTTCAATAATCGATACCATGCCGGGGACGTGAGCGATTGCGTAGGCATCCTTGCCTTTGCCGCCATTGGCCGATACGTAACTGCCGAGTAAATAAATCTGGTCCTCGCCGGGGCCTGCATCAATCTCGTCGCGACCACGGGACTTGATGATGTTCGGACCGTCACTGCCGACGACTTCATTGGTTGCACCGGCCAGCGTCTCGACGTTTTCGATACTTTGCAGATGACTGTGCAGCCTGTAGGCCTGCTCTTTTGGAGTGAGCGGCTTGACCAGCAGCGACATCTCGCCCTTATGCAAATCAACTCGAAATCCGTAACGATCTTCGTTGGTTTGCGGAAAGTGCCCCGCCAGTTTCAGCGTGTCGTTACCTGCATCACCTTGCAGTTCGGAAATCAGTGTTTCTTGCGTGCCGGTTTTCAGCAGGTCGGCAGCGCCCTCGAAGATGAACTCGTCGGCTTTCTCGCCACCGTTCAGGGATTTATGGCCGGCACCGTAATAGAACCTGTTCGGTTTTTTCTTTACCCCCAGAATCGTGTCGTTACCGCCACCGATAAACCATAGGATGTCTTTGTCGTCGGCAGAAGTTCCAAACACTGCCCCGGGTGTGTCTTGGGTGACGCCTGCATGTGCGTCGATGTTGTCGTTGTTATCGCTGATTCGTGGACGCTTGATGGTTTTGTACTTCGGGTTTTCCGGGGTCCACTCATAAGTCGCGACCTGGAGTGATTCGACTTCCACCCGGAAACTGCCATTGATGATGGCTTCGGTCTGATCCTTGAGTGTTTCGTCCAGCAACTTGCGGGCGGTGGTTTGAAGTTGTTGTGAATGTCGGGCAGCCGATCTGGCAATGAGGTGACGATCTTCAATGCTTTCATCCGGGCTGATGCCCCAGAAAGCGAACCAGCCGGTACGCAGACGCTCTTCGGTGGTCAGCGTGATGTAATCGTCAATGTCATCGACTACATTGATTGCCGCCCAGACTCGCGATCCCGCGACCAGCAGCAAACCCGCGATCAGCCCGATCGGGCCGGCCGAGGAAAATCCGGCCAGGGCCGCGGCGCCGAGCAGCACGGTCATGGTTGCGCTGGTGACGCTCAGCCCGGCATTCACATAATTATTGATCGACTCTTTCCCGGTTGTCCTGGCTGCCGCTTTGAAACCATCCACTGCAGAAATGACATCGAACGGCAGCGTCAGGGCACCGCCGATCAAGCCACCGCCGCGACCCAACTTGAGGGCGAAACTGGTTTTGGCAAATCCCTTGTAGGCACTCTCGCTGGCTTTGAGCATTTGTGTGGCTTTGCGGGCGACGGCCAGATCGATCGCTATCGAAGCGACATCGGCGGTGAACGCCGAGCTGTTGAACACAATGCCATACGAATCCTTGTCTCTGATCGCATCCTGCAGACCGCGAAGACCACTGTAGATACCGAACGCCTGAAGTCCGATACCGGTGCTGGTCATGGTTCGGCTGCTTGAGCGTTTGACCCAGTTGGGAAGTGGCTCCTCGATATGGGCATGGCGGATATTGAGTCTCTGCGCCGAGTTCAGAAGTTGTTTCAGCTTGGCCTGATAAGCACCTGGATCGGTTTGAGTATCGAGTGGATCAATCAACAAGGGGGGGGCCGTGAGAGGGCGTCGGCTGGCCATTTCGAAGAGCAGGGCCGGCAGTAAATAGTCGTCTGCGCCGGTCGTTGTTTTCATCCGCGCTTCAATGGCGACCGGGTCAAATTGCAGGGCGTTGATAAAGCGCTTTCCTGGGGTACGGAAAAACGTGTTCTTGCCATCCAGGGGTTGCCCGTCGACCGTTGCGCCCAATGTGTCCAGCGCTCTGCGGCTAATGGAGTATTCGCCTATCTGCAGCGGGCCGAAGACTTGGTCCACGGTTTTAAGCTGCGCTCTTTTGTTTTTGAGCGCAGGAGAGGGCGGGCGGGAATTGTCGTCGTCATAGTCGATCGTTGAAGGTTGCCGTTCATTGGCGACAAGTTGCATGTCGGCAATGTCTGCGTCGTTATATTCGATCGAGGACGGGTGAATAAGCGTGGCCATTTGAACATCCTTGTTCTGAGATGAGGTTGTGCTGCGCCGTCATCTTAGGAAAAGGGTTCAAACGAAGTACATCGGCGGGGTGTTGCGGTGTGTTGCGTTTTGGAAGCGGAAGTTGCTGCCAGTTTCGATGCAGGACGTGAGTGTCGAAACTGGCAGTCAGATTCAAATCATCTGAGACTCAGAACATTGTCTGCAAGTATCAGTGCCCGCTGAGCAGCGATGCGGCACCGGCACCGCCGAACAATCCGGCGCTGATGCGGTTGAACCAGCTCTGGCCCTTGCCACTGCGCAGGTAACGCGCTGCACCATGGGCACCGAGGCCGTAGGTCAATTTGCACAGCAGATCGAGCAGCGTCCAGGTGGCGATCATCACCAGCAGTTGCGGCAGGAACGGTTGCTCGGCGCTGAGGAATTGCGGCAGAAACGCGGCGAAAAACAAAATGTCTTTAGGATTGCTGGCGCCAAGCACGAAGGCCCGGCTGAACAATGCGCGGAACTTAGGAACCGGTGCGGCCTGAGGCACTTCGGCCCCCACCGACGGCTGGCGCGATTGCTGCCAGCTCTGCCAGGCGAGGTAGAACAGGTAAATCGCGCCGACGATCTTCAGGGCGCTGAACAGTTTTTCGGACGCCAGCAGCAGGGCGCCCAGCCCCAGCGCCGAGGCACTGAGCAGGCAGATCGAGGCGAACACGCCACCGAGAAACGCCGGGTACGAACGACGCAGACCGTAATTCAGACTGTTGCTGATCATCAGCAACGACAGCGGCCCCGGAATCAGGATCACCACCAGCGCAGCGCCGCTGAACAGCAGCCAGTTTTCCAGACTCATCACTTGCTCCTTTTTATCGTTATCAAGAATGTGCAAAAGCCCCACCCGGTGGGGTGAGGCTGTTTTGAAGCGTGAACCGCGCAGCGCTTACAGGAAGATGAACTTGGCGATGAAGATCGCGCAGAGCACCCACAGGCTGACGGAGATCTCTTTGTATTTACCGGTGCCGGCCTTCAGCGCGACATAGGTAATGAAGCCCAGCGCGATACCGTCGGCGACCGAGAAGGTCAGCGGCATCATGATCGCGGTGACGATCGCCGGAATGCTGTCGGTCGCTTCGTCCCATTCGATGTGCGCCATGCCGCCCATCATCAGCATCGCTACGTAAATCAGCGCGCCAGCGGTGGCATAGGCGGGAATCATGCCGGCCAGCGGTGCAAAGAACATCGCGGCTATAAATAGCACACCCACGGTGACTGCGGTAAGACCAGTCCGACCACCAGCCGCTACACCGGCGGCACTTTCCACGTAACTGGTGACCGGCGGAACGCCGACCACTGCGCCGAAAACGCTGGAGGCGGAGTCGGCTTTCATGGCGCGGGACAGGTTTTCGATGCGGCCGTCAGCGTTCACCAGGTTGGCGCGTTGGGCGACGCCCATCAGGGTGCCGGCGGTGTCGAACATGTGCACGAAGAGGAAGGCCAGCACCACGCTGATCATGCTGACGTTGAACACGCCGGCGACGTTCATGGCCATGAAGGTCGGCGCCAGGCTTGGCGGGGCGGACATGATGCCCTCGTAGTGCACCAGACCAATCCCCCAGCCGGCCAGGGTCACGGTGATGATGCTGATGAGGATCGCGCCGAACACTTTGTGATAGCTGAGGATCGCGATCATCAGGAAGCAGATGGCGGCAAGCAGCGGACCGGGTTCACGCAGCGAGCCGAGCTTGATCAGGGTGGCCGGACTATCGACGACGATGCCGGCGGTTTTGAGGCCGATCAGCCCGAGGAACAGACCCACACCCGCGCCCATCGCATAGCGCAGGCTCACCGGAATGCTGTTGAGCAGCCATTCGCGAATCCGCGAAAAGGTCAGGATCATGAACAGCACGCCCGAGACGAACACCGCACCGAGCGCGGTTTCCCAGTTGTAGCCCATGGTGCCGACCACGGTGTAGGTGAAAAACGCGTTGAGGCCCATGCCCGGCGCCAGGCCTACCGGCCAGTTGGCGTAGAGGCCCATCAGCAGGCAGCCCAGCGCGGCGGCGATACAGGTAGCGACGAAGGCTGCACCGTGATCGATCCCGGCATCGGCCATGATGTTCGGGTTGACGAAAATGATGTAAGCCATGGTGATGAAGGTTGTCAGACCGGCAATCAGCTCGGTCTTCACCGTGGTGCCATGCAAGCTGAGTTTAAAGATGCGCTCCAGCAGGCCATTGCGTAACGGCGGCGAGAGTTCCAGCGTCGATGCTTCGGATTTGCGGCTTTCCACAGCGAGTACTCCTCAAGAGTTTTATTGTTATTTCCAGGACCGGACCCATGAGGGGTGGCAGCGGCCCTTTGAGGCATACGCGAATTTGTTGACCATGCGGTCAGGAACTCGCACGCTGTGGATTATGCTTTTGTGTACAAATAAAGCAAATATTGTTTTTGGTTTTGTAGACGAAAAGACTGGCGATCAAGCTATATCACTCGTTCGGACGATGTGTTCCCAGTGCCAGATTCACCGCCAACCAGCCGTTGACCGCCGTCTCGCCGGCTTCGGCAAAGACGCGCTCGAGCAATTTCACCTGCTCGCGGCGCAATGCCTGTTCAAATTTCGCACCTTCAACGGTCAGCTCCAGCAGGCGTTTGCGCTTGTCAGTATCGGACGCCACGCTGTCCACCAGATGCATCTCCTGCAATTGCCGCAGCGGCATGTTCAGCGCCTGCTTGCTGACGCCGAGCAGCGCGAGCAATTCCTTGACGCTCAAGTTCGGGTAGCGGGCGATGAAAAACACGATGCGTTGATGCACGCGGGACAGGCCGCGACGCTCGAGCATTTCGTCGGCCTTGGCAGTGAACGCCTGGTAACCGAAGAAAAACGCTTCCATGGCTTGTTGCTGGCTGGCGCAGTTTTTAAGGTCAAGCATATTGACGTTTCCAGAGAGGGTGTCGTAATTTCAGTCAATAAGTTTGACTCATTTTTCCCATGCCTCGCTAGCGGTGACTTCCATGGCTTTTTCCGAACGTGTCTCGCGCCTCAAAAGTTCTCTGATCCGTGAAATCCTTGCCGCGGCCCAGCGCCCGGAGGTCATGTCATTCGCCGGTGGTTTACCGGCCGAAGCGATGCTGCCGAAAGTTGAATGGGCTGAGATGCCGCTGTCTCTCGGCCAGTACGGCATGAGTGAAGGCGAGCCAGCACTGCGCGAAGCGCTGGCGGCAGAGGCGAGGGCGCTGGGTTTGCCGTGTGAGGCGAGTCAGGTGCTGGTGGTCAGTGGCTCCCAGCAAACCCTCGATCTGGCGGCCAAGCTGTACATCGACAAGGGCACCGAAATCCTGCTCGAGGCGCCGACCTATCTGGCGGCCTTGCAGATTTTCCAACTGTTCGGCGCCGATTGCCTGACCGTGCCGCTGGAGGCTGACGGTCCGAACCTTGCGCAATTGCGTCAGCGCCTGGAACAGCATCGCCCGGCGTTCATCTATTTGATTCCGACCTTCCAGAACCCGTCCGCCGTGCGCTACAGCGAAGCCAAGCGCGAAGCCGTTGCGGCATTGCTCGACGAATTCGGCGTGACCCTGATCGAAGATGAGCCTTATCGCGAGCTGACCTTCGACGGCGGCAGTGCCCAGCCGATTGCCGGACGCCTGAAAAAATCCAGCTGGATCTACACCGGCACCGTGTCGAAAACCCTGCTGCCAGGTCTGCGCGTCGGCTATCTGATCGCCAGCCCGGATCTGTTTCCGCATCTGCTCAAGCTCAAACAATCGGCGGATCTGCACACCAACCGCATTGGTCAGTGGCAGGCGTTGCAGTGGATCGGCAGTGAGAAATATCAGCAGCACTTGAGTGAATTGCGTGGCTTCTACCGTCAGCGTCGCGATGCATTTCAATCAGCGCTGGAAACTCACTTCGGCGATCTGGCGGACTGGAACACACCCCAGGGCGGGCTGTTTTTCTGGCTGACCCTGAAGCAACCGCTGGACACCCGCACCTTGCTGAACACCGCGCTGGCCAATGATGTGGCGTTCATGCCGGGCGAACCGTTCTTCCCCGAGCCGGATCGCAACCCCGGCCACCTGCGCCTGAACTTCAGCCACATCGATCCGGCCCGACTGGACGAAGGGCTCAAACGTCTAGCGGCGGTGGTGCGCCAGGCACAGGCCGCGCAGGCAGCATGAAAAAACCGGCCTTCAGGCCGGTTTTTTTGATTCAGACCGCTGCGAACCGCTTGTTCAGATATTCGATGATCGTGTTGGACTCATACATCCAGGTGGTCTGGCCGTTCTCTTCGATGCGCAGGCACGGCACCTTGATCTTGCCACCCTGTTCCAGCAGGGTCTGGCGATCCTGCTCGTTGTTTTTCGCATCCTTCAGGGCCACCGGAACGTTCAGGCGGCGCAGGCTGCGGCGGGTCTTCACGCAGAACGGGCAGGCGTGGAACTGATACAGGGTCAGGTCCTTGGCGGCGGCATCAACCTGAGCCTGGGCAGCGGCGGGGCGCTGCTTCTTGCCCGGGCGGGTGAGGAAATCAACGAAGATGATCAGTTGGCCGAGGCCGACACGAAGCGCTTTGACGAACACGTTACAAGCCTCACAGGGACATTGAAGAAGGCGCGCAGCTTACCCGATTTTTCACGGACGAAAAAAAACCGGCGATCAACGCCGGTTTTTTTTGTGTCACGCATTACTTGATCAGGCTGAGAAACTCGCTGCGGGTCGCCGCGTTTTCACGGAACTCACCGAGCATCACCGAAGTGATCATCGACGAATTCTGTTTCTCGACACCGCGCATCATCATGCACATGTGCTTGGCCTCGATCACCACGGCCACGCCCAGCGCGCCGGTGACCTGCTGGACCGCATCGGCGATCTGGCGGCTGAGGTTTTCCTGGATCTGCAGGCGGCGGGCGTACATGTCGACGATCCGCGCGACCTTCGACAGGCCCAGCACTTTGCCGCTCGGGATGTACGCGACGTGGGCCTTGCCGATGAACGGCAGCAGGTGGTGTTCGCACAACGAGTAGAGCTCGATGTCCTTGACCAGCACCATTTCGCTGTTGTCGGAGCTGAACAGGGCACCATTGGTGACCTCTTCGAGCGTCTGTTCATAACCGCGGCAGAGGTACTGCATGGCTTTGGCGGCACGCTTTGGCGTGTCGAGCAGGCCCTCGCGGGAGACGTCCTCGCCCAATTGGCCGAGAATCGCGGTGTAATTCTGTTCCAGGGACATGAAACTACCTGTGGGGATTTTCGCAAAGGGCAAGGGTACGGTGGCGGACACGACCCTGCAAGTTCGGTGTGACGGGATTATTCGTCGCGGCCTTCCATCATGGTGCGTTTGAGCATCACATACACGGCGCCGGCACCGCCATGTTTCGCCTGGCACGAGCAGAAACCGAGCACTTGCGCATGCTGGCGCAGCCAGGTGTTGACGTGGCTTTTGATCATCGGCCGCTTGCCGTCCAGACGCACGGCCTTGCCGTGGGTGACGCGCACGCAGCGGATTTCGAATCTGGTCGCTTCGGCGAGAAAGGCCCAAAGGGTTTCGCGGGCTTTTTCCACGCTCATGCCGTGCAGGTCGAGGCTGCCTTCGAACGGAATCTGCCCGATCTTGAGCTTGCGCATCTGGCTTTCCTGCACCCCGTCGCGGGCCCATATCAGCTCGTCTTCGGGACCGACGTCGATCACGAACTGATCGGACAGGCCGTCAACGGTAGTGGTGTCGGTGCGCACGGTGGCGGACTGGCGCAGCTTGGCGATCCGGTCACGGTCAGCCTTGGGTTTGCCGGTGTCGGCGCGGTCGTGCTTGATCGGCTTGACGCCTTGGATCGCACTTTTGAACAGGGAAAAATCGTCGTCTTGCATGTCAGCCTCCGCGAAGGGCGGCCAGTTTACCCAAACAGACACAAAACGGCCCGGCAAAAAGCCAGGCCTTCGATTCAATCGTGTTTTTTCATCAGATGCGGGGACATGTTCAGCTCCCGCGATTGCCGTGCGCGACGCCGGCAACGACGCCACAGGGCCACGCCGAAATACAGGAACAACAGGCCGACCGCGAGAATGATCGCCGAGCCGAGCGGTGTTGCATTCAGATCGCCGAGCGCCGGCGGGCGCCCCAGCAGGCTGGCGGCCCCGGCCATCGCCAGCAGCACGCCGAACGTGGCCAGAATGGCCGCGATCGCCGCGCCGAATCGAAATCGCCAGTTGCTTTGGCCTTTGGGCCGCAAGCGGCGTGCGTCAAATCCATCGGATAACTTCATTCCGACCTTCCTCAATGGGTATCGGCCCTTCGACCGGGAGTTGACCGGGTTGTTCCTGAGGCTAGGGTAATTGAAGCAAATGCGAGGTTTTTGCAGATGAGCGGCGAGCTGAGCCGCTCATTTACGGTCGATCAGATCAGGTCCTGAGTCAGCGCGAGGGTGGCGAAGTTGTCGGCCATGATCGCCATTTCCGCTTCCTGTACCTGTTCGGCGCTGAGTACGCGGCCCTTGAACGGCAGATCGCGGGTGGCGCAGGCGTCTTCGACCAGGGTGCAGCGGAAACCCAGGTTCTTCGCCGCGCGCACGGTGGTGCTGACGCTGGAGTGGCTCATGAAACCGCAGACGATCAGGTCCAGCGAGCCGATGGTTTGCAGACGATCGTAGAGTTCGGTGCCGTGGAAGGCGCTCGGCAGCAGTTTGCCGATGATGGTTTCATCGCCCTGGGGTTCCAGGCCGGGGATGAACTCGCCGCGTTCGCCCTGCGGGTCGAACAGACCGCCGACGGTGCCGAGGTGGCGCACATGCACGATCGGTCGGCCGGCTGCGCGGGCGGCGGCAACCAGTTGTTTGATGTTCGCGACAGCCGCGTCCATGCCGCTCAGGGCCAGCGGGCCGCTGAGGTACTCTTTCTGGGCATCGATGATGACCACGGTGGCATGGCTCAACGTGGCCGCTGCGTAACCGCGACCGCTGAGTTGAAACATCGTTTTTGGAACGGACATTCTGGGGCTCCTTCGGGTGGGGCTTTTGCGACATTGTCCTCTGGCTGAGCGGTTCTGTGAATCGCTACCATCGTAGACACCGTCGTTGCTGGCCTGCAGCCTTGTCAAGTTACACGATCTGTTCAATAGCCGAGGGGAAAATCGGAAGCGTCCTACCGTCGCCCCGGAATCTTTCCTGCGTCGTCGCGGCGCGTTTTGGCTGCTAGAATCGCCAGTCGTTTTTTCTGGAGTTCTGCCCCGTGATCACTTCCCGACTTCGTACCCTGCGCGACCACATCCGTTGGGCCGTCAGCCGCTTCCATGGGGAGGATCTGTTTTTCGGCCATGGCACCGACAATGCCTGGGACGAAGCCCGGCAGCTAGTGCTCGGTGCCTTGCACCTGCCATGGGAAATCGCCGACAGCTATCTGGATTGCGCGCTGGAGGACGATGAGCTGGTCAATCTTCAGCGCCTACTCAAACGCCGCATCGAAGAGCGCATTCCGACCGCTTACCTGCTGGGCGAGGCATGGTTCTGCGGCATGTCGTTCATCGTCGATGAGCGCGTGCTGATCCCGCGTTCGCCGATTGGCGAGCTGATCGAAAACCGTTTTGCCCCATGGATCGGCGACGAACCCGCGCGCATTCTCGACCTGTGCACCGGCTCCGGCTGCATCGGCATCGCCTGCGCCTACGAGTTCCAGAACGCCGAAGTGGTGCTGGCGGATCTGTCGTTCGAAGCGCTGGAAGTGGCGAACCAGAACATCGAGCGTCATGGCGTCGATGAGCGTGTGTTCACCGTGCAGGGCGATGGTTTCGACGGCCTGCCGGGTCAACGTTTCGACCTGATCGTGTCGAACCCGCCCTACGTCGATGCGGAAGATTTCGTCGACATGCCGGACGAATACCAGCACGAGCCGGAACTGGGCCTGGCCTGCGGCGATGACGGTTTGAACCTGGTGCGCCGGATGCTCGCCGAAGCGGCGGATCATCTGACCGAGAAGGGTTTGCTGATTGTCGAGGTGGGCAACAGCCAGGTCCACGTCGAGGCGCTGTACCCGGAAGTCGATTTCGCCTGGCTGGAGTTCGAGCGCGGCGGGCATGGCGTGTTCATGCTGACCGCCGAACAGTGCCGCGCCCATCAGGCACTGTTCGCTTCCCGCGTCTGACCTGAACCGATCGTTCCCACCTCCGTGGGAACGATCATTGGCTTAGCGGTGCGTAGCAATCCAGATCAGCAACCCGGCCTGAAACACCGCAAACGCCACCAGGCAAGTAATGGTGAAACGCAAACCGGCGTCTTCACGCTTGAACTTGCTGACCTTGTCTTCCTGCTTCTTCAGCTTCACTTCCTGTTCGGCCAGATTCTGCTCGGCCTGCTGCAACATCTGCGCAGCTTCAAGAATTTCGACGATCTGCAGCTTTTCGCTGTTCCAGTCACCCAACAGGTCGCCGACCTTCACTTCTTTGACGCTACCCTTCAAATGCTGGGCATCGGCGTAAACCACATCAAAGCCGTGCACTCGCAGAAAGTGATCGCGGCGCAGGCGAGTGTCTTCGTTCAGCGCGTCCTTGTTGTTCAAGTCCATGCCGTCGACGGTGTAGGTGGGCCAGCGTTTTTTCGCCCAGTTGATGCCCTGGGCAGCCATGAAACGGCCGATGCCACGGTTCATCGGTTCGATCTGCAAACCGCTGTCCGGGCCGAAGTGCACGCGTTTGGTCGTGTGATCGACCCACACGTCCAGATGATTCTGCTCTTTACGCACGCGCTGAGCGGGCAACTTGATCGCCATGCGCATCAGGCTGTGTTCTTTGCCGTTGCGCTCGGCGTAACCGAATTCAACGAAGCGCAGTGGCCGCCCGCCGGTGTTGCGGTCGGTCTGCAACGGCGCCAGGCGGAGCATCTTGTGGTGCTCGACGTGGACATCCGCCCATGGCAGCTCGACCGCTGGCGGTGCGTCTTTTTCAGCGGTGGTGTCGGGTGAAGTCTGGGTATCAGTCATAACGGCGAGATCCTGTCCAAGCTGCTTGCCGCCAGCCAGTACGCTGGCGACAAAGGCTTATCGGCCGTTTTTCAAAGTCCTAGAGGGTAAAAGAGCTTAACGGGTGCGAAGTCCGTCAATAAATTCAAGGACGCGTGTCCCCAGTTCTGCCGCCAGGGGCAAATTCGGGTCCTTGTAGGAGGCCAGTTGCCGCTTCACGTCGTTGGGCACGATGCGCAACACGTGGTTCATGCCTTCGATCAGCGCCAGTTGCGCGTCCGGTTTGGCGGCCTTGAGCAATTTCGCATCATCGACCTGGACCTGAATGTCGTTGCTGCCTTGCACGATCAGCGCCGGCATTTTCAGCTGGGCGAAGGCCGCCGCCGGATCCTGACGGAACAGCGAAATCAGGTACGGCTGCACACTCGGACGGAAGATCACCTGCAACGGCGCCGGCACATTGTCGTCGGTGCGCCCGGCCTTGAGGCTGTCGAGCAGTTCGTTGCTGCGCAGCATCAGCGGGGGAGGGAGGCTGCGGGCCAGTTGCCGACGCAGCACCTGATCGATCGGTCGGGCCGTGCCGGAGAGCGAGATGACCGCCGCCGCGTCGACCTTTGGCGCCGCCAGGCTGGCAATCAGCGCGCCTTCGCTGTGGCCGAGCAGGATCAACGGGCCGAAGCGCGGATCGGCTTTCAGCTTCTGACCCCAGGCCACGGCGTCCGCCACATAGGCTTCCACCGACAGGTTTCGCTCGTCCGGGGTTGCCGCAAGGCTGGCCGCCACCCCGCGCTTGTCGAAACGCACGCTGGCGACATTGTGTTTGGCCAGCACCCAGGCCAGTCGCTTTAGGCTGTCATTGCGCCCGCCATCGGGGTTGTTTCCGTCACGATCGGTAGGACCCGAGCCGGAAAGGATCAGGACAACCGGCACGGGGCTGTCGGATTTCGGCAGCAACAGCGAGCCGAAAAGTTCGCCATTGTCGGTAGTCAACGTGACCGGTCGTTGCAGGACAGTTGCCTGGACGAAGCCGGTAAACAGGGAAAGGCTCAAGATCAAAACTCGCAGCATCATCACGCCATCATTTGCCAAGGTGCCGGTTGGACTCACCCACACCGCTAAGGTTCGAGGATGAACTACTCGGTTAGCCTGCGTATACTGGCGCGCATCACGAATTTGGGTTCGATTTCACGGAGCGTCCTGCATGTCCGGCAATACCTACGGCAAGCTGTTCACTGTCACCACCGCGGGCGAAAGCCATGGTCCGGCGTTGGTCGCCATTGTCGACGGCTGCCCGCCGGGCCTGGAGATTTCCCTTGAGGACCTGCAACGCGACCTCGATCGTCGCAAGCCGGGCACCAGCCGCCACACCACCCAGCGCCAGGAAGCCGACGAAGTCGAAATCCTTTCCGGCGTGTTCGAGGGCCGCACCACCGGCTGCTCCATCGGCCTGCTGATCCGCAACACCGACCAGAAGTCCAAGGACTACTCGGCGATCAAGGATCTGTTCCGCCCGGCCCACGCCGACTACACCTACCACCACAAATACGGCGAGCGCGATTATCGCGGCGGCGGTCGCAGCTCGGCGCGGGAAACCGCCATGCGCGTCGCGGCCGGCGCCATCGCCAAGAAATACCTGGCCAGCCAGGGCATCGTCATTCGCGGCTACATGAGCCAGCTCGGCCCGATCGAAATCCCGTTCAAGACCTGGGAATCGGTCGAGCAGAACGCCTTCTTCAGCCCGGACCCGGACAAGGTGCCGGAGCTGGAAGCCTATATGGACCAGCTGCGTCGCGATCAGGATTCCGTCGGGGCGAAGATCACCGTGGTTGCCGAAGGTGTGATGCCGGGCCTGGGCGAGCCGATCTTCGACCGTCTCGACGCCGAACTGGCCCACGCACTGATGAGCATCAACGCGGTCAAAGGCGTGGAAATCGGCGCCGGTTTCGCCTGCGTTGCCCAGCGCGGCACCGAACACCGTGATGAGCTGACTCCGGAAGGTTTCCTCAGCAACAACGCCGGCGGCATTCTCGGCGGGATCTCTTCGGGTCAGCCGATCGTCGCGCACCTGGCGTTGAAGCCGACCTCGAGCATCACCACCCCGGGCCGTTCGATCGACATTGACGGCAACCCTGTCGATGTCATTACCAAGGGCCGTCACGACCCATGTGTCGGTATCCGCGCTACGCCGATTGCCGAGGCGATGATGGCCATCGTGCTGATGGATCACCTGCTGCGTCACCGTGGCCAGAACGCCGATGTGCGCGTGAGCACCCCGGTGCTGGGTCAGCTTTGATGGGTGATCTCAAAGCCGCCGCGGTCTGACCGTGGCGGCGCTCCCGTACTGGCGGCTGTCCAGTTTCTATCTGTTCTATTTCGCCTTGCTCGGTTCGACGGCGCCGTTTCTGGCGCTGTACTTCGATCACCTCGGATTCAGCGCCGCGCGCATCGGCGAGCTGGTGGCGATCCCGATGCTGATGCGCTGCGTGGCGCCGAACATCTGGGGCTGGCTCGGCGATTACACCGGCAGGCGCCTGGCCATCGTGCGCTTCGGCGCGGTGTGTACGCTGCTGACGTTCTCATTGATTTTCGTCAGCAAGACCTACGCCTGGCTGGCGATGGTCATGGCGTTGCATGCGTTCTTCTGGCACGCCGTGCTGCCGCAGTTTGAAGTCATCACCCTCGCGCATCTGCAAGGCCAGACCTCCCGCTACAGTCAGATTCGGCTGTGGGGTTCCATCGGTTTCATCATCACTGTGGTCGCCCTCGGTCGCCTGTTCGAATGGCTCAGCCTCGACATCTACCCGGCGGCGCTGGTGTTGATCATGGCCGGCATCGTGCTCAGCAGTCTGTGGGTGCCGAACGCTCAGCCGCCTCAGGGCAACCGGCCGACAGGCGAGGGCTTTCTCAAGCAATTGCGCAATCCTGGGGTGCTGGCATTCTACGGTTGCGTGGCGCTGATGCAGATGAGCCACGGGCCGTATTACACGTTTTTGACTCTGCACCTTGAGCGACTGGGTTACAGCCGTGGCGTGATCGGCATGCTCTGGGCGGTCGGCGTGGTGGCGGAAGTGCTGATGTTCATGGCCATGAGCCGGATCCTCGCGCGTTTTTCCCTGCGGCGGGTGCTGATGGCGAGTTTTCTGCTGGCGGCGTTGCGCTGGTTGCTGCTAGGTTCGTTCGCCGAGTTCCTCTGGGTCTTGCTGTTTGCCCAAGTGCTGCACGCGGCGACCTTCGGCAGCTTTCATGCGGCTGCCATCGCGTTCGTGCAACGTAGCTTCGGCGCGCGCCAGCAAGGACAGGGCCAGGCGCTGTATGCAGCGCTGGCCGGCACCGGTGGCGCGCTCGGCGCGTTGTATTCCGGCTACAGCTGGAATGCCCTCGGCGCGACATTGACCTTTAGTATTGCCAGTCTCGCAGCGCTCGCCGCTGCCGTTATCATTGCCATTCGAATGCAAGAGGACAGGCCATGAGCCTTACCCGTGAACAGCTTGCCCAGCAAATTGTCGACGCCGGGCGTTTTCTTTATGGTCGCGGCTGGTCGCCGGCCACCAGCAGCAATTACTCGACGCGTCTGTCGCCGAGCGAAGCGCTGCTGACCGTGTCCGGCAAGCACAAGGGCCAGTTGGGCCTGGACGACGTGCTCGCCACCGACCTGTCCGGCAACAGTCTTGAGCCCGGCAAAAAGCCGTCCGCCGAAACCTTGTTGCATACCCAGCTCTACAGCTGGCGCCCGGAGATCGGCGCGGTGTTGCACACTCACTCGGTGAACGCCACGGTGCTGTCGCGACTGACGCCGCAAGACTTCATCGAGTTCGAAGACTACGAACTGCAAAAAGCTTTCAGCGGCATCTCGACCCACGAATCCCGGGTGCGCGTGCCGATCTTCGACAACGATCAGGACATTGCGCGCCTCGCCGCCAAGGTGCAGCCTTGGCTCGACGCCCATCCCGATTGCGTCGGTTATCTGATTCGCGGCCACGGCCTCTACACCTGGGGTGCGCAGATGAGCGACGCGTTGCGCCAGATCGAGGCCTTTGAATTCCTGTTTGAATGCGAGTTGAAGACCCGCAGCGTCATGAACCGCCAAGGCTGACTTCACCAGAACCAGCCCCTTTGCCTGATGAATGCAGTGCCCGACCGGTCTGAAAGAACCGGACGGCAAGGCCGATACCGAGGAATGCCCCATGAGCAGCCTGTCCGTCTATCACGTTTCCAGCCCCGAGATTCCGAACAAGGTGCTGACCCATTTCGAAGACATCGCTTCGACCCTGGCCGAGCAGGGCGTGCGCTTCGACCGTTGGCAAGCCGCCGCGAAGATCCAGCCCGGCGCCAGCCAGGAAGAAGTGATCGGTGCCTATAAAGAACAGATCGATAAACTGATGACCGAGCGCGGTTACATCACGGTCGATGTGATCAGCCTCAACAGCGATCACCCGCAAAAAGCCGAATTGCGCGCCAAGTTCCTCGAAGAACATCGCCATGGTGAAGACGAAGTACGCTTCTTCGTCGCCGGTCGCGGTCTGTTTACCCTGCACATCGACGATTACGTCTACGCCGTGCTGTGCGAAAAGAACGACCTGATTTCGGTGCCGGCCGGCACCAAACACTGGTTCGACATGGGCGAGAATCCGCACTTTGTGGCGATCCGCCTGTTCAACAACCCTGAAGGCTGGGTCGCCAACTTCACCGGCGAAGACATCGCCGGCCGCTTCCCGCGTCTGGAGGACTGAGCCGATGTCGATCAAGGTCATTCTCACCGACATCGAAGGCACCACCAGCGCAGTGAGTTTTGTGTTCGACGTGCTGTTCCCGTATGCGGCGAAGCACCTGCCAGACTTCGTTCGCCAGAACGCCCAGCGTGCCGACGTTGCCGAGCAACTGGACGCCGTGCGCCGCGACAGCAACGAACCGCAGGCTGATGTCGAGCGAGTCGTGGAAATTCTGCTGGCCTGGATCGCCGAAGACCGCAAGGCCACGCCGCTGAAAGCGTTGCAGGGCATGGTCTGGGAGCAGGGTTATCAGGCCGGGCAGTTGAAAGGCCATGTTTACCCGGACGCCGTTGAAGCGCTCCAGCGCTGGCATCAGGCCGGTTATCAACTGTTTGTGTATTCGTCCGGTTCGATCCAGGCGCAGAAGCTGATTTTCGGCTGCTCGGAAGCAGGGGATCTGACGCCGCTGTTCAGCGGCTACTTCGACACCACGTCGGGCCCCAAGCGCGAGGCGCAGTCGTACAGCAACATCCAGCAGGCCATCGGGGTCGAACCAGAGGAGATTCTGTTCCTGTCCGACATCGTGCAAGAACTCGATGCCGCCCAGGCTGCTGGCCTGCAAACCTGCGGCCTGGCCCGTGAAGGCGGGGAGTTGGCAGGGCATGTGACCGTCGACAGCTTCACCGGGATTGAGCCGGAAGCGTTCTGAGTTCACCCAATCGACGCGCAAAAAAAACAGGCCGTGAAGCGAAAGCTCCACGGCCTGTCTGTTTATACGGTGTTCGAATTACATCGAGTGATAGGTCGGCAGGGCAAAACGCTGCTGGCTTTGCAGCATGCCGATCTGTGGCAGCTCGCTGGCCTGTTCCGCCAGATCACGACGGATCGCGCTGATCGCCCACGACAGTTGATCACCGGTATGCAGTTGCTGATACGTGAGCGCACGCTTGAACACTTTGCCGTCGGCACTCTTCAGCGTCAGCAGGATCCCGCCATCGGGACGGGGCTGGGTGGTGACGGCGAAGTTGGAAAACAGGGAGGTAAATTTTTCTTGGATCAGGTTCATGTCTTTCAGCTCCGTATGCACTTGAATGGCAAGCATGTATAGGGAGTTGCAGCGATTGTGCCAGTATTTGAGTTTTTAAAAATCCTTATAAATCAGTAATTTATAAAATCTGCTGGCTTTGGCTGTCGTGCAATCTGCATGAATGGCCATCGTGCATCCTGCATTTTGCGGGATCATTGTCGATTCGATTGAACCAATACCCTTGGCTGTAATCATGCGGCGTTTAGTAGTGCCGGGGCGGATACAAAACATTGCAAAAACCGCGTGTACAGCCCGCGAAGCCCTGACGTATTTTCGGCCTCGACCCTCGCTCGAGAAGCGCCGGTTGTCTCACCCGATTGCCCGACAATAAAAATCCGGCCTGCACGTCAAGGTCGAACGGGAGCTGCCATGCACCAAGCGCCGAGCGACACGATTACCTGGGGCATGATGCTCCGCAAACTGCCGATGATTGCCAAAGCCATTCCACGGGTGGTGAAAGGCATGAAGGTGGCCAACGTCACGGATCCGACCCAAACCTGTGGCCTGGGCTGGACATTCGAGCAAGCGACGCTGCGCAATCCCGAGGGCCCCGCGCTGCTGTCGGGCGAGGTGGTGCTGAGTTATTCACAGGTCAACCAGTGGGCCAACCGCATCGCCCATTATCTGATCGGGCAGGGCATCGGCAAGGGCGATGTGGTGGCGGTGTTCATCGAGAACCGTCCGGAACTGCTGGTGACGATTCTGGCGCTGGCCAAAGTCGGCGCCGTCAGCGCGCTGCTCAATACCTCGCAGACCCGCGATACGCTGATCCACAGCATCAATCTGGTGACCCCGGCGGCGATTGTTGTCGGTGAAGAGTTGCTGCCGGCATTTGCGGCGGTACGCGAGCAAGTAGCGATCCCGGCAGCGCGCGCATGGTTCGTCGCCGATCAGGATACCTTCAGCCATCCGGGCATCGCGCCCGAGGGCTATATCAACCTGATCAGCGCCAGCGCCGACGCACCTGTCGACAACCCGGCCAGCAGCCGGCAGATTTTCTTCGACGACCCCTGTTTCTACATCTACACCTCCGGCACCACCGGTTTGCCCAAGGCCGGGGTGTTCAAGCACGGCCGCTGGATGCGCAGTTCGGCGAGCTTCGGCATGATCGCCCTCGACATGCGCCCGGACGACATCGTCTATTGCACCTTGCCGCTGTACCACGCCACCGGGCTTTGCGTGTGCTGGGGTTCGGCGGTCAATGGCGCCTCGGGTTTCGCCATTCGCCGCAAGTTCAGCGCCCGCCAGTTCTGGAGCGATGTGCGCCGCTATCGCGCAACCACCATCGGTTACGTCGGCGAGTTGTGCCGGTATCTGGTGGATCAGCCGCTCAGCGCCGACGACAGCCGTCACGACGTGCGCAAGATGATCGGCAACGGCCTGCGGCCCGGTGCGTGGGCCGAGTTCAAGACCCGCTTCGGCGTGGATCACATCTGCGAGCTGTACGCCGCCAGCGACGGCAATATCGGCTTCACCAACATCCTCAATTTCGACAACACCATCGGTTTCTCGCTGATGGCCTGGGAGTTGGTGGCCTACGACCAGGGCAGCGGCGAGCCGATTCGCGGTGACGACGGGTTCATGCGCAAGGTCGACCGGGGTGAGCGGGGGCTGTTGCTGGCGCGGATCGACGATAAGGCGCCGCTGGACGGCTACACCGATCCGCAGAAAACCGCCAAGGTCGTTCTGCAGGACGTGTTCACCAAGGGCGACCGCTTCTTCAACACCGGCGATCTGCTGCGCAACATCGGTTTCGGCCATGCACAGTTTGTCGACCGTCTCGGCGACACCTATCGCTGGAAGGGCGAGAACGTCTCGACCACCGAGGTCGAGAACCTGCTGCTCCAGCATCCGCATATTTCCGAAGCGGTGGCCTATGGTGTGGAAATCCCCAACACCAATGGTCGCGCCGGGATGGCGGCGATCACCCCGGCCGAGTCTCTGGCGACCCTGGATTTCGCCGAATTGCTGGCCTTCGCCCGCCAACGCATGCCGGCCTATGCGGTGCCGCTGTTCCTGCGGGTCAAGGTGAAAATGGAAACCACCGGCACCTTCAAATACCAGAAGACCCGCCTGAAAAACGAAGGTTTCGACCCCGGCCAGACGGGGGATGACCCGATTTATGCCTGGCTGCCGGGAACCGAAACCTACGTGCAGGTGACGAATGAAATCCTTGTCGACATCCGGGCAGGCAAGTATCGCTATTGATATTGGCTATCGGTCATCTTGGAAAAAAGGGGATGACAGCTATCGCCGCGCTCGGGAAACTGTCGGCTTTCCGAACGACCGAAAGTGGAGTTGCCCCATGTCCGACCAAAGCCGCCAGATGACCCCCGAGGAAGCAGCCGAATTCACTGAACAGGTGTTCAACAAGGCGCGCGAGGGCGACGCGGTGATGCTCGATCGCCTGATCACTGCCGGTCTGCCGGTGAACCTGACCAACAGCAAGGGCGACACCCTGCTGATGCTTGCCAGCTACTACGGGCATGTGGATGCGGTGCAAGTGTTGCTCAAGCACAAGGCCGACCCGGAACAACGCAACGGCAACGGCCAGAGCCCGATTGCCGGCGCGGCGTTCAAGGGTGATCTGGCCGTAGTCAAGGCTTTGGTCGAGGGCGGTGCGCAGATTGAGGGCGCATCCTTCGATGGCCGCACGGCGCTGATGATGGCGGCGATGTTCAACCGGGTTGAAATCATCGATTACCTGATCGACCAGGGCGCCGATCCGAAAGCCAAGGATGCCAATGGCATCACCGCGCTGGACGCGGCCCGCACCATGGGCGCCGTGGACACCACCGCGCAGCTGGAAAAACTGCTGGGCTGAGGCCGCTGGCCGGAACCCGCTCTGTGGCGAAGGCGAGAATGCGCTATCCTTCGCGCCCTCAAAATTCCCTTCGCCACAGGATCCGCTCCCATGAAAGCCGCACTCGCCGAACTCATCAGCAAAATCAGCTCCGGCTGCATGGGCGACGACGAGATTCAGAAAGTCGCTGACGAAGCGGCACAGGCCTACGCCGATGCCGACGCATTTCTGACCGCCAACCCGGATATCAACTACGACGACACTTTCCCGATTCCGCTGGGCGAGTGGGTCGTGGTCGGCAGCCTGCCGGAGACCGTGCTGTTCCAGGCTGACACTTACGCCGACCTGTTCGCGCAGATCGTTGCTTCGTTCGGCCCGGGCGTCGAGTTCAACCTCAAGCCCAAGCAACTGGCCAAGACCGAGGCGCTGACCGCGCTCAACCGCATCCAGGTGCAGATGAGCAGCCTGAACAAGGAAAACGGCGGTTACACGCTGATGAACTTCAGCCAGTTGCTCGATGATGAGCTGCAAGTGGTGCTGGTCTACGGCAACGACGTACCGCGCGTGCTGGAACTGTGCGCCGAAGTCGGCATTGCCGCCGCGCCGTCGCTGGAAGCCCTGAAGGTCGCCGTTCACGTCTGAACGCAATAAAAGGGAACCCTGTGCGCGACCGTCTATCCTAAAAGTGCATGCCACTATTCTGGAGCGACACCATGGGTTCCACGTTCAACGGCCTGGTCGGCCTGATCATTCTTGCGCTCGACATCTGGGCGATCATCAACGTGCTGAAAAGCGGCGCCGAGACCGGGATGAAAATCCTCTGGGTGCTGCTGATCATCCTCCTGCCGGTGCTGGGCCTGATCATCTGGGCGATTGCCGGGCCGCGGGGCAATGTGCGGATCTGACCGTTCGCACCGTGATTGGGTCGGACCGATGAACTGAGGTTCGACCTGTCATCTTCGGCAACGTAGAATGCGCGCCTTTCCCGGGCAATCGAACCTGACGATTGGCGCCCGCGCATTCATCGGAGCACTTCACCATGACCGTCACCAAGACCAGCGAATACCTGGAAACCCTCTACGAAGGCTACGGCCAGCGTTTTCGCATGGAAAAACTGCTGCACGAAGTGCGCACCGAACACCAGCACCTGGTGATTTTCCAGAACCCGCGCATGGGCCGGGTGATGGCGCTGGACGGCGTGATCCAGACCACCGAAGCCGATGAATTCATCTACCACGAAATGCTCACCCACGTGCCGATCCTAGCCCACGGCACCGCCAAGCGCGTGCTGATCATCGGCGGCGGCGACGGCGGCATGCTGCGCGAAGTGACCAAACACGCCAGCGTCGAGCACATCACCATGGTCGAGATCGACGGCACCGTGGTCGACATGTGCAAGGAATTCCTGCCGAACCACTCCAAGGGCGCCTACGACGATCCACGCCTGAACCTGGTAATCGACGACGGCATGCGTTTCGTCGCGACCACCACCGAAAAGTTCGACGTGATCATTTCCGACTCCACCGACCCGATCGGCCCGGGCGAAGTGCTGTTCTCGGAAAACTTCTACCAGGCCTGCCACCGCTGCCTGAACGAGGGCGGTATCCTCGTGACCCAGAACGGCACGCCGTTCATGCAGATCGAAGAAGTGAAAACCACCGCCGGCCGCCTGCGCAGCCTGTTCCCGGACTGGCACTTCTATCAGGCGGCCGTGCCGACCTATATCGGCGGTTCGATGACCTTCGCCTGGGGTTCGACCAACCCTGCGTACCGCAAGCTGAGCCGCGAAGTGCTGCAACAGCGTTTCATCGGCAGCGGCATCGTCACCCGCTACTACAACCCGGAAATCCACATCGGCGCCTTCGCCTTGCCGCAATACGTGCTGCAGGCAGTGAACAAGCCAAGCAACGACTGATCGATCACGGGTCAGAAAAAGCCGAGGCCGGTGTGCGAAAACACGCCGGCCTCGGCTTTTTTCATGTTGCATCGGTGTAAACCTTTTGAACGATCAATCCTGACAAAAGTCGAGATAGGTGTAAGCCCATTTGCGGGTTTGATCGAGGAGGCTCCGATGTCAAAGTGGAAAGTCACCTTTGTGGACGATCATGGTGAAACGATCGACGAAGTCTTCGAGTGCGAGGAATGCCCCAGCCATGAACGGGCAGCTCGCCTCATCAAGGAGCGGTTGTTGCCGGTCGCCGCCGAGCTTGACCTGAACGATCTGGAAGGGCGCACCGCCGATGCCGGCGTGAAAAGCCTGAAAACCCAGAACAGCATCGAAATCCGCAGCATCACCCCAATCTGAATCTTCATTTTCTTCATGTACCAGGCCTTGGCAGCGGCTCTATCTTGGGGCTACTCTGCAAGCGAGATCAGCGAACGGATCGCTAAGGTCTGGTCTTGTCAGCTACATGCTTGTTTCCCGCCGGCAACGCGGTTGCCGTAAGCACCCGGGCCCGTTGGGCCAGTGCAGGGAATACGGAAAGTCTATCCATCTATGCGAGGGGGACGATTCATGAGCACAGCCTATCAAGAAGACATCAGCAGCAGTGTGCTGCGCCGCATGAAAGAAGGCGGTTTCGATTTTTCCCGATTCCATCCCATCGAGTTCTACGCCATTTTCCCGGACGAGGAGCGGGCGCGCAGGGCGGCAGGCAAATTTCGCGGTGAATCCATCAATGCCCAGGTCAGTGCGCGCGACGACGGCGCATGGTCTCTGGAATTGAGCAAGGTGATGTACGCAACCTACGACGACATTGGCGATTTCGAGCAGGGCTTTTCGGCGGTGGTCGAGCCCTTGGGCGGCATCATCGAAGGCTGGGGCGTGAAACAGGAGATCCGCAACCGGCACCGTTTGAACTGATCACTCTCGCAACACGTCGAGCTACGGCTGACCTTCGGGTCGGCCGTTGTCGTTTCTGCCCCCCTGAACACCCCATGGCAAAACCCTGAAACAAGAAACCGGCGCAAAAAAAAGCCACCTGAAAAGGTGGCTGAAAGGGAAGACCGCAAGGAGAGGAAACCGCTCAGGGTTACGGCCGGGATGGCTGCCGAGGCAAGCCGGATCAGTGGGGCTGCGTACTTCGTCAGCGACGTTTTTGCAGCGGATGCGCGGATTATCCGCAGCCGGCACCGAGCAGTGAAATCAACTCTGACTATGCTGGTGATAGGCGACGGGACTGCGTCGCAATGAAGCGGGGGCGATCAGGTTGGGGCATTTGCCGCACAGGAATGGTGCGGTGCGTGTGGCGTGAATATCCAACCGATTGAAATCAAAGCGTTTATGCCGATGGCACGGGCCTTGCGAAGGCCTGTATGTCCGGGGTGACAAGGAGTACGGCATGATCCGCACCTATTTTGATGAAATGTACGATGCCGGCGGCCAGATCCGTCCGCATTACCGGGAGTTTGCCCGCTGGCTGGCCGAAACGCCTGACGAACTGCTGGCCCAGCGGCGGCGCGAGGCCGATCTGCTGTTCCATCGTGCCGGGATCACTTTCACGCTCTACGGGGACGAGCAAGGGACAGAACGCCTGATTCCCTTCGACACCATTCCGCGCAGCATTCCCGCCAGCGAGTGGCGGATCGTCGAGCGCGGCTGCATTCAGCGGGTCAAGGCATTGAACATGTTCCTCGCCGACCTTTACCACGAGCAGCGCATCATCAAGGCCGGGATCATTCCCGCCGAACAGGTGCTGGCCAACGAGCAATATCAGTTGGCGATGCAGGGACTGGATCTGCACCGCGATATCTATTCGCACATCTCCGGCGTCGATCTGGTGCGCGACGGCGACGGCACGTACTACGTGCTCGAGGACAACCTGCGCACGCCGAGCGGCGTGAGCTACATGCTCGAAGACCGCAAGATGATGATGCGCCTGTTCCCGGAACTGTTCGCGGCCCAGCGCATCGCCCCGATCGACCATTACCCGAATCTGCTGCTCGACACCCTGAAAAGCTCAAGCCCGATCGACGACCCGAGTGTGGTGGTGCTGACACCGGGACGCTTCAACAGCGCGTTTTTCGAGCATGCGTTCCTGGCCCGGGAAATGGGCGTGGAGCTGGTGGAGGGTGCGGACTTGTTCGTGCGCGACGACAAAGTCTTCATGCGCACCACCGACGGCCCGAAAGCCGTGGACGTGATCTACCGCCGGCTCGACGACGCGTTCCTCGATCCGCTGGCGTTCCGCCCGGATTCGATGCTCGGCGTGCCGGGGCTGCTGTCGTCCTATCGCTCGGGCAACGTGGTGCTGGCCAATGCCATCGGCACCGGCGTGGCGGACGACAAATCGGTGTACCCGTTTGTCACCGAGATGATCCGTTTCTACCTCGACGAAGAACCGATCCTGAAGAATGTGCCGACCTGGCAATGCCGCAATCCGTCTGAACTTTCCCATGTACTGGCCAATCTTCCGGAACTGGTGGTCAAGGAAACCCAGGGCTCCGGCGGTTACGGAATGCTTGTGGGGCCGGCGGCGACGACCGCGGAAATCGATGCGTTCCGCGAGCGGATCAAGGCCAAGCCCCACGCGTACATCGCGCAACCGACGCTGTCGCTGTCGACCTGTCCGACCTTTGTCGAAAACGGCATTGCGCCGCGCCATATCGACCTGCGTCCGTTCGTATTGTCCGGCCGCGAAACCCGGGTCGTGCCCGGCGGTTTGACCCGTGTCGCCCTGCGTGAAGGCTCTCTGGTGGTGAACTCATCCCAGGGCGGCGGAACCAAGGACACCTGGGTGGTCGAGGATTGAAGGAAGCCTGCCATGTTAAGTAGAACTGCCTCGGATCTGTACTGGATGTCGCGTTACCTGGAGCGGGCGGAAAACCTCGCACGGATGCTCGATGTCAGCTATTCGCTGTCGCTGATGCCGCAGGACGGCCGTGGCGACGGCCTGCACGAACTGGCGATGCCTCTGCTGATCACCGGCACGCTGGACGATTACCTGGAACGTCACGGAGAGCTGCATGCCGAGCGCTTGCTGCACTTCTTCGCCCTCGACGCGGCGAATCCGGCGAGCATCTACAGCTGCCTCGGCGCGGCGCGAGCCAGCGCCCATGCGGTGCGCGGGCGAATCACTGCCGACATGTGGGAGAACATCAACGCCACCTGGCTGGAGATCCGTGGGATCGCCAATCAGGGCCTCAGCCGCTACGGCATGAGCCGTTTCTGCGAGTGGATCAAGGAACGTTCGCACCTGTTTCGGGGCGCGTCCTACGGCACCATCATGCGCAACGACGCGTTTCGTTTCATTCGCCTGGGTACGTTCATCGAGCGGGCGGACAACACGTTGCGCCTGCTCGATGCCCGCTACGAAATGGCCGGCGATCAGGCCGAAGCGGTCAGCGACGGCACGGCCCACGCCTATTACCAGTGGAGTGCGCTGTTGCGGGCGCTGTCGTCGTTCGAGGCGTACACCGAGATCTATCGCGATGCGCCCGGCGCCCGGCATGTGGCCGAGCTGCTGTTGTTGCGCGCCGACGTGCCGCGTTCGCTGCGGGCCTGCACGGAAGAGATCGACCAGATTCTCGCGCAACTGCCGGGGGCCAACGGTCGTCCCGCGCAACGGCTGGCGGCGGAAATGGACGCGCGTCTGCGCTACACCGGTATTCAAGAAATCCTTGAGGAAGGGCTGCACGCCTGGCTCACCGAATTCATCCCGCTGGTGCGCCAGTTGGGCAACGCCATTCACAGTTCCTACCTGGAGGCCGCATGAGACTTTCCATCAGCCACGAGACCACCTATCACTACGAAGATCAGGTACGCGCGAGCATCCAGTACCTGCGCCTGACGCCCCACGACAGCGAGCGTCAGCACGTGCTGAGCTGGCAGCTCGACCTGCCGCGCCCGGTGCGCGCCCAGCTCGATCCGTTCGGCAACATTCTGCACGTCCTGACCATGGACGAGCCTCACGAAGCGATCATCATCGGCGCCCGGGGGCAGGTCGATATCGACGAGTTGCGAGAAGCCGAGCACGAGAGTCAGTCGGCGCTGCCGTTCCTGCGTTTCACCCGGCTGACCGAGGCTGATGAGGCGCTGCGCGCGTTTGCCGAAAAATCCTGCAAGCAACGACGTGACCGCAATGCACTGATCGACCTGATGCATGGCCTGAACCAGCACATGACCTACAAGCCGGGCGCCACCGAAGTCGATACCAGTGCCGCCGAGGCGTTTGCCGGCCGGGCGGGTGTTTGCCAGGATCACGCCCACGCGTTTCTCGCCTGCGCGCGCAGCCTCGGAGTGCCGTCACGTTATGTGTCGGGCTATCTGTACAGCGAGGATTGCGAGCATCTGGCCAGTCACGCCTGGGCCGAAGCCTGGATCGATGACGCCTGGTACAGCTTTGACGTGACCAATGAACTGGCGCGGCCGGAGCGGCACCTGAAACTGGCGGTGGGTCTGGATTATCTGGATGCCTGCCCGGTGCGCGGCATGCGCCGGGGCGGCGGCTCAGAGCAGATGCACGCGAAAGTGCTGGTGTCGCCGACACCAGCGCCAATCATCTCGGTGCAGCAGCAGTAAGCGGCGTAATTGGATTACTTGGCCGGCTCAACCTTGCGCCCGGCCATGTGCCGCAAATACCCGATCAGCTTCTGCAGATCCGCATCCGGCAACACCTCGGCAGAAAACCCTGGCATCTTCGCTTGCGGCCACTGACGCAGACTCTGTGGGTCGCGAATGTAGCGCTTGAGGAAGTCCGCGCCGAAGTACTCGGTCGGGTTGTACGGAATATTCAGGTCCGGCCCGAACTGCGCATCGCCCGCGCCATTCAGGCGATGGCAGGCCAGGCAGTTCTTCTGGAACAGCGCAAAACCCTGATTCACCGGGTCATCGGCCTTCAACGCAGGATCCGGCAGCAGGGCAGGGAAGCGCTCGGCCACCGGCGCCATGCGCTTGATGCTCGCCACTTCGAACGGCCATTGTTCCGGGCTGATATTGCCGGCCTGCGGATCGGTCCACACCAGATAGAACGGCCCGGCGCTGTGCTTGCCTTCCGACAGCGGCGGCCAGGGTTGCGCCGGATCTTCGATGGCGAGCCAGGCGCGTGAGCCTTTGTCGTTCAGTAGCGGTGCGGCGGACAGCTCTGCGGCAAAACCATCCAGTGCCACGGCTTGCAGGTGATCGTCCGGTTTGATGCCGGTCAGCAGCGCGGCGATCGGCACGGCGCGATAAGTCATGTCCTTCTTGTAGGACACATCATTCTTGACCGTGAGGGTTTGTACCTGAGGATGCTTGAGCAATTCCTCGGTCTGCCAGGTGCGGCTGTTCGCGCCCAGCTCCAGGTTCAGCTGCGCGGCAGACAGGGGCATGCTCAGCAGCATGGCCCCGAATAGAATGAGCGTTTTCAAGTGATCGCCGTCCGTGTCGTGGAAGTGCGCAAAGGTTGGCACAGCCACGCTGGCCCGGGTAGCGGGCCAGTCACATTTTCAGTGGCGATAAACAATACCTGCCGCTTGAATCAGCCGATGACCTTGGTCAGGTTCGGCAGAATCAACAACAGCGTCGTGGCGAAAAGAATGAGCCCTGCTTGCCGTACTTTTGGTTGTTTGAACATGGCTTGACCGCCTTTTTTGTTATTTCCTGATGCTTGCCTGCATATCCATGACGGCAAGCGCTGCACTTCCTGTAGCGAACGCCTGTCTCGGCAAAACCCGACGACAACGACGTACATCTTCACCTTAGGGCCCGCGTCACGCTTCGCTTAGATCCATTTCGTATGTATTTGCTACCTGTCGCGATTAAAAAGGCATGAGGCCCATTGCCAGCTTCTTTGCCGCCCGTTTGCTAGACAGCTCGCGCACCTGAACCGGTTAATCAAGCCACGGATGACCGTCCGTCTGAGCGTGCGCGTCAACGTCATTGAGCGCTGTGGTCATTGAATCGATGGCCTGCGAAGACAACAGTGACAGCACGAATTTCATTCACCGCACAGGTTCGAGGACGTCATGACCCAAGCTTTGATTTTCGACGCGTTACGCACGCCCCGTGGCAAGGGCAAGGCCGACGGATCGCTGCACAGCGTCAAACCGGTGAACCTGGTGGCCGGGCTGCTGACCGCTTTGGAGGCACGTACGGCGCTGGACACCAGCCAGATCGATGACGTGGTGCTCGGTTGCGTCACGCCGATTGGCGATCAGGGCTCGGACATCGCCAAGACCGCCGTGCAGGTGGCTGATTGGGACGTCAGCGTCGCGGGCGTGCAGATCAACCGCTTCTGCGCCTCGGGGCTGGAAGCGGTGAACCTGGGGGCGATGAAAGTGCGCTCCGGGTTCGAAGACCTGGTGGTAGTTGGTGGCGTCGAATCCATGTCCCGAGTGCCGATGGGCAGCGACGGTGGAGCCTGGGCGCTGGACCCGCAAACCAACCTGCACAGCCACTTCACACCACAAGGCGTCGGCGCCGATCTGATCGCCACCCTTGAAGGCTTCAGCCGGCAGGACGTCGATGCCTACGCGCTGCACTCGCAGCAGAAAGCTGCCCGCGCCCGGGCCGACGGTTCGTTCAGCAAGTCGCTGGTGCCGGTGCAGGACCAGAACGGCATCATCCTGCTCGATCACGATGAATTCATTCGCGCCGAGTCGACCCTTGAAGGCCTGGGCAAGCTCAAGCCGAGTTTCGAAATGATCGGTCAGATGGGCTTCGACGCCACGGCATTGCGGGTCTACAGCCATGTCGAGCGAATCAATCATGTGCACACGCCGGGCAACAGCTCGGGGATCGTCGACGGCGCGGCGCTGATGCTGATTGGCTCCGAAGCGAAGGGGCGTGCGTTGGGTCTGCAACCTCGGGCGCGGATTGTCGCCACGGCGGTCACCAGCACCGACCCGACCATCATGCTCACCGGCCCGGCGCCGGCCACTCGCAAGGCGCTGGCCAAGGCCGGGCTGCGGGTGGAGGACATCGACCTGTTTGAAGTCAACGAGGCGTTCGCCTCGGTGGTGCTCAAATTCATCAAGGACATGGCTGTCGACCCGGACAAGGTCAACGTCAATGGCGGCTCGATCGCCATGGGCCATCCGCTGGGCGCCACCGGTTGCGCGATCCTCGGCACCTTGCTCGATGAACTGGAAGCCCGGCGCCTGCGCTACGGCCTCGCGACGCTGTGCGTCGGCGGCGGCATGGGCATCGCCACCATCATCGAACGCCTCTGACCCCAAGGAATCCTGTCATGACCCAAGCCATTCGTTACGAAAAAGGCCAGGACGGCATCGTTGTCCTGACCATCGACATGCCGGGCCAGAGCGCCAACACCATGAACGCGGCGTACCGCGAGGCCATGGCCGAAAGCGTCGCCCGTTTGCAGGCGGAAAAAGATGACATCGCCGGGGTGATCATCACTTCGGCCAAGAAAACCTTCTTCGCCGGTGGCGACCTGAATGAACTGATCAAGGTCGGCAAGCCCGAAGCCAAGGCTTTCTACGACATGGTGCTGACCCTCAAGGGTCAGTTGCGCACCCTGGAAACCCTCGGCAAACCGGTGGTCGCGGCGATCAACGGCGCGGCGCTCGGCGGTGGCTGGGAAATCTGCCTGGCCTGCCACCACCGCGTGGCGCTGGACGATGCGTCGGTTCAGCTCGGTCTGCCGGAGGTGACCCTCGGCCTGTTGCCGGGCGGCGGTGGCGTGGTGCGGATGGTGCGCATGCTTGGCATCGAAAAGGCGTTGCCGTACCTCCTTGAAGGCAAGAAAGTCCGTCCGCAGCAGGCGTTGCAGGCCGGATTGATCGATGAGCTGGCGGCGGATCGCGATGAGCTGCTGGCCAAGGCCCGGGCCTGGATTCTGGCCAATCCTGCGGCCGTGCAGCGTTGGGATGTGAAGGGTTATCAGATTCCCGGCGGCACGCCATCCAATCCGAAAGTCGCGCAGATGCTGGCGATTGCGCCGTCGATCCTGCGCACCAAAACCCAGGGCACGTTGCCGGCGCCGGAGAAGATTCTGTGCGCGGCTGTGGAAGGCGCGCAGGTGGATTTCGACACGGCGCACCTGATCGAAACCCGCTACTTCACCGAACTGACCACCGGCCAGATCTCGAAAAACCTGATCGGCACGTTCTGGTTCCAACTCAATGAAATCAATGCCGGCGGTTCACGGCCGCAGGGTTTGGCACCTTATGTGACGAAGCGAGTGGGCGTGCTCGGCGCAGGCATGATGGGCGCCGGGATCGCCTATGTCAGCGCATCGGCCGGGATCGACGTGGTGCTCAAGGACATCAACCTCGCGGCTGCGGAAAAGGGCAAGGCGCATTCGGCGGCGTTGCTGGACAAGAAAGTCGCTCGCGGGCAAATGTCTGCGCAGCAGCGTGAAGCGGTGCTGGCGCGTATTCACCCGACCGAAAGCGATGCCGATCTGGCGGGTTGCGATCTGATCATCGAGGCGGTGTTCGAGGATCGTCAACTCAAGGCCAAGGTCTCGGCAGCAGCGCAACAGGTGGTTGGCGCCGACGCTGTGATTGCTTCCAACACATCGACCTTGCCCATCACTGGCTTGGCGACCGCAGTACCGGATCAAAGCAAGTTTATCGGCCTGCACTTCTTCAGCCCGGTGGAAAAGATGCCGCTGGTGGAAATCATCAAGGGCGCGCAAACCAGCGACGAAACCCTTGCACGCGGGTTCGATTTCGTACTGCAAATCAAGAAAACCCCGATTGTGGTCAACGACAGTCGCGGATTCTTCACGTCGCGAGTATTCGGCACCTTCACCAATGAAGGCATTGCGATGCTGGGTGAGGGCGTCAGCGCGCCGATGATCGAGACCGAAGCGCGCAAGGCCGGCATGCCTGTCGGGCCGTTGGCGATCTCTGACGAAGTTTCCCTCAGCCTGATGAGCCATATCCGTCAGCAAACGGCCAAAGACCTTCAAGCAGAAGGGAAACCGCTGATTGAGCACCCGGCGTTCGCCGTGATTGACTTGCTGCTCAACGAATACAAGCGGCCGGGCAAGGCAGCGGGAGGCGGTTTTTATGAGTACCCGGCGGGTGGGCAGAAACATCTGTGGCCCGAGCTGAAAACCCGGTTCGAGAAAGCCGACGGGCAGATATCGCCGAAGGATGTGCGTGATCGACTGCTGTTCGTGCAGGCCATCGAAACCGTGCGTTGCTTGGAGGAGGGCGTGCTGACGTCGACGGCGGACGCCAACGTCGGCTCGATCTTCGGCATCGGTTTCGCGGCATGGACGGGCGGTGCGCTGCAGTTCATCAACCAATATGGCGTGAAGGACTTTGTCGCCCGGGCGCAGTATCTGGCGGAGCAGTACGGTGAGCGTTTCGCACCGCCTGCGCTGCTGCTGGAAAAAGCTGCCAAGGGCGAGTTGTTCTAACGGGGAGGGGACGCATTTCGGGGCTTGCCTTGCCGGGTGGTTTCAAGGCAGGCTCTGGGGTGTGCATTATTCCCATCACGTGTCAGGTATTTTTTATGTCGCTACGCATCTGCATTCTGGAAACCGACATCCTGCGTCCGGAACTGGTCGATGAATATCAGGGTTACGGGCAGATGTTCCAGCGCCTGTTCTCGCAACAGCCGATCGCCGCCGAGTTCACGGTGTACAACGTGATGCAGGGCGATTATCCGAGTGATGACCTGATCTTCGATGCGTATCTGGTCACCGGCAGCAAGGCCGACTCGTTCGGTACCGACCCGTGGATCCAGACCCTCAAGCAATACCTGCTGACCCGCTATGAGCGCGGCGACAAACTGCTCGGCGTGTGCTTCGGCCATCAACTGCTGGCGCTGCTGCTGGGCGGCAAGAGCGAGCGCGCCACGCAAGGCTGGGGTGTCGGCATCCACAACTACAAACTGGCGGCCAAGGCGCCGTGGATGAGCCCGGTGCGTGAAGAGCTGACGCTGTTGATCAGTCACCAGGACCAGGTGACGGCGCTGCCGGAGAATGCAACGGTGATTGCGTCGAGCGATTTCTGCCCGTTTGCCGCGTACCACATCAACGATCAGGTGCTGTGCTTCCAGGGTCATCCGGAATTCATTCACGACTACTCGCGAGCGCTGCTGGATCTGCGTCAGGAAGCGCTGGGCGAGCAGGTTTACAGTAAGGGTGTGGCCAGTCTGGAGCATCAGCACCACGGCACCACCGTCGCGGAATGGATGATGCGTTTCGTGGCGCACAAGCCGACCGCTGCTTGAATCCAGACGCCCCCGTGTTTTACACGGGGGCGTTTTTTCTTATAGCCAGCCGGATTTCTTGAAGCTCGCCCACAGGCTCACGCAGCCGACCGTGATAAAGCCCAGCACGCCGAAATAGCCGTAGTGCCAGCTCAGCTCCGGCATGTTCTGGAAGTTCATCCCGTAGATCCCCGCCACCGCTGTCGGGAACGCCAGAATCGCCGCCCATGCAGCGAATTTGCGTTGCACCACGCTCTGGCGTGACGCCTCTAGCAACACGCCGATTTCGATGGTCTGGCTGGCGATATCGGCCAGGGTGGTCAGATCTTCCATCTGCCGATTCACGTGGATCTGCACGTCGCGAAAGTAAGGGCGCATGTTCTTGTCGATGAAGGGAAAGCTCAGCTTCTGCAGTTCTTCGCCGATTTCCACCATTGGCGCGGCGTAACGGCGCAGGCGCAGGACGTCGCGACGCAGGCCGTGCAGCTTCTGGATGTCGTATTCATTCAATGCGCTGCACAACACGTTGCGTTCCAGTTCATCGATCTCGGCGTGGATCGCTTCGCCCACTGGCTGATAGTTTTCGATCACGAAATCCAGCAGCGCATACAGTACGAAATCTTCCCCGTGCTCCAACAACAGCGGCCGCGCCTCACAGCGTTGGCGGACGTGGGCGTAGGACGCCGAGTGGCCATTGCGGGCAGTGATGATGTAGCCCTTGCCGGCGAAGATGTGGGTTTCGATGAACTGCAGAATCCCGTGTTCGCGCACCGGCGAGTAGGTGACGATGAACAGCGCGTCGCCAAAGGTTTCCAGCTTCGGCCGGCTGTGCTTTTCCAGGGCGTCTTCGATGGCCAGTTCGTGCAGGTTGAACTGACGTTGCAGGTTGGACAGTTCCTGGGCGCTCGGCTCTTCGAGGCCGATCCAGACGAAGTGGCCGGTCTTGGCGGCCCAGGCCGCGCCTTCGTCGAGGGAAATATTGGTGACTTTCTTACCGGCGCTGTAAACCGCAGCAGCAACAACTCGACCCATGGTGGTGATTCACTTCTTCTTGGCAGATGGCAGGGGAGACATGGCTTCAGCTTAGCCGTGTCGCTGCTTGAGAGTCAGTGAAATCTGCACAGTTCACCGGGCAAAAGAAAACCCGCACAGGGCGGGCTTCTTTTTCACGCAGCTTGCAGCTGCCGGTCCATCGCATCGATGCATTCGCGCATCTGTTCGCGGCACTGGTTGATCAGCATGGGCATGTCATCCATGGTCAGGCCGACGGTAGGAATTGCCGGCAGCGAGCGTATGAGAACTTTCCCGCTGTGCCAGCGGTTCAGACGCATGTGCTTGATGTAGCTGCTGACACACACCGGAACGATCGGCACCCCGGCGGCGATGGCCATCTGGAACGCGCCTTTCTTGAATGGCAGCAGTTCCTCACCCAGGTTGCGCGTGCCTTCCGGGAACACCCAGATCGAGGTGTCTTTGTGCTGCAAGGTGTCGGTGGTGGTCAGCATCGACTGGCGCGCCTTGTGCGCGTTCCCACGATCGATCAACACATTGCCCGCCAGCCAGAACAGCTGCCCGAACAGCGGCACCCACTTCAGGCTCTTTTTGCCGATGCACACCGTCCGACGCGGCACCACGTTGCCGAACACGAACAGGTCATAGTTGGACTGATGATTGGCGATGATCACGCAGCTGTCGGGTTTGTTCATCAACGGGCCGACTTCGGCCTTCACTCGCAGACGCAAAATGCACATGGCCGGCAGTGCATAGAGGCGGGCGCACAGGCGACTGTTGTCCGGATTGAATGGCCGGCACAGCCCGAGGATCACTCCGAGTATCCCCGCCAGAATAAAGTGCAGGCCCATCAATAACATACGAAACACAAACAGCATTTTCAGGCCCATCGGGACAAAAGGTGGCGCAGTGTACGGATGTGCACTGTTTTCGGCAATTGCCGCTATAGAGTCCGGAGATGGGCGATGTTTAAGCGCATGTTTCCGACTTGTTGGTCAGAGGCGTCCTAGAGCTGCCGCGGAGTTTTCAACAAGCCGCGTAAGAAAAAGCCCGACACGACGGTGGGGCTTTTCTGAATCGGTATGAGCCGGGTGTCAGCCCAGATGCTCCTGATCCTGGATGATCGCGTTGTCCAGGGTTTCCAGCAGCGCCTTGCGCACTTTCAACTTGGTGTTCTTGTGTGCGGTCATGTTGATCTTTTTCAACTGACGCGCGGCGGCGAGGGCGGCGCCTTGCAGTTCTTCGGCCGCGACCACTTTGTCGAGGAAGCCGGCATCCACTGCGCTTTGCGGATCGAACATCTCGCCATTGATGACCGAGCGGTGGAAGGCCGAGCGACGCAGGCGATCACGGGCCAGCTCGATGCCGGCGTGGTGCATGGTCATGCCGATCTGCACTTCGTTCAGACCAATGCTGAACGGGCCGTCGACACCGATCCGGTAATCGGCGGACAACAGAATGAATGCGCCTTTGGCTACGGCATGCCCCGGGCAAGCAACAATCACCGGGAACGGGTGCGACAACAGGCGGCGGGCCAGGGTCGAGCCGGCGGTCACCAGCGACACGGCTTCTTTAGGGCCGGCAGTCATCACTTTCAGGTCGTAGCCGCCAGAGAGAATGCCCGGCTGACCGGTGATGATCACAATGGCACGATCCGCCACCGCCTGATCCAGCGCCGCGTTGAAGGCCGCGATCACGTCCGGGGAAATGGCGTTGACCTTGCCGTTGCTCAGGGTCAGGGTCGCGATACCGTCTTCGAGGTGGTAGGCAATCAGGTCGCTCATGGCGCAATTCCTTATAAGAAAGATGGGCAGACGTTACCCACCGTCGCCGGTCAGGTAAAGCACTGTGACTGACCCGCCAGTCACCGTTTACCGGCCGATGCGCTGCAACACGCCCCGCGCCTGACGCCTGCGCACCTATATAGAAGGGCTGCGCCCACCCGAGATTGGCCGGATTGCCATGGCCCCTAGAAGGTGGAAGCGACTTTTTCTCTTAACCGCATGAAAATTCTGAAAAAAAGTTTGCCATCAGAAAAGCTTTCGACTACATTAGCGCGCCTCGACAGACAGAACATGTTTGAAGAGATACGGTGAAGTGTCCGAGTGGCTTAAGGAGCACGCCTGGAAAGTGTGTATACAGGAAACTGTATCGAGAGTTCGAATCTCTCCTTCACCGCCAAATTCGATGTAAACAAAACCCCTGGTTTCGAAAGAAGCCAGGGGTTTTGTGCATTCTGGCGTCCGGATTTTTTTGGTCACAGAGATCGGTTCGGCTTCCCTTGGCCAGGGCATTACAATCGCGGCTTTATCCGGCAAGTAAAAGGACGACCTCCATGATCATTTCCACCACCCACTCCATCGAAGGCCGGCAGATTACGGCGTATCTGGACATCGTCAGTGCCGAGTCGGTGCAGGGCGTGAATGTGATTCGCGATATGTTCGCGGGCATGCGGGACTTTTTCGGCGGGCGTTCGCAGACGCTGGAGCGGGCGTTGAAGGAGGCGCGTGTTCAGGCGACTGACGAGATCAGGGAGCGCGCGCGGGCCTTGCAGGCGGATGCGGTGGTCGGGGTGGATTTCGAGATCAGCATGCCGGCAGGGAAGGGCGGCATGGTAGTGGTGTTTGCGACCGGTACGGCGGTCAAGTTGCGCTGAGCATTGGTTTCCGCTTGTGAGCCCATTCAACGGAATGGGCTCTTTGCTGACAATCAGCCCTGTGGTTTGAGCAGGATAGTGCCTTTCGAGTCATAGGTCAGCGGTGTATCGATCGCAACGAGAGGCGGGGTATCGCCTGGTTGAACTGGCTGAACCGGGTCCGGGTGGTAGATGACGCCCGGCTGCAACGGACTCGGTCCGGTCGGCTGCTTGATGACAATTTCACCTGAAGCGATCTTTTCCTTGAGTTTCTCCGCCCCGGCTTTGCCGGCGGCGATCTGTTCGTCCGTGAGCTTTACAACAGGCAGCGTCGGGAATCCTTTGATTTCCATGTTCTCTCCTTGAGATTGATTGCGTAGGAAAAAGGGCAGCGGCCGATCGCCGGGAATCTTTAGCGGCGGGGGACCAACGGTTCGTCATTGTGTTTAATTTCCGTGGGCCATTCGTCGGGCTTCGGGTGATCTGAACCACAAGTCCAGGAATGACCGGCTAGTCTCAAAAGCCTTGGAGGTCGATATTTTTTCAGGCAAAAGGGTTTGCCGGTGTCGGCCCGCATTTGGAAAGGGGTGAAGAGATGACTGATCCGTACATCGAAGACGACGGGGCTGAATTTCCATTCAACAATTGCGTGCGCTGCGGCCAGACGGAGTACCAGGCCGGGTTTGGCGAGGACCCGGTGCAGACCGGCAAGATCAAGTCGGCTGCACCCAAGGGGCCTAAAGCAAAATTTCTGCCCAAGGTGACGGCGCGTTCCAGGAAGTAATCCGGATGCCACACAGCCCCGCCATTGAGCGGGGTTTTTTGTTTCTGTTTTTTGATAAGCGTCCTACAGAAATTGCAGATTCGTCCGGATTCTTTCACAAACTTTTCACACCCGGCTGGGTAGGGTGAAGCCATCCGTTAGAAAGCAAGTCTCCAGCCCGTCTCCCCAGCGGGCTTTTTTTTGCCCGTCATAAAACCTTTTCCGTATTCGCTGTCCAATCGGCGCCAAGTACGCGGCGACGCTGGACATTGCCGCGGCAACAGCATTCAATCTGCGCCCTTTTTTATTCCTTCTGTTGAGGTTCTCGTCATGCGTTTAACTCTGCCTGCTCTGGTTCTGGGGCTTCTGGTTGCTCAAGGTGCAATGGCTGGCGACGGTACCGCCGCACTGGGTGGCGGTCTGGGCGGCGCGCTGGGTAACGTGGTTGGCCAGAAAATGGGCGGCAGCAACGGCGCGGCCATTGGCGCTGGCCTGGCCGGCGCGGCTGGCGGTGCGTTGGCAGCGAAGAAGGGAGCCCGCACAAAGGCGGCTATTGGCGGTGGTGTCGGTGCAGCGGGTGGTTCGATCATCGGCAACAGCCTGGGTGGCAAGAACGGTGCGACTATCGGTGCCGGCTTGGGCGGTGCTGCTGGCGGCGCAGTGGGCAGCAACTTGTCCAAGGGTCACAAGCGTCACTGATTGCGAATGCATGTCTGAAAAGGCCCGGCTTTATGCCGGGCCTTTTCGTTGCTGAACGTTTTTCTCGAATTCGCCTCCAATGCCACATAGCCCCCTCCGCGGGCGAACCGTCCCGATCCGGGACCTGTGAGGTCTGTATGCGCTCGACTTTAACTGCAACTGCGTTGGTTATAGGACTGCTCGTGGCTCAAGGCGCCATGGCTGCCGGCGATGGTTCCGCGGCTGTCGGTGGTGGGCTGGGCGGTGTACTGGGCAATGTGGTCGGCGGACAGCTCGGCGGCAGCACCGGTGCTGCGGTGGGTGCCGGCGTTGGCGGTGCGGCCGGTAGTGCCGTCGGAGCGAACAAACGCAATCGCACGGAAGCCGCCATTGGCGGTGGCCTCGGCGCCGCAGGCGGTTCAGTGGTCGGCAACAGCCTCGGCGGCTCCACCGGTTCGACCATTGGCGCAGGGTTGGGCGGCGCAGCGGGTGGTGCGGTCGGCAACAACCTGGGTGACGATGGTGGCAAGTCGCACTCTGGGGGCGGCCACAAGCACAAGAACAAACACAAGAACCGTCATCGTTGAGTGACCGGTTCTACGGAAACCCGGCTTTATGCCGGGTTTTTTGCGCCTGCGCGTCATGCGCAGGAACGAATGGCGACCATACTTTTCGAACGTCCTATACGAACGCGATTGACGAGGTGCGCCATGACTCCGGAAACCGAAGGCAAGGAAGAGAAAGGCCCGAGCGGATTGCCGTTTATCAATGATCCGGGGAATGAAGATCCGGGGTCGTTGATGGATGATGCGACGGTTCCGCTTTTGGAGGGTGAGGACGAGCTTGAGTATGAGGATTTTGATGATGATGAGTGATAGGGTACTCGCCTTGTTGAACTTGGTGTGCGCCTACTCGACAGCCTTATCCTCCCGGACCTCAATGCGCCGCGGCCAATTGGTCAACGCTGACTTCCCTGTCCGCACCAATGCTTGTGGAGCAGCGGTCTAATCCCTGCCATTCGCTATCGAACAAACGAAACATCAATCCTGTCCGCGTTAATTTTGACAAATTGCCCATTTAGATGTGGAAATTCGTAGTGGATATCCTGATCAGTAAAATCAACTAAAGACCGGAAAACTTCGCCATCCAGGTAGCCATAAATCTCACAGGGGAATCCGCTACCGAGCATCTTGATCTGCGTTTTTTCGCATTCTGAAGGTGATACACATTCTTCATCAGATAACACCATTTCGAACTCAACTTCGTAAGTTTTTCCCACCTCAATTTCTGAAGGGCTGTAGCTTACGAAACATCTGACCGCTGTGCCCTCCACGACCAGCAAAATAGCTTCTTCTACATACGGGTCTATTTCGACAACCAGTGCTTTGTACGTCTTAGTCATGAGCGGGTCTCACTGTTTTATCTCGTGCATTACCATTGATTGTCCGCCAAAACTCTTTCCCACTTTTGGTGTGTAGAGTCGTAATTTCATCATTGGTGTTGGTGCCAACGAAAGCGAATTTCGCTTCACCTTTTCGGTTAGTCCCCATCAACTGGATATACCCTGCTCGCAGCTCTCCCTTGTATAAGTACTCCACACGCGTGCCTTGATTCACAACGCCTCGCGCGGTGAGTAAGTACTCTTCGTTGCTCATCGCTTTGAATTCGGCGCCATGCTTTTCAAAATGCCCGGTAAGCTTTTCATCACTCCCAAAATTTTCGGGTCGAGATTTTGGCTTTGGAATCAGCGGCTCACCTTCGTCAACAACCGAGCCACCCACCCCAGCCGGCACCGAACAACCCGGCTTATTCGGCGGCGGACAGTTGGACGTCAACCCCAACGGATCCACCCACCCCGTCGGATTCGGCACGTACCGGTACTGATTCAGCCCACCCGCGAGCTTCACCGGATCTGGCGTCAGATACCGTCCCACGTCCGGGTCGTAATACCGGTGCCGGTTGTAATGCAGCCCGCTTTCGTCATCGAAGTACTGCCCCTGAAAGCGCAGTGGCTGGTTCAGGTAGTCCTCGGTCGCCAGTTCCAGTGAGGTGACCTTGCCGTAGGCGCTGTATTTGGCGGACCAGACGATGTCGCCGCTGTAGTCGGTCAGTTCCTGCGGGGTGCCGAGGTGGTCGAGCTGGTAGTAGAACGGGCAGGCGCGTTTCGGGCCTTTGCCGTCGAGCATGGCCAACGGGCGGAAGGTGCCGGGTTCGTAGATGAAACTGCGGTGCTGGGTCGGGCTGCTTTCGGCGATCAGGTGGTCGCCTTGCCAGAAGAACTCGGTGGTCTGGCCGTTGACGGTTTTGCGGATG